>MRWG01000533.1_pt1 | contig 210902 bp, 192 predicted proteins | sample 1013341 | NCBI WGS metagenome assembly MRWG01 (sample SAMN06117577, study PRJNA244670) | biofilm metagenome | biome: Water; feature: Cathode Biofilm; material: Biofilm; isolation source: microbial consortium enriched at the cathode of a solar microbial fuel cell | place: USA: District of Columbia... | reverse complement strand
AGATTCCCCACTGCTGCCTCCCGTAGGAGTCTGGGCCGTGTCTCAGTCCCAGTGTGGCTGATCATCCTCTCAGACCAGCTATGGATCGTAGCCTTGGTGAGCCATTACCTCACCAACAAGCTAATCCAACGCGGGCCCATCTAGGGGCGATAAATCTTTCTCCCGAAGGACGTATACGGTATTAGCACAAGTTTCCCTGCGTTATTCCGTACCCCTAGGTAGGTTCCCACGCGTTACTCACCCGTCTGCCACTCTACTAGTACCCGAAGGTACGTTCGCGTTCGACTTGCATGTGTTAAGCCTGCCGCCAGCGTTCGTTCTGAGCCAGGATCAAACTCTCAAATTGAGCTGATCCGACTGCTGCCCCGGTGGAAATACCGAGGCCGACGCAAAACACTCAAAATGTCTTTTGACCAAAAGGTCAAATGACAGGGTGTTTTAGAAACGTCAGACAGTCAGTGTCTTGTGCGTTCAAGCGTTTCTTCCGGTTGCCCGGAAGACGTTCCTGAACTCGCCAGGACCCGCCGTCCACGTTTCTCTTTCTCAAAACCACAATGTCAAAGAGCAGGTGTGCTTTAAGCCGCAAGGCGTCCCAAAACACGTCGGCCTGTTTCCAGACCGAAGAAGCTGATTCACCTCATTAACTTAACGAGGCGGCCAGCCTTTGTACGAAGCGTTGGATCTTCGATTTGGCCACAAAAACCGCTAAAACGCAAGACCTTGCGGAGTAGCTGTCTTTTCCACCGGGAAGTGGAGCGCCGTGGCCCGGTGAGCGCGGTTTATATGGGGACTCACCGAGGGTGTCAAACCTCTTTTTGAAGGATTTCTGAATTTTTTTGGCCGGACAAGTTAACCCATTGAAATATAAGAAAATATTCTCCGGAACGAGGCAAAAAAACTTCCACCCGCCCGCCTGCTGCCCCCGCGAAAACCGATTAAACCGGCTCCGAAATTGACTCAGTTTTCCGCCCGTGGCGGCACCTGCCGGGTAATTTTGGAGAAAATACCCGCCGATTCACGGTTTATTGGACCTTTTGTGACAAGCTCTGCTTACGCATTTGGAAAAAGCTTCGTATTTGGAAGGCTTTAGCGGACAGTCTTCCTGCTCAGTCGAACAAAAAGAGCTAACTTGCGGAAAACCGGGGGAAATATTGGCCTGAATAATGCGTGGCCAATTGACACTTGTTCCATAGCGGGTCATCGTTCTGATCACCGTTATGGGGATAGCGGAACCGGTCGCTGCTTGCCTCGCGCGGGCTTATCGCGTGAAGCAGCCTATTTCTTAGGCAAAGCAGTCAGGCCACCTGGGGAATTGGGGGTATCTTTGTTCGATTCGGGGACCCGCGTGGACGATTCATCGAGAAACGGCAATGCCGCGTATTGGCGGGCGGCAGAAGACACCGTCTGGCCGCAACACACACCTAAATGGCAGCGCTCCCTTAAAGAGCGCCTTCATACCTTCAAAGAACGCCTTATGGCATCCGCCGGTTATCTGGCCGTGCCCGGCACAGCTTCTGCCGGCGAGCGCAGCCGCTATCTGAAGGCCGCCGCAGGCATGGCGGGGCTTTCTCTTGCACTGCTCGGGATCGGGCTCGGCGCGCTGATCGCTCCTTATGCGACGAGCCAGCCGGCCATTCTTGCTGCCGATGCGACACCGAAGCTGCTGGTCGAGGATCTGCGCCCGCAGGAAGAAGGCAGCAACCAGGTCGCCGCCTCTTCCGGCAACACATCCTCCGTTGCACCCCTCACGCTGAAGCTCGATGCGCCGGCACAAACCGCGCAGGCACAGTCCGAGGCATCAAGCGGCACAGAGACAAGCGAAACGCAGACGGCAAGCACTCAGATCACGGACGAACTTCTCGGCGCCGATATGGCACCCGGCATGGCGGAGCCTGCAACGCCCGTAACACCGGAACGCATTACCCGCACCGTCGCGGTCGGCCGCGGCGACACACTGATGGGCGTGCTCGTCGACAAGGGCGCGGTGCGCGAAGATGCGCATATGGCGATCGCCGCCATGCGCTCTCATTACGATCCGCGCAAACTGCGCGCCGGTCAGGAACTGGAGCTGACCTTCGAGGAATGGCCGCGCGAGGCGGACACGACCGCAAATGCGGATGAAGAGGCACCCTCGAACACGCTGCTTTCCATGGCGATCAAGACGGATGTCGACCGCCAGGTTGCCGTACACCGCATGGCGGACGGCACTTATAAGGGCGAAGAAATAGTCACGGAGCTGAAGACCGGTTTCGTGCAGGCCAAAGCTACGATCGATTCCAGCCTCTTCCTCGCCGCCAATGATGCGGGCATCCCCCCCGCCATCACGGTCGAGCTGATCCGGATGTATTCCTACGACATCGACTTTCAGCGCGAGATCCGCGTCGGCGACAGTTTCGAAGTGTTCTTCGCCCGCGACTATGACGAGAACGGCGTTGCGGTACGTGAAGGCCAGGTCCTTTATGCCGCCATGACCGTCGGCGGCAAGAAGCGCCAGCTTTGGCGCTTCGATCCGGGCGACGGCAACTGGGACTATTTCGACCAGAACGGCCAGAGCATGAAGAAGTTCCTGATGAAGACGCCGATCGACGGCGCCCGCATCTCCTCGAATTTCGGCCGCCGCAAACACCCGATCCTGGGCTATACGAAACTTCATTCGGGTACGGACTTTGCCGCCCCGACGGGCACCCCCATCTATGCCGCCGGTGACGGCACGGTTGAGATGGCCCGCCGCTATGGCGGCTACGGCAACTATGTGCGGCTGCGTCACGCCAATGGCTACAAGACAGCCTATGCCCATATGAACGGCTATGCCCGCGGCATCAAGGAAGGCCGCCGCGTGAAACAGGGCCAGGTAATCGGCTATGTCGGCACCACAGGCCGCTCTACGGGCCCGCACCTTCACTACGAAGTCATGGTCAACGGCAAGAAGACCAACCCGCTCAAAATCCGCGTGCCGACCGGACGCAAGCTGGCGAAAGCCGAGCTGAAGAAATTCGCGGCCGTGCAGCAGGACATCGATCTGAAGATGGCCGCAGCGCCGGAACTGACGAAGGTCGCCAAAGCCGACATTGCCGAATAGAGCGCATAAGCAGACATGAAAAAGGCCGGAGATTTCTCCGGCCTTTTTTGTTTGTTTAAGCGCCGTGCCTATTTCTCCAGAAAGGCCAGCATCGCAGCATTCACCTCATCCGGCTTTTCCAGCGGAATGAAATGCGTGCCGCCCGGCACGATGTGAAGCTCGCCGTCCGGCAGAAGCGCCGCCATCTTTTCCGTATGTTCCGGCTTGATGGAATCGAACTCTCCCGCCATGACGAGAATGGGCGTCTTTGCACCTCGCAGCTCCGCCTCCGTGATCAAGGGCTCCGTCTGCCACATGGTTATGATCTTCTCGAAGAAGACAGGCCAATGGGCAGGATCCGCGGCGAGGTGCTCATACATGCCGCGCGCCGCCGCAAAAGCTTCATGATCCGCCGTGAGTGAGGAAAAATCTCCCCCGGTACCGCTGACATCGTAATTCGCCCCGATCGCCACCACCTTGCCGACACGCTCCGGCGCATGGACCGCAAGCAAGAGGCCGATAATGCCGCCATCGCTCCATCCCACGACATCGGCTTGCGCGAGCCCCAGATGATCCATCAATGCCGTCACATCGCCAGCCATATCGGTGTAATGCAGCGCACCCTCAGGCTCACTGGAGCGCCCATGACCGCGGCTGTCGATCGCAATGACACGGTGCCCGGCGCTCAAGGCACGGATCTGATAATGCATGCTTTCGATAAAGCCCGTCCCGCCATGCAGCACGATGACCGGTGGCCCCTCGCCATAGACCTCATAGTAAAGGTCGATGCCATTGACCGGCAGTTTCCCGGCGCTTTGCGGTGCGCCCGTCACCGCCTTCCAGGCATAGAACCCAGGAATGCCGCTCGCCGACTTGTTGACCCAGTACGCGCCTGCCGCCGCCAGAACCGCGAGGACGGCCAGCCCTGTCCATAACTTCTTCATGAAATCTCTCCCCTTCCGCGCCTCACTCTAAAGGTAAGAACAGGCAAAAGAACAGAAGGAAGAAGGGGGCGGACGGGACCAAAGAAAAGGCCGGGCACGGGCCCGGCCTTCTCGCTCATATTACTTGAGGCTTACTCCGCCGCCACCTGCTCGGCGGCCTTCTCATTAAAGAGCAAGCCGCCCTCGCCCAGCGTCACCTTGACGGTTTCCCCGTCCTTGATGTCGCCTTGCAGCAAAAGCTCGGCCAGCGGGTCCTGCACATTGCGCTGAATGACCCGCTTCAAAGGCCGCGCGCCATAAACAGGATCATAGCCCTTCTCGGCCAGCCAATGACGCGCGTCGCTGTCGAGCTCCAGCGTGATGTGACGGTCCGCCAGAAGCGCCAGCAGCCGGACAAGCTGAATATCGACAATGCCGTCCATCTGGCCGCGGTTCAGCCTATGGAAGAGCAGGATCTCGTCGAGCCGGTTCAGGAATTCGGGCCGGAAACGCGAGCGCACCACATCCATCACCTGCTCGCGCACCGCTTCGCTCTCCTCGCCTTCCTTCTGGCCGGCCAGGAATTCGGCCCCAAGGTTCGACGTCATGATGATGATGACATTCTTGAAGTCGACCGTGCGCCCCTGACCGTCCGTCAGGCGCCCGTCATCGAGCACCTGCAAGAGCACGTTAAAGACATCCGGATGGGCTTTTTCGATCTCATCGAACAGCACGACCTGATAGGGCCGGCGGCGCACCGCTTCGGTCAGCGCCCCGCCTTCTTCATAGCCCACATAGCCGGGCGGCGCGCCGATGAGCCGGGCGACCGAATGCTTTTCCATATATTCGGACATATCCAGCCGGCAGATCGCCTGATCGTCGTCAAAAAGGAACCCGGCAAGCGCCTTCGTCAGCTCCGTCTTTCCGACGCCCGTCGGCCCGAGGAAGAGGAAGGAGCCGATCGGCCGGTTGGGGTCCTGCAGGCCCGCGCGCGCGCGGCGCACGGCGCGGGAGACGGCGGCAACCGCTTCTTCCTGCCCGATGACCCTTGCGCGCAAGGTCGCTTCCATATGAAGCAGCTTTTCGCGCTCGCCTTCCAGCATCTTATCGACGGGAATGCCCGTCCAGCGGGAGACGACCTGCGCCACGTCTTCATCCGTGACGGCTTCATCCACCAGCGTATCGCGTTCTTCCTCGGCCTGCTCCAGCGCCTGCAATTGCTTTTCAAGCGCCGGGATGATGCCGTAGGAAAGCTCGCTCGCCCGCTCCAGATTGCCCTTGCGCTGGGCCTGCACAAGCTCGTTGCGCGCACCGTCAAGCTCTTCCTTGAGCTTCTGAGCATTGCCGAGACGCTGCTTCTCCGACTGCCAGGCGGCGGTGAGCGATGCCGATTTCGATTCGAGTTCGGCAAGTTCCTGCTCAATGCGCTCCAGACGCTCTTTCGAGGCGCTGTCGGTTTCTTTCTTCAGCGCTTCGCGTTCGATCTTGAGCTGAATGATCCGCCGGTCGAGCTCATCAAGCTCTTCGGGTTTGGAATCGACCTGCATGCGCAGCCGGCTCGCCGCCTCATCCACAAGGTCGATGGCCTTGTCGGGCAAAAAGCGGTCGGTGATATAGCGGTCCGACAAAGTCGCCGCCGAAACGATGGCGCTGTCGGTGATTCGCACCCCGTGATGGAGCTCGTACTTCTCTTTCAGCCCGCGCAGGATCGAAATCGTATCCTGCACCGTCGGCTCGGCAACGAAGACCGGCTGGAAGCGGCGGGCAAGCGCCGCATCCTTTTCCACATATTTGCGGTACTCGTTGAGCGTCGTCGCGCCCACGCAGTGAAGCTCGCCGCGCGCCAAAGCCGGCTTGAGCAGGTTCGAAGCATCCATCGCCCCGTCCGTCTTGCCTGCGCCCACCAGCGTATGCATTTCGTCGATGAAGAGAATGATCTGCCCATCCGCCGAGCTGACTTCGGAAAGCACCGCCTTCAGCCGCTCTTCGAACTCGCCTCGGTATTTCGCCCCAGCAATGAGCGAGCCCATATCGAGCGAAAGGAGCGATTTGTTGCGCAGGCTTTCCGGCACATCGCCATTGACGATGCGTAGCGCCAGCCCTTCCACGATCGCCGTCTTACCGACGCCGGGTTCCCCGATCAGGACCGGGTTGTTTTTCGTGCGCCGTGAGAGCACCTGGATCGAGCGGCGGATTTCTTCGTCGCGCCCGATCACCGGGTCGAGCTTGCCGTTGCGCGCCTCTTCGGTCAGATCGCGCGCATATTTCTTCAAGGCGTCATAGCCTTCTTCCGCCGAGGCACTGTCGGCGGTGCGCCCTTTGCGGATTTCATTGATTGCGGCATTAAGATTTTGCGGATTGGCTCCGGCAGCAGAAAGCGCCTTTTGCGCGCCCGTCCCAGGTTCGATGGCGAGCGCCAGAAGCAGCCGCTCGACGGTGACGAAACTGTCGCCCGCCTTTTTCATGAGCTGTTCGGCTTGCTCGAAAACCTTCGCCGTTTCAGGCGCAAGATAAAGCTGGCCGGCACCGCCTCCTTCAACCTTGGGAATGGCACCCAAGGCAGCTTCCACGGCATTTAGCGCCGCGGCAGGGTCGCCGCCTGCATTGCGGATGAGACCGGCCGCCAGGCCTTCTTCATCGTCCAGAATGACTTTGAGCAAATGTTCCGGCGTCAGGCGCTGGTGTCCCTCCCGCAGCGCCAAGCCTTGCGCGGATTGAATGAACCCGCGCGCACGATCCGTATATTTTTCCAGATCCATGTCGGTCCTCTCATCAGCACATCAAGGTTACCCGATAAAATCAGCATAGCCCGAGATGTCTATTGTGGCTTTGATCTGCCGCATGCCGCAGCTTTTCTTAAAGCCAAGACAAGCAGCAGAAGATGACGCGGCCCTTAAAGGCGCCGCGCTTCATCTATATGGGTGTGCCCCATCTGCCACACAAGAAGAGTGGATATGAAAATCTGGCGGAAACGCGCTTTCAGAGTGCTTATTGAGCAGCTTCAGCAGGCGCGCTGTCGGAGCCGGCTTCCGGCGCCCCGTCATCGCCGCCTTCCGAGCCACCCTCGCTGCGCGGGGCGCGGCGGCGGCGGGTGGTGCGGCGCTTGGGCTGGGCCTCCTGCTCGCCTTCCCCTGCCCCCTCGCTGGACGCGGGAGCGGGTGCAGCGGATACCGCCTCGCCGGTGTCTTCCCCGTTGCCGTCGGACGCGGCACGGTCTTCCCCGCGCGGGCCCTGCCGGTTCTGATTGCGGCCCCGGTTCTGACCTTGGTTGCGGCCCCGGTTCTGGTTTTGGCCCTGATTCTGGCCATCGCCCTGCGAGGCGGTTTCACCCGCCTCGTCATAATCACCCTCTTCGCCATTATCCTGGCCGTCGCTGCGGCGGGCATCGCCGTTCTGACGCGCCTCATCGCCCGGCGCGCCCTGATGCTGCAGAATCAGGCGGTAATAATGCTCTGCATGCTGAAGATAATTCTCCGCACCCACCCGGTCGCCGGATGCCTGGGCATCGCGGGCCAGCGCCTGATACTTCTCGCAAATATGTTGAACGGTGCCACGGATTTTGACGTCAGGCCCATTGCTGTCCATGGTCCGGCCAAGCGGATTTTGCGGACGGCGGCCACGGCCGCGGGCTCTTTTGGGGTTTTGACCCTGCCTCATTGTTTTTCGACTCTCGTAACAGTCCAAAAAAATGGATTTATCAACCGGCTATGATGCCCATTCGATAATGTGATCGGCATAGTGCGCCGCTGAAGCGGACAGAAACAGATTCCTCATCCGCCGTGAAAATTCGCTCACACGCTCATTACACAATTCCGCCAGTAAAATCTGCAAGGCGCGAACTGTTGAGGCAATGATGCGTAGAAGTTTGGCCAAGGCGCTCAATCACAGCGCCCGTTCCCGTTCTGCTTTGATTGCCTGAAATCAAGTCTGCCTGAAACCAAGCTTTGCCGCCCGTCGAATAGCTTTCTTCACACCATCAGGAGAGAAGAGTTCATGGGCGGGACGGCAACTCAAAGCGCCAACCCTCACTCGCAACCTAGCCGCTGGGCCCCGTCTTTCCAAGTCTTTTTTACGCGGCTTTTTATGCCCGTTTTATACTTTGCAGACCGCCAAAATGCGCGGCTTTCCGCCAAGGTCGCAGGCCGTTTCGATCACCCTCAAGCCTGCTTCGCGGGCCAGAGCAAAAAGCGCGTCTTCCTGACCTGCGCCAAACTCGAAAACGCCGATACCACCATCGCTCGCAAGCCCATCGAACTGAGCAAACAGAATGCGGTAGGGATCAAGCCCGTCCAAGCCGCCATCGAGCGCGGCGCGCGGATCATGCGCGCGCACTTCACGCTGCAGCCCTTCGATATCCGCACCCGGAATATAAGGCGGATTGCTTACCACGAGGTGAAAGCCGCCGCGAAGCGCAGCGCCCCAATCGGCGCAGGCGAAGGCTGCGCGGCTTCCAATCCCTAATGCTGCCGCATTCTGCCGGGCCATGCCCAGCGCATTTTCCGAGCGGTCGGTGCCGAGCCCCCAAGCACTTTCAAGCTCATAGAGCAGCGCCAGAAGCAGGCAGCCGGAACCTGTGCCGAGATCGAGAACGCGGGGGCTTTCGTTTTGAGGCAAATTAAAATGACGGAGCGCCGTCTCCACCAATGTTTCACTGTCGGGGCGCGGGTCGAGGGTTGCCTCATTGAGACCGAATGAAAGCCCCCAGAACTCCCGCCGCCCCAGGATGCGCGAGACGGGCTCACCCGTCAGCCGCCGTTGAAGATACGCCTCTACGGTCTCCCGCTCTTCAGCACTCAGCTTTTCTTCCGGTGCGGAGATCAAGGCAATATCTTCCACGCCAAGCGCGGCACATAGAAGAAGGCGCGCATCGAGCGCCGGATTCTCGATACCGCCCTGGGCAAGCCGCTCCACCATCTGCCGGCGCATCTCCTCCCGGCTCGGCAAAGCTCCGGCGAGCGGCGCCTCACTCACGCGACATCGCCCATGGCAGCAAGCTGGGCGGCCTGATCCTCGGCAATCAGCGCCGAGATGAGCTCCTCCAGCGCTTCGCCTTCCAGCACCTTGTCGAGCTTGTGCAAAGTCAGATTGATGCGGTGATCGGTCACGCGCCCTTGCGGGAAATTATAGGTGCGGATGCGTTCCGAGCGGTCGCCCGAACCCACCTGGCCTTTGCGCGTTGCAGCGCGCTCTTCCGCCTGGCGCTCGCGCTCGGCCTCAAAAAGCCTCGCCCGCAGCACCTGCATGGCACGGGCGCGGTTCTTGTGCTGGGATTTTTCATCCTGCTGCGTCACCACAATGCCCGTCGGAATATGCGTAATACGCACCGCACTGTCGGTCGTGTTGACGTGCTGGCCGCCCGCCCCGCTCGAGCGGTAAACGTCGATGCGCAGGTCCTTGTCCTCGATCTTGATATCGACTTCTTCAGGCTGCGGCAAAACCGCAACCGTTGCAGCGGAGGTGTGAATGCGCCCGCCCGATTCCGTTGCCGGCACGCGCTGCACCCGGTGCACCCCGCTTTCGAATTTCAGCCGCGCAAAAACCCCCTCGCCCGAAACCGCGAGAATGATTTCCTTATAGCCGCCAACTTCGCCTTCCGAGACGGAGATCAGCTCGATCTTCCAGCCCCGCGCGGCGGCATAACGCTCATACATACGGAAAAGATCGCCCGCAAAAAGCGCGGCCTCATCGCCGCCCGTCCCGGCTCGGATTTCGACGATAGCGTTACAATTATCGGCGGCATCCTTCGGCAACAGCATCAGCTCGACGCCGCGCTCAAGTTCGGGCAAGCGCTCTTCAAGCTCTTCGGCTTCCTCGCGCGCCATCTCCGCCATTTCAGGATCGGCCTGCATCTCGCGCGCCTCCTCGAGTGCCGCCACGGCATCGCGGTATTCCATAACCGCTGCCGCGATGGGCTGAAGCTCGGAAAATTCCTTGGAGAGTTTGACGAAACGCTCGGGCGCCAGATCGGAATTCATTTCCGATTGAATGGCATCGAAACGGTCGAGAACGCGCTGCAGTTTTTCCTGGGGTATCATAGGTCCGGTCTTGCAAAGGAGAAGGAAAGGGCGAAGGACCCCGCGCTAATCGCCCGCCGCCGCATGGGGCAGCTCTTTCTTTGCAGCTTCTTCTTCGGCGCGCGCCTTATCGATTTCGGCGGCCTTTTCCTCAACCAGCGAAACTAGATGATCGATCATCTTGTCATTGGCCATTTTATGATCCGGCAAGCCGGCAAGATAGACCATGCCCGAACCGGCGCCGCCGCCGGTAAAGCCGATATCGGTATGCGTCGCCTCGCCCGGTCCGTTCACCACGCAGCCGATGACGGAAAGCGTCATGGGCGTTGAAATATGCGCAAGCCTGTCTTCCAGCACTTTCACCGTCTCGATGACGTTGAAGCCCTGGCGCGCGCAGGACGGGCAGGAAATAATATTGACGCCCCGGTGCCGGAGGCCGAGCGATTTCAGAATATCGAAACCGACACGGATTTCTTCCACCGGATCGGCGGAAAGGGAGACGCGGATCGTATCGCCAATGCCCGCCCAAAGCAGCGAGCCGAGACCGATGGAGGACTTCACCGTCCCGCTCATCAGCCCGCCCGCTTCCGTGATCCCAAGATGCAAGGGGCAGTCCACCGCCTCGGCCAGCGCCTGATAGGCGGCAACGGTCAGGAAAATATCCGACGCTTTGACGGAAATCTTGTACTCACGGAAATCATTCTCCTCGAGCACGCGCACATGATCGAGCGCACTTTCCACCATCGCTTCCGGGCACGGCTCGCCATATTTTTCCAGAAGATGTTTCTCGAGCGAGCCCGCATTCACGCCGATGCGGATCGAGCAGCCATGATCCTTTGCCGCTTTCACCACCTCGCGTACGCGTTCGGGCGAGCCGATATTGCCCGGATTGATGCGCAGGCATGCAGCCCCCGCCTCCGCCGCTTCGATGGCGCGCTTATAATGGAAATGAATATCCGCCACGATGGGCACGGAAACTTCCGCCGTGATTTCCTTCAGCGCGCGCGCGGAAAGCCCATCCGGGCAGGAGACGCGCACGATATCGGCGCCCGCTTCTTCCAGCTGGTGGATTTGCGCCACCGTCGCCGCCACATCATGGGTCAGCGTGTTCGTCATGGACTGCACCGAAATCGGCGCGTCGCCGCCTACCGGCACATTGCCGACAAAAATCTGACGGCTTTTGCGCCGCTCGATATCGCGCCAAGGACGAATGCTCATGAACCAACTGCCTTTCGCAGGCTTGACCGGGCGGGCCGCGAAGGCCGCTGCCGTCTTTTAGAACCGTTTCGCGTTCTATAGCAAAATGGACGCGCCCTTGCAGCTATCAAGGCCGCGGGGCGGCGCGCGGGGCGGATTAAAGGCGCAAAAGCCGCATAAAAGGCCGGATCAGCGCAGATCGCCCGGATTGAGCGACTTGCCGGTCAGAACCAGACCTGCAGGACCTGCATAGCCGACCGACTGATCGTCCACCAGAATTTCAAAGGCACCCGCGTCCCGGGCGACAAGAATAAGCCCTTCGATATTGGGCGTGCGGTAGACATCGCCGGATTTCAGCGTCTGATTGATCAGCACATTGCCTGCCTGATCTTCCACCCGCATCCAGGCATCTTTAAGGGCGCGGATGATGACCCGGCCCGCAGCCGCGCCTTCCGCGCCGTAAATTGCCCCGCCATCGAGCGGGGTGGCCGTCGCCTCGCCCCCTTCAGGCGTTTCATAATCTTCCGGGCGGCCTGCGCGCGTGTCGAGCGTCTGGGCGGGGCTCGGTCCCGTCTCGCTGCCGGGCGCGGGGGTAAGCGCGGCGATCTGCTCTTCACCCGCCGCTTCATCTGCCGCGCCTTCTTCAAGCGCGGAAGCGGCAAGCTCGGGAGCCGAATTTTCAAGCGGCGCGGTTTCGAGCGGCGCGGCCTCATCCAGCGGCGTCTGGCGCTGCAGCGCCGGGCTCCGGCTCATCGGCGCCGCGGTTGCCCGGTCGCCTGCGAAGGAGCGGATTTCGGTATCGCCTTCCGCTGGCGCGGACCCCCCGGCATCGCTTTCCCCGCTTTGCGAAGGCAGCGGCGGCACGCGCTCGCTCACCATCTTGTCGGCGGAAATCGACAGATACCAGCCGCCATAAATCGCGCCGGCCAGAAGGAAGAAAAGAATGATCAGCGAGCCGCGCGGCAGCCGCGCTTCTTCGATGACCTCAGGAAAGGAGAAGGCGTCATTGCCGGCCTGCGGGCCTGCAGCACCCGGACGCTCGCCCGTTTCATCCGGCGGCGCGGTTTCCTGCTTATAGGCATCGGCCATGGCCGCGCCGTCGAGCCCAAGATGGGCGGCATAAGAACGAATAAAGCCCAGCGCATAAGGCCGGCCGGGCAAGGCGGAATGGCGTCCGTCTTCCAGCGCTTCAAGATAGGTGCGGCGGATGCGCAGGCTTTCGGAAATCTGCGCCAGATCCTCGCCGCGCTTCAGCCGCGCCGCGCGCAGCTTGTCACCCACACGCTCGGCCGCAGGGCTGCCCGTCTCAGGTACATCGTCACGAATGTCGCGCAGCTGCAACCGGCGGCGGCCGGCTTCCTGCTCAGCGTCTGAACCTTCTTGATCCACCATTAGTCCCGCTCGCGGAATCTCTCGTTTCGCCAAAACCCCAATGGGCCCTGCAGACCGTTCCCCCGTGCCTGCCGGACCCCAGCATCTTCCTTGTTTGCCAGCCGCCCGCAGCTTAAACGCCGCAGACCCACTCCCCAATACGCCTCCAATACGAACTGGCCAAATGCGAACCAATATGCGAATCGCAGGCGCAGGCCCTGACGGGCCAACTTTTCAGGATCGTAACGCTGTTTGGTTAACTAAATCACAAAGACGGAGGCGGGCGCAATGGCCGATCTATCTGAAATCAAAGGCAAAATGCGCTAATGCGGAGTGCCGGCGCCCCATAACCCTTCCAGCGGTGCCCTGTGGATACCTTTTCAAAGGTCCCGCCAAAACTAAAGCTGGATGTCGTTTTCTTCCGCAAAACGCAAAAGCTCGGCCCGGACAGTGGCGTCGGGACGCGCATAAAGGGCCTCCATGAAGCTGGAGAGCGCGCGGGTATCGAGCGATCGGACCATCATTTTCACCGGCCCGACGGCCGCCGGCGACATAGAGATCCGCCGGAACCCAAGCCCGATCAGCGCCATGGCCTCCAGGGGCTTGCCCGCCACCTCTCCGCACAGCGTCAGCGGCACCTCATGCTTTTCACACGCCAGCACCACATGGCGCAGAAAGTTAAGCGCGGCAGGCGAGAGCAAATCATAGCGCTGGGCGACGCGCGCATTGCCCCGGTCGCTTGCAAAAAAGAACTGCAACAAATCGTTCGAGCCGACGGACACGAAATCGACGAGTGGCAGAAGCGTGTCGAACTGCCAAGCAAGCGAGGGCACTTCCAGCATCGTGCCGACCATGAGACTTGTCGGGCGCGGCTTGTCGAACTTTTCAAGCCGGCGTATCTCTTTATCGACAAGCTGGCGGGCGCGCACAAACTCGGAAACTTCCGTCACCATGGGGAACATGAGCCGGAGCTCGCGCCCCGCCGCCGCCGCTAAAAGCGCGCGCAGCTGATGGCGCAACAGCGCCGGGCGATCGAGCGCGATGCGGATCGCGCGCCAGCCAAGCGCCGGGTTTTCTTCGTTCGCCACCTTCATGTAAGGCAGCACCTTGTCGCCGCCGATATCGAGCGTGCGGAAAACGACGGGCTTGTCGCCCGCCGCATCAAGCACCGCCTGATAAAGCTCCTGCTGGTCTTTCTGGCTCGGCAGCGTCGAGGCAATCATGAATTGCAGCTCGGTTCTGAAAAGACCGATCCCGTCCGCTCCAGATTCTTCCATATGCGGCAGATCGACAAGCAGGCCCGCATTCACATTGAGATCGACCCGCACACCGTCCAGCGTCCGGGGGTCCTCATGGCGAATGGCTTTATATTGTTCCTGTCGCCTCGCGCGGAAGCGCGCCTTTTCCGAATAAGCTTCGACGACTTCCTGGGAGGGGCGGATATAAAGCTCGCCCGTATCCCCATCGACGATAATGGCATCGCCGTCTTCGATATGATCGAGCACACCGTCCGCGCGCCCCACCGCCGAAAGCCCGAGCGCGCGCGCCACAATGGCGACATGGGCATTCGCCGCGCCTTCTTCGAGCACCAGCCCGCGCAATTTCGACTTGTCGTAATCGAGAAGTTCGGCAGGCCCCATATTGCGCGCAATGACGATCGCATCGTCCGGCAGCATGGCGCTGACGGAAGAAAGCCCGACCCCGGTCAAAACCCGCAAGAGCCGGTTGGCAAGATCGTCCAAGTCGTGCAGCCGGTCGCGCAGATAAGGGTCGGTCTGGCGCAGCATGCGCGCGCGCGTGTCATTCTGCACGCGCTCCACCGCCGCTTCCGCCGTGAGCCCCGTGCGCACCACATCGACCATGCGTTTCAGCCAGCCGCGGTCATTGGCGAACATGCGGTAAGCCTGCAGCACCTCGCGGTGCTCGCCCGCATGGGAAAGGTCGGAAGTGGAAAGCATCCGGTCGATGGAAGAGCGCAGCTCATAGACGGCGCTTTCAAGCCGGGCGATTTCCTGATCGACATCTTCTGCAATGAGATGGGTAACATGGACACGCGGTTCATGCAGCACGGCATGGCCAAGCGCAATGCCTTCGGAGAGCGAGGTACCGGCAAGATAATGCGGCTGGCCGGGCTGGCTGGCGGCAACTTCGGAGAATTCATCCGCATCGAGAAGATCCGCCGCGCCGATAAGCTCGGCAAGCACCATGGCGACGGTTTCCAGCGCCTCGACTTCTTCTTCGGAATAATGGCGCATCGTGCGGTTCTGCACGACAAGCACACCGATCACCCGCCCCCCGCGCAGGATGGGCACACCCATCAGGGACTTATAAATTTCTTCGCCCGTTTCCGGCCGGTAGGCGAAGGCGGGATGGGCCTGGGCATCCGTCAGATTGAGCGGGCGGGCATGCTGGGCAATGTCGCCGACAAGACCTTCGCCCACCCGCAGCCGCGTCTGGTGCACGGCGGAAGGGTTCAGACCTTGCGTCGCGAACAGTTCGAGCAGATTGCCTTTGCGCAGGAGGTAAAGCGAGCACACCTCGGTGACCATGTTCTGAGCAATCAGAACCACGGTCTTGTCGAGGCGTTTTTGCGGGCTGCCCGGTTCGGCCATCGCCTCCCGGAGCCGCCGCAGCAAAACGCGCGGATTGCCGACATCGCGCCGCATCAGCCCGTCACCTTTTCGGCTCAAATGAGAACGTTGACACCCGGTTTCCGCACAAAGCCGTTATGGGCCCGGTGCCGCTCACGCGGCATCGAGCTCATAGGCCGAATGCAGGGCACGCAGCGCAAGTTCGGTATATTCAGCGTCGATCAGAACGGAAACCTTGATTTCCGACGTAGAGATCACATGGATGTTGATGCCCTTGTCGGCAAGCGTCTGAAACATCTTTTGTGCGACACCGGCATGCGAGCGCATGCCCACGCCGATGATCGACAGTTTCACGACATCCGTATCGCTTTTCAGTTCCTCGAAACCGATATCGGCCTGCGCTTTGCGCAATACGTCTTCGGCGCGGGCCAGATCGCTCGCCGGCACCGTGAAGGTCACATCCGTGCGCTTGTCTTCTTCGGAGACATCCTGAACGATCATGTCCACATTGATCGAGGCATCGGCGAGCGGCCCGAAAATTTTCGCGGCGACGCCGGGCTGATCCTGGACTTTCTGGACCGTGATTTTCGCTTCGTCTTTCGTATAGGCAATACCGCTGACGACTTCCTGTTCCACAATCTCATCCTCACCGCAAACTAGGGTACCTGGGCCGTTGTAATTCGCTCCCTCGCCGCCGCCTTGCGGCGCGTCGGGCGCATCGAAACTGGAACGCACCTGCAGGCGCACACCGTGCACCATGGCAAGTTCCACCGACCGCGTTTGAAGAACCTTGGCGCCGAGCGACGCCATTTCCAGCATTTCTTCGTAACTGATCTTATCAAGGCGCCGGGCCTTCGCAACGATGCGCGGGTCGGTCGTGTAAACCCCGTCCACATCCGTATAGATGTCGCAGCGCTCCGCCTTGATGGCGGCGGCAATGGCCACCGCGCTCGTATCCGAGCCGCCCCGGCCCAGCGTCGTGATTCGGTTGTCCGGCCCGATGCCCTGGAACCCGGCGATCACCGCAACCTGCCCCTGTTCCAGGCGTTCGATCAGGTTCGTGCCGTCGATTTCGGTAATCCGGGCGGTCGAGTGCGCGCCGTTCGTGCGGATCGGCACTTGCCAGCCGAGCCAGGAGCGGGCAGCAACGCCCATTTCCTGCAGCGCGATGGACAAAAGCCCCACCGTCACCTGCTCGCCCGAGGCGACAACAGTGTCATATTCGCGCGCGTCATGCAGACGCGCCGCTTCGTTCACCCAGCCGACCAGTTCGTTGGTCTTGCCCGACATGGCAGAAACCACCACCGCAACCTGGTTGCCAGCATCCACCTCACGTTTTACGTGGGCAGCCACATTCTTGATACGCTCCACATCGGCTACCGATGTGCCGCCGAATTTCATGACCAAACGGGCCATCATTTCTCCTCTTTGACACGGGGCGTCTGGACCGCAGCCGTTCTTGGCTCCTATACAAGGACTGGATGAAGTTGATGAAACATCCGAAACTTTACGGCCCCGCACCGGCGGGCTCATACATACTGGCTTGCCCGGCAAGTCGCAACCGCCCCTGAAAAGGCGCTGCGGCCCAAGGTCAAACGCCCCAATGCCCGACCAGAAAGCCCCAAAAGATGCCCTCGACACCCGAAAACCCTGCTCTTTCTCAGGATAAACCCGCCAAAGGCCCGCAAGGGGTGACTGTGGATGAGGGAGAAATTGCCCGTTTCAGCGCCATGGCGGCGGAATGGTGGGATCCGCGGGGGAAATTCCGCCCGCTCCATAAATTCAATCCCGTCCGCCTCGGCTTTATCCGTGAGCAGGTCTGCGCCCATTTCGGCCTCGATGAAAGCGCTCGTCAGCCCCTTAAAGGCCTGCGCCTGCTCGATATCGGCTGCGGCGGCGGGCTTTTGAGCGAGCCCATGACACGGCTGGGCGCCGAGGTCGTGGGCGCGGATGCGGGTGAGGCGAACATCAAGACCGCCAGCGTCCATGCGGCCGAGCAGGGCCTTGCCATCGATTACCGCGCCACCACCGCCGAGGCGCTGGCAGAGGCAGGCGAAAAATTCGATGTCATTTTGAACATGGAAGTCATCGAGCATGTGGCCGATGTCAATGCGTTTCTGGCCGCTTGCGCCGCCATGCTCAAGCCGGAGGGCATGATGATCTGCGCCACACTCAACCGCACGTTGAAAGCCCTCGGCCTTGCTGTCATCGGCGCGGAATATGTGCTGGGCTGGCTGCCGAGAGGCACCCATGATTGGCGCAAATTCATTACCCCGCAGGAGTTTGAGAGGCATTTGCAGCGCCAAAACCTAGAGGTGAACCACTTGGCCGGCGTGTCGTATAATCCGTTGCAAGATAAATGGTTTCTCAGCGGCGATAGAGACGTAAACTACATGCTCGTTGCCGTGCCTGTGCGTTGATAGACGGACAGGAAACCGGAGAGTCTCCGGAAAGGGGAAGGGCAACCGGTATGGATCATAGCGTAAACCTGGAACCGAAAATTCAGCCGCGCCAAAAGCGGGCGAAAGCCACCTATGAGCGCCTGCTGGATGTTGCCGCCCGTCTGCTCGAAGAAGAAGGCGTGGAGCGCATCTCCACCAATATGATCGCCGAACACGCGGGCGTCACCGTGCCCGCGCTTTACCGCTACTTCCCGAACAAATACGCCGTGCTGCGCGCGCTAGGCGACCGGCTGATGGAGCGCCAGAACGAGGTGGCGATGGCGTGGCTTTCCGAGCAGGGAGAGCCAGACCCGGTCGGCCTTTTCGAAAGCGCTGAAGACTTCATGCTGCGCACCATCACCGTTACGGTGGAACAGCCGGGGGGCCTTGCCGTCATGCGCGCCCTGCGCGCCGTTCCCACGCTGCAGGATGTGCGCCTTGCCTCCCACCGGCAGGTCACTGATTTGATCGTCGAATATCTGGCGACGATCACGCCGATGGAATCGCGCGAGAAAGCCTGGAAACAGGCTCGTTTTTCTGTCGAGATGGGCTATGCCGCCGTGGAAATGGCGCTGGAGGAAGATCGGCTCTCCTATGAGGACATTGTCGGGGAGGCCGCCCGTCAACTCAGGGCCTATTGGGCGCCCTGGCTGGAAAAATTTCGCAAAGATAGCGATAACTAATTTATTGTTGATCGGCGCGGCCGTTTCCGCCATTGTCTTCAGAACAGCACATCAAGGGGGAATGATCGTGCCCAGTTCTGTAAAACCTCGCACGGCACATGCCGCAGCACATTCTTCAAAAAAAACCGCGCTGCCGCGTAAATTGAGCCGGTCCGTTCTGGCGCTCGGCCTCGGCGCCGCGCTTATGGGCCTTACCGCTTGCGCGCCCGACGAGCCGCAGGATGCCCGCAGCCCGGAGGAAATCGCCGAGGACGCGCGCGCGCGGCTTCCGGATGATCCCGTTCTTGCCGAAAAATATGCCCGCTCCTGCATGACCTGCCACGGCGACCCGATGAACGGCGCGCCGCTCTCGGGCGATGTGAAAGCCTGGGCCAAACGGCTTGAATGGCGCGGCAAAGAAGGCCTTCTGCAAAGCACGCTGAACGGCTTCGGCGCCATGCCGCCGCTCGGCCTTTGTCCCGATTGCTCAGTGGAAGATTTCAAAAAGCTCATCGCTTTTCTTGCCAATCAGCCCCAGCCGGACGCGGGGTCCTGACGCCCCTTTTAAAAAAGCACGACAACACCCAGGAGCCGGACCATGGACCTTACTCGCCGCAAAATCTTGACCCTCGGGGCCAGTGCTGCCGTGAGCGCTGCCGCCCTGACCGCCGGCCGGCCGCTGAAAGCGCTGGCGCAGTCCGCAGAACGCATCAAATGGCAGAACTGGTCGGGCGGGCAAAGCTGCCTGCCCGAAGCCCGCCTTGCGCCGGGAACGACCGGCGAGCTCGCCGCAATCTTAAAAGAAGCCCCGCGCCCCATCCGCCCGGTCGGCGCCGGCCATTCCTTCACCGCGCTGGTGCCGACGGACGGCACGGTGCTCTCTCTCGATAGGCTTTCCGGCGTCCTCGATGCAGATGCGGAAAAGATGACTGCCACATTCGGCGCGGGCACAAGGCTTGGCAATATCGGCAAGGCGCTGGAGGCAAAAGGCCAGGCGCTGATCAACATGCCCGATATCAACAAGCAGACCCTGGCCGGGTCCGTCTCCACCTCCACCCACGGCACGGGCGCGGAGTTCGGATCGCTGTCGAGCTATATCACGCAGCTTGAACTCGTTACGCCGGGCGGCGAGGTGCTGACCTGCTCGCCGTCGCAGAATTCGGAAGTGTTCGAGGCGGCACGCGTCTCGCTCGGCGCGCTCGGCGTTCTGACCAAAATCACGCTGAAAAACCGCACGCCTTACAAATTGACGCGGCGCATCTGGTCCCTGCCCTTCGATCAGATGATGGAAGAGGCCGAGAGCCTGGCCGCGCAGCACCGCAATTTCGAATTCTATTACATTCCCTATTCGGGCATGTGCCTTGCCATCACTCATGACGAAACGGATGAAGACATCCGCCCGCGCGTCAGTACCGATGACGATGATGCCGTGATGACCTTGAAAGCCCTGCAGGAGTGGCTCGGCTGGGCGCCCTCACTACGCGAATATCTCATCCGCTCGGAACTCGAGGACCTGCCGGAAGAAGTCTATGTCGACACGTCCTGGCGCATCTATCCGAGCGAGCGCGGCGTGCGCTTTAACGAGATGGAATATCATCTGCCCAGAGAAAAAGCGCTCGATGCCTTGAAAGAAGTGCGCCGCACGATCGAGGAAAACAATATCGAAGTCTTCTTCCCCATCGAGTTCCGCTTCGTGAAAGGCGATGATCTCTGGCTTTCGCCCTTTACCGGCCGTGACAGCTGCTCCATCGCTGTCCACCGCTACCATGAAGAAGAATACGAGCCCTATTTCCAGGCGATGGAACCGATTTTCCGCGCTCATGATGGCCGGCCTCATTGGGGCAAGCTTCACACGCTGGGAGCGGATGACTTTGCCGCGCTTTATCCGCGCTGGAACGACTTCCTGAAAGTGCGCCGCGCGCTCGATCCGGAAGGCATCTTCCTCAACGATCATCTGCGTCACGTTTTCGGAGAAGCCTGAGCCATGGCCGATTTCAAGAAGCAGCTTGCCTCCATCGACCGCCGCCTGCTCATCGGCGGCGGCGCGGCGCTGGGGCTGACCGCCGGTTTCTTCGGCCTGCGTCCTTCGAAGAACGGCGCCGAGGCGGGCGCCTATTTCAACGCCATGACCAGCGCGCTCAAACGCGAAAAGCTGGAACGTCCCACCCTTGTCATCGACCGCGCGGCACTCGACCGGAATATCGACCTGTTGAAAGCCGATCTCAGCCCCGAGATGGGTTACAGGATCGTTGCAAAATCGCTGCCCGCCCTCGGCCTCGTCAAACGCATCATGGAACGGGCGGGTACGAACCGGCTCATGGTCTTCCATCAGCCCTTCCTCAATTATGTCGCCGTCAATGTGCCCGAAGCAGAGATCCTGCTCGGCAAACCGATGCCGGTGGAAGCGGCCGCGCGCTTTTACGATCATGCCGCCCCCGGTCCCTTCGACCCGGCCCGGCAGGTGGAATGGCTGATCGACACGCCCCAGCGCCTGGCGCAATACGCAGACCTTGCCAAAGCGCGCGGCCTTACCATGCGCCTCAATATCGAGATCGATGTCGGCCTTCATAGAGGCGGCGTGCGCGGCAAAGCCACGCTCAAAACCATGCTGGAGACGGTTGATGCCGCGCCCGGGCTCAGCTTTTCCGGTTTCATGGGCTATGACCCGCATCTGGCGAGCATTCCCGGCCTTCTCGGCTGGCAGGAAAGCGCCATCGAAAGCTCGAAAGCCGTCTATCGGGGGTTTGTGGAGACCGCCCGCGCCCATTATGGCGAGGCCTGGAACAGGGACACGCTGACGCTGAACACAGCAGGCAGCCCGACTTACCGCTTTCACACGGAAAGCCAAATCGCCAATGAAGTGGCGGTGGGCTCCGCCCTCGTCAAACCGACCGATTTCGACATTCCGACCCTTGAGGGTCATGAGCCGGCAGCCTTCATCTCAACCCCGGTTCTCAAAACTTCCGAGCGCACGGAAATTCCGGGCCTCGAATTTCTTTCCGGCCTCACCTCGGCCTGGGACCGCAACAGCGCCAAAACCGCCTTCATCTATGGCGGCAAATGGCTCGCCAAACCCGTCGCGCCGGAAGGGTTGCAGCTCAATGCCTTGTTCGGACGCTCGACCAATCAGGAAATGCTGAACCATTCGGACCGCATTTCCTTGAAGCAGGGCGATCATGTCACCTTCCGCCCGACACAGAGCGAATTCGTTTTCCTGCAATTCGGGAATATCGCGGTCTACGATCCGGAAGAAGAGCGCATCGTGGAAAGCTGGCCGGTCTTCCAGCAGGGCGCATGAGGCGCGCGGAACGCTAGTTCGTCTTGCGCTTTTCGAGCCCCGGCAGCGGCGCCACCTCCACGCCTTCCTCGATCAGCTCGCGCGCTTCATCGAGCGTGGTCTCGCCGTAAATATCCCGGCGCGGCGTTTCCTCATAGTGCATGCGGCGGGCTTCTTCGGCGAACTTGTCACCGACATAATCGTAATTCGTTTCCACATGGCGGCGCAGCTCGCTCATCATGAGCGTGACTTTTTCGGCGATCTCGGCGCCCGCGCGCGTCTTGCCGGGCGTCTCAGGCTTCGTGTTCCCCTTACGCGGAATGGAGGGCGCCATCAGCCCTTTACGCACCTTGGCGCTGGCGCATTGCGGGCAAACCACATCGCCCGCCGCCGCCTGTTCATCGAAATCCGATGAAGAGCGGAACCAGCCGTCGAATTCATGGTCCTTGTCGCAGATCAGCCGGTAGCGGATCATGCCTATGCCTCTCCTGAAGCCTTAAAAGCGCCGGAAGGTGCCAAAACTGCCCTATCGTGGTCAAGCGCGGGAATGCGCGCCCGCGCCTCGGCGACCTTGGCCGGATCGATCTCTGCCAGAATAAATGTAGGGTCCTGCGCCGCTTCGGCCAGTATCTCGCCCCAGGGCGAGATGATGAGGCTGTGGCCATAGGTCTGGCGCCCGTTTTCATGGGTGCCTCCTTGCGCCGGCGCCAGCACGAAGCAACCCGTCTCGATAGCCCGGGCGCGAAGGAGCACATGCCAATGCGCCTCGCCCGTCTTCTGCGTAAAGGCGGAGGGCACGGTGAGAAAAGAGGCCCCGGCTTTTGCGAGCTGGCGGTAAAGGTAAGGAAAGCGCAGATCATAGCAGACGCTGAGCCCGAGCCGGCCCCAGGGCAGGTCCGCTGCCACCGCCTCCGCGCCCGGGCGGTAATTCTTCGATTCCCGGTAGCTTTCCCCGCCCGGCAGATCGACGTCGAACATATGGATCTTGTCGTAGCGGGCTTTGAGACTGCCATCCGGCCCGATCAGAAGCGAGCGGTTGACCACCTTGTCGGGCGCAACACGCAGGGCGAGCGAGCCGATCAGCAGCCAGACGGAAAGCTCATCCGCAAGTTCCCGGAAAGCTAAAAGCGCGGGGTCTTTGGCTTCTTCCACACAAGTGGCGAAAAGCACATCCGCCTTCAATTCCATGAGCGAGGTGGTTTCAGGCGTCGCGATGAACTGCGCGCCCGCGCCATGGGCCGCCCGGATGAGCGCGCTCGCCGCCTCGATATTCTCCTGGACATTGCGCCCCGTGCGCAATTGCACGCAGGCCGCTTTGAAAGGCGCCGCGGTCATCCCCTTACCGCTCCTTCTGGAAATCAGGCCGCGAGCAGCGGGTCGAGCTTGCCGGAGGCTTCCAGCGCATAAAGCTCGTCGCAGCCGCCGACATGCGTGTCACCGACGAAAATCTGCGGCACCGTATGCGCGCCGCCCGCCTTTTGCATCATCTGGCGGCGCAGGTCGGCATCCATGCCCACATCGATCTCACGGAACGTAACGCCCTTCTTGTCGAGCAGCGCTTTGGCCCGGTAGCAATAGGGGCACATCATGGTGGTGTAGATGGTGACGTTGGCCAAAATAATCCTCAACTCTTCAACAATGGTGAGGCTTATCATATAGGGGGTGCTTCCTCTCCCGCAACTCGCGCTATCGTGAGCACGCTGACCATTGCCGCGCCTTCCTTAAGAAGCACGCGGGTGCAGGCCTCCACCGTCGCCCCGGTGGTGAGCACATCATCGACAAGCAGCACATGTTTGCCCGCAATTTTGGCGCCCTTGCCGGCTTTCAGCGAAAAAGCCCCGGCGACATTGCGCCGCCGTGCCCCCGCGCTGAGGCCCACCTGCGCCTTTGTCGGGCGGTGGCGGAGAAGAATTTCAGGATCGGCAGGCTTGCCGGAAAGCCGGGCAAGAGCCCGGGAAAGCTCGGCCGCCTGATTGAAGCGCCGCCATAAAAGCCGCCGTGCATGGAGCGGCACCGGGCAAATCAGATCGGCCTCGGTGAGAAGCCCGCCGCCCGCCTGCGCCATCAGCCGGGCAAAGGTCGGAGCAAGCTCCAGCCTATCACCATATTTCAGCCGGCTGATGAGCCGAGCCGCGGCATCATTGTAAAGCAGCGCCGCGCGCGCTTGTGCAAAAGCGGGAGGCCGGGCAAGCGCCGCCGCCGAAACCGCGCCCTCCCCCGGATCATAGGCAAAAGGCGCGCCGGTAATCCGGCAAAAAGGCTCGCCGATGAAATCGAAGGCACTCCAGCAGGGCGCGCAAAACGCATAATGCCGGTCGAGCCCCGCCCCGCAGGAAAGACAGCGCGGCGGCAGAAGAAAATCCCCGGCCCGGCGCAATAGCGCGCGCAGAACCTGCCCGTCGCTCTTTCCCGCTCCGCCGGCCTCTGCCTGCATCTGCCCCTCCCGCCTCACCTGAAACGCCCGGCAATATCCTGCGCCCCTTCATCTTGCCAATAGACGATCCCGTGTCATAGTGCGCGCCTACCGCGCCGAGCGAGATGAGGGCTCATGCAACTTTTCGACCGCACGCTATTGCGCCGCCGCCGGGACCGCGCGGCCCCGGGTTTTAGCGCGCATGATTTTCTTATCCGCCATGCCGGCGAAGACGTGGCCGAACGGCTCATGGCCGTGAACCGCAGCTTTCCGCTGGCGCTCGATCTCGGCGCCCATCAAGGCGCGCTTTCCCATGCACCGCTGCCTGAGGATAAGATCGGCACCATTATCGAAACCGACCTTTCTCCCGCAATGTTTGCCGGGCCTGAGCAAAAGGTACGGCAAAAAACACGGCCCTTGCGCCTGGCCGCCGATGAAGAAGCCCTGCCCTTTGCCGAGGAAAGCGCCGATCTCGTCACCTCGCTTCTCTCGCTGCATCTCGTCAACGATCTGCCGGGCACACTCATTCAGATCCGCCGTATTCTAAAACCCGACGGGCTTTTCATCGGCGCGCTTTTCGGCGGGGAAACCTTGTCGGAACTGCGCGAGGCGATGAGCCTTGCCGAAATCGAATGCGAGGGCGGGCTCTCCCCGCGCATCGCCCCTTTCACGGAAATCCGTGATCTTGGGGGCCTCATGCAGCGCGCAGGCTTTGCGCTGCCCGTCACGGACGCCGATAAACTCACCGTGCGCTATGCGACGCCGATGCACCTTTTGAATGAGCTGCGCGGCATGGGCGAAACGAACATGCTGAGCGAGCGGCGAAAGACGCCGCTGCGCCGCGCCACGCTCATGCGCATGATGGAAATCTATCAGGAAAAGTTTTCGGACCCGGACGGGCGCATCCGCGCCACTTTCGACATTCATTACGTCACGGGCTGGGCGCCGCATGAAAGTCAGCAAAAGCCGCTGCGCCCCGGCAGCGCGAAAACGCGCCTCGCCGACGCGCTCGGCGTCAGCGAAAGGCCTGCCGGCGAAAAGCCGGGACCCAAGCAAGAATGAGAGAAAATTAAAACTCGAAAGAGCCGAGCTTGGCGGCAATATCCTAGAAGATGGCGACCACCGCATCGCCCACCAGCGAGGTGGCGCCGAACATGGCAAGGCCGATACCGGCTACGATCAGGGAATATTCCAGCGCCGTCGCCCCGCTTTCATCGCCGAAAAAACGGGAGGCAAAGGACCGGCCATCCAAAATTTGGTGGATGTCACCGCTTACACATACCGTCCGGTCGATCATCACAACAAATCCCTCAACGTTGCCACAAGCGGCTCGTCGGCGGGCGGCATCGGATAGCTCTCCATCCGGTTCGGCGCGACCCATTTCAAGGTCTGCCCTTCCAGAGGCTGGGCAATCCCCTCCCACTTCCGGCAGATATAGAGTGGCATCAGAAGGTGAAATTTTTCATAAGAGTGACTGGCGAAGGTCAGCGGCGCGAGACAGGACGCGCTGACATCGATCCCCAGCTCTTCCTTCAGCTCGCGGATAAGCGAAACCTCAGGCGTTTCGCCGCTTTCCACCTTGCCGCCGGGAAACTCCCAAAGCCCCGCCATGGATTTGCCTTCCGGGCGCTGTGCCAAAAGGACACGCCCGTCCCCATCGGCAAGCGCGCAGGCGGCCACGAGTATGATCGGCTTATCGCTCATCGCCCGCCCCGCGCCTAGCTGCGGTAATCGGCATTGATGGCAATATATTCATGGGTGAGATCGCAGGTCCACACCGTCGCAGAAGCAGTGCCGACGCCGACATCGACCTCGATGTCGATCTCCCGCCCCTTCATATGTTTGGCGACCGGCGCTTCGTCATAGCCCGGTACGGCAACGCCGTTCTTGGCAATGTCGATACCGCCCATGCGCACGGCAAGCTTGTCCCTGTCCGCTGCCTCGCCTGCCTTGCCAACAGCCATGACGACACGGCCCCAATTCGCGTCTTCGCCCGCGATCGCGGTTTTCACGAGCGGGGAATTGGCGATGGAAAGGGCAATGCGCCGCGCCGCCTGGTGGCTCGCCGCGCCGTTGACCGTGACGGAGATGAACTTCGTCGCCCCTTCCCCGTCGCGCACCACCTGATGGGCAAGCTCCTGCATGAGATCGTGCAGCGCCGTGCGGAATTCGCGCAGGCGCGGATCGCCCGCCCGCGTAATGGGCGGCCATGCCTGCCCCGTCTCTTTTTCAGCCTCGCGCATCGCCTCACCCGTTGCGAAAAGCAGCACGCTGTCGGAGGTCGAGGTATCGCTGTCCACGGTGATGGCGTTGAAACTGTCGCGCGTGCCCAGCATCAGCAAGGTCTGCAGGATGGGGGCGGGGATCGCGGCATCGGTAAAAATGAAAACCAGCATGGTCGCCAGATCCGGCGCCACCATGCCCGAGCCCTTTGCAATGCCGTTGATGCGCACGGGCACCCCGCCGATCATCACCTGGCGCGTTGTATATTTGGGAAAGGTGTCCGTGGTCATGATGGCCCCGGCAGCCGCTTCCCAATTGTCCCGGCGCAGCACTTTCATCGCCTTGCCGATGCCTCTTTCCAGCGGCTCCGGCGGCAGGAACTGGCCGATGACCCCCGTCGAGGCAATGAAGACATCCTTCTGGCGGCAACCGATTTCCTGCGCTGCTTTGGCAGCCGTCGCCCGCACCGTCGCCATCCCGGCCTTGCCGGTGAAGACGTTGGAATTGCCCGCATTGACGACGAGCGCGCGGGCCACGCCGTTTTCGATATTGGCGCGGCACCAATCGACCGGCGCACCCGGCATTTTGGAATTCGTGAAGACCCCGGCAACGCTCGTGCCTTCCGGGAAAACCGCCACAAGCATGTCGTCACGGTTCTTGTATTTGATGCCGGCCTGCACGGCGGCAAATTCCACCCCGGCCACTTCCGGCATTTTGGGATAGCTCTTGGGCGCAAGCGGGGACACTTTCGCGGCGGTTTTGCGCTTACCGGCGACTTTCGTGCGGCTGGCGGCTTTGGCCACCGGTTTCTTGGCAGCGACTTTTTTACGCGCGGCGCGTTTCGGCTTTACGGCCGTTTTCTTCTTGGCGATGAGCTGCCGTTTCTTCTTCGGCTTCGCCACTTTGCTCTTGGCGCGCACGCTTGCCGGTTTTCTTTTCTTACCGCCCGCTTTCGTCATCGCTCATCCCGTCTTTGCCGCTATCTGCCGCTATCTGCCTCTATACGCCGCTCTTATTGCGGCGCGATCACCGGACGCGAAGAACCGCCATCCGCCCCGACAATCTCGATTGTCGCATCATTGCGCAACTTTTCTATGAGGGCTTTCCCCTCTTCCTGAAGAAACTGCGCCGTCAGCTCGTCCTTTACCTCTTCAAAGCTGGGCTTGGGCTGCGGCCGGCGGTCTTCCAGCTTAATGACATGCCAGCCGAACTGGGTTTCCACCGGCTCGGAGATCTCGCCCGGCTTCAGCTTGAAAGCAGCTTCCGCAAAAGGCTCGACCATGTCGGTTTTAACGAAATAGCCGAGATCGCCCCCATTCTCGCCGCTGGGGCCCGTGGATTTTTCCGCCGCCACCTCTTCGAAGGCTTTCCCGCCTTCAATCTCGGCGATTACCTCGCGCGCCTCCGCCTCGCTTGCCACGAGAATATGCCGGGCGCGCACTTCATCTTCAGGTTCCCGGGCGGCGATTTCCTGCTGGTAGTAGTCTTTCAGCGCCTCGTCCGTCGCTTTGCCGGAAATGAGCTGCGTCCAGTAAACGTCGCGCAGCGCCTTTTCCTTGTAATAGTCGACGCGGCGCTTCACCGAGGGATCGTCCCCCAAGCCCTTTTCCTCGGCCTCCTGGGAGAGAATTTTCCGGTCGATCAGCATGCTCAGAAGATATTGAAAGCGCACATTCTGCGGCAGCTGGTCGAGCACCCCGCCCAGCTCCTCTTCGGCAAGGGCGAGATCGGAAAACATGATCGCCTCGCCATTAACCTTGGCGACGGCCTGATCAGCGCTTTCCCCGGCCAGGGCGGGCTCCTGAGCGAAAGCCGGCGCGATGAGGGGGGCTTGGACCATGCCTGCCGTAATCCCCGCTGCCAGTGCCGATGCAAGTAAGAGCCGCATGCCGATCCTTCCCGGCGGAAAACCGCCAAAGCCGATAAACTGTTTGATACACCCTGTTACCAGCCTTTCAGGCCTCTGAGAAATGAATCTGCTGTAATTTTAGAGATTTAGGGCCCGAAAGCGCCCCCCTGCGGCAGGCGGTGACATTGACAGGTTAAGCCCCCAGCCCTTACATGCTTGCCTACGTATTTCTGCCGTAAAGCGCCTCTAGAAAGGCGCTCCGGCACGCGAGGGGCTCCCCGCCCCCCGATAGAATGAGGTTAATACCCAATGGCAAGCTTGGGCGCCCTGGCTCGGCGGTTTTTCGGCACGTCGAATGACCGCAAATTGAAGGCTTACACACGCAACGTTGAGGCAATCAACGCCCTGGAGCCCGCCACCGAGGCGCTTTCCGACCTTGCCCTGCAGGAAAAGACCAACGAGTTCCGCGACCGGCTGGCAGGCGGGGAAAGCCTCGATGCGCTTTTGCCCGAAGCCTTTGCCGTGGTGCGCGAAGCGGCCCGGCGCACACTCGGCCAGCGCCATTACGATGTGCAGCTGATCGGCGGCATGGTGCTGAACGAAGGCAAGATCGCCGAAATGAAGACGGGGGAAGGCAAGACCCTTGTCTCCACCCTTGCCGCTTATCTCAACGCTCTGCCCGGCAAAGGCGTCCATGTCGTGACGGTGAACGATTATCTGGCCAAGCGCGACGCCGCCTGGATGGGCCAGATCTACGAATTCCTCGGCATGAATGTCGGCGTCATCCTGCATGGGATGAGCGATGAAGAGCGCCGCGCCGCCTATGCCGCGGACATCACCTACGGCACCAATAACGAGCTCGGCTTCGATTATCTGCGCGACAACATGAAGTATCAGCTGAATGCCATGGTGCAGCGCGGGCATCATTTCGCCGTGGTCGACGAAGTGGACTCCATCTTGGTCGATGAAGCGCGCACGCCGCTCATCATCTCCGGCCCCGTGGAAGACAAATCCGAGCTTTATACCAGCGTCGACAAGCTGATCCCGGATTTGCCGGAAGAAGCCTTCGAGCTCGATGAAAAGGCCCGCACCGTCAGCCTGACGGAAGAAGGCAACGAGATCGTCGAGACGATGCTGGCCGAGCGCGAACTTCTGAATGAAGGCGGGCTTTACGATGTGGAGAACATTTCTCTCGTCCACCACGTCAACAACGCCTTGAAAGCCCACAAGCTCTTCCAGAAGGACAAGGACTACATCGTCAAGGGCGGCAAGGTCGTCATCATCGATGAGTTCACCGGCCGCATGATGGAAGGCCGGCGCTATTCGGACGGGCTGCACCAGGCGCTGGAAGCCAAGGAAGAAGTTCAGATCCAGCCGGAAAACCAGACGCTTGCCTCCGTCACTTTCCAGAATTACTTCCGCCTCTATGAAAAACTTTCCGGCATGACCGGCACGGCGCTGACGGAAGCGGAAGAATTCATGGATATTTACGGGCTCGACGTGGTGGAAATCCCGACCAACCTGCCCATCTCCCGTAAGGATGAAGACGACGAGGTTTACCGCACCGCACGCGAGAAATACGAAGCCATCGTCGAAGAGATCGCCGATTGCATGGAACGCGGCCAGCCCGTTCTCGTCGGCACCACCTCGATCGAGAAATCCGAACTTCTTTCCGACTTCCTGAAGAAAAAGCGCATCAAGCACAATGTGCTGAATGCCCGCTACCACGAACAGGAAGCGCTTATCATCGCCCAGGCCGGTGTGCCCGGCGGCGTGACCATCGCAACGAACATGGCCGGCCGCGGCACCGACATTCAGCTTGGCGGCAATATCGATATGCGCCTCGAAGAAGAGGCGGCAGGCCTTGAAGGCGACGCGCTGGAAACGAAAAAGGCCGAGCTTCTCAAGGATATCGAAGCGAAGAAGCAGATCGCACTTGAGGCAGGCGGCCTTTACGTCATCGGCACGGAGCGCCATGAAAGCCGGCGCATCGACAACCAGCTGCGCGGGCGCTCGGGCCGCCAGGGAGACCCCGGCCGCTCGAAATTCTATCTTTCGCTCGAAGACGATCTGATGCGCATCTTCGGCACCGACCGCATGGACGGCATGCTGCAGAAGCTCGGCCTGCAGGAAGGCGAGGCGATCGTCCATCCCTGGATCAACAAGGCGCTGGAAAAGGCGCAGGCCAAGGTCGAGGCACGCAACTTCGATATCCGTAAGAACCTTCTGAAGTTCGACAACGTGATGAACGATCAGCGCAAGGTGATCTTCGAGCAGCGCATCGAGCTGATGCGCATGGACGACGTCTCCGAGACCATTGCCGACATGCGCCATGAAGTGATCGAAGACATGGTAAGCACCCACATCCCCGAAAAGGCCTATGCCGAGCAGTGGGATGTGGACGGGCTTCTGGAGGAAACGAAAAAAATCCTCAGCCTCGATCTGCCGATCAAGGATTGGGCCGCCGAAGAAGGCATTGCGGATGAAGAAATCCGTGAGCGCATCACCCGCGCCGCCGATGCTCATATGGCGCAGAAAGTGACGCAAGTCGGCCCGGAAATCATCCGCCAGGTGGAAAAGGCCGTGCTCCTGCAGCTCATCGACGGGCGCTGGCGCGAGCATTTGCAAATGCTCGATCATCTGCGCCAGGCCGTGGGCCTGCGCGGCTATGCCCAGCGCGACCCGCTTAACGAATATAAGACGGAAGCCTTTGAACTTTTCGAAGCGCTGCTCATTCGCCTGCGCCGGGATGTGACCGAGCAGCTGATGAATGTGCAATTCGTTTCCGAAGCCGATGCGCCGAAGCTGGAAGAACAGGCCCTGCCCGAAATGCACGCCCACCATGTCGACCCTCTCACCGGGCGCGATGAAATGGAAGAGGCCGGCGATACCGCAACGATGACGCGCGCCCGCGCCGATGTTCCCATGAACCCGAACGATCCTTCGACCTGGGGCAAGATTTCGCGCAACGCGCCCTGCCCTTGCGGCTCAGGTAAGAAATACAAGCATTGCCACGGAGCAGTCGCCTAAAGGCAAAAATGCTCAGCCGCCCGATTTGGCGGCGAAGGGATAGGCTTCAAGAGAAAACGCGGTAGCGGCAAGGCTATCGCGTTTTTTCATGCGCGCCCACCAGGCGGCAAGCTCGCCCCGCTCTTCCATCAAGGCAAGGCCCTGACGGGTTTGCATCAGATAGTCCATCATCGGCGCGAAGTGACAATCGGCAAGGCTGAACGCCGCGCCGACAAGCCAGTCGCCACCCCCATAATGGCCGGCAAAAGCGTCAAGCGATTTAGCCAGCCGCGCTTCCATGCGCTCGCTCAGCATGTCGTCCGGCCAGCCGCCTGCAATCGGCGCGAAGATCTGCTGCGTCACGATTTCGCGAATATCGGGCCAGATGTAATTGTCGAGCATGGCGATGGCGGCACGCACATGGGCGCGGCTTGCGGCATCTTCCGGCAGGAGCGCCGGGCCGCCCGCGGCCTCTTCAAGATAAAGGCAGATAGGGACCGTCTCGAAGAAGCGCTGACCGTCATGGGTCAGCACCGGCACCTTGGCGAAAGGATGGGCGCTTTTGCCCATCCCCTCCGAGATGAAGTCGATCTCCTCGAACGCATAGGCGAGCGCCTTTTCCTCCAGCACCAGCCGCACGATCCGCGTATAGGCGCTGTAGGCGGCGCCTTGCAGCGTCAGGCTCATGCGCCCGCCTGCTGTTCGAACTTCAGCCGCCGGCCTGCCGCCCAATAATGATAGGCCGCCCAGATGTTAAGCATCGCCGTGCCGAAAAGCGCCCAGCGCAGCGAATCCACGCCGAAGCCGTAATCGGCGCGCAAGACGTCGGAGATGATACCCACAACCTGCGGACCAAGGCCAAGGCCGATAAGGTTCAGGATGAAAAGCATCACGGCCGAGGCAAGCGCGCGCTGGCGCAGCGGCGTCAGCGTCTGGATCATCGCGAAGGATGGGCCGAGATAGAAGGCACCGAGCAGCGAGATCGGCACATAGAGCACCCAGAGAATGGAAACATCGATCCCGCCGATGCTAAAGGCCGGGAAATTGTCGATGAGATAGAAGACCGCGATAAAGGGCACGGCAGCGAGCTTGGCGATTGCCACGACCCAGGTGTTCCAGCGCACATCTTTCTTGGAAAGATGATCGGTCAGCTTGCCGCCGATCAGCGCGCCAAGCCCGCCGACAATACCGACAAGCGGGGCGAGCCAGGTGCCGACTTCCGCCGGTGACATGCCATGCGTGCGAATGAGAAAGGCCGGCCCCCAGGCGATACCGCCATAACCGACAAACGAGGTAAGCGTCACGCCGATGACCACATGGCGCGCAGCAATCTTGCTCCAGAGATGGTGAAAGCCCGCCTTGATCATGCCGGTGAAAAGCGCCAGCGTCATGGGCGGATGGGCTTCCTGCTCGCCCGCTCCTTCCGAATGGCCGCGCGGCGGCTCGACCAGCGTATAGCGCACGAGAAGCGCGATAAGGACGCCGGGCAGGCCAACCACGAAGAAAGCCATACGCCAGCCGTAAAGTTCCGTCACCCAGCCGCCGACGAAAAGCCCGATCATCACGCCGAGATAAACGCCGAGCGAATAGATCGCCATGGCGCCCGCCCGCTCGGTCGGCCCGTAAAGGTCGGCGATCATGGAATGGGAAGGTGGGCTCGAGCCTGCCTCGCCGATCCCCACGCCGATGCGCGCGAGCGCAAGCGTCCAGAAATTATTGGCAAGGCCGCACATGGCCGTCATGGCGGACCAGATGGCGATGGCGCCGGCAATGATGTTGCGCCGGTTGCTGCGGTCCGCCCAGATGGCGATGGGAATGCCGAGCGTGGCGTAGAAAAGTGCAAAGGCGATGCCGCTCAAGAACCCGATTTGCGTATCGGAAAGCAGGAGATCGGCCTTTAGCGGCTCGACCAGAATGCCGACAATGTTCCGGTCCACATGGCTCGATGTGTAACCGAGTACCAGAATGCCGAGCGCATAAGACCGGTATCCCGGCGTGATTTTATCGGCCGGTGACACCGGCGCCGTTTCTTGAGCCATCTCCTACCCCGCCTCGATTTTTCAAATTCTTGTTGCGGGCAATCTATCTGCTTGTTGCCGCGGCGACAATCGGCCTTTCGCGTTTTGCCGGGCCGGGCGGCGCTGAAAACCGCCCTCTGGCTTTGTTTGCACCGCGCTCTGCGGCTGTCATAATGCGCGCCAACAAACAATAAGGTCAGCAGGAGAGCGCTCATGACATCCCCCGTTCCCTTTAAGGTCGACATTCCCCAAAGCGTCATCGACGGCATCCTGGCCAAGGTCCGTCAATATGAATGGCATGAAATGCCGATTATCGATGATGGCGGAGACCGCTGGGCCTATGGCACGGACATGGCCTATCTGAAGGAGCTGTGCGAGTACTGGACGCACCATTATGACTGGCGCGCCTTCGAGACGAAGCTCAATGCCTTCCCTCAGTTCAAAACCGAAATCGACGGGCAGGAAATTCACTTCCTGCATGTCAAAGGCTCCGGTGCCAATCCGCAGCCCGTCCTTCTCACCCATGGCTGGCCGGGCTCGGTGCTGGAATTTTACGACGTCATCGAACCTTTGGCGCATCCGGAAAAATTCGGCGGCAATGCCGAAGACGGGCTGACGCTCATCGTGCCGTCTCTTCCCGGCTACGGCTTTTCCGGCAAACCGAAAAAACCCGTCGGACCGAAATTCACTGCCGCGCTTTGGGACCGGCTCATGCGCGAGGTTTTGGGTTACGACACCTATATCGCTCAGGGCGGCGACTGGGGCTCGGTCGTCACCGGCTGGCTCGGCTACGAGCATGGGATAAATAAAGGCGGCGGCTGCAAGGCCATTCACCTCAACATGTACGGCGTGCGCCCGCCTGCTCTTCCCGAAACGGAGGAAGAAAAGAAATGGGCCGAAGGCGCCGCCTTCATGTTCGAAATGGAAGGGGCGTATTTGCGCCTGCAAATGACGAAACCCCAATCGCTTTCCTATGCGATGATGGACAGCCCCGTGGGCGCGGCCGCCTGGATCGTGGAAAAATTCGCAACCTGGGGCGACACGCGCGGGCCGGACGGCACGGTGCATATCGAGCATGCTTTTTCGAAAGACACGCTGCTGACCAACATCATGATCTATCTCGTCACCCGCACCTTCAACACCGCGACCTGGTATTACCGCGGCATGTTCGAGGAAGGCGGCACGAACATGGCGCCGGGCACGGCTGTAACTGTGCCCACCGGCATTGCCAATTATCCGGGGGAACTCTTTACCTTCCCGCCCCGTTCGATGGTGGAGAAAGGCTATAATGTCGTTCACTGGTCCACGTTCGACAAAGGCGGTCACTTCGCGGCACTGGAACAGGGCGAGGCTTTCGTCAAGGATCTGCGCGATTTCATCGGCCAACTTACCGGCTGACCCCGCGCCGAAACCTCTCCGCGACCGATTACAGAAAGAAGCCCCATGACCCATCCCGTCATTCCCGCCGACCCGTTCACCATTCACGTCTCGGACGGCGAAATCGCGGATCTGAAAACCCGGCTCGCCCAGACCCGTCTGCCGAACGAACCGGACGGAAACGAAAATTGGGACTACGGCACCAATCTCAGCTACATGGAGCGGCTGCTGACCTATTGGCGCGATGATTTCGATTGGCGCAAGCAGGAAGCCTGGCTCAACACGTTCAAGCAGTACCGCACGACGATCACGGATGAGGACGGGGCCGATCACGAAATCCATTTCATCTATGAGCGCTCCTCGCAGCCGGACGCCATTCCGCTGATCATGACCCATGGCTGGCCCTCGAGCTTTCGCGAGTTTCTGGATGTCGTGGACCGGCTTGCCCATCCGCAAACCTATGGCGCGGACGGCCCGGCCTTCGATGTCATCATCCCTTCGCTGGTCGGTTACGGCTTTTCCTCAAAGCCGGCGCAGCCCATCGGCCCCGCCGCCATTGCCGAGCTTTGGCACAAGCTCATGACCGACGTGCTCGGCTACGACAAATACGCCGCCCAGGCCGGTGACTGGGGCAGCTTCGTCACCTCGCGCCTTGCGCTCCAGCATGCCGACAGTCTGCTCGCCATTCATCTGACCATGCTGCCGCTGCGCCCGGATGTGAAAGACAAGCCCGTAACGGAAGAAGAAGCCGCCTGGATCAAGGAAATGCAGGCCTGGTGGCGCCAGGAAGAGGGCTATCGCTCCATCCAGTCCACCAAACCCATGGCGCTTGCCTTCGGACTGCACGATTCGCCTGCAGGCCTTGCCGGCTGGCTCGCGGATAAATATTACCGCCTTGGCGACACCGAAAAAACCCACCCCTGGGAGGGCATGGAAGCGCGCTTTCCCATGGACACGATCCTGACCCAGTTCTCCATCTACTGGTTCACGGGCACCATCAATTCCGCCAACACGCTTTATAAGGCGGGGCCTGCGGAAAACTCCAACCGCCTGAAGCGGGGCGAAAAGGTCACCGTGCCCACCGCCTATAGCGAATATCCCATGGACACGCTCCCCCTTACCCCGCAAAGCTGGGCGGAACGCGGCTATAATCTGAAGCGCTTTAAAATCATGGAGCGCGGCGGCCATTTCGCCGCCATGGAAGAGCCGGAGCTTTTTGCAGACGACGTGCGCGCCGCCTTCAAAGAATTACTTCGGATAGATCGGGCAACATATGACACTTGAGCAGATGATCGCGCTGGGACTTCTCATTCTGGCGCTGACGCTCTTTATCTGGGGCAAACTGCGTCATGACATCGTGGCGCTCATTGTCATGATCGGCACGGGCCTGAGCGGCCTCGTACCGGCGGATGCGCTGGTGGAAGGTTTCGGCCATCCCGCCGTCATCACCGTCGCCGCCGTGCTTGTCGTCAGCCGGGCGCTGAAAAATGCCGGCACGGTCGATATCATCGCCCGCTATATCGGCCCTTTCACAAAAACCTCTTTCAGCCAGATGGCAGTGCTGACGGGGGTCTGCGCACTGGCCTCGGCTTTCATGAACAATGTCGGCGCGCTTGCCGTTCTCCTGCCCGTCGCACTTGCCAGCGCCGAGGAACGCGGCCGCCCGCCCGCTCTCCTTCTGATGCCGCTTGCCTTCGGCTCGATCTTGGGCGGCATGATGACGCTGATCGGCACGCCGCCCAATATCATCATCTCTTCTTTCCGCGCCGATGCGATGGGCGCGCCTTACACCATGTTCGATTTTTCCTATGTCGGCGCTCCCGTCGCATTGGTGGGCCTTTTCTTCATCACGCTGATCGGCTGGCGGCTCATCCCGAAAGAGCGCAAAGGCGGGGTTTCGGGCGATGCGCTTTTTCATATCAACGATTACGTCGTGGAAGCGCGCGTGCGTGAGAAAAGCAAGCTTATCGACAAGCGCATGGTGCATCTGGAACAGATGACGGGCGAGGAAATCGCCGCCACCGGCAAGGTGGGCCCGGATGGTCAGATCGAAACACCCGATCCCTGGCGCACCATCAGTCACAACGACATTCTCATCCTGCGCGCCGACCCGAAGGATCTGGAACCCTGGATCGACGAGCTGGGACTCGAGCTCATCACCGACCGCTCAAAAACCGCTGTGCAAAGCGAAAAGGAGCGGGGCGAGGCACTGCATTTGAGCGAGGCGATCGTTTCTCCCGATTCCATGCTGCTTGGGCGCAGTGCTGCTTCCATCGAGCGCCGCTCCGGCTATCAGCTCTCGCTGCTCGCTCTTGCGCGCAAAAGCGAGCCGGTGCGCCGGCGTCTTCATAATGTGCGCTTTCAGGCAGGCGACGTTTTGCTTCTGCAGCAGCGCGGGGAGCAGCAACTGGAACTCATTCAGGAAATGGGCCTCTTGCCGCTGCCCGAACGCGGGCTCAGCCTCGGCCAGCCGCGTAAGGCGCTGAGCGCCGTGCTGATTTTCGCCGGTTGTATCGCCCTTTCCATGCTCGGCGTCCTGCCCATCGCCGTCGCCTTCATCACCGCCATCGTCGCCTATCTGCTGCTTGATATTCTCAATCTGCGCGAGCTTTATTCCTATATCGACTGGCCGGTCATCGTGCTTCTGGGCGGCATGATCCCGCTCGGCACGGCGCTCGAAGCCTCGGGCACCACCGCGCTCATTGCCGGCAGCCTGCTTGAGCTAACGGGCAATCTGCCCGCCTGGTGCATCATCGCGCTTTTGATGGTGGTGACGATGTTCCTCTCCGACCTGATGAACAACGCGGCCACCGCCCTCATCATGGCGCCGCTGGCCATTGCCATAGCAGGCGGTATGGGCGTCAACCCCGATCCGCTCTTAATGAGCGTAGCCATTGGCGCAAGCTGCGCCTTCCTCACGCCCATCGGCCACCAGTCCAACACGTTGGTCATGGCGCCGGGGGGATATAGGTTCGGGGATTATTGGCGGCTCGGCCTGCCGCTTGAAATTTTGATCGTGGCCGTCGCCGTGCCGCTGCTCATGGTCTTCTGGCCGCTCTAAGCGAGCGCGCGGGTTCTTCTTACGAGAGCCCGTGCTTGCCCATGGCCATGAATTTCTCGCGCCGCTGGCGGCGGAGCGCATCGGCATCGAGCCCGTCGAGGCCGCGCAATTCTTCTTCGATGGCATCGCCCGTCTCGCGGATCATCTGCGCCCGCTCCCGGTGCGCCCCGCCCACAGGTTCGGGCAGGATGCGGTCGATGATGCCGAGCTCTTCAAGGCTCTGCGCCGTCACCTTCATGGCGGTCGCCGCCTCTTTGGCCTTGTCCGAGGAGCGCCAGAGAATGGAGCTACAGCCTTCCGGCGAAATCACTGCATAAATCGAATGCTCGAGCATCAGCACCCGGTTGCCCGCGGCAATCGCAATCGCCCCGCCCGACATGCCCTCGCCGATCACCACCGAAATCATCGGCACGGAAAGGCCGAGGCAGCGATCCATGGAGCGGGCAATGGCTTCGGCAACGCCGCGCTCTTCCGAGCCGATGCCCGGATAAGCGCCCGCCGTATCCACCAGCGTGATCACCGGCATATCGAAACGCTCGGCCATATCCAGAAGGCGGATGCCCTTGCGGTAGCCTTCCGGGCGCGCCATGCCGAAATTGTGGCGCATGCGCGTTTCCATGTCCGAGCCTTTTTCATGACCCATGATGACCACGGAACGGCCGCGGAACCGGCCAAGTCCACCGATGATCGCCGCGTCCTCGGCAAACAGACGGTCGCCGGCCAGCGGCGTGAAGTCCTGAATGAGGCTTTTGACGTAATCGACGAAATGCGGACGGTTGGGGTGGCGGGCGACCTGCGTCTTCTGCCAGGGATCGAGACGGCTATACGTGTCTTTCAGCAGCTGCGCGGCTTTGGTTTCGAGCTTGGCCACTTCATCGGAAATACTGACCGACGGGTCTTCCTGAGCCAGGGTTTTCAGCTCTTGAACCTTGCCTTCCAGTTCAGCAATCGGCTTTTCAAACTCAAGATAACTCAGCATCGCTCCCCGCTCGCGCCATCCCGTTCCAACTGTGACAAGAGAGCCACAAATTTGCGGCACACTGGCCCGGCTTCCCCCCCTTGTCAACTGCGTTGACGTGCCGGAGAGCCCCTGCCCGTCGCCGGATTGGTCCTGCCAAAAGGCGAGCGAATAGAAGACGTTAGGGAAGGCTGTCACAAAGGAGGCGGATACCCCGTCACCCATAGAGCCGGCACCGCCCGCGGGCCATGACCAATCTGGGGAGATGAAGAATGCAAGAGACCGCAATAAGAGAGCGCAGCGCGCTCATGAAACGGGGGCTGATCGCGCTTTTCGCGCTCACAACCGCCGCGAACGGGGTCTATATGCTCGCCGCCCCGCTTGCCTGGTACGGCGATATTGCCGGCGTGCCGAATACCGGCCCCTTCAACCCCCATTTTGTGCGCGATATCGGCGTCGCCTATCTCACCCAAGGCCTGCTCCTCTTCTGGGCGGCGCGGCGCCTTGCGCTCGCAACGCCTTTTCTCATTGCAGTCGCCATTTTCCTCGGCCTTCATGCCCTCCTCCATCTGTGGGATGTGGCAGCAGAGCGCCTGCCGATGGATCACCTGATCATCGATCTGCCCGGCGTCTTCCTGCCGGTCTTTGTCGCCCTCGGCCTTGCCTATTGGTGCAGACGTGAGCGCGCGAGAGTAAGCTGAGCAAATGAGCCCGGAAGAGACATTCGAAAGCCTGCGCCCCCACGCGATGCGCGTCGCCTACCGCCTGCTCGGCACGCTGGCGGAGGCCGAAGACGTGGTGCAGGAAGCCTGGCTGCGCTGGTCGCGCGTGCAGGCGAGCGAAATCCGCTCGCCCAAAGCCTGGCTCACCACCACCGTCACGCGCCTTGCCATCGACCAGCTGCGCGCGCAAAAGGCCCGCCGGGAAACTTATCCCGGCCCCTGGCTGCCCACCCCGCTCATCGAATTCGATCTCGACCATCTGCCCGACGAAAAGACACCTTCACCGGAAGACAGAATCGCCCTTGCCGATGATGTCTCCCTGGCGCTGATGATGGTGTTGGAGCAGCTCGGGCCGGAAGAACGCGCCGCCTTCATCCTGCGCGAAGCCTTCGACACAGATTACGGCGAGATTGCCCGCATCCTCGGCAAGTCGGAAGCTGCCTGCCGCCAGATCGTCAGCCGCGCCCATAAACATATCCGAGCCGGCAAACCACGTTTCGAACAAACGAAAAACCAGCACAGCTCCCTCCACACCGCTTTTCTGCAAGCCCTGCAATCGGGCGATGTAGAAGCCTTCGGCAAGCTCTGCGCGAAAGACGCGGTGCTGCTTTCGGATGGCGGCGGCAAGGTGCAGGCCGCCCTCAACCCGCTATACGGGCGCGACCGCGTCACCCGCTTCATCCTCGGGCTCTCGTGGGTGCGCTGGGTGGAAAGCGGCCGGCTGCCCGGCCAGACGCTGGAATTTTATAGCGCCCAGATCAACGGCCTGCCCGGCTTCGTCACCTTCACGGGCGAGGAGACTTATATGAGCGTCGCCCTCGATACGGATGATGAAGGCCGCATCTCCCATGTCTATATGATGCGCAATCCCGACAAGCTGAAGCATGTGCACCGCCCATCTGGCTCGCCAACCCTCAGTTTCGATTTGCGCGCAGGCACCACGCCCGGCGGCACTCCTTAGAAACGCGCTTCAGAAGTTTTTGGCAAACGGGTGATGGGTTTCCACCAGCGTGCGCAGCCGTTCTTCCAAAACATGGGTGTAAATCTGCGTCGTGGAAATATCCGCATGGCCGAGCAGTTTCTGCAGGGAACGCAGATCCGCCCCGTTTGCCAGCAAATGGCTGGCGAACGCATGGCGCAGCACATGCGGGGAGACCTGGCGCGCATCGATGCCCGCCTCGCGCGCCACGTCCTTCAGGATTTGCGCAAAGCGGTGCCGCGTCAAATGCGGCTCCTTGCCGCGCGAGGGAAAGAGCCAGGGATTGCCCTCGCCCGTTTTCTTCGCCCGCAGTGGCAAATAAAGATAGACCGCATCACGCGCCGCCTCCGTCAGCGGCACCGTGCGTTCCTTGTTGCCCTTGCCTTTGACGAGGATAAGCCGCGTCTCCCCCGTCACCGCCCGCACCGGCAGGCTCACCAGCTCGCTGACGCGCAGGCCCGTTGCATAAAGGAGTTCAAGCAGGCAGACCGTGCGCGCGGCCTTGTAGGCCAGGCGCAGCTCCGCCTCCGCCGCACCGCTGGCGCTTTTGCCAGCTGACATCCGTGCAGCTTCCAAAAGCCGGTCCACTTCTTCCACGCTCAATGTGCGCGGCAAGCTGCGCGGGCGCTTCGGCCCTTCGATCGCCGCACTCGGATCATCGGCGCGCAGCCCTTCAGCAAAGAGAAATTGATGAAGCTGGCGGAGCGAGGAAAGCCGCCGCGCCGCCGTTGTCTCCGCCAGCCCCTCACTGGCGATGAGGCCCAGATATTTGCGGATATCGGCAGCGGCCGCATCTTCTAGCGAGCGCTGGCGCGTGCGCAGAAAGGCCGTGTAATCCCGCAAGTCCCGGAAATACGCATCAAGGGTGTTTTTCGACGCGCCGCGCTCGGCCTGCATCATCTCGAAAAACATCTCGACGAGACGGGCATCCGCCCCGCCGATGGTTTTTCCCTCCGATGACCTTTGCCGCCCCATCCGATTTTCCTTTTAGGCCGGCGGCACACGCCCCGCCTCGCTTGCCGCCAGCAGCGCATCGAGTGCCAAACGGAACGCTTCTTCGCGCAGCCCGACTTTCAGCAGCGCCGACACCATATTGGCAAGCGCCTGGGGATGAAGATTGCCAAGCCCCGTCTTGCCCGGCAGCGCCAGCGTGAACAGCACCGCCTCCCCGCGCCGCCCGGCAGCGCTCGCCTCTTCCAGCGCGCGCAGCAATTGCGGGCCGGGCATCAGCCCGTCCGGCAGCTCGCCGCTATCGAGCAGCGCCGCCCAAAGATCGGGGCTGAGCTGATAGCCGAGCGCATCGAGCAGCAGAGCCTCGCGGGCGGCAACTGCCCGCACGCCGCACCATACCTTTCAGCTCATCAAGCTGCGGCGTGCGGTGGCCTGCCTCGCTGAGCGCGGAAAGCCACATGGAGGCGCGCACCCGCTCCTCATTGATGATAAGCGCGCGCACGAAATGCCCGCCAAGCACGGGATCGGCCCCGCGCGGGGGAATGGAGGCGATGATGGGGCCGAGCACACGGGCGAGCATGCGGAAATCATCGGTGGTTGCCGCCGCTGCAAGCCCTTCACTGACAAGCATCGCCTTATCGCCCGGCACGTTTTCATCGGACAGGGTTTTATAAAGCGCGGCGCGGGCCTGCCAGGCCTCATCTGCCTCTTTGGGAAGGTCTGCGCTGCCATAAAGCGCAGCAAGCTCATGCGGATCGGCAAGATAAGCGGCGACAGCTTTTTCACCTGCCTGAATGCGCAGGCCCATATCGAGACCGTCCCGGCGCATCATGTCCGCCAGCAAGGAAGGCTCAGCCAGCGAGACGGCATCGGCAGGCAGCGCTCGCCCCGCCCCAAGATAAAGCGCATAATCAAGCGGGCTCAGCCGCTCGGGCGCCGGCGCATCGAGCTTCAGGCCGTCCGTCTTTTGCGCGAGCAGTGAATAGAAAAGCGCATCTTCCATGCCCTGCTCACGGGCAAGATCGGCGGTGAGATTGGCGGCAATGACCTCGCCGGCCTCTGCTTGGCAGAGCGCCGTCAGTTTCAAGCTGAAAGCGGCAAGCGGATCGCCCAGCGGGTCGCTGCCCACCGGAAGAAGGTCGAGCGAGCGGCAGGCTTCTTTCACATCGCCTGCGGCAAGAAAGGCTTCGGCGCGCAGCTTCGCGGAGCCCGCATCCGCCTTGACCCGCTCACGACCGGCAAAGAGCCGGCGCACCGCTTCGCTTTCGCCGCCCGCCATCAGCCGTTCAAGGCGCAAGTAAAGGATGGATTGGCCCGCCGTTGCGCCCTGAGGCGGCGCCGCGCTCGACAGCAAGAGCCGGTATTGGAGATCATGCAGCGAGGGCTGGAAGAGCGGCGCGGGCAGCTCCGGCAACAGCCGCTCAACCTCGCGCCGGCTCGTGCCCTGCCACATGCGCGCGCCGAGCCCGCCCTGATCTTCCGTCAAAAGCCCGATGCTTGCCTCGCCCACATCGCCGAGAACGCCGACTTCAATGCCCGATTCGAGCGCGCCGGGGCGCGGGGAAATCTGACGCGGCGGGAGGCTCGGCGCTTTCGGCGCCGCGCCGCCCGGATAAAGCGAAAGGGGCGCTGCGGCACCGGCATCGCTCTCACCGGGGGCCTCGCTTCCTTCCGGCACCTCCGGCAGGTTTTGCGGGATAAGTTGAACGGGGCCGCGCGGGGCCTCCTGTTGCGCCTCCTGGGCGCGGGCCAGCGGGGGCACCATCAGCGCAAAAATCGCCGATACGCAGACGAGCGCCGCGACTTTCCCCTGCCAGGCGCTTTTAACGGCCTTTGCAGAGGCGTTATTTCGAGAAGGCGTCATTCTCAATGACTTTCTGAACGGGCTGGACCTGCGGCGGATCGGACTGCGCAAGAAACACCACGCCCGCAAACAAAGCACCCGCCGCTATGGCTATCACCACCAACATGCGCACAACGCCCGCCATTCATTATCCCCTTCAACGCGTCTTCATGAAGACCGGGATGCATTTGCATCCTGCCTCGGCCGGAGCTTGTGCCGGATTTATCCATCCTGCCTGCCAGCTGCGGCGAAATTTTGGCAACCGCCCGGCGTCTCTCCGGGAAAGGTGCCGATACCAAGCTGAAAGCCTCTCAAAAGAGCCGTTACGAGGCCAGTGGACCCGTCCGGCTAATCTTGTAGGATGCCCCTTCGGCCCGGCCAACCGGAACTCCGGCCCTTCTATCCGGCTTTACCCCATTCTGCCAGATATGATGCCGGGTGAGGATAGGCAGGGCCTAAGCCCAATTCAACTTTAAGGCGGCAGCGCGCAAGGGTTGCCGCCCCGTTAAAGAAGAAAAGCAGGAAAAAAGAAAAAGATGACGCGCAGCGGCAAACCGGCGGAAGCGGCACCGAAAAGCGAAACGGCCATGGCCGCGCCTGGCGACCCGGATGCCGGGGCCTTGCGCAGCTTGATCGGTGCGCGCTCGCTGGTGCTGGTCGGCCTGATGGGCGCAGGCAAGACCACTGTGGGCAAGAGGCTCGCCCACCGGCTCGGCCTTTCTTTTGTGGATGCCGATGCCGCCATCGAGGAAGCGGCGGGGGAAAGCGTCAGCGAAATTTTCGAAAATCACGGCGAACAATATTTCCGCGAGGGCGAGCGGCGCGTCATTGCCCGCCTGCTCGATGAAGGCCCTTATGTGCTGGCAACCGGCGGCGGCGCCTTTATGGACGAAGGCACGCGCGAGAACGTCGCCGCCAAAGGCATCTCCGTCTGGCTGCATGCCGATCTCAGCGTTCTGGTGGAGCGGGTCTCCCGGCGCGGCGGACGCCCGCTTTTGCGCAAGAAAGACCCGGCAAAGGTCATGAAGGACTTGATGGAGGCGCGCTACCCCATATATGCGCAAGCTGATATCCGCGTGGAAAGCGGCGAAAGCAGCCATGACGCCGTCGTCGATGCGATCTTGCACGCATTGAAAGATTACCTTGAAGGGCAGAACCGATGAGTAAGGGTCAATCTGCGGCCCCTGAAAAAGTAAACGTGGCGCTGGGCGAGCGGGCCTACGACATTTTTGTCGGTCCTAAGCTGATTGCCCGCGCCGCCGATTATCTGGAACCGGTTCTGCGCCGCCCGCGCACCGCCATCATCACCGATGAAACCGTAGCCGGCCTTCATTTACCTGCCCTGACCGACAGCCTCGATACCGCCGGCATCCGCCATGCGCATCTGGCGCTGAAACCGGGCGAGCAGACGAAATGTTTCGCCGAGCTGGAGCGCGTCACCGCCTTCCTTTTGGAACAAGGCATCGAGCGCTCGGACATGGTGATTGCCCTTGGCGGCGGCGTTATCGGCGATCTGACGGGCTTTGCCGCCTCTGTGCTGCGCCGGGGTACCGATTTCGTGCAGATCCCGACGACGCTTCTCTCTCAAGTCGACAGTTCCGTCGGCGGCAAGACCGGCATTAACACGCCCCATGGCAAGAACCTGATCGGCGCCTTCCATCAGCCCCGCCTCGTGCTCGCCGATACCGGCGCGCTCGCGACCTTGAGCGAGCGGGAATTCCTGGCAGGTTATGCAGAGGTGGTGAAATACGGGCTCATCAACGACCGGAATTTCTTCGATTGGCTGGAAGCCAATCTGGACGCCGTGAAAGAAGGCGATGCCGCCGCCCGAACCCATGCCATCGTCAAAAGCTGCAGGGCAAAAGCCGCGGTCGTCGCCGAAGACGAACGTGAAGGCGGCGTGCGCGCGCTTCTCAATCTCGGCCACACGTTCGGCCATGCGCTGGAAGCGGCAACGTCTTATGACGCGCGCCGCCTCGTCCATGGCGAGGGTGTTGCCATCGGCATGGTCATGGCCTTCGAATTTTCCGCCATGCTGGGCCTTTGCCCCGGCCAGGACGCCGTGCGCGTCAAAGCCCATCTGAAACGCGCGGGCCTTCCCACCGCGCTAAGCGACATTCCGGGCACCCTGCCCGGCGCGGACGCACTGGTCGGCCTCATGGCGCAGGACAAGAAAGTCGTGGACGGCAAGCTTACCTTCATTCTGGCCCGCGGCATCGGCGAGAGCTTCATCACCCGCGATATCGATACGGGCGATCTGCAGCGCTTCCTGAGCGAGCGGGAGGCCGCCTGATGGAATATTTGGGGCTCTTCTGGACGGTGCTCGTCGTCTTCGTACTGCTCGGCCTTTCGGGCTTTTTCTCCGGTTCGGAAACCGCGCTGACCGCCGCCTCGCGCGCGCGCATCCACCGCATGGCCGAAGACGGGGACAAGCGCGCCAAACTCGTCAACCGGCTGATCGGTGATCCCGAACGGCTCATCGGCGCCATTCTGCTCGGCAACAATCTCGTCAATATTCTGGCCTCAGCACTTGCAACAACCGTGCTGCTGACGGTGTTTGGTGAGGCCGGCGTCGTCTATGCCACGCTGATCATGACGGCGCTGATCGTCATTTTCTCCGAGGTGCTGCCCAAGACCTATGCCATCACCAATGCCGACCGCATGGCGCTTGCCGTCGCGCCCGTGCTGCGCTGGGTGGTGCTGGTCTTCGCACCCATCACAAGGGGCGTGCAATTCATCGTCCGCCGCACCTTGTCGATCTTCAACATCAATACGGACGAGACGATGCATGTGCTCTCCGCCCATGACGAACTGCGCGGCGCGATCGACCTGCACCACCGCGAAGGGGCGGTGGTCAAACGCGACCGGGACATGCTGGGCGGCATTCTCGACCTTGCTGACCTCGAGGTGGGCGAGATCATGGTGCACCGGAAAAACATCGTCATGATCGATGCCAATCTGCCGGTGGAGGAAATCGTCGCTGAGGTGCTGGCGAGCCCTCACACGCGCGTGCCGCTCTGGAAGGACGAGCCGGAAAACATTATCGGCGTCATTCACGCCAAGGACCTTGCCCGCGCGCTTGCCCATGCCCGCGGCGATGTTTCGCAAGTCTCCATCACCCAGCTTGCAAGCGAGCCCTGGTTCGTGCCGGACACGACGAGCGTGCAGGCGCAGCTCAACGCCTTCCTGCGCCGCAAGAACCACTTCGCCCTCGTCGTCGACGAGTATGGCGCGCTGATGGGCCTCGTGACGCTGGAAGACATTCTGGAGGAAATCGTCGGGGAAATTTCCGACGAGCACGATGTCGACCGGCTCGACATCCGCCCCAAACCCGACGGCACCGTGGTGGTCAACGGCTCGGTCACGCTGCGCGATCTCAACCGCGCCATGGACTGGTCGCTGCCCGATGACGAGGCAACGACCATTGCCGGGCTTGTCATCCATGAAGCCCAGACGATCCCCGAGGTCGGGCAAATTTTCTCGTTTCACGGCTTCCGCTTCGAGATCGTGCGCCGCCAGCGCAATCAGGTGACGGCGCTGCGCATCACGCCGCTGCCGCCGTCCGACTCTTAAAAGAGGCAGGCGGCGCTCAGCCCTTCGCCGCCTCTTCGGGCGTCTGCGCCTTTACCGCCAGCGCGTGCACGGGATTATCCATCAGCTCGGCAACGGCCTTGTTCACCATCCGGTGACGCTCGATCCGGGACTTGCCATCGAAAGCCGGGGAAACGATATAGACATTGAAATGCGTTTCCCCTTCCGGCCGGGCCCCGGCATGGCCTTTGTGTTTGGCCGATTGGTCCGAAATTTCCAGAACCTCCGGTGCAAGCGCCGTTTCCAGCATGTCCCGCATTGTCTCTGCCACGCCCATCCCGGTTCTCCTTTAATAAATGACACCTGGCTAACGATCCCGCGCAAATAACGCCCAGGTTTACTGACGTCTAACGCGTTTTGTGCTTTTCTATCGGGCTCGGCAAGCGGGCGGCAAGCCGTCCCCTCGCTGGGGCCCCCTAAAACCGGGCGAAAGCCTAAAAACCCGTGCAACCTTATGGACACTAGAACCTGACCGCCGTGAAGCTGAACTCGAAATATTTCGATATGATCCGCATCGCACCGCGCAAGGCCAAGAATGCCGAGCCGGAGGTGCACCAGTGCCAGCATCCCGGCTGCACGGCCCCGGGCCCCCACCGGGCGCCCAAAGGCCGCCTGCCCGACGAAAAACCACCCGTCGAGGACTTCTATTATTGGTTCTGCACCGATCACATTCGCGAGTACAACCGGGCGTTCAACTATTTCGAGGGCATGTCCGAGGCTGAGCAGACCATTTACCGGGAGCAAATGGCTACCGGCTACCGGCCGACCTGGAAAATGGGGGTTAACTCCTGGGCAGGCCAGGCAGCCAAGGGGGACGCGACGTTTTTCGACGATCCGCTGGGCCTCTTCAAATTCCGCAATACCGGCCCCGGCGAGCAGGCCCAGGAGGAAACCGCCCGCCGCCGCCCGCCCCGCAATGCGGAGCGCAAGGCATTGGAAGCATTGGGCCTTGACGAGACCGCGGCCTTGAACGACATCAAGGCAAGGTATAAGGAACTGGTCAAAAGGTTTCACCCCGACGCAAACGGGGGCGACAGGGCTGCTGAAGACCAGTTACGCAAGGTCATCCAAGCGTATGACTATCTTAAAAAAAGCGGCTTCTGCTAATCTTCCCTGCATTTTGCATATTTGCAGGGAAAATAATGGGGCGGAAGGGCAGTAAACTCCCGCATAAGGGTGCCCGGCAACGCGGCCTCGCCGCCGTATCCGCCTGAGTTTGATGTAACGGACGTAGTGGACGGACCATGAGCGAATCTATTGAAATCACGGGATCAATCTCCAAAGAGATGCCTGAAAAGAAAATCAGCGTCCGCGACACGTTCGGTATCGATATCGACATGCAGGTGCCGGCCTTTGCGGAAGCGAACGAATATGTCCCGGATTTCGATCCCGACTATCTGTTCGACCGCGACACGACGCTGGCGCTTCTGGCTGGTTTCGCCTTCAACCGCCGCGTCATGGTTCAGGGCTATCACGGCACGGGTAAGTCCACCCATATCGAGCAGGTGGCCGCCCGCCTCAACTGGCCCTGCATCCGCATCAACCTCGATAGCCACATTTCCCGTATCGACTTGATCGGCAAGGACGCCATCGTCCTGAAAGACGGCAAACAGATCACCGAATTCCGCGAAGGCATTCTGCCCTGGGCGCTGCAGCACCCGGTAGCGCTAGTCTTCGACGAATACGATGCCGGCCGCCCGGACGTAATGTTCGTCATTCAGCGTATTCTGGAACTGCAGGGCAAGCTGACCCTGCTCGACCAGAACAAGGTGATCCGCCCGCATGGCGCCTTCCGCCTCTTCTCCACCGCCAACACGATCGGCCTCGGGGACACGAGCGGGCTTTATCACGGCACGCAGCAGATCAACCAGGGCCAGATGGACCGCTGGAACATCGTCACCACACTCAACTATCTGCCCCATGATGCCGAAGTGAACATCATTCTCGCCAAGGCCAAGAGCTACAACGAAACCCAGGAAGGCAAAGACAAGGTCTCTGCCATGGTGCGTGTGGCGGACCTGACGCGTTCGGCTTTCATCAATGGTGACATTTCCACCGTCATGAGCCCGCGCACGGTGCTGACCTGGGCGGAGAATGCCGAAATCTTCGGCGATATCGGCTTCGCCTTCCGCGTCACCTTCCTCAACAAGTGCGACGAGCTGGAACGGGCGACCGTTGCCGAGTTCTATCAGCGCTGTTTCGGGGAAGACCTGCCGGATTCGGCCAGCCAGGTCATGGTGGCCTGAACCAGAATTAAAGGCGGTTCGGAAGCGGAATAGCCATGCCCGAAGAAAAAAGCCCGGTCGAACCGTTTAAGCGCGCGCTGGTTTCGACCATGCGCACCATCGCGGAAACGGAAGAGCTGACGGTCACCTTCGGGACCGAACCTCCGGGCCTGCGCGGACTGCGCGCCCGCCTGCCGCTGCCGAGCCGCGAGCTCAATGCAGGAGAAGTCGCCGAACTGCGCGGCTTTTCCGATGCCTATGCGCTCCACCTTGCCCATCATGACGACAAGATCGGCAATGCCTATGAGCCGCAAGGCGGCAATGCGCGCGCGATCTACGACGCCATGGAACAGGCCCGCTGCGAGGCGATCGGCGCCAATCAGATGTCGGGCATGGCCTCCAACCTGACCGCGGCGCTCGAAAAACGCATCAAGACCCGCGGCTACGACAAAATTACCAATAAAGACGAAGCCCCGCTGGCCGAGGCCGTGGCGCTGATGGTGCGCGAAAAGCTGACCGGCGCCGCCGTGCCGGAAGGCGCGCGCGCCCTGGTCGATTTCTGGCGCGAGTGGGTCGATGAAAAAGCCGGCAAAGACATGGCCCGCCTTGCCGAGGCCGCCGAGGATCAGCGGGCCTTTGCCCGCGTCACCCGCGATATTCTGACCGATCTCGACATGGCCGATGAGCTGGGCGAAAGCCCGGACCAGTCGGACGAAAGCGAAGAAGGCCAGGAAGAGGGCGAGGAGCAGCAATCCGATCAGTCCCAGGCCGGCGAGGCCGAACAGCCCGAAGGCATGAGCGCGGAGGAGATGGAAATCTCCGAAGGCGAAGGCGAGGAAGGCGAAGGGGAGATGGTCGAGATCGACGCGGACGATGTGCCCGTCGATGGCGAGGAATCGGACGAAACCGCCGAAGGCAACCAGCCCTGGCGCCCCGACAATGCGCCCTCTCAGGCCCGCGAGCCCGATTACAAGATTTTCACCGCGCAATATGACGAAGTAATCGCCGCCGAAGATCTGTGCGACCAGGAAGAACTGGCGCGGCTGCGTCAATATCTCGATCAGCAATTGCAGCAATTGCACGGCGTCGTCTCACGCCTTGCCAACCGCCTGCAGCGCCGCTTGATGGCGAAGCAGAACCGGACCTGGGAATTCGATCTTGAGGAAGGCATTCTCGATGCCGCGCGCCTGACCCGCGTCGTCATCGATCCCATGCATTCGCTTTCCTACAAGATGGAACACGACATGAATTTCCGGGACACGGTGGTCACCCTGCTCCTGGATAATTCCGGCTCCATGCGCGGGCGGCCCATCACGGTCGCCGCGCTCTGCGCCGACATTCTGGCCCGCACGCTGGAGCGCTGCGGCGTAAAGGTGGAGATCCTCGGCTTTACGACCCGCGCCTGGAAAGGCGGCCAGTCGCGCGAGCGCTGGCTTTCGGAAGGCAAGCCCTCCAATCCGGGCCGCCTCAACGATCTGCGCCATATCGTCTATAAATCCGCCGACAGCCCCTGGCGCCGGGCCCGGCGCAATCTCGGCCTGATGATGCGCGAGGGATTGCTGAAAGAGAATATCGACGGCGAAGCGCTGATCTGGGCGCATAACCGCCTCCTCGCCCGGCCCGAACAGCGCCGGATCATGATGGTGATTTCGGACGGCGCGCCGGTGGACGATTCCACACTGTCGGTGAATGCGGGCAATTATCTGGAGCGCCATCTGCGCCGGGTGATCGAGGAAATCGAAAGCCACTCGCCGGTCGAGCTTCTGGCCATCGGCATCGGCCATGACGTGACGCGCTATTACCGCCGCGCCGTCACCATCGTGGACGCCGAACAGCTTGGCGGCGCGATGACCGACAAACTGGCCGAGCTTTTCGATGAAGAAGCAGGCGCCGCCCAGCGCGCAGGAGGCCGCAGCGCCGTGCTCAATCCGAAAGCCGCTCAGAAAGCAACGATGGGCGCGGGCGCCCGCCGCTAACACACCTCACTCAATCCGGTATGATCCGGTAGGCGCAGCGCCGCCCGCCTTCCAAAAGATAATCGGTGCGGGCAACCGTGACGCCCTCGCCCAGCACTTCTTCGAATAGATGCAATTCGGCCCGGCAAAAGCCCTGGCAGAAAGAAGCGGCGGCGCAAATCGGGCAATGATCCTCAATCAGCAGAAAGCTGCCGTCAGCGGCTTTCTCGGCCCGCGCCATATACCCTTCCTCAGCCCGAAGCACTGCAAGCTTTTCCACCCGCGCCTCCAGCGTTTTACAGGCGGCAAGCGCCGCGCCGTAACTCTCCTTGGCGCTTCTCTCGCGCTTGTCGATGAGCCGGTCGAGCCCTTCTTCCCCGTAAAGCTCACGCACGGAAGAAAGCAGATCCAGCGTCAGGTCCGAATGGCGGTCGGGGAAACGGCCATGGCCCTTATCGGTGAGCCGCCAGGCCTGTTTCGGCCGGCCCACGCCCTCACGCCGCTCGAAGGAGGCAACGAGCCCCTCCTCTTCCAGCTTCTTTAAATGCTGGCGCGCGCCCATGCCCGTCATGCCGAGCGCGGCACCGAGGGCCTGCGCGTTCTGCGGGCCCCGCGTCTTGAGCAGATAAAGAAGATCGTCGGCACGCACGCTCATGAGGGTGTTTTCTCCAATTTGGAAAGCTCATCCGGAGAATTTATCCATTCAAAACTAGTAGCTTGGATAATTGAGGTTGACAATCATTTTTTATAAACATATTGCTTTATAAAATAATGAAGGACGGCCCGTCATGCACCTTTCCCACAAAAACGAACCGGCTCCCGTCCTTGACGCCTCCTTGGCCGACCTCCAGGCCGACCCCCTGTCTGCCCGCCAGCGCTTCTTCAGCCTGGCCGCCGTCATCTGGGCCATGGCCATGGTGACCTTCATCATCGGCCTGACCTTTCCCTTTCTCGCCCTGCTGCTCGAGCGCCAGGGCGTCAGCACGGCCATGATCGGCTATTCCACCGCCGTGCAGGGCATGGCGATCCTCTTCATCGCGCCTTTCGCGCCCCGCCTCATCGCCTTCATGGGGCCGAACTGGAGCATGGCGGTCGGCATGGGCGGCTCGGCCTTCATTCTCGCTCTCTTGCCGCTCTGGCCGGATGTCTGGGTCTGGTTTCCGCTGCGCTTTGCCCTTGGCGCCGTCTCGAGCCTCCTATGGATCGCCAGCGAAGCCTGGATCAATTCCGTGGCGCGGGAGGAAACCCGCGGCCGCGTCATCTCCGTCTATTCCATTGCAGGGGCCGCCGGCTTCACGATGGGCCCCGCCATCCTCACGCTTGTCGGCACGGAAACGAACCTGCCCTTCCTCATCGCGGTGACGGCGCTTACCCTTCCCTGCCTGCCACTGCTGCTCGCACCGACGGCAGGCATCGCGTTTGAAAAGACGGAAAAAGGTGGCTGGGGCCGCGTTCTGGCACTGGCGCCTGCGCCCATTCTCATCACGTTCATTTTCGCAGGCTCCGAAGAGGCCCTGCATACGTTCTTCGCGATCTTCACCATGGAGCTGGGGGAAGGCGAGACGCTGGCACTGCGCCTCATCGCAGCGCTCGGCTTCGGCGGCATCATTCTTGGCTATCCCATCGGCTGGCTCGCCGACCACGTCAACCGGCTTAACCTGCTCATTCTCCTGACACTGACGATCTTCGCGGCGATCCTCGCCGTGCCGCAGATCTTCAACATCTACCCGCTCAACTACATCTACTTCCTCCTGCTCGGCGGGATCATGGGCGGCACTTATACGGTCGGCATGACCCTGCTTGGTGAGCGCTTCGAAGGCGCGGACCTCGTCACCGCCAGCACCATGACCACCACGTTCTGGGGCGTCGGTGCCGTGGCGGGGCCCAGCCTAGCGGGCCAAAGCATGGGGGTGATCGGCCCGAACGGGCTCATCTTCGCCATTTGCTTCGTCATTCTTCTTTATCTGCCCTTTCCGTTCTGGGAACGGTGGCGCCTTTTGCGCCGCAGCGCCCGGACATGACGGGACGGGCGCACTGCATCCCCTGCCGCAGTATTCCCGTCCCGTCATAAAGGTCCTTCATAAAACCGCGCTTGTTCATTTGCTCTGCATGCCTATGATGCCCGTCTCACCATTCAGGGAGGATGAGATGGGGGAGCGCGTGCCGGAAAAGGCCGGGCTACGTCTTTGGCGTGCCGGGTTTTTCTTTGTCGGTCTGGGCCTTGCCGCGGCCTTCTATGGCGGCTTCACGCTTTTCGCGGGCAACATGCCTGAGGAAGAAGCCGCTGCGCTGTCTGTCACGGCCTCGCCGGTGCTTTGGAACCCGGATGATTGGGAAGAAAAACAGACCGGCAAGCTGCGCTTCATTGCCGGGCTCGAGCTTTCCTCGGACAACCCGGACTTCGGCGGTCTTTCCGGCCTTTGGATTTCCCCCGATGGGGCGGCGCTCCTGGCCGTCACCGATCAGGGCAACTGGCTGAGCGCGCGGCCCGTTCATACCGGTATTGCCCTTTCGGCGCTGGAGGCGGCACGTCTTGCCCCCTTGCGCGGGCCGGACGGACAGGCACTGGAGGGAAAAGCCATGCAGGACGCCGAAGGCCTTGCCCTTGGCGGCACCCTTGCCTGTGTGAGCTTTGAACGCGTGCACCGCATCTCCTGTTACACGCACGAGGACGGGACGATCGGGCCTTATGCGGCGGACATGGATATCGGCGCGCTGAAAGAAACACTCCCGGCCAATGGCGGGCTGGAAGCGCTTGCCTCTCTCCCCGGCAAGGAAGGCGCGCCCGCGCTTCTTGCCATCGGCGAAAAACCGAATGACGACGGCGTCATGCCCGCCGCCTTCCTCTCAGCCGAAGGCCTTGCGCCTGCCGCTATCAAGGCAGAGCCGCCTTTCTCCATCACCGATGCCGCCTTCACGGCAAAGGGCGACCTTATTCTTCTGGAACGCCGTTACAGCCCGCTTTCCGGCGTCGGCCTAAGAATGCGCAGAATAAAAGCGGACGCATTGAATCAAAAAGAGCCGCTCACGGGCGAAGAACTCCTCAATGTCGGCCAGTCCTACACGATCGATAACATGGAAGGCCTCGCCATCCGCGAGACGGCGGAAGGGCGCCTCTTTCTCTATCTCATTTCCGACGACAATTTCAGCGCCGCCCAGCGCACCCTGCTCTTGCAATTCGAGCTCATCGAGTGAGGGGCACTACGAGGCAGGCAGCAACGGTGCGAGCTCCTTGAACATGAACGTCGTGGCATCGAGCCTGGGTGTGGCAGCATCTCGGCAATAGCCAGGGATACATCCGGCGGTTTCGTAGCCGAGCGAAGCATAAAGCGGCTCAGCTTTGTCGCCGCTGCGGGTGTCGAGCGTAAGGAGCGTGCGCCCTTCGGCGAGCGCAGCTTCTTCAAGCGCCAGCATGAGCGCGCGCGCCGTGCCGCGCCGGCGCCCATCCAGATGAACCATGAGTTTGTTTACATCCGCTCTGTGGCGCTGATTGGGAAGCGTAGCACGACCGAGCTGAACGCTACCGGCGATGCGCCCTTCTGCCTCGGCCACCCATAAAAGCCGCGTGCCTTCATAAAGGCCGGGCAAGACATGGCAGCGCCAGAAGTCTTCGGCTTCTTCTTGAGAGAAAGGCAGCACGAAGCCGATGCTTGCACCATCCAGAACGCAGGCATGAAGCAGCGCGCCAAGTTCCGGCACGGCTCTTTCAGCCTCTGCGGCGGAAAGGCGGGTGATGGAAGGTGCCGGCTGCTGCATCCCGCGCTCCCTAAACAACAAAGAGAATATAGCGGGCACCCTCGCCTGCCGGTGTTTCAAAGGAACTCGCCCCGAAAAGCCGGTAGCGCAAGCTGTCGCCGGGAGAAAGCACATAGGCCTCTTCCCCGAGCTTTACGGCCAGTTTTCCCTCGCGCATCAGCAAATGATGTTCGAGGCCGGGACGCGGCGGCGCGCTGTAGGCGATGCGCGCACCAGGTGCAAGGACGCATTCCACCGCCTCACCCGCCAGCGCTTCGGCGGGCGGCGACAAAGAGCGGCGCGTGAAACCGGCCTTCGCATCTTTCCAAATAGGTTGATCGGCCGGGTGCAGCAGCGGCGTATACCCCGCTTCCGCCATCATTATCAGCCGTGACATGGGCAGACCGTATACCGCGCAAAGCTTGCCGAGCACCGCGGCGCTGGCGCTTACCTCGGCTTTTTCCAGCCGGGACAGAGTAGCGCGGCTCACCTCGCTGCGCTTTGCAAGCTCATCGAGTGACCAGCCGCGCGCAGCACGCAGCTCCTTCAACCGTGCGGCAATGCGGCTGTCGATTGTCTCAGGCCTGCCTGTGTTTTCTCTCATATAAGAGAATATTTCTCATATACAAGAAGATGTCAATCCCGGATCAGAGCGTGCGCCCCCTCAAACCACCGCTTTGCGGAAGCGCACGACACTGACCGAGAAGAAAGCAAGGCCCAGTGCGGCGATGGCCGCAAACTCCGGCCAGACGATATCGAGCCCTGCCCCCCGGAAAAGAACCGCCTGCGAAATACTGACGAAGTGGCGCGAGGCCAAAAGAAGCGTCATCGGCTGAAGCCATTCGGGCTGGCTTTCGATGGGGGAGAAACTGCCGGAAAGCATGTTCATCGGCAGGATGATCAAGATGATCAAAAGGCCGAGCTGCGGCATGGAGCGCGTGAAGGTACCGATAAACACCCCGAAGGACGCCGCGAAGAAGATATAAAGCGCGGTACCTGCAAGAAAGAGCGGCATGGAGCCGGAAAACGGCACCCCCAACACACCCCTGACTAACAGGAAAAGCGACAAAGTGGCCGCTACGAAAATAACGAGCCCGTTCGCCCAGATTTTCGCCGAGAGAATTTCAAGCGGTGTGAGCGGCATGACGAGAAGATGCTCGACAGTGCCATGCTCGCGCTCGCGGATAAGCGCCGAACCTGTCAGGATGATTGCAAGCATCGTCAGCATATCGATGACACCGGCGATAGCGGCAAACCATTCCGATGTAAGGTTTGGGTTAAAGGCATAGCGCGTTTCAAGCCGCACCGGCAGGACGCTTTCGGCCGGCGGCTGCTTGAGAAAGCGGCGGATCTCATCCCTAATGATATTTTGAATATAGGCCGCGCCGATCTGCGCCTGCATGACGGCGGTCGCATCGATGTTCACCTGCACGGCAGGCCGCCGCCCGGCGATGATATCGGCCTCGAAATTCGGCGGAATGTCGATGACGAACATGTAGCGCCCGCTATCCATATGCTCGTCGATCTCGGCAACGGCGATCGGCTGCGGCTCCTTGAAATAGGGCGGGAAGAACGCCTCGCCGATACGCTCGGAAAGGATGGACCTGTCCTCGTCCGCAATGGCAATGGCCGCATTGTGGACATCCGCCGATATGCCCGTCGCCATGGAGTAAATGGCAAAACTGAAGGCATAGATCACGAAGAAGAACAGCACCTTGTCATGGAAGAGCGAGCGCAATTCCTTAAGGCCAAGCCGGTAGATGTTTTGCAGACGCTCCATCTCACCGCCCCTGTTTTTTAAGGAAAAAGAGGCTGAGCGCGGTGAGCACCGGCACGAAGAGACTAAGAAACGCGGTGTGAGGGAGAAGCTGCCCGAAATCGAGCGCCTTGGTAAAAGCGCCCACACTCACCTTGACGAAATAGCTCGCCGGCCAGAGATCGCCGATTACCCGCCCCGCGCCCTCGAGCGTTGCCACCGGCTGCAGCATGCCGGAAAAATGCAGCGTAGGGGTCATGGTCAATACGCCCACCGCTACAAGCGCAGCGATCTGCGTGCGGGTAAATGAGGAAACAAGAAAGCCAATGCCCGTCGTCGCGGTTACGTAAACGAGGGCGCTGAGCGCGAGCCCCGCAAAACTGCCTTTCATGGGAATGGCGAAGATGAAAACCGCCATTAAAAAGAGAATGACGAAATTGATCATCGAAATGGCGATGTAAACCACCTGCTTGCCTGCCAGGAACTCCATGCGCGTTACCGGCGTCACATAGAAATTCGTGATCGTGCCGAGCTCCTTTTCCCGCACCACGCTCAGCGCCATGAGAATGGCGGGAATGAAAAGCAGGAGAAACGGCACCATGGCAGGCACCATGGCATAGACGCTGCGGAAATCCTGATTGTAGCGGTAGCGCATCTCGATATCGGCCGACCCGAAGCGCAGCTCCTGCCCATAGACCCGCCGGGACATGTCGGCGAGGTAGGTCAGATGCAGCCCTTGCACATAACCGCCGATCGTTTCCCCGCGAAACGGCATGGCCCCGTCTACCCAGACCGACACCTCCGTCTGATGACCCCGCCGCAAGTCCTTTCCAAAGCCCGGCGGGATTTCAATTGCCAGTGCAATGTCGTTGCTCTTCAGGCGCGCATCGAGCTCCGCATGACTTGCAAGCGGCGCCTGCTCGAGGAAGTAGCGTGAGCCGCCATAGCCTTCTAGATAGGTGCGGCTTTCCGGCGTGCGGTCATTATCCAGCACCGCATAGCGCAGATCCTCCACATCCGTGGAAATACCGTAGGCCAGCACCACCATCAAAATAGCCGTGCCGAGAAAGGCGACGGTCAGGCGGATAGGATCGCGCCAAAGCTCCATCGCCTCCCGGTAGGCATAGGCGGTGAACCGCCGCCGGCTCCGCGTGAAGGCGCTCTCGCGGCGGGCCGCTTGCCTTTCCTCCCCGGCAGAGGCATCATGCTGGAGCTGGCCGTCTCCTTCGCTCAAACTGGGCCGCACTTCCTTCAGATAGCCGATAAAGGCGTCCTCGAGGCTTTCCGCCCCCTGCCGCTTCATAAGAGCCGCCGGTGTTTCAACCGCAAGCACGCGGCCTGCATCCATGAAGGAAAGCCGGTCGCAGCGCTCCGCCTCGTTCATAAAATGCGTGGAGATGAAAATCGTCACGCCTTCATTACGCGACAGATCGACCAGGATTTCCCAGAACCTGTTCCGGGCAACCGGATCGACCCCGGAAGTCGGTTCATCGAGAATAAGGATTTCCGGCGCATGCACGACGGCCACGGCCAGGGAAAGACGCTGGCGCACGCCGAGCGGCAATTTCTCCGCCAGTTCCTCTGCATAATTTTCAAGATCGAAGCGCTGAATAAGCTCGGCAATACGCGCTTCCATCCGCTCCGGAGCGAGATGAAAGAGACGGGCGTGAAGATCGAGGTTCTGGCGCACCGTCAGCTCCGTATAGAGCGAGAAGGACTGCGACATGAAGCCCACGCGCTTTCGGTTCTCCAAATTGCGGCCGTCCACCGCCTCCCCGAAAAGCCGGGCGCTGCCTTCGCTCGGCGGCAGAAGGCCCGTCAGCATTTTCATCGTCGTCGTCTTGCCGCAGCCATTCGGCCCCACGAACCCGAAAATCTCTCCCCGCTCGATGCGGAAATCGGCATGATCCACCGCCGTGAAATCTCCGAACCGCCGGGTGAGCCCCCGCGCCTCGATGGCGATCTCGCCTTCCCCTTCCGGGCGGGGCGGCACATTAAGCGCCTCATGCCCGCGCCGCACCGCTTCGGGCAGCAGCGCAACGAAAGCCTGCTCAAGATCTTCCGCACGCGTCTGCGCTTTGATCTCATCGGGCGTACCTTCGGCCAGCACCTTGCCGTCATTCATAGCGAAGAGGCGGTCGAAATCTTCGGCCTCTTCCATATAGGCTGTTGCAACCAGCACGCTCATTTCCGGGCGCTGGCGGCGGATCCGCGCGATAAGGTCCCAGAACTGAAGCCGGGAAAGCGGATCAACGCCCGTGGTCGGTTCATCAAGGATCAGAAGATCGGGATCGTGGATAAGCGCGCAGCAGAGGCCGAGCTTTTGTTTCATGCCGCCGGAAAGCTTGCCCGCCGGACGGTCCGGAAAAGGATCAAGCCCCGTGGCTTTGAGAAGATCGGTGATGCGCCGCGCCCGCTCCGCCCTTGGCAGCCCGAAAAGCCGGCCGAAGAAATCCAGATTCTCGAAGACGGAAAGGCTTGCATAAAGGTTCTTGCCGAGCCCTTGCGGCATATAGGCGATCCGGGGCATGACCTTGCGCCGGTGCCGGCCCCGCGCCATGTCCCCGCCAAGCACCTGCACGGAGCCGTCTTGAATCTTGACCGCGCCTGCCACCAACCCAAGCAGGGTCGACTTGCCGACCCCGTCCGGGCCGATCACGCCTGCCATGCAGCCTGAGGGCAGTTCGAGCGAGATGCCGTCAAGCGCCGCCGTGCCGTTATAGGCATGGTGGACACCGGAAAGCCGCACGACACTGCTCATGGCTGGCCCCGCGCTATTCGGGCAGGCGGACGGCAAGATCGTCCGGCCAGGCCATGGTGCGGTCGAGTTTTACATAGGCGACGCCGGGCAGGCCGGTTTTCACCTGCGTCATATATTGATCAAGCAGCTCGCGCGGTATCCGCACCTTGACGCGGAACATCAGTTTCTCGCGCTCGGAGCGGGTTTCGACTTCCTTCGGCGTGAACTGCGCCTGAGCGGAAACGAAAGAAACATGCGCGGGCACCACATAATCCGGCGCCGCATCGAGAATGATGCGCGCTTCCCCGCCGATCGCCACACGCCCCGCCTCCGTTGTCGGCAGAAAAATGGTCATATAGACATCCGTCACATCGAGCAGTGTCAGCACCTTGCCGCCGCCTGCCAGCACCTCCCCAGGCTCCGCCAGCCGGTAAAGCACCCGGCCCGGCGTGGGCGCGGTGAGCGCGGTTTCCTTCAATTGCGCGTTCAGCCTGTCGAGATTGGCCATAGCAGACAGCACGGCTTCCTGCGCATTGCCGAGCCCGGCCTTGCCTTGATCGAGCGCGGCCTTGGCGGCATCGCGCGCGGTGCGGCGCTGGTCGACCCGCTCTTCGGAAACATGCCCTTTGCCGAACAGAATGAGCGCACGTTCGAGTTCCCTCTCAGCCAGGCTCAGCTCGCTTTCCAGCCGGGCGATCTGTGCTTCCGCTTCGCTGCGCCCCTGCTTCAAACGCCGGATTTCCGCCTCCGCTTGCCGGATTTGCGCCTGCAGCTCCTCGGTATCCATGCGCGCCAGAAGCTGCCCGGCCTCCACCATGTCGCCTTCGTCGACAAATATCTCAGAGACGCGGCCGGCATATTTCGTGGCGATATCGGTCTCATCGGCTTCGATGCGCCCATTGCCCCAGGCAATGCCTTCAGGAACGGCGTTCCGGCTTTCAAGCCACCAGTAAATGCCGCCCGCAACGGCAAGCGCGGCGATAACAAGCACCGCGATGAGCCATTTGTTCAACCCGTTCGTCAACCTACTCAACCTTCCCGTCTTAAATGCCGGTCCGCCTCACGGCAGAATTTGCGTGCCCGCCGTGCCCGCCGCCACCAATGCGGCTTCTTTCAGACTGCCGATCGCGGCAGGCCGTCCCGTCTCTTCCACGAAACGGCACACCGCATCGACCTTAGGCCCCATCGAGCCTTTGGCAAAGGGCATCGCCCGCAATTGGGCAGGATTAGCCTCCGCGATCTTGCGCGCACTCGCCATCCCCCAGTCCTCATAGACGGCATCGACATCGGTCAGGATGATCAGCCGGTCCGCTTCAAGTTTTGTGGCAAGAAGGGAAGCGGCAAGGTCCTTGTCGATCACCGCTTCCACCCCGCGGGTTTGCCCCTCCACGCCCACAATCACGGGCACGCCGCCCCCGCCCGCGCAGATCACCAGCGCGCCTTCCTGTGCCAGCAAACGGATGGTCTGAAACTCCAGAATGTCCATAGGCTGCGGCGAAGGCACCACCCGGCGGAAATAATCGCCGTCCGCTGCCACCTGCCAGCCTCGCTCCTCAGCAAGTGCCTGGGCCTCGGCTTCGCTATAGACGGGGCCGATCGGTTTGCTGGGCGCGCCGAAGGCAGGGTCTGCGGGATCGACCCGCGTCTGCGTGATCAGCGTCGCAATCTGCCGCTCCGGCATCACATTGCGCATTTCCTGCGCAATCACATAGCCGATCATGCCTTGAGATTCCGCTCCCAGCACATCGAGCGGAAAGGGCGGTGCTTCTTTAAAGGCTTCCCCTTCAAGCGCCAGCAAGCCCACCTGCGGCCCGTTACCATGCACAAGCACCATCTCATTGCCATCGGCAAGCTGCGCAAGGGCGCCTGCGGCCCGTGCCATATTGCGCCGCTGCGTCTCAGCGCTCAAAACCTCGCCCCGCTCCAGAAGCGCGTTCCCGCCTATGGCCACAACCACTCTCATGTGCGGCGCGCCGGTTGCTGCTGGGTGATGCAGTGAATGTTGCCGCCGCCCAGAAGGATTTCCCGCGCAGGCACCGGGATGATCCGCCTGCCCGGAAATAGCGCGGCGAGCGCCTCCGCCGCCGGACCGTCCTGCGGATCATCGAAAGAAGGCATCACCACCACGCCGTTGCCGATATAAAAGTTGATATAGGACGCGGCCATGCGGTTGCCGGGCTGGCGGGGCAAGGTGCCCTCGATGGCATCGACACCGGAAGCCTCTTCCTCTCTAATGACCACTGGGGCAGGTTGATGGATCTTGTGAATGTCGAGCTTGCGGCCTTTCGCATCCCGCGCGGCGGACAGCCGCTTGAATGCATCGCGGCTGATTTCATATTGCGGATCGGACGTGTCATCGGTCCAGGTCAGGGCAACGCAGCCGGGCTTGATGAAGCAGCATAAATTATCGACATGCCCGCTCGTCTCATCATTGAAAACGCCGTCGCCGAGCCAGATGAACGTGTCGACATTCAAATAGTCGGAGAGGGTTTTTTCGATATCTTCCCTTGAAAGACCGGGATTGCGGTTGGGGTTGAGCAGGCATTGCTCGGTCGTCAGCAACGTGCCCTCCCCGTCCACATGGATCGATCCGCCTTCCAGCGTGAGGGTTGCCCGGTACCGGTCCACGCGCTCGATCTCGGCGATCTTTTGCGGCACGATATCGTCCTGATCCCAGGGGAAATAGAGCCCGCCCCTGATGCCGCCCCAGGCATTGAACTTCCAGTTGATGAGCCGTACGTCGCCCTTGCCATTGATCAGGAATGTCGGCCCGCAATCACGCATCCAGGAATCATTATAGGTCATCTCCACGACGCGGATATGCGGCGGCAGCATGGAACGGGCATTCTGGAACTGGCCGGGAGAAACCCCCATCGTCACAGGCTCGCCCTCGGCAATGGCGCTTGCCACGGCGGCAAAGGCATGCTGCGCCGGTTTTGCGCCGAGCCGCCAATTATCCGGCCGCTCCGGCCACAGCATCCAGCAGCCCTCATGCGGCTCGAACTCGCCCGGCATGCGGAACCCGTCCGCCCGCGGGGTGCTTTCCAGTCTTTTGGTCATGAGCTTACCTCTCCGCGGCTTTACCGCATGGACGAGGGAGGCCGCAGGTAGAGACCCCGCAGCCTCCACACCTGTCAGGTGCGCCGCGCGCCCGCCTTTGAGCGGGAGATGAGCCATTCCCCGACAAGGAAAGTGACGATCACGCCTCCGACGATGGAGCCGGCATAGGTCATATCGAACTCGCCCGGCACATAGACGAAGAAGACGATCGCCTGCACGATGAAGGAAAGGCAGAGCAGCGTAAGCACCCAGGCCCCGGCTGTCCCGCCCGGTACCCGGTAGGGGCGCGGTCTGTCGGCATCGATCTTCCGCAGCCGCAAGAAGGCGGCGAACATGAAGAGATAGCAGAGCAGGAAGACGACGGAGGAGAACGCAAAGAGCGTCCAGAAGAGATCTTCCGCATCCGCCGCCATGAAGCCGTAAACGACGATGACAACCGTCGTCACCACGCCCGTGATGATCGCCGCATTTGCCGGCGTCTTATGCACGGGATGAAGCTTGGCAAAGGCCGGGTTGAGATCGCCGGCATGAGCTGCTTCCGCCGCCGAGCGGTTGGCACCCATTGTCCAGGTGACCATATTGGCAAGGAACGTATAGAGCGCCATGACACCGAGCAGCGTCACGGCCGCGCCGCCAAGCCCTTCGGTGCCCAGAAGCTGATAGAGCGTGTCGATAATACCTTCGATGAGGCTGACTTCGTCCAGCGGCAAGGCAATGAGAATGCCGACCGTGCCGAGAAGATAGAACGCCGCGATGAGAAGGCCCGAAACGACGATGGCCCGGGGCACGTCTTTTGCCGGGTCGGTCATTTCCTCACTCGCCCCGGACATCAGCTCGAAGCCCATGAAGTTGTAGACAATGACCGGCAGGAAGGCGAGCGAGGCGCCCCAGCTCGGGCTCAGCGTTTCCAGAGTAATCGGATTGGCGACACCGTGATTGAAGGCGTAGAAGAAGCCGCCGAAGCCGATCACGCCCATGATCACCGCTTTGAAAATGGCGCCCACATTCGGCACCCATTTACCCACATCCAGCGTGATCATATTCACATAAACCGTCAGCCAGGTCAGGCCGATGGCAATGGCGATCTGCGGCCAAAGGCCGAGATCGGGGATGAAAAGCTGCGAGAAGATACCCGCGAAGATCAGGTAGACCGAGGGCTGCCAGAGCGCCACATTGATCCACCAGAGCCAGGCGGTCCGCCCGCCCCAGCGCCCGCCAAAAGCACGCTGCACCCAGGCATAGATGCCGCCCTGATCCGGATAGGTGCTCCCGAGCTCCGCCGTGATCAGGCCATAGGGAATGAAAAAGAAGATCAGCGTGAAAATCCACCAGAAGATCGACTGCACGCCGATCGAGGCCGATGCGGCAAGCTGGTCGATCACCAGGATCGCGCAGACCGTGAAGAGGGTCATATCGAGCCCCTTCAGAACACGTTTGAAGCCTTTCTTTGAGCCCGCCGGCGCGGCGGCCACATTTTCCTGTGACATGATTGCCTCCTTTATGGCCATGACGGCCGTTCAGCGGCGATACGCCTCGCGCTTGGAGCTCTAAGAGCCCGACGCCAGAAACGCCTCGATTTCGCCCTTGTGATGCGCAACGAGCTCGGGCGAGGGATGCTTCAGACGGGGATAGACCAGCCAGACGAGAATGCCTTTCTCGGTATGCAGCCGGTTTTCCGCCTGATCAAAAATGATGGATTGCGGCCCGTCCAGCACCTCGTCGGTGGCTTCCACCCCGCGCGAGGCGGGCAGGCAATGCATCACCTTGGCAGAGGGCGGTGCCTTTGCGAGCAGCGCGCTGTTTACCTGATAGGCCGGCATGAAGGCCGCGCGCCGGTCCGGAATTTCATCTTCCTGACCGACCCACCACCAAAGGTCCGTATAAATGAAATCCGCCTTGGCGACGGCGGCCACCGGATCGTCCGTCACGGTGAGCGTGCCGCCCGAGGTCTCGCAGTTTTTCCGGGCAATCGCCTGCCAGTCTTCCGGCGCCTGATAGGCTTTGGGCGCGGCATGGGTGAAATGCATGCCCATCCGCGTGCAAATCCACATCAAGGAGGAGCAGACATTGGTGGCATCGCCCACAAACGTGACATGCAAGTCTTCGAGCTTCTTGCCCTTGGTCGCATGCTCCATCATCGTGAAGACATCGCAAAGAACCTGTGTGGGGTGATTGTAGTCGGTCAACCCATTGATGACGGGCACCGTCGCATCCTTTGCCAGCGCCACCACCGTTTCGTGCTTCAACGTGCGCGCCTCGATCACATCGACCATGCGCGAGATGACCCGCGCCGTGTCGCTGAGCGATTCCCGCGCGCCAAGATGAATCTCGCCGGGCTTGAGATAAAGCGCATGCCCGCCAAGCTTCGTCATCGCTACTTCGAAGGAAATGCGGGTGCGTGTCGAGGGTTCCTCGAAGAGCATGCCGAGAGACGCGCCTTGCAGCAGCTTCGGGCACGCCCCTTCCTTGTCGGCGACCTTGAGAAGCCGCACAAGTTCGATGATCTCAAGCAGCTTCTCCTTCGAGAAATCCTGCGTTGCAATGAAATGCTGCACCATAATCCGTCTCCGGCCTGACTTGCGTTACCCACCCCGATCACAGCAGGGAACACCTGCGCGGCCGGATATGCATTGATGCAGGTCAGTTCACGCCGGCGGGCCCTGCGCCTTTCCTGTCGCAGGGTTTCGTGACATTCCGGTTATGCCCGGAATGGGGCGGCGTTTTACCGTTAACGGATTGGGAGAATCGTCCTCTTGAGGGCGTGTCAGTAGCTCAGCGTCACCGACACCGTGCCGAGCTGGCCCTTTTCCGCCGCGCCCGGCAGCTCGCGCAATTGCCAGCCATAATCGAAACGCACGGAAAGATAGCGGTCCAGCACATAGCGCGCGCCGACCCCGGCGCTCTCCAGAGTGGCGGTTTGCGGCGTGCCGGGCTGGGCATCCCGGTCCCGCAGATAGCCGTAATCCCAGAAGGCGACAAGCTGGCCGCGGTCGCTGAGACCATCCGCCAGATTGCCGAGCACGGGAAAAGCGGGAGAGCGCAGTTCGCTGGAAAGAAGCGCGCCGGTTGCCCGGTTGACGGCGCGTTCTTCATAGCCGCGCACACTGTCCACACCGCCCCCGCCAAGCTGCTCGCTCGCGATAAGATTGCCGTCCGCCCATTGGCCTTTGGCGCGCAGCACCCAGCTTGCATCATAGGGAAGCTGCGTGACCCGCGTCAGCTCCAGCGTGTCGTAAAGATATTCGGAATCGGCGAAAGCCGCGCCCGACGCCGCAAAAGCCTGATCGGTATTGTGGCTGTTCAAATTGCCGGGGCTGTAGACGAGCGAATTGGTGAGTGCCGTCTGGCCATATTCATCCGCCGCGCTGGCCTCATAGGTCAGAAGGAACTGATCGACATTCGTCGTATTGGCGAAAACCTGGGTGCCGGACGGCGGTAGCGCGCGCTGAGCTGATAGGAACGCCCTTCCTGCCCGAAGAAGGGACCGAGATTGGGCACCTGCTTCACATGCGAGCCGAAGATCTGCAGCGTATCGAACCAGGGAAGCGGCGCGGTATAAGTGAACGCATGGGCGATGAAACGCGGATCGTCCGACTGGCCCGCCGGGCGCTCACGTTCATGCAGAACATCGCCGCTCGTGGTGATCTGATAGGACAGCTGATGGCCGAGCCAGAAGGCATTGCCCCAGTTGAACCCCGTGCTCCAGCGGTCCCTGTCCGTCACCGGCGTACCGGTATTGTCATAACTTGCATAAACGCGTAGCGGAAAGCGGTCTTTCGCCGTCAACTCGATATCCGTCGCACCGGGGCTTGCGCCCGGTTTCAGCACCGCATTTACCTGGCGGAACGGGTTGGCATTGAGATGATTGATGCCGCGCTTCAGCTTGTCCGTCTCGATGGGCGAACCGGGCTGAAGGCCGAGCCCCTCCCGGTAAAGCCCTTCGGCGAACCATTCATTGCCGCTCACCTCAACCGCGCCGAGCCTGAATTCCGTTACCAGCACTTGCACGCTGCCTTCGGTCACATCCTGCGGGGGAAAGGATACATCGACGAAAGGCCGGCCCGCCGCGCGGTATGCCTCGATCACCGCGCGGGAAATGACATTGAGGTCCCCCTCATGCAGCGGCTTGCCGAGGAAAGGCTGAAGAGCCGCTGCGGCGCGTTCCACATCGCCAGCCTCCAGGCCCTTGCCGGAAATACCGGAAACTTGCGTTCCTTTTTCTGCAATCATTGCAGGATCGGCGACAAGCTCGATACCTTTCAGCTCCGGCAGAAGAAGCGCGCCTGTGCCGGGCGCTGCTGGCGGCAGAGCCGGGGCCGGCGTCTCGATCTCTCCGCCCCCTTCCATGGCAGGCGGTTCCTGGGGCGCGATCCGCTCGAAATCTTCCTGCGCGAAAACCGGCGCAACCAAGGCAAAGCCGAAACCCGCCGCAAGAACGGCGGGTCCGGTGAGGCGGCCGATAAGACCGCGCCGCTTATCCCCCAACATCATCTCCCTCATTGTACGGCCGTTGATGCAAGGCCGTTTTGCGGCAAGGGCCGCAGATCCTGCACACTGATCGTCGTTGTCGTGGTCAAACGGCCCGGAGCCCCGTTGAGGAAGTTCCAATCGTCATCTTCCTCGTCCCCGCTCCCCGTGCCGATGGAGGCCGTGGTCAGCGCATCCGGGCCCGGCACATTGCTGCCGCCCGTATTAACGAAAAGCGGCAACGACCAGAAACCGCCCGAGCTTTCGCCCGACCCCACCGGCTGGTCTTCCGGCCGCCAGGTGGCGTTCAGCGTCGTCGGCTCGACCGAAACGATGTTTGCCTCAGGCGGCAGCACCGGCATCTGCGTCACGGTAAGCTGCCCGTCCACATAGGAAATGAGGTAGTTGGAAAGCCCGGAGCCCGTGGCATTGCTTGCCTGGATGAGATAGGTGCCGGGCGTAGCGTCCTCGCCCGTACCGGGGCTTGAAAGCGCAACGCCGCTGACGCTGTCTCCTGCCACAAGGCCGTTCACGAAATAAGAGGAAAGGAGGAGTGTATCGCCTTCCTGTTTCTCCGCGTCCGCCGCGGTAATGGTCAGGGCTTTCGGCGTAATGGTGAAATCGGCACCGGTAAAGCTGACCGTGTAATTGCCGCCGGCAGAAAGCGTGCCCTGCCCGATGGAGTAAGGACCGCCCGCCACCGTCTCGCCCGCCGCGCGGGAAAGCGCGCCGGTAAAGATGGAAGCATCGTCCCCATTGGTAAGCCCCGTCACGCTAAAGGTAAGCGTGGGGTCGGCTTGCCCGTAAATTTTGGAGAGCGCATCGGCGCTCACCGTCAGGCTTGCCGGGGTGATCGTCAAACCGGCGCCCGTGAAATCGATCACGTAGTTGCCGCCTGCCGATAGCGTGCCCTGATTGATGGCATAAGGGCTGCCCGCCACATCTTCACCTGCGGCCCGCGAAAGAGCGCCGCTAAAGAGCGCGGATGTATCGCCGCCGACAAAGCCTGAGAACCCGTAAGTGAAAGCCGGGTCCGCCTGACCATAGACCTTGGTGGCCCCGTTCGCGCTCACTGAGAGCGTGGCAGGGGTGATCGAGGCGCTGGACGACGCCGTAGGCGAGAGCGTGTAATTCGAGGCGTCGGCACCGGAAAGCGAAAGCCCCGTCACGTTTACGGGCTTGCCTGTCCCCGCATTTGCATTTGTAAAGGCAAAACTGCCCGTCCCCGCCGCGCTCACGGCATCGCCGCCAACGATCCCGGTCAGACCGAGAACCGTGCCCGTTGCCGCCGTCGTGCCGTCATAGACTTTGTCATTGGCGGACACATTTACGGTCAGGGCTTTCGGCGTAATAGTGAAGTCCGCGCCGGTGAAGCTGATCGCATAATTGCTGCCGGCAGAAAGCGTGCCTTGGCCGATGGCGTAAGGACCGCCCGCCACCGTTTCACCTGCAGCGCGGGCAAGCGCGCCGCTGAAGAGCGCGGACGTATCGCCGCTCACAAAGCCGGAAAAGCCATAAGTGAGCGTGGGATCGCTTGCCCCATAGACCTTCGAGCGGGCATTGGCCGTCACATTGAGCGTCGCGGGCGTGACCGTGAAATCGGCGCCCGTAAAGTTAATCGTATAATTGCTGCCGGCAGAAAGCGTGCCTTGGCCAATGGCATAAGGGCCGCCCGCCACCGTTTCACCGGCTGCCCGTGCAAGGGCGCCGCTAAAGACGGAAGCCGTATCGCCGTTCACGAGACCCGTTTGGGTGAAGGTAAGCGACGGGTCCGCCGCGCCATAGATTTTCGAGAGCGCATTGGCCGTCACATTGAGCGCCGCGGGTGTGATGGTGAAATTCGCGCCTGTAAAGTCGATGATGTAATTGCCACCCGCCGAGAGCGTGCCCTGACCGATGGCATAGGGGCCGCCTGCAACGGTCTCGCCGCCCGCGCGCGAAAGCCCGCCGCTAAAGAGCGCGGAGGTATCGCCGCCCACAAAGCCCGAGAAGCCATAAGTGAGCGTAGGATCGCTTGCCCCATAGACCTTCGAGCGGGCATTGGCCGTCACCGACAAGGTGGCAGGCGTAATGGACGCGCTCGAGGAGCTGTTGGGTGAAAGCGTGTAGTTCGAGGCGTCGGCGCCGGAAAGCGCAAGGCCTGTCACATTCACCGATTTGCCGCTCCCCACATTTGCATTGGCAAAGGCAAACGTACCCGAGCCTGCCGCCGTCACGTCGTCGCCGCCGACAATACCCGTCAGCGCGCCGATCGTGCCGGTGGCCGACACCGTGCCGTCATAGGTTTTATCATTGGCCGAAACGGCAACAGTGAGTGTTTTCGGCGTGATGGTGAAATCCGCGCCGGTAAAGCTGATCGTATAGTTGCTGCCCGCGCCAAGCGTGCCTTGCGTAATGGCGTAAGGCCCGCCCGCCACGGTTTCCCCCGCCGCGCGCGTAGGGGCACCGGTAATGACGGAAGCATCGTCCCCGTTCACAAGGCCCGAATGAGTAAAGGTCAATCCTGGATCCGCTGCGCCATAGATTTTCGAGAGCGCATTGGCGGTGACGTTGAGGCTCGCAGGCGTGATGGAGAAATCCGCACCCGTGAAGTTGATCGTGTAGTTACTGCCTGCCCCAAGCGTACCCTGGCTGATCGCGTAGGGGCCGCCCGCAACCGTTTCTCCTGCAGCGCGGGTGAGCGCGCCGGTGAAAATGGAGACCGTGTCGCCGTTCACCAGACCCGAATGGTTGTAGGTAAGCGTGGGATCGGCCGCGCCATAGGTTTTGGAAAGCGCATTCGCCGTCACCGAAAGCACGGCCGGGGTGACAGTCAGCCCGTTCACCAGCGGCACATAGGTAATCGAATAATTCGACGCGCTGCCCGAACCGAAAACGGCATTGGAAGCAAAGATGTCATAGCTGCCGGCATTCGCACCCGCCGCTGTGCCCGCGCTGGTGAGCGTGACACTGGAAATGCTGTCGCCGAACTGAAGGCCCGTGGCGGTGAAATCGGCAAGCGAGATCGTCTGGCCATACACCTTGCTTGCGGCATCGGGGGTAATGTTCAGCGTTACCGATGCCGGATCGATGGTCAGCGTGCCGGTATGGGTGATGTCGTAACCGAACTGACCCGAGTAATGCCCTTTGATGGCATAGGTCCCGGCATTCACCACACTCGAAAGATTATCCCCCAGCGTGCCCTGCACCGCGCCCGGCGCACCGGAATAGGTTGCCGTATAGCCGCCGCTATAAGCAGAACCGTCATAGGTCTTGGAGACGTTATTCGCTGCGACCGTGAAGCTGTCGAGGAACCCGCGCAGCAGCGGCGCAGTGTAGCCGTCATAAATGCGCCAGATGGCGCCGGTGCCGCCTTCATCGTCGATATCCCAGCCTGCGCCGGAGAATGTGGAAAGGTCCTGAAGCTGCGCCGTGGTGAGGCCGGCAATCCCCGACACATCGCCCGCGCCCGTGCCTTTCGCATTTGCAAGGCCGGAGGTTTGAGCATTCCAGAACGAGTTCGAGATGGTGCCGTTTCTGAAATCCCCGACAAAGCCGCCCAGATAGGGCGTCGGATCGGCGCCGATGATCGAGGCCGTGCCTGTTGCATAGGTGTTAGCGATCGTAGCAAAACTTTGCGTGAGCCCAATGAAACCGCCGACATAAGATGCCCCTTCGACATTGCCGGTCGCATAGGAGTTCGAAATCGGGGTTGCGGTGTTCAGGCCGACAAGACCGCCCGCAATGATGCCATTGGTAGAGACATTGCCCGTGGCAAAGGACTGCTGAATGCTGCCGCCGCTGGTTTCACCCACAAGGCCGCCGACATTCTGCCCGTCCGGATTGACCCGCGTGCCTTGTGAGGACACATCCCCCGTCGCATAGGAAAGCGTGATTGTACGGGTGTTGGTTCCAACCAGACCGCCAACGCCGCGCGCATTATCAAGGCCCGTTACCGTACCCGTCGCACCGGAAGCGGTGATCGTCCCGTCGTTCCACCCGGCAAGACCGCCAATGGCAACGTCATGCCCCGTCACATCCATGGACGAAACGACATTCGTTATGGTGCCCCTGTTAACGCCCACAAGACTTGCGGCATAGACGTCCCCGGTCACCGAGCCGCCGGAAAGGATCAGATTGCTGACCGCGCCGCCCGTGCCGATTTCCCCGAAAAGCGCGCTCTTGTCCGCGCCCCGTCCATCGATCACGAGGCCTGAGATCGTATGGCCCGCGCCGTCGAGTTCGCCCGTGAAGGCTGTGTTCCGGCCAATGGGGTTGAAGCCCGCGCCGCCATTCCAGCTGGCGGCGGCGGAGGCGTCGATATCATTCGCGAGCACGTGATGCTTGGTGAGCATGGACAACATGCCCGCGGAGCCGATGCCCTGGAGGCCGTAAATGTCGGCGATCTGGTAGGGCGTGGCGGACAGGCCATTGCCGCCCAAGGCCCGGATAAAGGTGCCGCCCGTGATGCGGAAATCATCTGCCGCAAAAGAAGGGAGCGTCCCGGTCTGGCTCCAGATGCCGCCCTGCAATTCGAAGCGGCCGAGATCGATCACAGGCGGCGCGTAAAGGCTGATGCTGCCGCTTGCATCGAGCGCAAGATCGCCGATACCCGTACCGATATTGTTCACCATGAGGATGAGATTGCCGCCGCTCTGTACGCTCAACCGGTGACTGTTATCGAGCCATTGGATATTCGCGCCCTGCAGCGATGCGAGGCTTCCCCCCTGAAGGGTCACATCACCCGCCGTGCCGATCGTCACGCCATTCACGCCCGTCACGTATAATGAGCCGCCAGCATCGAGCAGCACGTTCCCGGCGGACCCTGCCGTCAGGCTCGGCCCATAAAGCCTAAGATCACCCGTCGCGGACATATTGCCGTCAAGGATAAAGTTGCCGGGGCTCGTGTAGAATTCCAACGCGCCGGTAACGTCCAAATTCGACGCCGTGGGCGAGATGAAATCGAGATCCGTGTCGCTATAGCTGCCAAGCGCGGTGCCCATATCACCGAGCGCGCTGCTCAGGGAGCCGCTATTCGTGCGCACATAGAAGGTGTCATCCTTGACCGTCAGTCCGTAAAACGTACCGGAAAGGACATTGGAAAAGGAAGCGCCATCCTGCGGCAGATCGTCGAGGAAACCGATCACCCCGGACGGGTCGATCTGGCTTGCATCATAGACCTGATAGAACGCGCCGTTCGCCCCCGTGCTCAGTTGATCGAGCAGCGCGCCATTGTTGAGAATGCTGACGGCCCCGCCGGCAAGCGCCGCGCCGCCAATCGTCGCCGTGCCTTTGACCGCGACGGGCGCGGAGGCAAAACGCCATTTGAAATAGGGATAAAGGCCAGCCCCACCGCCCCAGACCGTGCTGCTGAAGCCGGAGGGCAAAGAGGACTGCATCTGCGATGTCGACCGCCCCGTCCCCTCGCCTGACGTTGTCCCGGCCGTATCCTGGTCATAATAGCCGTTGGTAATGGTGCCGATATTATAGCGAGTAAGCCCTCCTGGATTTCCCGTGACACGCCCCCGCGCATAGACATTCGTCAGGGTGCCGCGGTTCCCCCCGGCAAAACCGCCAGCGAAGTTTGGCGCATACACATGGCCCGTCGCATAGGCATCGGTGATGACACCGCCGATCTCATTGACGCCCACCAGTCCCCCCGCGCTCGAGCCGGTTGAACTGACATCACCGGCAGCGAAAGACTCCGTGATCGTCCCGCTGTTGTGGCCCACAAGCCCGCCGATAAAATTACTGTTCCCGGTTACCGAAGCCGTGGCATAGCTCCGGTGCACAAGTCCGCCTGTATCGACAAAACCTGCAAGCGAACCGGTATCCCCGTTGCCCGTAATAGCGCCGCCGACCAGGCCGATATTGCTCACACTGCCGCTGAGGTTGCGGAAAAGACCTGCGCCGTTAAGCCCCGGACGGTTGATCTGAAGATCCGAAATGACATGATCCGCGCCGTCGAGCGTGCCCGAAAAAGCGGTGCCTCTGCCGATAGGGTTGAACCCTTCGCTGGCATTCCAGCCCGCCGTGCCCGACGCATCGATGTCGTTCGCAAGCACAAAGTGACTGGCGAGCATGCCCGCGGAGGCAAGGCCCTGAAGCCCGTAGACATCGCTGATCTGATAGGGCGTTCCCGAAGTGCCGTCCCCGCCCGCTGCGCGGATGAAGGTACCGCCCGTGATGCGGAAATCATCCGCCGCAAAAGAAGGAAGCGTGCCCGTCTGCTCCCAGGTGCCGCCCTGAAGTTCGAAACGGCTGACATCGACCGTGACGGGCGAAGAAAGATCGGCAACACCGCCCACATCCAGCGTGAAGTGTCCCTGGCCATTCCCAAGCGCGCCGGAATAGAGAACGAAGGTCGTGTCCCCGCCCGAGCGTACGGTCAGATTGCTATCGCCAAGCCAGGTAATATCTTCACCGAAAATATTCACCGCACCCCCGGTGCTGGCGAACACCACATCACCGCCGTTTCCGATGGTGATACCGTTCGTGCCGTTCAAAAACAAAAAACTGCCTGCTTGGAGCGTCACATCGCCCGCCGTCCCGGCAATCAGCCCGCCAGCCTGCAGATCCAGGTAGGTGCTCGCCGTGATATTGCCATCCAGCGTGAAGTCGCCGCTCACGCCCGGCAACAGCGTGAGACCGCCCGTCACATCCAGATTGTTACCGGTAACGGAGATGAAATCGAGATCGCTATCGCTATAGCCCCCGAGCGCAGTATTGAAACCAGCGAGGAGACCGCTGAGAGAAGATTGCGGACCGCTTGCATAAAGGCGGTCATTTTCAATATAAACCAAATAGGACTGGCCAAATTGCTCGCCCGCATAGGCGGCGCCCGTATTGGCCGCATCGTCGAAGAACCCGATGACGCCTGTGGAGCCGATCTCGCTTGGATCATAGAGCTTGTAGAAACGGCCATCCGCGCCCGTGATCTGCAGTTTGTCCAGCAGCGCACCATTGCTCAGGATGCTGACGGTTCCCGTTTGCGGCAAACCATTGACCGTTGCCGTACCCTGAACGGCAACAGGGGCGGAAGACCAGCGCCATTTGAAATAGGGGTATAGACGGTCACCGCTGCCCCAAACCGTGCTGCTGAAGCCGGAAGGCAAGGCAGACTGCAGCTGCGACGTTGTCCGGTAAGTGCCGTGGCCGCCGCTCGTGCCGGTGGTCGGACCATCATAATAACCGTTGGTGATGGTGCCGGAGTTGCCGTCCGTCAGGCCTCCCGCGGGGCCGTTGCGGTCCGTCAGACGTCCTATCGCATAGACATTATCCAAGGTGCCGTAGTTCGTCCCGGTAAGGCCGCCCACATAAAGGTTCCCTTCAACCGTGCCTGCCGCATAGGAATTCTGAATCAGCCCGGTATTTCTACCAACAAGGCCTCCGGCATCTGAGCTGTCTGTCACCATCAGTACGTTGCCGGACGCGAAGGACTCGGTGATGGTACCGTGATTGGCCCCCGCTAGGCCGCCTACGAAGCCTTCATTGGAGGTTATGTCAGCTGTCGAAAAGCTGCGATGGATGAGACCGGTGCCCTGCATCTCACCGACAATGCCGCCCACGTAAGCCCGGCCCTCAATGCTGCCGCCGACGATTCCGGTATTGCGGAGCGTGCCGCCAAGGACGCGGAAGAGGCCGACGAAATTCGTCCCCGGGCGATTGATATAAAGATCGGAAATGGTGTGGCCAAAGCCGTCCAGTGTACCGGAAAATTCACCGCCGATCGGATCGAACCCTTCGCCCGCGTTCCAGCCGGATGTGGCAGAGGCATCGATATCCACCGCCAGCGCGTAGTGGCCAGCAAGGTCGCCCTCCATGTTCTGCAGATCGGTCACGTCATGGATCAGCGTATAGGCCGTGCCGTTGAGCGAGAGGCTGGCGCTCGCGCCGGAAAGTGTGAGGGAGCCTGCATTGACGATATGCTCGCCGCCGAAGATGAGCTCAACACCGGCGGTGTTGCCGCTCGCCGCCACATCGGCATTGAATTCGATATTGCGCACCGCATCAAGCGTCAGCGTGGTATTGGCGCTCCAGGTGATGTCATCATTGATGAAGATGTCGCCATTGCCCGCACTGCCGCCATTGTCGCTGTCGAGCGTCACATTGGTGCCGGAAAGGTTCGCGGAAACGGTGGCGCCCGTAATGTCGCCGCCGGAGGCGGCAACGGTCAGATCGTTGGGATCGATAAGCCAGGTGCCGGTCTCGCTGTCTTCCGCCAGCGTGACAACGCGCGCACTATCGGCAATATCGATTTTCTTGCCGGAGGTCTCGACGAAACCGCCTGCCGCGCCCTTACCGCCTTTTGCCTCCGCCGTGCCGGAGAAAGACATGTGCCGGTCCGCGATGAGAACGGCCTCGCCGCCATTTTTTCCCTCCGCCTCGGCGGAGACATCCACATGACCTGAAAGCGCGATGTCCCTGGCATCGACATCGATTGCGCCGCCCGAGCCATCCGCATTTTTCGCTTCGATGGTGCCGGAGATTTCCGCCGTGCCGGAGGCGGTCAGAAGCACGCGCCCGTTCCGCACCGTGCTGCCCGTTGCGCGAATAACGCCGTCGGTATTGCCCGCGAGCGCATAGACATTGCCGTTCGCCGCGGCAAGCTGCACTTCGGCGGCCGTCACCGCCCCCTCATTCGTCACATCACCTGCCGGCCCTGCACCCTGAATGAAAACACGCTGGCCCGTGCCTTCGGTCTGCAAAAGCACGTCACCTGCCGCTGCAAGCGAGGCCTCGCCCGCCGCCTCGATGCTGCCGGTATTCGTCACCGCGCGGCCGATCAGCACCACATCGCCGTTCTGCGAGACGATGCGGCCTGCATTCACCACATCGCCCTCAGAGGCGCCGGCAAAGCGCATGGCGCCGCCATCCATGAAATCTTCATTGGCGATGTCGCGGGTGGAGGCAACGAAAGACCCGCCGGTTACGACTTCGCCGCCGGGGCCAACCACGATGCCGTTCGGATTGATGAGGAAGGCCGAGCCCGTTGCCGTCAAAAGCCCGTCGAGGCGCGAAAGGTCGGTCCCGGTGACGCGGTTTAGCGTTGCCCCGGCGCCATTGTCGATCGAGACGCTGTTACCTGCGCCGATGGAAAAGCCCTGCCACTCGATAATCCCGGCCATCGAGCTTTGCGTGATCGTGGCACTGACGCCGTTTGCCTGGATCGTGCCCGCGCCGGCAACGAACTGGCCGCCTGTGGGAAGCGTATCTGCCGCAAGCGCCGGAACGCCGTAGCCGCTCGCAAGGATCGTTGCCCCAAGCAAGGCCCGGCGCGTTGCCCAGCGGCCTTTTTTGATAACCGGCATCTTGGAAGCCATGACGATCCCCTCTCACATACACAAACTCTCTTGAGAGGAAGAAACAGAAAATACACAAACTCTCTTGAGAGGAAGAAACAGAAAAAACCATCGAGAATCCAGAGTTTTATTTATATTTTGGTAATTATATACATTAAATCATCGAGTGATTACGAAGTCATTCAAACACTCTTCTCATATTTACTTCATGAATACATTTATTCACGAAATGAATGAATACGCGTCGGGGGCTGCGCTTCGCACGAACCTGTGTTAATGAACATGCCCGTTTCAGTGAGGATCGCGCTCACCCGGCAGCGCTGGATGCAGGAAGGCCGATGAATATTCGCCAGCTCGATCTCAACCTGCTCCTTGTCTTCGATGCGGTGTACCGGGAGCGCTCCATCAGCGCGGCAGCCCGCAAGCTCGATCTTTCCCAGCCCGCCGTTTCCAACGCGCTGCGGCGGCTGCGCAAATTCACCGGCGATACACTCTTCTTCCGCTCCGGCAATGAGATGATGCCGACGCGCACGGCCAACGCGCTGGCCATTCCCGTTTCCCACGCGCTTTCGACGGTAGAGGAAAGCCTTTCTTCCCTGCGCGCTTTCGATCCGCGCACCTCGACCCGCGTTTTCCGCCTCGGCATCAACGATTTCATGCGCGTTACGCTGGTGCCCGCGCTTTCCAATCTTCTGGAACAGGAAGCGCCGAATGTGCGTCTGGAATTTAATAGGGAAACGCCGAGCCCGCCCGTGCTGCTCGAAGCGCTGCGGCGCGGCGAGACGGACCTCTCCTTCATGCCGCTTGCCACCGTGGCGGGCGAGAAGGACATCGTTTTCAGCCTGGTCAATACCGATACGCTGACGATGATTGCCCGCGTCGGCCATCCGATTCTCGAGGACGGGCCGCCCGTCTCCATGGAAGCCTTGTCCAAAGCCCGCCATGTCACGACCAGCAATGCTCCAGCCTTGCGGGCGATGGCCGAGGCGGCTTTCGCCGAAAATGGCGTCGAGCGCGACATTGCCTGCGTGCTGCCGGACACCGTGACGATCCCGGCTATCGTTGAGATGACCGATTATCTGGGCGTTGTCGGCAAAAGCTTTCTCCAGCGCCATCAGCGCGATCATGCGATTGCCGAACTGAAACTTCCCTTTACCTTTCCGGAGATCAAGGCCGGGCTCGTCTGGGCCAAAAGCGCCGAAGAAGATCAGGGCCTGAAATGGCTGCGCGAGAAAGCCGAAAGCATCCTGCATAGCGCCGTAAGGGTGGGAGAATAGAAACCTGCCCCTCTCCTTCGTCATGCTCGGGCTTGACCCGAGCATCCACTCAGCATTGCCCCAACCGCGACTTCAGAATGGGCCCTCGGGTCAAGCCCGAGGGTGACGAGATAAGGTTCTCCTCACGCCCCGCCATAGCCCGGCAGCGGGCGGATGAGGCGGCGGAAGAGCTGATAAACAAAGAGGCCGAGAAAGGCCCAGCCCACATGAATGGCCAGAATGACGGCGGTGCGGTTGGCGACCGGCGCATCCGACTGCATCAGAAGCTGCACATAGAAGAGCCCGGCATAGAGCACACCGCCCCAGAGAATCGCGTAGAAGGGCGCCCGCCACCAGGGAATGCCGCGCAGCCGGTCGAAAAGATAGACGCAGAGGATCTGCCCGGCAAAAAGCGCCCCGGCAAACGTCGCCATGACGGGCAGCGTCGCAAGCTCCCCTTGCACAGCCTGCAGGCCATACGTCGCCGTCGCCCAGATAAAAAGCCCCGCCACGATGACCCAGGAGACGAGCACCGCGCTCATCGTCACCCCCGGCCCGTAGCGCCGGTTCGTGAGGCAAAGGACGAGAAAGATCCCCGGCAGCACGAGATGGCCGTAATTCAGCCAGTAACCCGGATTGAGATACCATTGCTCGGGCGGAAACATATCGAAAGTAGTGACATAGCGGTCGCGCCCGGCATAGCTGAGCGCCAGCACGCCGATCATCCCGCCTACCGGCAGGAGCAACGTGGCGCACACGCCAAAAGCCCGCGAGATAAGTCCCGGCCCGGCGCTTTTCCGGCGCGCTTCGATGGATTGATCGCTCATCCTCTTTCCCCCAATCGCCTCACTCTAGCGGCTTCGGGCGCGCGGGCGAAGAGGGCAGACACGAAAAAGGCGGCCCCTTGGCGGGACCGCCTCGAAAAACCGTATTAACGGTTAATTCAGGCTGCGGCCTGGGCCTGCGCTTTCTTCTGCACGGCGCGCTTCAGCTTGAGGGCGCGGGAAGAAAGCTGGCCGTCATGAGATTTGAGCAGGAACACATCGAGCCCGCCCACATGTTCGACCGAGCGCAGCGCATGGGCGCTGACACGCAGGCGGAACTGGCTGCCCAAGGCTTCGCTCTGCAGCGTCACATTGCACAGGTTCGGCATGAAACGGCGGCGGGTCTTGCGATGGGCGTGGCTGACATTGTTGCCAGACATCACTGCTTTACCGGTCAATTCGCAACGGCGGGCCATTGCACGTTCCTCGTCTGCTCAGGCACTCTGGACTGCTCCCGGAAGCCGGGAAAGGGCCCGATCAAGGCCGCAAATCGCAAAGGCGGGTTATTCAAATAAAAGGAGCGCGCGATGGCGCCGCTCCTGAGGGCCGCACATATATCCGCCGCATCCGGACCCGTCAAGCCTATAGGGCCGGGAATGAGCCGGATTCCCGCCAAAAGAGCGTGAAATCGCCCTTTACGCCGGGGCCTACCGCCGGGCCCCGCCACGCGTCCGCGCCGTTAATCGCGCAGAAGCAGGGCCAAAAGGCTGCGGGCCGCCGCTGTGGGCGTGGTTTTGCCGGCCGCCACTTCCCCTTCCAGGGCTTTCAGACGGCTTTTCGTGCCCTCGTGGGTGCGCAGCTTTTCCATCATCCCTTCGCGCAGCTCGTTCCACATCCAGGCAAGGGCCTGATCGGCCCGCTGGGCCTCGAGCGTGCCCGTCTTTTTCATGATCTCTTCATAGCGCTGAATGGTTTCCCAGATATCGGCAAGCCCTTCACCCTTCAGCGCCGAGGCAAGGCGCACCTCCGGCAGCCAGTGCTGGCTTTTCGGCCGCATCAGATGAAGCGCCGTCTTATATTCGATGGCCGCGCGCTTGGCCGCGGGCAGGAGATCGCCGTCCGCCTTGTTCACCACCACGAGATCAGCTAACTCCATGATCCCGCGCTTGATGCCCTGAAGCTCGTCCCCGCCGCCGGGCGAGAGCAGCAGCACGAACATATCCACCATGTCGGCGACCGCCGTCTCCGACTGGCCGACACCCACCGTCTCGATCAGCACCACATCGAAGCCTGCCGCCTCCGTCAGCAGCATCGCCTCGCGCGTGCGCCGCGCCACACCGCCCAGCGTCCCGCCGGAGGGCGAGGGGCGGATAAAAGCATTGGGATCGCGCGCCAGCTCTTCCATGCGCGTCTTGTCCCCTAAGATCGAGCCGCCGGTGCGCGCCGAGGAAGGATCGATGGCGAGCACCGCAATTTTCAGCCCCTGACCGGTCAGATAAGAGCCGAAGGCTTCGGTAAAGGTGGATTTGCCAACGCCGGGCGCGCCCGAAAGGCCGATCCGCACCGCTTTGCCGGTTTCCGGCAAAAGCGCGGCCAAGAGCGCCTGGGCCTGTTCCTGATGGTCGGCGCGGGTCGATTCGATCAGAGTAATACCGCGCGCCAGCGCCGTGCGGTTGCCGGCGCGGATTGCTGCCGCCATTTCCTCGATATTGACCGGACCGCGCCCGCCGCGGCTCTTTTCTGCGGTTTTTTCCATGCCTGTTGCATACCGGGGAAAGGCGCTGGCGTCCATATCGAGCTTCTCCCGTCCGCCCGTTCAGCTACCGTTCACCCGCAAAAATCCAAGGTGCCCCTCAGGGAACGCGGCGGCATTTCACCAAAAGCCTGGACCCCCAATTTCGTGGCTCGAACGCTGCCGTGTTCCCCTCATCCCCAATTTGTTTGCAGATTTCGGCGCAAGACCTGCCGGCGATCTTGCCGAATGCCCCATCCCGCTCCATCATAAAGAGAACGTCGCCCGGAAAGACGAGACGTAAAATACAGTCTTCCGCGGACAGTCCGGGGCTGAATGCAGGATTGCCGAATGCCCGAAGAAACGAAAAGCGTCAAAAGAACTAGCCGCCTTGCCGCCGCCCTTGGCGCGGCAGCGCTGCTCGCCCTGCCCGCCGGCCAGAGCCTTGGCGAGGGCACACCCGCCCCAACGCTCACCCGCACGATCACGCTGACCCCGCAAACCTCTGCCGTCACCGCGGTCGATCTCAGCTACCAGTTTTATGGCGGCGGCTTTCACGTTCTCTCCCTCGACACGCAAGCCGTGATCACGCCGCAGAACTACGAAATCGCTTCGCAAGTTCAGACCGAAGGCATCGCCGATACGTTTTTCAACGGCCATATGGAAAGCCAGGCGCGCGGCGTCATGACCCCGCAGGGCCCGCAGCTTCTCTCTTACAGCCAAGATTATGAAGGCACGTTCGGCGAACGCTCGGTCTATATGTCCCGCACGAACAGCGGCGGCTATGACGTGACCGCCGTGCCCGAGGACGGGGTGCATGCGCAAGGCGGGCTTTCCGACCGGGTACTTCAGAAAACCGTCGATCCGCTTTCCGCCAGCATCTTTACCGCGCTGAATAAAGGCGGCGCGCCCTGCCGCCAGGTGATCCCGGTTTTCGACGGGCGGCGCGTCTTCAACCTGCGTTTCGAGCCGGACGGCGAGGACGTTCTGGAGCCGACCGTGGAAGAAGCCTATGCAGGCCCGGCCCTGCGCTGCAAAATTTCCTATGAAGCCGTCGCCGGCTACAGCCAGAAGTGGAAAGTGGCCGAGGCGAAAGACCCGCTGAAACCCTTCACGGTCTGGATCGCCAGATTTCCCTTTGAAGGCAAAGAAAAAGGCGCAGGGGAAGAGCTTTACGTCCCCGTGCGCCTTTTGATCGAAACCCGCTACATCAACGCCACCGCCCATCTAAGCCGTGTCGTGATCGACGGGATGGAGCGCGTCGCCGCCCAACACACGCCTTAGGCCTACCCCTTAAAGCTTACGCCAGCGCGCGGCGGCGTTCGCCGATGAGCCGCAAGACGTCCTGCGCGCAGTCGATGATGTTGCTGCCCGGCCCGAAGATCGCCGCAACGCCGGACTGCATCAGGAAATCGTAATCCTGACGCGGCACCACGCCGCCCACGGTGACGAGAATATCTTCCGCGCCTTCTTTCTTCAGCGCTTCGATAAGCTGAGGCACCAGCGTCTTGTGGCCGGCGGCAAGGCTCGAAATCCCCACCACATGCACGTCGTTTTCCACCGCATCGCGCGCCGCTTCTTCCGGCGTCTGGAAAAGCGGGCCGACATCGACGTCGAAGCCGAGATCGGCAAAGGCGGTCGCCACGACTTTCGCGCCGCGGTCATGCCCGTCCTGGCCCATCTTCACCACCAGCATGCGCGGGCGGCGGCCTTCGGTTTCGGCAAAGGCTTCGATATCGGCGGAAAGTTTCTTGAACTGTTCATCGCCTTCATAGGCTTGGCTGTAAACACCGGACACGGATTTCACCTCCGCTTTGTGACGGCCGAACACTTTTTCCATGGCATCGGAAATTTCGCCGACGGTTGCCCGCGCCCGCGCCGCATCGACCGCAAGCGCCAGCATATTGCCATTGCCTTCCGCGCCCTTCGTGATTGCTTCGAGCGCTGCGTTGACTTTCGCCTCGTCGCGGCTGGCGCGCAATTTTTTCAGGTGGTCGACCTGGGATTTCAGCACCTTGGCATTGTCGATATCGAGAATCTCGATCGGCTCTTCCTTATCGGTCTTGTATTTGTTGACGCCGACCACGACTTCCTCGCCCCGGTCGATCCGGGCCTGCTTGCGGGCAGCCGCTTCCTCGATCTTCAGCTTCGGCATGCCGGATTCGACCGCCTTCGTCATGCCGCCCAGCTCTTCAACTTCCTGAATGAGCTTCCAGGCTTCGCTTGCCAGCGAATGGGTCAGCGTTTCCACATAGTAAGAACCGCCCAGCGGGTCGATCACATTGGTGATGCCGCTTTCTTCCTGAATGACGAGCTGCGTGTTGCGCGCGATACGGGCGGAGAAATCCGTCGGCAGCGCGATGGCTTCATCGAGCGCATTGGTATGAAGGCTCTGCGTGCCACCAAGCACCGCTGCCAGCGCTTCCAGCGTCGTACGGATGACGTTGTTGTAAGGATCTTTTTCCGTCAGCGAGACGCCGGAGGTCTGGCAGTGCGTGCGCAGCATCAGGGACTTTTGATCCTTGGCGCCGAACTCGCTCATGATCCGGTGCCAGAGAAGCCGCGCGGCGCGCAGCTTCGCCACTTCCATGAAGAAATTCATGCCGATGGCAAAGAAGAAGGAAAGACGCGGCGCGAAGGCATCCACATCGAGGCCGCCTTCGCGGGCCGCGCGCACATATTCCATGCCATCCGCCAGCGTAAAAGCCAGTTCCTGCACCTGCGTCGCGCCCGCTTCCTGCATGTGATAGCCGGAAATCGAGATCGTGTTGAAGCGCGGCATGTTCTTCGAACAATAGGCAATGATGTCGGAGATGATGCGCATGGAAGGGGCAGGCGGATAGATATAGGTATTGCGCACCATGAACTCTTTCAGAATGTCGTTCTGAATGGTGCCCGAGAGCTTGTCCGGCGACACGCCCTGCTCTTCCGCCGCCACGATGTAATTCGCCATGATCGGAATGACGGCGCCGTTCATCGTCATGGAGACGGACATCTCATCGAGCGGAATGCCGTCGAAGAGAACCTTCATGTCTTCCACGGAATCGATCGCCACCCCGGCCTTGCCGACATCGCCGACGACGCGCGGATGGTCGCTGTCATAGCCGCGGTGCGTGGCAAGGTCGAAAGCGACCGACAGGCCCTTCTGCCCGGCGGCAAGATTGCGCCGGTAAAAAGCGTTGGATTCCTCCGCCGTCGAAAAGCCCGCATATTGCCGGATGGTCCAGGGCCGGCCCGCATACATCGTCGCCTGCGGCCCGCGCGTGAAAGGGGCAAAGCCCGGCAGGCTGTTGACGTCATAGCCTTCCCCGGCAATCCGCTCCAGATCTTCGGCGGTATAAAGCGCCTTGACGTCGATCCCTTCGGGCGTTTTCCAGACGAGATCGTCAACGCTGCGCGATTTGAGCTGCTTATTCGCCTGCGCTTCCCAATCCTTGACGGTTTTCTTATCGGCCATGACGCGGCTTCCCTGTTCTGTCGCTGGTCCCGGCGGGCTCTTTTACCCATGCCCGCCGCTATTTGGCGCGGAGTATCTGCAAACAAAAAGGGCCGGTCAACGCATCACGCCCGCCTGCCGCTCCGCCCCCTGCCCTGCCGTAGGGGCCTGCGGGAAAAATCGGGGCGCAAGGCAACCGAAAGCCGCCATCCAGCCTCGGCAGCGCCGGCGGGAGTTTAACACTTTCTAAAAATCGGCGCCGCTTTGGGTCATTTTCGCACAAAACCCGGGCGCGAAATACCGTCTCCCCTTGCCGAATTCTTCCGGATTTAGAGGAAACTTTACGTATCGGGCCCATAAAAGAACGAGCAAGCATGGGGTTGAGAGGTCAGGGTTGTCTGAAGGGGCAGATCCATTGCACGTCCAGAACGGACCAGAGGACGGACGAGCGTCGCCGCTCGAGGTTCCGGCCGACACCTATCGGCGTATCCGTTTCGGCCAGATCAAACGTCTGGTGAACGGCCATATGGCCGTGCTGCCAGCACTGCCGCTGCTCTCCGTCTTTTTCGCCTTTTTCCTTGAAAGCATCTATCCCCCGTTCGTGCCCGCGCTATGGGTCGGCGCCATGTGCCTGCATGCCGCCCTCGTCTGGGGACTGCGCCGGATGATGCAAAAGGATATGGCAGCCGTCGCCGCCGATCCGGATAAATGGGCGCGCCTTTACGGCTGGACCTGCCTTTTCGGTTCTTTTGCCTGGAGCACGATTGTACCTGTCTTCTGGAATACGGCCATTCCCGACCAGTCGCTCTACATCTTGCTCGTGCTGGTCTGCACGTCCTTCTTCACCGTCACCACCATGACAATGATCCCGCGCGTCTTTGTCATGAGCAACCTGCCCTATCTCATCACGATGGTAGCAGGCCTTGCCGTCTTGCCGGTGGTCGTCAATCCGGTGATTTTCCCGATCAATATCGTCGTGCTCGGCGTGAATTTTTTCGTCGCCCTGCGCGCCGCCAAACGGGACTTCGACAACAATCTCATACACATCGCCAATGAAGAGTTGATCGGCGATCTGGAGCGCGCCCGGGATATTTCAGAAGACGCGCTGGCCAGTGCGAAACGGGCAAATGCCGATCTCTCAAGCCAGGAAGAGCTTTTCCGCGCGCTCGTGGAAAACGCCAAGGAAGGCATCATTCTGACCGATCAGGCGGGCAATATCCGCTACATGTCGCCTTCCATCAAACATCTGGGCTACGATCCGACGACGTTTTTGGGCGTGCCGCTTTCCGATCTCATTACCCCGGACACCCGCCGCAAGGCCATCGAGCATTTTTCGCTGCAGAGCGATGCGCCCTATCCGCCGCTGATGCTGACCGATCAAATTCTGACGCCGACGGGACGGCGCGTCTGGATCGAAGCGCGGATCACCGATATGCGCCATGACCCGAATGTCGGCGGCTTCATCGCCAACGTCCGGGATGTGACGGAGCGCAAACACATTGACGACGAGTTGAGCGAGCATCTGGAAATCCTGAACGCGCTTGCCCAGGACGCCCCGCTCGACACGATCCTGCGCCGCCTCACTTACGACATCGAGAAAACCAATCCGGCACTGCGCGCGCTTCTGGTCCTGATCGAAGACGGTAAGCCGCAAAATGTCGTCGCCCCGTCCCTGCCGCGCACCATCCGCGACAAGCTGGAAAGCGGCGAGATTTCCCATGACGCGCTCTTGCTGAAGCGGGACATGCGTCTTGGCCAGGGTGCCATCGTGCCGGACATTGCCGCGGGCAAGGTCGATGGGCATCTGGCCGAATGCCTGAAACAGATCGGCCTGCGCTCTTTCTGGTCGCAGCCCATCATCTCGCGCAAGGGACGCCTCCTCGGCCTCCTCGCCGTTTTCCATATCCAGCCGCACACGCCGAGCACCAAGGAACTGAGCAAAGCGGACGGCGCGGCCCATCTTGCCGGCCTTGCCATCGAGCGGCGCCAGAGCGAAGGGGAGCTGCGCGAGGCGATGGAGCGCGCCGAGCTTGCCAACCGCGCCAAGTCCCGCTTCCTTGCCACCATGAGCCACGAGCTCAGAACCCCGCTCAATGCGATTATCGGGTTTTCCGAAATCATGCATACCCAGCTTTTCGGCCCGCTGGGCGACCGGCATTATTCCGATTACGCGAAAGACATTCTGACGAGCGGCAGGCATCTTCTCAGCGTTATCGACGACATTCTCGATATTTCGAAAATCGAGGCCGGGCGCTATGAGCTTGAAGCGCGCGAAATTGCCATCAATGACGCGGTCGAGTGGTCGGTGCTGCTCACCCAGCCCAAGGCGAACGAAAAGCACATCACCATCATGATGGAGCTTGCGCCGAACCTGCCGCTGATCCTCGCGGACCTGCGCGCCATCCGGCAGATCCTGCTGAACCTGCTTTCCAATGCCGTCAAATTCACACCCGAGCACGGCATCATCACCATTGCCGCCGAACGGGCGGCAAATGGCGGGCTTAACTTCTCCGTCACCGATACCGGCCTTGGCATTCCCGCCGACAAGATCGAACATGTTATGCAGCCCTTCGGTCAGGCCACCAACAATACGACCGAATATCAGTCGGGCACCGGTCTTGGCCTGCCCATCTGTAAATCCCTCATCGAAATGCATGACGGCCGCTTCACGCTGGAAAGCGAGGAAGGCAAAGGCACGCGCGTCACGCTTTGGCTGCCGCCGGAAAGATTGTGCCTGGAAGGTGAAGCCGTCACCGCCTCCTGACCCCCAAAAGAAAAGGCGCCCTGAGGCGCCTTTTGCATATGCGGTGCAGCCTTGGCCTATTCGGCAGCAGCTTTCTTCGCCGCCGGCTTGTCGATAAAGCCGAAGAGATGCCCGCCCACTTTGCGGATCTGAATTTCCTCCGAGCCTTCCGTGATCCGGTAGCGCCGGTGATGGCGGTAAATATGCTCGAAGGGCTTATGGCGCGAATAACCGATGGCGCCATGCACCTGGATCGCCAGATCCGCCGCCTGGCAAACGAGACGGTTCGCGCGGTAATTGCACATCGAGACTTTATCGGAGAGATAGCGCGCCACATCCGGTTTCGACATGCGGTCCATCTGCCAGGCCGTCTTGTAAACCAGATTGCGGATCATCTCGCATTCCGTATGCGCCTCGACCAGCGGGAACTGGATTGCCTGGTTGGAGGCGAGCGGCTTGCCGAAAGGCGCGCGGTCCTTGGCATATTGCACGCTTTCATTGATGCAATATTGCGCCGCGCCCACGCCGGACGCCGCCTGGCGGATGCGGTTTTCATGCACGAAGTGCTGCGCCAGCGCGAGCCCGCTTTCCGGCTCGCCGAGAATTGCGGTATCCGGCACCCAGACATCCTTGAAGGAAACACGCGGATGGTCGGTCGGCATGTTGAAGGTCCAAAGATATTCCTCGACCTTCACGCCGGGTAGATCCGTCGGCACGATGAAACAGGTAATGCCGCGCGCCGAGCCGTCCTTGCCGGAGGTGCGGGCGAACAGAAGATCGTGGGTCGCGACATGCATGCCCGTATTCCACATCTTCTCGCCATTGATCAGCCAGCCATCGACCCCGTCGCGCTTTTCCGGCACCGCGCGGGTTTCCATCCAGGTCGCATCCGAGCCGTGATTGGGCTCGGTGAGGCCGAAGGCCATGCGCACCTTGCCGGCGATCGAACCTTCGATCATTTCCTTCTTCTGCGCTTCGGTGCCGAAATCGCGCAGCATCAGCACGGTCGGGAAATTGCCGACGATCGAGCTTTCATTCTGCAGATCGTTATGGAGCCCGAGCCCTTTTGCCGCCAGATGCTCGCGGATCACCGCCATGCCGAGATTGGTGCCGTTCTGGCCGCCATATTCTTCCGGCAGCGCATAGCGCAAATGCCCCGCGGCATCTGCCCGGCGGCGCATCTCGGACAAAAGTTCTTCCCAATCGTGGCGCGGCAGCCCGCCATTGTCCCAGTCGGTGCGCGCATGTTCGCGCCGGTGATCGAAGAAACGGATATTGTCGTCCTGCTCCTCAAGCGGCTTGATTTCCTTTTCGATGAAATCGTCGAGGATCAGAAGATAATCGCGCAGATCTTGCGGGATATCGAAATCCATAAGGTCCCTCCCTAAAGCGTCATTTGCTTTGTTGCTTGGTGCTGTTTTTTCAATGACTGATGGGAGAACTATATCCTGTGTGCCGCGCGCGAAAAGCGCTGTCGCGCCAAGTCGCGCCCTGACGTCGCGTCACTGCCAAAAGACCTTCCCGTCAAACGTTAAGAAACATGCCCGGCACCGTAGCCACGTTAACGCTTTCTATGTGCAAGTCACTGCCTCACCACAATATTTAGCCGTGAACGGAACACGAAAACGAACATGTCAGTGATTCGGACGTGCTTTGTTTCCCTATTGATCCATTTCTTAACCGAGCCAATTTTAACCTTTTATCCGCAGCCGTAATGGGCTTGTTTTGACCCTTGCCACATGGCCGCTTTGCCCCGATTGTGCCCCTGTAATGACCCGACCTTCCCCACATCATCTTGTGTATGCCGATAGCCGCCTCGGCGCCGTTCTGGGACCGACCAATACCGGCAAAACGCACCTGGCGATCGAGCGCATGCTCGGCCATAGGACCGGCATGATCGGCCTGCCGCTCCGGCTTCTGGCGCGCGAGGTCTATGAGCGGGTCTGCCGCAAAATCGGCGCGCCGTCGGTTGCGCTTTTAACGGGCGAGGAAAAGATCGTGCCCACCCGCGCACGCTACTGGGTCTGCACGGTGGAGGCGATGCCGGTCAGCCAGCCTGTGGATTTCCTGGCCGTCGATGAAGTGCAACTCGCTGCGGATGCCGAGCGCGGCCATGTCTTTACCGACCGGATATTGCGCGCCCGGGGCATCGAGGAAACGCTGTTTCTGGGCTCTGAAACCGCCCGGCCCCTCATTTCCAAACTGCTGCCCGGCGCCCATATCGAAACCCGCCCGCGCTTTTCCGAGCTTACTTTTTTAGGCCCGCGCAAGCTGACGCGCCTGCCGCGCCGCTCCGCCGTCGTCGCCTTCTCCGCCGAGCAGGTCTATGCCATTGCCGAGCTCATCCGCCGCCACAGAGGCGGGGCCGCCGTCGTCATGGGCGCGCTGTCGCCCCGGACGCGCAATGCGCAGGTCGAGCTTTACCAGAACGGGGATGTGGATTTTCTCGTGGCAACGGACGCCATCGGCATGGGGCTCAACATGGATATCGACCATGTGGCCTTCGCCCAGACCGAGAAATTCGACGGGCGCCAGCACCGGCCCTTGCGCGTCAGTGAACTTGCCCAGATCGCCGGGCGCGCGGGACGCTATGCCAATGACGGCACCTTCGGCACGACGGGGGATGCCGCGCCTCTCGATGCTGAGACCGCCGAGCGCATCGAGGAACATTATTTCGAGCCCGACCGGCAGTTTCAGTGGCGCAATACCGATCTCGACTTTTCCTCCATCGACCGGCTGATGGCGAGCCTTGAGGCGCCGCCGCGCCGCGAGGGGCTGGTGCGCGCGCAAATGGCCTCCGATCTCGAGGCCCTCGGCCTGATGGCCCGCGACGGACAGATCCGGGACAAAGCAGGCAGTAAAGAGGCGCTCAAACTTCTCTGGGAAGTCGCGCAAGTGCCCGACTTCCGCAAGATCATGGCCTCCGATCACGCCGCACTTTTGTCACGGCTTTACTTTTTCCTCATGGAAGACGGTATCATTCCGGAGGATTGGCTTGCCAAACAGGTTTCGCTGACGGACAAAACAGACGGCGATATCGATACGCTCTCGACACGCATTGCGCATATGCGGACTTGGGCCTTCGTCGCCAACCGGAACGGGTGGCTGAAAGACCCGGACCATTGGCAAAAGCGCACCCGCGCGATAGAGGATAAGCTTTCCGATGCGCTTCATGAGCGTCTGACACAACGCTTTATCGACCGGCGAACAAGTGTGCTCATGAAACGTTTGCGTCAAAACGAGGAACTGATGGCGTCTATTACTGCTGACGGAGAAGTGCTGGTAGAGGGCGAATATGTCGGCCGGCTGCAAGGGTTCGTATTCGTGGCCGATCCGCGCGCCGAAGGCGTGCACGACAAAATTCTGCGCGCTGCCTCACTGAAGGCGCTTGCGAGCGAAATAGAAAGCCGCGCCGCGCGCCTTGCCGCTGCCGAAGACGGCGCCATTTCGCTGAGCGAGCATGGCCGTCTTCTCTGGGAAGGCCAGTCCGTTGCCAAATTGCACAAAGGCGAAGGCGCGCTGCGCCCGAAAGTCGAGCTCATCGCTTCCGATCAATTGACGGGCCCGGCCCGCGAGCAGGTGCAGGCGCGGCTCGAAAAATGGCTGACCGCCCATATCGCCCAGGTACTGGAACCGCTCGTCAAACTGAACGCCGCCGAAGACATTGCCGGCCTTGCCCGCGGCATCGCTTTCCAGCTTTACGAAAATCTCGGTCATTTGCGCCGCGAGACGGTGGCGAATGAGCTGAAAGAACTCGACCAGCCCGCCCGCAGCCAGCTGCGCAAATATGGCGTGCGTTTCGGGGCTTATTCCGTCTTCATGCCAGCTCTTCTGAAGCCTGCGCCCGCGCGGCTTTTGCTGACGCTCTGGAGCCTGCAGCGCGATACGGAGGCAGCCGATCCTTTTGCCGATCTGCCCAATCCGCCGGCACCCGGCCTCACTTCCGCGCCCGCCGAGCAGAGCGCGCCGCAAGGTTTCTATGAAGCGCTGGGCTTCCGCGTTTGCGGCACGCGCGCCGTGCGCCTTGATATGCTCGAGCGCCTGGCCGACCTCATCCGCCCGGTCATTGCCGAGCGGCGCTACAAAGGCGGTTTCCGCGTCACCCCCGACATGATGTCGCTTGTCGGCTGTTCGGGGGAAGAATTCGCCGGCCTCCTGCGCGGGCTCGGCTACCGCATGCAGCTTGAAAAAGTCCCCCAATCGGTGATCGAGGCGGAAAAACAGCCGCCGGCGCCCGAACCCAAGCCTGCCGCAGAGGCTGCGCCCTCAATATCGCAGGAAGAGGCAGGCCCCGCCGCCTCCGAAACCGCCTTGCCGGGGGAAGTTGCCGCAGAAGCAGCTGCCTCCGAAGAGCCTGCCGCCGATGCCGTAACCGAAACGGCGGCGCTTGCCGAGACCACGGCGGACGATACGCCCACCGCCGCGCCTGAAACACCGGCCACGGCACCGCAGAACGAAAATCTGGAAGGCGGCGAGGCAGCGCCCATAGCGCCCGAAACACCAGCCGCGGAAGCAGCACCTGCTGAGGCCGGCGCCGAAACCGGCGATGAGCTCGTCGAAGCCGAAATCTGGCGCCCGCAGCGCAAGCACAACCCGCGCGCGCGCCGGCCCGATCAGCGCGGCCAGCCGAAGAACGCGGCAAAAGACGGCGGCAAAGGGGCCGAGGACGGCGGCAGGAAACCCAAAGGCAAGTTCCAGGGCAAACGCAAAGGCCCGCCCCATAAAGGCGGTAAGCCGAAATCCGGCCCGCAGCGCTTTTCAGCCAGCCCCGCGCGCAAAGACAAGATCGACCCCGATTCTCCTTTCGCCGCGCTGGCCGTGCTGAAAGAAAAATCCGGCAAGGAATGACGGCCCGGCCGGAAGACCCGGCTGCGGAAACAGCCGCAACACAGCGTCTCGACCGCTGGCTCTGGTTTGCCCGTTTCGTCAAAAGCCGGACCTTGGCCGCCAAACTCGTCGCAAGCGGCAAGATCCGCGTCAACCGTGAGCGGGCGCAAAAAGCCAGCCGCCTTGTGCGGGCCGGGGATGTGCTTACGTTCCCTCTAGGCTCTCATATTCGCGTGATCAAAATTCTCGCCCCCGGTACGAGACGGGGGCCGGCGAGCGAAGCTCAGCGGCTTTACGAAGACCTTTCCCCGCCCGCCCCCGCAGCCCCGAAGCCGGAAGCGGGCGAAAGAGACAAAGGCGCCGGCCGGCCCACCAAAGCCGACAGGCGCCAGATCGACCGGCTGAAATCCACGGAGTGAGGCGGGACAAGGCGGGAATCTTTAATTCCCATAAAATGTTTGTAGTTGTTATTAATATCCTATTCGGATATGGAAAATAAAAATCGAGGACCGTTCATGTTGAACCGGATCAAGGCGCTCTTTGCCGAGACGCCCGAAAAAGGTGAAGAAAAGAGCTTCGATGAAGGGCTCGTGGCCGCAGCGGCGCTTCTGGTGCGCGCGGCCCTGATGGACGAAGAGTTCGGCGCCGCCGAGCGGGATGTCATCTCCGCGGCGCTCAGCCAGTCCTTCGGCCTGAGCGAGGAAGAAGCCGCCTTGCTTCTTGCCGAAGCGGAAGCGGAAAACGTGGAAGCGACGGACCTTTTCCGCTGGACCTCGAAACTGCGCGATGATTTCGACCACGAGCGCCGGGTCCAGCTCATCGAACAGCTTTGGGAAGTCGTCTATGCCGATGGCCGGCTCGACGACTTCGAGGCCAACCTGTTGCGGCGCGTTGCCGGGCTGATATACGTTCCGGACCGCGAATCCGGCGCTGCAAGGCAAAGGGCGCGACAAAAATTGGGATTGGACAGCAACTAGCTTGCAGTCAGTAAAAGCCCTGGCGCACCAGAACGAAGCCAGAGGCCGAAAGACCGGAGAGCACGATGACCTATGTGGTGACCGAAAACTGCATCAAGTGCAAATACATGGACTGCGTGGAAGTTTGCCCCGTGGATTGTTTCTACGAAGGCGAGAACATGCTGGTCATTCACCCCGACGAATGTATCGATTGCGGCGTTTGCGAGCCTGAATGCCCGGCCGAAGCCATCAAGGCCGACACCGAGACGGGCCTGGAAAAATGGCTGGAGCTCAATACCGATTACGCCAACAAGTGGCCCAACATCACCATGAAGCGCGATGCGCCGGAAGATGCGGCCGAACATGACGGCGAGGAAGGCAAGCTGGAGAAATATTTCTCCCCCGAGCCCGGCGAAGGCGATTGAGCCGCCCGTATGCATGACCCGGAAAGGCGCCTGACCTCAGGCGCCTTTTTCTTTGGGTTAAGGAAAAACTCGACGAAACCACCCTATCCTTCTGTTTTCAGGAGGCTTTTGGGAGCCGGCGCTTCCTTTTTAGGAAAATATGTGGTATGCAGAGCAACAAATAGGCTCGTGCGAATCGACGACAGCGCCGGAAAACGGCGCTTTTGCTTTGAGCGATGGCCGTGCCTGAACCCGTTCCTGCCGCTTTGGCGCCCAGGAACCTCGAAATTGCGTGTATCAGAAACTTTGCACACGGCAAACGAGCAAACTGAACGCGGGAGATGGGCTCACCGCACTGGAACCTGACAGGCTTGCCTCATAATTGAACCGGCCAGTCCAACGCGCGGGACCCGCGGGGGCAAAACGGAACAAAGACGGCATACCCTGAACGGCTGGCCCTGAACGGCTGGATTTTTTCGTGAACTGGAAGCAGGCGCCCCCAGAAGGGGAAGCCCGGCGAGAATGGAACGAAGCTATGGCGACAAAAGCAAAAAAATCCCCGAAAGCCGCCGCCAAAAAGACGGCAGCGAAGAAAAAGCCGGCAGCCAAAAGCGCTGCCGCCAAAACCAGCGCGAAAAAAACCGCGGCCAAAAAAGCCCCCGCAAAAAAAGCAACAACCTCTAAAACCGGAACAAAAACCAACGTGAAAGCCGCACCGAAGAAGACCGCCGCCAAGAAAACCGCTGTAAAGAAAGCGGCGGCGAAGAAACCGGCCGCCAAAAAAGCCGCCGTGAAGAAGACCGCTGCCAAGAAAGCAGCCGCTTCCACCGCCAAGACCAGTGCCAAGAAAACCAGCGCCAGCAAGCCGGCCGCTAAAACCGCCGCCAAGAAGCCGGCCGTAAAGGCTGCGGCTAAAAGCGCCGTGAAGACTGCGCCGAAGAAAAAAGCGGCTGCAAAACCGGCGGAAGCTAAGAAAGCCGCGGCTAAGGCAGAAAAACCGGCAGCAAAGGCGGCAAGCCCGGCCAAAAAGGCCAAAACCGCCCCGCAGACGGAAGCAAAAGCGGCCAAGCCCGCCGCCAAGGCGCCTGTGAAAGCGGAAGAGCCGAAGGCCGAGGCCCCGAAAGCGGCGCCCAAGCCGAAGCCTGCGCCGAAAAAAGTGGTGATCAACTTCAAACCGAACGAATCCATCGTCTATCCGGCGCATGGGGTGGGCCGAATCCTGGAAATCGAGGAGCAGGAAGTGGCCGGCCACAAGCTGGAGCTTTTTGTCATCACCTTCGAGCAAGACAAGATGACGCTGCGCGTGCCCACCAACAAAGTGGACTCGGTCGGCATGCGCAAACTCTCCGACAAGCCCGTCGTAGAGGAAGCGCTGACCACCTTGAAAGGCCGCGCCCGCGTGAAGCGCACCATGTGGAGCCGCCGCGCCCAGGAATATGAGCAGAAGATCAATTCCGGCGATCTGATCTCCATCGCCGAAGTGGTGCGCGATCTGTTCCGCTCCGAGCGTCAGCCCGAGCAGTCCTATTCCGAACGCCAGCTTTACGAAGCCGCGCTCGATCGCATGGCCCGCGAAATCGCCGCCGTCGAAGAGACGAGCGCCGAAGCTGCCAGCGCGAAGATCGAGGACATTCTGCAAACGGCCGCCGCCAAGGCGAAACCGACCGAAGCGGCCTGACCCTTTTTTGCATCCCGCTCAAAAAGCCCGGCTTCAGCCGGGCTTTTTATTTGCCCGTTTCGGCCTACACACCCTTCTCCCCTGCGTCACACTTCCAAAAACCCTAGCGATAACAAGGGCATAAACGCCTTGTGACTTTGGAACTAAGAAGTTGGACAATCTCAAACGGCCCAGCGCCGCTTTGCCAAAAACGCGCTGAGCAAACCTCTTTTGACCCTCGAACGCGAGCAGGAACTAGCACGGGCCTGGGCCGACAATCAGGACACCCGCGCCCTGCATGAACTGACCCAGGCGCATATGCGCCTCGTCATCGCCATGGCGTACCGCTTCCGCCATTACGGCCTGCCCGTGGGCGATCTCATCCAGGAAGGCAATGTCGGGCTGATGCACGCCGCCCAGCGTTTCGACGCGGATAGGGGCGTGCGTTTTTCCACTTATGCCGGTTGGTGGATCCGTTCCCAGATCCAGGATTACATCCTGCGCAACTGGTCGATCGTGCGCACCGGCACGACCTCTGCGCATAAATCCCTCTTCTTCAACCTGCGCCGCCTGCGCGCGAAGATCGCCAACGGCACGAAGGACGCGCTCACCCATACCGACCACCAATTGATCGGGCAGATGCTGCATGTTTCGCCCGAGGACGTGGCCTACATGGAAGGTCGCCTCTCAGGCTCGGACCGCTCTCTCAATGCCCCGGCCGGCGGTGCAGGCGAGGAAGATGCGCCGCAATGGCAGGACCTGCTGGTGGGCGACGACGAAAGCCCGGACGATCAGGCGATCTCCGCGCGCGATACCGAACTTCTGCGCCAGCATATCGCCCGCGCACTGCAAGAGCTGAGCGAGCGGGAACAGAAAATCGTCGAGACAAGGCAATTGCGCGAAGAACCGCTGACACTTGAAATGCTGGGCAAGCAGCTCGGCATCTCGAAAGAACGCGTGCGTCAGATCGAGCAGCAGGCACTCAAAAAAATGAAAGAGGCCCTCGTCGCCTCGCTCGGCCAGAACGCCGAGGCCGCGCTTCACGGCTATTGAGGTTCCGCAAACCCATCGCCTCCCTCTCCCGCAGCCGCCCTCTTGCGGGAAAGCCGCCTCACTCGGCGATGAGTTTGACCGTGCTGGACGGTTTGGGCTCGCCCCCCTCGCCCAGGCCGTTCAGCACCCGGAACCTTTCAAGCGCATAAGCTTCGACTTTCATGCGCGCGGCAAGCAAGGCTGCGTTTTGTCCCGGCTGAACCTTTACCGTGCGGATGCGCAGCGGCTTGATATGGGCAGCTTCCGCTTTGGAGAGGAGCCGGAAGCTTTTCACCATCCCATCGATCGAGGCGTCATGCGCGCCGCCTGCCTGAGGCGCCGTGCCGGCCAGGAACCGGTAGACGCGCCCGTCCCGCCCTTCGATCGCAACGATGCGCGTGCGCATATTCTGCAGCCGTGTCCAGGCTTCGGCGGCGGCAAGTCCGCCCACCTCAAAACGCCTCAGACCCGAAAGCCGCAATTGCCGCGCCCAGTCACCAGCAAGGTAGTCGGCAATCTCCTGACGCGGCGCTTTTTCCCCGGTATCGAATTTCACCACACTCTTGTCCGGCCCGAAAGCCCAGACGGCGGCAGGCGTGTTTTGCAGGTGAAAATCCGCCGGCGCCTTAAAGCGGAAGCCGAGGCCGGAATGTAAAAACTCTCTGCCTCTGATCACGCCTTCTTCGGGCCTGTCCCCGTAAAGCAGCCCGTCAACGGCGCGCAAATGCGCAGCTGCATTCATCTCCCCGGCGCCGTGCGGCACACCCGTTTCCGCGGCAAGGCGCGCGGCTTCCCGCACGCGCGCTTCATTTGCTGGATGCGTCGCCAGCCAATCGACCTGCGCGGCATTCGCATCCCGGTTGGCAAGTTTTGCAGCAAGCGCCGTTTCATCGGCGAGCTGTTTCAAAAAACTTGCCTGCGCATAAGGATCGTATCCGGCCCGCGCCAGATAGCGCACGCCGAGACTGTCCGCTTCAAACTCCTGCTCGCGCGAATAGCTGGCAAGCAGCCCCTGACTGCCTAGATTGAAAAGCTGATTGACCGCCGAGCTTCCCACCACCGCGCCGAGCAGCGTACCGAAAATCTGCGAGCCGACGGCGGCGGTTTGACGCTGGGCGCTGTGGCGGGCGGCGACATGGCCAATCTCGTGAGCAAGCACCCCGGCAAGCTCCGCCTCGCTATTGGCAAGCGCCAGCAGCCCGCGCGTCACATAAACATAGCCGCCCGGCAGCGCGAAGGCATTGACGACCGGGCTGTCGAGCACGCTCACCGTATAAGGAATATCGGGAAGATCGGAGGCCCGCGCCACGCGCAGCGCGACCTTGGCGACATAGGCGCCGACTTCTGCGTCCTCATAAACGCCGCCATAGGCTTTGAGGATTTGGGGATGCGCCTCAGCCCCGATCCGCGCTTCTTCCTCAGGCGACATGAAAGGCGTGAAGTCTTCCTCGCCCGTTGCCGGATTGGTCGTGCAGGCGGCAAGCCCGGCAAACGCCGCGCCTATAAAAGCGGGAACAAGAACCTTCCAAAGAGCGGCGCCTGCGGACCGCATTACTCTTTCCTTTTGCGCCATACGCGCCATCCCCCTAACACCGCCGCTGCCTGCTTTTTATGCAGATATTACATGGGCCGTCTGAATGCAGACTGAACACACGCATATGTGATTTTAGTTATATTGATACACAAAACCGCCTCTCACTAGAGTACTCACGTTAATCCACGATGAGAGGTGGGAAATGGACTCCCAGAAGAAAAGCTTTAAGAAAACCGCTCTCGTGCTCGGCACGGCCATGGCCATGACGAGCGCGGTAGCCGCAGGCCCCGCATTCGCAGCTTGCTCGCCCTGCAATCCTTGCAAGGCCGCATCCTGCAGCGCATGCAATCCCTGCAACCCGTGCAAAGCAGGCGGCTGCAGCCCCTGCAATCCGTGCAACCCCTGCAATCCTTGCGGCGCACACTAAGCACGTGATTTGAAAAACCCGGCGCAACAGGGCCTTTCGGGGCTGTGTTGCGCCGGGTTTGTCGTTTATAGAGGGGTGGTCAACCTCAGGAATTTTGCCGTGCGTGAACAGGACCCTTACCGCCCCGACCTTTCGCTGATCGCTCCCGAGCTGCGCCGCCGCATGGAAGCGGCCGCCGAAGAAGTGGTCGAGATCGCCAACGATCTAGCCGCCAACAACCGCAATGTGGTCAGCGCACTTTTCGATGCCGAAGCCCCCTTCTACGAATGGCAGCATTATCCGAAAGGCGACGTCTTCGACCCTGTGACCCATGCCCAGTTCTACTACCACTCCCATAACGGGGAATGGGAAGAACACGGACATTTCCACACTTTTATGCGCGCGGGCGGCATGCCGGAAAACGTCCAGCCAGTTTCCCATGAAGGCGAGGACAAACAGGACTGGCCGGAAGGCAAGGACGCGCTCAGCCATCTGATCGGCTTTTCCATCGACCATCACGGCCTGCCCGCCCGGCTCTTCACCACCAACCGCTGGGTGACGGGAGAAACCTTTTATCCGGCAGAAGATGTCATCGCGATGCTCGACCGGTTCGACATGAATGTCGCCGGACCTTTCGAACAAACGGGCCGCTGGCTCTCGGCCATGTGCCTGCTCTTTCGCCCGCAAGTCGAGGCGCTTTTGCGCGAGCGCGATGAAACCATGGCAGCGCGCGCCAAAATATATGCCCCCACCGGCAAGGATATTTACGAGGACCGCGGGCTGGAGGTGACCTCGGCCTGCGAGATTTCGATCATGGACCAGCTGCAATGGCTGGGACTGCTCGAAGACTGACCTCCCTCATTCACCGGGCTCATCTTCCTCGGTTTGCGGCAAAGCAGGCGGCGCGCCCGGCAACATCAGAACCTCGATCTGCTCGGGGTGGGTGAGCACGATTTCCGGCCCGTTCCTGTCCCTGAGCCAGCCGCGCACCCGGATCACGCCGCCTTTCAGCGCCGCCAGCATATCGGGCACGGGCTTGCCCGGCCCGAAGCGGCGCAGATCGCGCTTGGTGATCGTGACGGTGAAATCCCGCCGCCAGTTATGGGCAAAATTCATATAGAGTTTCGATTTGACGTAAGAGACGTCGATGACCTCTCCCTCGATCAGCTGAAAGGAGCCCGTGAGCCCCTCCAGCTTTTTCAAATCGTCCGCGCTGCGCACCGCGTAAAAAGGATGCGCCCAGATACCGCGCAGTGCCCGGCGCGCTTCGCCTTCCACTTCCAGGAGTTCGAGCGTGCAGCCGTAATTGTCGGCAAAACTATAAACCCGGGCCCAGCCTTGCTCGACCAGCGCCCGCTGCACCCAGATTTTCTCCTCGCCGACGAAAAGATGCGCCAGCACCCGCCCATGCCGGTCGACCGAGCGCCCATCCACCCTGAGCGCCACGTCTTTACCGAGCATCAGCTCCGCTGCTGCGGCCCGCGCTTCTTCCGCCAAAGGCCAGGGCATAAAGCCCTTTCGCCCCAAAGGTAGCTTTGGGGCCTGAATGCCGACGAAGCGGATCTCACGCCCATCGGCAAGGCGCGCCGTGTCCCCATCGATCACTTCCTCGACCACGCCGCCCGGCAGCTCACGCATGGCGCAGGGCTCCGCCCAGGCAGGCTCCGTCCAAAGGACGGCTCCCAAGGTGAGGAAAAGGGCAATGAGTGAAAGAAAGGAAGGCATGAACCGCCAAAGCTCGAAACGTCAAAGGACCACCGGATGGCCGGACTTGCCGGCAATGGGAAATGAAAACCTGCGTGAGGAGACGGCCCAGTGGACCCGCCCCATCAGGCGCCGGCCCCGTCCGGAATCTCCCCCGCATCATCATCCCGCAAGCCGGCCCGGTGAGCAATGATTGCCGCTTCCGTGCGGTTGCGCACATTCAGCCCGGCCAATATGGCGTTCACATGCAATTTGACCGTGGCAAGGGCGATGCCGAGCCGTTCGGCGATTTCCTGATTGGAGCGCCCTGCCGCCAGATGGTGCAGCACCTCGTGCTGGCGCGGGGTGAGACTGGCCAGCGCGCTTGCCCCCGGCTTCGCGGTAAAGCCGGGCGGCGCCTCGCTAAAGCCCTCGTCCTCTCCGGCCCGTAAATCCCCCTCAGGGTCGGCGCCGTAATCGGGCAGATGCGCCCCGCCTTTGGCAAAGGCCCGAAGGCCCCGTTCCAGCTCGCGGATGTCCCCATGTTTGGGAAGAAAGACGCTTACCCCGAGCGCCATGAATTCGGGGATCAGGAAAAAATCATCCCGGTCGAGAAAAAGCGCAAAGGCAAGCGTCGGCTGCGCCCGCAAAAGCGAGCCGAGCAAAAAGGCAGGCTCGGTGCTGGCGCGTGCGGGCACATCGAACAGCGCCCCGCCTACCGGCGCTCCCCGGGCCAGCACCCCGCGCGCCTCGCCCAGCGAGCCAGCTTCCGCGATATGAGCAGGCGCCAGCACCCGTTGCGCCAGCCCGCCAAGCGCTTGGCGCAGCAGCGGCTGCTTGGAGATCACCAGCAGCCCGCTTGAGGAAACGATATGCTCCCCGGCATCTTCCGCGCGCGCGCCTTGCGCCTCTCCGGCAATCGGCCCTTGCAACAATCCGCTCCACTTAAAAAACAGCGCTCCCGAAGGAGCGCCAACCCATCGCGCCGCGCCGCCTTTCAGCGGGCGCGGGCGGGCCGTTAAAATAGAAGCTGCACTATGTCTTTAAGATCTAAGAAAATCCCTTCCAATAAGGGTGCAATTCTTTCTTAAATTTAGAGAAATACTTTTAGGAAGAGCCGGAAATCTGCCATTTCCAGCAAAAACAACAGCCCGGCCCGCAATAAATGGTCTGCATTAAAGATTAAAGGCAAGATTACAGGCCAAGATCACAAGCAAGCGAACGGGGCTGATCTTACCGTTTTGATAAGATTTTTCTGAGTTACTGGACGGATAAGGCAAAGAGCGCGCCTGGGGAGGGGATCCGGCGCGCGCATAAGCCATTGTAAGGGTGGGGAAGTATTTATGTCCGTAAATCCGGCAACCAAAGATTCGTCTCTTTTCGGCTCCATCGCCGGCCTCGGCCGCGGCAAGGGGCAAGGCACAGCCAAAGCCGGCAAGATCTCGCTCGCCGATGCCGTGCAAATGCTCGCGGCGCAGGAATTCGTGGAGTTCCCGGAAGGCGCCGAAGAAGGCAAGGCCGGCCCCGTCTGGCAGGCCATGGCCGCCATCGCTCATGAACTATCGAACGGACGGCGCCTGCAGCAGATGGTGGACCAGATCCCTGTTTCCGTCGCCACCGTCGATCCCAAAACATTGACCGTCAGCTACGTCAATGAAACGGGCACCGAAACGCTGCGCATGGTCGAAAACGCCTTGCCTGTGAAAGCCGACAAAATTGCCGGGCAAAGCATCGATATCTTTTTCAAGAACCGCCAGGAAGAGGGCAAGCTCGCTGCCGATCCGGCGAACCTGCCTTTCAGCACCGTTGTTGAACTGGGCGAGGAGCGCTTCGATTTGACGCTGAGCCCGCTTACCAACCGCGAGGGAAAATACCGCGCGGCGATGATGAGCTGGCGCGTTGTGACGGACGAGTTGCGCATGGCCGAACAGGTGAAAGCCGTGGTCGGCTCCGTCAGTTCCGCCACCTCGGACGTGGAAAACAGCGTGCGCTCCATGACCGAGCTTGCGCATACCGCGGCAGAGAAAACCGCGCTTGTCGTCGATGCCTCGGGCCGCGCATCCTCCAACGTGCAGACCGTGGCAGGCGCCGCCGAAGAGCTTTCCGCCTCCGTGCGCGAAATCGGCCAGCAAGTCATGAAGAGCTCCGACATCGCCTCGCGCGCCGTCGACCAGGCCCGCTCGACCAATGCCACCGTGCAGAGCCTGACGGAAGCGGCGAACCGCATCGGCGAAGTGGTCAATCTCATCACCGACATCGCAAGCCAAACCAATCTTCTGGCGCTCAACGCCACGATCGAAGCGGCGCGCGCCGGGGAAGCCGGCAAAGGCTTTGCGGTTGTTGCCTCCGAAGTGAAGGCGCTGGCCAATCAGACGTCGAATGCGACCGAAGAGATTTCGAGCCAGATCGCGGCCATTCAGGCCGTTACGGCGGATTCGGTGACGGCCATCGCCTCCATTCAGGAAACGATCGACGAGATCAGCACCATCGCAACGGCGATTGCAAGCTCAGTGGAAGAACAGGATGCCGCCACGTCCGAAATCGCCCGCAATGTGACGGAAGCCGCCGAAGGCACGAGCCATGTGACGGAGAATGTCGGCGGTGTGGAAGACACGGTCCGCCAGACGAGCGAGGCGGCCAGCCAGATGTCGGGCTCCGTCGCCAGCCTTGCCGAACAGGCGGGGGGTCTGCGCGAACAGATGGATCAGTTCCTGGCAAAGATCATGAAGCACTGAGCGGCGCGAGCTGCCCAATAAGAGACACGAAAAGCGCGGGGGCCTTCCCCGCGCTTTTTTCATTCTGCACTCCATAAGAGCAAATGGTGATCCCGGCAGGATTCGAACCTGCGACCCTCAGATTAGGAATCTGATGCTCTATCCTACTGAGCTACGGGACCCCACTCTCCGCCCGCAGCGCGGGCGAAGACAGCTATAGCAGAGAGAAAATCGGGAAGGTAGCCCTCAAAACCCCGCAGAAACGCGCGCCTAACGGGCGTCAAGCGACCTTGTGCTGCTTTTCGCAAATCACGATCTTGTCGCGCCCGGAGCCTTTGGCTTCATAAAGCGCCTGATCGGCGCGTTTATACATGGCGGCGAGATTGTCGCCGGGTTTGAGCCCCGTCAGGCCCATGCTGACCCGGTAGGTCAGCACCTCATCCGGCAGCATCACCTGCTGCTTGCGGATCCGCGCCATGAGCCGGTTCAGCACCAAAAGCGCGCCATCAATATCTACGCCCGGCATGACAATGGCGAATTCTTCCCCGCCCAGGCGGTAGAAACGGTCCTCACCGCGGATGCTGGTCATGCAGAGATCCGCCATGGCTTTGAGCACCAGATCGCCCGCCACATGGCCATAGCGGTCGTTGATCGCCTTGAAATGGTCGATATCGATGACCGCCATATGCAGCGGACTGCCCATCAACACCGCCCGGCCGATCGTCTCCGGCACTTCCTTGTCATAGCCACGCCGGTTGAGCGCGCCGGTCAGCGCATCGCGCACGCTGAGCGCCTCGAACGCCTTGGCCTGGGCCTCTTTTTCCTTCAGCGCGATTTCCGTCATCACGGCATGCGCCAGATCCTTAAGCAGCAGCCTGTCGGCTTGCGAGAATTCGCGCGGCTTGGTGTCGATCACGCAAAGCGTGCCGAGCACGAAACCATCTTCGGTGATGAGCGGGGCGCCGGCATAGAAACGGATATTGGGATTGCCGGTAACAAGCGGGTTGTCGATGAAGCGCTCATCGGTATGCGCGTCTTCCACGACGAAAATGTCTTCGCCCATGATCGCATGAGCGCAGAAAGCATGTTCGCGCTTACCCTCCATATCGCAAAGGCCGACACGGGATTTCCACCATTGCCGGTCTCTGTCGATGATCGAGACAAGGGCGATCGGCATCTGGAACACCGCCGCTGCCAGACGTGTGATCCGGTCGAAATTTTCATCCTGAATATTATCGAAAATGTCATAGCGCTCGACGGCGCTTTGACGCTCGATCTCATTCTTCGGCAAAGGACAAGACATGGTTTCGAACCGCTCCACTCAACCTATGGTCTAGTGTCGGATACAGAACTTGAGAAAATGTATAAGCGGTCACTTAGATTTGAGGTCCATGCTTAACGGCTGGTTAAGAATTTACCCCCGTTACAGCGCATCCTCCTGGCACGGAACGTGCTCCTTCCCCGGAAAAGACAAAAGGCTTTTCTCAAAATGGGCCTCAGGCCCGGGATAGAAGGATGGTGTGAAATGGCTTGGATCACCGACACGGAACAGAAAAACGGCGCTAAATTCGGCACGGACTTGGTTAACATCCCCCACCGCATGGGCGAGAGCGGCCTCTTCACCGATGAGGCGCTGGCCGAACTGATCGATTCTTATCCGCGCGAATATTACATGCTCACCACCATGACGCCCCAGGGCGAGCGCCAGGTCTGGCGCAATGGCGATAAGGGCAATCTGAGCGGGGCGGAAGTGCTGCAGGCCATCAAGGAGGGCCAGCTTTGGCTGTGCCTGCGCCGTTTCGACATCGTGGCGCCCATGTATCACCAGATGGTGCAGGACGCCTTTGGAGAGCTCGAAGCCTCCAATCCGGGCCTCAAAACCTTCAAACATGAATCGAGCCTGCTCATTTCCTCCCCCGGCGCGCGGGTTTTTTACCATATGGACATTCCCATGATCGCGCTCTGGCACCTGCGCGGGCGCAAGCGCGTCTGGGTCTATGACGCGGACAACAAGACGCATCTGCCCGACACCTCCGTCGAAGGCATCGTGCTGCGGGAGACGGAAGAAGAAATCGCCTATGACCCGGAATGGGACAAGGAGGCCGTCGCCATCGATCTCGAACCGGGACAGGTCGTCTCCTGGCCGCTTAACGCGCCGCACCGGGTGGACAATCTCGACGGGCTGAACGTGTCGATCACGACGGAATTTTTCACCCCTGCCGCCCGGCGCAAATACGGCGTTTACTATGCCAACGGCTTTGCCCGCCGGCATCTGGGCTATACGCCGAAATCCGCCGCCTATGAGGGCCCCATGGCCTATGCCAAAAGCGCGGCCGCGCTCGCCATCAAGAAACTGGGCCTCGCCAAGGCCAGCGAACGGGCGATGATGTGCTCCTTCAAGCTGGAAAAATCCCGCTTCGGCCAGATTATCGACCTTGCCCCGCAAGAGCGCTGGAACATCCAGCAAGCCTGACCGGATTAAGGGCCCGCAGGGGAACCTGCAGGCCCTTTCCCCTCTTCCGGCGGCTTACCCGGTTTTCTTTGCAAAACCGAAAGGAAAAGCTGCCAGCTTGCTTGAGGTCCGGACCGCAATTCAGGGGACACGAAGGATGCGCGCGCTCCCATTCGACACAGGCGTAAAAAGCAACGGAACTGTGGCACGGCCCGCAGTGCCGCAAAGCGCGCGCGCCGCCGCCTCTGCCCATCTGACACTTTTCACTTCGCTTGAAGAGGCCGAGCCTTTCTGGACGGCCTTCGAGAAAGAGGCCGCCCTCCACGTCTTTCAGACCCATGCCTGGGCAAAGACCTTTCAGGAGACGGTGGGCAAGGCCGAGAACCTGCGCCCGCTCATCGTTGCCGTAGAGACAAGCCGCGGCGCACCGCTCATGCTCTTCCCCTTCGCGCTTGAAGAAAAAGGCGCGCTGACAAAGCTCATCTGGCTGGGGGGCGATACCGCCGATTATCAGGCTCCGCTTCTGGCGCCGGGTTGGCGTGCCGCGCTTGCGCCCCAAACCTTCACCGCGCTTTGGAAAGAGATCCGCGCCGCCTTGCCCGCGCATGATCTTATCGATCTCGGCAAACAGCCGGCGGACATCCAAGGCACGGACAATCCCTTCATGGAGCTCGGCCTCGATCTTCACCCCGCCGGCACGCATATGACGAGGCTCGGGCAAGACTGGGAAAGCTATTACAAATCCAAACGGTCTTCGAGCACCCGCAAGCGCGACCGCAACCGGCGCAACAATCTGAAACGCCTTGGCGAGCTTTCCTACGAGGTGCCGCAAAGCGCGGGCGAGATCGACACCTCGCTCGATGCGCTCTTCGAGCAGAAGAATGCCTTCTTCGCCGATTGCGGCATCGCGAGCTTTCTCAAAAAACCGGGCTATACGGATTTCTACCGGCAGATGGCGAAGGCCCATGCGGGTAGCGGGCTCATCGACGTCAGTCACTTACGCGTCGGCGAAGAGATCGCCGCTACGAACTGGGGCGCCCGGTTCCGCGGTCATTATTATTATGTGCTGGGCGGCTTCACCACGTCGCCGAGCGGCAAATATTCACCGGGCAGTCTCTTTCTTCTCGACCTTCTGGAAAAGGAAACGAAAGCGGGGAACATCCACACTTTCGACTTTTCCATCGGCGACGAAGCTTACAAAGACGATTGGTGCGAGCTGCATTTCCCGCTTTACGGCTATAAAGCAGCATCGAGCCTGAAAGGCCTTGTGGCACTTCTGCCGCTGCGCCTTGCCGCCCGCCTCAAGCGCCTCCTGAAGCAATCCCCCCGCGCCTGGGCTCTCGCCCAGAGCGTCCGCAAGAGGCTCGGTCAGCTGCGCCGGGGCTAAAGCCTTCTTTTCGTGTCCATTCGGCCCCCTTCGAACAAGGCCTTTTCATGCCGTGCCTTGAATGTTATGTAATAACATAACATTCATAGAGAGGGGACTGTCATGCCACTGCTCATCAGCTTGGCGTGCAAAAACGCACGCCGTTCCACCCTGCTTGCCGGCGCCAGCCTGCTGGCGCTTAGCGCGCAGGCTATTGCCGCGCCCGCCTTCGCCCAGGACGCGGCGGAAGCTTCTGCCGAAACCACTGCCGCAACCCCGGCCCGGATCGCCGCCCGCGATATCGTCGTGACCGCAAGCCCCCTTGCCAAAGCGCCTGAGGACCTTGCCACGCCGGTGGAACGGCTCAGCCGGGACGACATTCTCAGCGGCAACAACGCCTCGCTCGGCGAGCTTTTGCAGCATGAGCCCGGCATTTCCGCCTCCTCCTTTGCGCGGGGCGCGAGCCGCCCGGTAATCCGTGGGCTCGATAATTTCCGGGTGCGCATTCAGGAAAACGGGCTCGGCCTGAATGGCGCCTCCGCCCTTTCCGAAGACCACGGCGTGCCCATCGACCCGCTTTCGGCCGAGCGCATCGAGGTGATCCGCGGGCCTGCCGTCCTGCGCTATGGCAGCGAAGCGATTGGCGGTGTCGTCAATATTCTCAACAACCGCATCCCCAAAGCCCTGCCGGAAAAAACCGTGACGGGCGAAGCCTCGGGCCGCCTTTCCTCCGTCGATGACGGTCATCAGGAATCGCTGCTGCTGGATGGCGGGGCCGGCAATATCGCGGTCCATGCCGACGCCTTCAACCGCAACACGCAGGATTACGACACACCGCAGGGCGAGCAGCGCTTCACCGAAACGGAATCGAACGGCCAGGCCGTCGGCGCCTCCTACATTGCGGGTTGGGGCTATTTCGGCGCCTCGGTTTCCAAATTCGACAGCGAATACGGCATCCCGGCACCGGAAAATCCGGCAAGCCCCATCACCATCGAGATGGAGCAGATCAAATACGCCGCCGAAAGCGAGATCGACAATCTGACCGGTTGGGGCGAGACGCTGCGCCTTTCCGGCAGCTATTCCGATTACACCCATGACGAGGTGTCGGGCGGCGCCATCGGCTCGCGCTTCGACAATGAAGAAACCGAACTGCGCGCCGAATTGCTGCATCCCAAAGTCGGCCCCTTCGAGGGAGCGATCGGGCTGCAATGGTATGACCGCGATCTTTCGGCAGCCGGTGAAGGGGGCGAGCTCATTGCGCCGAGCAATACCCGCCGCACCGCGTTCTTCATCTTCGAAGAAACGCCGCTCACCTCGAACCTTACGCTCGAGCTGGGCGGGCGCATCGAGGAAACGGAAGTGGACGGTACCGCGCTCGATACCGCGACGGACACCGAGTTTGCCGCTTCCCGCGACTTCACGACGCTGAGCGGCTCGGCCGGGCTTGTCGCGAAACTCGATGGCGGCTTTGTCCTGGGCGGCACGGTGCAGGCTGTGGAGCGGGCGCCCGACGCGCTGGAGCTCTTCTCCAAAGGCCCGCATGAGGCAACCGAAACTTTCGAGATCGGCGATCCCAATCTGGGTGAAGAACGGGCCTATTCGGCGGAAATCTCTCTGCGGAAAACGGACGGCCCCTTCCGCTTCGAAACCGCCGCCTATTACACCGATTATGACGACTTTATCTTCAAGCGTCTGACGGGAGAAACCTGCGACGACGATTTCGCAAGCTGTACCCCGCTCGGTGCGGGCAGCGAGCTTGAGCAAGTCGTCTTTTCTCAGGAAGATGCGCGCTTCACCGGCCTGGAGCTGAGCGCGGAATGGGACGCCTTCACGCTTGGTCACGGTATGCTGGGCTTTGACGGGCAAGCCGATTACGTCCGTGCCAAGCTCGACACGGGCGGTAACGTGCCCCGCATTCCGCCCATGCGCTATGGCGCGGGGGTCTATTACAAGACCGATGCCATCTTCACGCGCCTCGGTTTCCTGAGGGCCGAAGAACAGGACGATCTCGGCGCCGGGGAAACGGAAACGGCTGGCTATACGCTTCTCAACGCCGATGCCCGTTACGATCTCGACCTGCCCGGCAGCGCGCTTCAGCTGAACCTTGCCCTTGAAGGGCGCAACCTTCTCGATGATGACGTGCGCAATCACGTTTCCTTCAAGAAGAACGATGTGCTGCAACCCGGCCGCGACGTGCGCCTGGTGGCGACACTGAAATTCTAAGTCTCCCCCGGGGGCTTCCCAGCCCTCCCGGGCCTGGAGCCGGGGGCAGCCTGAGCAACGCTTAGGCCGCCTCCGGCTCTAGTTTATCCGGCAGATGGTGATATGGTGGCGCGCCGATAATCATCCCCGGGGACAGAATGACCGCGCCGACCCAAAAGCAAAGCTCCGAGGCAGCCGCCTCCTTTTCCGAATTTCTGAAAACCGACCCGGCCGGCGCAGGCTTTGCGCTTCTGGCGTTTCTTTGCCCGTGGCTCGCCTTTCTTTCCCCGCGCGGCACCGGCGCTCTCATCCCGGTTATGGCCATCCTCATTCTAGGCGCGCATTTCTGGAAAAGCCGCGCGCTTGCCCCTTTGCGCTCCGCAAGCTGGCTCTTCGTCATTGCCGCCCTTGTCCTCACCGGCGCAAGCAGCCTCTGGGCGCCCAATCCCGATTTTGCGCTTGAGCGGCTTTCCAAGCTGGCGCTTTTCATTCCCCTCGGCGCCGCCCTAGTGCTGATCGCCTCCCCGGATAAAACGCGCCGCCCCTGGATCGCCAAGGCGCTGACCGCCGGCACACTCGTTGCCCTTCTTCTGCTTGCTTTTCATGTGGCAACCCGGGGCGGACTTTATGCCATCCTCAACCCGGAAGAAGACGCTGGCAGTAAACTTAATGCTTCAAATAAACCCGCCACCGTCATGCTGCTTTTGACGGGCGCGGCTTTTCTTGCCTGGCGCGGCCTTGATCAGGCACGCACCGCCTGGCTCTATGTCAGCGTGCTTTTCGTTATCTTCGCGCTGTCGCCCAGCCAATCGACGGCGACAGGCGTTCTCGTCTGGCTTGTGACGTACGGCATCGCCACGGCACTGCCGCGCTTTTCGCTCACTCTGACGTGCCTTGGCGGCGCGCTTTTCATTCTGGCCATGCCGTTTCTTTTCGTTGGCCTGTCCAGTCTCGATGCCAATAGAAGCCTCGATTGGGATGCCGCGTCGGTCGGCGCGCGCCTCGATATCTGGTACGCGGTGAGCTACAAAATCCTCGGCTCGCCCGTCTACGGCTACGGCGTGGAAGCGGCACGCTTCATTACCGACTGGTCGACGGACATGGCCTATCTGACCCGCGCGAAATTTCACCACCCCCATAACGGCATTTTGCAGATATGGCTGGAATTCGGGCTGATCGGCGCGGGCCTTGCCGCAGCCGCCTGGGCGCTGCTGACGAGAAAGATCACCCGCTTCGAGGCCCGCCATCGCCCCGCCATGATCGCAAGCTTCGCCGCCTTCTTCTTCGTTCTTTGCATCACCTATGGGCTCTGGCAGAGCTGGTGGGTCTGCATCATGGCCGGTGCCGTGGCGCTGACCCGGCTGGTGGCAACAAACGGTGAAGTGCCAGAAGGAGAGGCGGAATGAGTGTCCGCTCCCTACAGCTCATGGCCGGCTCACCGGCCGGCGGGGCCGAGACTTTTTATGTCACGCTGGGTGTCGCGCTTAAAAAGGCAGGCTTCGATGTGCATTTCGGTCTGCGCGCGCATGAAGACCGCGAAGCGGCGCTGAAGGCTGCCGGCGCGCCGCTTCAAACCTTCCCCTTCGGCAGATGGGATATCGGCACCGCCCTTGGCCTGCGCCGCTATATCCGGGAGATCGAACCCGATGTCGTCATGACCTGGATGAACCGCGCTGCCGAACGCTGCCCGAACGGCGATTTCGTCAAACTCGCCCGCTTCGGCGGTTATTACGACATGAAATATTACAAGCACCACGATCATGTCATCGGCATCGTGCCGGGCATCGTCAAATATCTGAAAGATTGCGGCTGGCCGGAAGACAGGGTGCATTACGTGCCGAACTTCTCCCGCGTCGAGGATATGGCCCCGGCGGACCGCGCCGCGCTCGGCACACCCGAAGATGCCCCGCTCCTCGTCGCCCTTGGCCGCCTGCATCAGGCCAAGGGCCTCGACGTCCTTCTGCAATCCATGACCGACGTGCCCGGCGCCTATCTCTGGATTGCCGGGGACGGGCCGCTTGAAGGCGAGCTTAAAGCGCAATGCACCCGGCTCGGGCTCGATACGCGTGTACGCTTTCTCGGCTGGCGCAACGACCGCACGGCGCTCCTCAATGCCGCCGACATGTGCGTCTTTCCTTCCCGCTACGAGCCGAACGGCACCGTGACCGTGGAAGCCTGGGCCCACCGCAAGCCGCTTGTCGCCGCGGCAAGTTCCGGCCCTGCCGAAATGATCAACCATGGCAAGGACGGGATGCTCGTGCCCATCGACGATGCCAAAGGCTTGGCACAGGCGATCAATCAGGTGCTCACCGACAAGACGCTTGCCGCCGAAATAGTCGGCAACGGCTATGAACGCTTCGAGGCGCAATTCACCGAAAAGGCCGTAGTGGAAACCTACCGGCACCTTTACGAGCATCTCGTGCGCACACGCTGAGCGGAAAGACCATGCAGCGCCCCGACGCAAAAAATATCCTGATCATCAAGCATGGCGCCTTTGGCGACATCATTCAGGTGGAAGGCGCGGTGCATGATGTGCGGCTGAATTATCTGGATGCCCGCATCACGGTCATGACCTCGCCGCCCTTCAACAAGATTTTCGCGCGCTGCCCCTGGATCGACGATATTTTTCTCGATACCCGCCCGCCCCGCTGGCGCCTCGATAAAATGTGGGCGCTGCGCCGCCGGCTGCGCGCGCAGCCTTTCGATTTCGTCGTCGATTTTCAGAACAATGAGCGCACCGCCTTCTACTTCAACCATCTCTTCCCGCCTGTTGCCTGGTCGGGGAAGGTGAAAGGCGCAAGCCACCGCCGCTCCACAGAGGACCCGAAGCAAATTCAAGGCCTTCCCCGCTTTGCCACGCAATTGCGCGATGCGGGTCTTGAGGTGCGCCATGCCGCCGCGCCCCACGTCTCCTGGATGGCCGAAGATGTAAGCGCCATACTGGCTGAGGCAGGGGTGCGGCCCGGCTATATCGTCCTCATTCCCGGCTGCTCGGCCAAGCACCCGCAAAAGCGCTGGCCCTATTATGCCGAGCTTGCCGAAAAGCTGCACGCTGCAGGCCATCAGACCGTCACCGTGCCGGGGCCGGACGAGCTGGAACTTTGCCGGGCGCTCCCCTCAATCATAAGGGCGCCGCCTTCGTTATCGGCAACGATACCGGTCCTTCGCATCTTGCCGCCCATCTCGGCGCGCGCGGCTTCGGGCTTTTCGGTTCGCATCTCGATGCCGAACGCACCGGCATCATTACAGACCGTTTCGGCGCGCTGCAGGTGGACAGGCTTGCGGATCTTTCGGCGGAGGAAGTGTTCACGCAGGTGATGCGGAAGTTGGAGCGGGCGGGCTGACCTCCTGCACAGCGTAACCACAAGAACAGCTGTCACCCCGGCTTTATGCCGGGGTGACAATTGTGCCTGAAGGATAATCGGAATACGGGAGCGCCTTCAGCGCCGCGCGTAAAGCAGCGCTCTTACTCAAATTCCGTATAGGATTTTTCTTCCACGATAGAGGCACCGGTCAGAAGATTGATGTCTTTCTTCACCGCGGCGCGTTTATCATTCGTCTTGTAAACCGCGCGGGCGAGTTCTACGAACGTGTCGCCGAAATCCTTGCGCGCTTCACACTCGCGAATGTCGTCCTCAATCACCCAAAGCGCTTCGTTGATTTTTTTCAGCTCGGCCTCGAGCTTGCGCAGCTCTTCCGTATCATCGAGATTTTCCGAGCGTGCTTTGGAAAGGACGTCGAGCTCGTGGCGCACGTTTTTCAGCTTGGCCTCATCGCTCATCCGTTCGGACTTGATGCGCAGGATCGTGATTTTATCGATCAGCTCGCCTGCCCCGACCTCGATGAAAATGGGTTTGGCCTCTGAACTGCCTTGCGCCATGGTAACTCCCCTTCCCGAACATCAACTGTTAGTATGCCCGCCGGTTATAACGGACACTGACGGGCTTTTCAGCCCTAAAAGGACACAGCATCCCGATGCCGTCATTTCCCGCCAGATGGTTTGCCCGCACGAAGCAGAAGGCCGAGCGCTCGGTGGCGATCGTGGAGAACCGGCGCTACCGGCGCACCTCCTTTCCCTGGCTCGAAGTGCAAATTCGCGGTTTCACGGCGACTGCCAAAGATTGGTCGGCGGGCGGCGTCGCGCTCGAAGCCGAAGGGCTCGACCTGCAGGTTGGCACCATCGTTAAAGGAGAAGCCGGCTGGGCCGCCGGATCGAAACGCACGCCCTTTTATGCCGATCTCGTGCGGCGCATGCCGGACGGGCGGCTCGCCTTCCGCTGGCTCGATCTCGATCCTGCATTCCTGCGCGAGCTCGATGAGGCAGCCCATGCGGGCGAGCCTGCGGAGCGGCCCTGAGCAGATCAAAATCAGCACGTCTCAGGCCGCCGCAGCGACGCTGCGTCAAGGCGCGGAGGCACCCGCAAAGCCTGACAGAAAGAAACGCCCCGCCTAAACTTCCCTCAACACCATCATTCAAAAAGAGGGAAACGTCATGGCGAGCTACAGCACTCTGAAAATCGAAAAGGAAGCCGGCGTCGATTGGGTCACCTTCAACCGCCCGGATCAGCTGAACGCGCTCGACACGCAGATGGTCGACGATCTTCTGGATTATTTCGGCTCGCTTTACATGAACCATGAGGTGCGCGTCGTGGTGCTGAAAGGGGCGGGCCGCGCCTATTGCGCCGGGCTCGACCTCAAAGAACGGCCGAACCGCGCCGATAGCGGGGTGGAAAGCGCCTCGGCTTCCCCCCAATCGGGCCTTGTCAGCCAGCGCCGGATTTCCGAAATCGTCATGCGCATGCGCCGCTGCCCGCAGGCCATCGTCTCGCTCATCCACGGGCCGGCCTGCGGCGGCGGCTTTGCCATGGCGCTTGCCTCCGACATCCGCATTGCAGGGGAAAGCGCGAAAATGAATGCTGCCTTCATCCGTATCGGCCTTTCGGCCTGTGATATCGGGGTGAGCTATTTCCTGCCCCGCCTCGTCGGCGTTTCCGTTGCTTCCGAGCTGATGATGACGGGCCGCTTCATCCATGCCCAGCGCGCGCTGGCAACCGGCCTTGTCAGCGAGATCGTGCCCGACGGCAAACTGGTAGAAGCCGCGCGCCCTTATATCGAGGACATGCTCACCACCTCCCCGCTCGGCCTGCGCCTCACGAAGGAATGCCTCAATATGAGCGTCGATGCCGGCTCGCTCGAGGCGGCCATTGCCATGGAAGACCGCAACCAGATCCTTTGCGCCCAGACCCGCGATTTCAAGGAAGGGGTGAGCGCCTTTCTGGAAAAACGTACCCCGGCCTATACCAATAGCTGAGCGGCGGGGGTAGAGTGGGCGCCCATTAACGCAGGGGCCGAAAGGCGGATCTCCGGGAAAGTGCGCCCGGATCAGCCGGATTTGACCCGGCCCCGGCGGTTTTGGGGCTCGACTCGCGGGCCGTTTTCGGTACACTCCGCGCGTTTTACTGACAACTTTGAAAATAGAGGGTTGCCATGCCGACTTATAAGGCACCGGTTGAGGATTTCAAATTCCTGTTCCACGAGTTTCTTCAGATCGACAAACGCACCGATCTGCCGGGGTTTGAAGACCTGACCCCCGATATGACGACGGCCATTCTGGAAGGCGGCGCAAAGTTCTGCGAAGAAGTGCTGCAGCCGCTCAATCAGGTCGGCGACGAAGAAGGCTGCGTGCTGGAAAACGGCGTGGTCCGCACCCCGAAAGGTTTCAAGGAAGCCTTCCAGCAATATTGCGAAGCCGGTTGGAACCGCCTCGGCGCGCCGGAAGAGTTCGGCGGCGCCGCCCTTCCCTCCGTCATCACCTTTGCCTTTTCGGAAATCGGCTCTTCGGCCAACCAGGCTTTCACCATGTATCCAGGCCTGACGAACGCGGCTTATTCCGCGCTTGCCGCCACGGGCGAGCCCTGGATGAAAGAGCATATCGTGCCGAAAATGGTGTCGGGCGAATGGTGCGGCACCATGTGCCTGACCGAGCCTCATTGCGGCACCGACCTGAAGCTTATGAAGACGAAGGCCGAGCTGCAGGAAGACGGCACTTACAAGATGAACGGCACGAAGATCTTCATCTCCGGCGGCGATCATGACATGACCGACAACATCATCCATATGGTCATCGCCAAGATCCCGGATGAAGACGGCAAGCTGCAGAACGATCTTTCCACCGTGAACTTCTTCATGGTGCCGAAATTCATCGTCGATCCGGAAACCGGCGAAATGACGAAGCGCAACGGCGTGACCGTCGGCTCCATCGAAAAGAAGATGGGCATCAAGGGCTCGGCTACGTGCGTGATGAATTTCGACGATGCCGTGGCCTATAAGCTGGGCGGCGCGCCGCAGAAGAAATCCGCTGACGGCGGCGAGAAGAAAAAGTCGAAATCGGCCGGTATGGCCGGCATGTTCGGCATGATGAACGGCGCGCGCATGGGCGTCGGCATTCAGGGCATCGCCGTGGGCGAGGTTGCCGTGCAGAACGGTGCAGCTTACGCGCTCGAACGCACGGCGGGCCGCGCGCTTACCGGCGCCAAGAACCCGGATGCAAGCGCCGACCCGATCATCGTTTTCCCCGATGTACGCCGCCTGCTGCTTTCCTCGCGTTCTTTCGTGGAAGGCGCCCGCGCGCTGGCCATGTGGGTTTCCATGCTCTTCACCGTGCAGCAGCACAGCCCGGATGAAAAAGAGCGCGAAGAAGCCGCCGATCTTTCCCAGCTTCTGACCCCGGTCATCAAAGCCTATTTCACCGACAAGGGCTTTGAAGCGGCGAACAATTCCATGCAGGTTTTCGGCGGGCACGGCTATGTACGCGACCATGGCATGGAACAGTTCGTGCGCGATGCCCGCATCAACCAGGTCTATGAAGGGGCGAACGGTATTCAGGCCCTCGACCTCGTGGCCCGGAAGATGAGCATGAAGGGCGGCCGCGCGCTGATGACCTATTTCGGAAAGATCGAAGCCTTCATCAAGGAAAACGAAGGCAACGACAAAATGAAGCCCTTCATCGAGCCGCTGAAAACCGGCTATGAGCGCATGACCAAAGGCGCCACCTGGCTCATGGAAAACGCCCCGAAGAATTACGACAATGCCGGTTCTGCTTCTTATGAAATGCTGAACATTTTCGGCGTCGTGACGCTGGGCTGGATGTGGGCGCAGATGGCCAAGCTCGCGCAGGAAAAACTCGAAGCGGGCGATGGCAATGCCGAGTTCTACAAGCGCAAGCTCGTGCTCGCCAAATACTGGCTGGAACGGGAAGTGCCGAACACGGCCGCTTATCTCGAACGCCTGCAGATGGGCGCCGACACGCTGATGGAACTGGACGAAGACGCTTTCGTCGCCTAAATCCGCTTCCACTGCGAAGATCAAACCCCGGCCTTGGTGCCGGGGTTTTTTCATGGGTATATGCCATTTGACGCGGCCGCCCGGAAGACGGATAGAATGAGCTTAAGGATAAGGAAACGGGCGGGCCTGCCCGTTTCACATAGGAGCTTTGGAATGAGCGATTACGATGCCTCGCAAGTCGGCCAGGAAAAAGGTGACGCCGCCTTCATGCGCGAGCGTCCCTATGGCGCCTCCTATGAGCCGACTTATTCAGGCGCGCTTTCCTTCCTGCGCACCCGCTACACCCGCGATCTTACGGGCGCCGACATCGCCGTGACGGGCATTCCCTTCGATCTTGCAACGACGGGCCGCTCCGGCGCGCGTTTCGGCCCGCGCGGCATCCGCGCCGCCTCCACCAATCTGGCCTGGGACTGGCCGCAGGGCTGGGACTTCAACCCGCTGGACAAGCTTGCCGTTGTCGATACGGGCGACTGCGTCTTCGATCCGGGCCGCCCGGAAAGCTGGCTGGAAAAGATGGAAGAGCACGCCCGCACCATTTTGGCCGAGGACACGGCGATGCTGACCCTGGGCGGGGACCATTTCATCACCTATCCCCTGATCCGCGCCCATGCAGCGAAATACGGGCCCCTGTCGCTCATCCATTTCGATGCCCATTCCGACACCTGGGAGGACGAGGAAGGGCGGATCGACCATGGCACCATGTTCTATCATGCCAAGGAGCAAGGCCTTATCGTGCCTGAGCGCTCCATCCAGCTCGGCCTGCGTACCCATAATTCAAAGACCCATGGCTTCAACATGATCCGCGCGCCCGAGTTCTGCCGCATGGAGCCTGCCGACATCGCCAAGGCGGTGAAGGAAAAAGTGGGCGATCATCCCGCTTACCTCACCTTCGATATCGACTGTCTCGACCCCGTCTATGCGCCGGGCACCGGCACGCCTTGCGCAGGCGGGCCGACGACACGGCAGGTGCTCGACGTGCTGCGCGCTCTTGAAGGCGTGAACATCATCGGCATGGACGTGGTGGAAGTTGCCCCCATTTACGATTTGAGTGAAATCACTTCGCTGGCAGCCGCCACCATCGCTTACCAGATGCTGGCGCTCTATGCAGCGAAACACAAATAACACCCGGCAAACGGGCTCCTGCGAGATAGAAGACAATGCCGCTGACATTCGACCCCCTCCGCCCTTCGGACCGCGCAGTTCTGGAAGAGCTGGTGCGCGCCTATTACATCGATGACGGTCATGCGTATGACGAGGCGCTGCATGGGCGGGCGCTGGACGAGCTTTGCGTGGAAAACGAATTCGCGCTCGGCTGGATCATGCGCGAGGATGGAGAAACGGCAGGCTATGTCGTCATCACGCTCGGCTTTTCCATTCTCTATGGCGGCTTCGATGCCTTTATCGACGAGATTTATGTGACGCCGGAGCGGCGCGGCAAAGGCTTCGGCACCAAAGCGCTCCATTTCGTCGAGGAAGAGTGCCTGCGCCGGGGCCTCAGGCGCATGTATCTGGAAGTGACCCATCATAACCCCCGCGCCCGCGCGCTTTACGAGCGCCTCGGCTATGAGGATCATGAAAGCTACTTAATGTCTAAGACCCCAGAAGCTTGAAGGACTAGCTCGCTATATCTGTGTAATCACCTGGGAATGGAGTCACAGCAGGCAAGTTAAAGAAACGGATAGAAGCCTCAGTGATTTCATTAAAGCTATAGTTCACAAACCAAGAAACGTCTGTCAGATTTTTTGCTTCTCCGTAACCGTCGAGAATCAAAATTGAGTTGAATGGAGGAAAGGAGATTTCCGAGAACAGCCCATTCTCTCCCGTTTCTGCATTCAGAACGCCAACGGCACCTGCCTGACGGGTAATTCTCGATCTCTTCTCATCTCTCAATGACAAGAGCATTCGAGGCCTCATAATATTTTTGTCATGCTTGTTCAAAAGAAAACGGGCAAACCGTGGTCCTTCTGGAGGATTTGCACTGCAATGCATTGCAACAAACTGCTTCAAGACTCTAAGCGGGTAAAACTGCAACGTGATATCAGCAAACGCCCCTGTCGGTAGCGACCTAGCAGGCTTCATGCATTGTTTCGCAAAATCAATATAGGCAGGAGCATAGCAGGAACCCATGTAGCTATTACACCTTACGCACAATGTGTAAGCACCTGCTCCTCTTTGATTAAATTTTCCCCGAGGGTTTGTCAGGTAGTCCTCACCCTCAAGCAACCTTTTGGGGTTCGCTTCTAATACACGCTCGTTATTAAAAGCCGCCTCTGGAGGAACATGTTCATAGCTAAGCGGACCTTCGTCCCCACAGATTCGACAAACCCCAGACACCGATTTTCGTGCCATTGAAGCAATCCAACAGTAGCCAAACTAAAACGGACGTTTATCAATAGAAACACGCTCTTTCACAAAATCAAACACATCAAAAGACACACCCTTCCGGCCCCCTTTTCCCCATGCTAGGGTCCGCCCCATCAAAACTGAAATGACGCCTGCGGCGTCAATGACTTAAGGGGAAGGCATGAAGAATCTCTTCGATATCAAAGGCAAGGTCGCGGTCGTTACCGGCGGCTCGCGCGGGATCGGCGAAATGATCGCCACGGGCTTCGTGGAAAACGGCGCCAAGGTCTATATCACCGCGCGCAAGGCCGAGGCCTGCAACGCCACCGCTGAGCGCCTGTCGGAAAAAGGCACCTGCATCTCGCTGCCTTATGATCTCGGCACGATGGAAGGGGTGGAAGGCTTTGCCAAGGAAATCGCCGCGCGCGAGGAGAAGCTGGACATCCTCGTCAACAATGCCGGCGCCGCTTGGGGCGAGCCGCTCGACCAATACCCGGAAAAGGGCTGGGACAAGGTTTTCGACATCAACCTCAAAGGCCCCTTCTTCCTCATCCAGAAACTGCTGCCGCTGCTGCGCAAGGCCGCAACCTATGAAAACCCGGCCCGCGTCATCAACACCGCCTCGGTCAACGGCATTGTGCCACCGATCCTGGAAACCTATGCCTATTCTTCTTCGAAAGCCGGCATGATCATGCTGACCCGGCACCTTGCCGGCCGGCTGGCGCGCGAAAACATTCTCGTCAATGCCATCGCGCCCGGCCCCTTCCCCTCCAACATGATGGCGGCAACGCTGGCGGAGATGGGCGAGGAAATCAAAAAGTCGAACCCGCGCGGGCGCATCGGCGAGCCGGAAGATATTGCAGGTGTTGCGATCTTCCTTGCCTCCCGCGCTTCCGCCTACACAACGGGCGCCTGCATCCCTTGCGATGGCGGCTCGGCGGAAGTCTGAGCCTCAAAAGGACTTTAAAAAGAAAGCCCCGGCAGCGCTGCCGGGGCTTTTTCATTTGCAGAAGGCCAGCACCTAAGTCATTCCGCCGCCTTGGCGGACAGCGCCCGCTTGGCGTGGCCTGCGATCAGTTCGACGAAACGCGGGCAAAGAGCTTCGGGCAGATCGTGGCCCATGCCATCGATGAGCTCCAGCGCAGCGCCTGGAATATGCTTGGCGGTATCGATGCCGCCGTCCACCCGCACGAGATTATCGTCCTGCCCATGAATGACGAGCGCGGGCACGCGCACATTTTTCAGCCGCTCCACCCGACTGCCATCGGCCAGAATGGCGGCATATTGGCGGGCATAACCTTCCGGATAATACATCCGGTCATAGGCCTCGCCGATCAGCACTTCATATTCCGCATCGCTTTTACGGTAGGCCGGGCTTTCATACGCCCGCCGCCCTTTGATGGAAGTGGCGATGACATCGGCCCGCGCCGAGCTTGCCGCTTTCTCATTCAGCGCCTTTTGCGCCTCCTCCGTTGCCGGGGGTAAGGCGGGGTTGCCGGTCGAGGACATGATGGAGGTCATGGAATAAAGCCGGTCTGCATGTTCGATCGCCATGAGCTGCACGATCATACCGCCCATCGAAACACCGGCGACATGCGCCTTCTCGATACCCAACGCATCGAGAACCCCGATCCCATCCGCCGCCATGTCCGAAAGCGTGTAGGGCAGCTCCGGCATCGGCCCTTCCCCGCGCCCAGCTTTGAAAGCCTCCTTGATATCGGGCTGGCCGCCCTCCTCGAATTTCTGGGAAAGGCCCACATCGCGGTTGTCATAACGGACAACGCGGAACCCTTCCGCCACCAGCCCGTCGAGAAGCGGACGCGGCCAATTGATGAGCTGGGATGTATAGCCGTTGACCAGGAGAAGGGCCGGCCCGTCCTTCGGGCCCATCTCTTCCACCTCGATGGCAATGCCGTTGGCTTTGATCTGCATCTGCCTTACTCCGCTGCCTGCGCCTGGCCTGCCCGGCGGGCGGCTTTTTCGATCGCATCGGCAAATGTGCCGACCAGCGAGAGCGGGAAATCGTGCCCCATGCCTTTGACGGTCACAAGCTCGGCGCCCTTGATGGAGGCTGCCGTGTCCTTGCCGCCTTCAATGGGGACGAGCGGATCATCTTCCCCGTGCAGAACGACGGTCGGCGCCGTAACGCCGGCGAGCCGGGCCCGCCGGTCACCGTTTGAAAGGATCGCCGCCATCTGCCGGACCATGCCGTCCGGATGGAAGGAGCGGTGAAAGTCCCGCAGGATCCATTCGCGCAATTGCTCATCCGGGGTCGGGAAGGCCGGGCTGCCGATCGTCTTCCAGGTATGCATGCCCCGCTGCACCACCGCCTCAAGATCGCTCGGGTCCGCGGCAGGGGCCGTGAGAGCCGCCATGGCTTCGGGCTTTGCCTGCGGCAGTTCCGGATTGCCCGTCGTCGACATGATGGAGGTAAGGCTGAGCGTGCGCTCAGGATAAAGCGCGGCAACGAGCTGCGCGATCATGCCGCCCATGGAAGCGCCCACGATATGCGCCTTGTCTATGCCGAGCGCATCGAGCACGCCCACGGCATCCGCCGCCATATCATCGAGCGCATAAGGCGCATCCGGCGTTGCCCCGCTCATCAGTGCAGTGAGAAGCGCCGTCATATCCGGCACGCCCTTATCGTCGAACTTATGGGAAAGGCCGACATCGCGGTTGTCGAACCGCACCACGTGATAGCCGCGTGCCACGAGCTCTTCGCAAAGCTCCGCCGGCCAGAGCGTCATTTGCGCGCCCACCCCCATGATAAGCAGCACGCATTCGCGCTCCTCCGGCCCGAAACGCTCCACCTCGATATCGATCCCGTTCGCCTTGACCTGCGCCATCTCTTTCTCCCTGTTTTGCCTGCACCGCCCTTATTCCGGGCCGGCATCAATTTTTCTTATGGAAGCTTAGCAGGGCTTGTGCCCATGCGCCAAAACAGGGAATCTGAACCTCAATAAACCGCAAAAAACCGGCTGGGAGGCCCTCAAATGACGCTCAAATTCGACCTTTTCTGGTCATTCCGCTCCCCCTATTCCTATCTGGCGACCCCCCGCCTTGCCGCCCTTCAAGAAGAATACGATGTCAAAATCAATGTCCGCCCGGTCTATCCCATCGCCGTGCGCATCAAGGGCTTTTTCAAGCAGGTGAACCCGCTCTGGCCGCCCTATCTCCTGAAAGACACGGTGCGCATCGCCGAAATGGAGGGCCTGCCTTACGCCTGGCCGAGCCCGGACCCCATCGTTATGGACATCAAGTCGGGCGAGGTGCCCGAGGATCAGCCCTATATCTCCCGCCTCACGCGCCTTGGCGTGGCGGCAGCGGAAAAAGGCAAGGGCATGCCTTTCCTTTATGAGGTGAGCCGGATCATTTTCGGCGGCGTCAAAGGCTGGAACGAGGGTACGCACCTCCAGGAAGCAGCCGCCCGCGCCGGGCTCGATCTTGCCGAGCTCGATGCCTTGATCGAAAAAGACCCGGATCACTACGAAAAAGTCATTGCCGAAAACGAGGCGGCCCAGAAAGAGGGCGGCCATTGGGGCGTGCCGCTCATGGTTTTCGAGGGCGAGCCCTTTTTCGGCCAGGACCGCATCTCCCATCTCATCTGGCGCATGGAACAAAAAGGCCTAAAGAAGCGCACATAGGCGCAGCGCCCTTGAAAGCAGGCGGGGGGAGCGGCATTCTCCCGCCTTTGATACTGTCAGACAGAGGAATAGATGAAACGCGATTTGGAGGCCATGAGCAGGACCGCCTACGACCTGGTGATCGTGGGCGGGGGGATATCGGGCGCCTCCATCGCATGGGATGCGGCGCTCCGGGGGCTGAAAGTCGCCCTCCTGGAAAAAGAAGACTTCGCCCACGGCACGACCTCCGGTTCCTCCAAGCTCATTCACGGGGGCCTGCGCTATTTACAGAACGGCGAGCTTGCGCTGGTGCGCGAGAGCCTGCGCGAGCGGCGCATCTGGGAAATGATCGCCCCGCATATGGTCTTCCCTCTGCCCTTCCTGCTTCCGACTTACGGCCAGGGCATGAGCGGCAAGCTCATCATGTCGGTGGGCCTCACCTTCTATGATCTGCTGTCTTATGACCGCAACCGGCTGGACGACCCGGACAAAAAATTGCCGGGCTATAAAACCGTCTCGCGCGAGGAAGCGCTGGAGATCATGCCGAGCCTCAAGAAAGAAGGGCTGACCGGCGGCAAGATTTATTACGACTGCCAGATGTTCGCGCCCGAACGGCTCTGCCTTGAATTCATTCTAGGAGCAGCCGAGCACGGCGCCGATGCAGCGAACTATACCGAGGTCACCGGCTTTCTGGAAAGCGCGGGCGGCAATGGCAAGCGCGCCGAGGGCAAGCGCATCCAGGGCGTCCGCGTCAAAGACCGGGAAAGCGGCCAGGAACATGAAATCCGCGGCGCGCTCACCGTCAATGCAAGCGGGCCCTGGGCCGACAAGCTGATGGGGCTTGCGGAAGAAAACCCGCCCCGCCAGCTGATCCGCTCCAAAGGCATTCACGTCATCACGCGCCAGCTTTCCGGCGAAACGGCGCTGGCCGTCAAATCCGAAATCGGCGGGCACTTCTTCGTCATTCCCTGGCGCGGCCATACGATCATCGGCACCACGGACACCGTCTTCTCTCATGAGCCCGATGCGATGGGCGTGACGGAAGAGGATATCGAAAAGTTCCTCCTCGTCGTGAATGACGGTTTGCCGGGCCTCGGCCTGACACGCAAAGACGTGCAGCACTTTTATGTGGGCCTGCGCCCGCTCATCGACGAAACGCCGGAAGAAGGCACAAAAGATTCTTATAATGCGAGCCGCGAGGCGGAAGTCTTCGACCACGGCGAAAAGCACGGCATTGACGGGCTCCTCTCGGCACTGGGCGGCAAGTGGACGACCTCGCGCAATCTCGCCGAAGAAGTCGTCGACAAGGCGGCGGAAAAACTCGGGCGCAAACTGAAGCCTTGCGCCACCGAAAGCACCCCCCTTTATGGCGGCGCCATCAAGCGCTTCCGCCCCTTCCTCGATGAAGCAAAGCAGCGCCATCAGCGCTATGCGCCGGATATCATCGACAATCTCGGTCATTTCCACGGCGCGCGCATGGACGACATTCTGGAGCTTGCCGGGACCGAGCCGAGACTTGAAGAACGGCTGGACGATCAAAACCCGGATATCGGCGCACAGATCGTCAATGCGGTGCGCAATGAAATGGCGCTTCATCTCGATGACGCGCTGATGCGCCGCACCGGCATCGGCACGCTTGGCCGCCCGAGCCCGCAATTGATTGGCAAGGCCGCAGGTCTCATGGCCGAAGAACTTGACTGGGACAGCGCCCGGCGCGAGCAGGAAATCGCGCGCCTTTCCCGTTATTTCAGCACGAAACCGAACGGCACCGCATGACGCGCAAGATTGCAGCTATCGTCAATCCTTATTCAGGCGGCGGCAAAACGGGCCGCGCCTGGCCGGCGATTGAAAAGAAGCTGACCCGCGCGCTCGGCCCCGTCACCACATACATGACCGAGGGCGCGGCAACGCCGCATCATTTGCCCGCCGCCGGCCCCACCGCCAAAGCGCTGAAAGACGGCGCCGATCTTGTCATTGCCGTGGGCGGGGACGGCACGATCAATGAAGTGGTGAACGGGTTTTTCGAAGAGGGAAAACCGATCAACCCTGAAGCCGCCTTCGCTTTTCTGAACACCGGCACGGGCGGGGATTTCCGCAAGACATTCGGCTATGACGGCACGCTGGATGAAGCCATCGAAAAACTTGGAAAAGCCGAAGTCTCCCCCATCGACATCGGCAAGCTAACGTTCATTGCCGAAGACGGGCGCGAGACGGCGCGTTATTTCGACAATATCGCAAGCTTCGGTCTTTCCGGCGCCGTCGACCGCGCGGTCAACAAAGCCGGAGTGTCGAAACTCTTGGGCGGCAAGTTCGCGTTTTTCTGGGGCACGCTGAAAACCGTCCTCACCTACCGCCCGCAAGCGGTGCACGTGACGACGGATAGTGGCTTTGACGAAGTGCGCAATATCAGCACGCTTGCCGTTGCCAATGGCCGGTTTTTCGGCGGCGGCATGATGATGGCCCCGCACGCAAAGCCCGATGACGGGCTCTTCGACATCGTCATGATGTGCGATACGACATTCAAAGACATGTTTTCTTCTTCCGGCTCGCTTTACGAGGGCACCCACCTTGCCAATCCGAAAGTAACGAGCCTTCAGGCCAAAGTGCTCGAAGCCCGCCCGGCGGAGAAAAACGAGATCGTTCTGCTCGATATTGACGGGGAGGCGCCGGGACGCCTGCCCGCGCGTTTCGAGATATTGCCCGCTGCGCTCAACCTTTTCCGCTAGACCTGCCACCAGACCTGTCAAAGGACACGCTCATGACCATCGACCGCCAAACATTGCGCTGGAACGGCTGGGGGAAGGCCGATCAGGAAAATCCGCTGCCCGAAGGCGCGGCGCAATGGGAGTTCATCCGCGCGGCTCTCGGCATGCGCGCCCTTCCCTCCACTCCGGCCAAGCGCTTTACCGATGTCGTGCTGCCGAAAAGCCGCCTCAATGCCGACGCCATCGCCCGGCTGAAGGAAATCGTCGGCAACAATCAGGTGCGCGATGATGATTATGAACGCGCCTTTCACGCACGCGGCAAGAGCTATCACGATCTTCTTTATGTGCGCGCGGGCAAGCTAGAAGTCGCGCCCGATGCGGTTGTTTATCCGCGCTCCCTCGACGAGGTGGAACTCGTTCTGAAATATTGCCTGAAGAACAATATCGCGCTTGTGCCTTATGGCGGCGGCTCGAGTGTCGTGGGCGGCGTCAATGCGCAAAGCGGCGCGCTGGACCGCGCCGTCATCACGCTCGACATGACGCTGATGAACCGGGTTTTGAAAATCGACAAAAAATCTATGACCGCCACGTTGCAGGCAGGCATTTACGGGCCGGAGCTTGAAAAAGCGCTGAACGAGCATGGCGTGACGCTGAGCCATTTCCCGCAGAGCTTCGAGTTTTCGACGCTAGGCGGCTGGATTGCCGCGCGCGGCGCGGGCCAGCAATCGAACCGCTACGGGAAAGCGGAAAAATGGCTGGTCTCGGCAACGCTCGTGACCCCGAAAGGCATCTGGAAAACCGAAAGCACGCCGGCCTCCGCCGCAGGCCCCAATCTCAACCAGCTTGTCGCAGGCTCCGAAGGCACGCTCGGCATCATTTGCGAGGCAACGGTCAAAATTCACGAAGTGCCGGAAGAAAAAGACTACCGGGGCTATCTCTTCAAGAATTTTGCGAGCGGCGTGAAAGCCGTGCGCGCCATCAATCATGCAGACATTCCCGTCGCCATGGTGCGCCTCTCGGATGCGCCGGAAACCTATTTCTTTCAGGCGGCCAGCGGCGGCTCGGGCAGCGGCCTTAAAGCCAAACTGCAATCGCTTTATCTGAAGTCCAAGGGCCTCACCGCCCCCTGCCTCATGCTGGTCGGCCTTGAGGGAGACAAGGAAAGCGTTTCATACGCGCGCACGCGCACATCCGCCATTGCGGAGCGGTACGGCGCGACGGCCATCGGCACCGGCGCAGGCAAGAAATGGTATCAGGGCCGCTTTCACTCGCCCCATATGCGCGACCCGATGATGGATCACGGGCTCGGCATCGACACGCTCGAAACCTCGACAACTTGGGCGAACATGCTTCCGCTGCATGAAAAAGTGACCAACGCCATCGAAGAAGCAATCAGCGCCAATGCGCCGGAACCCGGCGAGCGCGGCATCGTCATCGCCCATGTCAGCCATTCCTATCCCGATGGGGCAAGCCTTTATTTCACCTTCCTCTTCCCGCGCAAGCTCGATGACGAGGTCGGCCAATGGCTGGCGATCAAACGGGCGGCGAGCGATGCCATTCTGGCAGGCGGCGGCACCATCTCGCACCACCACGGTGTCGGCACGGACCACGCGCCCTGGCTTGCCGAGGAAAAAGGCCCGCAAGGCTACCAGCTTCTCAAAACACTGAAAGCCGAATGCGACCCGGACGGCATCCTCAATCCCGGCAAGCTGCTGGACAATACGCGCGCCTGAGCCGCTACCTATACCGGAAACGAGCGAGCGTACCCGGCCCCCAGAGGAAGAGAAGGCCCGCACTCGCTGCGGCAAGCACCCAAAAGGTGACTTCCGGCGCATAATGCGATCCCCCGTTCGGGAAAAGAAAGAACGACACGTTGCTCATCGCATGAAAGAGAGCGGCGCAAAACACACTGCGCCCGCCGTTCACATAGACCCAGACCGTTGCCACACGCAGCAATACCGTGACACCGCAGTGCCAGATCACCCAGCTCCCATCGTGCCCGGTCTGGAAATAGGGAATGATGTGCCAGAGCGTCCAAAAGAGGCCGAGCATTAATGCCGCGCCAAACGCACTCCAACCCGCGCCGAACTTTTCATAAGCATACCCTTGCCATCCCAGCTCTTCCCCAAGCCCGGCGATTAAAAACATCGCAAAGAGAATGGGAAGCGCCACGACCTCAAAATCCGGTTCCGGGAGCGCCATATCCAGCATCCGCATGAGCACATAGGAAAGTGCCATGACGGCAGGCATGAAGGAAAAGGCCGCCACATACCAGCGCACGCGCTGCACCCGTGCCCCATCGGCTATCCGCCGCGCAAAGGCCCAGGCAGCATGCCGGCCATCGGCGCGCCACACGAAGACCAGTGCAACAATCCCCGGTACAAACGCCATAAGCGCGCTTACAGGCAAGTCCACTGGCAGAGGCAACCCGCCAAGAAACGCGCCGGCCAGCCAGAACGGTAAGGAACACAAAAGCACGGCCGCAAAATAACGGTAAGGCATGAGCATTCCTCCCTGCTCGGCCGGTGTTAGCCGTTACTATTTCGCATTACGTTCCGTTGGCGATCTTACGCAGCTCCGCCTTGGCGATTTTTTCAAGCGTTGAGCGGGGCAGCTCTTCCACGATGAAGAGCGCGCGCGGCTGCTTGAAATCGGCAAGGCCCTTCTTGCAAGCCGCCATCACATCATCTTTGAGAGAGGCGGGCGCTGCCGCTTCACCGCCCGGCACCAGCAGGAAGGCGACGGGCACCTCGTCCAGCATCCGGTCGGATTTTGCCACCACCGCGCATTCGGCAATACCGGGCACGCTCATGATGACACGTTCGATTTCGGAAGCGGCGACGTTCTCCCCGCCGACTTTCAGCATATCCTTGTCCCGGTCGGCAAAGGAAATATAGCCGTCCTCACGCAGCGTCACGCGGTCGCCGGTGATGAAAAAGCCTTCCTCATCGAAACTCGCCGCCGTCGCCTCCGGGTTGTTGAGATATTCCAGAAAGAGCGAGACGCCCCGAATGCCGCGAATGAGCAGATGTCCCGTCTCACCGGGGGTCACGGGCGTGCCGTCATCACGGGTAATGGCGATCTCATAGGCAGGCGAAGGCTTGCCGATCACCATGGAAGGCGCATCGAAATGCGGGTCCGAAACGATGCCATGCGTGATCGTCTCGGTCATCCCCCACCAGCCCATGGTCTTGACGCCGAAATGATCGTCGGTGGGCGGGGCGGCAACGCCGTTCCCCCACAGCCGGTAGGAATGATTGGCGGGCACCTTTTGCTCCACCAGCGCTTTCAAACAGAACGGCACCATGGAGGTCCAGGTACAGCCATGCTTGAGCGAGACCGGCCAGAAGCGGGAGGCGGAAAAACGCGGCTGCACGACGACGCTCGCCCCCACCCACAGCGCGGCAAGCACCGAATAGGACTGCGCATTCGTATGGAAAAGCGGCAGGTAGGTCAGATGCACGTCTTCGGGACGCAAATCCTCGTGCATGGCGCAGACCTTACCGCCCCAGAGCGCATTGGCATGGGTCCAGACCACCCCTTTCGGGCGCGAGGTGGTGCCGGACGTATATTGAATGCCGACAGGGGCCATGGGATCGGGGGCGCGCAGCGGCGCCTCCGCCGCCTCGCCGTATAGCGCCTCGAAGCTTTCTTCCCGCGCAGGCGCGGTGCCAGCTTCGGGCGCGGCGCCATTGTCGCTTTCCGTCACCGCCACCCATTTCAGATCCGGGCAGGCCTCTTTGACGAGCGCGGCAAAGCGCGGCTGCGTGATCGCGCCCGCAGCTTCCGCATGGGAAGCAAAATAGGTCAGATCATCGGCCACCGAGCGCGCATTGGTCGTCACCGCCACGGCGCCAAGATGCGCGCAGGCATACCAGGCAAGAAGGCTCTCTGGACAATTGTCGAGATGGATGAGCACCCGCTCGCCTGCTTTCACGCCGCGCTTTTTAAGACCTGCCGCAATCTGCCGTACGCAATCGGCAAATTCGGCATAGGTCCATGTCCGCCCTTCTCCCTCAAAAGGTTCCCAGATCAGAAACGGATGGGCCGCCCTATTGCGCGCATGGGTATCGAGAAGATGCGGCACATCGAAATAGGCGAAGGGATGCACGCCCGGCGTACGCAAGACACTCATGTTTTCTCCCCAGATAGTAGCGGTGAACGGAAAGGCGGGACTGCGCGGGTCAAGCCAGCGCTTTTTCCATCGCCTTTGCCGCCTCTTTGATGGCCGTTTTGGCCGTATCGAGCACGGCCTGCATGTTGAAGAAGCCGTGCACCATGCCCTCGTAATTGACATGGGTAACCTCGACGCCCGCCTCGCGCAGCGCATCGGCATAAGCTTTGCCTTCATCGCGCAGGACGTCATGGCCCGCCGTCACCACATAGGCAGGCGGCAGGTTTTTCAGCGTTTTGGCGCGCAGCGGCGAAAGGTACGGCTGCTCCCGGTCGAGGCCTTCGGGCGCATATTGATCGAAGAACCAGGCCATGGTGCGCGCTTCAAGCAGATGCCCTTCGCCAAAGGCGCGGTAGGAGCCGGTATCCATGCGCGCGTCCGTGACGGGATAGATAAGGAGCTGGAAGCTGATTTCCGGGCCCTTTTCGTTGCGCGCTTTGAGCGCCAGAACGGCCGCGAGATTGCCGCCGGCGGAATCCCCCCCGACCGCAATCCGGTTCGCGTCCCCGCCGATCTCGCTTGCATTCTTTTCCGCCCATTCCAGCGCGGCATAACAATCATCCACCGCCGCCGGAAACGGCGCTTCGGGCGCCAGACGGTAATCGACGGAAAGAACGATGCAATGCGCTTCATTGGCAAGCGCGCGGCAAAGCTTGTCATGGGTGGCGATATTGCCGATGACCCAGCCCCCGCCATGGAAATAAAGCAGAATGGGGAGCGCCCCGCCCGTCGCGATCGGCGTATAAATACGCACGGGAATGTCGGAAGCCGGCCCTTTGATCAGCTGATCGGAGGTGGAGCCGATGGGGATGTCCACCGTGTCGAAGACCTGCGCCATGGCCTCATAGGTCCGGCGCGCCTCGTCCGGCGGCAAGTCGTAAAGAGCCGGGCCTTCCGCCGCAGCCAATTGATCAAGAATGGCCTTCGCCTGGGGATCCAGGGTCATTGCGCCTCCCAAAGCCGGTTGTTGTTATTGCCTTCTTTTTACCGGCGGAAGGAGCCCGGAGCCAGCCCGGATTGCGGCGGCGCGCTTTCAATTCCGGCGCGCGCCCTGCCATGCGTTAATGGATGGCGTGGCCGTCCCGCGTAATGCGCCCTTCGAGCATGTCCCGCACGACCATCCCCACCAGCCGCCAGGCATCGGCCCGGCGCTCTTCTCCCATTAAAAGGAGCTGCGCCATGGCGCTTTCGGCATAATCGATGGCCCGGCTGCCATGCTGGTTGAGCATGAAAGCGGCGAGGCGGTTGAGATCTTCCTGATGCAGCATTTTTACCCCCATTCAGAGCATGCTTAACAGAAAGCAAAAGCGGGGCCAGTCGCCTGAAAAACCCAACCTATTGAAAACAAAAGAATTTCCTCACACACCCTAAAAGCACGGCGGCAATTTCTGCCGCCGCCCGCCCGTTTTTGCCGCCAAATGAAAGAAAAACCCCCGACTTAAGTAAATATTAGACGCTTCACCCCACTCTTTGGCCCGTCTGCCGAGCATTGTGCGCATGGGGATTTCGGCAGTTGAGGAGGAATGAGGCGATTATGAACTGGCTCTCCAACATTCAAATAAGCCGGAAAGTACCGGCTATTATCGTTCTGGCTGCCGCCGTTATGGGGATCGGCATTGGCCTGATGAGCTATATGCAAGCATCATCGGCCGTGCATGCGCAGATCCAGACGAAATTCTTCGCGGTCCTGGAAGCGCGTAAGGCGTCTTTCGAAGCCTATCTCGGCTCGGTGGAAGAGGACATGAACTCCCTCGCCGCCAACCCGCTGGTGATGGAAGCGTCCTATGAATTCAACCGGTCCTCGGAAGAATTCCGCGATGATGTAACCGCAGAGCTGCAGCGCCTCTATATCGATGAGAACCCGGAAGCGAACCGCAAAGACCTCGTGACCATTGACGGCAACGAGTATTACGGCGTCGTCCACGAGCAATATCACCCCTGGTTCCGCACCTTCCTCGACGAACGCGGTTATCATGACATTTTCCTGCTCGACCCGAATGGCGTCGTCGTCTACTCGGTTTCCAAGGAAAGCGACTTCGGCACCAACGTTCTGAACGGGCAGTGGAAAGACACAGCGCTGCGCAGCGTCTATGAAGCCGCAATGGCCGCCGAAAAAGGCGACATCGCCTATCAGGATTTCACCCACTACGCGCCCTCCGCCGACAGCCCGAACAGCTTCATCGCCACACCTGTTGTCGACCGTGCGGGCCGCAAGACGGGCGTCCTCGTCTTCCAGCTGCCGGTGAACAAGGTCAACCGCCAGATGAACATCGCACTTGGCCTCGGCGAGACGGGCGAAACCCTGCTCGTCGGCCAGGACTACAAGCTGCGCAACGATTCGCGCTTTTCCAGCGAGCCCACGACACTGAAAGCGGAACTCGCTGCCGATGCCGTCAAAACGGCGCTGGAAGAAGGCAAGCCTTCTATGAGCACGGATGAGAATCTGCGCGGCATGACCGCCGAAACCTTTGCCGTGCCGTTCACCTTCCAGGGTGTGCCTTACGCTATCGTGGCGCAGATCAGCACGGATGAAGCCTATGCCGATCTCGTTTCCATGCGCTGGATCATGCTGGGCACCGCGCTGGTGCTCGTCATTGCCGTGGCCGGCGCCGGGGTATTCGCCTCGCGCGATATTACCGCGCCCATCTCGCGGCTGACCCATGGCATGAGCGAGCTTGCCGAAGGCAATACGAATATCGACATGAGCGGCCTCGACCGGGGCGATGAAATCGGCGACATGTCGAAAGCCGTCGAAATCTTCCGCAATAACGCCATCGAACGCGCGGAGCTGGAAGAAGAAAACAAGCGCGAGGAAGCGGCGAAAGAAGCCAGAGCCAAGAATATCGACAAGCTGATTGCCGATTTCGAAACCTCGACCGCGCAAATGCTAGGCGCCGTCAGCGCTGCGGCAACGGAGATGGAGAACACGGCCCATGCCATGACCTCCACCGCCGATACTGCCAATGCCAAGGCCGGCGCCGTGGCCGCCGCGTCCGAGGAAGCCAGCGCCAACGTGCAGACCGTGGCGAGCGCCGCCGAACAGCTCTCGGCCGCGATCGAGGAAATCCGCCGCCAGGTGCTGCAGTCGAACTCCGTGGGCGAACGCGCGGCCAACACGGCCAATTCCGCTAACACGAAGATCGAAGGGCTTTCGGAAGCGGCCCGTCAGATCGGCGAAGTCGTCACGCTCATTCAGGACATTGCCGAGCAGACGAACCTGCTCGCCCTCAACGCCACCATCGAGGCGGCACGCGCGGGCGAGGCAGGCAAGGGCTTTGCAGTGGTTGCCTCCGAGGTGAAAGAACTGGCCAATCAGACGGCCAAGGCCACCGAGGAAATCAGCCAGCAAATCGGCTCCGTCCAGACCTCGACCAGCGATGCGGTCGATGCCATCCGCGAGGTGACAACGACTGTCAGCGAAATGCGCGAAATCGCCCAGACGATTGCCAGCTCCGTGGAGCAGCAGCAATCGGCAACGGTTGAAATTTCCCGCAACGTGCAGGAAGCAGCCCACTCCTCCGACGAAGTGGCGCAAAACATTGCGGAAGTCACCGTGGCGGCAAACGAATCTTCGGGCGCAGCAGGCCAGGTTCTGTCGGCGGCGGGCGAGCTTGCCGGCCAGTCCGACAAGCTGAAATCTTCCGTCGACAAGTTCCTGCGCGAAGTGCGCAGCGCCTGACCGCAGAGGAACATAAACACCAGGAAAGGCCCGGCTCGTCCGGGCCTTTTCAGTTCCGGCAAATTGTCACATCCGCGTCATTTTAAGGGAATGTTTAGAGCGTCCGTAAAATGATAGTGGCAGCAAAAGGGGCCTGAAACGGGCCAAAAGCAAAAGTTTTTCGCCAGGCAGGGCGGCCGGCGGCGAAGACGGGGACAGACTTCATGCGTTTCAATCTATCGTTCTTGCAGAAACTTCCGAAAATCCCGACGGGCGCATCGTCGTCCGCATTGGCCCCGCTCGGCGCGTTGAAAGACAAGATGCCGACACTGACGATCGCGCAGAAAATTCCGGCGATCATCGTCTCCGCCGCCTTCCTGCTGGCGCTCGGCATCGGGGTTTCGAGCTATCTGGAAGCAGCCCGCAACGCAGAAGAGTCGACCCAGGCCCGCCTTGAATCCATCCTTCTCGACCGCAAGGTCGCCGTCACCCGCTATCTCGGCGGCATCGAGCAAGATGTCCGCTTCATGGATGGGGGACGATGCCCGCGACATTACCCGCGGCGTCTACACCTCGCGCGAATCTGACGGCGAGGGCGAGCGCACTTTTTATGCCCGCACGCACCGCTCCTATCATGCTTCTTTCCGCGACTTTGCCGAAAAGCGCGGTTATAGCGATGTGATGCTGTTCGATATCAACGGCACCATGATCTATTCCGTCGACAAAGCCGGCGATTTCGGCGCGCAGATGATCGGGCTTGATAGCGAATTCCGCAACACGGACATCGCTACCGTCGTCGACATTGCCCTCGGTGCGATCGACGACTCGGAAATCGCCTTCATGGACTTCGCTTCCTATAAGGCCATCGACGGGGAACCTGCCTCTTTTGTCGCCGCGCCGGTCTTTTCCAGCCGCGATGAAAAAATCGGTGTCCTTGCCTTCCGCATTCCGACCGACGTGCTCGATCAGATTCTGGGCGAGGAAACGGGCCTCGGTGAGACCGGCGAAGTCTTGCTTATCGGCGAAGATTACCTGATGCGCAATAATTCGCGCCTGACGGAAGAAGCAACGCGCCTGCGCCGGGAAGTGACGGGCGATGCCATCGACGCCGCCATTATCGACGAGCAGCCCTTCAACGGCATGCAGGAAAGCCATCTGGGTTATGACGCCGTGACCATTGCAACACCCGTCTCCTACAGCTATGCGCGCTGGGCGCTACTGGTGCAGACCTCGCTCGACGAGATCAACGCACCGGTCGCCGCCATGCGCAACGTCATGGCCGGTGTCGCCGCCATAATGCTGGTGCTTGTCGCCGGGGCCGGTTTCTTCGTCTCGCGCGGCATTACGAAACGCCTCTCCAAGCTCACCTCGGCCATGGGTGATTTGGCCAAGGGCGAAACGAATATCGACCTCAGCGGCCTCGATCAGGCGGACGAAATCGGTGACATGACCGATGCCGTTCAGATCTTCCGCGACAACGCCATCGAGCGCATGGAACTGGAAGAACGCCAGAAGCAGGAGCAGCAGGAAAAAGAAGCCCGCGCCCGCGCCATCGAACAGATGATCGGCGATTTCGACAAGGCCATGGGCGAGATGCTGGGCGCCGTCGCCGCCGCAGCCACGGAAATGGAAAACACCGCCAACACCATGTCGGAAGTGGCGGATGTCACGACGCAGAAATCTTCCGCCGTGACCAGTGCTTCCCAGCGCGCCGCCTCCAACGTGCAGATGGTGACGGAAGCGGCAAAAGAGCTTTCCGCCTCCATCGACCAGATCCGCGGCCAGGTGAACGAATCGAACACCGTAGGCGAAGAGGCGACGGAAGCGACCAATACCGCGAACGCTAAAATCGAGGGCCTCTCAGAAGCCGCCCGCCAGATCGGCGAAGTCGTCACCCTCATCCAGGACATTGCCGCGCAGACGAACCTGCTGGCGCTCAATGCCACGATCGAGGCAGCGCGCGCCGGGGAAGCAGGCCGGGGCTTTGCCGTCGTCGCCGCCGAGGTGAAAGAGCTTGCGACCCAGACCGCGAGCGCCACGGAGCAGATCGGCCAGCAGATCGCCGGTATTCAGAACTCCACAGACGAGGCCGTCGGCGCCATCCGCCGCGTGACGGAAACGAACAGCAAGCGGAACGAAATCTCCCATGTGATTTCCGATTCCGTCACCAGCCAGCAGGACGCAACGACGCGCATCATGGACAGCGTCGAGGAAGCGGCGAAATCCTCCGATGAGGTGAGCACGAATATCGAGGATGTGACCTCCGCTGCGCACGAATCCTCCGGCGCCGCGTCTCAGGTGCTCTCCGCTGCAGGCGAACTTGCCGGTCAGGCGGATAAGCTGAAAAAGACCGTGGACAGCTTCCTGCGCGATGTGCGCGCGGCTTAATCCATCAGGAAATCAAAACCGGAAAAGACATGGCGGGCCTCAAAACCCGCCATGTTCTTTTAAGTAAGCCAGCTCCTCAGCGCTGCTTTCCCGGCCGAACAAGGCATTGCGGTGCGGGAAGCGCCCGAATTTCGCAATCACGTCCCGGTGCGCAATCGCATAGGCAAGATTGTTCTCGATCCCCAGCTCTTCGAATAGCTTCACGCTTTCTTCCTGCACGCCCAAATCCTCGGCATGCATGAAAGGCATGTAGATCCAGACGCGGTCTTGCGTACTCAGCTTCTTGTCGTGCCCCCTGGCAATGGCATCGCGGGCAAGGCGGAGCGCTTTTTCATCGGCCTCGAAGGCGCGCGGCTCGTCCCGGTAGATATTGCGGGAGAACTGATCGAGCAGAATGACGAGCGCCAGCGCTCCTTCTGGCTCATCCGCCCAATCGTCATAGGCCCCGCTCAAGGCCTCACCCCGGGCAGCGGTAAACCGGCGGATGATCTCGGCATCGAAGGCTGCGTCCTTCGCAAACCAGCGCTCGGGTCCCGCTTCGCGCCAGAACTCAAGGACTTCCGCCGGGCTGACCGTGCTCATCCGCCGCTCCCTTAACCGATCTCGATCACATCGGAAGGACAGGGGTCCTGATAGAGCTTTTCAGCCAGCTCCGCGCGGCGCGAAAGCGTCGCCTGCTGGTTGACGTAGCCCTTATCCGTAATCTCATGGCCATCGATGGACGGCGGCTCGAGCATCAGATGGAGGCGCCGCACGCGGGTGGACGACCCGCCACCCGCCTTGTTATGGGCGCCGATTTTCTCCTTCAGATAATCCGCCACCGCCGGCGCGGAGACGATCTCCTGGGGGCTTGCTTCCGCCCCCAGCCCGGCAATGCGCCGCGCCGCTTCGATATTCGGCCAGGCAAGCACCGCGATATAAGGTTTGTCGAGCCCGGCAATCACCGCGTCCTGAACGAGCGGCGAGGTGGCCGCGACAAGATCGGCGCGCAGCGTACCGGTCGACACCCAGGTGCCGGAGGACAGCTTGAAGTCTTCCGTTACGCGGCCATCGAAAACGAGGCCAAGTTCCGGGCGGTTTTCATCGAGGAACTTCGCGGCATCGCCCAGCTTGTAAAACCCGTCTTCATCGAAGGCTTCGGCGGTTTTCTTTTCATCGCGCAAATAGCCCGGCGTCACCATCGGCCCTTTGACACGCACTTCCATCTTCGTGCCGTTGGGCACGAGTTTGAGCTGCATGCCCGGCAGCGGCAGGCCGATCAGCCCCACCCGCTCGGTGATCCAGTGGACGACGGTAATGCCCTGCGTTTCCGTTGCCCCATACATGGTCGTGAGCGGCATGCGCTGCCCCGTCTCCTCGATCGCAAGCGCCTGCATGCGGTCGTAAAGATCGCTTGAGAGCGTCGCCCCGCCATAGCCCATATATTCAAGGTTCTGGAAAAAGCTTTTGCGCAGCTGCGCATCCTGCTCCATGGCGTCCGCCAGCATCGCAAAAGCAACGGGCGCAGAGCCGAAAACGCGCGGGCTCACTTCCCGCAGATTGCGGATCGTTTCCTCGAACATGCCCGGCACCGGCTTGCCATTATCGAGATAGACCGTGCCGCCGCTGTTCAGATTGTTGTTGAAAGAGATATTGCCCGCGGAAATATGGTTCCAGGGCATCCATTCCAGACTGACGGGAATATCTTCCGGATCGGGGTCTTCCGTGCGGATCGCTTCTTGCGCGGCAAGCTGCGCCATGAGCATGCGCTGCGTCTGGATCACACCTTTGGGCATGCCCGTCGAGCCGGACGTGAACAGATATTTTGCCACCGTGTCATGGGTAATGCCGTCCATGCGCGTACGCAGTTCCGCCGAGACCGGCGTCGCGCAGAGCGCTTCATAGGTCAGCGGCGACAGATCCGCCGGCGCCCCGTCCATCGTCACGACCGTAACGCCCGAAAGGTCGAGCGCCTTCAGCGCCTTTTCGTAAAGCGCGCCGGAAGCGACCGGCACCTGCGCTTTCATCGCGCCCAGCATCATCATCGCATGTTCGATGGAATTGCTGGAAAGGATCATGAGCGGCGTGTCCTGACCCATGCCTTTACCAATCAATGCCGAAGCGATGCGGTCGGCAAGCTCGTTTGCCTGGCCGTATGTGACATGCCGCCAAGGCCCTTCTTGCGTGCGCTGGCAAATGAAGGGGCGATCGGCATGCGCGTCCGCGCGCTCTTCGAGAATATGCGGCACGGCGTGCTTGAACTCGCCGAGCGGATAGGCGGATTCGATGATGACGCTGCCATCGTCCTTCCGCGTGATGTTCAGTTTCGGCGGCTTCTGCTTCAGCTCCTTAAAGGGCGGCAGCGGCGCGGCTTCGGCCAGGCTCATGATATTCCTCCTGTTGCAATGGCATAGCGGGAAGCGCTCCTGCCATTGGCAGGGCCTTCTTGTTCTTATTGGAATGTCGCAGGCGGAGGCTCTGCCCCCGCCTTAAATCTCGGGGCGGCGGAACCGCGCTCAGTTCACCTGACGCTCGCGTCCTTCCCAATAGGGTGCGCGCAGCTCCCGCCGCAGGATCTTGCCCGAGGGATTGCGCGGCAACGCCTCGATGAAATCGATGGATTTGGGCACCTTGTAGCTCGCGATCTGCGTCTTCGCCCAGGCGATGATGTCTTCCGGCTTTGCCTCCTGGCCGGGTTCGAGCACGACAATGGCCTTCACCGCCTCGCCCCATTTATCGTCGGGCACGCCCACCACTGCCGCATCGGCAATCGCCGGATGACCGAACAGCGCGTTTTCGACTTCGGCCGGATAAATGTTCTCCCCGCCAGAGACGATCATGTCTTTCACCCGGTCATGGATGAAGACGAAACCTTCTGCGTCGAAATAACCCGCATCGCCCGTGCGGAACCAGCCATCGGCATCCACCGCCTCTTTCGTCGCATCGGGGCGGTTCCAATAACCTTTCATGATCGAGCCGCCGCGGATCATGATCTCGCCGACATCGCCCGTCTTCACTTCCTTGCCGTCGGCGCCGATGATCTTCACCTCAAGGCCCTTATTGGGTTTGCCGCAGGAGCGCAGCTTGCCTTTCGCCGGATCGTGATCTTCCGGCGCCAGGTTCGTGCCCGCGCCGCCCGTCTCCGTCAGCCCGTAAAGCTGAACGAATTCGCAGCCGAACCGCTCCTGCGCTTTTTTCAGCACTTCTTCGGGGATGGGCGAGGCGCCATAAAGCACCTGGCGTACGCTCGACACATCCACATCGCCGATATTGGGCTGCTGCAGCAGGAACAGAATGACCGCCGGCACCATGAAGGCAATGTTGATCTTGTAGGTCTCGATCAGTCGCAAAATTTCCTGCGGGTCGACATCCTTCAAAATCACGTTCGTGCAGCCATGGGCATTGCCAAGAAGACCCACATTGACGCCGGCCACATGGAAAAGCGGCATGCAGACGAGATTGATCTCACCTTCATGCCAGTTCGCCCAGCCTGCCTCCACACCCTGGCGCAGAATGGAAATATAATTGGCATCCGTCAGCTGCACGCCTTTCGGATGGCCTGTCGTGCCGCTCGTATAAAGCTGAATGACATCGTCATCGGGCGCGATGGGCAGCATGGGATCTTTATTCTCGAACCGGTCGCGCCAATCCGCAAAAGCTTCCCATTCCGGATGCCCGCCATCGAGCGCGATCACCTTGCGCACACTCGGGCAGTCTTTCAGCACCTTTTCGACGACAGGATAGAAGTCGTCGCTGACGAACAGAATTTCCGTCTTGGAATCGTTGAGTACATAAGTGACTTCCGGCGGAGCGAGGCGCCAGTTGACGCCGACAACAACGGCCTTCGCCTTGAACGCGCCGTGCAGCATTTCGAAATAAACATCCGAGCTCTTGCCCATGAAGCCAATGCGCGCATCCGGCTTGCAACCTTCCGCGATCAGCCCCTGCGCCACCCGGTTGGAGCGCGCATCGAGCTCTTTAAAGCTCGTTTCTTTTCCCTCGAAAATATGCGCGATCTCGTCCGGCCGCGCCTTGGCCTGCGCCCGGCTGATATCGGCAACATTCTTGATTGCCCCAAAGTCGATCATCGTTGCCCTCCCCGGCATATGCTTGTGCGGCCGGGCGGCCGGTTCATTGCCGCCGCTCCTGGCTCTTTTCTTACCGGTGAGTTTAGCGGCGCGCGCCGCGCTGACAACAGGCACATACAGGATTTTCACCGGCCCGTCCCCGCACGCTTTATGGTAAAGGCAAAACCCGGATCACATTTGCTTGGCTTTAAGGAGACCGCCATGGCGCGCCTGCCCTATCCCGACCCCGCTTCCCTTGCGGAAAAAGACCGCGCGCTGCTCGCCAGCCTGCCGCCGCTCAATATCTTCCGGATGCTGGCGGGCGCCGGACCGATTTTCGCGCCCTTCATGAATCTGCTCGATGCCTATCTCAATGAAGGGCTTTTGGACGGCGAATTGCGGGAATTGGTGATTCTGCGCGCCGGACACAAATGCGGTTCGGCCTATGAGCTGCACCAGCATGAGCGCGTCTCCCGGCTCATGGGCATGAGCGCCGAGCGCATTGCCGCCGCCAGCGCCCCGCTGCCGCAGGAGGTTTATTCCGACGCTGAAAACGCGGCCCTGGCGCTTACCGACGAACTTGTCAGTAACGTCAAGGCTTCCAAAGAGGCACTCGACGCCGCCCGCAAGCACTTAAGCGATGCCCAAGTGCAGGAACTCTTGATCGTCATCGGGATTTACTTGCTCGTCTGCCGCTATCTCGAAACACTGGAAATCGATCTTGAAGAGGAAGAGATTGCCGTCACCGGGCTCGATGAAATCAAGGCCGGGGTCGGCGCGCTCAATGCCCAAAAGGGCTAGCGCGGCTCAAAAACAAGGGGAGGACCATCATGACATCGCTTGGGCTCGGCAAATTCGCCTACACGAAAGGCCTGCACGATCTGGGCAACGGCGCCTATGCCTGGCTGCAGCCCGATGGCGGCTGGGGCTGGTCGAATGCCGGGCTCATCGTCGATGGAGATGAAAGCCTGCTGGTCGACACGCTTTTCGATGTGCCCCATACCCGCGCCATGCTGGAGGCGATGCGCGGCGCGGAACCGAAAGCCGCCGCCGCGATCAAGACACTGGTCAACACTCACCACAATGGCGACCATTGCTACGGCAACGAATGCTGCGAGGGGGCGGAGATCATCGCCCATAAACTTGCCGCCGAAGCCATGCGCCACGAACCGCCCGCCATGCTGGCAGGCTTTCTCGATATGGCGCCCGAGCTTGGTGAGCTCGGAGACTATCTGACGAGATGTTTCGGCGCCTTCGATTTCAAAAATGTGCGCCAGGTGCTCCCCACCCTTACCTTCGAAAAGGAAATGACGCGGCAGGTCGGCGCCAAGACCGTCAAGCTCATGCATGTCGGCCCCGCCCATACGCCGGGCGACGTGCTTGCCTTTGTGCCAGAAGACAAGACGGTGTTCACCGGCGACATTCTTTTCATCGAAGGCCATCCCATCATGTGGGAGGGCCCCGTTGGCAACTGGATCGATGCTTGCGACAAGATCATGGCCATGGATGTGGAAACCGTGGTGCCGGGCCACGGCCCCATTACCGACAAGCGCGGCGTCGCGGCTTTGCGTGAGTATCTCGTCTATATCCAGAAAGAAGCGTGCAAACGCTACGATGCGGGCCTGAGCGCATTCGAGGCGGCCAAGGACATCGACATGTCAGACTATGACAGCTGGGGCGACGGCGAGCGCATCGCGGTCAATGTCGCAACGCTTTACCGGGAATTTTCCGGCAGCGATGAAACGCCGGATGCCGCAACGTTATTCGGCCAGATGGCCGAGCTTGCAAAGCGCAAAGCCTAAGCTTCCTCGCCAAGCCGTGATGAGGGCTTCATGGACGAAGCCTCTTCCCCGCCCCATACTCCCCCATCGATATTCAAAACAATGGGGAGAGACATGGCCAAGCTGACGCTGTACGAGCACCCGCTATCGCCATATGCGCAGAAAAACAAGATGGCGCTGCGCGAAAAGGAAATCGATTTCGAGTGCGTAACGCCGGATGCGATCGGCACGGGCGGCGTCGCCGCTTTTCTGGAAATTAATCCGCGCGCCGAAGTCCCGGCCCTCGTGACCGAAGACGGCACGGCGATTTTCGATTCCACCATCATCTTCGAGTATATCGAAGAGCGCTGGCCTTCTCCGCCCCTGCAGCCGCAAGACCCGGCGGCCCGTGCCCGGGCGCGCATGATCGAAGACGTCATGGACACCCAATATGAGGCGATCAATTGGGGGCTTGGCGAAATCCATTTCTTCAAACGCGCCGAAGGCAAGCTTGCCGACACCTTGACGGAAAATGCCCGCCGCCAGACGGAAGGCTTTTTTGCCTATCTGGAAAACGAACTCGGCGGAAACGACTGGCTGACGGGGCCGATGTTCGGGCGGGCGGATATGGCAGCGCTGCCGCTCGTCGCCGCCTCCATGAGCTTCGGCTTCCACCCCCAAAAGGGCAGCGCGCTCGAAGCCTGGGTGAACCGGGCCATGCAGCGCCCTTCCGCCGCGCAAACGGTCGAAGAAGCGCTCGCCTCACGCACCGGCATGGAACATGTCGCCGAGGCGGTGAAACAAGGCCTCTTCAAACGGCAATACCGCGACCACCGGCTCGAATGGATGATCAAGTCGGGCGGCATGGAAGTCGTCACGCGCGGCATCGAAACCGGCACCATCCGCTTTGCCAATGATTTTTCCAATGATGGTCAAGGAGCGCGCTGATGAGCGGCAAGGAAAACGAGATCCTCTTTCACCAATATGACGTCTCGCCTTTTTCGGAAAAAGTGCGCACCGTTTTCGGCATCAAACAGCTTACCTGGCACGCGGTCGAAGAACCCGTGATCATGCCGAAGCCCGAACTCACCGCGCTGACCGGCGGTTACCGCAAAATCCCGGTCATGCAGATCGGCGCGGATGTTTATTGCGACACGCAGATCATCATTCGCGAGCTGGAACGGCGCTACCCGAAGCCCTCGCTCTTCACGGAAGCGGACAAGGGTCTTGCCTGGGCCGTTTCCATGTGGGCGGACCGGGTACTGTTCCAAAATGCCGTTGCGGTGATCTTCGGCAATGTCGGCCAGGCCGTCGATGAAAGCTTTATCAAAGACCGCGAAGCGCTGATGGGCCGGCCTTTCGATGTGAATGCGATGAAGGCCGCAGCTCCCCTCATGGCCGAGCAGCTGCGCGCCGGGCTCGGCTGGCTGGAAGATCAATTGGCCGATGGGCGCAAGTTCCTGATGGGCGCGGCGCCCGGCCTTGCCGATGCCGCCTGCCATTACAACCTTGCCTTCATGCGCTGGCTTTTCCCGGACGGGCTGAAAGCACTGGAGCATTTACCCAAAACCGCCGCCTGGGAAGAGCGGGTGCGCGCCATCGGTCATGGCGAGCGGCAGGAGATGAGCCGCGATGAGGCGCTGGCCATCGCCAAGGCCGCCACAAGCACGACGAAAGAACAAGCCGATCCCCATGAACCCAATGGGCTGAAACCCGGCGACAAGGTGAGCGTCATGGCGGATGATTACGGGCGCGATCCCATAACGGGCACGCTCGTCGCCTCGGACGCGCAGTCCGTTGCGATCAAGCGCGAAGCGCCGGAAGTCGGTGAAGTGGTGGTGCATTTCCCGCGCGCAGGCTTTTTCATCGTCAAAGCCTGACGCAACACAAGCAGGCGGGTCAGTTGTAGTGCAACTCGTCCGCCTTTTGCTTGCGGGTACGATTGGCAAGGGCAAGGCCTGCAGCCAGAACCCCCGTCGCCAGAAACAGCACGTTGGAAAGATAAAGGATGAGCACGCGCCGCTCCGGCATCTTGCCGAGCGGGCGGATGGCAGCAGCGCGCGGGCTAAGCAGGGTCGATGCCTGCGTCTTGGGCGCGGAGGCCGAGCCGATCCCCGCGGTAAAGCGCGCGCCCTCTTGCGCCCTTGCTGCAAAGGCAAGCTGGGCAAGTTCCGGCGCCTCACGGATCCAGGTACGGCTCATGGAAACGGCAAGGTCCACATGCCCCTCCGCCTCCATCTGGCGGATGGCCAGACTGGCCGCCTGCCCCAAAACGAGTTGGCCGAAAGTCTCATCCCGGTAAGCAAGGGACAGCTCGGCGAGCCTGCCAGCCGGATCGACGGAAGAGACGATATTGCGGGCAAGGGTAGCGGCGGAGCGTTCGGCGAAATCCGGCGCGGAGGCGATCAGCACATGCTCGCGCGCCTTGGCCGCCGTCTGAATGGCCGAGGCCATGGTGCCGATGAGATTGGCGCCGAGCGCAAGGCCCGAAAGAACGGCAATCCCCCAAAGCACCGTGCGCCGGTTTATGGAAATACGCGCTGCCTTCACAAAGCCCCCGAAGCAAAAGCCGCCCGCCCCGGTTTGGGACGAACGGCGTTTACCTTAATGGGCAGTTCCTAACACTTCCTAAAAAGGCAGGAATTTCAAATCGTTAACGGATTAGGCAGCGTTAACGGGCGCACATGCCCCCATCGATCACGAGCTCCGTGCCCGTTACGTAGCGTGACTCGTCGCTGGCGAGAAAGACGATCCCCGCCGCGATATCCGCCGGCACGCCGGCATGACCGACAGGCGCCGCCAATTGGCCGAGTGCTTCTGCATCAATGGTATTCGCCCCTTCCTGCATTGCCATGGAAGAGGGCATGCCGCCCTGCGGGATCTTCGACCAGATGGCCGTGTCGATGATGCCCGGATGGATGGAATTGACGCGGATATTGTTCTTCGCTTCCGCGCATTCGAGCGCCACGGCCTTGGTGAAAAGCCGCACGCCGCCTTTCGTGGCGCAATAACCGGCAAGACCCGGCGCGCCTTTGAACCCGGCAACGGAGGAAATATTGATGATGGCGCCGCCGCCCGCATCGGCGATGGCGGGAATGCCGTATTTCGTACCGAGGAAGACCCCGTCCATATTGATGGCGATCTGGCGCTTCCAGTCGTCCAGCGACATTTCCGTCACCGGCCCGCCAATGCCGATCCCGGCATTGTTGACGAGGATATGCAGCTTGCCTTCCTTGGCGGCGATATCGGCATAGATCTCCTGCCAGCGCGGCTCGGACACCACGTCCTGGTTGAGATAGCGCGCCTTGCCGCCTGCCTTTTGAATGCGCTCGACGGTCTCGGCACCGCCTTGATCGTCGATATCGGTAATGACGACCTGCGCGCCCTCGGCGGCCAGCGCTTCGGCAGCGCCTCGGCCGATCCCGCTCGATGCGCCGGTGACCAGCGCGACTTTGCCCTCTAAGCGTCCCATCGGATTCTCCCTGTTTTTTGCACCGGCTTTCACCCGCCGGCTTGTCGCTTTGTTTGACTCGTCTAATGGCCAAAACTAGACTGCGGTCTAGTTAATAGCTCGGACCGGTTTCCGCAAGGGAAGATAACCGAACGGGGCCATGAGGAGAGACAGTTTGGACGCGAGCGCCGATATCGACAAGCCAGCTTCCTCCCGCCGTACGCGCAAGAAAGAGCGCACGCGGCGCGAGATTTATGAAGCGGCCATGGGTCTCTTCAACGAGAAAGACTATGACGATGTCACGATCGGCGATATTTGCGAGCGCGCCGACGTCGCCAAGGCGACGTTCTTTCTGCATTTCCCGAACAAGGCCGCGCTCCTTTCCGAATTCAACGAAAAACTGACGAGCGGGATCAGAGAACAGCTCGAGGGTTTCAAAGGCAGCGCCACGAACAAATTCTGCTTCGTGATTTCCGAGCTTGCCGGCGAATGGCAGCGCAATGCGCCCGTTATGCGCAAGATGACGCGCGAATTCGTCGATGCCCTGCCGACGCTGGAAGCGGGCAAGGCGGCGAATGAAAGCCTGCTGACGCTGACCATGGAACTCATCCGTGAAGCGCAAAAAGCAGGGGAGTTCCGCAAGATCGCCCCGCCTCACCGCCTTGCGGCCGCTTTCGTCGCCGCCTCTTCCGCCCTCACCATCGAATGGACGGAGATGCCCGGGGTGGACACCAGTGAAACACACAAAGAATTGCTCGACGTCCTTTTGAACGGCCTGAGACAGAAGCCGAAGTGACGTGACAAAAAACGAGAACGAAACTCGAGGAAATCAACAGGAAGGCTAAAGGAGAAAAACATGGCTGGAACCAAAATGCGCTTTGGGGCTTTCATCGCGCCCTTTCACCCGCTTGCCGAGAACCCGACCCTCGCCATCGAGCGGGATATCGAGCTGGTGCAGTGGATGGACAAGCTGGGATATGACGAAGCCTGGATCGGTGAGCACCATTCCGCCGGGTATGAGCTGATCGCGAGCCCGGAACTTTTCATCGCAACGCTGGCCGAGCGCACGAAAAACATTCGCCTCGGCACAGGCGTCTCCTCGCTGCCTTATCACCAGCCGCTGATGCTGGCCGACCGCATCAACCAGCTCGACCATATCACGCGCGGCCGCGTCATGTTCGGCGTCGGGCCGGGCGCTCTGCCTTCCGATGCCTTCATGATGGGCATCGAGGTTGCCAAGCAGCGCGACATGATGGACGAGGCGCTCGATGTCATCGTTCCGCTTCTGAAAGGCGAAACCGTGACGGCCAAGACCGACTGGTTCACGCTCAACGACGCGCGCCTGCAAATGACGCCTTACTCGCGCCCGCATGTGGATATCGCGGTTGCCAGCCAGGTCTCGCCGACCGGCGCCACCGCCGCCGGCCGCCACGGCGTCGGCCTTCTGTCCATCGGCGCGACCAATGCCGGCGGCTTCAACGCGCTCGCCTCCAACTGGGCGATCTGCGAAGAAAAAGCCAAGGACAACGGCAAGAGCGTCGACCGCGCCAACTGGCGTCTGGTCGGTCCCGTGCACATCGCCGAGACGACCGAGAAGGCCCGCGAGAACGTGCGCTTCGGTCTTGAAAAGTGGCTCTACTATTTCCGTGAAGTCGCCGCTCTGCCGCTCGCGCCCGATGACGGTTCGGACCCGGTGGACGCGCTGATCAATTCGGGCATGGCCGTAATCGGCACGCCGGAAGACGCCATTGCGCAGATCGAGCGGCTGCAAGAACAGTCGGGCGGCTTCGGCGCCTTCCTGCAGATGGCGCATAACTGGGCCGACTTTGAAGAAACGAAGCGTTCCTATGAGCTTTTCGCCCGCTATGTGATGCCGAAATTCCAAGGCCTCAACGAGAACCGCGAAGCCTCGCTCGATTGGGCGCGCAGCAACCGCGAAACCTTCATGGGCCAGGCCATGGCCGCTGTCGGCACGCGCGTTGCCAAACATATCGAGGAAAAAGGCACGGACAATATCCGCCCGGAAATCCTCGAAGCCATGGGCATTAAGAAAGACAAAGGCGCTGCCGAATAAGCACGGCAGCAGGCCAGACAAAAGCGAAGGGCGGCCCGGATCACCGGAGCCGCCCTTCTGTTGCCTCACACCATTCTTTTACAGGCGAAAATCGCCGGAGCAAATCTTTTCGTAGAGCGCCTTGTCCACGGGCACGAAAACTTTTGCAATCGGGTCATTGAAGAAGATCGGCTCGGCGATGGCTTCCGGGTCGAAGCCTTCCTTCACGAGATCGACCTTGCGGTGCTTGAACGTGCCGGTGATTTCCATTTCCGGCTGCACCCTGAGGAAAAGCGGCTGGGCATATTCAGGCAGCTGCGCCGAAATATGCTTATGGAGTCCGGCCATATCGAGGTTCTTGCCGACGATGGAGGCCATGCCGGCGCGCCCATCCGCACCCGGCACATGCACGCCGTAAACATTCGCCTCTTCGATGCCGGGAAAGACCGAGAGCACTTCGGCCACTTCCGAGGTCGCCACATTCTCGCCCTTCCAGCGGAACGTGTCGCCGATCCGGTCGATGAAGTAGAAATAACCGCGCGCATCCTGCTTCAGAAGGTCGCCCGTGCGGAACCAGGCATCGCCTTCGCGGAAGACGTTGCGCAGGATCTTCTTCTCGGTCTCTTCCTTCTTGGCATAGCCTTCGAAACGGGCCGAGGGCTTCGTCGGGTCGTTGAGGATTTCGCCCAAGGCTTCCCCCACTTCACCGGGCTTGCAGCGGATGCAGAACCCGTCCTTGCCGCGGATGGGCTGCTCGTTCTCGATATCGAAGCGCACGAGCTCGACATTGAATTTCGATTTCGCCCAGCCGGGAATGCGCCCGACCGCGCCCACCGTGCCGTCGAAATTCATCAGCGCGACATTGCCTTCCGTCGCCCCGTAGAACTCAACAATATTCGGAATCTTGAAGCGCTTCTGGAAGTTCGGCCAGATTTCCGGGCGCAGGCCATTGCCGATTGCAACGCGCAGCTTGTGCTTGCGCTCTTTGGGATGCGGGTCGGTATTGATGAGATAGCGGCACAGCTCGCCGATATATTGGAAGAGCGTCGCTTTATATTTGTGCACATCATCCCAGAACTCGCGGGCCGAGAATTTGCGCCGGATGATCACCGCGCCGCCGACCGTCAGCGTCGTGCCCACCGCGCAAACGCCGCCGGCGGAGTGATAAAGCGGCAGGCAGACATACATGCGGTCTTTTTCCGTCGCCCCCGTTGCGGCGGAAAATGAGCCCATCATGCCGAGGAGGCGCACATGAGGAATGCGCGCCGCCTTCGGGTTGCCGGTCGTGCCGCTCGTATAGATGAAAAGCGCGCCGTCCTCGATGCTCAGGTCCTTGCGCACTTCCGGCGCGGGATCGGATGCGGGCTGCTGCGTCAGCACATCGTCGAGATTATCGACACCCTGCACTGCCCCGCCCGTCGCCCAGACTTTCATGGGCCGCTCGAGCTGGCCGGCAACGGAGCTCATCGCCTCGGCGCATTCGGAGCCAAGAACAAGATGGCTTGCGCCCGAAATATTCAGGCAGTGAGCAAGCGGGCCGCCCGTCAGGTTCGTGTTGATCAAGGCCGCCTGGCCGCCTGCCTTGATGATACCGAGCCAGGCAACGAGATATTCGGGCCGGTTCTCCATCAAAAGCGCCACGACATCGCCTTTGCCCAGCCCCTGCGCCCGCACCCAGTGGGCATAGCGGTTCGCTTCCTCGTTGAACTGCTTATAGGTGAGGGTGCGATCCTCGAAATAGATCGCCACATTGCCGGGCTTATCGCGGGCCAGATCCTCGATAATGTCAGCAAAGGTGCGGTCGGGATTGTCGTAAACGGTATTCAGCCGTTTGAGCGTGCGCAGCGCCGAGCGCACATAGGTAATCTCTTTTCCGATACGGCCAAAAACCCCCATTACGTCCTCCAGATTTGTATTTTCCCTTGCAAGTTCTTTATGCGATGCCCCCGGAAAATGGGTCAAGGAAAACCGGTTGAAACCGGGGCGAAAAGCGCCGCGCCCTGCTGACAAATGCGCACAAACGCGTCATGATCCGCCCGCCCGCGCCCCGCACGTTCATGGACCCCTGCCAAGATGCCGAGTGACAGACCTGCTTCCCCGCCTCAAGAAATGCCGCCTGCGGACGTTTTTCTAGATGCGCGGGGCCTTAATTGCCCGCTGCCGGTTCTGAAAGCCCGCAAAAAACTTCTGGGTATGCGGGGAGGTCAAATTCTGGAAGTGGCGGCAACCGACCCTGTGGCCGTCATCGACATGCCGCATTTTTGCGCAGAGGCCGGCCATGATTTTCTGGGTAAGCGCCAGGAAGGTCCCATCACTTATTTCCGCATTGCGCGGGGGCCCATCCGGCAGGCGAGAGAAGACGAAGAACTCAACCTTTAAGCGCTGCCTGCTGCTCCTTGCCGAAGCCGACAAGCACCTCAGCCCCCCGCTCGAAGACCGGGCGCTTGATCAGAGCCGGGTGCGCGGCCATCAGCGCAATGGCGCTTTTCTCATCGGCGCCGGCTTTTTCCGCTTCCGAAAGCCCGCGCCAGGTCGTGCCCCGCCGGTTGAGCAGCACTTCCCAGCCCACTTTCTTCGCCCATCCGGCAATCTGCGCCTCGCTCACACCGTCCGAGCGCACATCGTGAAATTCCGCCTCCAGCCCCTCTTCCTTCAGCCATTTCAGCGCTTTTTTGCAGGTATCGCAGTTTTTAAGGCCGTAAACGCGCATGGAAGGCTCCCGGAAGACTGGAAAAGGGCGAAACACCGCCCCCGAATCGCGGAAAATATAGCAGAAGTCCTGCCCTCTTTCTTTGCTGGGCCTGGCTGCTATCATCACGTTCAGGGGATATACCCTAGGCAGGGCATACCCGCACGAAACCTTGTGTAAATGGGAAGGATTGCAGCTTGAGCACCGAGCAACAGACGGTCGCCGAAAAACCGTCTGCCAAACGCATTCGCCGCACCGCCGAAGAAGCCCAGCGCCTGATCCTGGATGCCGCTGAAAAGCGCCTCGCCGAACAGGGGCCGGAAGGCATCCGCCTTCAGGACATTGCCCGCGATGTCGGCATTTCCCATCCGGCCATTCTCCACCATTTCGAAAGCCGGGACGGGCTGGTGCGCGCGCTTATTTCGCGGGCCACCGCCCAACTGCGCGACAAGCTCTTTTCCACCATTCCCGATATCACGGGCGAGGAACAAGACACCCATAGCCTCGAGCTTATCGAAAGCGCCTTCGAAGCATTGAGCGACCGGGGTACGGCACGGCTTCTCTCCTGGCTCCTGCTCACGAATTCGGAGCGCGCCAAGCCGGTCAATCCGTCCGCCGAATTGCTGCAGGATGTTTCCGAACGGCTGCACACCCAGCGCATGCGCTTTTCCGAGGAAAGGGAAACCCCTGCCCCCGATCACGAAGACACCGTCTTCATGGTCATGCTGACGGCTTATGCCGCTGTCGGCGAAGCGATCATGGGCCGGGATTTTTATCAGGCCGCCGGCCTTACCGCGGACGCCGAAACCGCCCAAGGCGAAGCGTGGTGCGGGTGGTCGGACTCGAACCGACACTCTGTCACCAGAACTGGATTTTGAATCCAGCGCGTCTACCAGTTCCGCCACACCCGCACGAGGCTGAAAGCGCCAATGACGCCTTGGCCGAAGCGGCGCCATGATAGGGACAGGCGTCCGCGCGTCAATGGAAACCGCATGCTCTGCCCCAGATTCTGCCCCTTCCGGCCGGGCACAAGCCCATAGACAGGTCCGCCCGCCCCCTGTAAGCAAATCCACATGCTTAGAAAGCTCTACGACTGGACCCTTTCCGTCGCCGCCCATCGCCATGCGCGCTGGTGGCTGGCCGCCATCTCCTTCGCTGAGAGCTCTTTCTTTCCCGTACCGCCCGATGTCGCGCTCATGCCCATGGTGCTGGCCGAGCGCAAGCGCGCCTTCGAATACGCGCTGATCTGCACCATTGCTTCCGTGCTGGGCGGGATCGCCGGTTACGCCATCGGCTATTTTCTCTTCGACACGGTGGGTGCCTGGATCCTCGATGTGTACGGCTATCACGAGAAATTCGCCGCCGTGCAGGAGAGCTACAATGCTTACGGCGCCTGGATCGTTTTCACTGCCGGGCTGACACCGATCCCCTATAAAATCTTCACCATCGCGAGCGGCGTCACCCAGCTCAATCTGGCGGTCTTCTTTGTCGCGAGCTGCGCGGCAAGGGGCCTGCGCTTTTTCGCCGTTGCCGCGCTTTTGTGGTGGTTCGGCCCGCCCATCCGCGCTTTCATCGACAAATATTTCGGCCTTCTATCAATTCTCTTTGTCATCCTCTTGATCGGCGGCTTCCTTGCCGTCAGCTTAGTGCTCTAATCTGCAAGGAGAAAAGCCGTGGCTCTTATCCCCATCCCCAGCCGGTCGGTCCCCTGGTGGGTGCTTGCCATCACTGCCTTGACCATTGGCGGGGCGCTTTTCTTCGAACATGTCATCGGCCTTCAGCCCTGCAGCCTTTGCCTTGTGCAGCGCAATCCCTATTACGCCGCGCTGCCGCTTGCCTTCCTTGCAGGCATTGCCAGCCGCGAGGCGAATATCGGTATCATTCCGCTGGCACTGATGGGCGCGCTGACATTGATCTTCATCGTGAGCGCCGGGCTCGGCATCCATCATGCCGGTGTCGAATATGGCTGGTGGGAAGGCCCTGCCGGTTGCAGCGGCGGACTTTCCTTCCCCGGCTCCGTCTCCGACCTGCAGGCGCAGTTGCAGGGTGCGCGGCCGGTGCGCTGCGACGAGGTGCCATGGTCCCTCTTCGGTCTTTCTCTGGCAGGCTACAATGTGCTGATTTCACTTGGCCTTGCCGCTTTGAGCGCCTTGCCCCTCATACGGGCCTATACGCAGCAAGGCGTGGAGGATGACGAATGAGCAAGACGAAGACCGAAGCGCCGAAGAAACCGCAACCCGGCAATCCGCGCACGCCCGAACGCATAAAGGAAATGCTGCGCGTCGATCATGCCGGTGAATATGGCGCGGTGCGCATCTATGCCGGCCAGCTTGCCGTCTTCAAAACCTTGGCGCACAAAACCGAAACCAGCGAAGCGCTGGCGCGGATGGAAGCGGAGGAGCAGGAACATCTTGCCCGCTTCAACGAATTGCTGAACGAGCGCCATGTGCGCCCCACTGCCTTTTCGCCCTTCTGGCACGTAGCAGGCTATGCGATGGGTGCGGCCACCGCGCTCATGGGCGAGAAAGCCGCTCATGCCTGCACCGTTGCCGTGGAAGAAGTGATCGACGAACATTACGCCTCCCAGGTGCGCGAGCTCGAAGCGCTGGGCGAGGAAGAAAAGCCACTTTGCGAGACGATCGAGAAATTCCGCCTGGAAGAAGTGGCGCATAGAGACGAAGCGCTGGAGAAAGGCGCAAAAGATACTCCTGGCTATCCTTTGCTCGCGGGCGCCATAAAATCCGCCTGCAGACTGGCGATCCGGCTTTCCGAGAAAGTCTGAAACCTCTCTTTCAGCGCGATAGAATGCCGCACCGCCGGTGTGGTTAACGACTCGGCGCGGAATATTCTGTACGTAGACGGAAATATTCCCGGAAAGCTGAGTACACCCCCCATGCCCACTTCCGACAATTCCGCACCGGGCGGGCCGATCACGAACCGGCCTACATCCGAGGCGACGACATCTTCTTTGCTTGAACTTCCCATCGCGCGTCACGCGCCGGGGCACCGCCTATTCGGCACGCTCTATGCGCTTTGGACAAGCCTGGAAGGTACGCCGCCTGCCTGGCACAGGTTTGATCCGCAAAGCGCCGCGGGCACCATGGCACACGCCTTCATCTTTCAATTCGAACCGGAAACCGGGCGCTACCGCATCCCCTTTATGGGCGCGGAGCTGCAACGGCTGATCGGCGAGGATTTCTCGAACCATTATCTCGACGAAATTTTCCCGGTCGGAAATCTCGCCGGCACGATCATGCGTCTCGAGCAATGCCGCAAGACGGGCGAGGCGTTTCTAATTCAAAAGAAAACGAGCTGGGCGGAAGAACAGCAGATCGTTTTCAACTCGCTCTTTCTTCCCTTCACGGATGAAAAGGGCGCCGTCACCACGGTTCTTGCCGCGGTCGATTTTGGCAATCCCATCGTGCCCTGCGCTTACGAGCCGGCGCCTGCTTACGGTTCGAGCTCGCTGTCCCAGTAAAGATAGTCGCGCCAGCTCGTGTGCAGATAGTTGGGCGGGAAGCGGCGCCCGTTGCGGTGCAGCTCATGCACCGTGGGCTGACAGGGTTTCTGCGCAGGGATCATGCCTGCATCCTTGGGTAGCCTGTTGCCTTTGCGCAAGTTACAGGGCGCGCAGGCGGCCACCACATTTTCCCAAACGGTCTGCCCGCCTTTCGAGCGCGGAATGACATGGTCGAATGTCAGCTCATGCGCATCACCGCAATATTGGCACTCGAACTTGTCGCGCAGGAAAACATTGAACCGCGTGAAGGCAGGATACTTCGCAGGCTTCACGTAAGATTTCAGGCAGACGACGGACGGCAGCTGAATTTCGAAGCTCGGGCTGTGCACCGCCGTGTCATAAGTGGAAACGATATTCACCCGGTCGAGAAAGACCGCCTTGATCGCATCCTGCCAGGACCATAAGGACAAAGGATAGTAGCTGAGCGGCCGGTAGTCGGCGTTCAGGACGAGGGCCGGACACGCATCCGGCGAAACAAACGCGGCCTGGCTCACTGACGGACCTCCCTCTGTCATTCTGCCTGCCGAGAAACTACTATATCTTGTGCAACACTCTTGTGAAATAGCGAGAATTGGTCAAAAGCCAAGAAGCCCGAAAAATTATGAGCGATCGCCCCTCACCGCCTGTCTTCCGCTTCGCCCCAAGCCCCAATGGCTACCTGCATTTAGGCCATGCCTATTCGGCGCTGGTCGGGGCACAGGCGGCGAAAAACGCAGGCGGGCGCTTCCTTTTGAGGATCGAGGATATCGACCGCGGCCGCTGCCGGCCGGAATATGAAGAGGCGATTTTCGAGGATCTGGCCTGGCTCGGCCTCTCCTGGGAAGAGCCGGTCCTGCGCCAATCCACCCGTTTCGATGCCTATGAAGCGGCATTGAAAAAGCTGCGGGCGCTGGGTGTCGCCTATCCCTGCTTTGCCACACGGAAAGAAGTCATCGGCGCTATCGAAGAATCGGGCATCGGTCTCGACCGCTGGCCGCGCGACCCGGACGGCGCCCCGCTTTACCCCGGCCTCTACAAGGACCTGCCGCCGCGTGAACTCAGCCGGTTGATGTGGGAAGGGGTGAGCTATGCTTGGCGGCTCGACATCGAAAAGGCGAAGACGCTGGCAGAGGAAAAGCAGGGTGGCCCGATCTTCTTCACGGAAGAAGGCGCAGGCCCCCGCGGAGAAACCGGCCGCCTAGCCATCGAGCCAGAGCGTTACGGCGACACGATCATTGCCCGCAAGGACGTGCCGACCTCTTATCATATCGCCGTTTGCGTCGATGATGCCGCGCAAGGCGTCACCCATATCAGCCGGGGCCAGGACCTTTTCTACATGACCCATATCCACCGGCTCTTGCAGGTGCTGCTGGATCTGCCGGAACCTACCTACCGCCATCACCCGCTCATCCGCGATGAAACGGGGCGGCGGCTTTCCAAAACCGCGAAAGACATGGGGATAAGGGAACTGCGCAGCGAAGGGCTGAGCCCCGACGATATCCGCGCCATGGTCAGCCTTGCCGAAGCCGAACGGGCTTAAAGAAAAATATTCAGCATCACCGTCAACGTGACGAGGCTGAGCGCCGTTGCCAGCACCACGGCGGAAGAGGCCGCGCCTGGGGCCGCCTGATAGCGCGAGGCAAGCACGAAAGAGAAAACCCCCGTCGGCATGGCCGCCATGGTCGTTGCGACTTTCACCCAGAGCGGGGAAAGCCCGAAGACATAAAAAGACAAGACGAAGACGATGAGCGGATGCACCGCAAGCTTGAAGAAGGAAATCGTCGCCGCCGTGCCGACCGAACGCTTGATTTCATAACGCGTCAATGTCGCCCCGAGCGAGAAGAGTGCGCAGGGAATGCCCGTGCGGGCGAACATTTCCAGCACCGTGTCGGCTGGCCCCGGAATGCCGAGCCCGAGCTGGCCATAGGTAATACCCAAAGCCAGCGCGACGATGACGGGGTTCGTCACCATGCCTTTCAGGCTTTCGCCTAAAATCGCAGGCGGGGTCAGGCGCTTGCCGCCGCGCGGCTTCGTCGTCTCCAGCAAAAACGTCGCGATGGTGAAAATGGTGAGCCCGTGAAACGCAAGAATGAAGAAAAGCGGCACACCCGCCTCTTCCCCGTATGCGGTGAGAATAATGGGAATGCCGAGCATAACGGTGTTGGAAAACCCGCCGCCGAAACCGACGATCACGCTGTCCGCCGGCGAGCGGCGCAAAAACAAAAAGGCCGCTGCCCCGCAAAGCGCCCAGACGATGAGCACGCCGCCATAATAGGAAAGCCAGAGCCCCCAGGGCAGTTCGGCAGGAAGCTCGGTATTGGCGAGTGCACGGAAGAGCAGCGCGGGCAGCGCAAAGGTGAAGGCATATTTATCGATGCCGTCGATCGCCGTGGCGGAGAGAATACCGAACTTGGCTGCCAGAAGGCCGACGCCGATCACACCGAAGATCGGCAGAACGAGACTGATACCCGCTTCCATTTGATCACCCGCAAAGAAGCGGGAGAGGCCCCGCAACGGCGCGGACCCTAACGGCGCGGGCTCTGACGGTCAAATCGGGAAAGAACGCTTACCAGTCGTAAAGCCCGGTGAAGTTTTTAAAACCGGCCCCTTCCGCATAAGCCTGCCAGGCGGTGCGGAAGCGCGCGGTCGTCTTCGGGCTGTTGAAGCCCTGGCCGAGGCCGAGGATCACCAGTTCCTCGCAGCCCTCGTAATGAGCCTCTGGCGGGACAGGCAGCTTGCCGCCCCATTTCGTCAGCTTGCCATAATCGGAATCTTCGGCCCCGTCGGTCAGCAGCACCACGGTGGTGGGCATGGCCTTGCAATCGACGACCTGCGCCATCGTGTCGAGAAAAGGCACGATGTTGGTTTTCATCTGCGCCTCAAGCTTGCCCTCTTTGACAAGCGCAGGAAGATTGGCCACCAGCGTTTGAATGCCCTCGGCCACATCTTCAGGCCGGGCACGCGCGGAAATCACCTGATCGATTTTGAGGTGATTGGACGAGGCATCGTAAACACCGAAGGTGCGCACCATGACGCGCGAGCGCAAAGGCAGGGCATCCAGCTCTTCACCGAGCCGGGCGGCAACGCGCGCTGCATAACCTGCATCGGTGATCAAGGGATTGGATTTGGAAAGATCGAGCCCGACCAGGATCTGCCGCGCACCGTCCACCTCCGTACGGCCCGCATCGACGGCAAGCGCTGCGCCCGGCGCGCCCATGAGAGACGCACCGAAGAGAAACGCGCCAAGGAGTGCCAATCCCCGCATCGGCCTATTCCGCCGCACGCTTGTAACCACCCGGAGCCGGAACCTCCCGCGGACCGCGAAAGGGGGGCAGAATGTCACCGGCGGGTTCCCGCAGGCCCTCCTGTGAAACGCGCCCGGCCTGCATGGCATGGCGGGAATATTTCTCCCACCAGGCCCGGAAGGCTTCTTCATAGCGGGTGACCGTGTGGGACTGTTCGGCAAGCTGCGGGGCGGGCGCGGGCTGGGCCTCCGCCTTCGCTTTGCGGCCCCAGCGCGGGGCGGGCAGCGCCTTTTGCGTGGAAGCAAGGCGGCGGCGCGATTCCGACAGGCCCTGTTCATAAGCCTGGCACTCGCGCATCAGTCCTGCCCAGAGCGCATGGCGGCGGTTTTCCGTGCCTTCCATTTCCGAGAGGCGCTCGCGGCTTTCCGCATATTCTTCTTCCAATTGGGCAAGGCGGGCCATATCGCGCTTGCGCTGCACGAAATCCCGCGTCAGGAAAAGCCGGCGCAGATTGTTGAGCGCGAAGTGAAGGCACATGGCCGCAACGCCAGTGACAACCAGAAAGATCACGCCGAGCGAGGTCATCCAGAAAATCGGCTGATAGCCGCGCACCGTGGCAACGGAACCGGCGGCGGCTTCCGCCCCGCGTGTTGCATCCGTTTCAAGCCCGAGCTCGGCCAGCGCCCCGCCGAGCGAACCGCCGGAGCCGCCCGCGCCCACTTCCGCAAGCCCGTTCGGCAGCGACATCATGGCCAGAAGAAAGCCGACGCCGCCCAGCATCAAGAGCGCGAGCAGAAAAACGACGCGCACGAAAATGCCGCGCCCGAAACCCGACATATGTTCGATGAGAATATGCGCGGCGATCGTGGCAAAGAGCACCTGCAGCGATTTGAACGTGACGGAGGTTGCCAGCGTGCCCGGCAATTCCAGAAACTCATTGGCAAGAGCGCGCGTCCAAAATTCCGTGACGATAGCGTAATCGACGAACAGCGCGCCGCAGGTCACGAGCACCGCCAGCACGACCGCGCCCATATAGAAGGGGCGGAAGCGCGCCTGGCGCTCGCTTGCAATGTAATTGTCCTGGATCTGCGCGCGGGTGCCGTCGCTGATAAGGGAATTCATCTGAAATCTCATCTCGCCCTCCTTACGCCTGTTTCTTCGCGGAAGAGCGGCGGAAGCGGCCCCAGAAGCCGCCCGTCTTCGGATGCTCTTCCTCAAGCGGCGCGGCAAGGCGTTTGGCGAGCCCCACGATTTCCTGCGCCAGCACCTCCTGGCGCGCGCGCAGCCCGTGCAGCTCGCTCATATAGGCTTCATCGAGCGCGGTGAGCGAGGCATAGATGTGAATGTCAGGAAGCGGTTCGCCGTTGCGGCCATACTCATAGGCGGCATCGAGGGTGCGCCCGGCACCTGCGGCTTTTCCGGCGGATGAATAGGATCGGCTTGCCTGCGCCATGTCTCACCTCTTCCTTGCGGCCCGCGCGGGAGGGCGGGCTCGTCTCCGGCGCGAACGCCGGTCTGCATGTGAAGGGCGGGCGGCACGTCAGCGTTTCGGCCCCCCGGCCCGCTCTCACGGCGCCCTGTCGATGCGCCTGAAAGCCCTGCTTCCGGTAACGCCGCACAAGACCGGAAGCTCTTTACTTTTGCGCAATCAATATGACGAAACCAGTCCTGAAATGCGGCTGAAATGTGATCTTTTTGCAGATCGCCACAAGCAGGCCAGGGGCGGGCCAGAGGCAGGCCGGGGGCCAAACCCGCCAAACTGCCTACAAAGATGGCATTTGCCGCCTTTCAATGCGCGGGCAAGCGCCCATATCCCCTCTTCGTGCCATAAAGCCGTCAGGGGGGGAGCAATGGAGATTTTGGCTATATCGGGCAGCTTGCGGGCGGTCTCATCCAACACCGCAGTCCTGGAAGCGGCCCGCGCGCTCGCGCCGGAGGGGCTCAGCATCACGCTATACGAGGGGCTTGCCGCGCTTCCCCCGTTCAATCCCGATCTCGATGAGGAAAGCCTTTTGCCGGAAGCGGTACGCGCATTGCGATTAAAGGTCGGGGCCTGCGACGGGCTTTTCATCTCCGCGCCTGAATATGCCCATGGCATGCCCGGCGCGCTTAAAAACGCGCTGGACTGGCTGGTCGGCAGTCTGGAATTTCCCGAAAAGCCCGTGGCGCTGATCAATACCTCCCCGCGCGCTGTTCATGCGCAGGGCCAGCTTGTGGAAGTGCTCAGCACCATGTCCGCAAACCTCATAGAAGAAGCGTTCCTCACGCTCCCGCTGCTCGGCCGGGGGCTGGACGCAGAAGGCATTGCCGCCGATGAGGAACTGAGCGCAGACATAAGCGCCGCACTCTATGCCTTCAAAGCTGTGCTGCGCTGAAGCTTATTCGCCCTGCTTTTCAATCCCCGCCCAGACCATGCGGGCGAACTGCTCGGCTTTCAAAAACCCATCGCCCCATTCCGCATCGAGCGCGGCGAAGGGCTTAGCGCCCACCCAGTCGGCATAGGAAAGGCCCTTATCCCGCGCGCCATGGGCACTGGCGGAAGCGGTTTTCAGCATCTCACGGAAGGCAATGAGATCGGCGCGTGTGGCGAGCGGCCCATGGCCCGGCATGAAACGCGTCTCCGCATTCGTTTTGTCCAGCACCTTACCAAGCGCGGCGATCACCCCGTCAATGCCGCCGCCCGACCAGGCATCGATCACCGGATAAAACCCGTTGAAGAAAAGATCGCCCGTATGCACCACATTCGAGCGCGGCCAGTAGATGAAGGTGTCGCCATCCGTATGCGCGCCGTGCACATGGATAAGCTGCGCTTCTTCGCCGTTCAGGTGAATGGCCGAGCGGTCATTATAGGTCAGATGCGGCAGGGCGGCTTTCGGCGCGGGCGGCGCCGGGCGCTCGAAGGCGGTAATTTCCTGCCCCTTCTCCATCCGGGAGCGGACATTCTCATGGGCAAAAATCAGCGCGCCTTCTTTGCCCAGATTCTCATTGCCGCCCGTATGGTCGCCGTGCCAATGGGTGTTGACCACGAGCCGGATGGGGCCGGAAGAAATCGCGCGCACCGCCTCCAAAATCGACGGTGTCATCGGCGCATATTGATCGTCGATCAGATAAACCCCGTCAGGCCCGGCGGAGACACCGATATTTCCGCCCTGCCCGATCAGCATGTAAAGCGTCTCCGTCAGTTTGACAGTTTCGACCTTCACTTGCTCTTGCGCCAGGGCATTACCGCTTACCAGCATTGCCGCCAAAAATCCGTATACCGCTGCCCTGCTGCGCAATGCCTTGCCTCCTTGAGCTTGAAAACGAAACGGGCCCAGCATGAACCGGGCCCGTCTTCACCGCACATCACACTTGGTTGAGTGCGATGCGTCAGTATTCAGCGCTCTTGAGCGATTGCGGACAGCGGTAGGTTTTCATCTCCGCATAAACAGTGTCGCGTTCTTTCTGCAGAGCATCCAGCGCATCTTTTTCCTGCTGATTGCCCTCCGTGCCAAGCGCGAGCGGAAAGAGCACCGTCGCGGACAAATATCCCAAAGTTTGATTCTTGGTACGGTTGCCTTCGACAACGGCATTCAGATCGCGGGCCTTGGTTTGATTTTTTGCGAGTCGCTCCCGCAACGTCGCGCATTTTGCCAAGCGCTCGCTCTCGCCTGCATCAACCTGAGCAGGCGCGGTCTGCGCGGTCGGCAACTCAGGGGCACTGCGTACACAAGCGGCAAGAAGGCTTGCCGCCACGATTGCAAAAAACGCTTTATTCCTTAAAGGCAACGGCACGTCCCTTCCCCTCGAGAACACCCCAGCTCGCGAGGCCGATACCGACCGTGCCATAGCGCGTCAAAATCACCGCATCTGCGCCCAGTTTGTAAGCTTCCTCACGCAGCCGCTCGTTCACCATTTCCCGCGTCGGGTCCTGATCGAACAAGGTGGTTTTGGAAACACTGACGGAAATATCGCCCAACACGGCATATTTGCGGTCGGTAACATCTTCCTCTGTCAGAACGATGTCTTTCGCGGCCCGGCGGGACGAAACGGACGTGGAGCTTGAGCTCGCGGATGCTTTGTCGACGCTCGCGCTTGATCGGTGAGACGCACAGCCGGCAAGCAACACACCGGACAACGCGACAAGAACAACGGATTTCAGAATACTGGACATACTTACCCCCTAGTGAAAACAAGGGGTTCATGATGCAGGAGCCCGCACCTTCCTACAACCGATATTTTAATATACTCACGCCGCCCGCTCGTCCGGGTCCACGAGGGTGACGACATCGGCCATGATCTTGTTGAGGTCGAAATCCTTGGGCGTATAGACGGCGGCGACGCCTGCCTCGCGCAGGCGCGCTTCGTCTTCGGCCGGAATGATGCCGCCGACGATGACGGGGATATGATCGAGGCCCGCCGCGCGCATCCGCGTCATGACATCGGCAACGAGCGGCACATGGGAGCCTGAAAGGATCGAGAGCCCGACCACATGCACATCGCCTTCCTGCGCAGAAGCAACGATCTGCTCCGGCGTCAGGCGGATGCCTTCATAAACGATATCCATGCCTGCATCGCGCGCGCGTACCGCAATCTGCTCGGCGCCGTTGGAATGCCCATCAAGGCCGGGCTTGCCGACGAGAAACTTAAGCCGCCGTCCGAGCTTCGCCGAAACCGCGTCCACCGCCGCGCGCAGCCCATCAAGCCCGCCCGCATCATTGCGTGCGGCTTTGGAAACGCCGGTCGGGGCTCGGTACTCGCCGAAGACCGAGCGCAGCACGTCGCCCCACTCGCCCGTCGTCACGCCCGCTTTCGCGCAGGCAATGGAGGGCTCCATGATATTGCGGCCTTCTTTCGCCGCAGCGCGCAGCTCGTCCAGCGCGGCTTGCACCGCGCCTGCATCGCGCGCCTCGCGCCAGGCTTTGAGCGCGGCGACCTGCTCGGCCTCCACACCCTCTTCCACCGTCAGGATCGCGCCTTCACCAGCCGTGAGCGGCGAGATGGCGGTTTCCACATATTTGTTGACGCCGACAACGGAAAGCGAGCCTTCTTCGATGGCTTCAAGCCGCGCCGCATTCGACTGCACGAGACGCTCTTTCATGAAGGCGCTTTCGACGGCGGTGACCGCCCCGCCCATCTCCTCGATCTGGCGCAGCTCTTCAAGCGCCGTCTCTTTCAGCTCACGGACTTTCTTTTCCATCACCGTGGAGCCTTCGAAAATATCTTCATATTCCAGAAGGTCGGTTTCGAAGGCGAGGATCTGCTGGGCGCGCAGCGACCATTGCTGGTCCCAAGGGCGCGGCAGGCCGAGCGCTTCGTTCCAGGCGGGAAGCTGCACGGCGCGCGCCCGCGCATTCTTGGACAAGGTCACCGCCAGCATTTCGATGAGAATGCGGTAAACGTTGTTTTCCGGCTGCTGCTCGGTCAGCCCCAATGAGTTCACCTGCACGCCGTAGCGGAAGCGGCGCAGCTTTTCATCTTCAACGCCGTAACGCTCCCGGCAAATCTCGTCCCAAAGCTCGGTAAAGGCGCGCATCTTCGCGATCTCGGTAACGAAGCGCACGCCGGCATTGACGAAGAAACTGATACGCCCCACGACGCGTGCGAAATCGGCCTCCGGCACCTGCCCGCCCGCTTTCACCGCATCGAGCACGGCAATAGCGGTCGCCAGCGCATAGGCAAGCTCCTGCGTCGGCGTCGCGCCTGCCTCCTGCAAATGATAGGAGCAGACATTGGTGGGGTTCCATTTCGGCACTTCGCGGTAGGTATAGGAAATCACATCCGCAATGAGCCGCATGGAAGGTTTCGGCGCGAAGACATAGGTGCCGCGCGAGAGATATTCCTTGATGATGTCGTTCTGCACCGTGCCGGTGAGCTTGGCCCGGTCCGCCCCCTGCTCATCCGCCACCGCGATATAAAGCGCCAAGAGCCAGGCCGCCGTCGCGTTGATCGTCATGGAGGTGTTCATCTGGTCGAGCGGGATCCGGTCGAAAAGAGCGCGCATATCCCCGATATGACAGACGGGCACGCCCACCTTGCCGACCTCGCCTTTCGCCAGCACATGGTCGCTGTCATAGCCCGTTTGCGTGGGCAGATCGAAAGCGACGGAAAGGCCCGTTTGCCCCCGCGCCAGATTTTCCCGGTAAAGCGCGTTCGAGGCCTTGGCCGTGGAATGGCCCGCATAGGTGCGGAAAATCCAGGGGCGGTCTTTGTCGTGCTGAAAGGGCGTCTCGGCCATCTGCCATCTCCGGGTGGGCATGTTTCCGGAGCCAATAGCACAGCGCGCCCGCGCCGCCAAACCCTGACGGCCCGCGCGACGCTGCGTTTTCCGGGCTCTTGCGGCGAAGTGGCCCTAGAGCACGTCGGAGAGAATATCGACGATGATGCCCGTCGCCGCCGCCACAAGCAGCACGTCATCCCCGACGATCAGCCGCTCATAACCCTCATAGACAGGCAGGCGCAGAGACAGATCCTGCGGCAGATAGCGCTTGGCGATGCCTGGCGGCAGCGGCTTGCCGCGCGCGAGATTCTTGGCGATGCCCGGCGGCAAGGGCTTGCTGGTCATGCCGTGGCGGCCGAAATAGTCGCGGATGATCTCGGTTTCATTGACCCCGAAGCGGATTTCGGCATGAAGGCCGGGACCGGCATCGCCGCCGCGCTCAATCCCTTGCTTGGCATGGCCGGGCGGCCCGCCCGGAGACCCAAGCGCCTTGTCGCTCTTGGCCATCGCCGGTCCGGCCGAAAACCCAAGGGCAACCGCCAGCAGAAGGCGGGGCCCGAAAAAGGCGCGCAGAAAGGAAACGGGGTTGTCAGGCCGGCCAGAGCGGGCAGTGCGGGCGGTGCGGCGCATCATGGGAAACTCCCCTGCTGAGTTTGTTCGTCTTACCCCATCAACGCCGCTCCGCCCGCTTTGTGCCCGGGCGGATGCTTAGCTTCGCGAACCGAAAAACTTCACATCGAGCGCCCACTTATCCTCGTCCTTGAACGCCATCAGCGCCACGGTCGCCGAAACGACGCAGAGCGAGGGGAAGAAGAGGATATTCACCGCCTCACGCCCGAAAATCAGGCCGAGCGGATCGACCAGCGAAGGCCAGATCGCCGCCGCGCCGAGCGCCAGCGAGATGAACTGCGCGGGATAAGCGATGGAGCGCAAAAGGCCCAAAATCACGCAGAGCGCCAGCAGCGTCTGGCCGGTGCCCAGCACATATTGCAGCGTTTCGTTGCTCAACAGCCCGCCATAATATTTGTCCGAAACGCCGATCGCCTCCTCGGTCGCGCCGAGCCGCACGATCGCCCAGATCAACAGCAAAAGCCCCGTCGACAGACGCAGCAGCAACAAAGATAGTGGTTTCATTCAATGCCCCTCATATAACGGCGCGCCGCCGCGCCTTTGAACAGAGGGTAAAGTGGGTGCGGCCCCGGCCCGCCTGTCCTTCTCTTCAGCAAATGGGGCCTGCCCAGCCATGACCGCATCCGTGATTTTGCCCGATCTGACCCGCCTTCTTGCAGCGGGCAGCCAAGAAGCCGAAAAAATGCTGGCGGCGGCGCGGCGCGGCGTGTTCGACCTCGTGGCCGTGGACGGCAAACCCGACCGGGCAAAGCTCGATGAAGAACAATTTGCCTGCCACGGCCTTGCCTGGCTCGCGACTTATGTGGAAGCGCTGCGCCAGCTTCACGCCTATGCCGCGCGTATGGAAGAAGAAGGCCGCTTTGGCGAGATCGAGCAACTTCTCGTGCAGATCGGGGCCGGGGAATATCTCAACCAAATCTCCGGCGGCATTCAGATGAACCAGACGGAGATCGTGCGCCCGCACGATCTTCACATTCCAGATGAGGTGCATGCCGCCTTCCATACGAAGGACGTGCGCACACTCTGCGTGGAAGGCAATACGCCTGCCGTGCGCGCCCGCCTTGCCCAGCTCATGGCCGAGCAGGCGGGCACGGCGAGCTTCGGCGATAGCGGCCTCGATGAAACGCTAAGCCAGATCCGCGAGCAGATGCGCCGCTTTGCCGACGAAAAAGTGCTGCCCCATGCCCATCAATGGCATCTGGACAACGCCTATATCCCGCTCGACGTGATTGCGGAAATGTCCGAGCTTGGCGTGTTCGGCCTCACCATTCCGGAAGAATTCGGCGGGCTGGGCCTTGGCAAGGAAAGCATGTGCGTCGTCTCCGAAGAGCTTTCGCGCGGCTATATCGGCGTCGGCTCGCTCGGCACGCGTTCGGAAATCGCCGCCGAGCTCATTCTGGGCGGCGGCACGGACGAGCAGAAAAACCATTGGCTGCCGAAAATCGCCTCCGGTGAGATTCTGCCCACCGCCGTCTTCACCGAACCCAATACCGGCTCCGACCTTGCCTCGCTGCGCACGCGCGGCAAGAAAGACGGCGATGTCTATAAGATCACCGGCAACAAGACCTGGATCACCCATGCCGCCCGCGCCGATGTCATGACGCTGCTGGCGCGCACCAATGACGCGCCGGGCTACAAAGGCCTGTCCATGCTGCTGGCGGAAAAACCGCGCGGCGATGACGATGAGCCCTTCCCCGCCAAAGGCATGAGCGGCGGCGAGATCGAAGTGCTCGGCTACCGCGGCATGAAGGAATTCGAGATCGGCTTCGACGATTTCGAGGTGAAGGCGGAAAATCTCTTAGGCGGGGCGGAAGGCCAGGGCTTCAAACAGCTTATGGTGACATTCGAAAGCGCGCGCATTCAAACTGCCGCCCGCGCCATCGGCGTGGCTCAAAGCGCGCTGGAGATCGGCCTGCAATACGCGCAGGAGCGCCAGCAATTCGGCAAGGCGATCTTCTCCTTCCCGCGCGTCTTCACGAAACTTGCGCTGATGGCGGCGGAGATTCTGATCGCCCGCCAGCTCACTTACTTTGCCGCGCGCGAAAAGGATGAGGGCCGGCGCTGCGATCTGGAAGCGGGCATGGCAAAGCTGCTCGGCGCGCGCGTTGCCTGGGCGGCAGCGGACAATGCGCTGCAGATCCATGGAGGCAATGGCTTCGCACTTGAATACCCGATCAGCCGCGTGCTCTGCGATGCCCGCATCCTCAACATCTTCGAAGGAGCCGCGGAAATTCAGGCCCAGGTCATCGCCCGCCGCCTCCTCGACGGGGTGAACTGAGCGCTGCGCCTAAATCGGTCCTGTTCGAAAGCTGCCCGCCGGGATAGGCTCGCGCCAAAGCGGGCCTTGGTGGATAGCGGGCCTTGGCGGAAAGCAGCGGGCGGAACATTTCATGCGGAAAACAATCTGGGCATTGGGCGGCACGGCCCTTTTTCTCGGTCTTCTCTGGGCCGGGATCTTTCTTGTCTATATGCCCTCGCAGCTTGCGGTCGTTGCCCGCCAGCCTATCACCGAAACCCCGCGCGCCGTTGGCCTCGACTTCGAAGAGGCCGTGGTGGAGCCGGAAGATGCCCCGCTCAAACTGCGCGGCTGGTGGATGCCCGCAGGTGCACCACAAGCCGGGCCCAAAGCCGGGCTCCTGGCCATTCACGGTGCCGGCGGCACGCGCGAGATGCGCGCCACCAAGGGCCTTGGCATTTACAAGGACATGAACGCGCGCGGCTTTTCCATTCTTGCCATCGATCTGCGCAATCACGGCCAGTCGGACGGGGACGGTACAGGCCGCTTCGAGCTCGGCCTGAAAGAACGCCATGATGTGCGCGCGGGCCTTGCCGCCCTTAAAGCGCGCCTGCCCGGCAAGCCGCTATATGCCTTCGGCCTTTCCATGGGCGGGGCCTCGCTCATTCATGCGCTGACCGATGAGGAGATGGGAGGCGCGCTGACCGAAGATTTGGAAGGGCTGATCCTGCTCGACCCGCTGCTCGATTATGAAAGCGCCACCCGCGCCGGGGCTTATGCAGTGATGGGCATTCCGCATGCCATGACGGGCCCGGCCATCTGGACCGCGGAACGGCTTTATGATTTTCCCGGAAAGACCGACCGCCCGCTGGAACGCGCCTCACACGTGAACCTACCGACCCTCATCCTTCAGGATGCAGGCGACCCCGTGACCCAGCGCCGCTTTGCCGAAGAATTCACCCGCCTCAACAAACAAACGAAACTCTGGCTCGCGCCGGACGTGCCGGCCGATCATCCGGCCATGGGACCCGCCGGGCGCTGGGGCACCCATGGACGCGCCTACCTGCTGCACCCCGAAGCCACCATGCATCAGATCGATCTGTTTCTGGCGGCGACCGGCCATGAGACACGGCAAACGGCTAAGCGGGAAACAGCCGGGCGGGGAACGGAACAAGCTGGACAAACAGGCTCATTCGACTAGGTCAAACCCATGACAGACATTTTCGATTATCTCATTCCCCTTTCCCTCGCCGCCGTGCTGGTCGTTCTTCTGGCCGGGCTTTGGAACATGATGCGCGGCGGCTCCGCCTCGCGCTCCCAGACCCTGATGCGCTGGCGAGTCGGGCTGCAATTCGCAGCCATTTGCGTACTGATGGCGGCATTTTACTTCACAGCGGCGTGAGATGCCGGCTGCCGCCGCACCCGCCCCGTTCCGATCTGATGCAGATAAGCAACGCCCCCCGGGAAACCGACCGTTCCCCCTCGCACTTGCTTTGGACAAGCCCCTCCCGTAACCATTATTAACTCCTCAATTCCCTTCCTTCAGATAGGATGGGCTTAGGAATTGATGCGCTTTACTGGGGAAGCGCAGCCATGATTTTACGAAGGGGGCTCCCGTGATCCTTAGAAAGACCCTTGCTTGCGCCATGCTCTTTGCGACCCTTGGCGCTGTCCCAGCATTTGCCGCAGAAGAGTCGATCGTCGACGAAGTGCGCCTCGGCGTGATGGACCATGAACTGTCCTTGTTCCGTGACGACACGGATGAAGACGGTGTCGACATCAACGGCGAAGTGCTGTTCACCTCGCCGGACTGGCTGGAATGGGCCGGTTCTCCGCGCCCCCATCTCGGCGCGACAATCGCCACCCATAACGACACCACGAGCTTCATCTATACGGGCCTTGCCTGGGATTGGAACTTCTGGGGTCCGCTTTTCGTGGAAGGCGCGTTCGGCGCGGCTCTGCATGACGGCGAGACGGGCACCTCCACCCAGCAGAACGAACTCGGCTGCGCCTGGGCATTCCATGAAAGCGCCTCGCTCGGTTACAACCTGACCGACAATCACCGCCTGATGCTGACGCTGGAACACATCTCCAATGCGAGCCTGTGCGATGACAATGAAGGCCTGACGAATATCGGTGTCCGCTACGGTTACCGCTTCTAAGCCGGACGGAAATAGATTTCAGAAAACGGGGCTTCGGCCCCGTTTTTTATTGCTTAAAGCCCGGGCCGGGTCTTATTAAATTATCGTTTTACAGAAATTTATTTCTGTATTATGGATTTCCCTGAACTCAAGGGAGAGATCCATGACCGACCGCACCCGCCGCATTACCGTCCTCAGCGCCGTCACCAAACATCTCTGCAGTTTCCTTTTGATCGCCCTGCCTCTCGGCCTTGCCGCGTTCTGGCTGGTCTTCGCCGAGCCTGATCCGGCCCGTTTCGGCCCGGGCTTTGCCATGGGGCCCGACACGCCGCTGGAGCGGGGCCTCGGCCTTGGCCTCTCTCTGATCCCGCTTGCCATCGCGCTTTTCGCGCTCGTCAATCTGCGCCGGCTTTTCAGCTTCTATGCGGCAGGGGTCTATTTCACGCCTGCCACCGTGCGCTGCTTCACGAACATGGCCTGGGCGCTTGTCGCGGCAACGCCGGCGGGCATCCTGACGGGCGCGGCCCTTTCCGTCGCCCTTTCCTATGACAATCCGGCCGGCCAGCGGGAGCTAGCCATCTCTCTTTCCTCCGCCCAGCTCACCATGCTTCTGACCGGCATCGTGCTCCTGGTCATTTCCTGGGTCATGGCCGATGCCGTGCGCCTTCAGGAAGAAAACGCCGCCTTCGTCTAAGGAGTTTCCATGCCCATCACCGTTACGCTGGACGTCATGCTGGCGCGCCGAAAAATGCGCTCTAAAGAACTTGCCCAGGAGATCGGCATTACCGAGGCCAATCTCTCACTTCTGAAATCGGGCAAGGTGAAAGGTGTGCGCTTTGAAACGCTGGAAGCGATTTGCCGGGCGCTTGCCTGCCAGCCCGGCGACCTTCTCGTCTATGAGCCCTCGAACGGCCCGCCTTCACCTCTTGGCAGGGAGGCTGCGGAATGAGACGGGCACTCTTCATTCTCCTTGCCGCCGCTCTGCTCACCGCCTGCAGCCAGGCAGCGCGGGAGAGATTCGCCCGCGATCTTTGCCAGAATGCGCCCAATTGCACCGCTTATGACAAGGACGGCAAGCCGGTGAGCAACAAGGATTTTTGCGTCGGACGGCAGGTTTGCCGGGGCGTGCCTTAAGCGCCCCTCAAAAACTCGCATGATAATCATCATGCGAATGTTGACGCGGCAAACGGCGCCCATTAGCGTCTCTTCTCTCAAAGGGGGGAGAGATGGGCACCACAAAACCGAACCGGGGCAAACGGGCCGAAAGCAAGGATGAGAGCAAGCAGCGCATTCTCGCAGCCGCCGCCGACATGCTGCGCGAGGAAGGGGGCGGCAGCTTTTCCGTCGCCGATGTCATGGCCCGCGCAGGCCTGACCCACGGCGCCTTCTATTCTCACTTCCCCGACAAAGACGCGCTGATCGAGGCCGCCTTCCGCGCCGCCTTCAATTACCGGGAAAGCTGGCTTGCCGCTGCCGAAGGCGCGCCCGCGCATGAACGCGTGCCGCGCCTCCTTGAAGGCTACCTCAACGCCAAGCACCGCGACCGCCCGGCGGCAGGCTGCGCTTTTGCTGCTTGCGCCCAGGAATTTGCCCATGGCACCGCCGCGCAGCGCCGCGCCTTTGCCGATGAGATCGAAACCACACTCAGCCGGCTCACCGCCTTGCTCGGCGGCAAAGACGGCAACGCCGATACAGCTGCCTGCGAGAGCGAAGTGATCGGCCTTCTCAGCTTGTGCGTCGGGGCCATGAGCCTTGCCCGCGCCGTGGAGGACCCCGCCCTTTCAACCCGCATTCTGGAAGCGGCCTTGAATTACGGCCGAGGGCCAGCCGCCTGAACACATCTTTCGACGACAACCAAAAATAAAAAGACACCGGCAAGAAAAGACAGGAAAAAGAATGAGCGATATTTCAACCGCCGAGCATCCGAAAAACACCGTCACCGTCAAAGGCAAGTCCATGGCCTATGTGGACCTTGGCCCGGCAAGTGGCGAGCCCGTTCTCTTTCTGCATGGCAACCCGACCTCCTCTTACCTCTGGCGCAATGTCATGCCGCATCTCACCGGTCAGGCGCGCTGCATCGCGCCGGACCTGATCGGCATGGGCGATTCGCAAAAGCTCGAAAACTCCGGCCCGGACCGCTACACGTTCAAGGAACACCGTGAGTATCTCGACGGCTTCGTTGAGGCGCTCGGTATCGGCAACAATCTCACCCTCGTCATTCACGACTGGGGCTCGGCGCTCGGTTTCGATTGGGCAAACCGCCACCGCGAGGCGGTGAAAGCCATCGCCTATATGGAAGGGATCGTGCGGCCCATGGCATGGGACGAATGGAACCCGGACGCGCGCCCGGTTTTCGAAGGCTTCCGTTCGCCCGCCGGTGAGGAAATGGTGCTGGAGAAAAACGTCTTCGTGGAACGCGTGCTGCCCGGCTCCGTGCTGCGTGGGCTGACCGAAGAAGAGATGGCCGTTTACCGCCGCCCCTTCGAAAAGGCAGGCGAGGACCGCCGCCCGGCGCTTACCTGGCCGCGGCAGATCCCGCTGGCGGGTGAGCCGGCGGACGTGGTGGAGATCGTTCAGTCTTATGCGAACTGGATGGTCTCGAACGATCTGCCCAAGCTCTTCATCAATGCCGATCCCGGCGCAATTTTGATCGGCGCGCAGCGCGAGTTCTGCCGCAGCTGGAAGAACCAGACGGAGGTTACCGTCAAAGGCTCGCATTTCATTCAGGAAGACAGTCCGCACGAAATCGGCAAGGCCATCGCCCAGTGGCGCAGCCACCTTTAAGGCACTGAGCCCACCGCACCAATCAGCGCCGCCCTTTCATGGAGAGGGCGGCGTTTGCTTGCCCGCCTCAACATCCCTTGATCCTGCCCGCCGCCCGGCGCATCCTCTTCAAACATAAGACTGGGAGGGGATGCACCATGTCACAAGATATTCAAGCCGGAACCGTCCGTGCCTATACGGGCACGGCCAAAGCACTGCACTGGCTGATCGCGCTTTTCGTACTCGTCATGCTGATCTTCGGCTGGACGCTAGGCGATCTGCCGGAAAAAGAACATGTCGAAACGCTGGTCATCCACTCCTCGCTCGGCGCCTCCGTGCTCATTCTCATGACGGCCCGCCTCATCTGGCGGCTCACGCATCCCGCACCCGCCCTGCCCGCCGATCTGCCGCGCTGGCAGGTGGTGCTTTCAAAGGCCGTGCATCATAGCCTTTATCTCTTTCTCTTCCTTCAGCCCCTCTGGGGCATCGGCCAATCGCTCTTTGCCGGTTTTCCGGTAAGCCCCTTCGGCCTCGGTCCGCTCCAGATCGAAGAGAACGAACAGCTGTTCGGGATTTTCCATACCGCCCATGCGATCAATGCGATGATCCTGATTGCGCTGCTGGTTCTGCATATTCCCGCCGCGCTCTATCATCACTTCATCCGCAAAGATGTGGTACTGAAAAGGATGCTGCCTTTCGCCAAGGTTTAAGGCGCAACCAGCTTCTCCCGCGCTCTGTCCCAGCGCCAGTTCGCGGCAGGGGGGGCGATGCTGACACCGCCGGTCCACCGGGCAGGCGGGGCAAGATCGAGATAGTCCCGCGTGCCCGCAAGCACGGCCTCGCCTGCCGGGGTAAGAGCCGCGCGGGCCTGCGGCCAATCTTCTTCATTCTCGTAAGAAAGCGTGAGCGGCGGGGTCGCCGCTGCCGCCATCTCTTTCAAGATCACCCAGAACATGAGATCGCCGAGCCAGGGCAAGGGCTCGCGCTCCAGCATCAGCGCGCGGAAGATGCGCCCCGCGCTGCGTTCTTCTTCAGCGAGAATTTCGAGAATAAAACGCTGTGTAAGCGAAAGCCCATCGCCTGCGCCCGGCAACTCGGCCAGATGGCGGCGCAAGGCGCGCGCAAGAAAGGGAAGCGGCAGATCCCCCCGCGCTGCCAAGCGGGTCAGCGCTTCCGGCGAGGGCGCTCTGAGCGCGGCGAAAGCCTCCTGCGCGCAGGAAAGCTGCGCAGGTGTCACGGTCTGACGCCGTTCCCAAAGAAGACGCAAGGCTTCGGGCGGCAATTGTCCGAGCCCCCAGAAAGGCTGCATGCCGGGAAAGCTGCCCGCCGTGGCAAGCTCCAGGCGCAGCGGCGCGCGCGCCTCCGCCAAAATGCTGAGCACATAAATCAGAATGAGCTGATCGAAACTGTCATGCTCGAACCAGAGAACGGCACGCCGGTAAGTCTCGCCCGCGCGCTCCAGCTTTTCCTGCACCTCGTAAAGGAGGTTTGAGCCCGGCACATCGAAAGCGCCGAACGCGCCGTCCAGAAAGCCCACGCGGGCGGCAAGCCAGTCCGCCCCTTCCCTGACCGGCCCTATGGCGAGCGGATTGGAGACTTCCAGAAAGTCACCCCTAAAGCCCGCGAGCGGCAGCACCTTTTCGATATCGTTCCCGCAGCGAATATGCAGCGTCGGCATATCGCTATCGAGCGGCGCTCGGACTGTGCCGGTCATATCCGCTCGCGCGGCGGTCATTTCTTCGACATGGGCTTTCAGCTTCGGCCAGCTGGCAAGGCCAAGCTCACGGGCAATGACAAATTGCGCATCGGCGAGCCTGAAGGGATCGCGGGGGCTTCCCTCCTTTTGCGCGGCAACACGCGCCAGCGCGGCGCTGTCGCCCGCAAGGGTGAGCCGGTGCAGCTCCTTGGCGCGTTTCTTCTGCTGGTCGAGATTGAGACGGAAAGGGTTCTCCGCCAAAGCGGGATCGGTCATGGCCGGTTCCTCTTCATCAGGTCCGTGTCCGCCTGTCAGACTGAAAAGGAAACCGTGAAACGGTATCTGTTCGTCTGGTCGCGGGCGCAGCCCTTTCCGCGGACAATGGAGGCATCGACCAAGCCGCGCTCAGTTTTGCCCGCCTGCCCCGCCCCGTCAAGCTACCCGGCATTTTGCATTTGCCGCCAAGGCGGTATCATCCCCGAAAGAAACCGGCGCTTCATAAACGCGCCGAGGCCCCTCCTGCCCGAACGAAAGAAACCGCCATGGTCGTTTTGAACAAGATCTATACCCGCACGGGCGATGAAGGCACGACCGCGCTCGGCACCGGCCAGCGCCTGCCCAAGCACGACCTGCGCATCGAGACCTATGGCACGACGGACGAGTTGAACGCGGTGGTGGGCCTTGCCCGCCTTCATGCAGGCAACGTTCCCGGCATGGACGAGATGCTGGGCCGCATTCAGAACGACCTTTTCGACCTCGGCGCGGATCTGTGCATTCCGCCCAACGAGCCCTTGCCCGAGATGATGGAAGGTTATGAACCGCTGCGCATCGGCGAGGAGCAGGTGGCTCGCCTCGAGCGGGAGATCGACGCCATGAACAAGGAAATGGCGCCGCTGAACTCCTTCATCCTGCCGGGCGGCAGTCCCCTTTCTGCGCATTTGCACCTGGCCCGCACCGTCTCGCGCCGGGCGGAGCGCATCATGACGGCGCTGAAGGAGCGCGATCCGGAAGGGGTGGGCGCCCCGGCCCTGAAATATGTAAACCGGCTCTCCGATTTCTTTTTTGTCGCAGCGCGCCATGCCAACCGGGACGGCAAGGACGATATTCTCTGGGTTCCCGGGGCCAACCGTTAAGCCGGATAGATTGAAGGGATAAAGCGACGCCAAGGCGCGTCAAATCGCCCCAGAACCGGCGCCTCTTGCGCCCGCTCGCCCTGCCGCAACGCTTTCACCGGGGTCTTTGCGGGCGAAACGGAAAGATCGCCCCTCCGCCTATCCCGCTTCATTGACAGGGCCTTGCACCCGGACTAGGTTGCCGCACCGCAACAGCGGAGCGACGGACAAACCCTTGTCTTTGCTCCGTATAGTCGCAGTTTCCCTCGATTGATGGCAGGGCCTGAGCCGCTTGAAAGAGCTTCAGCCTCGCGCCGCTGATCGGGAAAACGGCAACCCCGAGACCAGCGTCTGGCAACGCGCAGGAGTTCAGCTCAATGAAAGTCCTCGTTCCCGTCAAGCGGGTGGTCGACTATAACGTGAAGATCCGGGTGAAATCGGATCAGAGCGGTGTCGAGCTCGCTAACGTCAAAATGTCCATGAACCCCTTCGACGAAATTTCCGTCGAAGAGGCCGTCCGCCTGAAAGAAGCCGGCAAAGCCACGGAAGTCGTGGTCGTCTCCGTCGGCCCGCAGCAGGCACAGGAAACCATCCGCACAGCGCTCGCCATGGGCGCCGACCGCGGCATCCTGATCAAGACCGATGACACGGTCGAGCCGCTGGGCGTGGCAAAGCTGCTTAAAGCAGTGGCAGAAGAAGAAAAACCCGATCTCATCATCGTCGGCAAGCAGGCCATCGATGACGATTGCAATCAGACCGGTCAGATGCTCTCCGCTCTGCTCGGCTGGTCGCAGGGCACCTTCGCCTCGAAAATCGACATCGAAGGCGACAAGGCGGCCGTGACCCGCGAGATCGACGGCGGTCTGCAGACCATCAAGATCAACATGCCGGCAGTCGTCACCTCCGACCTGCGCCTCAACGAGCCGCGCTACGCTTCGCTTCCCAACATCATGAAGGCGAAGAAGAAGCCAATCGACACGAAAGAGCCGGGCGATTTCGGTGTCGACATCGCGCCGCGCCTTGAAGTGCAGAAAGTCGCCGAACCGCCCCAGCGTGAAGCCGGTATCAAGGTTGAAACGGTGGGCGAACTGGTTTCGAAGCTCAAGGAAGCGGGAGTGATCGGATGACAACCCTTCTTATTGCAGAACACGATAACGCCAAGCTGAACGACGCCACGGCGAAAGCCATGTCGGCGGCAAAAGCGCTGGGCGCGGATGTGCATGTGCTCGTGGCCGGTGAAGGCTGCGCCGCTGTTGCAGACGCCGCCGCAAAAATCGACGGCGCCGCCAAAGTGCTGCTCGTCGAAGATGCACAGTACGGCCACCGTCTTGCCGAACCGCTGGCAGCCCTGATCGTCAGCCTGGCCGGTAATTACGACGCCATCGTCTCCGCCGCCACCACCGTTGGCAAGAACATCATGCCGCGCGTCGCAGCTCTGCTCGACGTGATGCAGATTTCCGACATCACCGGCGTTGTCTCCGCGGACACATTCGAGCGTCCGATCTATGCCGGTAACGCCATTCAGACGGTGAAGTCGAAAGACGCCAAGAAAGTCATCACCGTGCGCACCACCGCCTTCCCGGCGGCGGGTGACGGCGGCTCGGCTTCCGTGGAAAACGCTTCGGCAGCCGACAATCCCGGCCTTTCCGAGTTCGTGAACGAAGAACTGACGAAGTCGGACCGTCCGGAACTGACCTCGGCCAAGATCATCGTATCGGGCGGCCGCGGCATGCAGTCCGGTGACAACTTCCACATGCTCGACAAGATCGCCGACAAGCTCGGCGCCGCTGTCGGCGCTTCCCGCGCAGCTGTGGACGCAGGCTTCGTGCCGAACGATTATCAGGTCGGCCAGACCGGTAAGGTCGTTGCGCCCGAGCTTTACATCGCCGTCGGTATTTCCGGCGCCATTCAGCACCTTGCCGGCATGAAGGACTCCAAAGTCATCGTCGCCATCAACAAGGACGAAGAAGCGCCGATCTTCCAGGTCGCCGATTACGGCCTGGTTGCCGACCTCTTCAAGGCGGTGCCGGAGCTGGAAGAAGAACTGGGCAAAGCCGGTCTTTAAGACAGGGCCTATGTCCTAAGCCATGCCATGAAGCGGCGCCGCCGGAAAATATCCGGTGGCGCCGTTTTCGTGTAGGCTCGCAAAAACACACGACACGCAAACATGCGACGAGGTGCTGGGAATGAGTTTCAATGAGGTTGCGGTCATTGGCGCCGGACAGATGGGCAGCGGCATTGCGCATGTCTGCGCCCTGGCCGGCTACAAGGTGCAATTGATCGACATGACGATGGACCGGGCCGAAGCCGGCATCGCCACCATCACGGGCAATATGAACCGCCAGGTGACGAGCGGGCGCATATCGGAAAGCGAGCGCGAAGCCGCGCTGGACCGCATCCGCCCCGCCGATGGCTACGGCCAGATCGACCAGGCCGATCTCGTCGTCGAAGCGGCAACGGAAAGCGAGGAAGTCAAACGCTCGATCTTTACCGAGATCTGCCCGCTGATTTCCGATAACGCCATCATTTGCACGAACACCTCCTCCATCTCCATCACGCGCCTTGCCTCGGCGACCGACCGACCGGAAAAATTCATGGGGCTGCACTTCATGAACCCGGTGCCGGTGATGGAGCTCGTGGAACTCGTGCGCGGCATCGCCACCTCGGATGAAACCTTCGAGGCGGTGCGCACGCTTGCCGAGCGGCTCGGCAAGCAATGGACAAGCGCAGAAGATTTCCCCGCCTTCATCGTCAACCGCATTCTCCTGCCCATGATCAACGAAGCCGTTTACGCACTTTATGAAGGGGTGGGCAGCGTGGAAGGCATCGACAAAGCGATGCGTCTCGGCGCCAATCATCCGATGGGCCCTTTGCAGCTTGCCGACTTTATCGGCCTCGATACCTGCCTTTCCATCATGCAGGTGCTTTATGACGGGCTTGCCGATTCCAAATACCGGCCCTGCCCGCTGCTTGTGAAATATGTGGAAGCCGGCTGGCTCGGGCGCAAAGCCGGGCGCGGCTTTTACGATTACCGGGGCGATCATCCGGTGCCCACGCGCTAGAACGCCGCTTTCAACAAGCAAGATGACGCAAGGTCAAGGCCCCTAAAAGGGGCCTTTTCTTTATCTGCATAAAACCTTTGCCTGTTTAGATTTTGGTTAGATTGCGTCTTCAGACTTCAATGAGGGCTGATCTTGCAGGGGAGGGCGAGAACATGCGCTGGTTCGGATGGCAGGAGGCGCCGCAAAGCGCCGCAAATGCCGCGACGGAAGGCACCATGCTCGAACGGCTGGCCGAGCCGCAACACCCCCAACTCGCCCTGCTTCTGGATTACTGGGAGGAAAAACGGGGGCCCGGCCGGGCCATGCCGGCGCGCGGCGACATTTCCCCCACCGACATTCCCCGCCTCATGCCCCATCTCGTTCTTTTCGACATTCTGGAGGACGGCAAGGACGGACAGATCCGTGTCTTCGGGTCCGAGCTCACCGAAATGGTCGGCGAGGACCGCACCGGCATGCGCCTCTCACAGATCAACTGCCAGAGGCAGGAACAATCGGCGCAGAACATCCGCCTGCGCTGGCTCAATATTTTTCATCTGACCGTGGCCGAAAAAGCGCCCACCTTCGTCAAGGCGCCGATGAGCAATAGCGGGCGCGATTTCATGATCTTTCACGGCGCCTGCCTGCCGCTTTGCGGCAAGGATAGCGAGGAGATGAAACAGATACTCGGTATTCTCGTCACGCTGCCCCGCTCTGCAGATGACTTGCTGCCGCCGCCCGTGCCTTACGGCACCGAAGCACCGGGCTTCATCTGACCGCGCAAAATAGGGAGCTGCACCCTTGTCCTCTCACACAGATGCATGATCCTCTTGGAAAAACGAGTCGTAGAACTCTCTGCAGCGCGCAGGCCGCGCCGGATAGGATAGGGGAAACGGCATGACATGCGGGCCGATCAATAGAATTCCAGCCGGGTTGCAGTGGATGGACGTGCCGCTTCATCCGCTCACCATCCAGCTTTACGACTATTGGCGCGAAAAGGCCGCGGGCCGCGCGATGCCCGACCGCGCCGATATCGACCCGATAGAGATCCCCCGCCTTCTACCGAATATTCTGTTGGTCGATTCGCTCACCGCCGAAGGCGATTTCCGCGTCCGGCTTTTCGGCTCCGAGCTTGCCTATTTGACCGGAGAAGAACGCACCGGCACAGGCCGCACTGAAATCGGCCGCAACCGCCCGCCAGAGCTTGCACAAAAATCCCAGGAACGCTGGAAAGTCGTGATCACCCGGCTGGTGAACGAGCAGGCGCCGCTCTTCCTGCGCACCCGCATGGATTATCACGCCGACAATCACCGGGTGCTCCATATTGCCGCCCTGCCGCTTTCAGCCGGCACGCCCGGCCAAATGGGTCAGGCCATTGGCATGATGGTGACGGAGGCCTGAAAGCCTATTCCCGCTCCAGCACGGCCCTGATCAGCGCCTTGGCATCGGGCGAATCCCATTCCGCGGCCCCGACAAGACGGCCGACCACGCGCCCTTCCTTATCGAGCAGCATGGTCAGCGGCAGGCCGAATGCGCCGAGCGTCACGCCTGCCCGCGCGGAAGGGTCCTGATAGAGCGCCAAGTTCGTCACCCCCACTTCCTCATAGAAAGCCTTGGGGCCCTCCATGCCGCCTTTATCGAGGCTGAGCGCCACGACCTCGAAATCCGCCCCCCCAAGATCGGCCTGCAACCGGTCGAGCGCCGGCATTTCATGGCGGCAGGGCCCGCACCAGGTCGCCCAGAGATTGAGCAGCACGACCTTGCCCTTGAAGGCATCGAGCCCCAGTTCCTCACCCGCCGCGTTCCGGAAACTGACGGGATCGGGGGCTTCGAGCTTGGGAAAACTCACAAATCCCTTCATCTCGCCCACCGAATAGGCGGCAAGGGGCCCGGAAGCCTGCCCCCCTTCAAGATTGCGCCCGCCCGGCTCAATCAAGTATATGACCCCTAAAGCAATGATCCCCGCCAAAGCCAGGGCTCCGAGCGGCAGCAATATCTTGGACCGGGTCATCAATTTACCTCCCACGCCCCGGCGCGGGCAATACGCCGGAGAAGACGAATGAGCAACAAAATGTGGGGCGGCCGGTTCGGCGAGAGCCCCGATGAAATCATGGAGGAAATCAATGCCTCCATCGGCTTCGACAAGCGTTTTGCCGCCCAGGATATAAGGGGCTCAAAAGCGCATGCCCACATGCTCGCCGAAAAGGGAATTATTGCAAAGGCGGACGTAGATCAAATTGTCGCGGGGCTCGACGCGATCGGCGCGGAAATTGAGGCAGGCGCCTTCGAATTCTCCCGCGCGCTTGAAGACATTCACATGAATATCGAAGCGCGCCTGAAAGAAACCGTGGGCGAGGCCGCGGGCCGCCTTCACACCGCCCGCTCGCGCAACGACCAGGTGGCGACGGATTTCAAACTCTATATCCGCGACACGCTCGATCATCTGGACACCCAACTGCGCGCCCTGCAGGAAGCGCTGGTGGCCAAAGCCAAGGCGCATGCGGCAACGGTGATGCCAGGCTTTACGCATTTGCAGACCGCCCAGCCCGTTACCTTCGGCCATCATTGCCTGGCTTATGTGGAAATGGCGGGCCGGGACCGGGGCCGCTTTGCCGATGCGCGCAAAAGGCTGAACGAAAGCCCGCTCGGCGCCGCCGCCCTTGCCGGCACCTCCTTTCCCATCGACCGGGAACAGACGGCGGCAGCACTCGGCTTCGACGGGCCGACGCGCAATTCGCTCGACAGCGTGTCGGACCGCGATTTCGTGCTCGAAACCTTGAGCGCGGCGGCGATCACCGCCGTGCATCTCTCGCGCCTTGCCGAGGAACTGGTGATCTGGGTGACGCCCGGTTTCGATTTCGTGCGCCTGCCGGACAGCCTGACCACGGGCTCTTCCATCATGCCGCAGAAAAAGAACCCGGATGCCGCCGAGCTCGTGCGCGCCAAGACCGGCCGGGTGATCGGCGGTCTGACCTCGCTGCTCGTCGTCATGAAGGGCTTGCCGCTGGCCTATTCCAAGGACATGCAGGAAGACAAGGAAACGGCTTTCGACGCGCTCGATTCCCTCTCGCTTTGCATCGCCGCCATGACCGCCATGGTGACGCGCCTTAAGGTGAACGAAGACGCGATGCGCGCCAGCGCCGCCAAAGGCTTTTCCACCGCCACGGATCTTGCCGACTGGCTGGTGCGCGCGCTGGACATGCCCTTCCGCAACGCGCACCATGTCACCGGTACGCTGGTGGCGAAGGCGGAGGCAAAAGGCTGCGATCTCGACGGGCTCACTCTTGCCGAAATGCAGGAAACCGAACCGCGCATTACCGAGGAAGTCTATTCCGTGCTCGGCATCGACAATTCCGTCAAGAGCCGCACGAGCTTCGGCGGCACGGCGCCGGATAACGTCAAAGCCATGGCTGCGTTCTGGGAAAAGACGCTCGCTGGGGATAACAAAACTGATCGGTAGAACCATGAAACGCACACTGACCATTGCGCTGACCGCCGCTCTGACCCTGTCGCTAGGCCTTGCCGCTTGCGGCAAGAAAGGCAATCTCCAGGACCCGCCCGCCCCGCAGCAGGAAGAGCAGGCCTCTTAAAACCGGCGCCCCAAAACCAGCGCTGCCGCAGAGAATCTTATGCATCATTTTGCCTACAAGAACGGCGTGCTTCATGCCGAAGATGTCGCGCTCAGCGATATTGCCGCAAAGATCGGCACGCCCTTCTATTGCTATTCGCGCGCCACGATCGAGCGCCACTATCAGGTTTTTGCCGATGCCTTCAAAGGCACCGACACGCTGATCTGCTATTCGGTCAAAGCCAATTCCAACCTTGCCGTCATTAAACTGCTGGCGGATCTGGGCTCAGGCGCCGATGTCGTCTCGCAGGGCGAGCTGCGCCGCGCGCTGGCCGCAGGCATTGTGCCTGAAAAAATCGTCTTTTCCGGCGTCGGCAAAACTGAAGAGGAAATGCGTTTCGCACTTGAGACGGGTATCCTGCAATTCAATGTTGAGTCGGAACCGGAACTCGAGCAGCTCTCAAAAGTTGCCGCCGCCATGGGCAAGAAGGCTTCCGTTGCGCTGCGCGTCAATCCGGATGTCGATGCCAAAACCCACGAGAAAATCGCCACCGGGAAAGCGGAAAACAAGTTCGGCATTTCCTGGCAGCGCGCGCCGGAGGTCTATGACCGCGCCGCTGCCCTTCCCGGCATCGAGGTGGCGGGCATCGATGTACATATAGGCAGCCAGCTGACCGACCTTGCCCCCTTTGAAGCGGCCTTTACCCGTGTAGCGGAAATGGCTGAACGGCTGCGCGCCGCGGGCCACGACATCAAGCGGCTCGATCTTGGCGGCGGGCTCGGTATTCCCTACCGGGGCACGAATGACGTGCCGCCGCACCCGACCGAATATGCAGCAATGGTAGAGCGCACTGTCGGGCATCTGGGCTGCACGCTGATGTTCGAGCCGGGACGCATGATTGCGGGCAACGCCGGCGTTCTCGTTTCCTCCGTCATCTATGAGAAGCACGGCACCGACCGGGCTTTCCTCATTGTCGATGCCGCGATGAACGATCTCATCCGCCCGACGCTTTATGATGCCCATCACGACATTCTGCCGGTGAGCGAGGCGCCGGACGCCGCACCCGTCACTTATGATGTGGTGGGGCCCGTCTGCGAGACCGGGGATTTCTTCGCCAAGGGGCGCCAGCTTCCCCCCCTCAAATCCGGCGATCTCATCGCGCTTATGTCGGCCGGGGCCTATGGGGCGGTGCTTTCCTCGACCTATAATACGCGGCCTCTGGTGCCCGAAATCATGGTCTCCGGCGAACACATGGCCGTGATCCGCCCGCGCCCAGATTATGACGCAATGCTCGGGCAGGATAAGATACCGGACTGGCTGGCCCCTTAAGGAAACGGACCTATCTGATCAGGGGGCAGCGGAACGCACGCGGGAAGAGGAGCCCTCGGCTTGGCGGAGCAAGACGCCTCACAAAAGCCTGGTCTGGAAAAGCCTGGCCTGCCTGCGCCGATCGAGCGGCGCGTGGGCGCAAGCCGCCTTGCGCTCTTCTGGGAGCGGCTCTGGCCCGCTCTCTGGCCGAGCCTCGCCATTCTCGGGCTTTTCACACTCGCGGGCCTCAGCGGCTTTCTAAGCAGCCTGCCCCTCGCCGCTCATTGGCTTTTGTGGTGCGCAAGTTTCGCCGCCGCCGGTTTTTTCCTCTGGCAGCGCCGCGCCGCGTTCTACCCGCCAAGCCGCGAGGAAGCGCTGCGCCGGATGGAGCACATCTCCGGCCTCTCCCACCGCCCGCTTTCCGCTTTTAACGATGAAGCCGCCGAGGGCACGGGCGAGGCGGCGCTTTGGGCCGCTCATCGCGCCTGGATCGCGGAGAAAGTCGTCAAGGCCCGTGTCGGCCTGCCCCGCGCCAGCCTTGCCGCCGCCGACCCTTACGCGCTGCGCGCCGCGCTCGTCACCGCTCTTCTCGTCTTTGCCGTCATCCTCGGACCGGAAACGGGGGAGCGGCTGGCGCGCACCTATTGGCCGGGCCTCGGCATGCCGGACATGACAACCAGCGTCGATGCCTGGGTGAACCCGCCCGCCTATACCGGCCGGCCGCCACTCTTTCTGGCCGGCGCCAAAGGCGCGCCGAAAGGCAAAAGCGACTTCGAGATCCCCGAAGGTTCGGTCCTGACCTTACGCGTTCACGGCCCCGGCCCGCGCCCGGCCTATGCGCTTGCAGGCGGCAGCGAGACCGCCTTCAAGACGCTCAGCGAAAACGCCTATGAAGCGCAGGTGACGCTCAGCGAAGACACGGCGCTCACCCTCAGCCGGGCAAGCAACGATCTTTACAGCTGGGACTTCAAGATCATCCCGGATGATGCGCCTGAAATTGCTTTCGAAGGGCCGCTCGGAGACACGCTGCGCAAGGCGCTGCGCCTTGGCTATGAAGCCAGCGACGATTACGGCCTAAAATCCGTTCAGGCGCGCATGGCACTCGGGCCGTCCGTTGTCCTGCAGGAACGCACGCTCTTTCAAACGGCTGGCAGCGATCCGCTTTTCGAACGGGCGGAAGAGGACGAAGAAGCCGGGGGTAAAAACGGCAAGCCGGAAAGCCTGCTCATGCCCCCGCCCGTCGTCGAGCTGCCCTTGCCGCGCCTGCGCCCCAAAAAAGTCTCCCAGGAAGTTTTCCGCGATCTGACGGCCCATCCCTGGGCGGGCCTGCCGGTCGAGCTTTGGCTCGCCGCCGAAGACGATGCGGGCCAGACGGGCAAAAGCGAAACGCGTTCCCTCACCCTGCCTGCGCGCCACTTCAAGGAGCCGCTCGCCGCCGCCATTGCCGAGCAGCGCCGCCGCCTTGCTCTTTACCCGGACTCGCGCATGAACATCGCCGGGTTTCTGAGCGCCTTTTCGCAGGACCTGGAACGCCAAGGCGGCGACATGACGGTCTTTCTCGGCCTGCGCGCAGCCTATTGGCGGCTGACCAAGGCGCAGCACCTCGCCGATCTGGACGGCGTGCTTGATCTTCTTTGGGACCTTGCCCTTCATATTGAGGACGGCGATCTCTCGCTGGCCGAGCGCGACCTGCGCGATGCGCGCGAGAAGCTGGCCGAAGCGCTGGCCGAAGGCGCATCGGATGAGGAAATCGAAGCGGCGATGGAGGCGCTGAAGTCGGCGCTCGCCCGTTATCTCGACGCGCTCTCGGAGAAGATGGGCGACATGGCCGAACAACTACCCGCCATGCCGCAGAACCCCGACACACAGGCGCTCGAGCGCTCCGATCTTGAAAAAATGCTGGAAGCGATCGGCGATCTCGCCCGCACCGGCGCCCGCGAGCAGGCCCAGGACATGCTTTCCCAGCTCGGCAATATTCTGGAAAATCTGCAGACCGGTGAGGGTCAAAACCAAAGCGCGCAGGCCCCTTCCGCTCTTTCCGAAGCGCTGAATGAAATGGGTGAATTGATCGGCGAGCAGCGCGAGCTCATGGACGACACGTTCGGCGAGGCCAAGAAGGAAGAAGCCCGCCCGCTTGAAGAGCAAGGCCGCCAGGGCCTCAGCTCCAACCAGCAAGGAGCAGGGCAAAGCGGCAATCAGCAAAATGGCACGCAGCAGGGCGGTGCCCGCCAAGGCGCGCAGCAAGGCGCCCAGCAAGGTGCAGGCAAAGGCGGCTATCCGGACCTGCGCGGGCGCCAGCAAGCCCTGCGCGACAAGCTGCGCGCCTTGATGGAAGAACTGCACAATAACGGCGAGGAAGTACCCTCCGCCCTTGAACACGCTCAGCGCGCGATGGATCAGGCCGATGACCGCCTGAAACAGGGCCGGGCGGAACGCGCAACCGGTGCGCAGGGCCAGGCCATCGACCAGCTGCGCGCGGGCGCCCAGTCCATGGCCAATCAGATGCTGGAACGCATGGCAGGCGGCATGGCCCGTTCGGGCAATTCGGGCCAGGGCAACGGCAATGCCAATACCGATCCTCTGGGCCGGCCGACCCGTTCCGCCGGGCCCGATTTCGGCGACGATGTGCAGGTGCCCGATGTGATCGATGCAGAGCGCGCGCGGGAAATCCTCAATGAGCTGCGCCGGCGCGCCGCCGAGATGGGCCGCCCGCAGATCGAGCTCGATTATCTGGAAAGATTGCTGCGGCGCTTTTAATCAGGCATCCGGCAGATAGCCGATATAGGGCAGCGCCCTATAGGCATGGGCAAGATCCATCCCGTAACCGATGACGAACCTGTCGGGGCATTCAAAGCCCACATAATCCGCATCGAAAGAGACCGCCCGCTTGCCCGGTTTATCGAGCAGCACGCAGGCAGCGGTTTTCGCTGCCCCGCGCGAGGTCAAAAGCCCGGTGGCAAATTCAAGCGTGCGGCCCGATTCCAGAATGTCATCGATGAGCAACACTTTGTCGCCGCTGACATCGGCCTCCAGATCTCGCAGCACCTCGACCTTGCCGGAAGAAGAGGTGGCGGCGCCGTAACTTGCCAGCGACAGGAAATCGACGCGCGGATTGGCGCCCGCAAAATGCAGCGCGCGCACGAGATCGGCGGCAAAAATGAAACTGCCTTTGAGCACCGGCACGATCAGAAAATCACTGCCGAAGTCGGCCACGATCTCGCGGGCAAGCGCGCCCAGCCGGTCGCCGATTTCAGCGGCGCTGAAAAGTACTTCGATGCGCGGATTTGCGTCTGAACCGCCCTTGCTCACCGGGCAGCCTCGTCCTTTTCCCCGCCCGTTTCATCACCGTTCTTTTCGGCCCCGCCTTCCGGCGTTTCCTCTTCTTCGGTAAAGCGGATGACGAGATCGCGCGCTTCAAGCGGCGGACTAGAAAGACGGGTGACGAATTCGGCCCGCTCGGCAGGATCGAGCGCGGTTTCGGGCAGACGGAAGGTCCAGTGATAAAGCCGCTCGCGGTTTTCCCCGCGCAGGTCGATCTGAACCGGGCGCAGCGGAATGCGCGCCTCGCCTTCATTGATCACTTCCCCGCGGATGGAAAGCACCGGCAGCCCGTTTTCGAACTGGTATTCGTAAGAGACGTTTTGAAATGCCATGTCGTCGATATCGACGGGATCGTTGAAGGCGGCATAAAGCGTTTGCGTGGCCGGCCAGAGGCGAATGATCTCGCTGCGGAAAGCGGCCGCGCCAAGCGCGGAGCCCGCGACAAAGGCGATGAGCGCCACCCAGCCTGCCACCTGCAGCGTGCGGCTGCCGCGCGCCTTGACGGGCATTTGATGGCGCGGACGGCTGCGCGCGGGCGCCGCCTCGTCTTCCTCATCGGCCTTTTTGGATTTCTTGGACGGTTTTCCGAAATCGGGGGCAAGCGGCGGCGGGGGCGGGGGTACATCCTCACTGCTCTCTGCCTCGCCGCTCTCCGCTTCAGTGGCAGCGGCGCTCTCCAGCTCTTCGGCGTCTTCCTTGGCCTGCGCGCTTTCCGGTTCCTGATGCCAATGCTCCCCGCATTTCGCGCAGCGGACCTTACGGCCCGACGGTTCGAAACCGGCGGCATCCACGTTGTAACGCGTATCACAGGATGGGCACGTTATAATCATGCGATTCGACTAGCGAGTGGCCTATATGTTCTTCGCACACAGTGCGTGGTGAAACAAGCTGAGCCCTACCATCCAGGATACGCGGATGGCACGGAAAACCGGCCCCGGAACGGCCTGCCGGAGAAAGGCCCAAGCCCTTTATTTAACGACCATACACGGTTAAGAGGGGGTTAAGGTAGAAGCCAAAACACAGCCGGAGACCCTTTATGGTGCGATTCGAAAATGTGGGCATGCGCTACGGCATGGGACCGGAAGTCTTGCGCGATGTCTCGTTTCACCTGGAGCCGGGGTCTTTTCATTTTCTTACCGGCCCGTCCGGGGCCGGCAAGACCTCGCTCTTGAAACTCATGTTTCTGGCCCACAAGCCCTCGCGCGGGCTGATTTCCATGTTCGGCCATGACATCGCAACGACCGACCGCAAGGACCTGCCGAGCCTGCGCCGGCGTATCGGCATCGTTTTTCAGGAATTCCGGCTGCTCGACCATCTCACCACTTACGAAAATATTGCCCTGCCGCTGAAAGTGGCCGGGCGCGAGGAAGCCAGCTACCGGGCCGATGTGCGCGAGCTTCTGGCCTGGGTGGGCCTTGGCGAGCGCATGGACGCCAAACCGCCGACGCTTTCGGGCGGGGAAAAGCAGCGCGCCGCCATCGCCCGCGCCGTCGTCGCCCAGCCCGAACTTTTGCTGGCCGACGAGCCGACCGGCAGCGTCGACCCGGAAATGGGCCAGCGCCTGATGCGGCTCTTTGTAGAGCTCAACCGGCTCGGCACTTCGATCCTTTTCGCCACCCACGATCATTCATTGGTCGAACAGGTGGGCGCACCCGTCCTCCTCATTCAAAACGGGGAGCTTGTCTATCATGGCTGAGAGCGCCGGCGCCCCGCCCGAAGAGACGGGCCTGCCCTGGACCGAACGGCTGCGCCGCATGGCCGCGCCGCAAAAAGGCGTCATGCCCGCCGCCGGCACGACGGGGCCGACGCTCGTCCTCGTCATCGCCGCCATGAGTTTTCTGGCCTGCCTCGCGCTCGGGGCATCGCTCATCGTCTCTAAAGCCGCCAGCGGCTGGGAAAGCGATCTCACCGGCACCTTGACCGTGCAGGTGAAGCCGTCCGATGAGGTAAGCCCGGACGACCAGATCGCCGCCGCCCGCTCTCTCCTCCTCGCCACGCCCGGCATCGTGAAAGCCGAAGCGCTCGGGCAGGAAGAAACCGCCGCGCTGATCGAGCCCTGGCTCGGCACGGGCACGGTTTCGGACAGCCTGCCACTGCCCCGCCTCATAGATGTGGCGCTCGAAAAAGGCGCAAAAATCGACATGGAAGCGCTCGCCGCGCGCCTTGCCGATGCCGCCCCCGGCCTCGTCCTCGACACGCACCGCCAGTGGCTTGAGGACCTTTTGGGGGCAACTTCGGCGGCACGCTTTCTTGCCTTTGCGGTGCTGGTGATCATTTCGGCGACCACCATCGCGCTTGTCATTTTCGCTTCACGGGCAGGGCTTTCGGCCAATCAGGAAGTGGTGGAAGTGCTCCATCTTTGCGGCGCGCGGGACGGCTTCATCGCCGCCGAAATCCAGCGCCATTTCTTCGATCTGGGCTGGCGGGGCGGCCTGATTGGCTTCGGCCTCGCGCTTTTCACATTCCTGCTGATGGAAATATTGGCGGCGGACGGGGCGCTCTTTCTGGTGCCACTTCCCTCGCTCTCCGCGCTGCATTATCTCTGGCTGATGGTGGTGCCCGCCGCGCTTGCGCTTGTGGTGGCCGCCACGGCCCGCTTTACCGTGCTTAGGGTGCTCGGACGGATGATGTGACGCGGCCCGTTCAGCCCCTGTATACTCCCCGGCAATAGACTGAAAATAATAGACTGTAAAAGTCAGGGTGTCCGAGAGGCGGCGCAAGCCCCGGAGGCGAAGTGGAGGAGCTGGAAATGGCTGAGGCCGGCCGGCAAGCGAGAAACGGGACTGCAGGCTGGATTGCCCGCCTGGCAGGCACGGTGCTGCTTGCCCTGCTTCTGGCCTATCTCATCGGCCTGATCGGTTTCATTCAGTCGCTGGAAAAGAAAGCGCCCGCAGCCCTTGCCCCGGCTGACGGCATCGTCGTTCTGACCGGCACGCCCGAACGGCTTTCCGAAGCCATGGGCCTTCTCGATAGCGGCAAGGCGAAGCGGCTGCTCGTTTCCGGCGTCAATCCGGAAGTCACCCGCGAGGAACTGCGCGCCGCGCTGAAAGCCGATCAGGCGCTGTTCGATTGCTGCGTCGATCTTGATTGGCGGGCGGAGAACACCATCGGCAATGCCATCGAGACGGCGACCTGGGCGCAGGAAAACGCCATGCAGCGCCTTATCGTCGTCACCAGCGCCTATCATCTGCCGCGCGCACTGCGCGAGCTGCAAAGCGCCATGCCGGAGGCGGAGCTGACCGGCTATCCCGTCTTTCAGGATCAAGTCCGCCTGAATGACTGGTGGGCCTATCCGGGCACCGCAAAGCTTCTCGTTTCCGAATATACGAAATATCTTGTCTCCTTCGCCCGCACATACCTCGCCCCGCCGGTGCCCGGCGCCTGAGGCGCATCCATAGGACGGTTCCCGTGCTCTTTCTGCGTTCCGCGCTTTTCAATCTGGTTTTTTATGTGTCCTCGGCGGTGATCTGCATTGCGGTAACGCCCGCCTTCATCCTGCCGCGCGGCGTTATCGTCTTTTGCATGCGCGCCTGGTCGCGCTGGACCATGTGGCTGCTGCGCGTCATTGCCGGCACGCGCTATGAGTTGAGGGGACTGGAAAATCTGCCGGGGGAGCCCGCGCTCATCGCCTCCAAGCACCAGTCCATGTGGGACACGATCATCTACGCCGCGATCTTGAACGACCCGGCCATCGTGCTGAAAAAAGAGCTGCTCTATATCCCCTATTACGGCTGGTATTCGCTCAAGGCGCAGATGGTGCCGGTGGACCGCGCCTCGGGCGCCAGCGCCCTGCGCAATCTCATCCGCCATGCCAAGAACGCGCTGGCGCAGAACCGGCATCTGGTGATCTTCCCCGAAGGCACGCGCGCGGCGCCCGAACATTCATTGACGCCAGGGGTCCGGCTTCCTAGCTTATAGGGCCCTGCGGGAGCGCCCGCGCAAGGAGAGTGAAATGGGTGAACGCCCGGCCATTGCAGAGGAAATCTGGAACCTGAAATACCGGTTCCGCAGCCCGGATGAAAACCCCCAAGACGGCAGGGGCGATGCCTCTGTGCGCGATAGCTGGGCGCGGGTCGCCTCCGCCCTGGCGCTGGCCGAACCCCATGACCGGGTGGGCTGGGCGGCGCGCTTTTATCAGGCGATGGAAGATTACAAGTTCCTGCCCGCCGGGCGCATTCTGGCAGGCGCGGGGACCGGGCGCGACGTCACGCTTTTCAACTGCTTCGTCATGGGCACCATTCCCGACACGATGGCCGGCATCTTCGAGCATTTGAAGGAAGCCGCGCTGACCATGCAGCAGGGCGGCGGCATCGGCTATGACTTCTCGGTGCTGCGCCCCAAAGGCGCGCCGGTGAAGGGCGTGGGCGCGGATGCCTCCGGCCCCTTGAGCTTTATGGATGTGTGGGACGCGATGTGCCGCACCATCATGTCGGCGGGCGCGCGGCGCGGCGCGATGATGGCGACGATGCGCTGCGATCATCCGGATATCGAAGACTTTATCGACGCGAAACGCGAAGCGGGGCGGCTGACGAATTTCAATCTCTCCGTCCTTGTCACCGATGCCTTCATGCAGGCGGTGGAAGAAGACGGCGACTGGCAGCTCATTTTCGAAGGCAAGGTCTTCAAGACCTTGCGCGCCCGCGCGCTCTGGAACCACATCACCGCCTCGACTTACGCTTATGCCGAGCCCGGTGTGATCTTCATCGACCGCATCAATGCCCGCAACAACCTGCATTATTGCGAAAGCATTCAGGCGACGAACCCCTGCGGCGAGCAACCCTTGCCGCCTTATGGCGCCTGCCTTCTCGGCTCGCTCAACCTTGCCGCCCTCGTCAAACATCCCTTCGGCGCCGAAGCCCATATCGATGAGGACGAGCTTGCAGATCTCGTCCATGTCGCCGTGCGGATGATGGACAATGTGATCGACGTCTCGCGCTTTCCCCTGCCCGAGCAGGAGCATGAGGCGAAAGCCAAACGCCGCATCGGCCTTGGCGTGACGGGCCTTGCCGATGCGCTGTTGATGTGCGGCGCGCGCTACGGCGCGCCGGAAAGCCTGACGCTCATTCACCGCTGGATGAGCCGGTTGCAGCATGCCGCCTATGCCGCCTCCGTGGAGCTTGCCAAGGAAAAGGGACCCTTCCCGCTTTTCGAGAAGGAGCCTTATCTCGCCGGTGAAACCGTCAAGGCGCTGCCCCAGCATCTTCAGGATGCGATTGCCCATCACGGCATCCGCAACGCGCTTTTGACCTCCATCGCACCCACCGGCACGATCTCGCTTTTCGCGGGCAATGTCTCAAGCGGCATCGAACCGATTTTCGCGCCGAGCTACCGGCGCAAGGTGCGCCTTGCCGATGGCAGCACGCGCGAGGAAGAGGTGGTGGATTATGCCCTTGCCGAATACCGCGCCCTGAACGGCGCAGACGCGCCGCTGCCTGAGGCCTTCACCACCGCGCAGGACCTGACCCCGGACGCTCATATCGCCGTGCAGGCCGCCGTCCAGCCTTATATCGACAGCTCGATCTCCAAGACGATCAATTGCCCCGCCGATATAAGCTTCGAGGCGTTCAAGGATATTTATACCAGCGCTTATAAAGCGGGCCTGAAAGGCTGCACCACTTACCGCCCGAGCGAGGTGCGCGGCTCCGTGCTCTCGATCTCACCCGCCGAAAGCCCGGCGGAAGAAGAAAGCGGCGCGCCCGTTTTCGAGGTCAAAGACGGCGTCGTTTATATGTCGAAGCCGCTCGAGCGCGATGCGGTATTGCCCGGCTATACCTACAAGCTGCAATGGCCCGAAAGCGATCATGCCATTTACATCACGCTCAACGACATCATTCAGGACAAGCGCCGCCGCCCCTTCGAGATTTTCATCAACTCGAAGAACATGGAGCATTATGCCTGGACCGTGGCGCTGACGCGGATGATTTCCGCCGTCTTCCGGCGCGGGGGTGATGTGACGTTCGTCGTCGAAGAACTGAAAGCCGTGTTCGATCCGCGCGGCGGCTCCTGGATGAACGGGCGCTATGTGCCCTCACTTCTGGCCGCCATCGGCGAGACGATCGAGCGGCACATGATCGATATCGGTTTTATCGCCAAGCAAGACGGCAAGCCGCTCAGCGAGGGCAACTTGCTCGAAGGAGCGGTGGTAACGGGGATGAAAGGCTGCCCGCGCTGCGGTGAACGCGGGCTGGTGCGCCAGGAAGGTTGCGACACCTGCACTTCCTGCGGCTATTCGAAATGCAGCTAAGGGCAAAGGACAAAAACAACAATGCGCGGCGCCATCCATCATCTCGACCTGACCGTCAAAGACCCCGCCATTTCCGCTCCCTTTTACGATGCCGTTCTGGGCTTCATGGGCTATGCCCGCGTCGATGAAGACGCCGACAGCGTCGATTGGGCGGCGCGTCCCGCAGGCGCTTATCTCTCCATCGGTATTTTGCGCGCCGAAGCTAAAAGCGCGGGCCAGAAACACAATCGCTACGCCCCCGGCCTTCATCACGTCGCCTGGCATGCGCAAAGCCGGGAAGATGTGGACAGGCTCCATGCGCTGCTGAAAGAAATCGGCGCGGAAATTCTGGATGCCCCCGCCGCCTATCCCCAATATGGCCCGGATTACTACGCCGTCTTTTTTGCCGACCCAGACGGGCTGAAACTCGAATTCGTCTACGAACCTTACGCTGCCTGATGCCCCTTCAAATCACCAACCGCCAGGCCCGCCATCTGCTTCTCGACTTGCAGGGCCTGACGCGCAAACCCGCCGCGCCGCTTCCCAAAGAAGAGCTGCGCGCCCTGATCGGCAAGCTCGGTTATCTGCAGCTTGATTCGGTCAATGCCGTCGAGCGCGCCCATCACATGATGCTTTTCTCGCGCGCGGAAAAATACAAACGCGAGGATTTGCACGCGCTCCATGAAAGCGACAAGGCGCTTTTCGAGCATTGGACCCATGATGCCTGCCTTATCCCGATCGAGTTTTATCCCTATTGGCAAGAGCGCTTCAAAGCGGCCCGGCAGAAACTGAAACACGGGGCCTGGAAAACACGGCTCGGCCCGCATGGCCCTAAAACCATCAAAAGCGTCAAACAGCGGATCGAGAAAGAAGGCCCGCTCATGGCCCGTGACTTTGAAGACAAAGGCGCGGGCGGCTGGTGGGGCTGGGGGCCGTCCAAAACCGCGCTGGAATTTCTCTGGCGCACCGGCGATCTTGCCATCTCCAAGCGCGAGGGTTTTCAGAAAGTCTATGACCTGGCGGAACGTGTTATCCCCGACGATCACCGCACCCATACCCCAAGTGCGGCGGAAATCCGCGACTGGAAATGCCGCGAGGCGCTGAAACGGCTGGGGACGGCCACGCAAGGGGAAATTACCGCCTTCTGGGAAAGTCTGCCGCCGGCGGAAGTCAAAAAATGGCTGGCTGAGAATGCCCGCGAGCTATGCGAGGTGGAAATCACCGGCGCGGACGGAACGAAACGCGCGGCCATGGCCTTTAAGGATATCGAGGAGCGTCTTGAAGACGCCCCCACCCCGCCCACGCGCCTGCGCTTTCTCAGCCCTTTCGACCCCGTGCTGCGGGACCGGAAAAGAGCTGAGCGCATTTTCGGCTTCGATTACCGGATCGAGATTTTCGTCCCCGAAAAGAAGCGCCAATATGGCTATTACGTCCTGCCCATTCTGGAAGGGGCGCGTTTTACCGGCCGCGCGGACATGAAAGTTCACCGCAAGGAAGGTGTGCTGGAAGTGAAAGGCCTTTGGCTCGAACCCGGCATCAAATGGACGGGCGCCCGCGAGGAAGCCTTCCGCAAGGCGCTGGCGCGGCTCGCCAAGTTTTCAGGCGCCGAAACGATCAAGACAGACGCTGCGATACGGCGTGCCATAAAGCTTCAAGATGGGCGTCCTTAATGCCGATCTCGCGCAGATGCGTGAGCGTGCCGAAAAGATAATCGGGATTGGCCCCGGACTGGCCTTTCCCTTCCGCAATGAGGCGAACCTGATCGTCGAAAGAGAGCTTGCCGGCATATTGCAGATGCGCGCGGTCGACGATGAAGCAGAGCGCGGCCACCTTCTCACCCGTTTCCAGAAGCCGCACGGGGCGCATCACATCGAGATAGACGCTCGTGACCTGCTCGCGCTCCTGCAAGTAAGCATAGACCTCTGCGGCCTTTTCACCGGCCACGCGGAAGGCCGCGCCCCGGCATGCCCCGCCCCTGTCGAGGCCGAAAACGAGGCCCGGTTTTTCCGGCGTGCCGCGATGGACATGGGAGAAAACGCAAAACTCCCGGTGGTAGCCGTAAAGGCGCGCATCGCGCCGTTCCACGAAATCGAAACCCGGCCGCCACATCAGCGAGCCATATCCAAATACCCAGAGATCCTGCATGATACCTCTTACTTGCTCCGCCAGACCCTAGCGGGCAGACTTGAGGGCAGCAATAAAAGCCGGACCGATTCATAAATGGCAAAAAGCGCCGACACAGCCCCCCGTTTCCCTTGGAAGATCGCCGCTCCCTTCGGCGCGCTCGCGCTGATCGCGGGGGCCTATAGCGTTTTCTGGTTCACGCTTGCAGGCAATCTGGAAGAAGAGCTGCTCGCTTATAAAGGCCGCGTTCAGGACAGCGGGTTGAAGGCGGACTGGCAGACCCATGAGATGCACGGCTTTCCCTACCGCATGGGCGTGACGCTGAAAGAGGCAACACTGACCCGCGGCCGCGGCAAGACCGCCTGGGCGCTCGCCCTGCCGGAAATCAGCGCCCAGATGCTTCCCTATAGGCCCGGCCATTTCATCATCGACGTCAAAGGCGAGCAGGATTTGACGCTGAAAGGCCCCGAAGGCGAGCGGCGCTTCATCTCGAAAGCCGAAACGCTCTGGGGCAGCTACGTCGCACGCAAGGACGCCATCGGGCGGCTCGCCGTCGAGGTGAAAGACTGGACGGCCTCAGGCCTCAGTGAGGACAGCGGCACCTTCATCGGCTCGGCAAGCGCGGGCAGCTTGCAGCTTCACACGCGCCCCGCGCCCGACCCTGAGGCCGCCGAAGAAGACGCGCCGCCGCTGCCCCGCACCTACGACCTGGCGCTCAAAGCAACGGATATTGCTTGGGACTTCGGCCCCGTCACGGGCTGGCTCGAGCCTGAAATCGCGCTCATCGAAGCCCAGATGCGCGGCTATGAAGTGCCGGAGCGTCTGCCCGCCGATCTCGATACCGGCGCGCGCGCCTGGGCGGCTTCGGGCGGGCGCATCGCCATTTCCGATCTCCAGCTTCTCTGGGGACCTATCGACATGAAGGGCCAGGGCGAGCTGACGCTCGATGCCAAAGGCCGCCCAAGCGGGCGCATCGAGGCCAGCTTCGGCAAGGTGGAAGACCTGATTGCCCGGCTCGTTGAAACCGGCATCGTGAAGAAAGAAAGCGCGCCGGTCATCTTTGCCGGCGCGGGCATCATCTCCGCCCTGCAAGGCAAACCGCAGGACGGGCGCATGCATCTGCCGCTCGCCTTTCATGAAGGCGTGGTGTTTCTGGGGCCCGTCTCAATCGGGCGCCTAGAGCCGCTTTATTAAGCCGCCTTATTTTTTGGAAACGGATTTTGCGTGGGTGGGATTGCGCCCGAAATTCGGCGCATCCGTGTCCTGGCCCGCATCGATAATGGAGCGGCGCACCGCGCGCGTGCGGGTGAACAGATCGAACAGCATGTCCCCGTCGCCCCAGCGGATCGCCCGCTGCAGCGCGGCGAGGTCCTCGGAAAAGCGGCCCAGCATTTCCAGCACCGCTTCCTTGTTGTTGAGGAAAACATCACGCCACATGGTGGGGTCCGAGGCGGCAAGGCGTGTGAAATCGCGAAAGCCGCTTGCGGCATATTTGATGACTTCGGACTGCGTGACCTTTTCCAGATCCGTCGCCGTGCCCACGATGTTATAGGCGATGAGATGCGGCAAATGGCTGACGATCGCAAAGACGAGATCGTGATGCTTGGATTCCATCACATCGACATTCGAGCCGCACCCTTCCCAGAACGCGGTCAGCGCTTCGATGGCCTCCGCCTCCGTGCCCGGCGCAGGCGTGAGGATGCACCAGCGATTGTCGAAAAGTTCGGCAAAGCCCGCGTCGGGACCCGATTCTTCCGTCCCGGCAATCGGGTGGCCGGGAATGAAATGCACGCCCTCCGGCACATAAGGGCCGACATCGCGCACCACGGCGGTTTTCACCGAACCCACATCGGTCAGGATTGCGCCTTTCTTTAAGGCAGGTTCGATTTCCTTCGCAGAAGGCCCGAGCGCGCCCACCGGCACGCAGAGAATGACGAGATCGGCATCTTTCGCCGCTTCCGAAGCGCTCTCATGAGCACTGTCGATGAACCCGATTTCAAGCGCCCGCGCGCGCGTCTCTTTCGAGCGGGCAAAACCGGCAATATGCCCGGCAAGCCCCGCGCGCTTGACCGCATGGCCGATGGAGCCGCCGATAAGCCCGAGCCCGATCAGCGCGATGCGTCCGAAAAGAGGTTCGCTCTTGCTCATGCCTTCCCCAAAAACTCTTTCAATACGGCCACGACCTTCAGATTGGCTTCTTCCGTGCTCACCGTCAGGCGCAGATAATCCGGCAGCCCGTAGGAAGCGATCTGCCGGAGGATCAGCCCTTTCGAGCAGAGAAACTCATCCGCCTCCGCCGCGCTCTTGCCCGTTTCGGGCGGAAAGCGGAAAGAAATGAAATTCGTCACGCTGGGCACAACCTCGAGCCCGAGCGCGGAAATTTCCTCGCTCAACCAGGCACGCCATTTCTCATTATGAGCGACAGCTTTTGCCGTGTGCTCTTTATCCTCGATCGCGGCAATACCTGCTTTCATCGCCGGCACATTGACGTTGAAAGGCCCGCGAATGCGGTTCAGCACATCCGCAACGCTTGCCGGACAATAGGCCCAGCCGAGCCTGATCGCGGCCAGGCCATAGACTTTCGAGAAGGTGCGCGTCATCACCACATTGTCATGGGTCGCAACCAGCTCGATCCCGGATTCATAATCGTTGCTGCGCACATATTCAGCGTAAGCGGCATCGAGCACCAGAAGCACATCCTCCCGCAACCCTTCGCGCAGGCGCTTGATCTCGGAGAAAGAAAGATAGGTGCCCGTCGGGTTGTTGGGATTGGCGAGGAAAACGATCCGCGTCTTTTCGTTTTGCGCCGCCAGAATGGCATCGACATCCGCGGTGAGGTTCTTCTCCGGCACCTGCACGATCTCTCCGCCCGCCGCTTTCGTAACGATGGGATAGATCAGAAAGCCGTGCCGGGTCGCAATCGCTTCATCGCCGGGTCCGATATAGGCCTGGGCCAGCAGGTGCAGCAATTCGTCCGAGCCTGCCCCGCAGACGATGCGTTCCGGATCGAGGCCATAAACGCCGGCAATGGCTTTACGTAGCTCCAGCGCGCCGCCATCGGGATAGCGCTCCATGGCGCCGAGCGCTTCCATCGCCGCCTCGCGCGCCTTGGGGCTCGGCCCAAGCGGGGTTTCGTTGGCCGACAGCTTGTACTGCTTGAGCGTGCCTTCCACTTTCTCGCGCCCGCCCACATAAGGGGCGATATCGAGAATGCCGGACCGGGGCCGAACGGGGCTCATCGCTTACTCTCCTTTTTCAAGACAGCCGGCAAGGCGCACGGGATCGGCATGTCCGCCGATCAGCTGCACCCCGTCGATGCCGTCCCGGTTATAGAGAGTTTCAAGGCGCCCGTCCCCGGCACTGATGAAACCGGTGAGACCAATCAGCGCAAAATATTGCCCATTTTGTTCTGTGCGCAGATAGACGCTGCCCGTCAGGCCTGCTTCTTCGAGCAAAGTTTCCACCGCGCCCGCGCTCACCGCTTCGGAAAAGCTCAGCACGGCAAGGCTCGTATCGGCGCCCGTTTCCTCAAAATCGGCCTGCGCCACCGCATAGGCTTCCGGCATCATGCCGGGTTCGGTGAGGAACGGCAGGCAGGCGACGACGCGCACCGGCGCCGTATCGCCGCGCCCCAGCATCGCCCACCAAGCATCGCTGCCGGGTTCGGGCGCGGGCAGAATGCCGATCACCGAGCGGTCCTTGGAGACCCGGCGCAGGACGTCCATCGCCTCCTCGCGCAGGCTCATCGGCGTGAAAGAACCGTAATAACCGCGCGCCAGATCCCAGAGGCGCAGCGGATCGCCGCCCCCGAAAACTTCCACCCGGAGCGGGCCTTGCAGGCGGATTTTCGCGGACATGATTTCCCGCCAAAGCCGAAAGACGACGGCAAGCGGCAACGGGCCTTCATGGCGCGCGGCAAGGGCGCGCAGCACTTCCGCTTCCCGGCCCGGCCGGAAGGCGATGAAACTGCCCTCGCCCGCCTCGCTCGCCGCCTGCGCCTTGGCTTCGGCCACCTGCCGCACGAGCTCGGTGCGCTCCATCAGCAAGTCGTGCATCCGCGCGTCGATCGCATCGATCTCCCGGCGCACATCGCTGAGCGGTTTGACCTCGCCTCTATCCTGATCCGCCATGCCTGCTTCCCGCCTCGCGGGCCTTCCTTAGGGCGCTCGCACGGGGTTTTCCGCCCCCTGCGGCCCTTGTCCCAGCCTGTGCAAAATGAGCGGTATTCATAAGGACGAACACGGCTAAAATCAAAGAAAACATTGACATTTCAGGCACCTCTGCCCCATCTAACGAGCTTATTCAAGCTGCCCTTTGCCTGCCGGCCAAAAGCCGCAGGCCGGGCAAGACGGCCCGGAAAACCGGGGCCGGGACCTGAATTCAGGCAAAAGCAGAGCTGAGAACCGCCCATGTCCGCAGCTGCGGGAGCACATACCGGCGCCACGCCGCAAGACCCCCGCCTTGAAGCGCCCGAAGCGCGCCTCGAGACGGTGACGTTCGGCCCAGACAAACCGCTCCGGCTGGATTCGGGCGAGAATCTGAGCCCGGTAACGCTGGCCTATAACACTTACGGCGAGCTCAATGCCGACAAGTCCAACGCGGTCCTGATCTGCCATGCGCTGACCATGGACCAGCATGTGGCCAATGCCCATCCCCAGACCGACAAGCCCGGCTGGTGGCTGCGCATGGTCGGACCCGGCCGGACCATCGACACGAACCGCTTCTTCGTCATCTGCCCCAATGTAATCGGCGGCTGTCAGGGCTCGTCCGGCCCGACCGAAACGAACCCCAAAACCGGCAACCCTTACGGGCTCGATTTTCCCGTCATCACCATTGCCGACATGGTGCGCTCGCAGGCCATGCTGCTCGACCATCTGGGCGTCGAAACGCTCTTCTGCGCCATTGGCGGCTCGATGGGCGGCATGCAGGTGCTCGAATGGGCAAGCGCCTATCCAGAACGCGTCTTCAGCGCCATTCCCATGGCAACGGCGGCGCGCCATTCGGCCCAGAACATCGCCTTTCACGAGGTGGGGCGGCAGGCCATCATGGCCGACCCCGACTGGCATGGCGGCACCTATCTCGACCATGGCACGCGCCCGACCAAGGGGCTTTCCGTGGCGCGCATGGCCGCGCATATCACCTATCTGTCGGAGACCGCGCTCTTCCGCAAATTCGACCGCAATCTGCAGGACCGTGACACGCTGACCTATGATTTCGGCGCGCCGGACTTTCAGATCGAAAGCTATCTGCGCCACCAGGGCATGACCTTCGTGGACCGCTTCGACGCGAACTCCTATCTCTATATCACCCGGGCGATGGATTATTTCGATCTCGCCGCGGCGCATGGCGGTGTGCTCGCCAACGCCTTCAAGGGAACGAAGACACGTTTTTGCGTCGTCTCCTTTACGAGCGACTGGCACTATCCGACTGCCTATAACAAACAGATCGTGCATGCGCTCATCGCCGCAGGCGCCAATGTCAGCTTCGTGGAAATCGAAACCGACAAAGGCCATGACGCCTTCCTTCTGGACGAGCCGGTGATGGACGACACGCTGGCCGGTTTCATCGCTTCCGCTGCGCGTCAGCGCGGCCTGGTCTGAAAGCAAGCAGAGAAGGTAAGCAGAGGCAGGCCATGGCGCTGGACACGACAACCCAAACCCGTATCGACCTTATCGCCGTCGCCGACCTGGTGCGCGAGGGCGCGCGCGTGCTCGATGTAGGCTGCGGGGAAGGCGAGCTTCTGGAATTGTTGCGCGACCGGCGGCAGGTCGACGGGCGCGGCGTGGAGATCAGTCAAGCCGGCGTCAATGCCTGTGTGGCGCGCGGCCTCTCCGTCGTGCAAGGGGATGCGGACCGCGATCTCGGGGATTATCCCGACGACAGTTTCGATTACGTCATTCTCAGCCAGACCATTCAGGCAACGCGCAACCCGCGTGAAGTGCTGGGCCAAATGAAACGGATCGGGCGGCGCGTCGTCGTCTCCTTCCCGAATTTCGGGCATTGGAAAATCCGCTTGCAGCTTCTTCTGTCGGGCCGTATGCCGGTCACCCGCACGCTGGCGGATGAATGGTACGACACGCCCAATATTCACCTGTGTACGGTGCGCGACTTTCTCGATCTCTGCGAGGCGGAGAACCTTGCCATCGAAAAGGCGCTGATGCTGGCAGGCGATACAAGCTGGACCGAGCATAATCCCGGCACCCGCGCCAATTTGCGGGCCGAGCAAGCGGTCTTCCTGCTTTACCGGAAATAAGCCGCGCTTACGTCACCACGGCTTCGGCATCACGCTCGCCCGTGCGGATACGCACGGCCTGTTCCAGATCGAGCACGAAAATCTTGCCGTCGCCGATCTTGCCGGTCTTCGCCGCCTTACCGATCGTCTCCACCACCTTGTCGGCGATGTCATCGCCCACAGCGATGTCGAAGCGGACTTTCGGCACCAGCGTGACCTGATATTCCGCGCCGCGGTAAATCTCGGTCTGACCTTTCTGCCGCCCATGACCTTTGACTTCCGTCACCGTCATGCCCGACACGCCGATGGCGCTCAGCGCATCCATCACGGCATTCGTCATGGCAGGTTTCACGATGGCCACTACAAGTTTCATGTCGATCTCCTGCGTCTTTTTCAAACGTCAATCATTGGACGAAGCGGATGCGCGCGGCACCGCCACGGGCCGCAAGCCCGGCAATACGGCCCGCGCGGATGCGCGGCGTACCGGCACCGGTGTGCCTGCATAAAACTGTTTGGCCGCTTCCACAAGCATGACCCCGGCAAGGCGCTGGCCGAAGACCCGCCCGCCCCGCTCGAAAGCCGAGGACCAGCGCAAAAGCGGGCGCCAATCGAAAGGTAAGAAAAAGAGCGCGGTCGACCAGTCGGTCGGGCTGAACATCGCATCGCGCAGGAGCCGGATAAGCTGGCCGCGGGTAAACGGGCGCCCATGGCCGAACGGCGTCGTCTCCCGCCGCGCCCAGATGCCCCGCCGGTTCGGCACGACGATGAGCAGCCGCCCGCCGGGTTTGAGCACCCGCCAGGCCTGGCGCAGCATGGTGCCGAGCGGCTCGGAACTTTCCACCGTGTGAACAAGCAGCAGCCGGTCGATACTGTCATCGGGCAGCGGCCAATCGGTCTCTTCGACCAGCGCGGTGCGGCTGGGCCCTTCCTTCGGCCAATAGATCACCCCTTGCTGGGCGGGCATCAGCCCGAGCACACGCTCGGCTTCATCCAGAAAGAGCCGCAAATAAGGCGTGGCATAGCCGAAGCCCGCCACATCCATGCCATGCAAATCCGGCCAGATTTCACGGATGCGCCGGCCCAAATGACGGCGGGTCATCCGCCCGAGGGGGCGGGCATAAAAATCCCTGAGATCGGCCACATCCATATGCATGGGCGAAAGCCTAGCAGAAACGGCGAAAAGGCGGAGGGGCTTTCTGCGCCCCGCCTTCCTTATTTCAGGGCGGACGCGCCGGTTCAAATCCGGCCCCCAACGCGCTAGGCTGCCCGGAACAAACATTCAGCCAGTGGTGGTCCCCATGTCCAAGCTTATCGTTCACCAGTTCCCGTGCCTCTCAGATAATTACGGCTATCTGCTGCACGACCCGGAGACGGGCGCGACCGCCGCCATCGATACGCCGGAAGTCGCCCCGATCCTGAAAGCGCTGGAGGAGAAAGGCTGGACGCTCACGCATATCCTCAACACCCATCACCATTTCGATCACGCGGGCGGCAATCTGGAACTGAAAGAAAAGACCGGCTGCACGATCATCGGCCCGAAGGGCGAGGCGCAGCGCATTCCCGGCATCGATACAGCGCTGGGCGATGGGGACACCTGCCCCTTCGGCAGCCGCGAGGCCAAGGTGCTGGATGTAGGCGGGCACACGCTCGGCCATATCGCTTATTATTTTCCGCAAGACGGCATTGCCTTTGTGGGCGACGCGCTTTTCGCGCTGGGCTGCGGGCGTATCTTCGAGGGCACGGCGGAGCAGATGTGGACCTCGCTGCAAAAGCTGATGGGCCTGCCCGACGAGACGGTAGTTTACTGCGCCCATGAATATACGCAGGCCAATGCCCGCTTTGCCGCAACCATCGAGCCTGCGAACAAAGCCCTGCAGGAGCGCATCCGCGAGATCGATGCGAAACGCGCGGAAGGCAAACCCACCGTGCCGACCACCATCGGCCTTGAAAAAGCGACCAATCCGTTTTTGCGGCCGATGAGCGAGGATGTGCAAAAAACACTGAACCTTGTCGGCGCGCCGCTGGTCGATGTCTTCGCCGAAACCCGCGCCCGCAAGGACAGTTTCTAAGCGGGTAGGAGAAATAAGCGGCTGAGAGGGGGCTCATGCTGTCATCGGAAGAAATAATCCTGCTGCTCGGCCTCGAGCCGCATCCGGAAGGCGGGCACTTCAAGGAAGTCTTCCGCGATGAGGGAGAGGCCGGCGCGCGGGCCCATTCAACCGCGATCTATTATCTCCTGCGCAAAGGCGAGCGCTCCCATTGGCATAAGGTGGATGCAACCGAGATCTGGCACTGGTATGCAGGCGCCCCGCTCCGGCTTTGCGTTGCCAAGGAGGAGGCGAAACCTGCCTCTGAATTCCTGCTCGGCAACGACCTCGTCCATGGCGAACGCCCGCAGCACGTGGTGCCTGCCCATGCCTGGCAGGCGGCGGAAAGCTGCGGCGAGTGGACGCTGGTCGGCTGCACCGTCGCGCCCGGTTTCGACTTTGCCGGCTTCGAGCTTGCCGCCAAAGACTGGGCGCCGGGCAAGTGAGCCGGGCCCGCGCCACCACCGCGCTTCTGGCCGCCTTTGGCGCCGCGCTTTTAGCGAGCCTGCCCGCCCATGCGCAAACACCCTGTCCCGGCGCGGGCGCGCAGAATGTGCTCGGCCCCGCCCGTATTATCGAAGTGGACACGCAAGGCGGCGGCGCTTACGGCACGCTGCAATATGCCCGCAGCCTCGATCTCGGTGAGAAGGAAATTCTCTTCACCTTCGATGACGGGCCGGACCCGGAGGTCACGCCGCAAATTCTCGACACGCTGGACCGGCACTGTCTCAAGGCGACGTTCTTCTTCACCGGCCTGCGCGCCGAGCGCTATCCGGAACTCGTGCGCGAAGCCTGGCGGCGCGGCCACACGATCGCAACCCATACCTATTCCCACCCCAACAATCTGCGCCGCTTCGCGCCCTCTTATGCGCGCGGCCAAATTACCCGCGGCCAGGAAGCGATTACCGCCGCCCTGCAAGGAGCCGAGGATACGAAGGAGGCCGAGCTTGCCCCGTTCTTCCGCTTTCCCGGCCTGAATGACAGCGCGCGGCTGAAAGCCTGGCTCGCGGCGCAAGACATCGCGGTCTTTTCCTGCGATTTCGGCAGCGACGATTGGCGGCGGATTTCCGCCTGGAGCGTCTATAAGCGCACCATACGCAGCGCCTCCTATATGGGCCGGGGCATCGTCATCATGCATGACACCAAGGCGCGCACGGCCACGGCCCTGCCGATGATCCTGGACGAGCTTGTAAAACGCGGTTTCACCGCCGCTCATATGCGCCCGAAAAAGAGCCCCGAAACTTTGGCCGGGCTGCCGGAGGGGACGCTGCGCCCCGAGCAGCCCTAATTCTTGCGGCAGGCATGGCGATTGACTAACGTTTGCCCATGAAAAAAGAACGCCGCAGCATGAATGACGTGAGCCGCCGCAAGGCGCTGCAATGGGGCACGGCCGCTGCCGCGAGCGCACTTGTCACGCCGTCACTCGTGCGCGCCGAAGCGCCCTACAAGCGCACTTTGAAAATGCAGAGCCTCAATTCCGGCGAAAAGCTCACTATCACCTATTGGGCGGACGGCGCGTACCTCAAAGACGCCTTGCCCCGCATCAACTGGTTCATGCGCGATCTGCGCGCCCATGAAAGTTTTAAGATGGATGTGCGCCTGCTCGATCTTCTATGGGAGATCGACCGGCACACGCGCTCGCGCAACCCGCTTTACACGATGTCGGGATACCGCTCGCCGGAAACCAACGCCATGCTGGCCGCCACAAGCGAAGGCGTCGATGAAGCAAGTTTTCACATGCGCGGCATGGCGATGGACCTGACGCAGGATTTCCGCGATCCTGAAGCGCTGTTTCTCGTGGCGAAAAAATTGGGGCGCGGCGGCGCGGGCTTTTATCCCACCAAACGCCCCTTCGTGCATGTGGATGTCGGCCCGAAAGACCTTTGGCGCTGGCCGGAAAAACCGCGGGAGGGGCGCGCCGCGGACTTTGACCGCAGCGATGCGGAAACGGCAGCCAAGGCAAAAAGCTGATTTCCTCACGGACTTATCATCTTGCAACGCACAAAAAGCTTGCGCATTGCAACAGGCCCTTGCGACAATTCGCCAAACCTAGAGAAACATGAAGACTAAAACGGAGCTGCAATGCAGCTACCGGCAAGGTGAACTGGGGGTCAGGTGGCACAGCAGGACGATACGGACAAAGACGTCATCAAAATCAAGAAATACGCGAACCGCCGTCTCTACAATACGGCGACGAGTTCCTATGTGACGCTCGAGGATCTGGCGCAGATGGTGCGCGACGGTGAAGAATTCATCGTGCATGACGCCAAGACCGGCGATGACATTACGCGCTCCGTCCTTACACAGATCATTTTCGAGCTGGAGGCAAAAGGCCAGAACCTTCTGCCTATCAAGTTCCTCCGGCATCTGATTACGCTTTACGGCGACAGCCTACAAAGCTTCGTGCCCTCTTATCTCGACATGTCGATGGATACGTTCTCGCGCGAGCAGGACCGCATGCGCGAACGCTTCACCGATGCCTTTGGCGGGCCGGAGCGCATGAACCAGTGGGAAGAACAGATCCGCCGCAACATGTCGCTTTTCGAAGACACATTCATGCGCATGTTCGCCCCCTTTGCCGGAGCCGGACGCAGCAGCGGCGGCGATTATAGGAGCGAGTACCGGCCCGCGCCGCGACAAGCCGCGGAGACGGCCCCGCCGCCTGAGGCGGCAAAACCGGAAAAACCCGGCGAGGAAAAAGCCGAACTCGACGAGCTCAAGAAGCAGATGGCGGAAATGCAGTCCATGCTGAAGAAGCTCGCCGACAAGAATTGACGCCTCCAAAGCGTTTCATTTCGGCACAGAACGATCCACAGCGTTAAGATTTAGACCCTCCAGCCCTCAAAATTCAGCGATTTTGTATTAAAGCTGAACGGAAAATCTGGCCGCACTCTTGCGGCTGGATTACCATGACGAGGGTAACGCACATAACGCAGAGCGCCTTTCCCGCCTTACCGGCGCGGAGACGTGAGGCGCGCGCAACAGGACGTGCTGAGGATAAGCCGGTGGAGATTCTTGCACCACGCCGCCCGGCCAGCCGAGGAAGAAACGCCCCGCTCGCACAGCGCCGGGCGAACCGTCCTTCCGCGCCCTTCCTCGCCCAATATGTCGACCAGCACTCCCCCCGCCCGCTCAGCCAGGAAGAAGCGGCCCGTAAACAGGCCAATGCCGGCAGCGCTTATCGCAGCGCCGAAGAGCTCTCGCCCTATCCGGTCAGCATCCGCCTGAAAGACCTTTAAGAAAAATCTCCAAGCGGTTTCCCGTGAGCAGATTCAGTAGCCGACCGCCGCACCGTCCTTGCGCGGGTCGGAGCCGCCTATCATCGTGCCGCGCGCATGGTCGATGAAAATCGCCTGGCCGCCGCCATGCGGCAGGAAAGCCTCGGACAGTTTATGGCCGCGCGCCTCGAGCCTTTTACGGGTTTCCACCGAAAGACCCTTTTCGACATCGAGCGCCTCTGCGCCGGGGAACGCGCGCGGGCTGTCCAGCGCCTCCTGCACGTCCATGCCATAATCGAGCATATTCGTGACGACATGGGCATGACCCACGGCCTGATAGGCCCCGCCCATCACGCCGAACGGCATCACCGTCTTGCCCTTCTCGCTCATCATCGCGGGAATGATCGTGTGCAAGGGCCGCTTGCCGCCGGCAACACAGTTCAAATGCCCCTCTTCCATCACAAAGCCCGATCCCCGGTTCTGGAACATGACGCCGGAACCCGGCGCGAGAATGCCCGAGCCGAAACCGAAGAACAGCGAATTGATGAAGGAGACCGCATTAAGGTCCTTGTCGACCACGGTCAGATAAATCGTCTCGCGGTTCAGCGGATCGCGCAGCGTGCTGAGATCGGAAATGCGGCTCTTCGCATCGATCCGCGCGGCAAGCTCACCCGCAAGCCCATCCGACAGGAGCCGGTCCACCGGCACTTCGCCGAAATCAGGATCGGCCACATATTTATCGCGCATATCATAAGCAAGGCGGGCCGCTTCCATTTCATAATGGAAGCGCTCGGCCCCATGCGGATCGAGCCTGCCCATATCGAGCCGCGAGAGAATGTTCAGCATCAAGAGCGCGGTAATACCCTGCCCGTTCGGCGGGATTTCGTGGATCTCGCGGCCCCGGTACGACGTTTTGATGGTCGTCACATAATCGGGCGCGTTTTCCGCGAAATCTTCCAGCTCATGAAACCCGCCGAGCGCCTGCAGCTTGGCGACCATGTCTTCGGCAACCGGCCCCTTGTAAAACCCGTCCCGGCCTTCTCTCGCGATCCGGCGCAGCGTTTCGGCGAGCACCGGCAGACGAAACTTATCGCCTGCCTGCGGGCCTTTACCGTCAATCAGCAGCTGGCGCGGCGCATCTTTATCATGCGCCAAATGCCCTTCCAGAAATTGCCATTCCATCGCAATGCGCGGGGCAACGGCAAAACCTTCTTCGGCATAGGCGATGGCCGGCTCCAAAAGGCGGCCAAGCTCCATCGTGCCATGATCTTCCACAAGCCGCGCCCAGGCATCCACTGCCCCGGGAATGGTGACGGAGTGAACGCTGTTAAGCGAAAGCTGCTCGACGCCCTTGGCGCGCAACTTTTCAAGAGAAAGGGATTTCGGCGCCCGGCCCGAACCGTTAAGCCCGATAATCTCCCCGCCGCCTTTCTTGGAAAGAAGCGCAAAACAGTCGCCCCCGATCCCGGTATTGTAAGGCTCGATCACACAGAGCACGGCGGAAGCGGCAATCGCCGCATCGACCGCATTGCCCCCTTGGCGCAAGATCGCGATCGCCGCTTCCGCCGCCAAAGGCTGCGAGGTGGCGCAGAGACCGTTCACGGCATAGACCGGTGAGCGGCCCGGGAAATGCAGATCGCGCATGACTTACTCCTTGCGGGACAGATCGAGAATAAGGGCTTTCAAATCGACGATGGCGCGTTCGATGCGCGTCATGCGCCCGCTAAGCTCCTCGAGCTTTTCCATCACCGCGCCCATGTCGCCTTCCTCAGGCGCCTCTTGCGGAAGCGGCGTCGACACGCCCGCCCTGTCGGCGATCTCGGTGGCAGGCACGGCAAAGAATTTGGCAAGCTGAGCCACTTCCTGCGGCATCAGCTCACGCTGGTCTTTCCAGATTTCGGCGACCTGGGAAGGGGTCAGGCCAAGCGCGGCGGCCACATCCATCTGGTTTTGGCCAAGCGCGCGCAGGCGCGTGTTGAACCAGTCCTGATCGAAGAAAAGCGCCACCCTTGCACCCTGTCTTTATTCCGCCTTAGCGGCCTTTGAATTGCGGCGCGCGTTTTTCCAGAAAACTTGCCACGCCTTCCCGGTGATCCTCGCTCTGGAAGAGCGTGCCGAGCGTTTGCGACACCCAGCCGCCGATCTCACGCAGTTCGCCATAAGCCGAGCGCCGGAGCCCCTCCTTCATATAGCGCAAGGCAAGCGGCGCGTTAACCGCCATGCGCGCCGCCAGCGCCCGCGCCTCGCTCAAAAGCGCGTCATGAGGCACGGTGCGCAGCACGAGGCCGATCCGCTCCGCCTCGCCCGCATCGATGACATCGCCGGTGAAAAGCAGTTCCGCAGCCTTTTGCGGGCCGACCAGCGCCGGCAAACGCCAAAGCCCGCCCACATCGGAGATAAGCCCGCGCTTGATGAAAATTTCACCGAAGGCGGCTTTTTCAGAAGCGATGCGCATATCGGCAAAAAGCGCAAGTTCCATGCCCCAGCCGACCGCCGGACCGTTGATGGCGGCGATGACGGGCTTTTCGCATTCAAGCGCGGCAACGGCGGCGGGCGTCGGCTCGGGCCGCACCGCCGTCAGCCGGGCGACGCTTTTTTCTTTCTGCTCGCCCGTCATCATTTCCTTCACGTCCTCGCCCGAACAAAAGGCAGGATCGGCGCCCGTCACGATGAGGCAGCGCGCCGCCTCGTCCTGACTTGCAAAGCGGAAGCCTGCTTCCACCTCATCATAGGCGCGCCGGTTCAGCGCATTGCGCCGCTCCGGCCGGTTGAGGGTGAGCGTTGCGATATGATCTGCCACCTCATAGCGCACGCACTCAAAATCCTTCGGGTGAATTTTGTAAGACGTCATCTCTCTTCCCCTGATCTTTGCGCCCGCGCCGAGCTTAGTTGCCCGCCAGCGCATCCGCGCTTGCATCGCCGAGCTTCGAGCCGCCATCGCAATCGATGATCGTGCCGGTGATGTAAGCGCCATTGTCCGAGGAAAGGAAAAGCGCCGTCTCCGCGATATCCGTCTTCGTGCCGTAATCGCGCAGCGCGAGACGCGATTTCACCGCCTCTTCCATTTCAGGCGTCGGCGCAAGGCGCGCCATGCCTTCGGTATCGGCAATGGGGCCGGGCGAGATCGCATTGACGCGCACGCCGGCCGGGCCCCATTCCATGGCAAGGCATTTCGTGAGCATGTTGATGCCCGCTTTCGCCGCACAGACATGCGACTGGAACATCATCGCGTTCACCGCCTGAGGCGCGGTGATGGAAATGAGCGAGGCGCCCGGCCGGTTCAAATGTTCGAAGGAGGCGCGCAATACATTGAACGTGCCGATGAGATCGATATCGACGACGGTCTTGAAACCGTTGGAGGACATGCCAAGCGCGGGCGCCACGAAATTACCCGCCGCCCCCGAGATGACGATATCGATCTTGCCGAACTGTTTGACGGTTTCCTCATAGGCTTTGGCGACGCTGTCGAAATCGCGCACATCCGCCGCCATGCCGATTGCCTCATGCCCCTTGTCGGTCATGGTCTTGGCGGCGGCAACGATTTTCTCGTGGCTGCGCGAGATGACGGCGACTTTCGCCCCATGCTCGGCAAAGTGCTGCGCAATGCCGAGATTGATGCCGCTCGAGGCACCCGCGATGAAAGCGACTTTCCCTTCAAGCGCCTTTTCCTTGATGATGCTGGCCATGCGTCTCTCCCCGTTTTTTGAAAGCCTTATTTTGAAATCTATAGGCACTAAACCGGGCAAGAAGCGCTCTTGCAAGCCGCCATGATGCCCCTGGCCCGCTTGACGCAAGGGGGCGCAGGGGAATGCCGGGTTCGTAGCCAGGTTCCCAGTTGGGTTCATCGCGGCTTTCGGCCATACTCGCCCTGATCCGCAGTTCCAAACCCAAGGCCCGCTTCCATGAAGAGTCTCAAATCAGCCATCGTGCTTCTCGCGCTTCTTATTCTTCTGGCCGGCATCGCCTATTGGTGGGCGGGCAAGGATTTAAAAGAGCTGAGCGGAGCCGAGCGCGCGCAGCTGAAGGCGGACGGGCTTGCCCATGATTTTGCGCCCTTGAGCGAGGGCACCGTTCATTACCGCCTGGAAGGGCCGGAAGGCGCGCCTACCATCCTCCTTGTGCATGGCTTTTCCGTGCCCTCTTTCGTCTGGGATGCGCATTTTGCACCGCTGACAGAGGCCGGTTACCGGGTCCTTGCCTTCGACAATTACGGGCGCGGCTTTTCCGACCGCCCAGAGGGGCCCTATGACGCCGCGCGCACGGACCGCCTCATCACCGATCTTCTCGCGCATCTGAATATCGCGGGTAAAATCCATCTCGCCGGCTATTCCATGGGCGGGGCAGCGGCCGGGCTTTTCACCGCCCGCCACCCGGAGCGTGTGCGCAGCCTCACGCTTATCGCGCCAGCAGGGGTGGAAGCCATCGAACCTTCCGGCGCGGTGAACCTGCTGCGCGCGCCGCTCGTCGGTGACTGGATCGGCCGCGTTTTCGGCAAGGAAATTTTCTATGACAGGCTGGCGGAAGAAGAGAAAACCCGCGACGGCGGCGAGGCCTTCACCGCCCGCTTTGCCAAACAGATGGAATATCGCGGCTACACCAATGCGCTGATTTCCACCATGCGCCATTACCCGATGCTGGACGGTGCGCCGGGCGCTTTCCGCAGTGTGGGTGAAAGCGGCGTGCCGATGCTGGCCATCTGGGGCGAACAAGACAAGGTGGTTCCCTTCGCCCACTCTGCCGCGCTCACGCGCCTTGCCCCGCAGACAAAGCTGATTTCGTTCCCGCAGCTGGATCACTCCCTGACCTATAGCGCGCCGGAAAAAGTAACCCCGCTCATTCTGGAGCATATCCGCGCCCATCACGTCGCCCTCAGCCCCGGCGGCATCGGCGCCAAACCGCGCGGTCCCGCCGCACGGATGCAGGCCCGCGAATGCGACTGTCATGTAAGCCCGGAAAAAATCACACCCGAAACTCCAGAGCTTTAGACGGAACCACGCAATTGCCAAAAGGGTGGGCGACATGTCGGTAGGTATATTTCTAGCCGTATTGATTGCCGCAATTTTGCATGCTGCCTGGAATGCACTTGTAAAGGTGAGCGCCGACCAACTTGTCCTTTTAGCTGTCCTTAAGGCCGGAACAACTGTTTTTGCTTTGGCCAGCGTCCCCTTCTTCGAAATACCGCCTACAGAAGCTTGGCTACATATTGTCATTTCGACCATTATCCATACCGGATATTTTCTTTTCCTAGTTATCTCGTATCGATACGGTGACCTCAGCCACGTATATCCTCTGTCACGCGGTGCGGCACCGCTAATCGTTGCCGCCATCGCCACCATCTTTCTGGGAGAGGTGCTGAGTCTTCACGCAACCTTGGCTGTGCTGCTCATAGCTATCGGCATTATGAGCTTGATGTTGACCAAGAGCGCGGATGGAAAATGGCAACCTAAGGTCATTGCTGCTGCGCTCACCACAGCCAGCCTCATTGCCGGGTATACTATTGTGGACGCAACGGGTGCACGCCTAACCGGAGATGCACATAGCTACATTCTTTGGCTAAACGTATTCAACGGCATACCCATCATCCTCATCACTCTTTTCTTCCGGCGGAAACAAATCCATACGCAGGTAGGCCATGTCTGGAAAGCAGGCATGCTGTCCGGCATTGTCTCTCTTCTTGCCTATTGGATTGTTCTGTGGGCAGCTACCCAGGCTCCACTAGCCATGGTAGCTGCAGTGCGCGAGACGAGTATTATTTTCGCAGTTCTCTTCGGGGTTCTGCTCCTCAGGGAAAGCTTGGATATTAGGCGGCTACTTTCCATTTTCGTTACCCTATCAGGAGCATTGTTACTGAAGATAAGCCGCTGAAACGGCATATGTCTCACCGCTTGCCGCGCGCCGCGAAGACGCCTAGAACCGGGAAACTGGAAGAAAGAGGCCTGCGCGCCCATCTATGCGGGGCATAGAGGTTTCAAGGCAAAGCACCGTGATCAAGGACATCAGCGACAAAGGCGTGATTTTGGAGGAGCTGGGCTGGGTGGACCCGCTGGCGCTTTTCGCGCCGCTTGCCCATGAGCCTTTCGCGCTCTTCCTCGATAGCGCCACCGCCGGGCCGGGCCGCGAGGCGGCGCTGCATGGCCGCTGGAGCTTCATTGCCGCCGATCCCGTCTGCACGCTGAAAGCGGAGCCGGAAGGCAGAGCCTTGCTGGACGGGTCGCCGTGCCAGGAGCCCGCCTTCGACCTCATCGCCCGTCTCCTTGCCCGCCACCGGCTTGAAAAAGAAGACCTGCCGGAAGCCGCCCGCGCCATTCCCTTTACCGGCGGACTCGCCGGGACGATCGGGTATGAAATGGCCTGCGCGCTTGAGGACTTGCCTGCGCTTTCAAAAGACCCGCTGCCTACCCTCGCCCTCGGCCTTTACGACGTCGTGCTTGCCTTCGATCATCAGACCCGAAAGCTCTTTTTGATCTCCACCGGCCTTGGCGAGGAAAAGCCGCCTGCCCGCGCCGCGCGGGCCGAAGCGCGCGCCGCCAAATGGCGCGCCCGCATCGCGCTCAATCCCGCACTTACTCCCTTGCACTGGCCGCTCAGCCCGCAGCCTGCCCATTCCGTCAGAGCGCTCAAAACACCGGATGCCTATAAAGCCGATATCGCCAGGGTCATCGCCTATATTCATGCAGGCGATATTTTTCAGGCCAATCTCAGCCAGCGCTTCGAAAGCGATCTGACGCCCGACGAAACGCCCTTCCTGCTTTACCGGCGCCTGCGCGCCCATTCGCCCGCGCCCTTTGCCGGGTTCTTCAATCTGGAAGAAGGCGCGCTGCTTTCTTCTTCCCCTGAACGCTTTCTCTCATCGGACGGCAAAACCGCGCAGACGAAACCCATCAAAGGCACACGTCCGCGCGGGGGAACTGCGAAGGAAGATGCCGCTCTTGCCGCCGAACTTCAGGCAAGCGGCAAGGACCGGGCGGAAAACGTCATGATCGTCGATCTGATGCGCAATGATTTTTCCCGTGTCTGCAAAGACGGCAGCCTGCGCGTACCCGCGCTCTGTGCGCTCGAAAGCTACGCGAATGTCCATCATCTCGTCTCGACCGTTGAAGGCGAGCTTTGCGAGGGAAAAACCGCGCTCGATCTTCTGATGGCAGCCTTTCCCGGTGGCTCGATCACCGGCGCCCCGAAAATCCGCGCCATGGAAGTGATCGCCGAGCTCGAGCAAAATCCGCGCGGTATTTATTGCGGCAGCTTCGGCTATCTCGGTCTTGACGGGCGTATGGACATGAACATTTCCATCCGTACCATGAGCATTGCGGGCGGCAAGGCACGTTTCAATGCGGGCGGCGGTATCGTGGCCGATTCCGATCCGCAGGAGGAATATGAGGAAAGCCTTGCCAAGGCGAGCGCCATGCGCGCCGCGCTTCTCGGCATCCGCCCCGATGAACGCGCAAACGAGAGCAGCGGGGCAAAGCACCGCTCATGATCCTGCTCATCGATAATTACGACAGCTTCGTTCACAATCTTGCCCGCTATGTGGGCGAGCTTGGTTATGAACGCCGCGTGCTGCGCAATGATGCGGTGACAATTGCCGAGATCGAAGCGATGCGCCCGGACGCCCTTATCCTCTCGCCCGGTCCTCGCACACCGGATGAAGCGGGCATTTGCCTTGGGGCGGTCGAGCGCCTTGCCCCGCAGCTTCCCATTCTCGGCATCTGCCTTGGCCATCAATGCATCGCGCAGGCATTCGGCGGCAGTGTGCGCCGCGCCGCGCCGCGCCATGGACGCGCCTCACCCATCCGTCACAATGGCGCGCTAGTCTTTGCCGGCCTGCCCAATCCTTTTGAAGCGGCGCGCTATCATTCCCTCGCCGTCGATCTGCCGGAAGGGGGAGTGTTGCAAGAAACCGCCCGCGCCGAAGACGATGGTGAGATCATGGCGCTTGCCCATGAAAGCCTGCCCGTAACGGGCCTGCAGTTTCACCCGGAATCGGTGCTCACCCCGCTCGGCCACAAGCTGCTCGCCAATTTCTTTGCCGCCTCAGGCCTCAAACCCTCAAAAGCATCGAGCCTGCGCCATGAGGAACTTGCCCCATGACGGTCTGGCTCAACGGCGCGCTCACCGGCTCCGGCATGCCGGTCATCGAACCCTCAGACCGGGGTTTTCTGTTGGCCGACGGGCTCTTTGAAACCTTGCTGGCGCGCGAAGGCCGCCCGCTTTTCTTTGATGCGCATCTGGACCGGCTGGAGCGGAGCGCCGAAGAGCTCGCCTTGCCCATCCCCGCCAGCCGCAAAAAAATTACCGCCGCCCCGCTCGGCAAGGCGCCCGATACCGTAACGGCCATCACCGCCGCCATCCGGCGCAACGAAACCTCCCCCGCCGCGCGCATGAAGACTCTCGCCTATCTCGACAATATTCTGGCGCGGCGCGAGGCGAATGCAAAAGGCGCGGGCGAAGCGCTGATGCTGAACACGAAAGGCCGGCTTGCCTGCGGCACGATCGGCAATCTTTTTCTCTGGAAGGGCGCGGCGCTTTTCACCCCTGCTCTGGAGGAGGGCGTTCTTCCAGGCATTACCCGCGCGCAAATCATCGCCCTTGCCGAAGAAGAAGGGCTCACTTGCCGCGAGGCCCCGCTCGAGCCGGATACTTTGCGCAGCTGCGACGGCGCGTTTTTGACGAACTCACTCGTCGGCCTGCCGCGCATCAGAAAAGTAGACGGCGAGGCCCTGCCCGATCATGCCCTGACCGGGCAGCTTGAAGCCGCTTACCTGGCGCTTCTCGAAAAAGAAGCGACAAAGGAACCTGGCGGCGAATGAAAACGGCGCCCCGCTGCCGGGACGCCGTCTGCAAACTCTTGAACGCAAGCGCGGTATTTATTCGCCGACGGAAAAGTCGCGCCGCGCCGTCGTAATGGTGACGGTGAAGCCTGCCACCACATCCAGCAACACCAGAAGCGTGATCAGGAAGAACGTCGAATTGCCGAAGGCCGGCAGCGCGATGAACTCGATCAGGCAGACAAGCAGCACGATCAGCGACAGCGCGTGATTGATGATCGAGGTCGTGCCGGTGCGCGTGGCGCTGACCAGTTCCAGAAACAAGAGAACCAGCCCGGCGGAAAGCAGCGC
>MRWG01000065.1_pt1 | contig 211116 bp, 192 predicted proteins | sample 1013341 | NCBI WGS metagenome assembly MRWG01 (sample SAMN06117577, study PRJNA244670) | biofilm metagenome | biome: Water; feature: Cathode Biofilm; material: Biofilm; isolation source: microbial consortium enriched at the cathode of a solar microbial fuel cell | place: USA: District of Columbia... | reverse complement strand
GCTCGCGAGCGAATGCCGCCCCCAGCCCCTTGCCGGCGCCGGTGACGATTGCGACCCGGCCTTCCAGCGGCCGTTGGGAGGGATTTGAAGCTTGCATAAACAAACTATAAAACGATGGTTTTATAGTGCAAGCCAGTTTCGGCGCGGCGGCCGATTTTGGTCAGGCGCTGCCGGTGATGTCCGGGGCCGGGGCGCGGCCCGGGCCTTCGGCGATCTCGAAGGTCACCTCTTCCGGCGCCACAGGCTCGCGGCAGTGCGAGCAGACGACGACCGGGGTCAGTTCATGGCCGCAGGGCTTGTGTGTCAGCAGCAGCGGCGGGCCCTCCGGAGAGACGTAATAGGTGTCGCCCCATTGCAGCAGCATCAGCAGGATCGGGTAGTAGTCGATCGCCTTTTCCGTCAGCCGGTACTCATAGCGATTGGGCCGCGTGGAATAGGGGTGCATCTCCAGCATCCCGATCTGGCAGAGCCAGTTCAGGCGCTCGGACAGGATATTGGTCGCGATCGCGGTGTCTTCGCATATTTCGTCGAACTTGCGCAGGCCGGTAAAGATCGAGCGCAGGACCAGGCTTGCCCAGCGGTCGCCGGTGATCTGGGCGACATGGTCCAGCAGGATGGAGTCGGCCTCGCGGTTCGTCGCCGTGTCGCGGTGGCGGCGCCGGCGCGAATAGGTCGGTGTCATCCAGCCCAGGCCCGGGCCTTCGCTCCACGCCATCTCGCGCGCATGGATCTCGCCGCCGCAATCGCCGCAGGCGGGCACGGGCTCGAACTCGTGGCCGCAGCCTGTGTGGCGCAGGGTGATCGAGATCTTGCCCTCGCTGGGGCCCCACCGCCTTTCCCAGCGCAGCATCATCAATGCCGTCCAGTAGAGACCGCGGCCCTTCTCGGTCAGCCGGTATTCGAACCGTTTGGGCGAGGTGCTGTAGGGGGTCTTTTCCAGCACGCCGGCCGCCATGAGGCGCTTCAGGCGGTCGGACAGGAGCGGTTTGAGCAGGCCGGTCCGGTTGCGCAGCTCCTCGAACCGGCGCGCGCCGAGCCAGTTTGCCTCGAGGATCAGCAGGATCGAGGTGTCGCCGACGACTTCGAGGGCGCGCCAGATCGAGCAGGTACGAATGAATTTGCGGTCGGACATGTCGTGAGGCGCGATGGGTTCCTGTTGATCTGATGCGGAGCCCGAATCCGCGCTCCGCTTGCGCAGTGATACCTGTTAAGCGCCATGGCCCGTCATCGCAAGGCTGCCGGCCGGTCTGCGACAATCAGACCGGACGGACAGGCCTCACACGTCGACCTGCCGCCGGGCATAGCTGGCCGACAGGAAGAAGAGACCGGTGGCAATCGCAAAGCCGATTGGCGACACGATCGCGATGGCGTAGCGCACCCCCTCGTCGAACGGGAAGAAGGTGTCGCCCACCAGCGCGGTGGCGGTCGGTCCGGCGCCCAGCCCGATCAGGTTCACCACGAAGAGGTAGATGGCTGACAGGGTCGCCCGCATCCGGTTGGGTGTGAGTTGCTGAAGCGCGCTCGCGGCGGCGCCGATGGGCACGGCTGCTGCCGAGAAGAAGACCACGAAGGCGACGGCCGACAGCGCGGGCGATCCGGCGAGCGGGAAGATCACGGCAAACACGGTTCCTGCAAGGCCCGCAAAGCCGCAGAAGGCAAGGCGCCCCGCTGCCGTCCCGCCGCCGAAACGGTCTGTCGCCCAGCCGCCGCCCACCAGGCCGATCAGTCCGCCGATGATCAGCGCGCCGCCGGCGAGATGGCCTGCGGAAGCGAGGTCCATGCCGTGCACCCGGATCAGGAAGACCGGGAACCAGGAAACCGCGGCAAACACCGCGAAATTCACCATGCCGACCGCAAAGCACAGGCCCAGAACGGCACCCGCGCGCTTGCGGATAAAGCTCATCACCTCGCGCATTGGCACCGCTTCGCGCACGGTCCCGGCGGCGACGCCGTGACGGGGCGGTTCGGGCAGGATCATGAACAGGCCCGCGATCAGCAGGCCGGGCATGCCGACGATGATGAAGGTCGCCTGCCAGGCGCTGAGTTCGCCGAACAGGGGCAGGGAAATCGATCCCGCATTGGCGACCATCTCGATCACGACGGCGCCGATCAGGAAGGCCAGGCCCGCGCCGACGGCCGATCCAAGGCCGTAGACGCCCATGGCAAGGCCGAGGCGCTTTTGCGGAAAGGAATCCGAGATGATCGAATAGGCGGCCGGCGACAGGGTCGCTTCGCCGACGCCCACGCCCATGCGTGCCAGGAAGAGCTGCCAGTAGTGTACGGCCAGTCCGCAGGACGCGGTCATGATGCTCCACAGGGCAACGCCGGCGGCGACGATGGGCAGGCGCGTCGAGCGGTCGATCAGCCGGCCCAGCGGCAGGCCCATCACGGTGTAGAAGATCGCAAACGCGAAACCCTGCAGCAGGCTGACCTGCGTGTCTGTCAGGCCCAGATCGGCCTTCAGGGGCTCGACCAGGAGGCCGATGATCATGCGGTCGATGAAAGAGAAGATGTAGGCGATGAAGAGAACGGCCACCATCGCCCAGGCCACGGCCGGCGCGGGGTAACCGTCCTCGCTGGCGGCGGCCCCGCCCGGGCCGCCGGCCGGTGCGTCACTCACCGGGCTTCTGCGTCGAAGTCGGTGTGAATGCCCATGGCTTCGAGAAGCTCGGCGCGGTCATAGTATTCCCGCCACTCCTGGATCGAGCCGTCATCATTGATCTCGATGACGCCGACCACCGGCACGGCGCCCGCGTGACCGTTGTAGACGAACTCGTCGACCCGCTCGATGAAGACGACGTCGCCGACCTGGCCGATATTCCGGACATTCAGCGTGATCTCCTCGATGCCGGCGCCGATATGGCCGATGCGGGCTGCGAGGGCTTCATGGCCCACGATCGGGTCGACCATCATCGAATGCAGCGAACCGTCCTCGGCAAACATCGAGACAACGCGGTCCCAGTCCTGCGTATTCCAGGCATCGACCATGTCCAGAACGACCTGGACTTTCGGATTGTCAGAGGTCTGCTGCGTGCCGGTGTCGGCAAGCGCGGCCCCGGCAGGCATGGCTACGCTCAGCGCGAGAGCGACGACAAGATTACGCATGAATTCCTCCCATAGGTTTTATTGTGCAAGTCATAAGAGCGGGAGAAATCCGGTGCGTCAAGCAGAACCGGATTCACCGGCCAGCAGAGGCTCGACCCAGGCCGGCACAGGCTGGCCTGCGCGCGCCGCAGCAATCGCGGCGCTGTCGACATAATCCCGCCAGCGCCAGATGCGACCGTCGCGGAATTCGAACACGCCGGCATAGGGGGTGCGGATGCGCACACCCTCGGCATTCACATAATCATCGACGCCCTCGACCATCAGCAGGTCGCCGGTTTCGCTGTGCCGGGTGATCGACCAGGCGATCTCCGTCTGGCCGGCGCCGAATTTCTCGAGAAAGCGGCGGATGGCGTCGCGGCCCTCCAGCGGGCGGGAGCCAACATGATAGTGGTAGACAACATCCTCGCAGACAGCGTCCAGCACGGTTTCGATGTCGCCGCGCTTCCAGGCTTCGATGATGCGATGAACGGTGTCGATATGCGCCATTGCGCCGCCCTTCGGTGAGTTGCGAGCGCAGCCTAGTCATTTCAGGTAACGTAATGCAAGTCATATCGCGGGGCGGGGCTTCGGGGTGGTCCGTTCATCGATTGACAGTCCCGCGAAGAGCGCTCTAACGTGACATGAATTGCATAATAATACCTGGATGTCGTCATGCCCGCAGACTACCGCGCCGTGGAATTCCCGCCGGTTGACCTTGAAATAGACCGCCGCCCCGACGGGGTAATGGTGATGACGCCGCGCGAGCCGCTCGATGTCAGGGATGCTTCCGTCCCGGCGGGTCTGGCGCGCCAGGCGCGGCTGCAGCCGGACAAGGTGCATCTGGCGGCCCGCCCGGCACGGGGCGAGCCCTGGGTGACGGCGAGCTTTGCCGAGGTAAAGGCGCGGGCAGACGCGTTGACGCGTTTCCTGATCGACAAGGGCGTGGACCCCGCCCGGCCGCTGGTGATCGTTTCGGGCAATTCGATCGACCACGCCGTCGTGCGCTATGGCGCGATGGGGGCGGGTGTGCCGGTGTGTCCGGTCAGTGCGAATTACGCCCTGCTGGGCGCAGCCGGCGGGTTCGAGCGCCTGCGCCACGTGATGGACATGGTCGATCCGGGCTTCGTTTTCGCGGAAACGGCGGCTTATGCCCCCGCAGTCGACGCGACGGCGCCGGCCGATGCGGTGGTGTTGAGCCGGGCCCCTGACGCTTTCAGGGCACCGGCAACCGATCTGGCCGACGTGCTGTCCGCAACGGCCGGAGACGACATCGAAGACCGGATCGCTGCGCTCGACCCCGATGCGCCGGCGGCCTATATGCTGACGTCCGGCTCGACCGGAAAGCCCAAAGCCGTGATCCACACCCAGCGCATGATCACCTCCAATCTCTATCAGGGATGGCAGGTGCTCGGCCGCGCTGCCGGCTGGGATGACGTGCTGCTGGAATGGCTGCCCTGGAGCCATGTCTCCGGCGCGTTTTCCTCGATGGCCGCGGCGATCTTCGGCGGTACTTTCTACATCGACAATGGCAAGCCCTTGCCCGACCTTTTCGACGAGACGATCGAGAATCTGCGCGAAGTTCCACTGACCTACTTCACCAATGTGCCCGCTGGCTATGCGATGCTCACCGAGGCGCTGGAGAAGGATGAGGCGCTGCGCAAGACCTTCTTCGAGAAGCTGCGTCTGATGCTCTATGGCGGGGCGGGCTTGCCGCAGCCGGTCTATGACCGTCTCCAGGCGATCGCCGAGGCGGAGACCGGAAACCGCGTTTTCATGACGACCGGCTACGGCGCCACCGAGACGACATCGGGCTGTATGTCGATCTATTTCCATTCGGAAAAGGTCGGGATCGGTCTGCCGATGCCGGGGCTTCAGGTGAAGCTTGTCCCGCTGGACGAGACCCGTTTCGAGCTTCGGATGAAGGGGCCGATGGTGACGCCGGGCTATCTCGGCCGGCCGGATCTGGAAAGCCAGATCCGCGACGAGGAGGGCTTCTACAGGATCGGCGACACAGCCCGCTTTCACGATCCGGCCGACCCCGCCCAGGGCCTCGCCTTTGCCGGCCGGCTGGCCGAGGAATTCAAGCTCGACACCGGCACATTTGTCAGCGGCGGCGAGCTGCGGGCCGAACTGGTGCGTGTCGGGGCTCCGCTGATCACAGATCTCGTGCTGTGCGGTGAAAACCGGTCCTACCTGTCCGCGCTTATATGGCCCAACGCAGCCGCGCTGGCAGCCGAGGCGGGACTGCCGGAGATGCCGCCCGCCGAACTGGTACGCGATCCGCGCGCCCTGGCCGCCATCGAAGCACGCCTTGCCGCACACAATGCGGCGTGTTCCGGGTCGAGCGAACGCATTCGCCGGTTTGCCCTGCTGTCGGATCCGCCGAACGCCGAACGCCACGAAGTATCTGACAAGGGAACGATCAATCAGGAGGCGGCCCGGCGTCATCGCGCCGCCGATGTGGAGCGTCTTTATGCCGACACGCCCGATGCGGGCGTGGTGGAAGTCGCACGCTGACGACCTGCCTGACCAACGGAGCAAGACATGCCTGAATTTGTGTTTGTGATCGGCGTCAATTTCGCCGTTCTGATCGGTACCATGCTGGCCCTCTGGCTGATCAGCGTTGCCATTGGCGATGTCAGCTTCATCGACTCCTTCTGGGCAGCGGGCTTTGTGCTCGTGGCCTTTGTGACCCATTTCCTCACCCCCGACGGCGACGTCCAGCGCAAGCTCCTGCTGCTGGCGATCACGACGGTGTGGGGGCTGCGCCTGGCCGGCTACCTGCTCTGGCGCTGGCGCAAGGAGGGGCCGGACAAGCGCTATGTCGCTCTGCTCGGCAAGGCCAAGGGCAATCCGCACATGACCAGTCTGACGAAGGTCTTCCTGCTGCAGGGTGTCCTCTTGTGGATCGTCTCGCTGCCGGTCCAGCTGGGCCAGGTGCCGGCACAGCCGGCTGGCGTCAGCTGGCTGGCCTGGGCAGGCGCCGCGCTGGCGATCATCGGCATCTTCTTCGAAAGTGTCGGCGACTGGCAGATGGCGCGGTTCAAGGGCAATCCGGACAATGCCGGCAAGGTGATGGACCAGGGCCTGTGGCGCTATACGCGGCATCCCAACTATTTCGGCGATGCCTGTGTCTGGTGGGGCCTGTTCCTGATCGCGGCGGAGACGACGCTGGGCCTGTTCGCGGTCGTCGGCCCGATGCTGCTGACCTTCCTGCTCGTCCAGTGGAGCGGTGCCGCCCTCCTGGAGCGCCGTCTCAAGCGGTCGCGGCCCGAATACGAGGCCTATATCCGCCGCACCAGTTCCTTCATTCCGATGCCGCCGCGCCGCGATAGCGGCGAAACGGCCTGATCACAGGAGTTTCCGATGTCTGTTGTGAATCTCGGGACCTTTCCGCATCTCGATCCGGATCCGAACCATCCCTATACATCCGGTGCCTGGACGCCGGTGTTCGACGAGTATGATGCCGACGATCTCGAAGTGATCGGCGAGATTCCGAAGGATATCGACGGGATCTACGTCCGGAACAGCGAGAATCCGGCTTTCGGTTCGATCGGTCTTTATCACCCGTTCGACGGCGATGGCATGATCCACACCATGTCCTTCCGCGACGGCAAGGCGAGTTACAAGAACCGCTTCGTGCGTACCAAGGGCCTGATGGCCGAGATCGAGGCGGGCAAGCCGCTCTGGGCCGGCATTGCCGAGGACCCGCGCCTGTCGACCCGGCCGGGCTGGGGCGCGCATGGCGGCATCAAGGACTCCTCCTCGACCGATGTCGTCGTCCATGCCGGCAAGATCCTGTCGACCTTCTATCAATGCGGGGAGGGCTATCGGCTCGACCCCTACACGATGGAACAGTTCGGGACGGAAGGCTGGGTGCCGCTCGACGGTATCTCGGCGCATCCCAAGCTGGATGAGAGCACCGGCGAGCTGCTCTTCTTCAACTACTCCACCCACGCGCCCTACATGCATTACGGCGTGGTCGGGCCGGACAACAAGCTGAAGCACTACATCCCGATCCCCGTGCCGGGCCCGCGCCTGCCGCACGACATGGCCTTCACAAAAAACTATTCGATCATCGCGGATCTGCCGCTGTTCTGGGATGCCGACATCCTGGCCAAGGGGCGCCATGCCGCGCGCTTCCACCGCGATATCCCGACCCGCTTCGCCATCGTGCCGCGCTACGGCCAGCCGGAAGACATCCGCTGGTTCGAGGCCGCACCGACCTATGTGCTGCACTGGATGAATGCCTGGGAAGAGGGCGACGAGATCGTGCTCGACGGCTACTTCCAGGAGGATCCGGCGCCCAAACCGCTCGATGCGCCCGGCGGCGATCCGCGTCTCGGCCAGCTGATGGCCTATCTGGACGAGAACTCCTTCAAGCCGAAACTGCACCGCTGGCGCTTCAACCTGAAGACCGGCGCCGTCAGCGAAAGTCATCTCGACGACCGGCTGCTTGAATTCGGCAGTTTCAACCAGACGTATGGCGGCGAGAAGTCGCGCTATCTCTACTCCACCTTCACCAAGCCGGGCTGGTTCCTGTTCGAGGGGCTCGTGAAGCACGATTTCGAGACCGGCAAGAGCGAGACCCTCAATTTCGGTGAAGGCCGGTTCGGCAGCGAGGCGCCCTTCGCGCCGCGCGTCGGCGCCAGGTCGGAGGATGATGGCTACATCGTCTCCTTCATCACGGACATGGTCGAAAACCGCTCGGAATGCGTCCTGATCGACGCGCAGAACATTGCCGACGGTCCGGTGTGCCGGATCATCCTGCCCCACCGGATTTCCAGCGGCACGCACGCGACCTGGGCCGACGGCCCGACCGTACGTACAGCCCAATCAGCAGCCTGAACGGAGATTGGACATGAGCTATCCGCCGAACACGCTTGAGACCCTGATCGCCAAACAGGACATCCAGGACGTCCTCGCGCGCTATGCCCGGGGTGTGGACCGGGCCGACGCCGACCTGCTCCTGTCCTGCTATCACGCTGATGCGATCGAGGAGCATGGCAGCACCTACAAGGGACCTGCGCACGAATACGTGCTGGGCGCGGTCGAGCGTCTTGCCAAGCTGAGCCACCCGATGGCGCACTATGTCAGCAATGTCCACGTCGAGTTCTCGGACGATGGCGAGACAGCCTGGGTGGAGAGTTATGTGCTGACTTTCGCCCGGTTCGATGACAAGTCGGGCCAGGCGCACGATACGCTGACGGGCGGCCGGCTGGCCGACCGCTTCGAGCGCCGCGGCGGGATCTGGCGGATCGCCCACCGCAAGATGGCCTTCGACTGGAACCGCGATGCCCCCGCCAACGAGACCTGGTGCCTGGGCCTGTTCAATCCCGACGACCCTAAAATGGTGATGGGCACGCGCGGCAAGGAAGACCTGTCCTACAGCCGGTTCTAGGTAGTGAGCGCGGAGCTTGAGGGCTCCGCGCTGCCCACATCCCTACCCCCCGAACACGACCGGCGAGAGCCAGAGTGCGGCCATGGCCAGGACGGCGATGGCGACGATGTTCAGAAGGAAGCCGGCCCGGGCCATGTGCGGGATCGAGACCAGGCCCGAGCTGAACACGATGGCATTCGGCGGTGTGGCCACCGGCAGCATGAAGGCGCAGCTGGCCGCCAGCGTGACCGGGATGACAAAGACCAGCGGATCCTGACCGGTTTCCACGGCGATCGCGGCGATGACCGGCAGGAAGGTCGCGGTGGTCGCGAGATTGCTGGTCAGTTCGGTCAGGAAGATGACCATTGCCGTGGCGACGATGACCAGCAGGGCGAGGTTCAGGGCGCCGAGCGGGGCCAGCTGTTCGCCCAACCAGAGTGCAAGGCCGGAGCTGGCGACCGCAGAGGCCAGCGCCAGGCCGCCGCCGAACAGGATCAGCACCCCCCAGGGCAGCTTGCCCATATCCTCCCAGACCATGAGGGCTTTTCCGTCCTTGCCGGATGGAATGAGGAAGGCACCGACCGCGGCGATCATGGCCACGCCCGTGTCCGAGATCGAGCCGATCACCGGCACGCCTGACAGGAAGCCCCGGCCGACCCAGCCGATCACCAGGAAGGCGAACAGCATGGCTGTGCGCACTTCGGCCGTGCTCATCGGGCCGAGGGCCGTGCGCATCTGGCCGATATGCTTCATCGCGTCAGCGGAGGCCGTGAAGCTGACGGGGAAAATGATGCGGGTGAGCGTCAGCCAGGCAATCGGAAGCAGTACGGCGCTGACCGGGACGCCGACGAGCATCCAGCGTGCGAAGTCGACTTCGACGCCATAGCTGTCGGACATGAAGCCGACCATGAACGCGTTCGGCGGCGTGCCGACGAGCGTTGCGACGCCACCCAGCGTGGCGCCGTAGGCGAGGCCCAGCAGCAGCGCGATCGAGAAATTGCTCCGCTGGCGAACGTCCAGATCGGGCATGGTCTCGCCGATCACGGTGACCACGGAAACCGCGATGGGCAGCAGCATCAGCGTTGTCGAGGTGTTGGAGATCCACATGCTGACGATCGCCGCGGCCAGCATGAAGCCGCCGACGAGGGCCCGGGCATTGGTTCCGACCATGCGGAAAACCCCGAGCGCGATGCGCCGGTGCAGGCCGCATCGTTCGATGGCCAGCGCGACAACAAAGCCGCCAAAGAAGAGATAGATGATCGGATGGGCGTAGGGCGACGAGATCTCGCCGATCGCCGAGACGCCCAGGATGGGGAAGAGCACCAGTGGCAGGAAGGCCGTGATCGCAACCGGAATGGCTTCCGCCGCCCACCAGATTGCCATCCAGGCGCCGATCGCTGCAACGAACACGCCTTCGGCCGACAGGCCTTCCGGGCGCAGGAACAGTCCGATCAGTATTGCGGCGAGCGGGCCGGCGGCCAGTCCGATGCGCTGATAGAGGGCGGGCGCGTCGTCGTGCGTCGCGTCTGTCATGTCAGTCTCCGTTTGTGGCCAGCTGGCAGGCAGCCGTGGTGTAGACGTGTTCGGGCACCAGGTGGCGAACCGCGGCGGGCGCCATCCGGGTATTGTCATGGCTCACGCCGGGCACCGTTGCGACGGCCCATCCGTGTTCCAGACCGGCGGCGGCGGCGAGTTGCTCCACCAGGGCGGCGGTATTCAGACCGCGCTCGAACCTGTGTGCGCCCTGGGCCCGGGCTTCGGGTGTCTGGCGCAGATTGGACGCATTCGGGTCATTGTCGGCCTCCCCGAGGAGCAGGGTGACGGGCAGGGCCGCGATATCACCCGGATCGAGCGGCGTACGGCTCGCGCCGTCGAACCCGTAGGGCCATTCGGTTGATGTATCCGGCCACGTGTACCAGCCGGCATTGGCGACGACCGCGGCCTCGACGTGCGTATCCGGGGTGAGCATCAGGAAACGATGGACGAATTGTGCTCCGGCGGAGTGTCCGAAAATCGAGTAGCCGTTGCGCGTGGAGCCAAGCGCAGCCCGCATGGTTGCGAACAGGGGCTCGATGGCGTCGAAGGCAGAGACCGCATCCGTGCCTGGCAGCGGTTCACCCAGATTGTAGCCGGCTGACCCCGGAAAGCTGTCCCGATCAAATCCGGGCGCAATGATGGCCAGTCTGCAGGCTTCGGCCAGATCGATCCACGCGTCGCGATAATCGTCGGGGTTCCGGTTGACGCCATGCATAACGAAGATGATGGGCGCGTCAGCGGGCAGGTTCTCTGGACGATAGGTCTCGATCGTGAGGTCGGGGCCTCCCCATCCGGAATATGTGAGCGAGGCGCGGCCTGTAGGGACGGTGAGGCTCGCGTCAGGGCTCTGCGCAACGGCATTTCCGGCCATCGCAGACAGGATGGTGAGCATGACAATGTGTGAAAGGCGCATGAGAGTACGGTCCGGATTCGGGCCGGGAGGGCAGGCTTGATGGAAGGCGTGCTAGATCGCCCGGTTGCTGAACCTGCGGGCAAACTGGTCACACTTCGAGCGTGCCTTGGAATTCATGCTACCCTCCCCGCATTTTGCGTTTCCTTGACAGTGCCGGTGAAGTTCTGACGGTGTCAATAAAAAACGTACACGTGGTTCAAATTGCCTTCCTTCGGGCTTGTCAGCGATGCCGGGCTGGGCTTGTATAGGAAGTGAGCAAGGCGGGTTGCCGGCACGGCGGCGTGCTGCAAACGCCCGCGGGATAGATCATTTCTGATCCCGTACCCTGAGGAAAGAGGCACGATCTATGAGCGTACTCCGTCCGGACTTCCCTGATCATTCCTCGCCGTTTTCGCGCGAGCAGGAGCGTCAGCGCAAGGAGGCAGCCATCCTGTCGGCGGCTGCGCGGCGCTTTGACGCCGAAGGTGTCCATGCGACGCGGCTTGAGGACATTGCCGGGGATCTGGGGCTGACGAAAACCGGGATCAGCTATTATTTTGCGTCCAAGGAAGACCTCGCCGGAGAAGTCTATCGCGCGGCAGCGAGGGCCCTGGCCGAAGCGGTGGAGATCGCCCGGACAGCTGACAGTCCGGCCGCCCAGCTGCGCAAACTCTTCGAGGTTTTCGCCGATCACATGCGGGCTGTGTCGGAAGGCCGGCGGCATAATCTCGCGGCGATCAATGATCTCGATGCGCTGGGGGATGAAGTCCACGCCAGCATTGCTGCGGAGCTGTCGCGCTGTGTTTCGGACGTCAATGACATGATCGCCAGCTGGGCGCGCGATAGCGGCGCGCCGCTCGGACGGCCCGAGCCGGCGACCTTTCTCGTTTTCGAGCTTCTCGACTGGATGGGGTCCTGGCCGCGGCGCAAGCGTGACTGGAATATCGACACGGCGGCAGACACGCTCCTCGAGATCCTCGCCGGAGGGCTCAAGGCGGGCGGCGAATGGCAGCCGGCCGCCCTCCAGCCCGGATCGCCCGATGTCGGCGTGCCGCAAGTCTTTGACCGCGAAGCCCGCAATCGCATGAAGCGGGAAGCCTTCCTCAAGGCTGGCACGCGCTTTTTCAACAAGAAGGGATTTGGTGGCGTTGCCCTGTCGGAAGTCGCTGCCTCGCTCGGGGTCACCCGGGGCGCTTTCTATTATCACATCCCGGACAAGGAGCAGCTGTTGGAGCAATGCCTCGAGCGATCCTTCACCACGGTCGAGCAGGCGCTGGACCGGGCCGAGGGTGGCGGCCGCTCCGGGCTCGGTGTGATCGAGCACGCCATTCGCGACCTGATCTACCAGCAGGCCAGCGGCGTCACGCCATTGCTGCGGCCCTCGCTGGCAGCGGCGCTGCCGGAGGCGCGCCAGCGCCGGCATGCGGCCAGGCTTCGCAATATCGCCCGGCGCTTCGGGGATGCGCTCGAACATGCCGTTGATGCAGGTGAGGCGCGGCCGGTGGATATCCAGGCGGCCGAGCGCATCCTGACACACGCCGTTTTCCTGAATGGCGGCTACACGATTGCGGCCGCCAACAGCTTCACCGACTGGCGGATATCCGAAGACCCGCTCACCGCGACCATCGACTATGTCTACATTCTCATGCGTGGTCTGGGGGCCGAACAGTGAGCCGTTTGCGGCATGCCGTCCGTGCCGCGGTCATCCTCTTCGCGGGATTGGCTCCCGGCGCCGCAGGCGCACAGTCTGGGAGTGTCGAGGACGTTTTCTCGGACGCGCAGCTGAACGCCTATGTGCTGGAGATCGAAGCCGCTCTGGCGCGCGCCCAGGCGGCCGAAGGCGTGATCCCGCAATCGGCGGCCGATGCGATCACGGCGGCAGCGCGGCCGGAAGCGGTTCCGGCTGACGCGCTGGCGGAAGAATATGCGATCGTCCGCCACCGTATGGTGGCCTTTCTCAACGTGTTTTCGCGCTCTCTCGATACCGATGCGGCCAATTATCTCCACTATGGCGCGACGACGGTCGACATCTACGATACAGCGGCGATCCTGCAGGTGCGCCGGTCGATCCTGCTTCTGATCGAGGATTTACGGGCGATCGAGCTGGAATTGATCGATCTTGCCGAGACGCATCGCGACACGCCGATGATCGGCCGTACGCTGGGCCAGCACGCCCTGCCGATCACCTTCGGCAAGAAGGTTTCCGGCTGGATCGGTGAGAACCGCCGCCATATCGAACGCCTGACAGACCTGCTCGGTCGGGTCGAACGATCGGCCATCATGAAGGGTGCGGTGGGCAGCTATGTCGGGCTGGGGGACCGGGCCCAGGCGGTTGAGCGCCGGTTCGGGCAAGAGCTGGGTCTCTCCGAACCCTATGCCGACGATTGGCACGCCTCGCGCGATGTGTTTGCCGAATATGCTGTCAGCCTGGGTCTGCTCGCGCGCTTTTATGGCCGGGTCGGGCAGGAAGTTTTCCTGTTGCAGATGACGGATATCGCGGAGGTTATCGAACAGCGCAGCAGCACGGCTGTCGGATCGAGCACGATGCCGCACAAGAATAATCCGTCCCTGTCCGAGGCGCTGATCCACTATTCCCGGACCATTCCGGCGCTTTCGGACATCGTCGCGGACGACATGATCAATTTTTTCGAGCGCGACAATACTTCGCGGCCCAATGCCGCCATCGGCGAGCTGTCGATTGAGGCCGAGGACATGCTGTCTGCGGCGAACCGGCTTGTGGGGCGGCTGCATGTCGATGCCGAAGCGATGCGCCGCAATCTGGACCGGTCGGGCGGCTGGATCCTGTCGCAGCGTTTCGTGTTCGCACTGGCGCCGCATATCGGCCGGACCGGGGCGGAGGAACTGATCCGCGATCTGGCTGCCGAGGCGCATGAAAGCGGTGCCGGGCTTCGCGAGGCGGCGATGGCCAATGCGGTCATCCGGGGCGCTCTGAGCGAGGCGGAGATCGAGACCTTGCTGGATCCGGAAACCTATATCGGCCTGGCCGGCGAGCAGGTCGATGCCGTGATCGCTGCGGCGCGGGCGGCGCGCGAGACGGACCCGTCCGTCGACTGACAGACTCCCTCGCATTCGATATGAGACACCTGACGCTCCGGATCGGGTACCTTGCGCCGTCAACGTCTCTGGGAGAGCATGCCGGACTGTCCTGGGACAGGGCGCCAAAGGGGGCGGCCGGCTGCGGGGAAGCGTACGAATGGTGGCGGCCGTCAGTGATGCCGTAAATGTGGAAGAATTGTATCGCGTGCACGGGCGGCGCGTGCGCTGGATCGTGTGGCGTATCGTCGGCAATGCCCAGGACGCGGACGACATTACCCAGGCGGCGTTCGAGCGCCTGCTCGAGGTCGACGGCGATACCGGACCTGTGAGGAATGAGGGCGCGTTCGTCACGACGATCGCGACCAATCTTGCGCGAAATCATCTCCGGCACTGCAATACGGTGCGGCGCCATTCTGCTGCGGTGGCGCATCATTACAGTGACGTTATTGCCCCATTCGCGTCACCTGCGGACACCATAACGGATGAAGAGCGTGACACAGCCCGGCGCGCGGCCCTGTCCGAAGCGATCGGGCAGCTGCCGCCGAAATGCCGGAACGCCTTCGTGCTTTGCAAGCTGAAGGGGATGACCTATCAGCAGGCCGCAGAGCGAATGGGCATTTCGATCCACATGGTCAAGAAACACGTTCAGCGCGGTATGGCGCGTCTGGCCGAGCATCTCCACGGGATGCCGGACGGGAACGGGGATACAGCAAGGGCGGCGAACGATGCCGGCTGATCGCGACATGAACATCTACGACACGGCCGCAATCTGGGCCGAGCGCCTGATGGCTAACGGTGCGCTGGACGCAGCGGCCGAAGCCGAGCTTGAGGCGTGGCTTCAGGCGGATCCGGAACACCAGACGGCGCTCAATGCCTGTCTCGAGCTTGAAAGCACGCTCGATGCCGCGCATGGCAGCGACTGGGCCGACGGTCTGATCGCCGCCACCGAGGCGGAACTGACGGCAGAAGAGGCGCCCGGCCGTCCGGCCTGGATCGTGCCGGCCGTGATCGGCATGGCGGCGATGCTCGCCCTGGCGATTGCCCTGCCTGTTTGGACAGGCATGCTGGGCGGTGACCGGGCGACAGACATTGACGGAGCCGTGCAGGTCGCGGCTCTGGAAACCTATTCCACGGCGCGGGGTGACCGGCAGGAGATCGCCCTGCCGGACGGGTCGGTGATGACGCTGAACACCGGTTCCCGGGTCACGACAGCTTTCGCCGCCGATGAGCGCCGGGTCGTGCTGGAGGCGGGCGAGGCCCTGTTCGAGGTTTCGCACGATCCCGCGCGGCCCTTCATCGTCGAGGCGGGCGGACACGAAGTCCGGGCCGTTGGCACCGCGTTCAACGTCTATTCGCGCGATGACGGCCGCACCGTTGTGACGGTGGTCGAGGGTCTGGTGCAGACGCGGATCGAGAGCGGTCCGGCCTCGGCGGCCCTGCTGCGGGCCGGCGACCAGGTCGAGCTGGTGCCGGGTGAGCCGGCGCCCGAACCGGCGCGGGTCGATGTCGCAGCTGCGACCGCGTGGCGTCAGGGGCGGCTTGTGTTCGACGGTCGCCGCCTGAGCGAGGTGGTCAGTGAATTCCGGCGCTATAATGATCTCGACATCGCCTTCGCCGACCGGCAGCTGGGCGAATTGCAGATCAACGGTTCCTTCGACCCGTCCGACAGCGAGGCGTTCCTGGCGGCCCTGTCGGCAACCGAGTCGCTGCGGATCGAGCGGGTTGGCGACGGTATCCGGATCCACGCGTCCGAGGGAAATATACAACCCTGACTGGTCCGCACGTACATCTTCCGGCAGCAATGCGACATTTCGGTAACAGCGATGTCACACGGCTTCTGGCAAGTTGTCACATGAGGGGGATCGGGCGTCCCCGTATCGAGGTGCGGGGATGCGCGTCAGCGGCAGGACATCAGTCAGGATGAAAGGCGTCCGGGCAGCCCTCCTCGGTGCGCTGCTCCCGGTGATGATGCCGCACGTCCCGGCTGTGGCCCAGGAGACGCAAACCGCCGCGCCGGACGCTTTCAGCTTCGACATTCCGGCCGGACCGCTGGGGCCCGCGCTGTCGCGCTTTGCCCTGGTGACGAGCCATCAATTGCTGGCGGAATCGCATCTGGTCGCCGGTGTGCAGACCCGGGGTGTCGAGGGGCAGTATTCCGCCGAGGAAGGGCTCGAACGGCTGCTCGCCGGAACCGGGCTGGAGTTCAGCACCGTCGATGCCCGGACCCATGTTCTCGCACGGCGGGCCGATGCGGCCGGGCCGGATGCATCAAGCGAGGCGGCCCCCGGCGTTATCCGTCTGTCCGGGCACCGCGTGAGTGACGATCCGGCCGGAACGCCTGTGGCGTCCGCCTATATCGATCCGCAGGAAGTGATCCTGGTAACCGGGTCGCGCTTCGAGCGGGCCGGGCGGGCGGCGGTCTTGCCGGTGCAGGTGATCGGCCGCGCGGCGCTGGAAACCTCGGGCGCTATCGAGATCGGCGAGATGATCGCCAGCCAGTCGCCGGCGACGCTGGAATTTTCCAATGCCTCCACGCACCTCAGCGCCCAGAATGCCGGCCTGTCCTCGATCGGGCTGCGCGGTCTGGGCACGACGCGGACGCTGGTACTGATCGACGGGCGGCGCACGGTGGCCAATAGCGGCAATGCCAGCCGCTTCGGCTCGGACACCATCCCGGCGGAATTTGTGGAACGGGTGGAAATCTCCACCGGCGGCGCGTCTGCGGTCTACGGGTCGGATGCGATTGCGGGCGTGGTCAATTTCGTCCTGATCGACAATCTGGAAGGCGGCCGCCTGCTCGCCCAGGCCGGCATGACCGAAGATGGCGGCGGTCAGTATCACGTGCTCAGCGCTACGCAGGGCTGGCGCTTCGGCGAGGGCCGGGGGCGCCTCCTGTTCAACCTCACCCAGGACAGCGCCCGCCGTATCGGTGCGGAGGATCGCGACTGGGCACGGATTCCGGTCAGCCTGTCGAGCGATGGCGAAACGCTGGAAACAGACCTGTCGAGCTATCCGCCGGGCGGCCGCTTCATCGGCTATGACTTCTGGTATGACGAGAGCGGTCTGCGCACCGGTTTCGACATCGACACGGACGGGTATGACACCCGCTCCTTCGCCACGATCTCGGTGCCGCGCGAGCGGGATCTGCTGGCGCTGAAACTCGACTATGATTTCGATGGCGGCGTGTCGGCCTATTTCACGGGCCTGTTCTCGCACAGCGAAAGCCTGTCCACGCGGGAAGCCCAGACCGCCTACTACAATGAGCGCTTCGGGCTCGACAATGAACGGATTGGCGCGATTCCGGTGGATCACCCGTTCGTGCCCGAACCGATCCGGCAAGCGGCGTTGTCGGAGGGATTGTCCGGCATTACCTGGCGCCGGCGTTTCAGCGAGCTGGGCGAGGAATACCGCCAGAATGACCGGACGACACAGCGCTTCTGGGCCGGGTTGCAGGGCGAGGCGGGCATCTGGAGCTGGGACATCGCCCTGGGCCATGGCCGCTACGACCAGGACCAGCTGCGCAGCGGCGAGGTGAATTACGCCCGCATTCGCAACGCCCTGGACATCGAGGCCGACCCGGCAAACCCCGGCGGCTATCGCTGTGCCGACGCCACGGCGCGCGCTGCCGGGTGTGCGCCGCTGGACATGTTCGGCGTGAATGCGATCTCGGCGGAGGCGGCCGACTATATCCGCGCCACCGACCGGCTGGAGGTCGAGGTCGAGCAGTGGACGCTGGGCGGGTCGGCGCTGGGCGATGTCGCGCTGTCGGACGGGCGTGTGATCTCGCTGGCCTGGGGGCTGGAACACCGTGTCGACAGCCAGCGCACGCGCGGCGATGCGGCGGCGCTGAACCGCGAGACCGGCTATGTCGGCGTTCCCGATCTGGATGCGGTTGGCCATGCGAGTGAAATCTTCGCAGAGGCGCTGGTGCCGGTTGTCCCGGACCGTTTCGACGTGACCGCAGCCGTGCGCCTGGCTCATTATGATATCGACAGGGTCGGTCTGGTCGGCAGCTATCGCCTCGGCGGTGTGTGGTCGCCCAGTGATGCGCTGGCTTTCCGCGGACAGGTCTCCCGTGCCCAGCGTGCGCCCAGCCTGACCGAGCTCTATTCCGGTCCGCGCGGCGACTATGACACCGTCAGCGACCCCTGCCACGGCGTGACCGGCGCGAGTTCCGGCCGGATCGCCGAAAACTGCCGCTCCGAGCCGGGTATTGCCCGGGCGATCGCCGAGGACGGCATCTACGAGCAGACGATCACCAGCGTCTATGCGCCCAATTCGGGCAATCCGGATCTCGAGGAAGAGCGTTCGGATGCCGTCACGCTGGGGCTGGTCTACACGCCTGTGCGGGCCGAAGGGCTCAGCCTGTCCGTCGATCTCTACGACATCCGGGTGTCCGGTGCGATCTCGTCCCTGTCCAGCCGGGCGCTGCTGTCGGAATGTTATGGCGCGCCGGTCGCGATAACGGCCAACCGGTATTGCGCCGACATCCAGCGCGGCGAGACGGGCCAGCTACTCGAGATGCAGAACCGCGTCGCCAATCTCAACGAGATCCGGTCTGCCGGAGCCGACGTGACGCTGGATTATGCCTGGCAGATGTCACCCGCCTCGATCTGGGCCGGCGACTGGGATTTGCGGATTCTCTACGCCTATACCGACCGTCTCGAGCAGGTGTTCGAAGGCTCGGACGGCGAGGTCAGCCGCTCGGTCTGGGATGGCGAGGTTGGCGCGCCGCACCATCGCTGGACGGCGCGCCTGGGCGTGACGCGCGGGCCCTGGCTGGTGCAGTGGCGGGTGCGTTATGAAGGCGCGGCGATCGACGGGCATGACCGCGCCGCAAAGGCCAATGCCGGGGATATGCTCTTCCTGGAAATCGATCCGTGGATGCAGCACGACCTGCATGTGCGCTATCTCGCCGGCGCCGACGGCCGGCTGCAGATTTTCGGCGGCATCAACAATGTCTTCCACGATTACGGCCCCTTCCTGCCAAGTGGCACGGAAAGCGGCGGGCGGCGCAATTTCAGCCCGGGCTATGATGCGGCCGGGCGGCGCGTCTATGCCGGTATCCGGGCGCGCTGGTAGGCCGCCGCCATCTTTTTCTCAAAATTTGTGACAGCCCGGGTACCCGATGCGGCCCCTTGCGTGTCTCCCCTCTACCAACACTACGCGCGGTCGAGGGGACGGTGCGAAAAACAAGGGGATTTCCGATGAGTTTGGGTAATCGAACCGCATGGACCACGGGCCGGGCCATGCTGATGGGCGGTGTGTCAGCCGCCGCCATGCTGCTCGGTGGCGCCGCTGTCGCGCAGGACGCCTCGGCCGATCCGCAGGCGTCCAGCGAAGACACGATCGTCGTCACCGGCTCGCGCATTCGCCGCTCCAACGCGAACACGGCGATCCCGACCCAGATCTTCACGACGGACGATATCGACGAGTCCGGCACGGTCGATGTCGGTGAGATCCTGGTTGATATTCCGGGTGTCGACTCCAGCCTGTCGCCGGAAAGCACCGATCTGAGCATCCAGAACTCCGGTCTCTCGACCATCAATCTGCGGGGCCTCGGCTCCGAGCGGACGCTGGTCCTGATCGATGGCCGCCGCGCCGTGTCGAACTCGGGCAATGGCGAACGCGTCAGCCTGCAGACCATTCCGGCCGGCTTCGTCGACAGTATCGAAGTCACCACCGGCGGCGCCTCGGCGATCTATGGTTCCGACGCCATTGCCGGCGTGGCCAACATCATCCTCGAGCGCAATATGGAAGGCGTCGAGGTCGAGGCCCGCTATGGCTGGGCCGATGCGAGCGGTGAAGAGGAAACCACGCTCGAACTCACGATGGGACGCAATTTCGACAATGACCGCGGCAATATCATGGTGGCGCTGAGCTATGACCATGAAACGCCGGTCTATGCCGACGAGACCCGTCCGGACTCGCTGCGCACCGACGACTGGTCGGGCAATGGCGAGTATAATGACTACTCGCTGACCTCCTACATTCCCGGCGGCCGCTTCGAGAGCGACGATGCCTGGAATGTCGATGGCGTCTGGTACAATGACAAATCGCTGGCGCCGAACGACGGCCGCGATCCCGCCATCGGCTTTGAAACCGCGCTGGATGGCTGGAACTACCGCCCCGGCCGGACCCTGTCACCGGAAGTCACAGCCTACACGGCCGCTGCCCGTGGCCGTTACGAGCTGACGCCGCGGCTGGAAATCTTCGGCGATGTGCTCTGGTCGCGCGTCGACAGCCTGTATGAAGGCTCGTACGAGTCTGCCATCTATTCGACCGATATCGGCCCGATCGGCAACACGTTCGATATCGGCCAGATCGCCAGCGACCACCCCTTTATCCCGGCAGCCGTCGAGGAGACGCGGTCCGGTTCGGTGAGCTGGTATCGCCGCTTTGTCGAAGTGGGTCAGGAAACCCGTGACAATGAACGCGAAACACTGCGCCTGGCGACTGGCCTGACCGGTGAGATCGGTAACACCTGGCAGTGGAATGCCTTTGCCACCTATGGCCGGTTCGAGCAGAACCAGATCCAGGGCAACAACCTGAATTATCTCAACATCCACTACGCGCTGGATGTCGAGTCCGATGGTGCCGGCGGCTATCAATGTGCCGATGCCGGTGCCCGTGCCGATGGCTGTATCCCGCTGAATATCTTCGGCGAGGGTTCGATCACGCCGGAAATGGCCGACTACATCCGGATCGACGGCCACGTGCAGCAGATCCGCGAGCAGACCGTGATCGGCGGCTCGATGAATGGCGAGCTGTTCGAGGCGCCGGCCGGTACGGTTTCCGCCGCCTTCGGCCTGGAATGGCGTGAAGAAACCCAGGACACGAATGTCGACGCCATCATCCTGGAAGAGACCACCAGCCTGTCGGTGATCCCGGAAATCGAGGCCAGCTTCGACGTGGTTGAGGCGTTCGCCGAGGTCGAGATCCCGCTGCTGGAAACCGTCACGGCACAGCTTGCCGCGCGGGTGGCCGACTATTCCACGATCGGCACGATCTCGTCCTACAATGTGGGCGGTTACTGGGAACCGACCGATACGCTGCGTTTCCGTACGCAGTATTCGCGCTCGCAACGCGCACCCACGATCACCGAATTCTACTCGGCACCGCGTCAGGACGCCGACGATCTGCGCGATCCGTGTGATGGCCTGAGGCCGGACGGTTCGGGCGTCACCGCCCCGCCGGGTACCGGTTTCGATCCGGCCGTGATCGCCGCCAACTGTCTCAGCAATCCGGGCATCCAGGCCTTCTTTGCCGATCCCAACAATGTCGGACAGCCGTTCGAGTTCGACGGTTCGGTGAATGCGCCGAACGCGGGCAACAACACGCTGACCGAGGAAACCGCCGACACCTTCACCATCGGTGCGGTGTGGGCGCCGTCCTTTGCCGAAGATCTCGTCTTGATCGTGGACTACTACAATATCAAGGTCGAGGACGCGATCGGCTCGGTGTCGACCCAGACGACGGTCGACCTGTGCTACGGCTCGCCGAACTTCCCGAACAACCGTTTCTGCGATGTCGTCACGCGCGACACGTCGAACGGCCGGGTGATCGAGGTGATCAACCGCCAGGAGAATCTCAACGAGCTGCTGTCCGAAGGCATCGACGTGTCGGTGCTGTGGGACTTTGAAGTGCAGTCCGTGCCGGGCGAGTTCGGTCTGGACCTGCGCTATTCGCGCTCGCTGGCTGACGAGTACGAGTTCATCGGTGAGGCCGGCACGCCGGTGCGCGAGGACTCCAACGGCTCGATGTACGATCCGACCCACGAAGCCCGGGCACGCCTGTCCTGGAGCCGCGGCGACTTCTACGCCAGCTATACGCTGAAGTATGAGTCCGGTGGCATCGACGATCTCGATGTGGATCCGAGCGATCCGTATTACTTCGAGGCCGACGACCGCTTCGTGTCGAACATCTATGCCCGCTACCGCTTCGGTGACGATTACCGCACCACGGTCTATGCCGGCATCAACAATCTGTTCGACGATTACGGCACCTTCCTGCCGAGCAACTTCAACTCGGGCAGCACGTCCAACCTGAAGGGGCCGCAGAACGATCCGATCGGACGCCAGTTCTACGTCGGCCTCCGCTCCCGCTTCTAAGTCTCTTCCTCCGAGACGATTGGGTCCGGCATCCTGTCCTGCCTTTATGGCAGGGCCGGGTGCCGGGCACTTTTCCAACGCTTTGACTGGACGGCGCCGGCAAGGCGTCGCGAGGATAACATGTTCCGCCAATTCGCTTCTTCCGCCGTGGCCGCGATGCTGGCCGCGAGCGCATCCCTGCATCCTGCCTTCGCCGAAGACCCGCTGCCTGCAACGCTCGCAGCCCGGCCGGACATCCCGGCGGCCGACCGGTATATGACACCGGTCGAGATGGTGGCGCTTCGCAGTATCGGCGCGGTCTCGCTCGCCGATAACGGCCAGCGCGCCATTGTCACGCTGACCCATGCCGACTGGGCCGAGGACGAACGGGCCGACCGGTACTGGGTGTTCGATATTGCATCCGGCGAGCTGACTTATCTTCCCGGTTTCGACGAAGCCGATACGGTCGTCTTCTCGCCCGATGGCCGGATACTGGCGGCCGACCAGCCGCCGGAGGGGCGCAAGGAAGACGAGGTCTTCCTGGCCAATGCCGATGGCAGCGATCTGCGCCGGCTGACCCGGCATCCCACCGCCGTGCAGAGCATGTCCTGGTCGCCGGACGGACAGTTCATCTACTACCTGGCGACCGACGATCTCAGCGACGAACAGCGCGACCGGCGCGACCGGATCGAGCTGATCGAGCCCTATTTCGAGACCACGCGCCACCGCCACCTCTGGCGGGTCGATGTCGACAGCGGTGCACGCCAGCGCATGACGCAGGGCGACTGGTCGGTGCGCAGCTATGATGTGGCTGCCAGCGGCGCCGTTCTGATCCGGATCGCGCCGGCCGCCGATCTGGACTCCGCCTATGACAGCGAGCTGTGGATCAGCGAGACGCCCGAGCCGGGCGGCCAGTTCCGCCGCATCACCGCCAATAACTGGATGGAAAGCAATGCCCGCCTGTCGGCCGACGGCCGGCGGATTGCCTACAAGGCGCGCGTCAGCGGCGCCGGGCTGGACTATGTGCAGAATAATCTCATCGTCATCGATCTGGAGACCAATGAAAGCCGGATCCTGACCGATGGTGCCGATTTCGAAGTGGACGGCATGGCCTGGCTGCCCGATGGCGAGAGCCTGGTCATGGCGGTGCAGGCCGGCGTGCGCTCCGGCCTGGTGCGGATCGATGCAGAAAGCGGCGCGGTGACGGAACTGTCGCTGCACGATCGCCACCTGGCCGACTGGTCGCTGGATGCGGCGGGCAATGCCGTCGCCCTGTTCGAGACGCCGACGACGAATGGCGATCTCTGGCGGATCACGGCCGACGGGGCGGAAACCCGCTTGACGACGATCGGTGCGGCCACCGTTGCGCCCTATCACCTGCCCGAACAGCAGCTGATCCGCTGGCCCAGCCATGACGGCCAGGTGATCGAGGGCTTCTACTTCCCGCCCCTGGTCCACACCGGTGACGGTCCGCCGCCGCTGGTGGTGCAGGCCCATGGCGGGCCGCGCTCGGCGGATGAGTTCGGCATGTGGAAATGGGGCCGCTATGTGCCGGTGATGACGGCGCAGGGCTATGGCGTGCTGTGGGTGAATTATCGCGGCGGCACCGGCTATGGCGACGCCTTCATGCAGGCCATGCACGGCACCTATTTCGCCCATGCCGACCGCGATGTGATGAGCGGGGTCGATTATCTCGTCGAGGCCGGCCGCGCCGACCCGGAGCAGCTGATCATGTCGGGCTGGAGCGCCGGCGGTCACATGACCAACCGGCTGATCACCACGACCGACCGTTTCCGCGCGGCCTCGTCCGGGGCCGGGGCGGTCGACTGGGCGGTGCACCATCTGACCAGCGATACCCGCCAGGCCCGCCGTCTGCTGTTCGGAGCCGATGCCTGGGCCGAGGGCGCGCTGGAGACGGTCTTCCAGCCCCAATCCCTGTTGCGGGACCTCTACCGCGTGACCACGCCGACCCTGATCTTTGCCGGCGAGGACGATGAGCGGGTGCACCCGTCACAATCGATCATGCTCTACCAGGCGCTGCGCAATCTGGGTGTCGAGACGCGGCTCTATCTGGCGCCGGGCGAGGGGCATTCCTTCTCGGACCTGTCGCACCGCCTGTTCCGCATCAATGCCGAACTGGACTGGTATGCCCGGCATCTGGGCCGCGAGACCTATGAATGGCAGCCCCTGCCGGTTGATCCCGATGACCAGGAGGACGGTGCGTAACTAACGCGTGCCGATCTGGCGGGGGGTGAAGGTGGGGGCCGGCAGGTCGACGGCGCCCGCCGCCTTCGCGGCATCGAGGAAGGCCACCAGTTCCGGCACCGGCAGCGGCTTGGACAGGCCGAAGCCCTGTGCCCAGTCACAGCCCAAGAGCTTCACGATCGCCAGGCCCGCATCGTCCTCGACGCCTTCGGCGACGAGGTCGAGGCCGAGATTGTGCGCGAGGTCGACGGTCGACTTCACCACCATCCGGTCGCGTTCCGATGTGGCGACATGCTGCACGAAGGCGCGGTCTAGCTTCAGCTCGCGCGCCGGCAGCGTGCGCAGATAGGCCAGCGATGACAGGCCCGAACCATAATCGTCGATCGACAGGCGCACACCCGCCTCATTGATGCGGTTCAGGTTGGCGATGGCCAGTTCCGGATCGTCCATCACGGCGGTTTCCGTGATCTCGAACGTGATCCGGCCGGCGGCGGTTTTGATCAGATCGAGGGCGATATTGACGAAATCCGTATCGCAGACGAGCGCGCCGGAAATATTGGTCGCAACGCAGATATCGTGACCGGCTTCGGCAAAGCGGCGCTGGTCGTCGATCACCCGCTGGATGGCCCATTCGGTGAGTGCGCGGATATGCCCCATCTCCTCGGCCTGATGGATAAAGGCCGACGGCGGGATGAAGCCCTGCTGCGGATCGAACCAGCGGCACAGCGCTTCGGCGGACTGATAGCGGCCGGTGCGCAGATTGAGCTTGGGCTGGTAGTGCATGCTCATATCACCCGACCGGGTCGCCTGGAGCATGCGGGTCATCAGGGTCAGATTGCGCGACGGATCGCCGTACTGGCCGGCGTCGAACAGGGCGGCGGCCTCGCGATGCTGTTGCGCCTGGTGGACGGCAATCGTGGCGTGGCGGATGCACAATTCCGGATCGTCGCCGATCCCGACACCGCCGCGGACCGAGACATCGATATCCAGATCCGCAATCCGGACAGGCTCGGCCAGCCGTTCGACACAGGCCCGGGCCAGCGCCAGGGCGTCGTCGGCCGTGCGGCAGGTCGCCAGGATGCCCAGCATGCCGGGCGAGATGCTGTAGACCGTGTCGACCGGCTCGATCTCGCGCAGGCGGGCGGCCATGCGGGCCTGGATCTCGGCGAACTTGGTGAAGCCCAGAACGCTTTCCAGATGTTTGCGGCGATTGAGCTGCAGGGCGATGACATTCGGCGGCACGTCCGAGCGCACGGCACGTTCGGCCAGGCTGCGCTCGAGTGCTGCGCGCGATGGCAGGCCGGTCTGGGAATCCTCGTACAGCGTGCGGGCCAGGATGCGGGCGCGCTCCTTGGCTGAACGCTGGCGCACGACGGCGACGATCAGCAGCATCAGCACCAGGGCCAGGGCCGCCGTCGCGACGATCACGCGCTGGCTGGCACGCGAGCTTTGCAGGGCGAGCTCGCGCTGCAGGCCCTCGATCCGCAGCCGGTCGATCTCCATTTCCTGGATGGCGAAGTCGAACTGGGCGTTGATCAGGGCCGTATTGGCCGAGGTGGCAAACTCCGCGCGGTCATCGTCGAGGCGTTTGAAGGCACGCAGGTGTGCCATGGCATGACGCCAGTCGCCTTCGGACTCATACAGCTGGGCCGCCATCTCGTGATAGGTGATGTAGGCCTGCGTGGTCGTTGTCAGGTCGCGTCCTTCGAAGACGCGTTCCATGTGCTGGATGGCGGTCGAGATATCGCCGCGGGCATAAGCAATCTGGGAGCGCACGCCCCAGAAGAAGCGCGTCCATTCCAGGTCCGGCATGTCGCTGACGCGCTCGAAGGCCAGGTCGATACTGGCAGTGGCATCGTCATAATGACCGGCCTCGGCCTGCATGATCGCCAGATTTTCGAGGATGCGGGCCTCCAGCGACGCGCTCTCCATGTCGCGGGCCAGTGTCAGCGCCGCTTCGAAGGCCAGTTCGGCCTCGTCATAACGTTCCAGCTGGGTCAGCGCATTGGCGATATTATTGTTGGCCGACAGGCCGAGCGCCGGGTCCTGATAGCGTTCCAGCGCATGACGGAAATACTCGACCGCGCGCTCATACTGGCGTGCATCGGTATAGAGCGAGGCAATGCCCTGCAGGGTGATGGATTCGCTGCGCGGCTCGCCGATATCGCGGTAGATGTCATAGGCGTTCTGGTAGTTTTCCAGCGCCTCGCCATGGCCGCCGAGCATCTTGTTGATGCGGCCGAGCGCGGTGAGGATATCCGCGTGAAGCTTGCTGTTCGGCGGGTTCTCGCCCAGCGCCTCGAGCGCGCGTCTGGCGACGGGCAGGGCGTCCTCGAACCGTGCCAGGCGCAGAAGGGCTTCCGCCTGGAGCCACCAGACGGTTGCCTGGGCCGTGGCCGGATCGGTGAAATCGGTGATGGTGGGGATCAGGGCTTCGGCCGTGCGGGCGCGCTCGAGCGCTTCCTGCGGCGAGGCCATCATGACCGCCTGGGCCGATTCAACGGCCTGACGATAGCTGCTTGCGGGCGGGGCATCGTCGGTGCGGGCCAGGCCGGACGCAGGTCCGCACACTGCACCGAGCAGCAGACACACGCCTGCAATCGCCAGGATTAGCCGCTGCATTGACTCACTTGCCTCCCCAACTCGGCAGGTCCACCACGCCGGAAGTTAGGGCATGCAAGTTAATATAAACCAAAACCCCTTCGCGATTGCGAAAGGGCCTTGATTTATCTTGCAAATCACGTCCGCCGGCGGGCGGAAATGATGTTTAGAAGCGCATGCGGAAGCTGGCGCCGGCGGCCAGATCGTTCCGGGCCCGGTCGAAGGCATTGCCGGCGACCTGCTGGCGGGCGAACAGGCTGGCCTCACCCATAATGCCGGGCAGCGGCGTGGAATAGAGGAATTCGGTGTAGAGCGGACGCTCGCCGCCCAGTTCCCACACCTGGCTGTCAAAGCCCAGCGCCCCGGTCTCCCGGTCGGTCACACGGGCTGCCGTGTAACGCAGGGAGCCCGTCTCCACATGCAGCGGCTGCATCAGGCTGACGCGGATGGCGTCGGCCTCACCGGCGATGCCGGAATACTGGATGCTCATTTGCGCGGCCGTCGAGACAATATTGTCGTCGAGATCCAGAAGGCCGCTGTCGAACGCGGTCTGACGGGTCACGGCGGCCGTGGTCGAGGCGCTCAGACGAAGGCGCGGCGTAAGCTCGGTGTCCACACCCATGGAGAAGGCGCTGGTATCGGCGCCGCCGGAGAAGTCCAGCGGACCGGTGCCCTGGGCGCCCAGCAGACCGGTGCTCTCGTGCAACTGCGTCACTGCACCGTGCAGGGTGGTCGTGTCTGACAGGCGATGTTCGATCGCCACGTTCAGCGCCATCGCCTGATAGGCGGCCAGACCGTCATGCAGCGGCCGCTCCTCGCCCGTGCCGGGGATCAGATAGGTCCGCTCTTCGTGATTCATCGTCGAGCCGACCGTCAGGCGCGTCCGCTCGGAGAGCTGGAAGCCGCTGGCGGCGAAGATGCCGCCGGATGCGAAGCCGAGGACAGGGTTCACGCCGCCGGTCTCCGGACGGTGATCCGAGAACAGGCCGAACCCGTCATTCCCTGTCAGGGCGAGCGCCCCTTCACCGACACCCAGCATGACATCGCGGCCCGTGCTGCGGTCGGCAAAGCGCAGGCCTGTCTGGAAGCCCAGCTCGCGCGACAGGCTGCGGCCCTGCAGATCGGTGGCGCCGGCAAAGGCGGTGACTTCCAGGTTGCCGCGGCGCAGGACCGGGCGATCCATCAGGCCGGCATCGGTGAAGCTGGCACCCGAGCTGCCGGTGGTGCGCTCGTAGATATAGGTCTCGGCATAGATGCTGGAGACGTTGTCGGACAGGCTGGAGCCCGCCGTCAGCGCGTCCACCGAAATCTCGAAATCGCGGAAGGTGTCGTTGACGTTCTCGAACAGCACGACGGTGTCGCTGGAGCCGTAGCGGAAACGCAGGCGGCCGCCATCGATCATCACGTCGCTGGCCGAAACCTGGCGGCCGCGGCGGTCGACGACGTAGAGATCGCCGGAATCGATGGGCGCCATGGCGCCGGCCACGTTCAGAAGGCCGTGGCCGTAGACAGCGTCGACACCCTCATCGCCCAGATCGGTGGCAGACTGCAGCAGGACATCGGCAAGATCGGCGCCTTCCAGCCAGCCCCAATGCCCCTTGACCAGCGCGGCGGCGCCGGAAACGAGCGGTGCGGCGAAAGACGTGCCGGACACGCGGATCACACCGCCATCGCCATCATCGGCCAGGATCAGTTCGCCCGGAGCGACCAGGAAACGGTCCATCAGGCGATGACCGGGCTGGCAGCTGCCGCGCACCGTCAGGCAGGCATCGCCCGGACGGTTGGAGAAGCTGGAGATGTGGCCGCCCGGATCGACAGAGCCGACAATCAGGAGGTTCTCGACGGTGTTGACGCCGGTCCAGTCGACATCGACCGTCTGGGCGGCACCGTCATTGCCGGCGGCCAGGACGAAGAGCGTGTCGTCGCCGAACAGGCGCACGAAGGGGCTGGTGAAGATACGCTCCCATTCCGGCGCAAGCGTCCAGCCGGACACCCCCATCGACAGGTTCACGATATCCGTCTGCCGTAGCGCCAGATAACTCATCCCCAGCTCGACCGTACCCCAGTCGGTGGTCTGGGTGTCGTCATAGGGGTCGAAGGAGATGATGTCGGCATTCTGGGCCACGCCCATCACGCCGGTGCCGTCGAGCGGTGCGTTGATCAGGCTGCGCACCGCGGCGCCGTGATGGAAATCACGCGAGCCGAAATCACCCTGGCTGAGCTGGAAATAGCCGTCGCCCGACCGTGTGGAGAAGTCCATCAGGCCGATGCGAACACGATCGCCGCCGCCATACATCTGCGAGAGCGCCGGGTACCAGTTCGCCGCGGCCATCCAGTGATCGACATGGTCGATGCCGGTATAGGACATCAGATTGTCGTAGAAGGTCAGGAAAAATTCGGACCGGTCGGCGGCATCCATGCTCGCAAGAGAGGCCGGATCGGCCGGATCGATGCCGAAATCGTCGAGCAGCGCGTTGAGGAAAGCGTCGTTCATCGACTTTCCGGTCGCGCTCTGGATGGCCTCGCCGAAGACGTTTTCCGCCTCGTCGAAGATCAGGTTGAGACCGTCGGCGATCGGCTGGTAGTCGCCGGTTTCCGGATCGATCTGGTCCCAGCCGAGATTCATCACGCCCCAGACACCGCCGGCGGTTTCCCAGAACGGATTGATGTCGCCGCCGAACGGGTTGATGTCACCGCCAAACGGATTGATGTCGCCGCCCACGGTCGAGAGATCGCCCCAGAACGGATTGATGTCGCCACCGAACGGGTTGATGTCGCCACCAAAGGGATTGATGTCCCCACCGAACGGATTGATGTCACCGCCAAAGGGATTGATGTCGCCCCAATAGGGCTCGACATTGCCCCAGAACGGGCTGACGAAACCGTAGAACGGGCTCTGGGACGCCTGGAACGGATTGATGTCTCCACCGAACGGATTGATGTCGCCGCCAAAGGGATTGATGTCCCCGCCGAACGGGTTGATGTCGCCGCCGAACGGGTTGATGTCGCCACCAAAGGGATTGATGTCCCCGCCGAACGGATTGATGTCGCCACCAAAGGGATTGATGTCCCCGCCGAACGGATTGATGTCACCGCCAAAGGGATTGATGTCCCCGCCGAACGGATTGATGTCACCACCAAAGGGATTGATGTCCCCGCCAAAGGGATTGATGTCCCCGCCCATCGCCCGGACAGGCCCCTGGCCGGTGGTTTCCTGCGCCAGAGCGCCCTGGCTGAAGATTGCGGAAGACACGACGAGCGCGGTTGCAGCCGCACCGCTCAACAACTGACGTTTCATGGACATCCCGTTCGCTTGGCCCGTTAAGAAAGTATTAACAGAGCTTTCAGTGGCTCGGCTAGGGGCAAGACGCAATTTATGCTCGATATTTTATACGTCGGGCCCGACAGCGTGTGCGAAGCTCCGGCGGGGGCCGGGCTCTGCGGCGTCCGGGCGCACGTTCCGTCTGCTGCGCCGTGGTATAGAGAGCCTTTGAAGGGTGGATGGAGCCCATGCAGGACACGCAGGGCCAGGGCAGTCGAAACACGGCGTGTTTTCGCACGCGCGGCCTGACGAAAGTCTATGGCAGCGGTGCATCTGCCGTACATGCCCTGCGCGGTGTGGACCTGGATATTCCCGAGGGTGACCTGGTGGTCCTGCTGGGGCCGTCCGGTTCGGGAAAGTCCACGCTGCTCAACATACTGGGCGGTCTGGACCGGGCAACCGGCGGCGAGTTCCTGTTCCGGGGCGAAGACCTCACCCGGGCCTCGACCCGGGCGCTGACCCTCTACCGGCGCCGGCATGTCGGCTTCGTCTTCCAGTTCTACAATCTGATGCCCTCGCTGACGGCGCGGGAGAATGTCGAGCTGGTGACCGAGATCGTGCAGAACGGTCTGTCCGCCGGCGAGGCGCTCGAACTGGTCGGCCTGGAAAAGCGTGCCGATCACTTTCCCGCCGAACTGTCCGGCGGTGAGCAGCAGAGAGTCGCGATCGCGCGGGCCATCGCCAAGCGGCCCGAGGTCATGCTGTGCGACGAGCCGACTGGCGCGCTCGACAGTGCGACCGGTATCCGCGTGCTGCAGGCGCTCAAAACCGTCAACGAGACGCTGGGCGCGACGACGATCATCATCACCCACAATGCCGGCGTCGCGGACATGGCGCATCGCGTCATCACCTTTTCCGACGGGCAGGTCGGCAATGTCCGCGTCAACACCGAACGGGCCAATCCGGAGGATCTGGCATGGTAGGCGGCGGTCGGTTCGACATGGCGCGCCTGGTGCCGCGCAAGCTCGACCGCAAACTCCTGCGCGACCTCTGGGCGGCGAAGATGCAAGCCATCGCGATCGCCTTTGTCGTGGCGGCCGGTATCGCGGTTCATGTCGTGGCGGCCGGCATGCTGGACTCGCTGCAGGAAACCCGGCGTGCGTATTACGACCGCTACCGGTTTGCCGATGTCTGGGCACCGGTGGTGCGGGCACCCGACCGGCTCCTCGGCGATATCCGCGACATTCCGGGCGTGGCCGCGGCCGAAACGCGGGTGACATCGCATGTCCTGTTCGACATTCCCGGCATGGATGCACCGGCCAGCGGCCAGGCGATTTCCCTGCCGGACAATGGCCGCCCCGCGGTCAATCACATCCATCTGACCGAAGGCCGTCTGCCCCGCCGCGGCCAGCGCGACGAGGCCGTTCTGCTGGACGCCTTTGCCCGGGCCCACGGCATTGCGGCCGGGGACACCGTCGCCCTGACGCTGCATGGCGGACGGGAGCGGTTGCGGATTGTCGGGATCGCGCTTTCGCCGGAGCATGTCTATGCGGTGGCGCCGGGGCAGATCGTGCCGGATGCACGGCTGTTCGGCGTAGTCTGGATGGGGCGTGAGGCCCTTGCCCAGGCCGTCGACCGCGACGGCGCCTTTACCGAGGCCGTGGTGACGCTGGAGCCGGGCTGTCCGGAGGCCGCGGTGACCGGCGCCCTGGACCGGCTTCTGGCGCCCTATGGCGCACCGGGCGCCTACGGCCGGGAGCAGCAGATATCCGACGCCTTCATCTCCAGCGAGATCACACAGCTGTCGACCATGGCGCGGGTGCTGCCGCCGATCTTTCTCGCCGTTGCCGCCTTTCTGGTGAACGTCGTCCTTACCCGGCTCGTGGCGATGGAGCGGACCGAGATCGGCCTGCTCAAGGCGTTCGGTTATCGCGATGGTGACGTGGTCTGGCACTATGTGAAGTTCGCCGGTGTGATCGGGGCGCTGGGCCTGGCGATCGGGCTCGGGCTGGGTATCTGGCTCGGCCGGCAGATGGCGGTGCTCTATACCGAATACTACCACTTCCCCTTCCTGATCTTCCGTCTCGATGCCGGTGTTTACCTGTCGGCCTGTCTTGTCACCGCGCTCGCCGTGGGTGGCGGTGGTGCCCTGGCCGCCTGGCGCGCGGCGCGGCTCGATCCGGCCGTGGCGATGCGCGCGCCGCCGCCGCCGGACTATTCCAAGTCCATCGGCGCCGGCCTGACGCGCTGGCGGATGCTCGACCGCCAGACCCGGATGGTGTTCCGCCAGATCCTGCGCTGGCCGGGCCGCTCCGCCTTCACCCTGGTCGGCGTGTCTGTGTCCGGCGGGCTTTTGATCGGCACGCTCTTCTTCCTCGACAGTGTCGACGTGATGATCGACGTCTATTTCAACAGCGCCAACCGGCAGGATGTCTCCGTGTCCTTTGTCGAGCCGCGCTCCCGGGAGGCCTTTCATTCGCTGCGCCGCATGCCGGGGGTGATCGAGGCCGAGCCCGTGCGGCAGGTGGCGGTGCGGTTGCGGCATGGCGCTGCCGAGGAGCGTACGGCGCTGTCCGGTGTGCCGCGCGGGGCGCGCCTGTCGCGCATGGTTGATCTGGACAATCGCAGCGTCGAGGCCCCGCCGGGCGCCCTGGTCATGTCGCGGGATCTGGCCGACAAGCTGTCCATTGCCGCCGGCGACCTTGTCGAGGTCGAGGTCACCGAGGGGCGCCGCCCGGTTTTCGAACTGCCGGTCTCGGCCGTCACCACGACCCTGGTCGGTTCCGGATTGCAGATGGAGATCGGCGACCTGAACCGCCTGCTGGGCGAGGGGCGGGTGCTGTCGGGGGCGTCGCTGCGGGTCGATGCCCATGAAACCCGTGCGCTCTATGCCCGGCTCAAGGATACGCCGGGCATTGCCGGCGTCTCGCTGCAGAGCGAGGCCGAGGCGCGCTTTGTAGAGCTGCTGGATCAGAGCCTGGGCACCTCGATCGTCATCTATACCGGCTTCGCGGCCCTGATCGCGATCGGCGTGGTCTACAACAGTGTGCGGATCTCGTTTTCCGAACGCGAGCACGAACTCGCCGTGCTGCGCGTCCTCGGCTTCTCACGCGGCGAGGTCGCCTATGTGCTGCTCGGCGAGATCGCCATCCTGACGCTGCTGGCCCTGCCGGTCGGCGCGCTCCTGGGAACAGGGCTGGCCTGGGGCTTTTCCCAGGCGATGAGTTCGGACCTGTTCCGCCTGCCCTTCGTGATCAGCCCGCGCACCTATGGCTATGCGGCCGGTGTCGTGCTGGTGATCGCGATATCGTCCGCCCTCATGATCCGCTCCCGGCTGGACAAGCTGGACATGGTCGCCGTGCTCAAGTCCGGCGAATAGGAGATCGTTCGCATGAAACTCAGCTTCCGAACCGTGTTCTGGGGACTGGCCGCCCTGATCGTCATCGTCCTTATGGCCTTGGCCTTCCGTCCGAGAGCCGTGCCGGTCGATATGGGCGAGGTGATGAGCGGGCCCATGTCGGTCACGGTGAGCGATGAGGGGCGGACGCGGATCCGCGATGTCTATGCCGTCGCAGCCCCGGTCGGCGGCCGCCTGCTGCGGGTTGCAGCCGAAGCCGGCGATGCCGTTGCGGCCGGCGATGTGGTGGCCCGTCTCCTGCCCAGCGAGCCGGCTTTCCTGGATGCCCGCACCGAAGCCGAGGCGCGCGCTGCCGTCGATCTCGCCGAGGCCGGCCTCGCCGCATCCCGCGCCGATGCCGAGAGCACCGCCGCCACACTGGAGCTCGCACGGTCCGAACATGCGCGTATCCGCTCGCTGTTCGACAGCGGGATCGCCTCCCAGGCACAACTCGATCGCCTGGCCAGCGAGCTGCGCGCGGCCCGTGCAGCGGACAACCGGGCGCGGGCCTCGGTCAATATGCGGCAGGCGGAGGTGGAAGCCGCGCGTGTCCGGCTGCTCGAGCCGGACGATGCGCCGGGCGGCAATGGCAGCGTGCTGGACATCCGGGCCCCGATCGGCGGTGTCGTGCTGCGCGTGCTGCAGGAAAGCGAAACGCCGCTCGCACCGGGCGCCGTCGTGATGGAGATCGGCGACCCAGCGGACCTGGAGGTCGTGGCAGAATTCCTCTCCACCGAAGCCGTGCAGGTTGAAGCGGGCGCCGCCGCCCGCATCACCGGCTGGGGCGCGGGAAACGACCCGCTTTCGGCGCGCGTGCGCCGGGTCGAGCCCTATGGCTTCCTGAAGGTCTCGGCGCTGGGGGTCGAGGAGCAGCGGGTCAATGTGATCCTCGATTTCGACGCGCCGGCCGACAGCTGGCGGCGGCTGGGTCATGGCTACCGGATCGAGGCGGCAATCACCGTGTGGGAAACGGGCGAGGCGGTTCAGGTGCCCGTCGCGGCGCTGTTTCGCGAGGATGGCAGCTGGGCCGTCTACCGGGTCGAGGAGGGCCGGGCCCGTCTGACACCGGTTGAGATCGGCCACGACAATGGCGAGACCGCAGAGGTGCTGTCGGGGATCGAACCGGGCCGCCGCATCATCCTTTATCCCGGTGCGGGTCTGTCCGACGGCGTCAGCGTGGAGCTGCGGGATCCGGAATAAAAAGAACGGCGGCCCGAAAGACCGGGCCGCCGCACAGGGATGTGCCGGCTGGTTGGGGCCTAGAAGTTGACCGTCACACCCACCGTGTAGACCCGGCCCAGCACGTCATAGAGGCTGGGGAAGGTGTTGCCGGAATTGAACGAGGTCGTCCCCGTCGAGTTGCCGATGACCGGCGGATCCTCGTCGAAGATGTTGGTGACCGTCGCGTTGAAACGGACATTGTCGTTCAGCCGGTAGGACCCGGCGAGATCGAAGTAGTCGTAGGCTTCGATCGAACGGAAGGCCGGGAACAGGTTTGTGGCCTCTCCTGTCTGCGCGTCCATGCCGGACAGGTGCCGCCACAGGTAGGACAGTTCGACATCGTCGAAGCGCCACGTTGTGCGCTGAACGATACGCAGTTGCGGCACCGGATCGCAGGTCGTGCCGTAATACCCGTTGCAGTCGACCACCGCCGAGAAGGGCGCCGATTGCAGCTCGTTGGTCAGGTAGTAGTTGGCGTTGAGATTGACATCGAGATTACCCCAGCTGCCCAGGTCGTAGCCCGTATTGGCACTGATCTCGATCCCCTCGGCCCGGCGGAAGGTCAGATTGGTGTTGTAGCCGGGAAGGCCGGCCCCCGACGTCGCCAGCGATCCATTGATCCGCACGATCCCGGCACAGCCGGCCGGATCGGCCAGGACGTAGCAGGCATCCATTGCCTCCTGTCCGGAGAAGGTTCCGATGAAGTCGTCGATCTGGATATCGTAGTAGTCTATCGAGATCAGCGGATCGGTGACGCGGGGCAGGTTGAGGCTGGGCGACCAGACCAGGCCCAGCGTCAGGGTTTCGGCCGTTTCCGGACCGGGCAGTGCGTTCGGCTGGGTGCCGCCGAACTGGTTGACCTGTCCCGACACGATGTCGCCGACGACGCCGACCAGCGCCGGCGGCACGCCGGTCGCTTCGCACAGTGCGCGCAGATTGGCGTCGATCGGGTTGGGATTGCCGGCCGAGCAGGGGTCGAACGTCGCGTTGGACAGGCCCGTCGTGATCGGGCTGAACAGTTCGCTGATGTTCGGGGCACGGTTGGCCTGCTGCAGCATGGCCCGCAGACGCAGGCTTTCGACCGGAGACCAGTTGATACCGGCCTTCCAGGTCGCCGACTGGCCCGAGATGGAATAGTCCGAAAGGCGATAGCCCAGCTCGACATTGAGGTCTTCGAACAGGGGCCGCCCCTCGGCCAGCGGGATGAACATCTCGCCGAAGGCCTCGTAGACGTCATAGGAACCGGAGACCGGCAGCACATTGCCGCCGGCGCCGCCCTGACAGCTGGTCGGCGGGGTCTGCAGGCAGTTGTCGGGCAGGGTCGATGCCGTTTCCTGGCGGTATTCGATCCCGAACGCCGCGTCGACCGGATTGTCTGCCCAGGGCATCTGCCAGCCGGACACCGGCCCGCTTGCCGAAGCTGACAGGATGTCCTGCGTCGTCTTCTCCTGCAGCAAAGCGGTGACCGAGGCATAACCCGCCATGGCGTCGGTGATGATGCCGAAACCGCCAGAGAACAGGTCCAGCGGCACGCAGGTCGACGGGCCGACCTGTCCGTTCGGCGTAATACAGGTCGTCGCGTCAACCGTGTTCAGCGCCGTCGCGATATTGGTCACATTCGTGTAGCCGGCGCGCACACGGGTCCGGTCGGATTCACCGTGCTGGTACGACAGGTCATAGCTCCAGTCGCCCCACAGATCACCGCGCAGACCGGCCACGAGATGGAACTGGTTGGCATCGAAGGCTTCCGACCGCGTACCCAGTTCCAGCGTGCGGCGGCGGATCGGCACCGAAATGGAGTCGTTGAGATCGAAGACACCGTTGGAATTATTGTCGATCGCGCCGGTCGTCGGATCGAACACGCCGACCCCTGCATTCGTTGCAAAGCTGTTGATCTGGTCCAGGATAGACTGGCGGGCCGAGGCCGACAGGAAGGGATTCATCAGCGGCACAGTGAACACATTGCCGAACACGCCGGAGGGCGCGATCTGCTGGGTCACGTTCGTCGCGGTGAAATTGCCGCGGCCGTAGAGCTCGAAATGCCGGTTGATTTCGTAGCGGCCGACGAAATCGAGATTAAACCGCTCCTGCGGTGTCTGATAGTAGTTGAACGGGTTGAAATTGAAGCGGGAACAGCGCGGTCCCAGCGTTCCGTCATTGCGGAATTGCAGGGTCTGCCCCGGCAGGTCCAGCGCGGTCGGAATGGCGGTGGTGGAGCCGGAGGCCGTGTCGTCGACTCCGTTCGGTGACTGGCAGTCTGCCTCTTCGGGCAGCAACGGAGCGCCGCCCAGACCGGAGCCGTTGGTCGACGAGACGCCGACAAGCCCGAACGGGCGATCGCCGAACTGCACGCCCATGCGCTGGGTATAGCCCAGGCTGGCCATGACATTGCCTCGACCATTGTCGAGATTGGTGCCCAGAAGGACGGACAGATTGTGCTGTTCGCCGTCCGACTGTTCCGATGCGCGGCCCTCATAGCTCAACTCCACGCCTTCGAAATCATTCTTCAGGATGAAGTTGATCGCGCCGGACATGGCATCGGAGCCGTAGACCGCGGACGCCCCGCCGGTGACCACGTCGACCCGTTCGAGCATGTTCACGGGAATGGTCTGGGTATCGACGGTGCCGGTCAGCGAGAACGGTGTCAGGCGTTTGCCGTCGACCAGAACCAGGCTGCGATTGGTCCCGAGGCCACGCAGGTTGATCGATGCGGCGCCAGAGGTGCCGTTATTGACGTTCTGGCCATCGCCGGGGATCGTCGATGGAAGGTTGCGGAATATCCGCTCGATATTCGCTTCTTGCTGGAACTCCAGTTCGACTTCGCTGACCGATGTCACCGGGCTGCTGGAGACCACGTTGGGCGACTGGATGCGCGTGCCGGTGACCACGACGATATCATTGCCGGACTCCGGCTCGTCCTGCGCCAGTGCGGGTGCGCCGGCGGCGGCAAGGCTCAGCGCAACGCCGCCCAGCAGCGCTTTGCGTATTCTCGGCATGTATCTGTAATATCCGCTCATTTTTCCCTCGTAGGCATGGATTGAGACAGGCGCGTTCGCGCCGCGACGCGCGGTCCCCCCGCTCGTCTCCATCCACGCTGTCATGGGGGCGTGCGACACCGCGCCGGCAAAGCGTCGATCATCGTGTAAAACGCGATTAGCGGGCTTGGCCGCGGCGAAAAGTCCGGAATTCTTCGGTGAACGGTCTGAAAAGCGCGACCAATGACGTTGACGGGCGTTTCCAGTGCGGCCGCGGTCCTGCATATACTGGCGCGATGCAGAGGGATATCGAGACCGCGTTTGTTCCAGAGAGGCACCACAGAGCACCGAGTATGGCGCTGGGCTTCCGCGGACTGCTTGTCTTCACGGGAATCTTCTGGGGCTGTTTCAGCCTCGTGACGCTGGCCTATGGCTGGGATGCCTTCGGCGGATCTGCCGCGACTGCCTGGCGTCCCTTGCTCAGCGATATGGTCGGGGCCGGCCTGTCGATCGGCATGGCGCTGGCTTTGTCCGAGGTGCGCCGCTGGGGGCCGGCCGCGCGCCTTGCGCTCGCCGTGGCTCTCGCCCTGGTGGGCGTGGCGATCTATTCGGCTGTGGTCCTGGTGCTTGTCGGACCGCTTATGCCGCCCCCCGAAACGCCGGACAGCGGCACCGAACGCGTGCTGCGCATCATGCTGGTGCATTACTGGGTGTTCGCGGCCTATGCCGGCTTCTACCTGCTGCTCGACCAGGGACGCGCCGCACCAGGCGGGGTGTCGGAGGATGCTGATGCACAGGAATGGCTGCGTGCGCGGCTGTTCGGGCGAACCGAGGTCTGGGACGGGCTGAATGCCCGCTGGTTCTGGACGTTCCAGGGTGTGTTCTGGACCGCCATGGTCGTGTTCTCGACGGCCAATCTGATCAATGGGGGCGACAGCATCAGCACGGCTTGGCGTGTCGTTCTTGGCGAGGGGATCGGCATGACCGCTTCGTCCCTGGCGCACTTCCTTGTTCTCAAACCGACCCGGCTCTGGCCGCTTTACCGGCGCGCCGCTCTGGCGCTGGGGGTCGCGATCATTCTGACGATGATCTATGTCTGCGCCATCTGGTTCTCCTATTTCCAGGTTCTGCCGGGTGAGCCGCCGATGCGGAATGGCGAACCTGTCGATACCGGTCTGCCGCTGCTGCTTTATCTGGCGCCGCGCTGGATGTTCCTGAACTTTCCGGTCTTTGTCGGCTGGATCGGTTTCTATCTGGCGCTGGACGCGGCAAAGCGGCTGCGCTCGCAGGAGCGCCAGCTCTACAATTCGATCATGCTGGCCCAGGAATCGCAGCTGAAAATGCTGCGATTCCAGCTCAATCCGCATTTCCTGTTCAACACGCTCAATGCGATTTCCTCGCTCTTGCTCGATACCCGGGCAAACGAAGCGGACAAGATGCTCACGCAATTGTCCAAATTTCTGCGCTTTACCCTGGATGCCGCGCCCGACGACCGGGTCCCCCTGCGCCGGGAGATTGATGCTCAGCGCCTGTATCTGGAGATCGAGCAAACGCGCTTTGCCGACCGTCTGAAAGTCACGGTCGATATCGATCCTGTGGTGGAGGATGCGCTGGTGCCGACCATGATCCTGCAACCCTTGCTGGAGAATGCCGTCAAATACGCGGTGTCCCAGACAACCCGTGCGGTCCGCGTGACTGTCGAGTCAAAGGCACTATCGGACGACACCCTGGAGCTTCGGGTGACGGATACAGGGTCGGGCGGGGTCTCCACGCGCGCCTACAGCGGAGGAGGCGTGGGTCTGAGCAATATCCGCGCCCGTCTGGCCGTGTTGTATGGCGACGCCGGACGACTGGAAGCCGGGCCGCAGCCGGAGGGCGGGTTTGCAGCGGTGATCACGATGCCGCTGGAGCGATCGAGAGCGCCGAAAATCACGGAACGAGAGGAGGAGAGCGATGCGCGTACTTCTGGTCGATGACGAGCCGCTGGCCCTGCGCCGGCTGGAAATCCTGCTGTCGCGGCGGCCTTGGGTCGATGTGGTGGCGGCCGTCCGGGACGGTCACAGCGCGGCGAAGGCCGCACGGGAACTCAACCCGGATGTCGTCTTCCTCGACATTCAGATGCCGCAGCTCGACGGGTTCGAGATCGCATCCATCCTGTCGCAGACCGTGCGGCCGGAGATCATCTTCGTGACCGCGTACGAGGCTCACGCGGTAAAGGCGTTCGAGGCCGCGGCCATCGACTACTTGCTCAAGCCGGTTGAGATGGAGCGTCTGGACGAGGCGCTGGGGCGGGCCCGCACACAACTGGCCAGCCGTGACGCGACGGCGCGGGCGGACGAGCTGGAAGCGCTGGTCCACACGCTGCGTGGTCATGACGGGGAAGGACATCCGGATCTGTGGATCCGCGATCGCAATGGCCGCATGCGTCTGGAAAAGAACCGCATCGACTGGATCGAGGCCGAGGGCGATTATGTGCGCATCCATGCAGGCGCCCGGTCCTGGCTGATGCGCGCGACGATGGCGGCGATGGAGAAAAATCTCGACGATCACCAGTTCGCGCGGGTGCACCGGTCGGCAATCGTCAATCTGCGCCGGGTCGCGCGAACTGCCGCGACGCCGACGGGCAGCAAGACGCTGCGCCTGAACGACGGCACCGAAATACGGGTCGGCCGGGCGTTCGAAGGGCGTGTGAACACCCTTCTGGCCCGGCCGATTTCCTGATTTAGCGGTCGCTCTAGAAGCGCTGCGGATCGTCGTCCAGGTCTTCGGTGGCCTCGTCGACGTTCTCGCCGGCCTCTTCGAACGCGTCGGTGTCTTCACCCGTCACGTCCTCGATGGCGGAATCGACGTCCTCACCGGCGTTCTCGGCCGGCCCGTCGGAACAGGCAGCCAGAATGCCGGCGGCGGACAGCAGAACAAGCCAATGACTCGATTTCATACCCAACTCTCCTTCTGATTGGTCCACTAAACCAACGCGCGCAATGCAAAGGAGTTCCATCCGCTATCAGACAGGCGCCGGGCGGCGTGTCAGAGCGTCTGGCCGTCATCGATCGTGATGGCAGTTCCGGTCATGAAGCGCGAGCCGTCGCCGGCCAGCATCATGAAGGTCGCATCGAGCGAGGAGGCGTCCATCAGGCGGCGGCGCGGAAAGCCCTGGATCTGGCGCTGCCCGCCTTCCGAGGCAAACCAGTCCGAGTTGATCTCGGTCTCGATATAGCCCGGGCAGATCGCATTCACGCCGATACGGTATTTCGACCACTCGCGCGCGAGGTTCTTGGTCATGGCGACGACGGCGGCCTTGGATGCGCAATAGACGGACAGGCCGGGCAGGGTCGCAAAGGCTGCCATGGAAGCGATATTGATGATCCGCGCTTCCTCGCGTTCGGCAACGCCACTGTTGATCATCCGGCTGGCGGCCTCGCGCGCGCCATAGAAAACGCCGCGCACATTGACGTCGAACGTGTTGTCGAACCGCTCGACCGGCATGGTCAGGGCAGCGCCGTCGCCGCCGACGCCGGCATTGTTCACCATGATGGAAATCGGACCGAGCGCATCCTGGGCCTTGTCGAGCGCCGGGCCGATGGCTTCGGCATCGACGACATCAAGCGGCAGTGCGACGGCCTTGCCGCCCTTTTCCTTGATGGCTTCGACTTCGCTGGCGAGCCGGTCCCCCCGGCGGGCCATCAGGGCGACCGATGCCCCGGCATCGCTGAGAAGATGGGCAAAGCGGCGGCCGAGGCCGCTGGATGCGCCGGTGACGACGGCCACGCGTCCGGTCAGTGAACTCATGGGAGGCTCCTGCTTCTTTCTTTATCGACGTGCGAGCGATACCGGCTGCAGCCATTCAAATCCAGCGTGCCGCATGATCGTCATGAAAATTCCTGCGAAATTCGTATCCGGCGATGGATCGAAGTGGTGACCGGTGCGTTGATGGGGTGCACGGGCCACACGATCCCCCCGGTTCCGGTCCGTAGCATCGGTCAACAATGGAGAGACCTAGATGAAAAAGACTGTTCTGATCGCTTCCGTCGCCGCCCTTGGTCTGGCCGCTCCGGTTTTTGCCCAGGATACCACTTTCGCTGATGCCGACACGGACATGAGCGGTGGCCTGAGCCTCGCCGAAGTCCAGGCCATTGCGCCGGACGTGACCTCCGAAGGCTTCGATGCCTATGACGCCGACGCCGATGGCGAGCTGAACGAAGACGAGTTCGACACCTGGAAGATGGCGAACCCGGAAGAGAGCAGCGAAGATGCGTCGACCGACGAGGACGACACGGAAACCGAGACCGAGCCGTACAACGGCTAATCCGGTCCCTGGTACGTTGCGAAACGCCCGCCTCGAAAGAGGCGGGCGTTTTCATGTGTGCCGGGTTCTCTGTGGGAGGGCGCGACTGTGGTTGGAATGCCTCAGATCGCCTGCAATACAAGGGAAATCGAACGAAACGCGGGGAACAGAAGCAGGGACGATGCGTTGATTCAGTGCCTTGATAAGACAAAGACCATGGAGGCAAGGATGAAACCCGGAGAAACACCGTCGCGGGTCGTGATCTATCTGACCCTGTTCAGCCTTTCGGTGATCCTGCTGCTCGTTCAGCTCAGCTGAATGCAGCAGCGGGAGGCCCGGGCGAGCCTCCCGCAAGTAGCGTTCAAAAAGCGCTGTAGCTATTGTGCCGCTGCAGGTTCGGCCGGCTCGAAGAAGAACAGGACCTGGCCGATCGTCGCCGCAACCGTTTCCGGCATGAAGGGCTTGGTGATGAGATAGGTCGGTTCCGGCCGTTCACCCGTCAGCAGGCGCTCCGGATAGGCGGTAATGAAGATCACCGGCACGTCCGACTCAGCGAGAATGTCATTGACCGCATCGATGCCGGAGGACCCGTCCGCCAGCTGGATATCGGCCAGGACCAGTTCCACGTCATTGGCGCGATAGAGATCGACCGCTTCCTGGTGGGTCCGGGCAATGCCGACGATCTCGTGGCCACCCTCGGCGACGATGGCCTCGATATCCAGGGCCACAACCGGCTCGTCCTCGATGATCAGGACACGCGTGCGCAGACCGTCCTCGATGGCGCCCTGCGCCTCGACGGTCAGCCGGTCGATATCGTCGGTCGACACCGAAAGGATGATCGCGGCGTCGCGCACGGAAAAGCCCTCGACCGCTGTCAGCAGAAGAGCCTGGCGGGCCTTGGTCGGAATGCGTGTCAGGCGCTCCTGGGCGGCACTGCCGCCGGCCGGTGCAATCGCGTCCTGTTTCCAGTTGTCGTGAAACAGCTTGTAGAGCGAAACCCGCGGCGGCAGGTCCCGGTTGATCGGCGTGACGCCGGCAACCGCAGCTTCCAGAGCGGCCCGAACAATGGCGTCGCCCGACGCTTGGTCACCTGTCAGCAGGCGCGCATAGCGCCGCAGATAGGGAATGTGGGGTTTTACGTTTTCCGAGAACGGCATCTGGCCCTCGTCCCTCCGATAATCAGCAGTCCAGCCCCCATCATAACGCATTCCCGCGGCCGCGGTTCCCGTCCTTCGGAAAAAAGATGGAACCCATTGCAGCTTGAGGCGTTTCATGCGGCGAGACGGTGTTTTTTCGCCGGTTCATGTTAGGCTTGTTAAAGCGTGCGGCATTTAAACATGGAAATCATGAGAGACGATTCTTCAGATTCCCGCCCGCCCAGATCCGTCGACGCCGATACGGCGCGGTCGCGGCAGCAACTCATCGGGCGCCGGTTGCGGGACATGTATGACAGCGTCCTGGACGAAGGCGTTCCGGACGATTTCGAAGCCCTTCTGAGCGCACTCGATGATACGGGTGACGGTGAGGCCGAGTCTGCCGGGAAGACGGCTGACAAGGCGGAACAGGGGGTTTCGGATGGCTGACGGTAGTCCGGTCGAGCAGGTGCCCGAGACCGAGTTCAAGGCCCTGCTCCACGATATGATTCCGCATATGCGCGCGTTTGCACGCGGCCTTACCGGCGATGCGACGGCGGCCGACGATCTGGCCCAGGACGCCATGCTGCGTGCCTGGCACCGGCGTCACCAGTTCCGCGCCAACACCAATTTCAAGGCCTGGGTGCTCACCATCGTGCGCAACCAGTTCTATTCCGACAAACGCCGCTCCTGGCGCCAGGTTCAGCTGGACGAGGAAACCGCACGCGAGACGCTGCCGGCGGCGGTCGACCAGGATAATGTGCTGGCGCTGGACGATGTGCGCCGTGCGCTCGACGAATTGTCGGCCGAGCATCGCGAAGCGCTGCTGCTGGTCGGCGCGGGCGGCTATGCCTATCAGGAGGCGGCCGATATCTGCGGCTGTGCGGTGGGGACCATGAAGAGCCGGGTCAATCGCGCCCGTGCCAGGCTGCTTGAAGTGCTCGAGAAGGGTCCGGCCCTCGCCGGCGGCGAAGACGGCGTTTCGGCGTCCGACGCGCTGGACACCATTCTCAACGAGCTTGAGCAGATATCCGAATGCCATTCGGCCGGCTGAGCGGGTCGTCCAAATCCAACGGGGGGCGGGAGCAGGGACGGGGCCTGCGACTGCAGCTGCTGGCGATTCTGACGCTCAGCCTGAGCCCGCTCCTTGTCCTGTCCGTCGCGCAGGGCGTAATCGAATTCCGCGAGGAAAGCGCCCGCCAGCGCGACAGCCTGCATTCCGCGCTTGTCGAGGCGTCTGCCGATCTGGCCGGTGAACTGGACCGCGTATCCGGCGTCGTCACCGCACTGGCGAACTATCCCGATATCGGCAATCTCAGCGGCCGCCGCTGCGTCGAAACGCTGGCCGCCGTGCGGGCGGCCCAGCCGATCTATTCCAATATCAAGCTGATCGACGAGGACGGCGTCATTGTCTGCGCCGCGGTGGAAACCGTCGATTCCAACAGCGTGCAGCTGGCCGGGCTCGACTGGTTCGTACGCTTGAGCGAAGGCGAGGACGAGGTTTTCAGCGACGTCTATCTGGACTGGTGGACGGTGCAGCGGCCGGTGATGACGGTGGCGCGCCGGCTCGTCGTCGAGGGCGAATTCGCCGGCGCCATCGCGGTCGATATCGATACCCGCCCGGCCCGCAGCCTGCTGCAGATGCAGGCCCTGCCGCCGGAGGCCAGCCTGGCGCTGAGCGATGCCGATGGCAATCTCGCCTATATTCCCGACGGCCCGCGCGAGGAGCGCATTTCCCGCCTTCCCGACGGTGTCCTGGCCCGGGTGCGCGAAACCGGCGAGCCGGTCATGCTGGAGAATGTGAACGGCCTGGCCGGCCGCGCACTCCTGGTGGCGCCGCTGGCCGGCCGCGACATCCAGCTGGTGCTGATCGCGCCGTCGCTGATACTCGGCAGCTGGGCCGGTTTCGACATTGTGGGAACGGTGCTGGTGCCGTCGCTGATGTGGCTGCTGGCGCTGCTGTGTGTATCGCTGGCGGTCGATTTCTTCGTGCTGCGCTGGCTTTCCTATCTCGGCCGCATGGCCCGGCTCTACGGCAGCGGGCGGCTGGGTCTGCAGCCTGTGCGGGCCAGCCGCGCACCGGCGGAAATCCGGACCCTGGCCGAGACGATGGCGTCCATGGCCAATGATCTGGAAGCCCGGACCGCCGAACTCGAGACCGAGGCCGAGCAGCGCGGGGCGCTGCTGCGGGAAATCCATCACCGGGTGAAGAATAATCTCCAGGTGACGATGAGCTTCCTGAACATCCAGGCCCGCCGGACCAGCGATGCCGAGGCCCGGCGCGTCCTTTCCGAGGCCGGCGGCCGGATCAATGCGCTCGCCCTGGTACACCGGACGCTCTACGAGAATGACGATCTGCGGGTCGTCGAGATGGCCCCTTTCCTCGAACAGCTACTCTACCATCTGCGCCAGGCCAGCACGGTCTATGGCTGTGATGTCGATACCCGCGTCGAAGCCGACAATGTCGAGCTGGACCCGGATATTGCCATTCCGGCGGCCCTGTTCATTACCGAGGCCGTGACCAATGCCTACAAGCACGCCTTCGAGCCGGGCATGGCCGAGCCGGGCCTGGTGACCGTCAGCCTGGAGCGGATCAATGAGGGTGAGGCGACCGTCTCGGTGAGCGATAATGGCAAGGGCTATGCGGACGGGGCCGGCAAGGGCATGGGCTCCTCGCTGATGGAAGCGCTGGCCCAGCGGCTCGGCGGCGCGCTTGCCCGGTCGCCATCGCCGCAGGGCGGGGCCTGCGTCACCATCCGCTTCCCCACCTGATCTGCAACGAGCACCGCAAAGAAAACGGCCGGCGGATCGCTCCGCCGGCCGTTGCCGTTTGTCGGGACCGGAGGGTCTATTCCTTGCCGGGCAGTTCGCCCTTTTTCAGGATGCCGGTCATCTCGTCGAAATAGTCGGTGACGTGGCTTTCCGGATCCTTCGTCACCATGGAGACGACAAGGATGGCGATCGTCGCCGCGATGAAGCCCGGCACGATCTCGTACATCACACCCGACAGGTTGAAGACGTAGATCCAGGCCAGCACCGTGACGGCGCCGGTCACCATGCCGGCAATCGCGCCCAGCTTGGTCATGCCGCGCCAGAACAGGCTGATCAGGACGACCGGGCCGAAGGCGGCACCGAAACCGGCCCAGGCGTTGGAGACCAGGTTCAGGATGTTCGAATCCGGGTCGAAGGCCAGCGCGATCGCCACCAGAGACACCGCCAGCACGGACAGGCGTCCGACCAGGACGAGCTCCTTCTGGCTGGCCCCCCGTCGCAGGAAGATCTTGTAGAAATCCTCCGTCAGCGAACTCGACGAGACCAGCAGCTGGGACGAGATCGTACTCATGATCGCGGCCAGGATCGCGGCCAGCAGGAAGCCGGCGATATAGGGGTGGAAGATCACCTGCGAGAGCAGGATGAAGATCGTTTCCTGGTCACCCAGCACCACATCGCCGTCCGAGAAGGCGCCGGTAGTGTCGATATTGTCCAGCTCGCTGAACGTTGTTGCATCGGTCGGCGCTTCGATCACGCGGGCGATCGGAACACCGTCGGCGACGTCGATATTCTGGCTCTTCACATAGGCGAGGCCGGCGGCACCGGTCAGCACGGCGCCCAGCACCGTGATCAGCATCCAGCTCATGCCGATGCGGCGCATGACGGCAACGTCCTTGAGCGAACGCACCGCCATGAAGCGCACGATGATGTGCGGCTGGCCGAAATAGCCCAGGCCCCAGGACATGGTGGAGATGATGCCGATCGCCGCGAGGCCGAGACTCTCCTGCGGGATCATCGAGAGATAGGATTTCTCCCATCCACCCACATCCACGCTCAGCGTGCTCAGCGCATCCACCGTCGGGCCGAACCCGCCCAGCTGCATGATCGTCACCACCGGTACCAGGATCAGGGCGACGAACATGATGCAGCCCTGCACGAAGTCCGTGAGGGACACCGCCAGGAAGCCGCCGAACAGGGTATAGGCGACGACGACCCCCGCCGTCAGGAACAGGCCGAGGCGGTAGTCCAGGCCGAAGGAGGCCTCGAACAGCTTGCCGCCCGACACGACGCCGGCCGAGGTGTACAGCGTGAAGAAGATGATGATCACCACGGCGGAAATCACGCGCAGCGTGCGCGAATGGTCCGCGAAACGCTTCTCGAAGAAGTCCGGAATGGTGATCGCGTCGTCGGCAATCTCGGTATAGACGCGCAGCCGCGGCGCTACGAGGCGGTAGTTGAAATAGGCCCCGATCATCAGACCGATGGCAATCCACGCCTCCGACATGCCGGTGGCGAAGATCGCTCCGGGCAGGCCCATGAGCATCCAGCCGCTCATGTCCGAGGCGCCCGCCGACAGCGAGGCCACGGCGGGGTTCAGCTGGCGCCCGCCGAGCATGTAGCCCGACACGTCGTCCGTCGACTTGCGATAGGCGTAGAGGCCGATCGCCATCATCAGGACGAAATAGAGCGCAAGGGAGATCAGAGCTTCAATATCCATGAGCTTGCCTTGGGTTGATGGTCAGGAAGGGGCGGGCCGGACGCGGAGCGTCAGGCGCGGGTCTGGCCGTCCCCGTGAACGAGGTATTTGAAGGAGGTGAGCTGCTCCAGCCCGACCGGGCCGCGGGCGTGCATCTTGCCGGTCGCGATACCGATTTCTGCGCCCATGCCGAACTCGCCCCCGTCGGAGAATTGCGTCGAAGCATTGTGCATCACGACGGCGCTGTCGATGGCGGTCAGGAAGGCGGCCGCAGCATCGGCATCCTCGGTGACGATGGCGTCGGTGTGGGCCGAGGAGTGATCGGACACCCAGTTCATCGCTTCTTCCAGCCCGTCGACGAGCTTCACCGACAGGCAGCTGTCGAGATATTCGGTGTGCCAGTCTTCCTCGCTGGCCGGTTTGATGCGGCTGTCGATGGCAACGGCCTCGGCATCGCCGCGGAATTCGCAGCCCGCCATGCCATCGACCAGGCCGGGCAGGAAATCCCCGGCGACCGAGCGGTCGACGACCAGGCTCTCGGTCGCGCCGCAGATGCCGGTGCGGCGCAGCTTTGCATTCTTCACGATGGCGGCCGCCTTGGTCAGGTCGGCGCGCTGGTGGACATAGGTGTGGCAATTGCCGTCCAGGTGCAGCAGCGTCGGCACCTTGGCCTGGTCGCGCACCAGCGAGACGAGGCCCTTGCCGCCGCGCGGAATCACCAGATCGACATAATCGGTGCATTGCAGCAGGTGCTGCACGGCGGCGCGATTGGTGGTGTCGACCATCTGGATCGCGTTTTCCGGCAGACCGGCCTCGCGCAGGCCTTCCTTCATGCATTCCACGATGATGCGGGTGGAGTTGAGGCTTTCCGAACCGCCGCGCAGGATCACGGCATTGCCGGATTTCAGGCACAGCGCGCCGGCATCGGCGCCGACATTCGGGCGCGACTCATAGATCATCCCGATCACGCCCAGCGGCACGGCGACGCGTTCGATGCGCAGCCCGTTGGGGCGTTCGGTGGACATCAGCTGGCGGCCGACCGGGTCGGGCAGGGTCGCGATGGCCTCGATGGCCTGGGCGACGCCCTCGATCCGCGCTTCGTCCAGCATCAGCCGGTCGATGAAGGAGTCCGGTTTGCCGGCTTCACGGACGCTCTCGACGTCCTTGCGATTGGCCTCGATGAGGTCGTTGGCGTGAAGTCGCAGGGACGCGGCTGCTGCCGTCAGCGCGGCATTCTTGCGCTCGGTGGAGGCTGTCGCGAGCTGGCGCGCCGCCTCCTTGGCCTGGCGTCCCAATTGTTCGATATAGGCTTGCATACGATCTGACATGTCTCGTTCGCTCGGGGTCTGGAGTGTCGGTGAGTTTCGGAGGCGCGGCAACTAGCGCAATTCGCAGGCGCGTGCGTACGCCGCCTCCGTGGTTTCGACGAGCAATTGCTCGAGCAGCCCGTCGCGGCGCAGCGCGTGGATGCCCGCCTCGGTCGTGCCCTTCTTGCTCATCACGGAATTGCGCAGATCTTCCAGGCTCGTCTCGCTCTGCGCCGCCATTTCCACTGCGCCCGCCAGGGTCTCGAGGACCAGGGTGCGGGCGGTGTCCGGGGCGAAGCCCAGCCGTTCGGCCGCCGCAACATAGGCGCGGGCGATCTCGAAGACATAGCCCGTGCCGGACCCGGCAACCGCCGTGATCCGGTCGATCTCGTCCTCGGTGTCCAGCCAGACGGCCGAGCCGGTGGCCTTCGCCAGCCGGTCGGCCAGGTCGCGATGGGCCGGGGAACAGGACGGGTCTGCGTAGAGACCGTTCACACCGCGGCCGATCTGGGCCGGCAGGTTGGGCATGATGCGGATCGCCGGCCGGTCGCCGAGGGCGGCCTTCATGGAGGCGATCGAGAAGCCCGCGGCGATGGAGATGACACAGCCATCATCCTTCAGGAAAGGCATGTAGGCCGGCACGATATCGGCGATCTGCTGCGGTTTGACGGCAATGACGATGGCGTCGAATGTCCGCCCTGACAGGGCGTCCGGAGACCCTGCATGACCGGCGCCGGCGGGTATCGCGGACGGTGTCCGGTTGACGGCCGTATAGCTGGCCGGAACCGCATCCACCCAGCGGCGCAGCATGGCACCGCCCATATTCCCGCAACCGATCATCAGAATGTCCATCGCCAATCCTTCTGCGCTGTCGAGGCCCGGCGCCAGATTACGCACGTGTTCACGCGATTGCGACAGGCTCACAACAAATGCGCTCGACGCGCCGGAAAGCGCATCGAGCCGCTGATGAACGGATACATAGCAAAATATATTTCGAATTCAAATTATATTTCCGATGGCGCAGAAAACCGGGATGGCAAGCAATCGCTCAACTTTGCGCCATAAATTATGAGGTGGACGCGGCGATATTGCATGGCCGCGTCCGGCTTTTGGGGTTGAAAAAATTTGAACGCAAAATATTTTGCGCTCAGTCTTTTTGCGGAGCAGCATCGTTCCGCGCCACGGAGGAGCCTCTTGTGAGTGTTCGAAACCGCATCGTCGTGAAAATCGGGTCCAGCCTGTTGGCCAATGATGGCCGGCTGACCCTGAAATACGCCTTCATGCATGGTCTTCTGGCCGACATCGCGCAGCTGCGCGAGGAAGGATATGATGTGGTGCTGGCCTCCTCGGGCTCGGTGGCCCTGGGGCTGAACTCGATCAAGAAGTCGCCGGAAGATGCCGGCGTGCTGGACAAGCAGGCCGCTGCCGCCTGCGGCCAGCCGCTGCTGCTCAATGCCTACAAGCAGGTCGCCCACGAGCACGGTTTCGACATCGCCCAGATCCTCGTCACGCTGGAAGATCTGGAGGAGCGCCGCCGCTTCCTCAACACCAAGAACACGATCCAGCGCCTGTTCGAGCACGGCATCATGCCGATCGTGAACGAGAACGACACGATCACGACCGAGGAAATCCGCGTCGGCGACAATGACCGCCTGGCGGCCAAGGTCGCGCAGATGATCCAGGCGGACCATCTGATCCTGCTGACCAATATCGACGGGCTCTATGACCGCAATCCGGAAGATCCGGAGGCGCAGTTCATCGAGACGGTTGAGGATGTCAGCGAGTATCTCGAGGTCACCACCGGTACCAGCTCGCTGGGCTCCGGCGGTATGCTGACCAAGATGCGCGCCGCCAACATGGCGCAGAATGCCGGCGTCAATACGCTGATCGGCGAGGGCGTCATCGACCGGCCCGTGTCCGGCATCCTCAAGGGCGAGCGCCGTCATACGCGCTGCATCGCCAAGGGCACGCCGGCCTCGTCCTGGGCGGTCTGGCTGACCAACCGTCTGCACCGTGCCGGCGGTCTGGTGATCCGCCAGGACGCCGCGGCCAAGCTGCGCGAGAGCAAGGCGGGTGTCGGCCATGAGGACATCGTCAAGATCCATGGCGACTTCCAGAAGGGCGATGTGCTGCACGTCTATGACGAGGGCGGTGAGGAACTCGCCCGGGGCCTGACGAATTTCTCGTCCGACGAGACGATGGTGCTTGCGCGCCATGCCGACCAGGATGTCGAGGAATTGCTGGGCTATCACGCGCGCCCGGAAATCATCAATCGCGACAATATGGTGATGCTCGAAGACAATCACCTGCCCTGGGATGCGCCGACCAAGTCGCTGAAGCTCGTCGCCTCCTAGACGGTCTGCCTCCTGCACTGCGGCGTACCGGAAGCTGGAAATTTGTGTCCGGACGGTCCAGACTTGCCGCAGTGCAACACGCAATCGTGAAAGAGGCCGCATGATGGACGGGGATCAACACCCGGAAGGCGCAGCGAGGAAGCGCCGTCGCCCGACACCGCAGGAACTGGCCCAGGGCCTGGTTACCCTGCTCGATGTCGAGGAGATCGATGTCGACCTCTATCGCGGTCCCCGCAATCCGGGCGGGCGCGGGCGCGTCTTCGGCGGCCAGGTCATTGCCCAGGCCTTGATGTCGGCGGTCGGCTCGGTCGAGGCCGAGCGGGTCGCCCACTCGGTGCATGCCTATTTCATGCGGCCCGGCGACGAGGATTTCCCCATCATCTATCGCGTTGAACGCGACTATGACGGCGGCAGTTTCTCCAACCGCCGTGTCATCGCCATGCAGCGCGGCAAGCCGATCCTGAACATGACGGCCTCCTTCCAGCGCAAGGAAAAAGGGCTGGAGCACCAGGTCGAGATGCCGGACGTTCCGGCGCCGGACGACCTGCCCTCGGAAGCGGAAATCTTCCAGCGCTACAAGGACGAGATCCCGGAACCGCTCTACAAGTTTCTCACCCGTTCGCGGCCGATCGAGATCCGCCCGGTCGAGATCTGGAATCCGGTCAATCCGGACAAGCGTGCCCCGGTGCGCAATCTGTGGATCCGCGCCTCCGGCTCGATCGGCGAGAACCAGCTGATGCACCGGGCCGTGCTCGCCTTCGCCTCGGACATGGGCCTGTTGTCGACCTGCATGCAGCCGCACGGGGTCAGCTGGATGACGCGCAAGATGCAGTCCGCCAGCCTCGATCACGCCCTGTGGTTCCATGACGATGTGCGCATGGATGACTGGCTGCTGTATTCCACCGACGCCCCCTGGTCCGGCGGGGCCCGCGGCTTCAACCGCGGCCAGATCTTCACCCGCGACGGCAAGCTGGTCGCCTCGGCGGCCCAGGAAGGTCTGATAAGGGTTCGGGACTGATTTTGCCGGGGTGGTCCGGAAAAGCTGATAAGATCAAATGGGTTATGGTTATGTCGTGAGGTCCTTGATGTGCCGGACCTGTCGCATGCCTGCCCCATAGCACCATCATAATGGCCCCATCGGTGCGACATGGCGGTGCCACAGGGTGACAAGGCTGCACCAGAGCCCGGAAGGCGGGGCGCGAAAGCAGAAAACCGGCAATGAGAAACAGCCCCGCCAGTCTAACCCGGCCCGGCCGGGCGGGGATAAGTTTTCTCTCCCTCTTGCCGGCCGGGGAGAAGGGAGCGCGAGGCGGGCGCAGGCTTGCCCGCCCGCTCACGCTTCGCGAACGGCATCGCCGATTTCCAAATCGGCAAGACGCCTCACCGGACCTCTTTTCAGGATGCCGGTCAGCGCGGTCCGCACCGGATTGCGCCTGGTCGATACCAATCCCGAAACGAGGAGTTCCCCCATGTTCAAATCCACTCCGTTCCGCTCCCCCCTGCGCCACGGTCTCGCGGCCTGTGTGCTCGCTGTCTCTGCCTCGTCCCTGGCGGCGGCCCAGGCGACGCCCGAACATCTCTGGCTGAAGGAGAATTTCGACGGCGGTTTCAGCTGGGAGGCCACCGATCCGCAAAGCGGTGAGGCGATGTCCGGCCGCGGCGAATGCGAAATGGTGTTCGGCGATCTTTATCTGCGCTGCGTCCACCTCTCGCCGGCCGGCGAGCCGATGGGCGTCGGCGTCTCCGGCTACAACACGGCGGCCGGGCTTTATGAATGGAGTTTCTATGGCGGCGGCGGAACGGCGATCTCGCACGGGCGCGGCGAACGCGATGCGGCGGCGAACCTGTCCTGGATCGAGGGCGAGCAATACCTCGCCGACGGATCGCAGATCGCCTTCCGCACCGAGACCCGAAAGCTGGAGACGCGCGGCTGGCGCTACACCCATTTCTTCGCCGACGGCGATGGCGGATGGATGCCGGTCTACGAGGCCGTCTTCGTCTATGACAGCGAAGCGGAATAGGCCTGTTCTTCCGAGCACCCCGTCTCCCCGTGAGGGGAGGCGGGGGTGCCTTTGTGCCTCTCTCCGGCCCCCTCGGTTTCCCCCGGCCCCGGGCCGGGGTCCGGTTGAGGTGAAAGGAGGACACGAGGCCGCGTCCGGCGGCCCCCGGAATAAATCCGGGGCAAGCGGAGTTCTGTGTTCACGGCACGCACCGCCTCTCCCCGCCCGGGGAGAGGAATCAAAGGTGAGGGGCGGCCGCGACAGCGGCCACTCAAGAGTCTGTGCGGCGCGTGCGCGCGCCCCTCATCCGCCGCTTCGCGGCACCTTCTCCCCGGGAGGGGAGAAGGGGTGAGCTTGCGAGCTTTTCCCGGCCCCGCTGGGTTTTCCTCAACCCGCTCCGTCCTCCCCAACCCGTTCCGTTTTCCCCAAACTGCTCCGTTTTCCCCGGCCTTGTGCCGGGGTCTGGTTGAGGTGAAAGCGGGGCACAGGGCGGCGTCCGGCAGGCCCCGGAACAAGTCCGGGGAAAGCGGAGTTCTGTGTTCACGGCACGCACCGCCTCTCCCCGCCCGGGGAGAGGAATCAAAGGTGAGGGGCGGCCGCGGGAGCGGCCACTCGAGACTCTTTGCGGCGCTGACGCGCGCCCCTCATCCGGCCTTCGGCCACCTTCTCCCCGGCCGGGGAGAAGGGGTGAATCTGCGCGCTTTCCCCGTCCCCGCGCCGCTTTCCCGCCACGCATCCCCTCATGTGGGGAAGACAGCATCATCTCCATACCGCCCCCTCGACACGGGGCGCGCGCCCGGCTAACCCTTCCTGCAACACAATAATCCAAAGCGGGAGGTCCCCATGCTCGATACTCTGTTTTCCCTTGAAGGGCGCACGGCGCTGATTACCGGCGGGTCGCGCGGGATCGGGGAGATGATTGCCGAGGGCTATGTGCGGGCCGGGGCGAAAGTCTATATCTCCTCGCGCAAGGCGCCGGACTGCCTGGCGACGGCGGAGCGGCTGTCGGAACTGGGCACGTGTATCGCCCTGCCGGCCGATGTGTCGGGCGCCGATGGCGCGCAGGCGCTGGCCAAACAGTATCTCGAGCATGAGGACGCGCTGGACATCCTGGTCAATAATGCCGGCGCCGCCTGGGGCGCGCCCTTCGAGGAGTTTCCCGAGAGCGGCTGGGACAAGGTGATGGATCTCAATGTGAAATCCCCCTTCTTCCTGACCCAGGCCCTGTTCGGCGCGCTGAAGGCCAAGGCCTCGTCCGAACGCCCGTCCAAGGTGATCAATATTGCCTCCATCGACGGCCTGTCGGTCAACATGATGGAGACCTATTCCTACGCCGCCTCCAAGTCCGGCCTGATCCATCTGACCAAGCGCATGGCGCTGGAACTGGTGAAGTCGAACGTGGTGGTGACGGCGATCGCGCCGGGGGCCTTTGCCTCCTCGATGAACAAGGCGGCGCGCGATCATGCCGATCTCGTCTCCAACTATGTGCCGTCCGGCCGGATCGGTACGCCGGAGGACATGGCGGGCGCGGCGATCTTCCTGGCTTCGCGGGCAGGCGATTACGTCGTCGGGTCGACCCTGATCGTCGATGGCGGCGTCGCCCATACGCGCGGCGGTTCGTAAGGGGCCGAACGTCGCTCTGAGCCAAGCCCAGCTCAGAGCCAGGCAAACGTCCGGCGGATGAGGCCGGCGGCGTCTTCGGTGACGGGGGCGCCGTGGGCCATCACCAGCCGCTCGGCCGGCCAGGCCAGAAGGCGGTCGCGCGCGGCGCGCGCCGCCTTGCGGTTGGTGAAGGCGAGACGGAATTTGCGCGGCATGGCGGGCTCGGGCCCGGTCATCCGGTCCCACTTCGCGATCAGCTTGCGCCAGCCGGAAAACCAGTCATCGGGCAGGTGCTGGATCAGATCCGTCACGATTACCGTGCCGCTGGGCCGGTGAAAGAACACCGTCTCGGTGGTGATCGCATTGCCATGCATGATCACCTGGTCGAGCGTGCCGGCCCAGGCCGGGTCGGGCGCGTCGTCCAGTATCGTATCGAAGCGGATATCGGGCCGGGCGGTGTCGAGGCCGGGCGCGGCGTGCAGCTGCGCCTGCGGCCAGGCGGCGGCCCAGTCCGGAATGAAGAGATGATGCAGCGAATTGGGTCCGACGATGTGTTCCACCGGGCCGAGCGCATCCACCGCGTCGCGCAAATCCGCAGTCAGCGCGACGGGTGACCAGACGAACAGGCCACCGGTTTCCAGGCGGATGATGGCCATGCGCGTGGGAAAGTGAAAGCCGCCCGCACCCGTCACCGTCGGGCCGCTGGCAATCCAGATATCGTCCGCAAAACTCTCGATCACGACGCGCCACTCCGCACCGCTTCTCAGACAGGAAGCATCGTGCCGGAGCCTAGGCGTGTGCCCCGATACGGGCAACTGCACCGGGCCGGGGCGGGCGCAAAAAGAATGGGCGCAAAAAGAAACCGGGCGCCGGAGAGGTCTCCGGCGCCCGGTGCTGTTTCGCCTGCGGCCTTGCGGCCGGCGGGCCGGGCCTTACTGGCCCAGCTGGCGGATCTCGACTTCACCCATGTCGAGGGCGCGGATGCTCTCCTCGATCTGGGCGGCATCGCCCACGATCAGCCAGACCAGCTGTTCGGGGTGAACCACTTCCTGCGCGGCGGCCCGGACCTCTTCGAGGTCGAGCGAGCGATAGCGCTCGGTCAGGCCCGCCGGATAATCCCAGTCGCGGCCGTAATTCTGGCTCGAGACGAGGCTGCCGCGGACGGCGGCGGCGGTCTCGAACTGACCGGGCAGGGAGCGGGTGGAGTTGTTGATCGAGCGCTCCAGCTCCTCGGCCGTGGCCGGGTTGGTGGAGGTGAACTCGTTGAACTCCCGCAGCAGTTCGGCAAGGCTGTCGGCCGTGCGGTCGGTCTGGACCGGCGCATAGACGATCCACGGACGTTGTCCGCGGGCGCCCCAGAGCAGGGTCTGGGCACCGTAGGACCAGCCCTTGTCTTCACGCAGGTTCATGTTGACCCGGGCGGTGAAGGAACCGCCGATGGCGTCATTCATCGCGGAATAGACTTCCGGATTTTCCACCGTGCCTTCCGGACCGATCAGGCCGGCCAGGATGAGCGATTGCGGCGAGTTCGGACGGTCCACGATGATCACGCGGGCGCTGTCCGCATTCTCCGCGCGGGCCATGTTCTTCTGCGGCAGCGGGGTGCTCGGGGCATCCCAGCGGCGGAAGGCCCGTTCCAGCATCGGCGTGATCTCGTCCAGCGTCGTGTCGCCGACGATGAACAGCGTGGCATTGTCCGGACGCATCCAGGTGCTGTGGTGCGCGACGAGATCGTCACGGGTGAAGCCCGTTACATTCTCCATCGTGCCTGAACCCGTGAACGGCACCGAATAGGCATGGCCTTCGCCATACATTTCCGGCGGCAGCATGCGCAGGGCGATGGCGATCGGATTGGCCATCTCCTGGCGGATGCCGTTCAGCGTCTGCTCGCGGATCCGCTCGATATCGTCATCGGCGAAGGTCGGATCGGTGATCACGGTCGCCATCAGATCAAGCGAGTCACGCAGGTTGGAGCGCAGGGCCGAAAGCGTCACCGTGGACTGGTCGAGACCGGCACCGGTGGACAGGTTGGCACCCAGGCGTTCGGCCTCGGCGGCAATCTCCAGCGCGTCCATGCGGCCGGCACCTTCGTCCAGCATGTTCATGGTGAAGCTGGCCAGACCCGTCTGGCCGCCTTCGACGCTGTCGGCCGCATAGCCGGCGTCGAACACCATCTGCATTTCCACGACCGGAACCGCGTCGCGGCGCACGAAGACGATATCCATGCCGTTGGACAGTTCCGCCGTCTCGACGGCGGGCCAGACCAGTTCCGGCGTTTCCGTGACCGACGGCAGAGCCGAGCGGTCGGCGTCGGTGGCGACGCTCTGGAATTCGCCGAAGGGCAGGACGGTGATCTCGTGATAGCCGGTGGACAGCCAGTCGTTTGCCGTGGCGGTGATGGCCTCGGCGCTGGCCGTGTTCAGGCGGTCCAGCAGGGTGCGCCAGAACGCCGGATCGCCGGCATAGAGCTGGCCTTCGGCCAGGGTGACGGCCTTGCCGCCGAACCCGCCGATCTGTTCCAGACCGCGAATGGTGGAGGCGTTGATGCGCGTGCGCGCAGCGGCCAGCTCGTCGGCGGTCGGGCCTTCGGCCAGCAGCTCGGCGACGATCTCGTCGATACGGGCCGAAGCCGCTTCGGGGTCTTCACCCGGATTGAGGGTCACCTCGATGTGGAACTGGCTGGCGAGCTGGTGTTCCTCGACATAGGCCACGGCGCGGGTTGCGACCTGGCGGTCGAAGACGAAGTCGCGATAGAGGCGCGAGGTGCGGCCGCCACCCAGGACGGTGGCGAACAGTTCCAGCTGGGCGCGTTCCTCGGTGATGCGGCCCGGCACGACCCAGGTGCGGTAGATGCGCGCCTGCGGCACGTCATCATACATCGTCTCGGTCGTGTCGCGCTCGCGCTCCGGGATCCACTGGTCCATGCGGGTGACCGGCGGGCCGACCGGCGCATCGCCGAAATAGCGCTGCACCAGCGGGCGGGCCTCTTCGGCATCAATGTCGCCGGCGAGCACCAGAACCGCGTTGGAGGCGCCGTAATACTGGCGGAACCAGTCCTGCACGTCTTCCAGCGAGGCGGCATCGAGGTCTTCCATCGAGCCGATCGTGGAGTGAGCGTACGGGTGGCCTTCCGGGAAGAGCGCGCGCAGCTGGGAGTATTCCACCATGCCGTAAGGCTGGTTGTCGCCCTGGCGCTTCTCGTTCTGCACAACGCCGCGCTGCTCGTCGAGGCGGTCCTGGTCGATGGCGCCCAGCAGGTGGGTCATCCGGTCGGATTCCATCCACAGCGCCATTTCCAGAGCCGGCGTCGGCACGGTCTGGAAATAGTTGGTGCGGTCGAACCAGGTCGTGCCGTTCATGCCGGTCGCGCCGACCTGTTCGAACGGACCGAAATAATCGTCATTGTAGTTTTCCGACCCGTTGAACATCAGGTGTTCGAACAGGTGGGCGAAGCCCGTGCGGCCGGCCGGTTCGTCGGCAGAACCGACGCCATACCAGATGGAGACGGCAACGATCGGCGCCTTGCGGTCCTCGTGGACAACGACCGTCAGGCCGTTCTCGAGCTCGAAGCTCTCGTAAGGAATGTCGATCTCGGGCGTCTGGGCATTCGCCAGACCGCCAAGCGAGACGGCCGCCGCGAGCGCGGCCGTGAGTAGTCGTTTCATGATGTACCCCTAACCTGTGATGCAGGATTTATGGTCGCAAAGTGCAACGCCGAAGACCACCCGGTTAAGTAAAATTCCCGTAATGTTGGGCTTTCGGGGGCACCGGAGGCGGCCTGGCGCTAGCCTGCAGGCTGCTTGCGGGCCGCATGGCGGCGGGCTTTCGAGACATTGCCGCAGGTCGCCATGTCGCACCAGCGGCGGCGCCCGGCCTTGGAGGTGTCGAGGAAGAGCCAGCCGCAGCGCTCGCCATCGCACTGTTTCAGCCGCGCCGCATTGTCCTCGCCCAGCAGCGTCACCGCATCCATCACGATGGGCGCAAGAAAACGGGTCGCCGCATCCGCGCCGGACCAGTCCAGCTGCGTCTGGCCGCCGGCGTCCGTGGTGAGGACGGCATGCCCGGCCATCGCGCGATAATGCCCGGCAAGGCCGTCGAGCGCCTGCGCGGCCGGGTGTCCATCGCGCATGCGGGTGGTCAGGGCATCATAGATCGCTTCGCGCAGGTCATGGGCGGTTGCGTGGAAGCGTTCCCAGGCGCCGGTATTGGCCAGAGACGCGTCCAGGGCTGCAGCGTCGCCTTCGTGCCACGCGCCCGATGCCGTCATCCAGCGCACGGCGTCCGCTGGTTCGGCCAGCGCGTCGACAAAGCGTGTCTCGCGGCCGTCTGCCGTATTGCAGAAGTCGATACACAGGCGCCCGCCGATGAAGTGTTCCGGCCCGAAATCCGTCACGGCAGGACCCAACTAACCGGTAAAGTGCATTTTACAAGTTGACTCATCGATAACCTCCAAACTAGTTTTTACCAGTTAGCCGCGCTTGCCGCCAGACCGGAGACAGCGCGACGGGAGAATGGAGGCGGGATCGGATGATGAAACTCTATGCACGCGCAGGCTGGGGATCGGTAATCGCCGAGGCGCAGCTGGCCTGGTACGGGCTGGCGCACACGCTCGAGCCGGTGGGTGATCTGTTTGCCGATGACAGCGCACGGGACGCGCTGGAAGGCATCAACCCGCTGGCCCAGATCCCGATCCTGGTGCTCGATGATGGCACGGTGATGACCGAGAGCGCGGCGATCACGCTGCACCTGGCAGATCTGGCCGCCGACACCTCGCTCGTTCCCGGCCCTGACGCACATGAACGGGCGGACTTTCTCAATGCGCTCGTCTTCCTGGTCGCCAATATCTACCCGACCTACACCTATGGCGACGTGCCGGCGCGTTTCGTGCCGGCGCCGGAGGGGCAGGCCGGCTTCCGCGAGACGGTCGAAGCCTATGGCAAGCGGCTCTACCGCATTCTCGAACAGCAGGCCTCCAGCAGCCGCGCGGCCGGACCCTGGTTCCTGGGCGGGCGGCTGACCGCGGTCGATATCTATCTCGGCGCGATGACGTTCTGGCGTCCTGGTCGCGACTGGTTCAACGCCGAAACCCCGCGCCTCGCCGCGATCGGCCGGGCGGTGCGGGCCCATGACCGCATCGGTGATGTCTGGACCCGCAATTTCCCGGACGAGATGGCCGGCTGACTATCCCGCCGGAGTCAGGTCGAACGTGCCGTTTGCTTCGCCATTGAACGTGACCGAGCATTCTTCGGGCGTGATGCCCGGCTCGAACGGGCAGGCGAACTGTCCTGCTTCCATGATGCGGACATGCAGTTCGCGGTTCTCCGGAACGCTGTAGGTGCACTGGCCCGACAGCGCGTCGCTCGCACGGATGGTCTCGAAACTGCCGGACCGGCGCGCCCGTTGCTGCCGGCTGACCTCACCGTCCGCGGTCTGGAACGTGCAGTCCAGCGTGCCGGAACCGATGATGCGGATGCTGACATCCGACGGTTCGACACCTGTCTGGACCGCGGTTGCGAGTGTCGCCGCCAGAATGCCGTTCAGTGTTGCAATGCCCATGTTGACCTCCCGGTTGTGTGTCCCGGGAGTATGATCCTGTCGGCCAAATGATTCAATAGTTCATGTACTATTGAATCAACAGGCGCGCTCCATGCCGGGCGACAGGGCTTCACACACTTCGGGATGGCCCTGGCAGCAGTCGGAAACCAGATAGCCGATCGTGGCCGCGATCGTGTCGAGGTCGACGGCATAGATGCGGGACCGGCCCGACGGTCGCATGACGATCAGCCCACCCTGCCGGAGCACGTTGAGATGCGAGGACAGATTGTTCTTCGCTACCCCGACGCGCGCGGCCAGTTCGCCGGCCGGCATGCCGTCGGGACCTGCCGTGATCAAAGCACGGAAGACGCGCAGCCGGGTCGGATGGCCGAGTGCGGAGAGGCGGGCGGCGGCTTCGTCATCGGCCGGGCTGTCATTCATTTCAATAGTCATTGAACAATTGAACCGTATCGTATAGGCGGGGCGGGCATCGTTTCGGAGACCTATCATGCATGCGCCGCGCTGCCATGGCCAATCGCGCCTTCCGCGTTCTGCCTCTTTCGGTGCCGCCCTTGCGTCGGCCGCGATCGTCGGCGCCGGTGTGCAGGCCCAGGATGCGCCGCCGTCGCGCCTGTCGGTGTCGGGGGAAACGCGCCTGCGCTACGAAACGCTGGACGGCCAGTTCCGCGCCGGCGGTTCCGGCGGCGACCAGGCGCTGTTCATGCGCAATCTTCTGCTCGCCGAATACGAGATGCAGCCCATCACTTTCGGTCTGGAACTGCAGGACAGCCGCGCCTGGCTGGATGACAGTGGCACGCCGCTGAGCACGAGCTACGTCAACCCGCTGGACGTGCTGCAGCTCTACGCCCGCGCTGATCTGCCCTCGCTTCTCGGTGCGGACGGGTCGGCAACACTGACGGTGGGCCGCCAGACGGTGAGCATCGGTTCGAAGCGGCAGATCGAGCGCATCAGCTATGCCAATGTGATCAAGAGCTATACCGGTTTACACTACCGTGCGGACAATGCCCGCGGCGACGAACTGCACCTGGTGGCGGTGGTCCCGGTCTCCCGCCGGCCCGGCAACCGGGCCGAGATCGCGGACAACCGCATGTCCGGCGATGAAGAGGAATGGAACCGGCGCATCTGGGCCGTCCATTACCGGCGAAAGGATGTGGCGCCGGCGCTCGCCGGCGGCCTGACCGGCGAGGTCTTCGTCTACGGGCTGACGGAGCGCGACACCACCGATACGCCCACGCCGAACCGGCAGTATGTGACCTCCGGCGTGCGGGCCTATCGTGCGCCGCAGGCCGGCCGCTGGGATGTCGATGTGGAAGGCGCCTGGCGTCTCGGCCGCCGCCGGGCCAGCCGGGCAGCCACCGACACGGAAAACCTGGATGTCAGCGCCACCATGCTATTTGCCGCCGTCGGATACACATTCGACCTGCCCTGGCAGCCCCGGCTGGCGGCGGAATACTACTGGGCGAGCGGCGACGAGAATCCCGATGACGGGCGGTTCGACCAGTATGAGCGGTTGTTCGGTTCGCGGCGCACGGACCTGAACAATACCAGCCTGCACGGACCGCTGACCCCGGCCAATCTCAGCGCGCCGGGCCTGCGTCTGGAAGTCGTGCCCGGGCCGCGCTGGGATGCGCGCATCGCCTGGTCGGCGGCATCGCTGGCCAGTGCGACTGACAGCTGGGTGATTGCCGGGCTGCGCGACCCGTCCGGCCAGTCCGGCCGCTTTCTCGGACACGCGATCGACGGGCGCGCCCGCTACCGGCCCGGCCCTGAAGGGCTGGAATTCGAGATCGGCGCGTCGGCTTTCCTGGCCGGCGAGTTTCCGGACAATGTTCCCGGCGGGCCGGGCACGGATACCACGCTTCTGGGATACGGACAGGTGACGCTGAGCTTCTAGACCTTCTTCACGAACTCGCTTTTCAGGCCCATCTGGCCGACGCCGTCAATGCGGCAGTCGATGTCGTGATCGCCCTCGACGAGGCGGATATTCTTTACCTTGGTGCCGACCTTCACGACCTGGGATGTGCCCTTGATCTTGAGGTCCTTGATGACGGTGACCGTATCGCCATCGGCCAGCTCGGTGCCGTTGGCGTCGCGCCAGACCGGGCCGCTTGATGCTGCCGGTGCCGCACCGGGCGTCCATTCATGGGCGCATTCGGGGCAGACGAGCAGCGCGCCGTCTTCATAGGTGTAGGCCGAGCCGCATTCGGGACAGGGCGGGAGTTCGCTCATGACAGGTTTCCTTGATTTTGGGGCTCAGAGTCCGCGCACAGCCTGGACGATGTTGAGGACAATGGCGGCGTTGAACAGCAGGCCCAGCACGGTCATCACGGCGGCAAAGGCTGCGACGCCGGCCAGCATGAGCGCGCGCAGCGGGATCATCATCACGGCGCGGGCGCGCTCCGGACCGGCATAGCGCGGGCGGCTGAGGCGTTCGGTGAGGTCGGTGAAACCGCCGCGCCAGAGATTGACGGTGATGAAAATCCACACCACGACAGCAACCAGCGGCGCGAGACGCAGGGCCAGCGGCATGCCCGGAACGGACAGCAGGAACTCGATTTCCTCCACGCGCGGCGCCTTCCGCTGAACTCGACATTTCCCGTCATAGCCTTTCCCCCGGCCGTGAGCTACATGCGATGACCTGCATTTGCCGCGACGGATTATCCGTCGTGCTGCGTTGCACCGTCCGCAGGGATGGCGGGGCCGCAAGGGCCGGATCGTGAAGGGGTACGGAATGCTCGACAACAGGCGTTGGATTGCCGGGGCGATTGCACTTGTCGTCATCGCCGGCGGCGGCTGGTGGATGTTCGGCCGTGGCGAGGGCGGCAGCGGCGAGGTGACAATCGAGACCGAGGCTGCGGCCCCGGCCGATGTGCGCCGCATCGTGGCGGCGTCCGGAGCGGTCAGCGCGCTGGTGACGGTCGAGGTGGGCTCGCAATTGTCCGGCCAGATCGCCGAGCTGCATGTCGACTTCAACGATGAGGTTGAGGAAGGCCAGGTCATCGCCCGGCTCGACCCGCAAACCTACGAGACCCGTGTCACCGAAGCCGAGGCCGCGCGTGCGACGGCGGCGGCGGGCCTGCAATTGCAGCGCGCCTCTCTGACCCGCGCCCAGGCGACGCTGCGCGAGGCCCAGCTGGAATTCGACCGCATGGCGACGCTGCGCGAGCGCGGCACGGTGGCCCAGACCTCGCTCGACACCGCCCAGACCGCGCTCGACGCGGCCCAGGCCGATGTCGAGGTGGCCCGCGCCCAGATCGCCAATGCCCGGGCCGTGCTGGCCCAGCGCGATGCCTCGCTGGCCAGTGCCCGTATCGATCTCGAGCGCACGACGATCCGTGCGCCGATCAACGGTATTGTCGTCGACCGCGCCGTCGATGTCGGCCAGACCGTCGCGGCAAGCATGACGGCGCCCGTGCTGTTCACCATCGCCCAGGATCTGGGACAGGTGCAGATCGACGCCCAGATCGACGAGGCCGATATCGGCCAGATCCGCGCCGGCCAGCCGGTTCGTTTCACGGTGGATGCGCACCCGGATACCGAGATGGAGGGCGTGGTCGACCAGATCCGCCTGGCGCCGGAAACCCTGAACAATGTCGTCACCTACACGGTGGTCGTGCTGGCCGCGAATCCGGACGAGCTGCTGCTGCCGGGGATGACGGCAAACATGGACATCATCACCGGCGAGCGGACCGGTGTGCTCACCGTGTCCAACGCGGCCCTGCGCTTCCGGCCCTCGCCGGCGCTGGAAGGGCGGACCCAACCGCTGGCCGAAGGCGGCGGTGGCCCGCAAGGCGGCCGGGGCGGTCCCGGCGGGCCGGGCGGCGGCAATGATCCCATGGCGCGCCTCAGCGAGGCGGTCGGTCTCGATGCCGCCCAGCAGGACCAGATCCGCGGCATTTTCCGCGCCGCCATGGGGCGGGCGATGAGCCAGGCCCAGGCCGGTGGCGAGTTCGATCGCGAAGCCCTGCAGGCCGAGATCGATCGCGAAATCCGCCCGCTGCTCGATGAAGACCAGCTGGAACGCTATCGCGCCTTCCAGCGCCAGATGCGCGAGACCCGCTCGGCCACGGTCTGGGTCGAGGAGGCGGACGGCACGCTGGTCGAGCGGCCGATCCGTGTAGGGATTTCCGACAGCCAGAAAAGCGAAGTGGTCGGCGGCCGCCTGGAAGCCGGCGAGGCCGTGGTGACCCGCGCCCGCGAGGTGCGCGAATGAGCGCATTGATCGCCTGCCGCGACCTTGTCCGCGTCTACACGATGGGCGACCAGACGGTACGGGCGCTGGACGGGGTCAGCGTCGATATCGAGGCCGGCGAATATGTTGCGGTCACCGGGGCTTCGGGGTCCGGCAAGTCGACCTTCATGAACATGCTGGGCGCACTGGACCGGCCGGACTCCGGCTCGCTGCACATTGCGGGCGAGGACCTTCTCGCGCTGGATGCCGACCGGCTGGCCGCCTTCCGCAACCGCACGATCGGCTTTGTTTTCCAGCAGTTCAATCTGCTCTCGCGTACCTCGGCGCTGGAGAATGCCGCGCTGCCGCTGGTCTATGCCGGCGTGCCGGCCCCGGAACGGCGCAAGCGGGCCATGGCGCGGCTGGAACAGGTGGGGCTGGGCGATCGCTCGGACCATCAGCCCAACCAGCTGTCCGGCGGCCAGCAGCAGCGCGTGGCGATTGCCCGCGGTCTCGTCAACGACCCGAAAATCCTGCTGGCCGACGAGCCCACGGGCGCACTCGACTCGCGGACATCGGACGACATCATGGCGATCTTCGACCAGCTCAATCGCGAGGGGATCACCATTATTGTCGTGACCCACGAACAGGAAGTCGCCGATCATGCGCGGCGCCAGATCGTGTTCCGGGACGGCCGGATCGTGGAGGACCGCCAATGAATCTCGCTGCCTCCCTGCGCATCGCCCTGATCGCGCTTCGTGTGAATGCCCTGCGCAGTGCGCTCGCCATGCTGGGCGTCGTGATCGGCGTCGCTTCGGTCATCGTGCTGGTCTCGATCAGCGAAGGCACCAAACAGGCCGTCGAGGAGCAGATCGCCAGTTTCGGCGCCAATCTGCTGATCATCCGGCCCGGCTCCAGCATGTTCGGCGGCCGGCGCGGCGGGGCCGGTACGGCCGATCCGCTGACCGATGGCGATGTGGAAGCCCTGCGCACGCAGATTGCCGGTGTCGCGGGCGCCTCCGGCGAAGTGACGACCTCGTCGGCTGTCGTGTTCGGCGGCGCCAACTGGACCACCCGCATTGTCGGCATGAATCCCGACTACCTGTCGGCCCGCGGCTGGGAGATCGATCAGGGCCGCAGCTTCTCGGCCGCCGAGGAAGCGGCCGGCCGGCGCTATGCCATTGTCGGCCAGACCATCATTTCCGAACTGTTCGACGGGGCCAGCCCGATCGGCCAGTCGCTGCGCATCGGCGGCCAGCCTTTCGAGGTGATCGGCACCGTGATGGAACGCGGCGACAATAATTGGGGCCAGGACCAGGATGATGTGATCTTCGCGCCGCTCAACACGATCCGCCAGCGCTTCGGGGCGGGTGTACGTGTCACCCAGCGCGACGGCGTGCAGACCGTGTTCGTCGATATCGCGCCGGGCGAGAACAGCGACCGCGTCATCGAGGACATCCAGGACCTTTTGCGGATCCGGCGGGACATCCAGCCCGGTGCGGAAGACAATTTCTTCGTCGGTAATCTGGCCGAATTCATCCGCGCCCAGAACGAGACGGAGAGCCAGCTGGGCCTGCTGCTCGCTGTTGGGGCGGGGATCGTGCTGCTGGTCGGCGGCATCGGCATCATGAACATCATGCTGGTCTCGGTCACCGAACGCACGCGCGAGATCGGCCTGCGCCTGGCGGTCGGTGCGCGGCGGCGCGATGTGCGCAACCAGTTCCTGATCGAGAGCATCGTTCTGTGCCTGATCGGCGGCCTGGCCGGGCTCGTGGTCGGTGTCGGCGGTACACTCGTCTATGCCGAGGTCGGCGAGCTGGAGATTGCCATCAACCCGCTGATCGTGGCGATTGCCATCGGTGCGTCGGCGCTCGTCGGCGTCTTCTTCGGCTTCTATCCGGCACACCGGGCTTCGCGTCTCGATCCGATCGAGGCGCTGCGCTTCGAATAACCGGCTTATTTGGCAGCGTTGTCGAGATCGACCGGTTCCGGTGCCGGCACGGACCGGTCGGCGGGCAGCGTGAAATAGAAGGTCGCGCCGCTGCCCGGTGCGCTCTTCACCCAGATCTCGCCGCCATGGCGTTCCACGGCCTGGCGCACCATGGCCAGCCCGATCCCGGTGCCCGGATAGGCTTCGTGCGAATGCAGGCGCTGGAAGGGTGCGAAGATTTTTTCGGCAAACTTGATGTCGAGACCGATGCCGTTATCGCTGACGGCGACGATCCAGCGATCACCGTCCCGGCGCGCGCTGATATCGACTTCCGGCGTGGCAAAGCTGCGGTATTTCAGCGCGTTGCCGATCAGGTTCTGGAAAATCTGTGTCAGGATCACGGGGTCCGCGCGCACCGTCGGCATGTCGCCGACCTCGATACGGGCCTGGTTCTCCGACACCGAGGCGTCGAGATTTTCCAGGGCCTGCGCCACGGGGCCGGCCAGGTCGACGGGCTGGTATTCGAACGGCTGGCTGGCGAGGCGGGAATAGGTCAGAAGGTCGTCGATCAGGCGCTGCATCCGGTGGGCGGCATCGACCAGGAATTCAAGATTGCGGCGCCCGTCCTCGTCGAGGCGCTCGCCATAGCGGCGGCGGACCAGGCTGGAAAAGGCGGCGATCTTGCGCAGCGGTTCCTGCAGGTCGTGCGAGGCGACCGTGGCAAACTGGTCGAGCTCGCGATTGGAGCGTTCCAGAAGCAGATTGGCCTCGCGCAGCGCCGTCACATCGGTCAGCGTGGCATAGCTGCGCAGCGGCTGGCCTTCGCCGCCGCGTTCCAGGAATGAAGAGAGCAGCACGTCGATCGCGCTGCCGTCGGACCGCAGGAAGCGGTAGGGGATGTTGGTGTTGGAACCTGTGCGGAAGAGTTCGGGCAGGTTGCTTTCCACGGCCCGTTTGCGCGATTCGGTATCCAGGAAATCGATCGACTTGCGGCCGATCACCTCTTCCCGGCGATAGCCCAGATGGGCGAGCCAGTAATCGCTGACCTCGACGATATAGCCCTCGCTGTCGATCGTATGCATCATCGCCGGCGTGGCACGGAAGATGCGCTCGAACCGCATCTGGCGCTCCGCGAGTTCCGCCTCGGCCCGGTGCGCCGCATCGATATTCCAGATCACGCCGCTGATAGCGCGCGGCATGCCGTCCGCATCGCGTTCGACGACACTGCCGGTCGAGCGGTACCAGATCCAGTCGCCATTGCGGTCGCGCACGCGGTGCGCGGCATCGACCGGTCCGTGTGACGGGTCCCGGAAGGCCTGGCGGGCCATGTCGACCGCCGGAAGATCGTCCGGGTGCAGGCGGGAGAACCAGTCCTCCAGAGCGATCGTGGTTTCGGTTTCATCGGCGATGAGTTCGGCGACGACAGTGCCCTGCAGCGTGACGGTCTGGCTTTCAGTCTCGATACGCCACAGCCCCACCGACGCCGCGTCCACCGCTTCGGCGAGCTGCTGTTCGCGCTGGCTGAGCCGGCGCTCGGTCCGCACGCGTTCGGAAATGTCGGTGATGAAACCGTCGGCGACGCGCGGCGTGCCGCTTGCATCATATGCGGAGACACGCCCGCGGATGTGAATGTGGATCCAGCCGTCCGCTTCGGACCGGTAGCGCACGACCGTGTCGATGGACGCGGTTCTGCCACCCGCCATCGCGTCGACGAAGTGCCGGGCCTCGGTCATATCATCGGGGTGAATCCGGGCGGCCCAGTCGTCATAGCTGACGCGGGCGTCACGCGGGGGCAGGCCCATCATTTCCGAGATGATCCCGGTGACCTCGCCCACCCGCGTCTGGAGGTCGAAATGCCAGGCGCCTTCGCGCGCGCCGGCCAGCGCCTCGCGCAGGCGTGCCTCGCTCTGGTCGAGCTCGTCGCGCAGGCGGCGTTCTTCGGTGATGTTGATCACGGTGCCGGCGATGCGGGCCGGACCGCCCTCGGCCGTCCAGTCGACGATCTGCCCGCCGGCCCGCAGCCAGAGCACTTCGCCGTCGCGGCCGCGCATCCGGAATTCCCAGGCCTGCGAACCGCGCGGTCCGGACGGTGAGTGCCGGCGAAGCTGCAGCAGGCGCTGGAAGCGCTTGCGGCCGGCCTCCAGATCGTCTTCGAGAATGGCATCGGCCCAGCGCCGGGCCGGCACGGCCTCGTCGCTGCCGGTCATACCCAGAAGGCTCGCCAGCAGGCCGGAGGCTCTCAGCGTTCCGGCCTCGACATCCAGGCTCCAGGCCCCCTCGCTTGCCGACTCGACTGCCTCGCGAAGCATGCGTTCATTGGCAGCGAGCCGCGATTGCAGGGCCTTGCGTTCATTGATGTCGGTCAGAATGCCGGCCGCAAGGCGCCCGCCGGCCTCCTCGCTGAGCCGGCGGCCGCGCGAGCGTAGCCAGGTCCAGCTGTCCGTGCGGGCGTCGTGCAGCTGGTATTCCACATCCATCCGGTCGGATTCTCCGGCCGCCAGCGCATCGATCTGGGCGATCACGCTGTCGCGCTGATCGGTATGGATCCGGGCGAGCCAGCGGGCGGTGTCGATCTGCGACTGGCCGGGCTCGAGGCCGAGCATGTCGCGAATGGGGCCGATCAGCGTGACGTGCCGCGTTTGCGTATCCAGCTCCCAGACCCCGCAGGACCCGGCATCGATGGCGTTCGCCAGCTGGCGCTCTCGCTCGGCCAGCTGTTCCTCCAGCGACTGGCGTTCGGTGACGTCGGCGATCACGCCGGACAGGCGCAGCGGGGATCCGTCGCGCGCGAACTCGGACACCCGGCCGCGCATTTCCAGCCAGCGTGTCTCGCCATCGGCCCGTTCGGCGCGGAAGGTGACATGCAGCGCCTCGCCCGGCGCGCGCGACAGCCGGCTGATCGCGCCGGCGACCGTGTCGCGCATGTCGGCGGCGATCACATCCAGCAGGCGCTCCAGCCGGATCGTGGCATCGGAGGTCTGGATGCCGAGGAATTCATTGATGAAGCCGCGCGACGAGCCCAGACCGGTCGCAAGATTGAGCGAGAAGGCGCCCTCATTGGCCGAGGCCAGGGCGGCGCGAAGCTGGATGTCGCTGGCTTCCAGCCGCGCCTGGAGCGAACGCTCCGCGGAGACGTCGCGTATGATCAGCAGCGTGCCGAGCGCCGGCCCGTCTGCGGGTCCGGTGACAAGACTGGCAACGGTCTCGCCGTCCAGGATGCGGCCGCCGCGGGCGCGGTAGCGTGCGGTGAATTCATGCGCCTCGCGTTCAGCGCCCAGTCCGAAACCGGATTCGACCAGCGCATCGAATTCGCGGGGAGTGGCGAACAATACGTCGCCGCGCTGACCGGCGAGGCTGGCTTCGGTCTGTCCGAAGAGACGCGTCGCGGCGGGGTTGGCGCTCTCGATCCGGCCGCTCTTGTCGAGCATGATGACGGCGACCGGCGCAGCGCTGTAGAGCGTGCGCAGCATTTCCGCAGCGTTCGCAGTCATCCTGTCATCCGGTCAGATCTTCGTCCCAAACGCCCGATCGTGCCATGCATCGGTCTCAGTTTGCATCAATCGCGTATATCTTGGGAAGGCTTTCCGTTGCAGGTGCCGGAAGGCAGCAAGTTTCGCCGCCCGATTGCTGCATTCGACAATGATGCGGGTACTGGTCAAGGCGATTTCCGTCGATATGCTCCCCCGTTTCGAGCGTGTGTTTGAGGAGTTGTGCTTTGTCCGACACAGGAGGCGTCCGCAAGGATACTGTGCCTATACTGCAGGTTTCCGACCTGACGGTGGCCTTCGATACGCCGGATGGAACTGTGAATGCGGTCAAGGGCGTGTCGCTCAAGATCGACCCCGGCGAGTGCCTGGCCGTGGTCGGCGAGTCGGGCTCGGGCAAGAGCCAGACCTTCCTGGCGGCGATGGGACTGCTGGCCTCGAACGGCAAGGCCGAGGGCTCGATCAAGTATCGCGACAAGGAAATCCTCGGCCTGCCGCCGCGTCAGCTGAACAGTGTGCGCGGCCGTCACATGACGATGATCTTCCAGGACCCGCTGACCTCGCTCACGCCGCACATGCGGATCGGCGCCCAGATGCAGGAAGTGCTGGGCATCCACATGAAGCTGAAGGGCGCCGACGCCGAGAAGCGCGCGCTGGAATGGCTGGACCGTGTGCGTATCCCCGAGGCGGCGCGCCGCCTGAAACAATTTCCGCACGAACTGTCCGGCGGCATGCGCCAGCGCGTCATGATCGCCATGTCGATGCTGTGCGAGCCGGACCTTCTGATCTGCGACGAACCGACCACCGCGCTCGATGTGACGGTCCAGGCCGAAGTGCTGGACATCATGGACGAGCTGAAGCGCGACACCGGTGCGGCGCTGGCCCTGATCACGCACGATATGGGCGTGGTGGCGCGCATGGCCGACCGCGTCCAGGTGATGAAGGACGGCGTCTATGTCGAGGAAGGCACGGCGGAAGCGATTTTCGACGCACCGCAGAACGCCTATACGCGCATGCTGCTGGACGCGATGCCGCGCCTCGACCAGCCGGACCGGCCGGGGCATACACCGCTGGCGCCGGTCGCTGCCGGCGCCGATGCCGAACCGCTGCTGTCGGTGGCCGATGTGAAGGTGCAGTTCCCGATCCGCGTTTCCGGCGGGCTTCGTCCGCAATACAAGACGCTGCGGGCCGTCGATGGTATCAGCTTCGACCTGAAGCCCGGCGAGACTCTGGGCGTGGTGGGTGAATCCGGTTGCGGCAAGTCCACGCTCGCGCGTGCCGTCTTGCGCCTCGTGCCGTCGACGGATGGCACGGTATCGTGGATCGGCCGTGATCTGCTGGGCCTGAAGAAGGACGACATGCGCAAGACGCGGGAAGACCTGCAGATCGTCTTCCAGGACCCGCTCGCCTCGCTCGATCCGCGCATGACAATCGGCGCCTCGATCGAGGAGCCGATGCTCACTTTCCGCAAGTCGATGAAAAAGAAGGAACGGACCGAAGCCGTGCGCGACATGATGAAGCGCGTCGGGCTCGATCCGAACATGATCAACCGTTATCCGCACGAACTGTCCGGCGGCCAGAACCAGCGGGTCGGCATCGCGCGGGCGATGATCCTCAATCCCAAACTGGTGATCTGCGACGAGGCGGTGTCCGCGCTCGACGTGTCGATCCAGGCCCAGATCGTCGAGCTGCTGATCAAGCTGCAGCAGGAAATGGACCTGTCGATGATCTTCATCTCGCACGACCTGTCCGTCGTTCGCGAGATTTCGCACCGCGTGATGGTGCTGTATCTGGGCCGTGTGGTGGAGATGGCCGATCGCGACCAGATCTATGAAGACGCCCGCCACCCTTATACGCAGGCGCTGATCTCTGCTGTGCCGGTGCCCGATCCGAAGGTGGAAAAGAGCAAGGTCCGCATCAAGCTCGACGGCGAGCTGCCCTCGCCGATGGATACCCGCGCCCAGTTGCGCTTCATGAAGTCGAAGCTGATCGACGATCCCGATGCAGAGCAATACCGCCCCGAGCTGGTCGAGGTCGTGCCGGGCCACTGGGTCGCCGAACACGACCCTGTCGAGGCGTGATCTGTATCACGCGACTGCAGTGTGACGGGGCTTTCACTCGACTTGCGGCTGCAGATCGCTAGGCTCGGCCCGCTGAAAACAGGGGGAGCCTCATGTCGGAAGGTCCGGTATCCGGAGTATTCAAGCGCGTATCGCTGATCGCGATGGCGGCATTTCTTGTGGCCTGCCAGCCGTCTGCCGAGACGCCGCAGGAACAGGACTACACCTGGGTCCACGAGGTCTCCGACCTGCCGGCCGATCCGGATGTGCGCTACGGGCAGCTCGACAACGGGTTGCGCTATGCCATCCGGCAGAATGACACGCCGCCGAATGTCGCTTCCGTCCGTCTGGTCTTCAATGTCGGCTCGCTCGCAGAAGCGGAGGACCAGCGCGGTCTCGCCCACTTTATCGAGCACATGGCCTTCAACGGCTCCACCGAGGTGCCCGAGGGCGAGATGGTGCCGCTGCTGGAGCGCCACGGTCTGCAATTCGGCCCCGATACCAATGCCTTCACCGGCTATGAGACGGTCGGCTATCAGCTCGATATTCCCGAAGTGGATGAGGAAACGGTGGATACGGCGCTCTTCCTGATGCGCCAGACCGCCAGCGAACTCCTGATGGACAGCGAGGCGATCGATCGCGAGCGCGGCGTCATCCTGTCGGAAGAGCGCTTCCGCAATACGCCGATCCGCCGCTGGAACACGGCGCTGTGGCGCTTCCGCCTGCCGGACTCGCGGGTGCCCGACCGCGACGCCATCGGCACGGTCGACGTGATCGAGAACGCCCAGCGCGAGCGCTTTGTCGATTATTACGAGAATTACTACGTGCCGCAGCGCGGCATGCTGGTCGTCGTCGGCGATGTCGACCCGGACACGATCGAAGCCAAGATCCGCGATGAGTTTGCCGACTGGCAGTCCATAGAGGATCCGCGCGGCGATCCGGATATCGGATCCGTCACCGAGGGGCGTCCGTTGTCGGTGGGCTATTTCCACGACCCGGAAATCTATACCATCTTCACGGTCGACGCTGTGCGTCCCCACGAGGATGAGCTGGACACCTCCCAGGCCCGTTTCGAGAACAATCTGGCCAATCTGGGCGATGCCATCCTGTCGCGCCGCTTTGCGACGCTGACCAGTTCCGGTACCTCGCCGCTGATCCAGGCCTCGGCCAATCACGGTTCCGACTTCGGGATCGCCGACCGGGCCACGGTGCTGGCCATCATGCGGCCGGACCAGTGGCAGGACGGGATCGCCGTGGTCGAGCAGGAGCTGCGGCGTGCCGTCGAGCATGGTTTCACCGAAGCCGAGCTCGCCGAGCAGATCGCCAATATGCGCACCGCGCTGCGCGATGCGGCCGATCAGGCCGGCACGCGCACCAGCGCCAATCTCGCCGACCAGACCTGGTCGATGTGGCGCCAGGACCAGGTGCTGACCACGCCGGCCTCCATGCTGGAGCGGTTCGAAGCGTCGCTGGACGATGTCACCGTCGAGGCGGTCAATGCGGCCTTCCGCGAGCAATGGGAGGGGGTTGAGCCGCTCCTTTATCTGGCCTCGCCGATGCAGATCGAGAATCCGGAAGAGGCGATCCGCCAGACCTGGACGCAAAGCCGCGAACAGCCGGTTGAAGCGCCTGAGGACAGTGGCGCGAGCGAGTTTGCCTATGGCGATTTCGGCCCGGCCGGCGAGGTGGTCTCGCGCGAGGAGATCGAGGATCTCGGCCTTGTGCGCTTCCGGTTCGGGAACGGCGTTGCCGTGACGTTCAAGCAGACCGATTTCGAGGACCGCTCGATCCGGGTGCGCCTGGATTTCGGCCGCGGCGAGCTCGAGCCGCGGGCGCAGGACGGTGTCGACATCATTTCCGGATCGGTCTTCACCTCGGCCGGTCTGGGCGAGCACAGCGAGGACGAGCTTGGCCGTGTTCTGGCCGGCCGCAATATCGGCTACGGCTTCGGCGTCGGCGATGACAGCTTTACCTTCCAGGCGACCACGACCCCGTCGGACCTGCGGGTGCAGTTCGACCTTCTCACCGCCTTCCTCACCGATCCGGGCTGGCGCCAGGAAGGGCTGGACCAGTTCCGCGCTGTCATTCCGGAAATCCGCCGCAATCTCTACTCCTCGCCGTCCGGCGTGCTGCAGGCGGATGTCACGCGGATGATCCGCGGCGGCGATCCGCGCTATGGCCTGCCCGATGCCGAACAGGTTGCCGCCATCGACATGGCCGCCGTCCAGGCTTTCCTGGAGCCGGCCCTGGAGGAGGCACCGATCGAGGTTACCGTGGTCGGCGATGTGTCCGAGGCGGATCTCGTCGCGGCGCTCGCCCCGACGCTGGGCGCGCTGCCCGAACGGGCGGCGAGCTGGCCGGATTATGACGAGGCCCGCACCATCCGCTTTCCGGATCCGGTCGAGGAGCCTGTCGTGCTCTATCACAACGGTCCGGACTACCAGGCGATGGCGAATGTCTACTGGCCGACCTTCGACGACAGCGATCCGCGCCGCACGCGGGCTCTTTCGCTGCTGCGGGCCGTGTTCGATCTCAAGCTGACCGAGCGTCTGCGCGAGCAGGAGGGCTTTACCTATTCGGCCTTCAACAACACCAACACGTCCGACGTCTATCCCGACTACGGCTATCTCTATGTCGGTGCTGATGTCCGGGTCGAGAATGTCGACGCGACCTATGCCGCGATCGAGGAGCTGGCGGCCGACCTCGCCGCGGGCGAGGTCACCGAGGACGAGGTATTGCGGGCCCGCCGTCCGCTGCTCGAACAGATCGAGAATGCGTTCGAGAACAACGGCGCCTGGATGAGCTGGCTGGCGCAGTCCTGGTCGCACCCGGACCGGCTGGAGCGTATCCGGGCCCTGACCGCCGACTACGAGAGTATCACGCGTGAGGATCTCGTGGCGCTCGCCGAGACCTATCTGCAACCGCAGGACAGCTGGCGCGTTACTATCCTGCCGCGTGACGGCGAGTGAGTACCCGGAGGGTTTGAGACATGAAAAAATTCAGCTGGTTGACGAGTGTTGCTGTTCTGGGCCTTGTTGCAGGCTGCACGGCAGCACCGCCCGCGACGGACGAGGAAGCCATCGCCCGGGCCCGCAGCTGCAATACGCCGGACGACACGGCCATCCTGACGGTGGACGCGCCGGAAAGCCGTCCGAGCGCGCAGGAAAATGCCGACGCGGCGACGGCCTATCTCGACAATGTCCGCGAGGAACGTTGCGTGTTCGAGCTCGATAATGGTCTTGTCTTCCGTATCCGTCAGTCGGCCGGTGAGGATGCCCTCTCGCCCGAGCGCGGCGACCTGGTGACGGTCCACTATCGCGGCCTGTTTCCGCACGGCGAGGAGTTCGACTCCTCCTATTCGCGTGGTCAGCCGGCGACCTTCCCGTCCGATCGCCTGATCCGCGGCTGGGTCGAGGCCCTGCCGTTGATGCGGGTCGGCGAGACCTGGGAACTCTATATCCCGCCGGATCTGGGCTATGGCGTGCGCGGCACGCCGGGCGGACCGATCGGTCCCAACCAGGCGCTGGTCTTCCAGCTGGAACTGGTGGGGCTGCCTGAAGCGGAAAACGGCGAGGCCGATCCCGCGGACGATGCGGGCTAGGCCGGCTGGACCAGGATCCTTTCCTGCGGAAGCGGCTCTGTCCCGGTCGCTCGAGCGGTCGCGTGACCGAACCGGTAAACCGGTTTCCACTTCACCTGATCACGCTCTAGCGTGACAGGCGCAGATTGGTCAGGTCGCCCGCGATCATCTCGAACGTGTCCCGCAGGGCCTGGTTCGATGGCGAGTCGAAATACAGGCTGGGGTGCGAGGCACAGTCGCGCATCATGTTGCGGGTCGAACTTGAATTGACCTGGAAGGTGATCGTGTAGACGCGAATGCCCTGGGCCTTGGCATAGTCGCAGGCGGCTTCGGTGCGCTCGTCGAGTTCGTTCGACAGCACACCGCCGCTGGAGGTGCGTCTGCCCAGCCGGCCGTCGCGGGCATAGCCATAGGCCTCGTAGTCCGACATCAGATTGGTGTTGCGTCCCGACATGACATTGTCGCCATCGGTCAGGATCACCATCGCCTTGATGACCTCGTCATTGTCGTAACTGGTGCCTTCGGTGAAGGGTTCGCCCGGCGAGATGACGCGGATGCCCCAGCCAATCCCGTTGGGAATATTGGTGTTGCCGTTGGCTTCCATGTCGTCGATGGCATTCTCGACCGTCCGCTGGTTCGAGGTCAGCGGGGTAATCGGTGTCGTGGTGCACGACCGGTTGGGATAGCCGGACCAGGCCGAGGCGTTTTCGTACTTGGCAATATTCTCCAGCCGCTCCTCGACGCCGCCGCTGACGCCGTCATTGAGGTAGCTGTTGGAGAAATAGCCATTGTCCGGTTCGTCCGGTGCGAAGTAGGGCACGAAAAGCGTTTCCGGATTGCCGACGCTGGGTGGCGTGTCCTCGATATCGTGCGGCAGGGCCCGCGCCTCGACACAGCCCATCCAGTCGGCATTGCGAAGTTCGTCAAAGAGGTCCCAGTGATTGACCTCGATCGTCTCGGTCTCGCAGCGCCGGCGCCGGCCCCGTCCCGTGCAGGTCTCGATCTCGACTTCGCCATCGGGGCCGGCCCATTCGGCGTGTTGCGGGGAGAGGGCGTCCGGATCGAGCCACCAGGCGCGCTCGTACCGGGTGCCCACATTCACCGTCGCCGCGAAGGGGACGAGGCCGATCTTCACGTCGGAGGGTTCGTCGGCTGCCTCGAACAGGATTTCGGTCAGCAGTTCGGCGCTGTCGCGCAGCGAGCGGATCTTCGAGCCGCCCATGGACCCGGTATTGTCGAGCACCATGACCAGTTCCAGCCGCTGTCGGGCCCGCTGGACCTCGCTCTCCCAGCCGACCGTGAGATGATCAATGCCGGCCAGGCCGAGCATGATCGTGTTCACCGTGGCCTCGCCGGTCACGGTCACCGTGTCGGTATCGTCATCGATCAGCACCGTGATGCTGGTCACCATGCCGACGCGGTTGTTGGGATAGTTGGCGGTGATGAAGTCGTTCGCGATGCGCAGCGCATCGGCATTCGACAGGCTGGTGTTCACGCCCACAGCGAGGGCCGCGGCGTCGAGCGCCTGCGACAGGCGGGTCCGCGCGGTCATGGCCTGGTTCAGGTCGACCGCGCCGCCCGCCAGCAGCGTGACCGGGATCAGCGACAGCGCGAAGATCATGGCCACATTGCCGCGCCGGTCGGCGAGGAATGCGCCCACGTTTTTCAAAAGCCTGGCAAGCGGCATGACGGAATCCCGTTCGAACTCGCTAAAATGCTAGCGGTTCTGAATTAAGGGCACGTTATCCCGCAGGGTTTCCGGAGGGTTAAGCGCCTACCGGGAGAGGCGCAGATTGGTCAGGTCGCCGGCAATCATCTCGAAGGCGCTGCGCAAGGCCGATTCCGACGGCGAGTCGAAATAGAGATAGGGGGTGCTCGCACAGTCGCGCATCATGTTCCGGGTTGAGGTCGAGTTGACCTGGAAGGTGATCGTGTAGACCCGGATGCCCAGCGACTTGGCGTATTCGCAGGCCGCCAGCGTGCGGGCATCGAGGGCGTTGGACAGCGTGCCCGAGCTCGACGATACGACCCCGACCCGGCCGTCGCGCGCATAGCCATAGCCGGAATAGTCGGAATAATTCTGATTGTACCGGCCATTGATGACGTTCTCGCCATCGGTCAGCACGACCATGGCCTTGATTGTGTCCTCTTCGCCGAAGGCCGAGCCGCCGGTGAAGGGTTCGCCGGGCGAAAGCACGCGCACACCCCAGCCGATACCGTTGGGGATGTTGGTCGTGCCATTGGCGATCATGTCGCCGATCGCATCGTCGATCGTGCGGCGATTGCTCGTGAGCGGCGTGATCGGGCGGGCGGTGCAGCCCCAGCCCGGACCGGCACCGGAGATCCAGGCATTGGTGTATTTCGACGTATTGCGCATGCGCGCCCGCTCGTCATACCCGCCCATATCGTCGTCGAGATAATCGTTGGAATAGGAGCCGCGGTCGGATTCGTCCGGTGCGAAATAGGGCACGAACAGGGTTTCCGGATCGCCGGCCGAGGGCGGGGTGTCCTCGATATCGTGCGGGATCGGCCGCGCCTCCACACAGCCCGTCCAGTCGCGATTGCGGATTGTGTCATAGATGTCCCAGCGATTGGCGGCCGGGCTGAAATTCTCCGAATGCACCGGCGACAGCCCGTCCGGATCCATCCACCAGGCGCGCTCGAACCGGGTGCCGACATTCACGGTCGAGGAGAAGGGTACCAGGCCGATCCGCAGCATGCCGGCATCGGCGCCGTCGAACAGGATATCGGTCAGCAGCAGGCCGGCGGAGCGCAGGCTGGAGATCTTCGAGCCGCCCATGGAGCCGGTATTGTCGAGCACCATGACGAGTTCCAGCTCACTGCGCGCCCGCTGGACCTCGCTCTCCCAGCCGACCGTGAGATAGGGGATGCCGATCAGGCCGAGCACGATGGTCTCGACCTTCGACTCCGCGCTGACCCGCACCCGGTCATTCACCGTGTCCAGCGTCACCACGAGGTTCTGCACGCTGCCGATCTCGCGGTTTTGATAGTTCGCCTGCAGGAAGTCGTGGGCCAGCGCGGCGGCGTCGGTCTCGCTGATCGAGGTCTGCACGCCGACGGCCAGCGCGGCCGCATCCAGCGCCTGGGACAGGCGGGTGCGTGCATTGAGCGCCTGGTTGAGATCGACGGCACCGCCCGACAGCACGGTCAGGGGCGTCAGCACCAGCGCGAAGATCATCGCGACATTGCCGCGCGTCGCCCGCGCGAACATCATCATCCGGTTTGCCAGCTTCGCGATCATCGCCCACATGTCCCAGTCGAACCGGGCGACTGTGCCCAAGATCGCGTCCGGGGCGGACTCGCATTTGTCTTTGCCGTAAAAACCCGGCTAACACGTTGGCGACAATATAAATCGGATTGCTCTCATGGCCGCTGCCTCCTCCCGTCTCGACACTGCCATCGCCGAATTGCGCGACCTGGTCGCCTTCGACACCACTTCGCGCAATTCCAACCTGCCGCTGATCGACCATGTCGAGGCCAAGCTGGCCGCGCTGGGGGCGGTGTGCGAGCGCATTCCCAATGCCGACGGCACGAAGGCCAATCTGCATGCGCGCTTCGGTCCGGCGGTGGATGGCGGCGTGGTCCTGTCCGGGCATACCGATGTCGTGCCGGTGGACGGCCAGCCCTGGTCGACCGACCCCTGGTCGCTGACCGAGAAGGACGGGCTGCTCTACGGCCGCGGCACGTGCGACATGAAGGGGTTTTCGGCCTGCATCCTCGCCCTGGCCCCGGCCTTTGCGGCTGCGGACCTCAAAAAGCCGGTGCATATCGCGCTGTCCTATGACGAGGAGGTGGGCTGTCTGGGCGCGCCGGCCCTGATCGACCGGATCATGGCCGGCCCGGTAAAGCCGGCCATCGTGGTGGTGGGCGAGCCGACCGACATGAAGGTCGTCACGGCCCACAAGGGCCTGTTCTCGCTGACCGTGAAACTGCGCGGCCGCGAGGCGCATTCCTCGCTCGTTAAGGACGGTGCCTGCGCCGTCACCCATGCCGTGCCGCTGATGCAGTATCTGGTCGACGAAGCCGCGAAGATGGAGGCCGCCGCACCGGCCGACAGCCCGTTCAACCCGCCCCACGGCACGCTGACCATCGGCCAGATGCACGGCGGAACCGCGCTGAACATCCTGGCGCTGGAAGCCGAATTCGCCTCGCTGATGCGCCCGGCGCCCTGGGATGATGTGAAGGCAATCGAAAAAGGCCTGCGTGAACGCGCCGCCGCGATCGAGGCAAAGATGCGCGAGGGGGCGCCGGAGGCGACGATCGAGATCAAGGTGCGCTCGAACGTGCCGGCTTTTGCCCCGGAAGTCGACGGTGCCGCGGAACGCCTGGCCCGTCAGCTCACCGGCGACAATTCCACCCGCGTCGTCTCCTACGGCACCGAGGCCGGCCAGTTCCAGGCCGCGGGCCTTTCCGTCGTCGTGTGCGGCCCCGGCTCGATCTCCCAGGCCCATCAGCCGGATGAGTTTGTATCTATCGACCAACTAAGCCAGTGTTGTGTCTTCCTGGAGCGGCTGGTGTCTGTGCTTCGGGCTTAGCAACGGCCGGGGGACTGGGACGTCGATGAGTTATGCCTTCCGGTTCGATCCGGAGATCAAGTCGTTTCGCATCCGTTTTGAAGGGCGGGTCGACATGGAGGAAATCCTCCGTTCGGACCGGGAAATCATCTCCCAACCCGAATGGCCCGGCTCGCGCCGTATCCTGACCGATCTGGCGCGCAGCGCGGATCTGAGCGCGCTGACCGTGGAGCAGTATCTGCGTGTCGCCATGCCCTATATGGATGCGACCCGGGAAGCGCGTGGCCAGGGTGTGCGCGAGGCCTGGGTCATTCCGGAGCGCTGGAACTCGCCCATTATCCAGGTCTGGGAACATCTGCCCCTGAAGGATGAGCATCACGCCTTTGCGGTCTTCGAAACCGAGTCCGACGCGCTGAAATGGCTGCTGCCGCGCTGACGGGTACAAAAAAGGGCGCCGCATCGGGCGCCCTTTTCGGTCCGGTGGCCGGACGATCTATTCCGCAGCGGTCTCCGCGGCCGTCTTGACGCCTTCGGCGGCTTCCTCGCGGCCCTTGCCCCAGTAGGAGATGCAGGGGATTTTCGTCTTGTCGCAGCGCTCGGCATATTTGCGGGCGATGTCGGTGACTTCTTCCATCAGGCCGTCGGCCAGCGTGGTGGGCTTCAGGCCCATCTGCAGGAAGGTGTCGTTCTCGACGTGCAGCTCGTTCTCGTCGGCCTCGTTGCGCGGGTTCGGGACCAGCTGCATCTCGGCGCCGGCGAGATCGGCGATCATCTTCGCCAGATCGCGCACGCGGTGCGTCTCGGTCATCTGGTTCATGATGCGCACTTTTTCACCGTGCTGCGGCGGGTTCTCGACCGCCAGCTGCACGCAGCGCACCGTGTCCTGGATGTGGATGAAGGCGCGGGTCTGGCCGCCCGTGCCGTGCACGGTCATCGGATAGCCCACGGCCGCCTGCATCAGGAAGCGGTTCAGCACGGTGCCGTAATCGCCGTCATAGTCGAACCGGTTGATCAGGCGTTCGTCGCGCTTGGTCTCTTCGGTCTGGGTGCCCCAGACGATGCCCTGGTGGAGATCGGTGATCTTCACCTTGTCGTTCTTGTTGTAGAAGTGGAAGAAGAGCTGATCCTGGGTCTTGGTCATGTGATAGATCGAGCCCGGATTGGCCGGATACAGGATTTCCTGGTCCTGCAGGCCGTTCTCCGTCTCCACCTTCACCTTGAGATAGCCTTCGGGGATCTTCATCCCGGCCGTGCCATAGCCATAGACACCCATCGTGCCGAGGTGGACGAGATGGATATCGCGGCCGCTATCGACGATCGCGGCCAGCACGTCATTGGTGGCGTTGAGATTATTGTCGACGGTGTAGCGCTTGTGGCGCGCCGACTTCATCGAGTACGGCGCCGCGCGCTGTTCGGCGAAATGGATGATCGTGTCGGGCGCTTCCGCCTCGATCAGGTCCACCAGCTCCTGGTAGTCCTTGCCGACATTCATGTTCACGAACTTGATGTCGCGGCCGGAGACTTCCTTCCAGGCCGCCAGACGTTCCGACATCGGACGGATCGGCGTCAGGCTGTCGACCTCCAGCTCGACGTCGATCATACGCCGGGACAGATTGTCGACGATGACGACATCGTGACCGAGATTGGAGAGGTGAAGCGCCGTCGGCCATCCGCAGAAGCCGTCTCCGCCCAGAACGATTACTTTCATGTGTTGCGCGCCTGCCCTTGACGTGTTGATCAACTGTTGAAAAGGGTTCTCGCAGGGGGGCGGCGGCATTTCAAGTCCTCGCCTGCGGGAGCTGCTGCGCACCGCGGACGGGCGATGCGAGCGCCCGGCAGGGGGGCAGCCCTGCAAAAGATAACGTTATCACGAAAAATTATTCCGGCTTTCCGGGGGTTTGCCGAAGGGGCTTTTGTGGCTCTCGCGGCATCCGGCAATTGTGATTGCTCCGCGGGCGGAATGAAAAATTTCCCTTCCGGACCCATTTGCCGCACCGCATCGGTGGACGCAGGACCGAAAGGCCGCTAAATCCGCGCCAAAATCTGGCCGGGAATCTGCCTTCCGGCGTGCTGCATGGAGAATTGTGAGCATGGCTCTTCGCGTTGCGATTACCGGCTTTGGCCGTATCGGCCGCCTGGCACTGCGTGCCGTCCTGGAAGAGAAGCGCTGGGGCGAGATCGAGGTTGTGGCGATCAATGACAGCTCGACGCCGGAAACCAATGCACACCTCCTGAAGTATGACAGCGTGCACGGCCGCTATCCCGGCGAGATCAAGGTCGGTGACGACTGGATCGATGCCGGCTTCGGCAAGATCCAGAAAGTCTCCAATCGCGATCCGGGGCAATTGCCCTGGAAGGATCTGGGCATCGACATCGTCCTGGAATGCACCGGCAAGTTCAATTCCAAGGAAGCCTCGATGGCGCACATCGAGAGCTCCGGCGCCAAGAAAGTGCTGTGCTCCGCTCCGGCCAAGAATGCCGACAAGACGATCGTCTACGGCGTGAACCACGATCAGCTGTCGGCCGACGATCTCGTCGTCTCCAACGCGTCCTGCACCACGAATGGTCTCGCACCGGTCGCCAAGGTGCTCAACGATGCCGTCGGCATCGAGCGCGGCCACATGACGACGATCCACGCCTATACCGGCGACCAGCCGACGCTGGACCGCAATCACAAGGACCTGCACCGCGCCCGCGCCGCAGCCATGTCGATGATCCCGACCACGACCGGCGCCGCCAAGGCCGTCGGTCTGGTGCTGCCGGAACTTGCCGGCAAGCTCGACGGCGCCTCGGTGCGCGTGCCGACCCCGAATGTGTCGCTGATCGACCTGGTCTTCACGCCGGGCCGCGCCACGACCGCTGAAGAGCTGGCCGAGGCCATCAAGGCGGCGGCTGACGGTCCGATGAAGGGCGTGCTGGGCTATGACAGCATCCCGCTCGTCTCCATCGACTATAATCACGACAGCCGCTCCTCCATCGTCGCGATCGACAAGATCAATGTGGTCGACGAGCGCCTCGCGCGCGTCATGACCTGGTACGACAATGAGTGGGGTTTCGCCTGCCGCATGATCGACACTGCTGTCGCCATGGGCAAACACCTCTAGATCGCGCTCGGGGCCTTTGATCATGACGCAGATCCGCCGGATCCAGGACGCGGAGGTCGCCGGCAAGCGCGTTCTCGTGCGTGTCGACTTCAACGTGCCGATGAAGGACGGGCAGGTGACCGACGCCACGCGTCTGGTCTCGGCCATCCCGACCATCGAGCATCTCACCGGTGCCGGCGCGAAAGTGATCTTGCTGGCGCATTTCGGCCGCCCGAAGGGGCAGCGCGTAGTGGAGATGTCGCTGGAACCGGTGGCCCAGCCGCTGGCCGATCTTCTGGGCGTGGCGGTGGATTTCTGCACCGAGACCACCGGCGACGAGGCCCTGTCGGCGGCGGCCGACATGCAGCCGGGCGATGTCCTCCTCTTGGAGAACACCCGCTTTCATGCCGGCGAGGAAGCCAACGATCCGGCCTTTGCCAAGGATCTCGCCGATCTCGGCGACATCTATGTCAACGACGCCTTTTCCGCCGCCCACCGTGCGCACGCCTCGACCGAAGGTGTTGCGCGCCTGCTGCCGGCCTATGCGGGTCTCGCCATGCAGCGCGAGATCGACCATCTGGTCGCCGCGCTGGAAGCGCCGGAACGCCCGGTCATCGCCCTGGTGGGCGGGGCCAAGGTCTCGACCAAGCTGGATCTCCTGAAGAACCTGGTGAAGAAGGTCGACATCCTGTTTGTCGGCGGCGGCATGGCCAACACGCTGCTGCACGCCCAGGGTATCGGTGTCGGTGCCAGCCTGTGCGAGAAGGATCTGGTTGATACGGCCCGCGCCATTCTCGCGACGGCCGAGGAGTCCGGCTGCCGCATCATGCTGCCCTCCGACGTCGTGGTGGCGAAGGAATTCAAGCCGAATCCGGAAACCCGTCTGGCCGCGGTCAATGATGTCGCCGATGACGAGATGATCCTCGATTGCGGGCCGGCCACTGTCGTGGCGCTCGCCATGGCGATGGAAGAGGCAAAGACGCTGATCTGGAACGGTCCGCTGGGCGCGTTCGAGACGCCGCCCTTCGAGACCGCGACCGTCGCGGCGGCCCAGCAGGCGGCAACGGCCGTCAAGGAACGCGGCCTCGTGGCCGTCGCCGGCGGCGGCGATACGGTGGCGGCGCTGAACCAGGCCGGTGTGTCGAATGATTTCTCCTTCATCTCCACGGCAGGCGGCGCCTTCCTGGAGTGGATGGAAGGCAAGGCCCTGCCGGGCGTGGGTGTTCTCAAGGATGAGGCCGGCGTCGCGGCCTGAGCCGGTCGATGGTGGGCAAGCCGGGTCCGGCGTACTAAAAGGGCCCGAGGGTAAAACGGGCGGACCGCGGCGGTCCGCCAATCGGTATTTGAAGCTGGGGTAGACGCGATGGATCTCGATCAACTCAACGAAACCGCCTGTGCCATGGTGGCGCCGGGCAAGGGCATTCTCGCGGCTGACGAGTCGACGGGCACGATCGGCAAGCGCTTTGCCTCGATCGGTCTGGAGAACACGCCGGACAATCGCCGCGACTGGCGCGAAATGCTGTTCCGCACCGAAATGGCGATGAATGAGCACGTCTCCGGCGTCATCCTGTACGACGAGACCATCCGTCAGAGCGCCAAGGACGGCACCACGCTGGTCCAGCTGATCCGCAATGCCGGCGCGATCCCGGGCATCAAGGTCGATACCGGTGCCAAGGCGCTGGCCGGCGCCGAGGGCGAGACCGTGACCGAGGGCCTGGACGGCCTGCGCGACCGCCTGGCCGACTATTACGAGCTCGGCGCCCGCTTCGCGAAATGGCGCGCCGTGATCAATATCGGCCAGAACGGCGATGACAGCGTGCCCAGCCAGTATTGCATCAATGTGAACATGCACGCCCTGGCCCGCTATGCAGCGCTGTGCCAGGAAGCCAACATCGTCCCGATCGTCGAGCCGGAAGTCATCATGGATGGCAACCACTCGATCGAGCGCTGCTATGAAGTCACCGAATTCGCGCTGAAAACCCTCTATCGCGAACTGTTCGACCAGGGCGTCGTGCTGGAAGGCACGATCCTCAAGCCGAACATGGTGATCTCCGGCACCACCGCCGACGACCGTGCGGGCATCGAGGAAGTCGCCGACATGACGGTGCAGTGCCTGGCCAATTGCGTGCCGGCCGCCGTTCCGGGCATTGCTTTCCTGTCGGGCGGGCAGAGCGACGAGGAGGCTACGGCCCACCTCAATGCCATGAATGCCAGCTATGACCTGCCCTGGCCGCTCACCTTCTCCTATGGCCGCGCCCTGCAGGCCGCGCCGCTGAAGGCCTGGGCCGGCAAGCCGGAAAATGTCGCCGCCGGTCAGGCCGCCTTCAACCACCGCGCCCGCATGAACGGCCTCGCCTCGCTCGGCGAATGGGACGCGGCAATGGAAAAGGAAACGGCGTAAGATCGAGGGACATGTACCTGCGGTACGTGTCCCGCAAGGATCTGTCTGGCGGCGTGCGTTGAGGGTCGCGGCGGGTCTATGCTCTTGGCAAGCCGTTCGCCGGCGGAACCCGCCCGCTTCTTCCCGAAACAGGGCTTGCCGAGGCGGAAGAATGAGGTTCTTCGAGGGACGCGTACCTGAGGCACACGTCCCTCTTCAGACAAAAAAAACGGGGCCCCGCGGGGCCCCGTTCTCGTTTCGGATATCGCCGGTGGACTAGTTGCCCAGCTCGGAGATGGTCAGCGTGGCCGAGGCCATGCCGCTGCCGGAACCATAGGTGCCGATCCAGATGTCGTACTGGCCGGACGGCGGATTGCCCCAGGACACCATCGGGTTCAGGCCGTTGCTGTCGTCATTGCAGTACCAGGAGCCGTCCGGCGCGTTGACGACGATGGTCGTGTCGGCGTTCGAGCGGGCACCGATATACAGCGGCAGGCTGCCGGCATTGTAGTGCAGGCGGTAGTCCGGCGCGTTGGCGATCATGCCGCGGCAGGCGCCGCCGAGCGAAGAGCTGGCGTCGATATTGCCGCCCGCGGTGATGGAGACCGTGTACGGGTCCGGCGCGAAACCGGCCGTCAGCGTGGTCTGGCCGAAGGTCGGGCTTTGCGACCAGTCCTGGGCGGCGGCAACGCCGGCAACCGCAGCAGCGGCAATCGTGGCGGCGAAAATGGTTTTGATGGACATGAATTCCCCCTGCGTGAAAACGATCGGGCGGCCCACGGCCATCCCGTACGCGTGCTTCTCACATAATGCAGATGAAGGGAAGCTGAATGGGATCGGTTGCCGTCAAATCTCCCTTTGAGCGGAGTGCTGGCCATGATGTGCTGCAACATCGGTTTTGGATGATCGGATCATGAACGCGCGTATCGTAGCACGATGGATCAGCCGGGCTTATGCGCCGGGACTGGTGGGTGTTGCTGTGTGGGGTGCGACCAGCTCGATTTTGTGGGGTGTGGCCGCCGGCGCGGCTGTTCTTCTGGTCCTGGCCCGCGTGCGGTCTACGGCTGCGTGGATGGCTTTCACCGACCGCCTCGACACCAAGGGCTCGATGTCGATCTGGACGAAATTGCTGCTGTTTGGCGGTATCCCGTCATATGCAGGCCTTGCCGGTCTTCTCCTGGCCTGGATATGGCCAGTCTCAAGCGTGGTGCTCGCTCCGGTCTGGACGCTGCTTCTTGCTGCGAGTGTCGACATCCACGCGGAGTTGGGCTGCCGCCGGGGCGAACGCGCTTTCGCCGCCGGTCAGTCCGTGACGCTGAGCGACCATCCCCATGCCGCTTTCAATCTGCTGCCGTTCCGGCATGTTACCCGCCTCCATCTGCATCGCGTTTTTCGTACGGCCTGCTTCGGGCTGGGCAGTTACCTGCTGGCCGGCATGATGCTTGTCGCGCTCGCCGGCGACCCGGCCGCGCTCGATGGTGGCGCCGTGTATATGGGCGTGTTGGCGCTCGGACTGCTCATCGTGCTCCAGGCTGGCCCGTACATGTTCTTCTTCGCGCTCTTTCGCATCCTCAAGCCCAACGGCATGCTCGTTCCGCCGCTGGCCGGCATGCCGTGCCGGCGCAAGCGCTACTCTGTCCGGTGCACCTGCGAAAACGGTTGTCGGCTGCAGGGCGAGCTGCCAGAAGAGCCGGCATGACGACCGCGCTCTACCTGATCACCCCGCCCCGTATCGACGAGACATTCGCTGCCCGCCTGGCCGAAGCCCTGGATGGCGGTGAGGTGGCGGCACTGCAGATCCGCCTGAAGGATCATTCCCGCGACGAGGTCCGCGCCCTGGCTCCGGCCCTGATCGAGGCCGCCCATGCTCGCGACGTCGCCGTAATCCTCAATGACGATCCGGAACTGGCCGCCGAACTGGGCTGCGACGGTGTCCATATCGGCCAGCAGGACGGGACCGTGAAGGCTGCGCGCGCCATCATGGGCAAGGACCGCACCGTCGGCGTGACCTGTCATGACAGCCGCCATCTGGCGATGGTCGCCGGCGAGGCCGGGGCCGACTATGTGGCTTTCGGCGCCTTCTACCCGACCTCGACCAAGGACGCCCCGACGCAGGCCGAGCCGGGTATCCTGACCTGGTGGACCGAATTGTTCGAACTGCCCTGTGTCGCGATCGGCGGGATCACGGTCGGCAATGCCGCGCCGCTGGTCGAGGCGGGGGCCGATTTCCTCGCCGTGTCCGGCGGTGTCTGGAACCATCCCGACGGCCCGGCCGCAGCGGTGCGGGCGTTCAACGAAGTGTGCCGCTGAGCGGGCAGCTGTGAGGGCCGCATGTGACCGCTATGTCACTTGACCGGCACCCCTGCGTCACGCTGAAAGAGACGCCATGATCCGATCCGTCCTGACCGCCGCCTGCCTTGCCGTCCTCTCCGCCGCTCACGCGCAGGAGGACCCGGCCGCAAGCTTTCCCGACGAGCTGATCCTGCTGCCCGAAGACGTGCAGCGCGAGGCGCAGGCCGGCGACTTCGATGCCGAGACCGCCGAGGTCCCCACCGGCATGACCCCCGCCCAGGAAGCCTGGTATCGCGCACAGATGGCCTTTGTCGGCGAGGACTGGTACCTCGCCCGCCGCTACGCCGAGACCGCCGCCGTGTCGGGCATCACCGACGCTGCAGCGCTGGCAGGCCTGATGGCCCGCGACGGACGCGGCGGTGAGGCCGACATGGCGGCGGCCGCAGGCTGGTTCCGCCGGGCTGCCGAGCAGGATCACCCCGTTGCGCTCTTCCAGCTCGGCCTGCTCGCCCGGCTGGGCGATGACAGTCTCGACCTGGGCGAACCGCGCCGCTGGTTCGAGCGCGCGGCGCGGGCCGGACACATCGACGCCATGGTCGCCTACGCGCTGGCGCTGAAAGCCTCCTCGGTGCCGCAGGACGGCCAGTCGGCCCGGCGCTGGGCGGAGCGGGCGGCGCAGCAGGGATCGGCCGAAGGCATGTATCAGCTCGCCCAGATGCTCGATGCCGGCGATGGCGGCGAGCGCGACGCCGAGGGCGCGCGTATCTGGTACGAGCGGGCGGCCGACGCCAATCTGGCCGAAGGCGCTTTCCAGGCCGGCATGATGTGGGCCGATGGCGAGGGCGGCGAGCAGGACGATGCCGAAGCCAGGCGCTGGTTGCGCATTGCGGCAGAAAGCAATTATCCGCCGGCCCAGGGCCAGTACGGTCTCATGCTCTACCAGGGCCGCGGCGGCGAGGCCGATGCCGCGCTGGCGGCCCACTGGTTCGGCCAGGGCGCCCGCGGCGGCGATGCGGAAAGCCAGTTCCTCTATGCCTTCGTGCTGGCCCAGGGTGACGGGATCGAACAGGATCTCGAGGCGGCCTATCGCTGGGTCGTCGCGGCCGGCGCCGACGCGTTGGGCGCACCGGTCCACAATCGCGACCGTGACCGTTTGCAGGCTGCACTCGAACGCGCACTGCCGCTGGAAGTCCAGGCGCGTGTCCGCGAGGCCGGCGCGGGCGACTGAGCCGATTGCGGCACCGCGCTTGCCGTTCCCTGTCCTCGCTGATAGGAGAGCGCCACCTCGCGGCCATCCGGCCGCTGTTCCGCTTATTGCCCCAAGGTGACGGCATGAAGATCAACGGCAATGAAATCCGGCCCGGCAACGTCCTGATGCACCAGGACACGCTGTGGGTTGCGGTGAAGACCGACCACGTGAAACCGGGCAAGGGCGGCGCTTTCGCCCAGGTCGAGCTGAAGAACCTGCTCGATGGCCGCAAGCTGAACGAACGCTTCCGCGCCGCCGACAAGGTCGAGCGCGTGCGTCTGGAGCAGAAGGATCACACCTTCCTGTTCGACACCGGCGACATGCTGACCTTCATGGACTCCGAGAGCTATGAGCAGATCGAGCTGCAGAAGGATTTCGTCGGCGAAGACCGCGCCGCCTACCTGCAGGAAGGCATGACCGTCGTTGTGGAATTCCACGAAGATCGCCCGATCGGCATTTCCCTGCCCCAGCATGTGACGCTGGAAGTGGCCGAGACCGAGCCGGTCGTGAAGGGCCAGACGGCCGCCAATTCCTACAAGCCCGCCATCCTGTCCAACGGTGTGCGTTCCTCCGTGCCGCCCTTCGTTGGTATCGGCGAGAAGATCATCGTGGCCACCGAGGACGGTTCCTACGTCCGCCGCGCGGACTGATCCGGCATGGGTGCCCTCTCTCCTCTCCTGACCGTGATGACCGAAGTGGCCGCCCGCGCCGGGCGTTCGCTGAATCGCGATTTCCGTGATGTCGAGCACCTGCAGGTGTCCCGCAAGGGACCGGCCGACTTTGTCTCGATTGCGGACAGGAAGGCCGAGGACATCATCTATGACCGCCTGACCCAGGCTCGCCCGGGTTACGGCTTCCTGATGGAAGAGCGCGGCGTGGTCGAGGGCACCGACCGCTCCCACCGCTGGATCGTCGATCCGCTGGACGGGACGCTGAACTTCCTGCACGGCATGCCGCACTTTGCCGTCTCCATCGCGCTGGAGCGCGAGGGCGAGCTGGTCGCCGGCGTCGTCTACAATCCCGCCACCGACGAGATGTTCCACGCCGAGAAGGGCCGTGGCGCCTGGCTGGCGGACCGCCGCCTGCGCGTGGCCAGCCGCAAGCATTTCGACGAGGCCGTGATCGCCACCGGCATGCCCTTCATGGGCAAGACCGGCCATGCCCGCTTCCTCAAGGAACTGCACCAGATCATGCCCCACACGGCGGGTATCCGCCGCATGGGGTCCGCGGCCCTCGACCTCGCCTGGGTCGCGGCCGGCCGCTATGACGGTTTCTGGGAGCGCAATCTGAAATCCTGGGATATCGCGGCCGGTATCGTACTGGTGAAAGAGGCCGGCGGCTTCGTGGCCGAAGCCGATGGCGGCGAGGACATCCTGCGCACCGGCAATATCGCGGCCGGTAACGAGGACATGCTCGCCGAACTCACCGCACGCCTGAAGACGGCGTCGGCCTAGGGCAGGATCGTTTCCTGCGGAACCGGTTCTGCCCCAGACTCTTGAGGGGGCGCGTGATCGAACCGGTGAACCGGTGTCCGCTTCACCTGATCACGCTCGACTTGAGCGATCGCGTGATCGAACCGGTGAACCGGTACCCACTTCACCTGATCACGCTTCAGGCCGCCAGCGTCTCGATCCGGGCGTGCGCGGCTTCGAGCTTTTCGGCTTCCGCAAACATCAGCTGTCCGGCATCGATGATCTCGACATCGGTGATGCCGATGAAATTCAGCACATGCTTCATGTAGTCCGTGGCGAAGTCGGTCTCGCTGCCGGCTGCAACGCCGCCGGAGACATAGACCAGGATGGCGCGCTTGCCGGTCAGCAGGCCTTCCGGGCCGGCTTCGGTATAGCGGAAGGTTTCACGGGCCCGTGCGACCAGATCGATCCAGGCCTTCAGCGAGGCCGGAATGGTGAAGTTGTAGATCGGCACGGTGATGACGATCGTGTCGGCGGCGCGCAATTCCGAGACCAGCCGGTCGGAGAAGGCCAGGGCGGCCTTCTGGTCGTCGCTGCGCTGGGCGGGATCGGTGAAGTTCGCGCCGATCCAGGTCTCGTCGACCAGGCGCATCGACCCGTCTGCAAGATCGCGCACCGTGACACGGGTGTCCGGGCGCTGTGCGGTGAGGCGGTCGATCAGACGATCGGCTAGGCCGCGGCTGTGCGAGCCCTCCCGGCGCATGCTGGCATCGACGCGGAGGATGTGGCGGGGCGAGGTATCGGTCATCGGAAGACTCCATCGGCTTGTCAGGTCCGGCGGCGGGTCTGCCGCGCGATGGCAGACAGTTATGTTCTCTCCCTTCCGGATTTAATTCGCCTTTTGGAATTCCATTAATTCCGATCTGGAATAAGGTGCTGCAAGACGCCCGCGCACCCGGCGGCAGGCAGGCTTTGACCTCGCCTCCAAAATGTCCCAATCCGGGGTAAGGAAGGGCTGGAGCTGACACGAGGGGAAGGCATGCCTGTTCTCGACCGGAACGATCGCACGCATTCCGCACCGGCGGTGCGCTTTACCGGACCCTGGCGGTATATCGTCTGGATGGCGCTGTTCACGGCGGCGGTGGCGGCCATCGCGCTGTTCCTGATCGAGCCGCTGGGAGCGGCGTTCCGGGCCAATCCGGCGATCAATGGGCTGATCCTGGCGGTCCTCGTCATCGGCGTTCTCTACACCTATGCCCAGGCGCTGGGGATCGGGCCGGCGGCGCGCTGGCTCGTGCGTTTCCGCTCCTCGGAAGACCCGTCCAGCCTGCCGCGCCCGCCCGCACTCATCGCGCCGATGGCCTCGATGATCGGTCAGGCCGACGGCCGGGTTTCGCTGTCGGCCGGCTCGGTGCGCACCGTGCTCGACTCGGTCGGGGCCCGCATGTCGGAAGCGGGCGCCTTCACCCGCTATTTCGGCCGCCTGCTGATCTTTCTCGGCCTGTTGGGCACATTCTGGGGCCTCTTGCAGGTCGTCTCCGATGTCGGCGAGGCTGTGCGGGCGGTGACGGAAAGCGCGACGGGTGCGGAAGCCGACGTGCTGCGCCTGATGTCGGCCATCGAGGACCCGATCCAGGGCATGGGCACGGCGTTCGCCTCATCCCTGTTCGGCCTGGCCGGCTCGCTGGTCATCGGTTTTCTCGATCTTCAGGCCAGCCGTGCCCAGAACCGTTTCTACAACGAGATCGAGGAATGGCTGTCCTCGATCTCGCGCCTGGCGGCTGCCGGTCCGGCATCGGCGGGCGATGGCGAGGTTTCCTCGGCCTATGTCGGCGCGCTGCTTGAACAAACCGCGGAGACGCTCGATCGGCTGGCCCATACGCTGGAGCGCCACACCCGCCAGCTCGACACCACGCTGCAGCGCTTTGCCGAAGACAGCCGGGCGTCGAACGAGGAGGGCGTGCGGGCCCTGCGCGACGAGCTGCGGGTGTTTATCCGCGCCCTGCAATCGCGGGAGCGGGGAGGGGAATAAGCCATGGCTTCGCCCCGTTTTGCGCGTTTCCAGGAAGCCGATAACGGCGATCACTGGCCCGGCTTCGTCGATGCCCTCGCCACACTGTTGCTGGTCATCGTCTTCCTGCTGTCGATCTTCGTCGCCGGCCAGTTCGCGCTGTCGCGTGCGCTGACCAGCCGGGACGATCAGCTGGCCGATCTCAATGCCCGCCTGTCCCAACTCGCCGACGAGCTCAATCTGGCCCGCGACGAGAATGCGGCGCTGGAAGTGCGCATCACCGGCCTGCGCGAAGAGCGCGACGCGCTGGAAGACGCGCTGACTCTCGCGACGGGCCGGGTGGAAAGCCTGCAGTCCGATCTCGCGGCGGAAGAGGAAATGTCGGAGGAGAGCCGCCGTGCGCTCGCCCTGCTGAACCAGCAGATGCAGGTGCTGCGCGACCAGATCGCTTCGCTCAACGCCGCGCTGGAGGCCTCGGAACAACGCGCCGAGGAGGCCGAGGCCCAGGTGATCAATCTGGGTGAGCGTCTCAACGCCGCTCTTGCCGAGCGTGCGGCCGAACTGGCGGTCTACCGGTCCGACTTCTTCGGCCGGCTGCGCGAGATTCTCGGCAACCGCACCGGCGTCCGCATCGTCGGCGACCGTTTCGTGTTCGAGACCGATGTCCTCTTCCCGTCCGGCTCGGCGGCGCTGTCGAGTGAGGGGCGCGAAAGCCTGCGGCCCATCGCCGATGCCATCATCCAGCTGACCGACGAGATCCCGGGCGATATCGACTGGGTGATCCGCATTGACGGGCATACCGATCCGGTACCGATCCGCACGACCTATCCGTCGAACTGGCATCTCTCGGCCGCGCGCGCGATCTCGGTCGTGCAATGGTTCGAGGATCTCGGCGTGCCGTCCGAGCGGCTGGTCGCCGCCGGCTTCGGCGAGAACCATCCGATCGCGGAAGGCCGCTCGGCCGAGGCCAATGCCCGCAACCGCCGCATCGAGCTGAAACTGACTTCGCGCTAGATCATGCGGCCTCAATAGCCCTGAAACAGGAAGTCCATCGCAGCGGTGATGGTGTCGCGGTGTTCCCGGATGTTTCCGACAGGTTCGCCGAGCCAGTGGAGAGGTTGGGCACCGAGATCGGTGGTCACCAGGACATGACGCTCGCCATCGACTGAGAGGATTGGCTTCAGCCGTGGCAGGGAAGGCTCCTCATCGGGCCCGGCGGCGCGCAACGGGATAACCACACGGCTCGCGAAACTTTCCAGAATGTCCGCCTGAACGTCGACCAATAGCGGAACGTGCCATGTGTTGACCCGGTAGAGATCGAACCGCGCCACCTATTCGTCCTTCGGCTGGGCCCACCACGGGGTCGGAAGCAGTGTGCCTTCCCGCTCGATGCGGCGATTGTGCGCCTCGATCGCCTCGCGGTTTTCCTCGCGCCAGCGGCGGCCCTTCTCCTCGCGAACGGCCGCCTCGATGCCGGCTTCTGCCGCGCGGGAGGTGTTCAGGCCCAGCGCGCGCGCTTCCGCCATGATGTCTTCGCGAACCGTCAGATTGACGCGTTTGCGGGGGGCGGGTTGCTCATACTTCATCGTGCATTGCTCTCGTTGATCAGAAGAACATACGCATAACGAATGTGTATATCAATGCGGATGCGGCCCGGTCGCTACTCGTTCCCGTCATCCGGCTGGCCGTCCTCGATCAGATACCAGGGGACTTCGCCATAATCGTAAGGCGGGTAGGGATAGAGCCAGCGCAGGGCATCGAGCGCGGCGCCGTGATAGATCGTCGAATGCGTCTCGGTTTCGCGGCGGTCGACATAGCGGTATTCCGGCGCCCCTTCGACAGCGTCGAGGGCCGCAAGCAGCGTATCGAGCCCGGCCTGCATCGTGCCGCCCTCATCGCCCATCGTCAGGTAGACGCGCGTGTCCGAATGGTCGGCGGCGGCGAGACGTTCGGCGGCCCGTCCGGCAACGGCCTGATCGTCCCACCACAGGCTGGGCGAGACCGAGATATAGTCGTCGAACAGGTCCGGCTGTTCGAGCAGGGTGTCGACGATGAACAGGCCGGCCAGGCTTTCGCCGATCACGGCCCGGCGCTCGCCGACGCGATAGGTCGCCTCGATGAAGGGGATGACGTCCTGCGTGATATAGGCCCGGAAGGCTTCGGCTCCGCCGGACGTGTCGAACTGGTCGCGATAGCGCGCGTCTGCGGGTGCGGGCGTCAGCTCGTGGATGCGTTCAGTGGTCTCGATGCCGACCACGATCAGCGGCTCATACTGCCAGGAGATCACGCCGAGCTGGGCGAGGCCGGCGATGTGGGGGAAGTCCTGCTCCACCCCGCCATCGATCAGATAGAGCACCGTGTAGGGCGTTTCGGCCGTGTCGTGCTGCGGCGGCAGCCAGACATTCACGGTCCGTGTCTCGCCGAGGACGGAAGAGCGTATCTCGTGGGATGTGCCGAAATGGATGGGCGTTGCGCTGTTGCTGTCGCTGCCGGCGGTGGTGCCCTGGGCTGTGGCAGGTGCGGTCGCGGCGACCAGCAGGGCGAGGCCGCAGATCAGATTTTTCAAGCTCTTCTCCTCTCGTACCGATATGGCGGGAGGATCACGTCAATCGGCTGGTCAGGCAAGCCCGGAGACCTTGTTCCTGCAACGCATGGCGGTGGTTGCTCTGGCGCTGGCCTTCCTGTATAGACCCGCGCTCCTGAGTTTATATGAGCTGCGTGCCCGGCAACGTAATCGGGTGGCGCGGCGGATCAAAAGAAAGCCGGACCGATGAAAAAGGATATCCATCCCGAGTACCACCTCATCACTGTGAAGATGACGGACGGTACCGAGTTCCAGACGAAGTCGACCTGGGGCAAGGAAGGCGACGTGCTCACCCTGGACATTGATCCGACGTCCCACCCGGCCTGGACCGGCGGCAATCAGCAGCTGATGGACCGCGGCGGCCGTGTTTCGCGCTTCAAGGACAAGTTCAAGGGCTTCGTGTAAGCCGTCCTTCCAAGACGCCAAGAGAAAAGGCGCGCTCCGCAAAGGGGCGCGCCTTTTTCTTTGCCTGATGGCGTGGGTGGAGGGGCGTCAGCGCTCGCCGAAGGCGCCGCGCAGCATGGCGATCTGGTCGGCAACCGGATTGGTGTCCATTTCCAGCGGCCCGTCGACATAGAGATTGTCGTCGATGCGCTTGAGGCGGTCATAGAGCGAGCGCGAGCGGCGCACGAGATCCATCAGCACCGTCGGAGGCGTTTCGCCCTCCGGCCAGAGCCCGTCGGTCGGACGGTCGCGAGACAGTCGGTATTTGCCGTCCGTGGCGTCGTGGGCCGACATCTCGCCCTCGGACACGGCGCGCTGGGCCAGCAGCCAGGAGGCGGCCTGCATCAGGCGCGTGGTCAGCTTCATGCTCTCGGTGGCGTAGGACAGGGCGCCGGCGCGGTCGAGCGACTTGGAGTCGTCGCGCCCCGGCCCGTCCAGATAGGCTGCCGTCTCTTCGACCAGGTCCATGCCTTCCCGGAAGAGTTTCTGGAACATCTCCGAATTGGCGAAGTCCTGGGCCCGGGCTGCCGGCGCGCCGCCGGCGGGAAAGAGGTTCGGCGTATTGTCAGTCATCACGTGTCCAGTTTCGGTCCGCAAACATCTGGTCCGATTCGTAGCAAGGCTCGGGCCAGACTGCCCGAAACTCTTGATCAAAACTTAAACACGGCGTCCGCAGCGCTGCGACCGGCCTGTTTCTTGTCGGTCATGGTGTCGATGCGGCGCAATTCGGCCTCGAGCAGGGCGCGGCGCTCGGCAAGATCTTCCAGCGAGAGGGCGCTGAGATCCTCGCCGGGGATGATGGCATTCTTCGCCCGGGCGCTTGCAGGCATATCGTCATCGTGAAACATGGGAGCCTCCACACTGCGATGACACAACATAGCGCGAAGCCGGAAAAAGTCCCATGACCCAGCCCACGCCGTCCGCTGAAACCACCCGTATCGTGATCGCCCGGGAGCCCGGCGGGCCGGATGTGCTGGACGTGGTGACGCGCCCTGTGACGCCGCCCGGACCCGGTCAGGTACTGATCAGGAATACCGCCTGCGGCGTCAACCGGCCGGACCAGATCGAGCGCCTCGGCTTCTATCCCGCACCGGCCGGCGCGCCTGAGGGGCTGGGTCTGGAAGTCGCCGGTCATGTCGCAGCGCTTGGCGCGGGCGTCGACGGGCTTGCGGTTGGCGATCCCGTTTGTGCGCTGGTCGCGGGGGGCGGTTATTCCGACTATGTCATCGCGCCGGCTGGCTCGGTCCTGCCGGCACCGGCGGGGATCGACCTTGCCGACGCTGCAGGACTGCCGGAGACCGCTCTGACCGTGTGGACGAATGTGTTCGAGATCGGGGCATTGTCGCCGGACGAGACACTGCTGGTTCATGGCGGGACGAGCGGAATCGGCACGACAGCCATCCAGATGGCCAAGGCTCACGGCGCGCGCGTGATCGCAACAGCCGGCACGGCAGAGAAGGTGGCGCTGTGCCAGCGCCTGGGCGCCGATATCGCTATCAACTATCGCGAGGCCGACTTCGAGGCGGTCGTGAAGGATGCCGGCGGCGCCGACGTCATTCTCGACATGGTGGGCGGCGATTATGTCCAGAAGAACATCAATTGCGCCAATGCCGGTGCCCGGATCGTCTCGATCGCCTTCCTCAAGGGCAGCCGGGTTGAGGTCGATCTGATGCGGGTCATGCTCAAGCGGATCGTGCTGACGGGTTCGACCCTGCGGGCCCGGCCCGACGCCGAGAAGGCGCGGCTGGCGCGTGCGGTGCGCGAAACGGTGTGGCCCTGGGTCGCGGCCGGCCGCCTGGCGCCGGTGATCGACAGCCGCTTCGCGCTGGACGATGTGCGGTCGGCCCATGCGCGTCTGGATGGCGGCGAACATGCGGGGAAGATCCTGCTGGCGTGCTGACAATTGGCCGGGGCAACCGCTTTGCAGCGGCGCCCGATTGCGGTATAAATCCCCTAAATCGCTTCGTGTACGGGCTATCCTGAACCGGAGCGTCGGAAGCCCAAGCCCGGCCGCCGCGTCGGGCTTTTTTTGTTTCTCCCAGGGAGATTGAATCCATGACCGAGATCCTGATGCCGAAAGCCACGGCGGTCTGGCTCGTCGACAACACCTCGCTCACCTTCGAGCAGATTGCCGGTTTCTGCGGCCTGCACCCGCTGGAAGTCAAAGGTATTGCCGATGGCGACGTGGCCGTGGGCGTGCGCGGCGCCGACCCGATCTCCAACGGGCAGCTGACCCGGGAAGAAATCGAGAAGGCCGAAAACAACAGCGACTACCGCATGACGGTGGTGAAGCCGAAATACGCCGACCTGCACACGCCGGCCAAGCGCCGCGGTCCGCGTTATACGCCGCTGTCGCGCCGCCAGAACCGTCCGGACGCGATCGCCTGGCTGGTACGCAACCACCCGGAACTGTCCGACGCCCAGATTTCCAAGCTGATCGGTACGACCAAGACGACGATCCAGGCGGTGCGCGAGCGCACGCACTGGAACTCGGCCAATATCAAGCCGACCGATCCGGTTTCGCTGGGCCTGTGCACCCAGATCGATCTCGACGATCAGGTGAAGAAGGCCTCGGCCCGTCGCCGCAAGCTGGAAGAAGAAAATCCGGAAATGCTCAGCGATACGCTCAAGGCCCAGGAAGAGCTGGAAAAGCCGAGCGACGAGTTCAATCCGGACGATGTCGATCTGGAAACCCTGTTCGGCGGTTCCAAGCAGGACTGATCTGCCGGGCAGGTCCGAAAATGAAGAGGGGCGGCTGCAAGCCGCCCCTTTTTCATGCTGGGTCGTCAGACAAGAGCGCGGTGTAGCGCCGCTGCATCTCGGCCGGCTCAACCTCCTCGAAGGAGTTGCCGACCAGCCAGGAATATCCGAACGGATCGCGTATCAGCCCGGACCTTTCACCATAGAACATGTCCTGGGTTTCGCGCAGAAGAACAGCGCCGGCGGCCATCGCCCGCTCGATCACGGCATCGCAATCATCGACATGGATGTGCAGCACAAAGGGACAGGTTTCCCCCTCGCGCGGTGCCCGCGCATCGTATTCGGGGAACTCGTCGCAGATCATCAGCGTGGTGTCGCCGAAGGCCAGTTCGGCATGGCCGATCCGGCCTGACGGTTCAACCAGCCGGAATTTCTCTGTCACCCCGAAAGCCGTCTTGTAGAAGGCTATGGCCTCGTCGGCATTGCGGGCGTGGATATAGGGGTAGAGTTCGTGGATCGCCATATTGGTCTCCTGGGCAGGCAAGCGGAAGCTAGCCCGGCCGGCTGCGGCCGTATTGTAAAAATCTGACGCGCTTCAGTCCGCGACATGGAAGGCGCGATCGGACAGGCGGCGGTGATAGGCGGCGGGCGCCAGACCGGTATGGGCCCGGAAATCGCGTATGAAGTGCGACTGGTCGAAATAGCCGGCATCGGCGGCAAGTCCCGTCCAGTCCGGAGCCTCTCCCGGTCGCAGGGTGCGCACGACGTGGCCCAGCCGGACCACGCGGCTGTAGAGCTTCGGCGACAGACCGACGGCGTTGCGAAACAGGCTGACGAAGTGCCGGTGGCTGACGCCGGCCTGACGCACCGCATCGCCCACGGACTGCCCGGCCGCGATCGCTTCAAGGGCCCGGGCAATGTCGGGAGCGATCCCGCCATGACCGCGAACCCGCTTCTGCAGCTCGCTTTCCAGGGCGCAAAGCGCGTCTTCCCCGCAGGCCGCCGCGCTCATCGCCTCTTCAAGCCGGGCGACGTCCTGTTCCGGCCAGAAGACGCAAAGCGGAAGATGGCGTTCGGCCAGCATACCGGCCGGCTGACCCAGTACCAGACCCGCCGCACCGGGCTTCAGCAGGGCACCAAAACTCGGTGTCTCAGCGGACGTGTCCTTGAAGTAGGGCGTGCTGCGCATGCCGCCGGCAATCGCGTGACCCATATCGCTCCCGGCAGGGTCCGCAGCGTGCTCGTAGAAGCGGAAGCCGGGGCCTGCCGGGCGGATGGCGATATGGGCCTGGCCGGTGGGCAGCACACGTTCGCGCACGCTGGAGCCGCCGGTCTGGCCGGGATTGAGCCAGACGCATTCGATGAAGGGCTCAAGAGCGCTGGCGGGTGGACGGCTGTGCATCCCGGAGTGGCCCCGGCCTCAGCTCACCGTGTAGTTCATCGCCAGCCGCCCGCCATCGACATAGAGCGTGGTGCCGGTGACATAGCTGGCATCGCGCGAAGCGAGGAAGGACGCGACCGAGGCGACTTCGTCGGGATCGCCGATCCGCTGCAGTGGCGTGCGCGACATGATCTTCGCCATGGCTTCGGGATTGTCGTTCACGGATTTGAGCACATCGGTATTGATACTGCCCGGGCCGATCGCGTTGACGCGGATACCGTGTTTCGCGAGCGCCAGCGCCATGGATTTGGTCAGCTGATCGATCGCGCCCTTGGTGACGCAATAGGCCAGCTGGTCGGGAATAGCCACGACGCCGTTGACCGAGGACATGTTGATGATGGCATAGCGGCGGCGGGCATCCTCGACGCGTTCGCCGCCTTCCTCGATCTGGTCAACCATCTGACGCGCGGCTTCGCGCGCGACCAGGAAGGCGCCCCTCAGGTTGACGCCCAGAACCCGGTCGAAATCGCCGTCGGACAGGTCGAGAATATCACCCTTGGCGACGATGCCGGCATTGTTCACCAGCACGTCCAGCCGGTCGAAGGTCGCCCGTGTTTCTGACAGGAGGTTGTTGACCGACAGCCGGTCCGACACATCGCAGGAGACGAACAGGGCCTTGCCCTTCTCGGCGCCCAGCTCGTCGGCCAGCGCTTCGCCGGCCTGCTGGTCGATATCGGCGATGACGACCTGGCAGCCGTCCTCGCTCAGACGGCGCGCACAGGCCTTGCCGATGCCGTTGGCTCCACCGGTTACGATGGCGACGCGGTCACCCATGATGTGGTCCTCTTGTTCCAAACGGGCGTGTTCCGCCCAGACGGGATCGCTGACCTTGCACGAGCTGCGGCGCGTTGCAATGGCGCCTGGCCGGATACCGGGGTGGCGGGACGGTCAGGGATTGTGCGTGCGCCGATAGTCCTGGGTGATTTCCGGATCGTCCGGCGCCAGCTGCCAGGCCCGGCGGTAGAGCGGCAGGGCCTCGTCCATCCGCCCGAGGGCCTCCAGCGCCGAGGCGTGGGAATGCACGATCGCGCCGGATTCGGGTTCCAGCGCCACGGCCTGTTCGCACAGGGGCAGCGCCGTGCGGGCGCGGCCGTCCTGGATCAGGGTCCAGCACAGCATGTTCAGCGTGGTGCCGCTTTCCGGCTCCAGCTCGACCGCCCGGCGCGCATCGTCGACGGCAGCACCGGTCATGCCGGCATCCAGCAGAGCGCTCGACCGGTTGATCCACGCGCCGGTCCACGACGGCTCGAGACGCACGACATGATCATAGGCGACCACGGCATCGGCGGCGCGGTCCATGTCCTGATAGATGATGCCCAGCGTCAGTTGGGTCATCACATCGTTTGGCATCTCGGCGGCTGCGCGCCGCAGATCGGACAGCGCCGCGTCGAGCTGGCCAAGTTCGGTCCGGGCGATGCCGCGATTGCGCCACAGCGTGGGTTCGATCACTTCGGCGCGCTGGGTTTCGGCAATCGCGAAAGCAAAATTATAGGCGTTCAGCGCGTCCTCGTAGCGCTGCTCCGCAAGAAACGCAGCGCCCAGGCCGGCATAGACACTGACCTCGCGATCCGGGTCCAGGTCCTCGCTGGACAGGCAGGCCTCCAGATCCTCGATCGCCTGCGCGCTTTCGCCCGCATCCAGCGCGAGCCGGCCGGCCTGGCAGGGCGAAACATCCTTTTGGGCCAGGGCGGCCGGGGCCGCGATCAGGGCGAGGGACAAGAGGGCTGCAAAGGCACGCATGGTCGTCTCCGTTTCGGGACACGCAGTGTAACCTGCAAAAAGGGCGGCTCGAAAGCCGCCCCCTGCTTCGCGTGTCAGTCGGGTTCACATCAGTTCGTCCGGATCATCCGGCCAGAGACTGATGCGTGGTCGTTCGGAGGGATTGGATCTGCTCCTTGAGCAGAAGTTTCTCCTTCTTCAGCCGGGCGACTTCCAGCGAGTCCGCCGACGAATGCTTTTTCAATTCGTCGATTTGAGAATCCAGACGCGTGTGACGGGCGTCGAGCTCACGAATGCGGGCTTCGATGGACATGGAGACGTCTCCTCTTCTGAAGTGGAACACTCGATTGAAACACGTCCACGCATTATGTCTATTCACGAAACGTTTCGAGGTTAGGGGATGGTGAAGCCGGACCGGATGATCGTGGGTGTCTCTGGCGCCTCCGGAATTATCTATGGAATCAGGGCGTTGGATGCGCTCCGGACAATGGGAATCGAGAGCCATCTTGTGGCCTCGAAAGCCGCCGAAATGACCCTCGGTTATGAAACGGATCTGTCGATCCGCGACTTCCGGGCGCGGGCGGACCATGTCTACAAGATGCCCGATGTCGGCGCGCCGATCGCGTCCGGCTCCTTCCACACGCGCGGCATGCTGATCGCGCCATGCTCGGTTCGCACCATGTCCGAGATCGCCACCGGTGTGACATCCAGCCTGCTCACACGGGCTGCTGATGTCGTGCTCAAGGAGCGGCGGCGGCTGGTGCTGATGGTGCGCGAGACCCCCTTCCACCTGGGCCATATCCGCACGATGGAGACCCTCACCGAGATGGGCGCGGTGATCTGTCCGCCGTTGCCGGCCTTCTATGCCAAGCCGGAAACCATTGACGATCTGGTCGACCAGTCGGTCGGCCGGGCCCTCGACCTGTTCGGGCTGGACTGGGACTCAACCCGCCGCTGGGGCGAGGATCTGGAGGGCGGGCGGCGCTGAGTGCGTCTTCGCGTCCGCAGCGCCCTTTGCGGATTTATCTGCCGGTCGAAAGCCGCTAGTATAATTGCTTCGTCGCGTCACACCGGCCCGACGCCCGCAGGGTGGCGCCGGCAAGCCGGCGGATCCTGTTCGATAACCGGAAAGAGACGGCTCAGGAATGGACGGAGATTCCCAGGAGCAACAGGCCCTTCTTGAGCAGCTCACCGCGCTGCGCGAGCAGCATGATGCGCTGAACAGGGAGGTCGACATGCTGTCCGACAATGGTGTCGTCGACCAGCTCAAGGTCGCCCGTCTCAAGAAGGAAAAACTCAGGCTGAAGGACGAGATCGCCCGGCTTGAGGATCAGATCACACCCGACATCATCGCCTGAGCCGACCGGGCTTCCTGCCTCAGGCCTGACGGCGGCCGGCGTCGGCTTTCTGCGCCTGCTTGCGCGCATACATGGCAGCATCGGCCTGGGCCATCGCGTCTTCGGCCTTGTGACCGGCCTGCAGCGGATGGCAGCCCCAGGCCGCACCCACACTCAGCTCGTGGCCCTTGTGCACAAAGGGCGTCGTTTCGATGATATCGACGAGTTCCTGGGCTTTCGCCTGGGCGCCTTCGTGACCGGTCAGGGTCAGCACAAGGCCGAATTCATCCCCGCCCAGACGGCCGACCGCATCGGTCTCTCGCACATGGGCGGCCAGCAGGCCCGCGACGTGATGCAGTGCAGCGTCGCCGGCAGCGTGGCCGTGTGTGTCGTTGATTTCCTTGAAGCCGTTCAGGTCCATATAGACCAGCGAGGACGGCGCTTCGTGACGTTCGGCCAGGGCCAGGGCCTTGGAGACCTCGCGCAGGAAGGCGCGGCGGTTCAGCACCGGCAGCAAGACGTCGTGATCGGCCAGGGATTCTAGTTCGCGCACCCGGCCGCGAAGGCGCTCGGTTTCCTTGCGCAGCTGGTCAACCTCGCCCATCAGCGACAGCAGGGCGCGCTGGACGTTCGGTGTCAGTTCGCTCTCGGGCACGCCCATGATAGAGGCGGAATCCCGCGGCGCCGCAGCAGAGCCTGCCGCGTCACTTTTCCGGGCCGGGTCCGTCCGCCCGCTGCGGGAGACATTGCCGGTCGTGTTCAAGGGGCCGATGCGCATGCGCCGATCCACTCCGATTCCAATCACCCCAAAACGTGAACAAGTGTGGTTAAGAAACCCTCAAGCGCCGAAAGAATTGCCCTGTACCGAAAGGCGCCTTGACCTTCTTCGCGCTGAGGTTAAGGTCCCGCGCTTCCTTTTCTTCGTTCAGGAAGCGTCATGAGCGATCTTTCGCCGTCCTCACCCGATATGGCTGCCACCACCAGCCTTGCCGATGTTGCCATCGTCATGGGCTCGCGTTCCGACTGGCCGACCATGAAGAAGGCGGCCGGCCTCTTGCGCGATCTCGGCGTGAATTACGAGGCGCAGGTCGTCTCGGCGCACCGCACGCCGGAGCGGCTGGTGGAGTTCGCCAGGGGCGCGCGCGATCGCGGTATCAAAGTGATCATCGCCGGTGCCGGCGGTGCCGCTCACCTGCCGGGCATGATTGCTTCGATGACAACCCTTCCGGTGCTGGGCGTTCCGGTGAAGTCCAAGGCGCTGAACGGCCAGGACAGCCTCCTGTCCATCGTCCAGATGCCGGCCGGCGTGCCGGTGGGCACGTTGGCGATCGGCGAGGCCGGCGCCACCAATGCCGGGCTTCTCGCCGCGTCCATTCTCTCCCTGTCCGATGACGGGGTCGCCGGCCGGCTGGCGCACTGGCGCCAGGCCCAGACCGACAGCGTCCCGGTGACGGTCGAGGACTGATCTTCCATGACGACAGCTCCGCTCTCGCCCGGCTCGGTGATCGGCATTCTTGGCGGCGGACAGCTCGGCCGCATGCTGGCCACGGCCGGCGCAGCGCTGGGCTTCGACGTCCATGTCTACGAGCCCGAGCCGGACTGCCCGGCCTCGCGGGTCGCAGCCCGCTCCTTCTGCGCACCCTGGGATGACGAGGGCGCCGTCCAGGCCTTCGCCGAGCGCTGCGATGCGGTCACCTATGAGTTCGAGAACGTGCCCGTCGCGACGGTCGAGATCGCTGCGCGCGTCTCGCATCTGCGCCCGGGTGCCCGTTCGCTGGAGCTGACCCAGGACCGCCTGGTCGAGAAAACCTTCATCAACGAGGCCGGCGTGGCCACCGTGCCCTTCGTCGCCGTAGACGACATGCAGAGCCTGGAAGCGGCCATTGCGCAGATCGGCCTGCCGGCCGTTTTGAAGACCCGGCGGTTCGGCTATGACGGCAAGGGCCAGGCCTGGATCCGCGAGCCCGGCGATGCCGCAAAAGCCTGGCAGGCGATCGGCGAAAAGCCGGCCATCCTGGAAGGCGCCGCCGCCTTCACGCGCGAGCTGTCCGTTGTGGCGGCCCGCTCGGTCGACGGCATGGTGAAAGCCTGGCCGCTGGGCGAGAACATCCATGGCGACGGCATTCTCAAACAGACCCTGGCGCCCGCGACCGGTGTCGATGCCGCGACCCAGGCCCGCGCGCTCGAGATCGCCCGCGCCATCGGCAGCGGGCTGCAGCATGTCGGGGTCTTCGCGGTCGAGCTGTTCGACCTGGGTGCCGACGGGCTGGTGGTCAACGAGATCGCGCCGCGCGTTCACAATACCGGCCACTGGACCATGGATGCCTGCGGCTGCGGCCAGTTCGAACAGCATATGCGCGCGGTCGCCGGCTGGCCGCTGGGCGATCCGTTGCCGCACTCAGCCTGTGTGATGACGAATCTGATCGGTGAGGATGCCAATGACTGGGCGGCGCTGGCGGCCGATCCGCAGGCCCGCCTGCACCTTTACGGTAAGCGTGCCGTGCGCGCCGGCCGCAAGATGGGCCATGTGAACCGCCTCTCCCCGCTTTAGGGGTTCGCACACGGCTGTCCCGCGCCCCATATTGGGGGCATGGACATGATGACAAATCCCACCGCACCCGACCGCTTTATCGATGACAGCGGGCCGTTCGACCTGATCGGGGATGTGCATGGCTGCGCCGGCGAGCTGGAGCGGCTGCTGCACCGTCTGGGCTATGAGGTGCGCTATGAGGGCGTCGCCGGCTCACGCGATTATCGCATCCGCCATCCCGAGGGACGCAAGGCGGTCCTGCTGGGCGATCTGGTCGACCGCGGCCCGCGCACGCCGGACGTGATGCGCCTGGCCATGCATCTGGTGGAGACCGGGGCGGGCTATTGCGTGGTCGGCAATCATGACGACAAGTTCCGCCGCTGGCTGGCCGGGCGCGATGTGAAGGTGAGCCACGGGCTCGACGCCACCATCGCCCAGTTCCGCCGCGAGAGCGATGATTTCCGTCGTCAGGTGGCGGCCTTCATCGACAGCCTGCCGCACCACCTCCTTCTCGATGGCGGTGAGTTGGTGGTCGCCCATGCCGGCGTTCATGCCGACATGCATGGCGAGGACACGACCCGCGTGCGAGCCTTTGCCATGTTCGGCGAGGTGACGGGCGAGCGGGACAGGCACGGCCTGCCCGTCCGCCACAACTGGGCGCGCAGGTATTCCGGCACGGCGACCGTTGTGCACGGCCATGTCGCCGAGCCCGAGGTGCGCGAGCACAATAATGTCGTCTGTGTGGATACCGGCTGCGTCTTCGGCGGCCATCTCACCGCCCTGCGCTGGCCGGAACGCGACCTGGTCCAGGTGCCCGCCGAACAGGCCTGGTTCTCCTCTCCGCGGTGGGAGGGCTAGCCGGAGCATTTTCAGCAAAAGTGGGAACCGGTTTTGCGGTTCGAAAATGCGACCACTCAAGAAGTCAGAGTATTCTCATTGACGGCAATCGCGATGAAGATGCCCTAAACCCGCGGTCCCGGGCCGTAGCGCAGCTTGCCCAGCAGGCCGGCGAGGTCGGGCAGGTCGGCGGTCATCCTGGTCAGCTGGGCCTTGGTCTTCTCGAAATCCATCACATTCTGGATGCGGCGGTCGAGAAAGGCGCGGGCTTCGGGCTTGGCGGCATCGCTCTCATTGAGCCAGGCGACCAGGGTCGTGCCGAACACGCCGGAGAGAATCGTCCGCTTGGAGTAGAAATTGACGTCGGTCGAGGTGTCGCCGATGGCGCGCCAGATCGTGTCTGCCGTCGCCCACAGCAATTGCGGGCCGTCTGCAGCGGCATCCGGCAGCATCAGGCGGGCGCGGGCCCGGCGGGCGGCTTCTTCATGTCCCGAGAGCGCTTCCAGGCGCGCCGTGATGCCGAAGCGCACGCGCTCGCGGATCTTCATTTCGGCGAGGTTTGCCGCCTTCACCGCGTCCAGCACGGCCTCGTCCAGCCGCCGCGACCAGTGCACCAGCATATCCAGCTCGCCGCGCGGGCAGGCCAGGCGGGCCTGGCCTTCATCGATCCCGGCATCGGCACAGGCGGCGCGGAAACTGTCCGCGGTCCAGCCGTCGAAGGCCGCATGCGCCAGCATGGGCTGCAGCAGGGCGTCGCGTGTGGTAGACTTGCGGAATCGGGTGTCAGAAGCGGCATCGGTCATGCGTCATTCCTAGACCAGACGCGCCTGCGCGTCACTACGCCCGTGTGCGCTGACAGAGTGGACACGGCGTCGCAGCTCTGGTAGTAGCCCCGCCTCTGGCGAACTAGCGGCGTGAGGATGGTCCTTGCGTCCAGATAATGGAGAGAGAGCCATCGTACAGATCGTTGTGCGCGACAATAATGTGGAGCAAGCGCTCCGCGCGCTGAAAAAGAAGATGCAGCGGGAAGGTACTTTCCGCGAGATGAAGCGCCGCAATCATTATGAAAAGCCGTCGGAGAAGAAGGCTCGCCAAAAGGCTGAAGCCATTCGCCGTGCGCGCAAGCTGGCCCGCAAGCGGGCGCAGCGCGAGGGTCTCATCGCGAAGCGTGGCGGTCGCCGCTAGGGTCGCCAGACCTTATTACAGGTTTCGCGAAAACGCCGCGTCCCGGATCCGGGGCGCGGCGTTTTCCTTTTGGGGTATTGCGGTCCGCGGAGCGGGCCGGGCGGCGGCGTCCTAGGACGCCGCCTTCTTCTTGCCGCCGAACTGGAACCAGTTCTTCACCGTGTCCTGGTTGGCCTGGTTGAGGGCGCCCATGCGGAACAGCACGCCGGCCCCCCAGATCACCACCATGGCGGTGAACACCATGCCGAGGGTCGAGCCGATGATCTCGATCATGCCGATATCCTGGGGCAGGCGGACCAGCATGATGAAGGGGGTCCACAGCGGGATCCAGCTGGCGATCGCGACGATGGGCGAGTCGGGCGCATCGATGGCCATCATCACCAGGAAGAGCGGCATCATCATCACCAGCATCATCGGGCTCATCAGCGTCTGGGCGTCCTGGATCGTCTCGCACAGCGAACCGATCGCCAGGAAGACCGCGCCATACATCAGATAGCCGACGATGAAATAGCCGATCGCCGGGCCCAGCAGCGCCGGATCGAACAGGGCGGCCAGGATTTCCGCTGCCGGAATGTCGGCGGCCGCCATCAATTGCTGGATCGCCAGACCGCCGATCGAGGCGAGACCGCCCCAGAAGATCAGCAGGGTGGCGGACACGGCCGCGACGCCGAGCAGCTTGCCGGTGAGGATTTCGTGATGCCGGGCCGAGGCCAGCATCATTTCCAGCACCTTGTTGCCCTTCTCCTCGATCATCGCCGTGAGCAGCATGTTCACCACCGAGAAGATCACGATCCACAGGCCGAAGGCGGTCGCCACGCCCATCACGATGGGCAGGCGTTCGCTTTCGGTGACCTCGGCGGCCTCGTCGGTCCGCTCCGGATTGAGCTCGCGAACGACAGGCTCCAGGTCTTCGGCGGCCTCGATCAGGGTCGGGTCGACGCCATTCTCCACCAGATGACGCAGCTGCATATAGTCACGCAGCGCGTCACGGATATCGCGGCGCAGGCTGCGATCGGTGAGATTGGTGCTCCAATAGGCCATCTCGACACGGCCCGGCACGGGCTCGCTGAGGAAGATGGCGGCAAACAGCGGCTGCGGGCCGTCGGCCGTTTCCAGCTCGGCATCGCCGGTCAGATAGGGCCGCAACTCGTTGAGATCGGTCGTGCCGGCATCGACACGGATATAGCCGTCATCCTCCAGCTGGACCGACTGGTCCAGTGCGGCCTGGATTTGCGGATTGTCGCCCAGCATCTCGCTGGCCGCCTGCCGGACCTGTTCCGCTTCGTCGGCGCGGGACTGGCCGATCTGCTCGAACACGGCCTCTTCCAGACGGCCGCCGGTCTCGTCGACCATCACGTAATAGCGGGTCGGCTGGGAGTTCTCGATCAGGATCGGCATGCCGAAGCCCAGTGCCATGAAAAGCGGCACGGAGAGCAGGGACAGCCAGAAGCCCCAGGTCGCGACATAGGAGAGGAATTCGCGGCGGGCGATGAGATAGATATTGCGCATCAGACGGTCTCCGCTTCCGGGGCGGCGGCTTCGCGGCCGACGAGATGGACAAAGGCATCGTGCAGATGGGCGCGCACCGGTTCGAACCGGGTCAGCTTCACATCGGCATCGACACAGGCCTTGAGAATGTCCTGGGCATCGACGCCGGGACCCAGATCGACGATCCAGACCTCCTGTTCGCCCTGGGTTTCGCGGTGAACCTCGCCCTTGCCGGCCAGCACCTGGGAGAGATCATGATCGGAGACGATCTCCAGCGTCACCCGGCGCGGCACCTGGCCCAGCGCTTCGGCGACGGTGCCGTCGAAGGCTTTCCGGCCCTTGGCGATCAGCACGATCTTGTCGCACAGGCGTTCGGCGTGCTCCATCACATGGGTCGAGAACAGCACAGTACGCCCGGCCTCGGCCTGGCGGCGTACCACCTGCTCCAGCGCATTCTGGTTCACCGGGTCGAGACCCGAGAAAGGCTCGTCCAGAATGATGAATTCCGGCTCGTGCACCAGGGTCGAGATGATCTGGACCTTCTGGGCCATGCCCTTGGAGAGGGTCTTCACCTTGCTCTCGGCAACCTCGGCGAGGCCGAATTCCTCAAGCATCTGCAGGCCGCGGCGGCGCGCTTCGGCGGGGGCAACGCCCTTCAGCCGGGCGAAGAAGACGATCACGTCGATCACCTTCATCTTGCGATAGATGCCCCGCTCTTCCGGCAGGAAGCCGACGCGGTCCAGCGCCGACGGGCGCGGCGGGCCGCCGAACAGCGAAACCGTGCCGCGATCGGGCGTGAGAATGCCCAGCGACATGCGCAGGCTGGTGGTCTTGCCGGCGCCGTTCGGCCCCAGGAAACCGGTGATCTGGCCGCGTTCCACGGAAAAACTGACATCGCGGACGGCGGGCTTGCCGTTGAACGTCTTTGAAACGCCGTCCAAGGCGAGAATGGTCTCTGACATGATGCCCCTCAGTATCGTGTCCCGCGAAACTAGAGGGGCGTCGCGCAGTGATCCACCGGTATTGAACAGCAAAACGTCCCTCCCGGCCCGGTCCGCCGCCGGGCGGGCGGCTGCAGCGCGGTCTTGGGCCCCACCGTTCGCGGGGCGATAGTGAGCGCTGGAAGACCGTCGGGGAGATCATGTCCATCGAGCCGGAAACAGCGAGATCGCGGCTTCTCGCGCTGCGCGAGGAATTGCGGGATCTGTCCGCGGCTGCGCGCGAGGACCGGCAGCCCGTGGCGCTCGACCAGCAATCGGTCGGGCGTCTGTCACGCCAGGATTCCCTGCAGGTGCAGGCGATGGCCAAGGCGGCCGAGGCCCGGCGGGCGCAGGAAATTCGTCGCATCGACGCCGCGCTCGAACGGCTGGACAATGGTGAATATGGCTGGTGCGTGGAATGCGGTGAAACGATCGAGGCGCGGCGGCTGGAGATTGATCCGGCAACGCCGCGCTGCGCCGGTTGTGCTTAGAGCATTTTCAGCAAAAGTGGGGACCGGTTTTGCGGTTCGAAAATGCGACCACTCAAAAACCAGAGCTATGCCGCACTGTCCTGAACGAGGAAGACATGTCCGCACTCTCGCCAACCCTGGATATCGAAACGCCGCGCCGCGCGATGGCGGACACCACGCGCTGCCAGGTGGAAAGCCTGCTGGACGATGACACGCTGGCGGCGGCGCGTGCGGCTATCGATGCGGTGCCGCGCTGGACGCTGGTGACCAAGCTCAATGGCCGCCATATCGATCTCGATTCCGCGGCGATGGGACAGCAGTCTCCGGCCCAGAAGGCCGAGTTCCAGCGCCATGTCGATGCCGAGGCCCGGCGCGGCTTCGGCTATCTCTACGACACCTACTCGATCTACGACAAATGGCACCGCGGCGAGCTGCGCCGGGAAGTGCCGGCGTTGTGCGACCTGTTCGAGCTGATCAATTCCGACCGCTTTCTCGATCCCATGCGCACCATCCTCGGCGCGCCGGACATTGCCTTCGCCGATGCCCAGCTGACCCGCTATACGCGCGGCCACTTCCTGACCACGCATGATGATGGCGTGGCCGGCAAGAACCGGGTCGCGGCCTATGTGCTCACCCTGTCCGATGGCTGGAAAAAGGGCTGGGGCGGGTTGCTGGAATTCTACGGCCCGGACGGCAGCATCGAGACCGCTTTCGTGCCGCGCGGCAATACGCTGTCGATGTTCAAGGTGCCGCAACCGCACGCCGTGACGCGTGTCGGGGACAAGGTGCGCGCCGCGCGGGTCTCGATCACCGGCTGGCTGCGCACCGGCACCGACCCGGGACCGGGCGACAGCTAGGACGCCGTGCCCTTCGTGGCATAGCCGGCGCGGCGGATCAGCGTTCGCAGGGCGTCGTCGCCGGGTGAGGCGAGCTTGAGGAGTTCGGCAAAGGGATCGCCGCCCAGGCCCAGCACCCGGGCAAAGGCCGGTTCGGTCTTCAGCCCCTCGGCCTTGGCGGCGCGGATATCGTCGCGAAACCGGTCTTGGGCAAGTTCAGAAGACGATCCTCGGCCAGCCAGTGGATATAGCTTTCATGGGTTTCCACCGGGCGGCAACGGCCGAAAATCTCCACCGGCATGCCCTCCAGCGTCAGCCGGGCGATCACCGAGGCTTCGCCGGCATGTTCATTGTCGGCGACTGCAGCACCGGGGAAGGCGGCGATCAGGGCGTCGCGGAAGACAGCGAGATCGGGTCCGGCCGTACAGGCGATATCGGCATCGGCGTCCGGTCCGTGCACATCCAGCGGGATCGAGCCGACCCAGCGCGGATCGAAGGGCGCAAGGCGGCCGAACACGTCCGCGCGGTCAAGTATGGCGCGCGCTTCGCGCAACGCAAGAATGTCGCAAGGCATGGCACGCCTTTCTCCCGATTATGCCCTAGTGTCAACGCCATTGCTGCCAGGCGGGCAGTGCAGGGCGCAGGAGGGTTTCAAATGCGTGTCTTTCTGATTGCGACGGTCTGGCTGGGCCTGGTTTCGGCGCCGACGCAGGCGAACGAGCCGGACGAGGTGCTGGCCGCTCTGGGCTGGCTGGAAGGCTGCTGGGCCGGGCCCGGTTTTGCGGGCGAGATGTCGGAATGCTGGATGCGCACGGCATCGGGCGAACTGGTCGGCGCCTTCCAGTACAGCGCCGACGGCGCGCTGCAATTCTCCGAAATGTTGATGATCGGCCACAATCCCGACGGCGCTTTCGGCTACCACGTGAAGCACTTCAACCGCGACTTCACCGGCTGGGAAGAAAACGGCGAACAGGTGAGTTTCGAGTTTCTTGCGCTGGACGGCGATCGCGTGATCTTCTCGGGCCTGGTGCTGGAGCGCGATGGCGAGACGGGGCTGAAAGCCTTTCTCGACATGCGCCGCTCCGACGGGCGCGTGGAAACCGTGCCCTTCCATTTTCACAGGATGGAGTGATGGGGTTTTACGACGAACGCATCCTGCCCAACCTGATCGCCTGTGCCTGCGGCGCGCGGCCGATCGAGAAACATCGCCGCGCCATCGTGCCGCAGGCCGAAGGCGTGGTGCTGGAAGTCGGGCTGGGATCGGGCACGAACCTGCCCTTCTACGATGCCGCCCGCGTTGAACGGGTGATCGGTGTCGAGCCGTCGGCGGGCATGCGGGTGAAGGCGCGCCGGGCCATTGCGCGCCAGGCTGTGCCGGTGGAATTGCTCGACGCGCCCGGCGAGGCCCTGCCGCTGGACGACAACAGTGTCGACACCGTGCTGTTGACCTTCACCCTGTGCACCATTCCCGACGCGCCCGCCGCGCTCGCCGAGATGCGGCGTGTCCTGCGGCCGAGCGGGAAGCTGGTGTTCCTGGAACACGGTCTGGCGCCGGATGCCGGCGTCGCGCGCTGGCAAAGACGCATCGAACCGGTCTGGAAGCGGATCGGCGGCGGCTGCCATCTCGCCCGCCCGATGGACCGTCTGATCGCACAGGGCGGGTTCCGGATCGACCGGATGGAGGCGGACTATACACCGAAAACGCCGCGGATATCGGGCTTTGTCTATCGCGGGGTCGCGCACTAGGCAGGGCCCGCCCCTGACCCGCTACCGGCTCAGTTGCGCGGCGACAGGGCCAGCGCGGTGAAGGCGGCGCCGAGGGCCAGGATGAGCGGCGAGAAATAGACCGCGTTGAGGTGGGCGAAGGGTTCGGCGGCCTGCGTGAACGGGCCTGGGATATAGGTCACGGCGCCGCGCAGCAGGAAAATCAGGGCGAGGCCCGCCAGCGGGACGCGCAGCAGGATCAGCGAGTCCCAGGCCAGCACGCCGCGTGCGAAGGCGAAACTGCCGGCGGCAAAGATCAGGACCGCAACGACGAGCGTCACTCCGGCCGGCGGCATGACACCGCTGTGCGTGCCGATCACGGTGCGCGACAGGGCCGCCGCATTGTCGGCCGGCCAGAGGCCGCCCAGTCCCCAATAGACATGCAGACCGGCCGTTGCCGACAGGGTGATGAAGCAGAACCAGCCCAGAACCGTATGCATGATATCCCCTTCCGATCCGGCAGGCTGCATCATGCGCAACGGGGGCCAAGCGGGAAGCGGTCACATCGTCGCGCCGCTTCCCGGGATCCGTCAGTCGAGCGCCTTGACGATGCTCTCGACCATTTTCTTGGCGTCGCCCAGCAGCATCATCGTGTTGTCGCGGAAGAAGAGCGGGTTCTCCACCCCGGCATAGCCGGAGCCCAGCGAGCGCTTCACGAAGAAGACCGTACGGGCCTTCCAGACCTGCAGGACGGGCATGCCGTAGATCGGTGAGCCCGGATCGTCCTCGGCGGCCGGATTGGTGACGTCATTGGCGCCGATCACGAAGGCGACGTCGGCATTGGAGAAGGAGGAGTTGATATCCTCCAGCTCGAACACCTCGTCATAGGGCACCTGCGCCTCGGCCAGCAGGACGTTCATGTGGCCCGGCATGCGGCCGGCGACCGGGTGGATGGCGTAGGAGACCTCGACGCCTTCCTCCTTCAGCATGTCGGCCATTTCCTTCAGCGCGTGCTGCGCCTGGGCGACGGCCATGCCATAGCCCGGCACGATGATGACCTTGCCGGCATTCTTCATCACGAAGGCGGCGTCGTCGGCCGAGCCCATCTTGGCATTGCCCTGCGGACCGGCATCGCCGGCCGCGGCACTGTCGGCGCCGAACCCGCCCAGGATCACCGAGATGAAGGAGCGGTTCATGCCCTTGCACATGATGTAGGACAGGATCGCGCCGGACGAACCGACCAGCGCACCGGTGACCAGCAGTGCCGTGTTCTCCAGCGTGAAGCCCAGCGCGGCGGCGGCCCAGCCGGAATAGGAGTTCAGCATCGACACCACGACCGGCATGTCGGCGCCGCCGATCGGGATGATCAGCGTGATGCCCAGCACGAGGGCCGCGAGGGTGATCAGCCAGAAGGCGAGTTTCGCATCGCCGCCCGAGGCCATCAGGAAGGCGATCATCAGGGCGATGAAGACGCCGATGGCGATGTTCAGGATGTGCCGGGCGGGCAGGATGATCGGCGCGCCGGACATGTTGCCGTTCAGCTTGGCAAAGGCGATCACCGAACCGGAGAAGGTGATGGCACCGATCGCCGTGCCCAGGGACAGTTCGAACAGGGAGAGCTGTTTGAGATTGCCCAGCGCGTCGGCGATGTGGAAGGCGTTCGGCGCGTAGAGCGCGGCCGCGGCCACCAGCACGGCGGCCATGCCGACGAGCGAGTGGAAGGCGGCGACCAGTTGCGGCATCGCGGTCATCGGCACACGCCGTGCGATCACCGCACCGACCCCGCCGCCGATGGCGATACCGGCCGCGATCAGCACCAGCGACAGCGCATCCAGGTCGACGGCGAGCAGGGTGGTGACGATCGCCAGCGCCATGCCGGCCATGCCGAACAGATTGCCGCGGCGGGCGGTTTCCGGGCTCGACAGGCCGCGCAGGGCCAGGATGAAGAGAATGCCGGAGACGAGATAGAGGAGGGCAGCCAGATTGACGGACATGTCTAGCGCTCCTTCTTCTTGTACATGGCCAGCATGCGCCGGGTGACCAGGAAGCCCCCGAAAATGTTCACGCTCGCCAGGATGATGGCGACAAAGCCCAGCCCGCGCGAGAAACCGGCACCGCCGCCGGACGCGGCCTGGCCTGCGACCTCGCTGCCGGCCGTGGCTGTCGCCGCCAGAAGCGCGCCGACAATGATGACCGAGGAAATGGCATTGGTGACGGCCATCAGCGGCGTGTGCAGGGCCGGGGTCACCGACCAGACGACGTAATAGCCCACGAAGACCGCCAGGACGAAGATCGCCAGGCGGAAGATGACGGGATCAACGGCTTCCATTGAAACCTCCAATTTGGCTCCGGCCGAAGAGCAGAACAGCGCCTGTGAGAAGGGCTGCAATGCCTGCGGCATACGTAACAAGTCGGGCGTCGGCGCTGAGGCCGGCCTGGCGGCCGTATTCGTCAAGGGGTTCGGCCGCCAGCAGAGTTCCGGAGAACGCGCCCAGGAACAACAGCATCACTCCAGACACGATGACAATGGCCGCCAGCCACGCCATCACATTGCGGAGGAATGCGAAAATCACGCGCCTTCCTTCACCAGGCTGGGATGCACGACGGCACCGTCCTTGGTCAGCGCCATGCCCTGGATGACTTCATCGTCCCAGTGCGGCGCCTTCTTGCCCTCATCGTCGACGAGCAGCGGCAGCAGGTTGGCGAGGTTCTTCGCGTAGAGCGCGGAACTGTCGGCGGCGAGCCGGGCCGGCAGGTTGGCGAAGCCGGCGATCTTCACGCCCTTGTGCTCGACCACCTCGTCGGCCTTGGTCAGCTCGCAATTGCCGCCCGTGGGCGCGGCCAGGTCGATGATCACCGAGCCGGGCTTCATGCTTTCCACCATCGCCTTGGAGACGAGTTTCGGTGCCGGGCGTCCGGGGATCAGGGCGGTGGTGACAACCACGTCCTGCTTGGCGATGTGGCTGGCGATGAGCTCGGCCTGTTTCGCTTGGTATTCCTTGGACATTTCCTTGGCATAGCCGCCAGCCGTCTCGGCCTGCTTGAACTCCTCGTCCTCGACCGCGATGAATTTCGCGCCCAGCGAGGCGACCTGTTCCTTCACGGCTGGACGCACATCTGTCGCCGTGACGACGGCGCCGAGGCGGCGGGCCGTGGCAATGGCCTGCAGGCCGGCAACACCGACGCCCATGATGAAGGCCTTGGCCGGGGCGACCGTGCCGGCCGCCGTCATCATCATCGGGAAGGCGCGGCCATAAAGTTCCGCGGCCTCGATCACCGAGCGGTAGCCGGCGAGATTGGCCTGCGAGGACAGGGCGTCCATCGCCTGGGCGCGGGTGATGCGCGGCACGAATTCCATCGCCAGCGCGTCGATCCCGGCCTTGGCCAGGGCCTCGGCCCTGGCGGTATTGCCGTGTGGTTCGAGATGGCAGACGAGCAGCACGCCCTTCAGCTTGGCGAGCGTGGCCTCGTCGGGCGTGCGAACGCCGAACAGTGCCTCGGCGCCCTTCAGCGTTGCCGCAGCCGTGCCGATCTTGGCACCGGCCTCGGCGAAGGCGTCGTCCGGAATGGCCGCAGCCACGCCGGCACCCTTCTCGATGGCGACCTCATGGCCGGCACCGACGAATTTCTTGACAGTTTCGGGGGTCGCGGCCACGCGGGTCTCACCCGCATGACGCTCCTTCAGAATGGCAATTCGCATGGTCTCCCGCCGCTTTATGGCTTGTTTGCGGCGAGCATGGTCGAATTCTTCCCGAAGGGGAAGGCCTGCAGAAAAATTTCTTTGTGCAGTGCAGTATAGCGCTGCCGGCGGGGCAGATTTAACCGCCGAGCGCGAGGCTGAAGAGCTGCACCACGCCGCCGCAGACCAGTCCGAACACGAACAGGCCGCCCACGGTCACATACCAGCTCATCTTCATCTGCAGGACGAGGCCGGCGATGACACCGACAATGGCCACGCCGATCAGCGAGGCGAGCCAGTCCATGCCGACCGCAAAGGCGAGCGTGAGGTAGAGCACCGTCACGCCGGTGAGCAGAGAGCCCCAGGTGCTGACGGCCATGAAACCGTCGAACGTGGATTTGTGCTGGGAAATGTCCATCTCGCCGCGAACGTGATCAGCCGCCATTGCTGCAACCCCTGTCAAAAAGATGCCATGTGACCGAGCGGATAGCACGCGTTGCGCGCCCCGCCAAGATGCGGGGCTGCCGCCGGGGGCAGGCACCATGCCCGGCGTGACACCTGTCATGTCCGATCGGTGAGACCTGTTTCTGCCGCGGGGGCGGCCCGGGGGCGAGAGTGGTTCCAGACACGAACACCGGAGCCTCACATGACCCAGGATTTCAAAACCCAGCTGCAGACCGTCAAGGACCAGTATTATCTCGATGCCGGCGGCGGCATTTCCCTGCCCGTGGCCGGCGCCATCTACTGGATCGCCCTGGCCGTGCTCAGCCGCTACCTGCCGCCGGCAGACTGGGCGCTGACTGCCGCGGCCATGTCCGGCATGATCTTCCCGCTGGGCCTTTTGCTGCAGAAACCGCTCGCTTCGCCCTTCATGAAGTCGAAATCGCCGATCGCCGGGGTCGGCCTTCTCTCGGTGATGTCGATCAACATGCTGTGGCCGGTCCACTTCATCGTTCTGGGCATCTCGCCAGACGCGGCGCCGCTCAGCCTCGCCATCGGCATGACACTGCACTGGCCGGTCATCGGCTGGACCTATGGCAGCCGCGTCTGCCTGATCCATGCCATCGTGCGCGTCGCTGCCGTGACCGTGCTCTGGTACGCCTTCCCGGAAGGCCGGTTCGACGTGCTGCCGCTGACCGTCGCCACCCTCTACCTGCTGGCGGCGGGCGGGATGCGCTGGGAACTGGGCCGTTTGCGCCGTAAGAAGGGCCTTCAGGCCATGACAATGACGGAGCAGCCCGCGTGAAGGCTCGCCTGCAGAACGTGAAGACACAAGGCCGGTGGTGGCGGCATCTCTCGCCCCACCGGCCCTGGATCTATCTGGTCTATCTGGTGCTGCCGTTTGCCCCCTGGTTCTACGGCGTTCCGGTGGGCGAGACCCTCGCCGTCACCATCGTGGCGACGGCGCTTTTCCTCTGCCTCTTCGTCTTCGCCATGATCCGCCGCGACTGGACCAGCCTGCCGGCGGCGCTGGCGGTCCAGCTGCTGGGTTTCTGGCTGCTGACGGTCAATCCGGGTGCCGCGGTCTATCTGATCTTTGCCGTCGCCATGATGGCGCGCATCCGCGACCGGCAATGGCAACGCATCGGTCTCGTCGCCTGGCTGACGGCCCTGGTCGCCGGCTGTCTGATCAGCGGCGTGCCCGTTCTCTACGGACTGGCCTATCTCGTCTTCGGCGCGATCATCGCGGCGGCGACGGCCTGGTCGGCCCGCAGCGAGGAACGCGAGGCCGTGCGCGAGGAGATGGAGGCCGATGCCGCCGCCCGCGCCGTCGAGGCCGAGCGCCAGCGCATCGCCCGCGACCTGCACGACCTCTTGGGCCACACACTGTCGGTCGTCACGCTGAAGGCCGACCTCGCCAATCGTCTCTTCGACGCCGACCCCGAACGGGCGCGGGCGGAACTGACGGCGATCCAGCAGATCGGCCGTGATGCCCTGGCCGAGGTGCGCGAGGCGGTCACCGGGCTGCGGGTGCGGCCACTGGCCGAGGTCGCCGGCGAGATCGCCGGCCGTTTGCGCGATGCCGGACTGGACGTGGCCCTCGATCTGGCGGACGACACAGCCCTGTCCGACATGGCTGCAGGGGCGTTCGGCATGGTGGTGCGCGAGGGCGCGACCAATGTGCTGCGCCATGCCGGGGCCCGCCGTGTCGCCATCAGCCTGCACAAGGACGCGGCGGGACTGGTGCTGACCCTGGCCGATGATGGCCGCGGCGGCGCGCGTTTTGCCGGCGGCGGTCTGGACGGGCTGCGCCAGCGGCTGGCCGAGGCAGGCATGACGCTTCACACCGCACGCGGGCTGGACGGACGCGGCAGCGCCCTGCGCGCGGTCTGGCCTGCGGGCATGGAGGACACGGCCTCATGATCGATATCGTCATTGCCGAAGACCAGACCATGCTGCGCGATGCGCTGGCGACTCTCCTGTCGCTGGAAAGCGATATCGCCGTGGCCGGCACGGCAGCGACCGGCCGCGAGGCGCTGGACCTGGTTCGCCGTCACGAACCGGCCGTTCTCGTCACCGACATCGAAATGCCCGGTCTCACCGGTCTGGAACTGGCGGCCCAGATGCGCCGTGATGGCGCAAGGACGCGTGTGCTGATCGTCACCACATTCGACCGGCCCGGCTATCTGCGCCGCGCGCTGGAGGCCGGCGTCAGCGGTTATCTGCTCAAGGACACGCCCTCGACCGAGCTCGCAGAAGCCGTGCGCCGCGTTGCCGCGGGCGAGCGGGTCATTGCGCCCGGCCTGGCCGAACAGGCCTGGAGCGAGGCCGATCCGCTGACCGATACCGAGCGGCGCCTTTTGCGTCTGGCCGAAGCCGGCATGGACAGTCCCGCCATCGCCGAGGCCGAGGGGCTGGCACGGGGCACGGTGCGCAATTATCTGCACAGCGCGATTTCCAAACTGGGCGCCGCCAACCGGATCGAGGCCGCCCGCCTCGCCCGCGAGCGCGGCTGGTTGTGAGCTGGCACTACGCTTGCTAGCTTTCCCGTCCAGGGAGGGCGCCGCCATGAAAATACCGTTTGCCGTCTGGTCAGCCGTGATTGCCCTGGCCGTCTATGGCGCGCTGGTGGCGCTGGCCTATCGCGATTTCGGTTATCTCGATCCGCTGCCGCAGCGCGCGCTGCAGATCGGCGGCGTCTGGCTGGCACTCGTCGTTCTGGCGGCTATCTTCGGCGCCCTGAAAAAGACCTTCACCTCCCGCCCCGCCGACATCCCCACAGACGTCGCCCAGGAGCTGGACTCGCATCCGGAATAGGGTGGCGTGCTGCACATCAGGCTTCCCCTGCGTGAGCGGGGGAAGTGGCCGAGCCCGGCCTTGTGCCGGGTGAGGTCGAAGGGGGTGAGTCTGCGCGCTGACGCGCTCTGCGCCGCTTCGCGCCGCCCCCTCAGCCCGCTACGCGGACAGCTCCCCCGCAAGCGGGGCGAGCCCTGGATCTGGCTCCCCTCCCTTTCCCCTCACTCATTTTTCCCGGACGAAAGCCTGCGCAGGCAGGCTGCAGATCCGGGACCGACCGAGGGTGATTTCAAGCGGTGAGTCTCCCGTGGATCCCGGCGCTTCGCCCGGCCTTCGCCGGGCGTCCGGCCGGGAAAAGGCGTAGGGTGATGGAGGAGGTTGTCGCTTCAGCTCCCCCTCTCCCTCACACACGCTCAACCCAATTTCCCCGGACATGTTCCGGGGCCTGCCGAACGGGCCGGCTTCGCGCTGCTCGCGATGTCTTGCCCCTCAACCAGACCCCGGAACGGGTCCGGGGAAAGTGGGGATACCATTCGCAACGCTGGTATAGATTGTCTCCGCTAAGAAGATAAAGGCACAAAAATTATGCGCTCGCTCGTATCTCATTTTCTCGAATTCTACGACAAAAGCGCCGCGCTGCCGGCGCAGTGACGTCAAGATAATCTTCTGCGGGTTGGTCGGTCTGCCAAATAAATCTATATTCGCGTTGAAGTTCGTACTTTGTGTGCTTGATTAGGTATCTTTCTTCGCCCCCGAGTTTTTCCCCAATTTTCATAATTTGATCTAACGAGTCAGTTTCGCTCGGGAAATCTGCATCCTTCAAGTCTCGATATAGGATCGGTGGATCGCGATAAACACACAGACCGGAAAAACCTCCAATCACCCCAGGAATCTGCCTTGCGATCTCGGCGGCAAATCCTATTGGATCAGAAATAACGAAAGCGCTATTCCTATCAAGTTCTTCCATTATCCCTTTGTGTGGTAAAAGGCCGCAACTCAGAACGAAAGAATTTCTGCCCTCCTTCAGCCAAACGCCAACGGACCGACTGCCCTTTTGGCTTATCGATAGTCCTTGCCCCTCCATATTGTCGCCGCGCGCTTCATGATCGTAAGTAGAAAATTTCGCAAAATTACTTAGTCGAAGACAGCCAGTTTCAAAAAACTCGTCAATCCATTGTTGGTTCTCGAATCTGTAAACCTCCGGCAACATAAACTTCCACTGAAAGCCGAAAGAGATTGAAGTCCAGGCAGGTGTATTTATCTGGGTACCGTTCATTTGGGTTCCCCCTCAATAAAACTGGTGTTTTGGGCCGCTACGCCGGTCCGCACGGGTGTATCGGCGCGAATCCGGCTCGCCCGTGAAGTTACCGCAAAGCTTGCATCTGATCCTGCAGTTCGTCCTACCTCTGGGGCCGATGTGGATGATCTGGACGGTCCCCCGGCCTTCGCGGCGCCTGTTCGCCTACACCCCCCAGCCCGGGCCGGTGAGCACTTCCAGTGCGGCGGCGACGGCGATGGGCTGGTCGAGGATGAGGTGGTGCTGGGCGTCGGGGATAGAGACCATGGTCGTTTCCTCACCGAAGGTCTCGCGCATGAAGGCCCAGATCTCGTCGGTGACCAGGAGGCTGTCCTGGCCGCGGAACAGGGCGACGCGCGTGTTCAGACGGTCGGCCAGCTGGGCGGGCGGCGGGCGGTCATAGTGCAGCTTGTCCCAGAGTTTCGGATCGAATTTCCACGTCCAGCCGGACGAACCGTCGGGCCGTGTCGCCTCTTTCAGGCTCTGGCGCGCGATATGGTCCAGCAGGAAAGCATTGGCACAGGGCTGTTCCGGCAGCAGGCGGAAGCGCTCCATGGCGGCCTGGAAACTGGGATAGACCGTGCCGCCGCGGCTGGGCGGCGAGGAGCGTCGTTGTTCGTCGGCAGGCCGGATCGGGCTGTCCAGCACGGCCACGCCGCGCAGCTTCTCGCCATGATCCGTGGCGGTTGCCAGCGAGACGAAGCCGCCGAAGGAATGGCCGACCAGGAAGGGCTTGCCCGCGTCAAAGGCGCCGCCGGTCTCGCCGGCGGCGATAACCTCGCGGGCATAGGTGTCCATCGAATAGCGCTCGCGATGATCGCTGTCGCCCATGCCGGTGAGATCGAGCGCCACGACGCGGCGCGTGTCGGCGAGGAAAGGCGCGATACTGTCCCACCAGTCCTTGTGGGCAACGCCGCCGTGCACGAGGATCAACCCGGGCATGCCGCGCTGGCCCCAGGCTTTCCAGCACACCGTCGCACCCTCGACCGTCACCGTTCCGGCTTCGGTCGGCTTGGCCAGGGCGTTGGCAAACCAGTCCGGGGCCGGTGGTTTTTCTCCAGCGAACTGGATCAGCGGTGCGGGCGGGCGCGGGGAGGCCGCGGTGTTCTTCTTGTTCATGACCTAGCGCTAGACCTCCGCTCCGGGAAGGTCAATCTCACGTGGAGACCCGCTGGAGAATGGCGGGAACGGCAAACACCGCCCAGGCATTGTTGGCGACATGGCCAAGAAACGGTGCGGTCACCCGGCCGGTCGCCATGCGGGCAATGCCCAGCGCGATGCCCAGAAGGAAGGTCGACGTCATCACCATCAGGCCCTGCGGCGTGTGCAGCAGGCCGAAGGCGAGGGCGGAAATCACGATGGCAAACACCGCCGGTACGCCGCGGGCGACCAGCATCGGCAGCATCCAGCCGCGGAACAGGATTTCCTCGGCCAGCGGCGCCCCGATCAGGGTCAAAAGGATGATCGACCAGAGCGCCGCATTCGAGTGGATGAAATTGTCGACATTGGAGACCTCGTCGCGGGTGGCACCGCCAGACAGGGTCAGGCTGGGGTCCAGCATGGCGAATTCGTGGAAGGCCAGGGTCAGATGGCCGGCGACGAAGATCATGAAGACCATGACGAGGAAAGTCGCCAGAAGATCCGACGCCCGCAGCGGCCAGAATGCAAACGTGCCGCGATGGGCGCCGTCGCGCTGCAGCCAGCGCCACATCACGGCGGCAAAGGCGAAATAGGCGAGCGCCATGGCGGCAAAGGCAACCGTGTCGAGCTGGAGCACCCCTTTCGGGCCACCGGCCAGGGCCCACAGGAAACCGCCGGCGAACTGGAAGGCAAAGGCGAGGGCAACCAGCACCAGCGGCCAGACCACCATGCCGGGCAGCGAGTGGATCAGCGCGAGACGGTGGTCTTCCGCACGCAGCTGCGCGAAAGCATCACCGGGCCCGAAAGGCCAGTGCACGGCATCCGCTGCAGGACGGCCTGCAGGCGTGTTGCTGTCCGGCGGCATTCTGCCTCCCTCGCATCCCCGCAATCGGACGGGGTCCCCGCCTTATGCTTAACCGGTCGTTGCCGCCTCTTAAACGTGAAATTTAGAAGACTGTCCCATAACGGTTCGCATCAACGCCCTGTCCAGAACGGACAGCGAGGCCAAAGGCCCGGCGATAACAAGGCGACCGAAAAGGCGTGGGTGAGATGGTGAAAACAGTTCTGATCGTGGACGACGATCCGACACAGCGCCGCCTTTTGCAGGCGGTGATCGAGAAGCAGGGCTACAAGGCCGAAACCGCCGAAAGCGGCGAGGCTGCCCTGGATCGTGTGGCGTCCCCGGGGATCGACGTCATGCTGCTGGACCTGATCATGCCCGGCATGGACGGGATGGAGACCCTGGAAGCCCTGCAGCGCAAGCAGATCGACCTGCCGGTCATCGTGCTGACGGCATCCGGCGGCATCGAGACGGTGGTTGCGGCCATGCGGGCCGGGGCATCCGATTTCTTCGTCAAGCCGGCCAGCCCGGAACGCATCGCGGTGTCGATCCGCAATGCCCTGAAGGTGCAGAACCTGTCGGGCGAAGTGCAGCGTCTGTCGCGCAAGGCGACGAACAAGCTGGGCTTTGCCGACATGATTGCCGGCGCGCCGGCGATGAAACAGGTGGTGCGTCTGGGCGAGCGCGCGGCGCAATCCGATATTCCGATCCTGATCACCGGGGAAAGCGGCGTCGGCAAGGAACTCGTCGCCGGGTCCATCATGGCGGCGTCCAAGCGCGCCAACGGCCCCTTCGTGGCAGTGAACTGCGGCGCGATCCCGGAAAACCTGGTGGAATCCACCCTGTTCGGTCACGAAAAGGGTGCCTTCACCGGCGCTGTCGGCAAGCATATGGGCAAGTTCCAGGAAGCCGATGGCGGCACGCTCTTCCTTGACGAGATCGGCGAGCTGCCGCTGGACATGCAGGTCAAGCTGCTGCGCGCCCTGCAGGAAGGCGAGGTCGACCCGGTCGGCTCCAAGCGTCCGGTCAAGGTGAATGTGCGGATCGTCTCCGCCACCAATCGCGACCTGGCCGAACAGGTGGCTGCGGGCAATTTCCGCGAGGACCTGTTCTACCGTCTCAACGTCTTCCCGATCGAAGTGCCCTCGCTGAAGGCCCGCAAGGAAGACATTCCCGCGCTGGTGCGCCATTTTATCGGCCGCTTCAACGCCCAGGAAAACAAGTCGATCATCGACGCCGCGCCGGAAACGCATGCGCTGCTGGCCGCCTATGACTGGCCGGGCAATGTGCGTCAGCTGGAAAACGCGGTGTTCCGCGCCGTCGTCCTGTCGGATGGCGACATGCTCAAGCCCGAGGACTTCCCGCAGATCTCCGGTCTGACGCCCGATTTCGAGGCCGATGCGCCGGCCGCGACGGCCGAGACGCTGGCCGGCGATATCGTGCAGATGGCGGCCAATGCGCCGGATCTGGGCCCGGTCGAGATCATGGACGAGGGCGGTCATCTGCGTTCGCTCGAGGAGATCGAGCGTGACCTGATCGAGTTTGCCATCGAGACCTATGCCGGCCGGATGAGCGAAGTCGCCCGCCGTCTCGGTGTCGGCCGCTCGACGCTCTACCGCAAGGTCCGCGAATACGATCTCGATGTCGACGGGGTCCGCGCCGCGGGCTGATCCGGACATCCAGAACTCGCCTGCCAACGGGACTTCTACGGGCAGGCCGGGTGGGGGCACAAGCGCCGGGTCGGAAGGATTTCACCTTCCGGCCCGGTTTCTTCTTGGGGGTCTGGGGGAACGCTAGAACAGGACCGGGCCGGACAGGGCTGCCCGGCCCGGCCTGTCGTCTGCGGGACGGAATCAGGCGCTGGCGAGCGCGTCGCCGGGATGACGGTCGCACCAGCTGAAATAGACGGGGATAAGCGCCGACTCGCGGCTGAAGCGGACTTTCAGCTGCCGCGCCAGCCGGGTCAGCGAGGCGTTGAGCCGGGCGAATTCCCGGCTGCCGGTTTCCAGTCCCAGCTCGATATGGGCCCGCAGGACCTCGATCCGGGTTGTCAGCCCGTTCAGCTGACCGTCGAGGTGGGAGACATAGTCCCGGGTCAGCGGATCGGATGCGAGCGGCCGATAGAGATGCTCGGTGCGGCTTTCCACCGTCGTGTCCAGCGAGGTCATGGCCCGGCGGAAGGCGTCGCGTCCGGCCTTGGTGCCGAGACCGGCAGTTTCCGCCTCGTCAAGGGCGTCGAAAAGGGCAGCTTCGAGCTGGCCGAGAAGGGCGATGTTGTCGGGCATGGGCGATACCGTGTTCTTGATCGCCACACGATACCCGCGCGCCCGCGCCGGCGCGCCCGGAAACCGGTATCAGATTTAACGGGAGGCTAAGACGCCGCGACGTCGACGCGCTATGTCTCCGGGTCCCCGGACGGGTCGACAATCCGGAACCGGGCACGGCGGGTTTCCGGCGTTTCCACCGGATCCGGCGAAATGTCACCGCGCGACGCACCTGTGTCACCGCTATCGGGCTCCAGATCATCATGAATGTCACGGCTACGGGGCGCAAAAGAGACAGTCTTGCGCCGGAAACCGCTGCCCCGTGACATCGGCTTGCGCGCCTTGCCCTTCGCCTTCTTCTCGATCTCGCGAAGCTTCAGCGCCTGGCGGGCCGACAGCGCGTCCTCGGTATTGCCCTTGTCCGGATCGTTGAAGGCCGAGCCATAGGTCTCCAGCCTTTCCTCGAGCGATCCGAGGAATTCGCCTTCCCATTCGGACAGCTCGCGATCGGGCGTTCCCGCCTCTTCCGCGGCCTTGCGGGCACGGTCGAGGCGGCGCAGGGCGCGCTTGGTTTTCTTCTCGTCGATCTTGCGAGACATCGGGCCTCCTTTGCGGGGAGGCGGTCAGTTTAGCCTTCCACGGCACCCAGATACAATTCCAGAAGCGCGTCGGCTTCCTGGCGCTCGCGGCGGTCGATCTTGCGCAGCGACACGACCTTGCGGAGGATCTTGGTGTCGAAACCCATCGACTTGGCTTCGGCATAGACCTCTTTCATGTCGGCCATGACATTGGCCTTGTCTTCCTCGAGGCGCTCGATCCGGGCGACGAAGGCCTTGATCTGCTCGCGCGCGGCGCCGCCAATGGCGTCGGACTGGTCGATGGGGCCGGAGTCTTCAAGCACGTTGTCGGTGAAAGCCATGTCGCAAACCTCTTCTGGGGACGGGCGGGGAGACTAAATCCGCGAGCGGGCAGCCTCAAGCCGCTCCGCCAGCCGAGTGCACGCTTTCGCGCAGTTGCCGGCGTACATCGTGGACGGCCTGCAGCACGGCCTGCGGGTGATGGTGGTGCAGATTGTGGCCGGCACCCGATACCCAGCGCATCTCGCCGCGCGGCATGCGCGCCGCGACCTGGCCGCCATGCCGGTGCGACCAGACCACGGTATCGGCCTTGCCAGCGAGTATCACGGCTGGCGTGTCGACGGCGCTGTAGGCGGTCTCCTGGTCTTCCAGGTGCGAATTGACCATCGCCATATCCCGCGCATTGGCCTTCCAGACCGGCGGGCGAAGCAGGAGCAGAAGCGCCGACCGGTCGAGATAGGCATCCGGCACCGGTTCCGGGTGGAAGGCCGAGATGGCCCCCGACGCTGCCTGGCCGCGGCCGGCGAGCGGGACGGCGATGCGGGACAGGAACGGGCCGATCACCGGCCAGAAACTGGCGGAATTGAACCAGGCGGCGGTACCGATCCAGGCCGACAGCGCTGGGGCCAGCAGGACCAGCCCGTCCACGCGGGCCGGATGGTCGATCGCCATGCGCATCGCAATGGCCCCGCCCCAGGAATGCCCGATCACTGTGGCGGCGGGAATGTCGAGATGGTCCAGAAAGGCCGCGATCAGTTCGGCCTCGCGACGGGGCGACCAGCTTCCGCCGGGACGCTGGGACCAGCCCAGACCGGGCCGGTCGAGCCAGATTACATGCTCGCCGTCAAAGGCCTCGGCCAGGGCCATGTGCGGCTCTTCCAGATTGGAGGCCGCACCGTGCAGGACCAGGATGGCCGGACGCGCCGGATCGCCGCTTTGGCGATAGTGGAGCCGGGTTCCCGAAATGTCGGCGAAACGGCCGCCGGGCGGGTGTGCCTGTTCGATGCGGCGGATCGTGTGGCGGGCCAGAAGTGCGGCCAGACCGGCAAGCACACAGGCACCGGCCAGTATGGTCAGCCAGAGGGGCATGCCCTCAGAGGGACCGGCCGGCGAGTGCGTCGGCGAGACGATCGCGGGCCTGCCGGGCGTCCTCATGGGCCGGATAGATCGCCAGCGCTGCATCATAGGCTTCCAGCGCGGCCTGGGTTTCCTCGGCCCGCTCCAGCACCCGGCCGAGCGTCAGATAGGCGTCATAGCGGCGCGGCTCCAGCGTCAGCGCTGTGTTCAGTGTTTCCAGGGCATAGGCCCAGTCCTCGACACGGGCCGCCATCCGGCCGGCGGCCAGCCAGCCTTCGGCGAAGTCCGGATCCAGCCGTGTGACGTGGTCGTACATGCGGATGGCGATATCGACATCGCCCGCCGCTTCCGCTGCGCCGCCGCGATCCATCAGCAGGGAGATCGTGTCACTCCCGGAATGCGCCCACAGCGCGCGGATTTCATCGACGAGCGGTGCAGCCTCACGCGGCGTCTGCGCCTGCGCCAGCGCATCCAGTCGCTGTTCCAGCCGGGCTTCCGGTGTGCGGAATTCCGTGCGCGGTGCGACTTCGACATCGGCCGGCGGCGTCTCCTGCAGGGTCAGGCCTGCGAGCAGGACGAATGCTGAAAGGCTCATCATGGCGCAGAGGATAGCCTTTGCCCCGGCTGCGTCCAGCACCCGCAAACAGATTGTGGAGAGGATTTAAGACGAGACCCGGCTGCCATGCTGCATGGGGTGCGGCAACGTCGCGACATTGAACCAGAAGGCCCCGATCGACTGGACGATCGCCTCATAGCCATCCACTTCGAAAGGCTTGGTCATATAGGCGTTGGCGTGGAGCGCGTAGCAAATGTCCACATCATCGGGCGAGGACGAGGTCGTCAGGATCAGGACCGGCACCTGGGCGAGATCGGCGTCGCCCTTGACGGTTCGCAGCACGTCCCGGCCGTCCAGCTTGGGCAGGTTGAGGTCCAGGAGGACGAGATCGGGCACGGGTTGTCCGGCAAATTCCCCTTCGCCACGCAGGCGCTGCAGGGCAGCCTCGCCATTGCGTACGACTTCCATCTCGTAGGGGAAGCTGGCCTGCTCGAACGCATCGAGGACCAGAAATTCGTCACCGGCATTGTCCTCGACGAGCAGGATGTGCGGTCTTTTCGAGGCGGACTTGTCAGCGTTGGTCATGTGTCGGTTCGATGGCTTTCGGCAGGGTGAACAGGAACAGGCTTCCACCGGACGGGCTTTCTTCCACCCATAGCACACCTCCATGACTCTCAATAATTTTTCGGCAAATCGCCAGTCCCATTCCGGTACCGGAATACTCGTCCTTGGCGTGCAGGCGCTTGAAGGGGTGGAAAATCTGTTCGCGGTATTGCGGCGCAATACCGATGCCGTTGTCGGCGACACTGATCCGCCAGACATCGTCTTCCTCGTGCGCATCGACGCTGACGTGAACAGCATTGCCGGAGCGGTGATACTTGATGGCATTGCCGATCAGGTTCTGCATCAGCTGGGTCAGCTGGGCCCGGCTGCCGCGAATTGAGGGCAGGCCGGAAATTTCGATCCGGGCCTGTGTCTTGTCGATTGCGGTCTGCAGGTTCCGGATTGCGTCCTCGGCAATGTCGCCCAGTGGAACATCGACTTCGCGCGGTTCGGAGTCATAGTTCAGCCGGCCATAGGCCAGCAGGTCGGCGATGAGGGCCTGCATGCGCTCTGCCGCCTTGATTGAGTGCTGGATATAGCTGCGCCCGGCATCGTCCAGAGCGCTGTCATAGCGGCGCGCCAGGAGGGCATTGAAATTGGAGATCAGGCGCAGTGGCTCCTGCAGGTCGTGGCTGGCGGCGAAAGCGAACCGTTCCAGTTCCTCATTGGCCCTCGACAGCTCGGCAATGAAGCGTTCGCGCTCGGCCTGGGCCTGCTGGCGGTCGGTGATGTCGCGGAACACGGTGACGACACCCAGCAGACGGCCCTGCGCATCCAGCATGGGTTCGCTGGAAAACTCGGCCGTGAAGCTGGACCCGTCGCGCCGGCGAAAGGGCTCGACGCCGTTGCGGACCGGCTCCTGGCGTGTCGACGAGACCATCGGGCAGTCCGCGCGACTGTGCGGCCGACCCCGGGAATCGACGGGATGGATAATGTCGTGGATGAGTGTGCCTGTCAGTTCTTCCGGTGCATATCCCAAAAGGCGGGCGGCGGCGGGATTGACGATGGTGGCCACACCGTCCGCGCCGATCCCGAGGATACCGTCAGCGGCGTTTTCGAGGATCAGGGACAGATTGCGCGAAAGGCTCTCCGCTTCGGCTGTCTTGCGGACGACAAGACGCTGGACAAGGTCGGCCCGGGCGGTGCTGAGCAGGGTGAGCGCGTTCAGCACTGTGATGAAGGCCAGTCCGGTGATCAGCGTGGCCCAGGACAGGAGGTCCTGGTTGCGAGCGATAAATCCGGGTGTCGCTGTATAGATGAATTCCAGCGACAGATCGCCGATGTCGAGCTGATGGACGACACTGAGCGGAGACATCGCAGCCGGCGCGCCGAGCAGGGTGTGAGCATCGCCGGACGAGAGGTCATTGATCGCCAGCCGGTAGTCTGCTTCGTGCCGGGACATTGCATTCGCGACGAGCGCGGAGAGCGTGATCCGGCCGAGCGCCACGCCGGTTAACTGCTGGAGCCTTTCCTCGCGGCTGGCCGGAGGCCGCCGCCCCGCATAAGCCGGAGCGGCAAGGAGGAGGGAGTGGCGATGGGACTCTGCTTCTCGCGTCTGCATCGGGGCGCCATGCTCGAAACGGCGGACGACCACGGGCGCACCATCGAGAATGACATCGAGTATGCCGGGCATGTCGACGCCGGTCATGCTGGTCGCGACACCATCGCCGCTTTGTGCCAGCGGGAAGACCTGGACCTGCCGGCTCGTGTCTGGGGCAAAGGCCTGGTGCTCCATCTCTGCCGCATCGCCGGGATCCGAGAGGCGGGGCGCCCATCTTACGTCTTCAGCCTGGACATTGCCGGAAAACGCGATGGATACGAAGACATCGAACTCGTCTTCGGTCACGGTTTCCGACGCGGCGAACAGTCCGCCCAGCTGGGTCAGGCGATGGCGCAGGCGGTCAAGGTTCTCGGTGATCGCTTGCTGGTCTCTCGCGACCAAGCCGGCAAAGGCCTCGTGCCGGTCGTTCACACCATCGGCCCGGCTGAAAAAAAATACCGTCAAGGCGATGGCCAGAAGGATTGCTGCCGGTGCCGCGACGGCCAGCTTCCGGCGGCGGCTGATCTGTTCCGGGTCTGTTACAAGCAGGGCCAGCGGTGTCACGAGGACAATTCCGGTGGCGCTCGACAGCCAGGACTTCAGATAGACGGGGGCGTTGCTGAAAGCGGGCTCCAGGCCTGCCAGGCCGACCCCGACCGGAAAGGCCACGGCCATCGGGATCGCCGCGAGCGGTCCGGCCACCGCAGTAACCAGCAGGATCTCGCGGCCGGTTTCCAGCGTCCATTTCCGGTCCGGGCTGATACGGCGCAGCACACGCAGTCCGACTTCGCCCTGAAGGGTCGAGCCGATTGCCGCGCACATAGCGAAGACTGCAGCTTCCCCCGGCGTCGTATGAAAATGGCGCAGGGCCAGATCGGCCGCCACGATCAGCGTGGCCAGGCCGACCGGGACGAGCATGCGCCGGCCCCACATCGCGGTTGCAGCCACAGCGATACCGGCGGCGGGCCAGACCGGCACAAAGAAGCCCGGCGGTACCGAGAGAAGAAGTGCCAGCTCGCCGAGCACCAGGCAGGCCAAGCCGACGCCGGCAGCTTTCATGTTTTCTTTCATGCCGGGATCGGCCTCCCCGTCCACTCAGGAATTAGGCCGTCGATTCGCCGATTCCACAATCCCGTGCACGTTGAGCGGGAGTTGTGGCGCCAGATGCGCCCGGACAAATGAAACAGGCCGCGGCGGGGGCCGCGGCCTGTCGGGCAAGACGCTCTGCAGTCGGGTCAGGCTGCCGACGAGATGTCCGTCAGGGCCATGACCTTGCGCAGCTGATCTTCCGTATCGCCCAGCTGGTGGTCGATCATGATCAGTCGCTTGGCATAGTGCGAGCCGGCATATTCCCAGGTCATGCCGATGCCACCATGCATCTGCACGGCCTCTTCGGCGACCAGCTTGCCGGCTCGGCCGATCAGGTTCTTCGCCTTGGCCACGGCCAGGGCGCGTTCGTCCGTCTCGAACTTGCCGCCGGCATGGATGACGATGGAGCGGGCCTGTTCGATCTCGATGGAGAAATCGACCAGGCGATGCTGCAGCGCCTGGAAGAGCGCGATCGGGCGGCCAAATTGCTGACGCTGCATGAGATAGTCGCGCGTCATCTCCTTGAGCACGTCCATCGCGCCCACCGCTTCGGCGCACAGAGCCAGGCGGCCGGCGTCGAGCGCGGCTTCGATGGCGTCCGTGGCGTCTTCGGCAACGCATTCGGCCGGGGTGCCGTCGAGCACGACTTCTGCCGCCCCGCCGCCGTCGATCATCGGATAGGCCAGGACCTCGGCGTCGGACGCCTTGACCTCGTAGAGCCCCAGCTTGGCACCGGACTTCGCCGCGACCAGGATCCAGTCGGCGGCCTGGCCGCCATAGACCACGGTCTTGCGGCCGGTCAGCTTGCCGCCCTCGAACGTGGCGGAAATTTCGCCCAGATCGCCAAAGCTGTCGCTTTCGTCAAAAGCGAAAGCCGCGCGCTCCGAGCCCGCGATAATGGCCTCGATCCGTTCGGACTTGTCGAAGGCGGCGTAGAGCCGAAGCGCCATCAGATTGGCCAGGAGCGGTTCCGGGCAGATCTTGCGGCCCAGTTCCTCGAACACGGTCGTGATGTCGAAGCCGGCGCCGCCGAAGCCGCCATCTTCCTCGGAGACCAGCGCCCCCATGATGCCCAGCTCGGCAAGCCCGGCCCAGCCTTCGGGGTCGTGGAAAGCGCCGTCATAGGCGACCTTGTTGCGGTGCTCGATCGGATAGGTGTCGGAGAGGAAGCGGCGCAGGCTGTCCGCGATCATCCGGCGGTCGTCTGTCGGTGTGAAATCCATGGATCAGGCTCCGAACGTCTCTTTGGCGATAATGTTGCGCTGGATCTCGTTCGATCCGCCAAAGATCGAAAGCTTGCGATTGTTGAAGTAGTTGGCAGCGTTCGCGGCCGCTTCAGGCGGCGCGATGCCGTAATTACCGATCACGTCTTCGGACGGGAAGGGCGAGGCGGCCGGACCCAGTGCACGGCGAGCGAGATCGTTGATCTCCTGACGGATCACCGTGCCCTTGATCTTCAGCATCGAGGACACCGAGCCCTGGGCGTCCGACGTGCCGAACAGCATGCGCAGATTGGTCATGCGCATGGCTTCCAGATCGATTTCGACCTCGGCGACCCTGGCCGCGAACAGCGGATCGGCGGCCAGCGGTTTTCCGTAGCGCTTTACCTTGCGGCCCAGCGCCTTGAGCTGGTTCAGTGCCTCGGTCGACGCGCCGACACCGGCGATATTGGTGCGCTCGTGGCCCAGGAGGTATTTCGCGATCGTCCAGCCCTGGTTCTCCTCGCCGACGCGATTGGAGACCGGTACGCGGACATCGGTGAAGAAAACCTCGTTCACCTCATAACCGCCCTCGATCAGCTTGATCGGGCGCATCTCGATGCCGGGCGTCTTCAGGTCCACCAGCACGAAGGAGATGCCCTGCTGCGGTTTGCCTTCTGTCGAGGTGCGCACGAGGCAGAATATCTTGTCTGCGAACTGGCCCAGCGTGGTCCAGGTCTTCTGGCCGTTGATGATATAGTCGTCGCCATCGCGCACGGCGCGTGTCTTCAGGCTGGCCAGGTCGGAACCGGCGCCGGGCTCGGAATAGCCCTGGCACCACCAGTCCTCGCCGGACAGGATGCGCGGCAGGATCGTCTTCTTCTGCTCCTCGGTGCCAAACTTGATCAGCACCGGGCCCAGCATGCCCAGGCCGAAGGGAACGATGCGCGGCGCGTTCGCGAAGGCGCATTCTTCCTCGAAGATGTGGCGCTGCACGGCATTCCAGCCGGGGCCGCCATATTCTTCCGGCCAGGTCGCCGCCAGCCAGCTGCGGGTCTGCAGCAGAGCGTGCCAGCTCTCGATATCCTGCTTGTTCAGTTCGCGACCATTGCGAACCTTGGTGGCCAGGTCCTCGGACAGATTGTCCTTGAGGAAGGTGCGCACTTCCTCGCGGAAGGCCTCCTCCTCCGGGGTGAAATTCAGGTTCATGCTTGTCTCCTCGCGCCCTTGTCGACCGCTTTTCACGACGAAAGCAGCGGCCCGGTCTTGTGCCTGGCTCGCTTCTTTCGATGACTGGGTACGTATTAAAGGCGAAAGGATGCGCAGTGAATAGTGCGCAGATGCAGCATTTGGTGCGGCGGTGCGGCGCAGGTCTGGCCGGTCAGAGCAGTCCGCGGCCTGTCAGGGCGGTTTTCAGCGGGCCTTCACCCCGGAACACCTCGGCATCAAAACCGAAATCGCGCGCCGCGGTGACATTGTCCTCTCGATCGTCGAAGAAGACGACCTCCTCCGGCGCGAAGGGCAGACGCATGGCCGTGATCTCGTAGATCCGGCGGTCCGGCTTGATGACGCCCTCATGAGCCGAGACGATGACGTCCTTCATGTGCGCCATCTGCGGGTAGAGCGTGTTGACCGGTTCCACCCATTCTGCCGGGAGGTTGGTGAGCGCGTATTGCGGCACTCCCCGTTCGGCGAGCGTGTCCATGACGATATCGGTTCCCGGAACACTACCGTCGAGCATGCCGTCAATGCCGGTCTCCCAGGCACGGATTGCGTCTTCATAGTGGGGGTATTTCGCGATCAGGTGCTCGCGATTCTCGGCCATGGGTACGCCGCGATCGTGCGCCGCATGCCAGTCCATCGTGCAGACTTCGCCCAGGAAGTGGTCGACTTCCTGGGAGGTGCGGAAGAGCTTTTCGTAGAAGCGGCGCGGGGACCAGTCGAGAAGGACATTGCCCAGATCCCACAGGACGGCTTTGGTCGTCATGCTGGTGCCTCTAAAACGCAAAACCCGCGCACCGGGGTGCACGGGCTATGCGACAAGTCGATTTGGGCGCGCTGGAACCTGCGAGCAGGTCCGGCAGCAGCCGGCTAGCCGGCGCGAGCCTTGAAGCGCGGATCGGTCTTGTTGATGACGTAGATACGGCCACGGCGCTTCACGACCTGGCAATCGCGGTGGCGGTTCTTCAGCGATTTGATCGAGCTGCGGACTTTCATCGTTCGGCCTTCACGTTGGTAAGCGTGTTAAAAAGGAGCGCGGGAGATACGGGAGCCGAAGCGTCCTGTCAACATCGTCTGTGCGCTCGATCTGCGCCTGATGCGCGGCTCAGCGGAAGATCGGCGCGACCGGCGCCCCGCCATCGCGTTCCGGCTGACTGTTCATCATCGACACGATCAGTACGGGATCGTCCTTCGGTGGCGGCTGGCAGATGCCGAACGCGGCTTCCGGCATCGCCGTCGATATGTTCAGTCCGAAGCTGGCGGCCTCTTGCGGCAGGATCGGATAGTCGTGATTGCGCCCGCCGCCGATCAGGTCGTTGGTCAGGGCGCAGGTACCGTCCTGCTTGTGGGCGTCATTGACATAATCGCACGAGAAGCGCCGGGCCTCGTCGACGGCCTGCTGCGCCATCTTCGAGAGGATCAGCATCTCGTCGCTGACGCGGTCGGCCGACTTGTGTTCGGTCAGTGCGGCAAGGATCGGCGCAGGCATCCAGGCGTATTGCGGATCAATCGGGCCCAGCACGGCGCTGGTACCCATGACGATCTCGTCGCAAGCCAGGGCAATCATCGTGCCCGCGGACTTTGCACGATAGGGCACGAAAGCCGTCTTTCGTCCGGGATGGTGTTTCAGCGCATGCAGGATCTGCTGGGTCGCCGAGGCGATCCCGCCCGGCGTGTGCAGGATGATGTCGATCGGGGCATTGTCCGGCGCGTGGCGAATAAGGTCGATTGCCTCGATAGCCGTGTCGGTGTCGATATACTCGTCGACCTCGTGATGCACGATCGACAAGACAAGACTGCCCCGTGAGCGCGCGAAATCCTGCACCCGCTTGTCGATCATGGCTCTGTAGGCCTCATAGGGCGACAGGCCGTCATCGCCGCCATTGCCGGATGCGCTGCGCTGACTGGCGGGCAGAGGGGCCGGGCGAGGCGGTGTTTGCGTTGCGCGGGCGGTGGCTGCGGCCGGAGCGGGGCGGGGCGCGGCGGCCGAACCTCTGGGGGCAGACCGGCTCATCGTTCCGGAATGTTCGCGCGCGTCCCGGTCATCTTCCCGCTGGATAAGGCGATGGTTCTGCCAGGCCGCCAAGCTCGCCAGAAGGGCGCAGATCAACGCAATACCGGCCCAGCCGGTCACACCGAGTCCGGTAACAATTTCGAACATGAACTCCCCCGATCCCCTCGGCGTGATGCCGTTGATCATCGCCCCGATCCGTACATCTTAACCATTTTATTCCGGGTCGTACACGTGCGGAAAATCCGGGAGGCACGGAGAAATTCACAATTCCGGAAATAAAGAAAAAAATAATTCGAAATTTTTGAAGAAAAGAAAATGTATTTGATTCTATCGGCGGTTGTCTAATTTGCGATATTAACAAAAACATTCAAATAAAAGTCGCCTGTCTGTCATCAGGGGCTCCCATATGCGCCGGCATTCGCATTGCCAACGCAAAGGGGTTCAAGCATGGCAAGGTTCAAGATTTCCCGATTTGGTATCAGCCTTTTGGCCTGTACCGTCCTTACAGCACCGGCGCTTTCGCAAGATGCTTCCGCGGACGAAGATGTTGTCACGGTTTATGGACAGGCGCTGTCTATCCAGCGTGCGATCGAGACCAAGCGCGAGGCGGATGGCATTCTGGACGCCGTTGCCCAGGACGATATCGGTCGCTTGCCGGATCTGAATATCGCCCAGGCCGTGGTGCGTGTACCTGGCGTGGCGGTTCAGAACGATCAGGGTGAAGCGCGCTTCCCCATCATCCGCGGCCTCAACGGCACCTATAACCGCACGACGATTGACGGCGGGATCGTCGCTTCGCCCGAGCGAGGCGGGTCGGCGCGTGCCGTTCCGCTTGACCTGATCCCGGCGTCGCTGGTTGGCCGGATCGAGGTGCGCAAATCGGTAACGCCCGATCTCGATCACAACGCTATTGGTGGCACGATCAATCTTGTAACCCGCTCAGCCTTCGACAGCGAAGCGCCGTTCCTGACAGGTGGCCTGTTCCTGGGTGTGCACGAGAATTCCGGCAAGGGGACGACGCTGGATGAAGGTGACGAGGTTCAGCCGTGGCGGGGCAATTTCGCGGCGGGCACGACATTCGGTGCGAATGACCAGTTCGGTGTGATGCTGGGCGTGGACTACTCGATCCGCAATTTCGAGATCCCGCAGGTCGAGGTCGACGACGCCGACTACACCGAGTTCGACGCTGCCGGAAACAATGTCGGTCTGGGCAATGGCAACGGCATCGTCGTACCGACGAACAACCGGATCTTTTTCTACAATAATGTCCGTGAACGCCTCGGTCTTTCGGGCCAGTTCGAATGGCGCCCCGATGACACGCTGCATCTGGAAATCGGCGCTTCCTACAACGAGTACAATGACAGCGAGCGCCGTGACGAAGAGACCTACGAGCTGGGCACCAGCGGCGCCTCTTCGCAGCCATCCGTGATCCGCGAGCAGACGGCGACCTCCGGCATCACCGACACCGGTTACGGTTTCATCGGCATCGGCCGCTTCGTGCTCGATCGGGAAATCCTCTCCCTGCGTGGCGGGCTCGACTGGCAGCCGGCCGAGAACTGGTTGATCGAAGCCAATATCGTCTACACCGAGGCCGAGCTGAGCAATCCGGAAGTCACCGAAGGTTTCTCGACCGGCACCGGTTTCGGCGCCCGCTACGATACCTCGCAATTCTTCAACACGGTCACGCCGCTGGATCCCCAAGCCTATAACGACCTGACCAACTGGGCGCACACCAATCGCGGCACACTCGACCGCTTCGCCGAGGATGAGACGCAGGAATACCGCCTCGATGTGACATGGAGTGATGGCTGGGTGCCGGGCCTGACGCTCAAGGGGGGTATTCTCCATCGCGCCATCGAGAAGAGTGAAGGTTTCGACTTCGAACGCTTCGTCGCCGATTCCTCTGTCAACTACACGCTGGCCGATGTCGCGGACGCCGAACTGGCAGACGCCAGCTGGCAGGGTGGCTACCGGTTCGAGAACCGGATCGGCCTTGAGGCGTCGGACGCATTCTTCAACGCCAATCCGTTCAACTCGACCTTCACGACGTCGAGTGGCGCGTCCGCCAGCGAGGATGTGACGGCCGTCTACGCAATGGGCGATTACACGACCGGTCCTTGGCAGGTGATTGGCGGTGTACGTATCGAACAGACCGAGTGGGACGGTGCGCCGCTGGGCGGCGAAACCATCTCTGGCGACTATACCGACGTGCTGCCCTCGATCGTGGTGCGTTATGACGTCACCGAGAACGTCGTCCTTCGGGCTGCGGCCTCGCAAACCCTGGGGCGTCCGGACCTCAACCAGCTGACCCGTGGCGAGAGCATCAACCTGACCGACAACACGATATCCCGGTCCAACCCGGACCTCGATCCGCGCCGGTCCAACAATTTCGATCTGTCGGCCGAGTGGTACATTCCCCAGGGCATTCTTTCCGCGGGGCTGTTCTACAAGGACATCCAGGACGAGATTTTCGTGCGGACCACCCAGGGGCCGATCGTTGTCGACGGCGTGACCTATGACGCGCTGACCCAGCCGGAAAACGCCACGAGTGCGGAAATCCTCGGCTTCGAGGCGCAGTACCAGCAGACGCTGTCCTTCCTGCCCGAACCCTTCAATCATTTCGGTGTGGCAGCAAATGTCACTGTGCTGGACACCGAGTTCGAAGTGCCGACCGCTACCGGCACGCGGGTCACGGGCTACTTCCAGCAGCCGGACCTGACCTACAATCTGACCGGCTTCTATGCGACCGATGCGTTCGAGATCCGGGTGACCTACAATTTCACCGACATGTTTCTCGACAGCCTGAATGCCAATAATCCCAACCTGGACGAGTACTGGGAAGAGCGCTCGCAGGTCGACCTACAGGCGCGCTTCAATATCACCGATCGCTTCACGCTGATCGGCGAGGTGCAGAACCTGACCGACCAGGGGCGGCGCGAGCTGACCGGTCCCGGCGCGGCCTTCCTCCAGGAGGATGCCGAGTTCGGCCGCACCTTCTGGCTCGGCCTGACCGGCACGTTCAACTAGATCTCATGGAACACCCCCCGGCCGCTTCTGTGCGGCCGGGGTTTCTTTTCAGGGAGACGAATATGCGTCATCTCATCACTGCCGGGCTGGTTCTGGCACTCGCTGGTACGGCGGTCCAGGCTCAGCCGGACCTCCGCTCGATCCCGGTTTACGAACCGCCTGAACCCGTTGTCCTTCAGGCAGAGACCCTGAACAGCTTCCCTGCCGTGGAAGCCGGCCAGGGCGCTGCTGCCGATGCCGAGCACTTCTACGCCATCGTGAATTTCGCCATCGGCAAGTATGACCGCGAGACCGGCGAGCGCGTCGATGGCTGGATCGGTCCGCGGCGTGGCCTGATCGGGCATCTCAACAGCTGTCTCGTGGATGACGGCCAGCTTCTGTGCGCCAACTCCAATCATCCCGAAGTGCCTATGGCCAGTTCCGTCGAGATATTCGACACCGACACGATGCAACATGCCGGCACGCATCCGCTCGGCCTGATGGACGAGGGCTCGCTGACCTGGTTCGACCATTATGGCGAGGGCTGGATTGTCGGTTTTGCGCACTACAATGACGAGACGGGTGAGCCCTTCAAATCCAACGCCTATGGCGGCGTGCACCTCTTCGACAGCGAATGGCGGCGCACCGGCGGCTGGCGGCTTCCGCCGGCGCTGATCGAACGCATGGCGCCTCAGGCAGCGTCCGGCGGCGCGATCGGACCGGACGGCCTGCTCTATGTTTTCGGCCATCACGTGCCGGAGCTCTACGTGCTGGCCCGTCCGGCGATGGGGCCGACCCTGCTGCATGTCGCAACGATCGAGCTTGAGGCCGAAGGGCAGGCTTTCGCCTTCGACCCGGTGGATGACCGGGTGATCTGGGCGATCAGCCGGCCGAACCGTGAAGTGCGGGCAATTCGCCTGCCGGAGGTGGAGCTCACGGATCCCGACGCCCGGCGTTTCGGGCGCTAGAACTGCTGCGCGGCCGGGCAGTCCTGCTGCCTGGCCGTGCAATGCCAGCGACCGCGGCGGCGTCGTGCGGGATCAAGCTGTACGGGCCGATGGTTCAGTTCTAGCGGTCATGCGGTCAACACGACCGGAGCGCGGCATGACCCCCGAACTCATCCTCGCCTTCACGGGCATGCATATCGCCATGTCGCTGAGCCCGGGGCCGGCCGTGCTTCTGGTCTCCACCCAGGGCATGGCGCGCGGGTTCTGGGCCGGTGTGGCGACGGCGGTGGGCGTGCTCGCGGGCAATACGATCTACTTCGCGCTGTCGGTTTTCGGGCTCGGCGCGGTCCTCGTCAGCTCGGCGCTCCTGTTCGCGGTGATCAAGTGGGCAGGCGCGGCCTATCTTGTGTGGCTGGGGATCTCCACGCTGCGCAATGCCCGCAAGGTGGCGGCCCGGCCGCAGCCGGTAACGGTTTCGGAGCTGGCCGGGCCGACCTTCACCCAGAGGGTGGTCAAGCAGCTGGGCAATCCCAAATCGGTGCTGTTCTTCGGCGCGCTGCTGCCGCAATTCATCATTCCGGGGCAGACCGGCGGGGCCGACTATCTTCTGATGCTGGCCATCATGCACGGTACCGAACTGCCGATTCTTGCCGGTTATGCCGCGCTGGGGGCGACAGGCGGGGCCTTTGTGCGCGGACCGGTGGGTCTTGTCTGGCGCGAGCGCGTGTGCGGCGTGTGCCAGATCGCTGTCGGTGGCTTGCTGGCGGGCTTGCGGCGCACAGCGTGAGCGAAGCTTACCACATCGTCAGTTGTTCGCGCCGCAAAGCCTTCATAGTGTGCGCGCCATGACAGGGTTCGGGGTATGCTTCGGGGTCGCGGCAGCGGCCCTTTTCGCGGCTGGCGCCAGCGCGCAGTACGACGATTTCACCTATGATTACGACGTGGATGTCGAGCTCGTGCTCGCCGTCGACATCTCCTATTCCGTTGACGAGGAAGAGGCGCGCCGCCAGCGCGAGGGCTATGTGGCTGCCCTTGCCTCTGAGGATGTGATCCGCTCGATCCAGGGCGGGCCGCTGGGCCGGATCGCCGTGACCTATGTGGAATGGGCCGATAGCGGCTTCCAGCGCGCCGCGGCCGACTGGACCGTGATCGCCAGCGAGGAAGACGCGCTGGAGTTTGCCGCCCGCGTCGCCGCCGCCCCGCTCGAACGCGGCCACTACACCGCTATCGGTGCAGCGATCGCCGACAGCGTGCAGCGTATCGAGAGCAATCCGCACTCGGCACCCCGCCGCATCATCGATATCTCCGGCGACGGGCCGCAGAACCAGGGACTGCCGCTGGAACAGGCGCGGGCCCGCGCGGACGCGGCCGGCGTGGTGGTCAACGGGCTGCCGGTGATCTCCACCGGCAATGGGCGCTGGGTGCGGCCCGTCGAGATGAATCTCGACGGGTATTTCGAGGAAAACGTCATCACTGGTCCGGGCGCCTTCGTCCTGCCGGCCCGCACCGAAGCGGAGTTCCGCGAAGCAATCCTGCGCAAGCTGGTGATCGAGATCGCCGGCGCACTGCCGTCGCCGGAAGAACTCGGCCGCGATCCCGCCCGTCCTGCGACAGCATCGGAAACGGGTCTGGCGCCATGAGACTTGCCGTCCGGGCCGGCCTTTCGATCCTGGCCGTCCTTTGCCTGACCGGCGGCAATCTTGCCGCCACGCCTGACTGGTATACCCGCGAGATCCAGTACGCCGAGGATGGCCGCGAGATGGTCGACCTCGAGCTCGTACTGGCGGTCGACGTGTCGTCCTCGATCGACGAGGTCGAGGCACGGCGTCAGCGGGAAGGTCACGTCGCGGCGCTCGCCGACCCGGAAGTAATCTCCGCGATCCAGTCCGGCGGCTATGGCCGCATCGCGGTGATGTATCTGGAATGGGCCGATGCCGACTTCCAGCGCGTTGTGGCGCCCTGGACAGTGATCGAGACGGAAGACGATGCCCGGGCCTTCGCCGCGACACTGGCCACAGCCCCCTTCATTTCCGGCCGGCGTACCGCAATCGGCGGTGCGATCGACAATTCGGTCAGCCTGATCGCTGACAATCGCTATGACGGCGTGCGCCGGGTGATCGACCTGTCGGGCGACGGCCCCCAGAATGCCGGTCCGAGCTTGTCGGCCGCGCGCAGCCGGGCCGAGGCCGAGATGATCACCATTAACGGCCTGCCCATCGACAATGCCCGCCAGCATCCTTTCCGGCCGTCCGTGTCGATCAATGTGGCTGCCTATTTCGAAAACGAGGTGATCGCCGGACCCGGCGCCTTCATTTCGCCAACAAACGAACATCATGATTTCGTGGACGCACTGAAACGGAAGCTTATCATCGAGATCGCCAATCTCGATCCGCTGCGCTTCACGAGGAATGGATGATCCGTACGCTACTGGCCAGCCTGGCCCTTGTTACGTCTCTGTCTGCCGCCACACATGCCCAACCCGACGGCGAAAGTTTTGCCGACTGGCTCGCCGGATTCCGTGGCCGGCTGGAAGCGTCCGGCGCCACGCCGGAGACCGTCGCATCCATGCTGGACGGGCTGGAGCCGGACATGCGCATCATCGAGCGCGACCGCAGCCAGCCGGAATTCGTGCGGCCGCTCTGGTCCTATCTCGATATCGCGGCGTCCGACCTGCGTATCCGCAACGGCCGGGCGGCCTATGCCGAAAACCGTGAGACGGTTGATGCCATTGCTGCGCATTTCGAGGTGCGTCCGGAAATCCTGATCGCGATCTGGGGGCTGGAAAGCTCCTATGGCGAGATCCCCGGCAATAACGACATTGTCCGCTCGCTGGCGACGCTGGCCTGGGAAGGCCGTCGCCGCAACTGGGCCGAAGGCGAGCTGATTGCGGTCGGTCACATGATCGACAATGGATATGCCACGCGCGACCAGCTCACCGGTTCCTGGGCCGGCGCGATGGGCCAGATGCAGTTCATCCCGTCGACCTATCTGGAACGCGCCCACGACTGGGATGGCGATGGCCGTCGCAACATCTGGACGAATGAAGCCGATGCGCTGGCGTCTGCGGCCAATCTGCTCAGCCGGGCCGGCTGGCGGGCGGGCCAGCCTGCAGTGGTCGAGGTCGATGTGCCGGAAGGCTTTGATTTCGCCGCCTGGGACCCGGGGCAGTCGCGCCTAGTGTCGCAATGGGCGGTGCTTGGTATCGAGCCGGCCCGCGGCGAGTGGTCGGCCGATCTCCTGATGCAGGCCGCACGGCTGGATCTGCCGGCGGGCGGTTCGGGGCCGGGCTTCCTGACCTTCCCGAACTTCCGTGCGATCCTGCGCTATAACAACTCCACCAGCTATGCGATCGGCGTTGCCCATCTGGCGGACCGGATCGCCGGTGGCGAGCCTTTCGAAGGGCCGTGGCCGGAAAACAATCCGCCGATCACACGCAGCCAGACGCGCGAACTTCAGGCCGCGCTCAACGCGCTGGGTTTCGATAGCGGCACGCCGGACGGGCTTGCCGGGCCGAATACACGTGCGGCGCTGCGCGCTTTCCAGCGCTCCAACGGCCATCTCGCCGACGGCTATGTCGGCCAGGCGATGTATGACGCGGTGATCTCCGCAGCGGCGGCCCGATAGTCCACGTGCTCTGAGGCGATGTCACCGGTGTCCTGGCTTGCTCAGGGCTCCGGCTTGACCTCGACGATATTCGCGACACGCTTGATGCCGGGATGGAACCAGGCGAGCGCCAGCGTGATCGCTGCCAGCACGAAGGCGACATAATAGGGCACGAGGTGGCCCAGCTGGTTGTACATGAACAGGCCGCCGACCGGACCGAGGATGAAGCCCAGACCGGCAGTGGCGGTGGTCAGGCCCGCGACCCGGCCCTGTTCCTCAGGCTCCACGGCGATCGAGGCCCCGCCGACAAAGCCCGAGCGGGCCAGTCCGAACGCGAATGAAATCAGGATGTAGGCCGTGACAATGCCGGCATAGTTGGGCGCCACGATCATCAGGGCGAACCCCGCCATGGTGATCCCTGCGCCCAGCGACATCAGGATGCGCGGACTGGCGTGCAGGGCCGGAATTACCACCAGCTGGGCGACGATCAGTGCGCCCGCACCCGCAGCCAGCGCGATGGACGACATCTGCAGGCCGGCAGCCTCATCGAGCTGCAGCGAGTCCATCACGAAAAAGGCTAGTGTGGACAGGCTGAGTGACTGCACGACCCAAGCGACACAGCCATAGGCCACGAAGGGAAAAATCCGCGGATCGGCGCCGAAGGCGAATTGTGCAAAGGGATTGATCGGCCGGTTCTGCAGTTTGGGCGGGGACTGTTCGGGCAGCCGGTACCACACTGCGAAGGCACCCGAGGCCACCATCGCCGAAATGATCACCATGAAGATCGGCACGCCCACCAGTTCGACCAGGGTCGCTGCGAGGGTGGGACCGATCACCGCACCCAGGCCGAATGCGGCTGTCAGCCCGGCCAGCGCTTCTGTCCGCTCGCCCGGGCTGGTCCGGTCGGCGACATAGGCCTGTGCCGATGGATTTGTTGCCGAGCCGAGCCCGCCGAACAGGGTGCGGGCCAGCGCCATGGCGAAGATTGCGCCCAATGGCGGGATCCAGCCGCTTTCCCCGGCCCAGGCTGCGGCCGCAAAGATCAGGGTCGAACAGGCAAAGGCACACAGGCCGAACACGATGAAGGGTTTGCGTCCCCGGCGGTCCGACAGGGCGCCCCACACCGGTGTCATGGTCATGAACAGCACCGCCGAAACCGTATAGATCGCGCCGACCCAGTATTCCGGCACGGCCAGTCCGCGCGCCAGCGGCGGCAGGATCGCGAACAGCATATTGTTGCCGATGCCGGTTGCCATCAGGCACAGGAAAAGCAGGCGGAAGGCCTGGCGCCTTTCGGCGGGACTGGTGGGTGTGGACGCAGTCTGGGGCGGGATCATGGTGCTGATCTAGACCGCGGATTCCCGACCGTCCAATGAGTTTTTAAAGGGCGGGTATGCCTGAATGACCGGTCACCGAGCCGACTGCGCTGCAGCCCATCCGTAAACGCCCGCATAACGCGCGTTCAACCGGACATTAAGCTTGTCCCGTCATAGTGCCGGTCAAACGGGTCGAGAAACGGCCTTCCAGAGCGGTGGACGGTACAAAATGTTCCAGATTATCGGCATCATTGTCGTGTTCGTCATGGTGTTCGGCGGCTTCTCGCTGGCCGGCGGCCATTTCGACGTCATCCTCAAAGCCATGCCCTTCGAGCTGATGATGATCGGCGGCGCTGCAGTCGGCGCCTTCCTGATCGGCAACAAGCCGAAAACGGTGATGAAGACCCTCGGCGACTTCGCCAAGATCTTCACCGGCCCCAAATGGAAGGGGCAGGACTATACCGATCTGCTTTCATTGTTGTTCTTGCTAACAAAAACAATGAAGACAAAAGGGGTTATCGCGCTCGAAAGCCATATCGAGAACCCCAAGGACAGCGCGATCTTCACGCGCTACCCCCGGATCATGAAGGATCATTTCGCCGTCGACTTCATCTGCGACACGCTGCGCATGATGACGATGAACCTGGAGGACCCGCACCAGGTCGAGGACGCGATGGAAAAGCAGCTGGAAAAGCACCATCACGAAGCTGCCGACCCCGCCCACGCCATGCAGACCATGGCGGACGGCCTGCCAGCCCTGGGTATCGTGGCTGCCGTGCTGGGTGTGATCAAGACGATGGGCGCGATCGAGAGCCCGCCGGCCATTCTGGGGGGCTATATCGGTGGCGCCCTTGTCGGCACCTTCCTCGGTGTGTTCGTCGCCTACGGTTTTGTCGGCCCCTTCGCGGCTTACATGCAGGCCGTCTATGACGAAGAACACAGCTTCTACAAGATCATCCAGGATGTGCTCGTGGCGCACCTGCACGGGAATGCGGCCCAGATCTCGGTCGAGATCGGCCGTGGCGGCGTCCCTTCCAAGATGCAGCCCAGCTTCGCCGAGCTGGAAGCGGCCCTGGACCAGATACCCTCCGAAGTCGGCTGATCGATAAGGCCGCACGAGGACAACTGGCGCGGAACCAACCGGTTCCGCGCCATTTCATTTTGGGGGGATGGCGTTTGCGCCAATCGGCGCTAGAAGGGCGCCATGAAAATCAAGGACGCCGATATTCTCATCGTGCCCGGTGCGGGCAATCCGTCTCCCTTCCACTGGCTGACGCGCTGGCAGGACAATATGTCCACGGCGCGGCGCGTGGATCAGGATGACTGGAACCAGCCGCAGCGCGAGACCTGGGTCAACCGGCTGGTCGATGCGGTCGGCGAGGCGGAAAAGCCCGTCATTCTCGTCGCGCATGCGCTGGGGGTGCTCACGGTGGCCCATGCGGCCCCGGCGCTCACTGGCAAGATCGCGGGAGCCTTTCTGGTCGGTGCATCGGACTGGGAGCGTCCCGAGCTGAAGACGACCTATGGCGATCACGGTTTCGATCCGGTGCCGCGCCAACCGCTCGGCTTTGCCGGCCTGCTGCTGGCCAGCTCCAATGATCCCACCTGCAATATCACCAAGGCGGAAGCCTGGGCGCGCGACTGGGGCATTCATTTCGGCAATGCCGGCGAGGCCGGGCATTTCGAGCCGGAAAGCGGGCATGGCCCCTGGCCGGAAGGCCTGATGGCCTTCGCCCGCTTCACCCAGACGCTCTAGGCCGGTCATGAGAGGGGAGAGCCTGGTTTGCGAACCGGCCCGGCTCGACTGGAGCGAGCCGTCCGGCCCGCGTGCGGCCGACTATGGCGATGTCTATTTTTCCGCCGAGGACGGTCTGGAAGAGACGCGGGCGGTCTTCCTTGCCGGCTGCGCGCTGCCCGAGGCCTGGCAGGGGCGGCGGCACTTTGTTGTCGGCGAGCTGGGTTTTGGTACCGGGCTGAATGCGCTGGCGCTCTGGCAGCTCTGGCGCGAGACCCGCCCGGCTGGCGCCTGGCTGGATTTCATCTCGGTCGAGAAGCATCCGCTGAGCCGCGACGAAGCCGTTCGCGCCTTTGCAGCCTGGCCGGATCTCGAACCGCTTGCAACGCGCCTGCTGGCACAATGGCCCTCGCGGCAGAAGGGTGTCCATCGTCTGGTGTTTCCCGAGGACGGGTTCGCGATCACCGTCGTTCACGACGCGGTCGAGGCTGCACTGGCCGATATGGATTTCCGCGCCGACGCCTGGTTCCTCGACGGGTTTGCGCCGGCGAAGAATGACGCCATGTGGTCCCAGGATGTGCTCGACCAGGTTGGCCGTTTGTCGGCGCCGGGCGCGCGGGTCGGCACGTTCACTGTGGCCGGTCATGTCCGACGAGGCCTGCAGGCCGCCGGTTTCAAAGTTGCCAAACACCCCGGCTTCGGACGCAAGCGCGAGCGGCTGGAGGCGGTGTTTCCCGGAACACCCGCCGCAACAAGGCCGCCGCCGCAGAAGGTTGCGATCATCGGTGCGGGAATTGCCGGGGCCAGTCTGGCCCGTGCCTTTGCGGGGCGGGGGAGCGAGGTTGTCGTGTTTGACGCAGCCGGGCCGGCGGGCGGTGCCTCCGGTGCACTGGCCGGTCTTCTGACGCCGCGCCTGGAGCGCGCCGACCGGCCCCATGTCCGCGCAACCCTGGCGGCGTTTGATTATGCGCGCAGATGTTATGAAGACTTCGATGGTTTCCATCCCGGCGGGGTCGTCCGGCTGGCGAAGGATGAGCGCGAAGCGCGGCGTTTCGCCGGAATCGCAGCCCTGATGGACGAGCGGGTCGAGTGGGATGGGGCGGTGCTGCAGATGCACGCCGCCGCCCGCATCGAACCGGCGCGCATCGTCGCACAGATGCTGGGCGATGTACCGGTTCACGAGGCGCGGATTGCATCGATCGCCGAGACGGACAGCGACGTTCTGCTGGCGGATGCAGACGGCGAAACACTGTGCCGCGCGGATTGCGTTGTGTTTGCCTGTGGAGCCGGCACAGCGGTCTGGTATCCGGACATTTCACCGAGCGCCGGGCAGGTCGCGGTCTTCGCGAGCGAAGCGCCGGCGCAGCCTGTGACCTGGGGCGGCTATGCCTGTGCGGCGCCGGGCGGTGTGCTGGTCGGTGCCACCCATGTGGCTGGCGAGGAAGCGGGGCCGGCCGAGCCTGCGATTGCCGATTTCCGCGAGGCGTTCGAGCGGCACTTTCCTTCATCGAAGGCCGGCGGGGTCGTGCAGACCTGGCACGGTGTGCGGGCCTCGACGCCGGACCGGCTCCCGGTCGCCGGAGCGCTGGCGCCGCGAACTTTCATTCTTTCCGGTCTCGGCTCGCGCGGCTTCGCTCATGCACCGCTGTTGGCCGAGCATGTCGCAGCTCTCGCTCACGGGCATATGCCCGCACTGCCGCGATCCGCGGCCGAAGCATTCGATCCGGCCCGTTTCGAGATACGCCGCCGGAGACGCGGCGGGTAAAGCGTTACACTGCTTCCGGCAGCAGATCGTCCGGCGTCTCGTTTGACTTTTCGAAGCTCAGTTCAGCGAGCGGGCAGGGTGTCGCGAAACAGGTCGCATCGATCCGGAAATCCGGTCCCCTGTCTCCGTCCAGAACGAGGGAATACGCGCCCATCGACAAGGTGACATCCAGGCCGGTCGCCGGCGGCAGCGCCAGCGAGACGGCGGGCAGTGCCGCCATGGCTGCCAGAACTCCCGTTTTCACAAGCATGCCGGGCCCTCCTCGACCTTTGCTCCTCTGGATGCCGCAGGAGGTCCGATTGGATGCACGTCATCGGGGAAAACGGCGCGCGGTTTGCATCGGTGGGGGTGAAACGGTTGCGCCTGGTGCGTAACGGGACAAAGGGTGTCAGATCATGCAGGCAGCGGCCAGCGGCAGTTTCGTCGAACGGCGTAGCGGTTCGCGTCATATCTGGTTTCTGAACTCGGCCTTCGACAAGATCGGGTTGGATACGGCCCTGCGCCGGATCACCGAACGCGATCCGGCCAGCCCTTTCGCCTTTGTCGTCACGCCCAATGTGGATCACCTCGTCCGGCTTGAGCACGACACCGTGCTTGCCACGCTCTACGCCCAGGCCTGGCTGACGGTCTGCGACAGCCGTATCCTGGAACTGATCGGCCGCATGTCGGGCGAGCGCATCGATATCGCACCAGGTTCGGATCTGACGGCGCGCCTGTTTGATACCGCAATCGACCCGGCGGCACCGCTGACGATCATTGGCGGTAACCGCGCCGTCATCGATGCGGTGACGGCACGCTATGGCTTGAAAGATGTGCGCTGGCACGAACCGCCGATGGGGCTGCGCAGCAACCCGGAAGCGGTTGCGGAATGTGCCCGCTTTGTCGCCGAGAATCCGTCGCGCTTTGTCCTGATCTGCGTGGGGTCCCCGCAACAGGAAATGATCGCGGAAGCCTGTCTCGACCGTGGCGATTGCACGGGGGTGGGGCTGTGCGTGGGTGCGTCGCTCGACTTCCTGGGCGGCAAGGCCCGGCGGGCACCGGTGTGGGTTCAGCGGGCACGGCTGGAATGGTTGCACCGTCTCGTGCAGGAGCCGGGCCGCATGTGGCGCCGCTATCTTGTCGAGGGACCCAAAGTGTTTCTGCTCTGGCAGCGCTGGCGGAAAACCCAGCGTGAGCTGCGCGCGCTCGAACGCGCGCTTTCGCAGCCGGACCGTGTCAAAGAGCGCGCACTTCACCAACGTATCCGCAACCTGGAAGCCCAGTTAGCGTCGCGTGAGTGATACACACTGTTACATGCGGGGCACCGGCATTGCCTTTTGCCGCGCCCGGCCCTAGCGTCCGCGCCGCGATGGTTCCCTCACGGGATTAATCGGGAAGCCGGTGCGGTCACCACTTTTCAGGTGATGTCCAAGTCCGGCGCTGTGCCCGCAGCCGTAAGCGGCGAGCGGCGATGCAAGTAACCACTGGAGCTTACGGCTCCGGGAAGGGGCATCGTCCGCATTGACCCGCAAGCCGGAAGACCTGCCATCGCCGTCGTCTGTCCGCTCGTGCGGGAAAACACGAGGCTGGCGCGGATTTTCCGTTTTCGACGACTCCTTGCAACCTGCCGGTCGCGTGTGCGGCCGGTCACCATGCTGTGGAGACGTGGCACATGCGCATACACAAATCGCTGCCGCTGGCGCTGGCGGCCAGTTCAATCCTGATTTCACCCGCTGTCCTGGCCCAGGACGCGCAGGACGATGATGTCATCCTGATCACCGCTGCCCGCGTGCCGATACCGGCCGACGATGCGACGGCGAGTATCACCCGCCTGGACGCTGCGGATATTCAGGCCCGTGGATCGGTTTTCGCGGCCGATATCCTGCGCGCCGTGCCGGGTCTGGCGGTTTCGCATTCCGGCGCTCCCGGCGCGCTGACCCAGATCCGTGCGCGCGGCGCCGAGGCCAACCATGTCCTCGTGCTGATCGATGGTGTGGAAGCCAACAATCCCTTCACCGGTGAAGCGGATTTCGCGCACTTTGCGTTCAGTGATCTCGGTTCGATCGAGGTGTCGCGCGGCGAACAGTCGGCCCTGTGGGGGGCGGATGCGATTGGCGGTGTCGTCCGCCTGACCACGGCACGGCCCGAAACGGGCATGACAACCTCGCTGGGACTTGAGGGCGGTGAATTCGGCACCTTCCACGGCGATGGCCGGATCGCCTCGACCTTCGAAAAAGGCTGGCTGACCCTGTCCGGCAGCGCCTATCGCAGCGACGGGATCGATGTGTCGGGCACCGGCGGCGAGGAAGATGGCTATGAGAACGAGACCGTCAATCTCGCGGGTGGCTATGCGCTCAACGACATTGTCCGGTTCGAAGGCTCGGCCCGATGGCTGTCCTACGACAGCGCGTTCGACACTGATACTGACTATGATGGCCTGTTGAACGATGTGGACCGGAACACGGACGGACGGACCGTCTTTGCCCGGGCTGCGCTGCTGGCCGAGCATTCGGCCGGCGGGTTCCGGGTCGAACACGAACTGGCCGTGCAGCTTACCGATGACGAGGTCGAGAACTATGCGGATGGCGCATCGACCGGCCGTTCGCTGGGGCAGCGGCTCCAGTCCCACTATGAAGTCACCGGCCGCTGGTCGACGGGCGAGACGCAGCACCGCCTGACGGGTCTTGTCGAACATGACCGCGATCGTTTGAAATCCTTCACGGCGCCGGGGGCCGGATCCAACCAGTCGCCCTCGATCGAAGCGAGCGCTTTCGCGGCCGATTACGGTCTGGACCATGGCGCGCTCACACTGACCGCGTCTGTCCGGCGCGACATTCATGACCGGTTTGACGATGCCACGACCTGGCGTGTCGGCGCGGGCTGGGCGTTTGACGCTGTTGATGGCCGCGCCCGGGTGAGCTTTGGCGAAGGGGTCAAGAACCCGGGGATCTACGAACTGTTCGGCTATTTCCCGGGCAGTTTTGTCGGCAATCCGAACCTCGACCCCGAGCGCTCGTCGGGCTGGGAGATCGGCTGGGACCAGACCCTGCTGGAAGGTCGTGCGACCCTTTCCGCCGTCTATTTCGAGTCCGAGCTCGAGGACGAGATCTACACCGATTACGCGTCTTTCCCGTCGACCGCGCTGAACGCCGCATCCCTGTCCAACCGCTCGGGTGTCGAGCTCTCGGGCAGCTGGGACATTTCCGGCAGCTGGTCGGCATTCGGCTCGCTCTCCCTGCTGGAGAGCGAGGAGAACGGTGTTGCGGAGATCCGCCGGCCGGAGCAGTTGGCATCGCTGACGCTCGACTGGCACCCGGCAAACCTCGACTGGTCCGGCGCGCTGACCATCGACCATACCGGCGATCAGCTGGATACGGATTTCGGGTCCTTCCAGACGGTCACACTGGACGCCTACACTCTGGTGGGCGGTCAGGTGCGCTGGAAGGCGACCGAAGCGCTGGAGCTTTATGTGCGCGGCGAAAACCTGCTCGATGAGGAGTATCAGGATGTGTTCGGCTATCATACGCCGGGCCGCGGCCTGTATTTCGGCCTGCGTCTGCGCAACGGCTAGTCCGGCATTTGCCGGCGGCGGCGTGCGCGTTCTGCATGCCCGGGACGGCGTTGTGTCCACATCGCTGTGCGCCGATGCCTACGTCCTGGAACTGGCGGGACCGGGTCGCATTGCGGCCCTGTCCTGGCAGGCCGATCATCCGGTTTCGGCCGCGCCGGACTGGGCGCGCAGCCTCCCGAAGGCGTGGAATGACGCGGAAAGGCTCTACGCCCTGGCGCCGGGCCTGACCGTGTTCGGCGCGGGCGAGGGTGCGCGTACGCGCCGCATGCTGGAACGGACCGGATTTGAAACCTTCGAGTTGAGCTGGGCGAGCGATTTCGACGGCGTGCGTGCCAATCTTGTTGCGCTGGGCCGGCATCTGCGTCGCGAGGCGGAGGCCGAAGCGGCGATTGCGTTGCTCGACCGCCGCCTGGCGGCGCTGTCTGCGCGCAGTGCAGAACGGGGCGTGTCGCCGCGTGTGCTGTATCTGAGCGCATCCGGCGGAACGGCCGGTGAGGGGACGTATATCGACGCGGCGATCAAGGCGGCCGGTGGCCTCAATGTCATGGCGGAGGACGGTGTAACCGGCTGGCCGCCCGGCGATCCCGAGACCGTGCTCGCCGTGGAGGCCGATATCGTGCTCACAAGCTTTTTCACCGATGGATATACCGGCCTGTCGAGCCGTGCGGCCCGGCATTCGGCCTACCGCCGCGTACTCACACAGGGTGAAACCGAAACCATTCCTGCCAGCGACTGGCCCTGCGCCGGTCCGCGCCTGATCGATGCTGCCGAAAGGATCGCCGATATCATCGACAACTGGTCCGCGCAGGTGCCGTCATGAGCGGGCGTGCCTTTCTCGTGACAGGGTTGGCGGCCGGTCTCGCGGTGGCCGCAGGCCTGTCGCTCTTTTGCGGCGGCACGGGGCTCGCGGCAATTGACGGGCTGTTTTCCGCCACGCCATCGCTCGACACGCTGATCCTGCGCGAACTCAGACTGCCGCGCGTCCTGCTGGGCGTTCTGGTCGGAGCCGGGCTTGGCGGGGCTGGCGCTGTCATGCAGGGCTTCTTTCGCAATCCGCTGGCCGATCCCGGCGTTGTCGGCGTGTCGGCGAGTGCCGGCCTTGGTGCCGTTACAGCGCTTTACTTCGGACTGGCCTCCCTGTTTGCGCTGGCACTGCCGATCGCGGGCGTGTTCGGTGCCTCCGCCGGTGTGACCCTGCTTTTCCTGATCGCGGGGCGCGGCGCGTCTGCAACCACGCTGATCCTGTCGGGGGTGGCCGTGAATGCGATGGCGGGCGCCCTGACGGCATTGCTGATGAATCTGGCACCCAATCCGTGGGCGCTGGCTGAAATCGCCTACTGGCTGATGGGATCGCTAAAGGATGCCAGCTGGACGGAGATCGCCTTTGCCGCCCCGCTGATCCTTGCCGGTCTGGCGGTCCTGTCGACGACGGGACGCAGCCTGGATGCGCTCAGCCTGGGCGAGGAGACGGCGGTCAGCCTGGGTGTGAATTTGCGGCGACAACGTCTGACCGTGGTCGCCGGGACCGCGCTGGCTGTCGGCGGCGGTGTGGCGGTGGCAGGCGCGATCGGTTTCGTCGGGCTCGTGGTGCCGCATCTTCTGCGTCCGCTGGTGGCTCACCGCCCCGGCGCACTGATTCTGCCCTCCATGCTGGGAGGGGCGCTCCTGGTAACCTTGGCCGACCTGTTCGTGCGGCTCATGTCCGGGCCCGGCATGCCGCTTTATCTCGGTGTGGTCACGGCACTGGTCGGCGCGCCCTTCTTCCTCTGGCTGGTGCGCACATCGCAACGGGTGGCGCCATGAACCGGCTGGATTTCCATCATGTCGATTTCGGCTATGGCGACCGGCTTCTGCTGCGCCGGACCAGCCTGTCTTTCGAGGGCGGCGGTATTGCGGCCCTTGTCGGTCCGAACGGCGCGGGCAAGTCGACCCTGCTGAAGCTGGCCGCCGGCCTGTTGCAGCCGGGCAATGGCAGCGTGGCGCTGAACGGGCGTCTGCTTGCGGATCTGCCGCTGCGCGAGCGGGCGCGGACGATCGGTTACCTGGCGCCCGACGGACGCTCCGCCTGGCCCATGACCGTGCGCAATCTCGTCGCGCTGGGGCGTGCGCCCTGGCGCCAGCCCTTGCGTGCGCTTGGCGCAGACGATCGCGCCGCGATCGAGCAGGCCATGGAGCAGACCGGTATTGCGGATCTGGCCGGTCGCGGGTTCGACACGCTGTCGTCCGGCGAGCGGGCGCGTGCACTGATCGCCCGGACGCTGGCAGGCCGTGCGCCCTTGCTGGTGCTCGACGAGCCGACCGCCGCCCTCGATATCCGGCATCAGCTGGGCGTGATGGAGATCCTGCAGGACGCGGCGAAAGCGGGGACGCAGGTGATTGTTGCCGTACACGCCCTCGATCTCGCCGCCCGGTTTGCCGACCGCGTTCTGGTGATGAAGCAGGGCGCCATCCTCGCCGACGGGCCGGCCGAGACTGCCCTGTCCGAAGCGGTCGTCAGCGAAGCCTTTGACGTGCGCGCACCGGGCGGCATTGTTCCGACCCGCCTGGCACCTCTTCCGTCCTCGCGCTAGAGTAATTTCATCGCGATTGAGGCCGATGAAATTGCTCCAGCTTTTCAGTGGTCGCATTTTCGAACCGCAAAACCGGTTCCCACTTTTGCTGAAAATGCCCCGTCCTTGGTCATCGCTTTTTCGAACCGCAAAACCGGTTCCCACTTTTGCTGAAAATGCTCTGCGGCGCCTAGTCGAAGACGATTTCCGGTGCCGGTTTGGACGCCGTTTCCGCTGCTGACATAACGGCGCGGCCGACGCGGGCGAAAGCCTTGCCGACCGGGCCATCGTCCAGCGCCATCGGTTCGCCGGCGTCGGAACGCGTACGCAGATCGGGGTGCAGCGGGATGTCGCCCAGATAGTCGACCCCCAGGGCCTCGCTTTCCGCCTTCACGCCGCCATGGCCGAAGATATGGCTGCCTTCGCCGCAATGCGGGCAGATGAAGACGGACATGTTCTCGACCATGCCGAGAATCGGCACATGGGTCTGGTCGAAGAGATTCATCGCCTTGCGGGCATCGTCCAGGGCGAGATCCTGGGGTGTCGAGACGATCACGGCCCCGTCGACCGGAATGTCCTGGGCGATGGCGAGCTGGGCATCGCCGGTGCCCGGCGGCATGTCGAGGATCAGCACATCGGGCTGGCCCCAGTCGGTGTCGGCAAGAAATTGCCGGATGGCGCCCTGGACCATCGGTCCGCGCCAGACGACGGCGGCACCGGGCTTCACGACAAAGCCCATCGACACGATCTTCACGCCGTGGGCCATGACGGGCTGGACACCGGCATCGGTCTTTTGAAGTCCGGGGACATCCGTGAGGCCGAAAAGGCGCGGCGCGGAGGGCCCATAGATGTCGGCATCCAGCAGGCCGACCTTGAGGCCTTCGCGGGCCAGGGCCACGGCGAGATTGGCGGCGATGGTCGACTTCCCCACGCCGCCCTTGCCGGAGGCGACGGCAATGATGCGTCTTGCGGGCTTGGGGGTGGCGCCGGTCCGGTCCTGCTGACGCTTCTGCGGCTTTTGACGGCCTTTGGCGCCGGCATTTTCGCGATGCGCGGTCATCACGGTGCGCACGCGCCCGATCCCGTCCAGCGCGGTAACGGCCTGTTCGATCTCGGGGCGCAGGCGATCGAGATCCGGCTCACCGGCGACGGGCGGCGACAGGATGATCGTTGCCGTGTCGCCCATGATCGAAGCGGCCTCGACGCGGCCCGCATCCACGAGGTTCCGGCCCGACTGGCGTTCGGTCACCGATTGAAGGGCTGTGCGAAGGCGGTCGTCCATGATGCTGTCCTACTGCGCAATGATCGAGGCCCTGACTTAGGCGCTTCGCGGCAGAACGGAAAGACATGGCAGCTGCGACCGATTCAGCCGCGCGGCGTGTTCAGGGAAATTGTGAGGTGGATGGTGGGCGATACTGGGATTGAACCAGTGACCCCTTCGATGTCAACGAAGTGCTCTCCCGCTGAGCTAATCGCCCATCCGACGCGAGGAGCCGGGTTTCTAGCGTCAGCGCGCCACAAGCGCAAGACAGATGTGTGCAGGAAATCACAGCTCTTTGCAGCTTGCTGCCGGGATGCTCGGATTTCCGTCACAGCCTCATCAAGACTGTATGACTTTTCTGCAACAACCGCGGCACGAAACGCCGTGATGTTGTGACTGGCGCTTTCAAGCGCTTGCGAGTTTCGACATAGTGCCCGGCAGGTAGGGGTGACCCTCCATGCGCGTTTCACAAGCCCACAAAGGGCAGGCGTGCAACTCGACTAACAAGGGGTACAATCGTGAGCAATATTTGGGATCGGGAGCGTTTGCTGCGCTCCACAATTCTTGCTGGCCTCGCCGCTGCGGGACTTTCCGTTTCGCCGGTTTACGCCCAGCAGGTCGCTCAGGTCGAAGAGCCTGAAGAAGAAGAGGAAGTGGTTGCGGAAGACCGCATCGTTGTCACAGGTTCGCGCATCCGTCGTGATGCCTTCACGTCGACGTCGCCGCTTCAGGTGATCGACAACGAAACCATTGCCGAAGCCGGCCTGGTTGATGTTGGCGATATCCTTCGCAATACCACCGTCGTGCAGGGCCTCCAGCTGGACGCCACTGTGAACGCGACGAGTGTTACATCCGCTGGTCCGGGCGGCCAGACGGTGTCGCTGCGCGGTCTTTCCGACGCCCGCACGCTGGTGATGGTCAACAGCCGTCGTCTCGCTCCGGCCGGTGTGGAAGGTGCTCCGACCTCGCCGGACATCTCGCTGATTCCGTCCACCATGATCCAGCGCGTCGACATCCTGCTCGACGGTGCTTCGTCGGTGTACGGTGCTGACGCCGTCGCTGGCGTGGTTAACGTGATCCTGCGTGACAGCTATGAAGGCTTCCAGGTTGATGCGTTCCGCACCTTCACCGACGGTGGTGGTGAGCAGAGCCAGGTTGGCTTCCTGATGGGGTCCAGCACGGACCGTGCCGAGTTCATCTTCGGTGTCGAGTACAGCCAGACCGAAGAAATGCTCGGCAATAGCCGTGACTGGATGTACACCGGGACCCGCTACGGCCCGATCGACATCATCGAAGACGAGAACCAGCCGGGCTCGAACATTCCGGTGCGTACGGAAGGCAACAGCCATGGCTGGCAGGCTTTCGGTGCGTGGGTTGGCGTCTCTTGCGGTGGTTGTGCGTTCGTCGCTGACCCGAACGGCGGCGGTTCCTACTCCTTCCCGGGTACGCCCGGTGTGTCGCTGCCGGGCTTCATCGCTTGGGACTTCACGACGGACCCGCTTTATGTCACCTCGCTTAACCTGAATCAGGATGCTTGGCTGACGCCGTCGCGTGAATCGACCACGGCCTACTTCCGCGGCACCTACGACATCGGCGACACGCTTCCGGGGACTCAGGCTTTCCTCGAGTTCAACCTGGCCAATCGTCAGACGTTCATGCTGCGCAACACGACGGCGATGGACGTCACGATGCCGGCGGACAACGCCTACAATCCGTGGAACTCCAGCTTCGTCGGTACGCCGTACGAAGGTGCGTTCGTCGGTACGCCGTGGGAAGGCGACGCCTTCACCACCCGTCCGACCCAGCCGTGGCGCGATATTCTTGATGTCGACCTGACGCAGTACCGCTTCATCGGTGGCCTGGAAGGCGATCTCGGGTTCCTCGGCCTGAATTCGTGGGACTACGAAACGTTCGCCGCCTACACCCGTTCGCAGGGTCATTCCCGTCGTACGGGCGTTCGTGAAAACGCACTGTGGCAGTCGATCCACCACGATATCGACCCGGTCTCGGGCGAAGTCATCTGTGCCCAAGGCATCGACTTCGACCAGCAGGGTGATTTCCAAGGCACGCCGTCTCCGGAAGCCTGTATTCCGTTCAACCCGCTCGACACGGGTCTGTGGCGTACCGACGGTGGTGCACCGACCTATTCGACGGGCGGTTACACCACTGAGGACATCACCAACTATCTGCGTGGTGTTCGCGATGTGACCACGTTTGTCGACGAGCGGATGCTCGGCGGCTTCGTGACGGGTCCGGTGTTCGAACTGCCGGCTGGTGAAGTCCGCGCGGTGCTGGGCATGGAATGGCGCGAAACCTCCATCGAAACCAAGGCAGACGATACCGCTGCCCGTGGTCTGCTTGACGGCTTCTTTGCCGACCAGCCGACCGTTGGTTCCGTGGAATCGTGGGACGCTTACGGCGAAATCTCCATCCCGCTGGTCAGCGGCGCTGCTCTGGCGGAAGAGATTTCTGTCGATCTCGCGGCACGCTTCGTGAACAACGAGTTCTACGGCGAAAACTCCGTGTACTCCGCGAAGTTCCGCTACATGCCGACCGACTGGCTGACGCTGCGTGCGACGGCAGGTACGTCCTTCCGCGCTCCGAATCTGCGGGAGCTGTTCCTGGCCGGTCAGACCTTCTTCGCTTCTGACCCGGATCCGTGCCGCGTGCCGGCCCTGGCCCAGAACGATCTGGATGGCGACCAGCAGTTTGACTACGACGCCTCGGGTGAGACCCGTTCCGCGACCGTTCTGGCAAACTGTCAGGCCGAAGGCATCGATCCGTTCAGCTTCTCGCTGGGTGTGTTCGGTGGCTCGATCGAAGGTGCCAACCGCGGTAACACCGGTCTCGATCCGGAAACCTCCACGTCTTACACGGCTGGTTTCGTCATTGAGCAGCCTTGGTTCGACAGCTTCGACGCTACGTTCGGCATGTCCTACTACGACATCACGATCGAGGACGCCGTTGAGAATCCGACCACCGGTCAGATTGTCAGCTCGTGCTACTCGTCGAGCAACTTCCCGAACGACCCGTACTGCGCTCGTATCGGCCCGCGTGATCCGCTGACCAACTTCCTGGTCAATGTTGACGTGACGCCGTTCAACATCGCAGAGCAGGTCTCCTCGGGTGTCGACATCAATGCCCGCTTCGGCAAGGATTTCGACGCGTTCAGCCGCTCCTTCCGTGCTGAACTGGACGTGGTGTCCACTTGGACCGACGAAGTCTCCCAGACGACGTCTGTCGCAGGCAACACCTCGGTTGAAACCTACGACACCGAGATCGGTTATCCGGAGTGGCGTGCCACCGGTACCTTCCGTCTGATGACGGGTAACTGGACCGGCTTCTGGCAGACCCGCTACATCGGCGAGCAAACTGCTGATCTCGATACGGTTCCGACCAACTGCCTGAGCGCTGATGGCACGCTGAACGTTGTCCGTTGTTACACGGCTGGCGAGACGCTCTACCACGACGCTTCGGTCAGCTACGAAGCGGATACTTGGACCGTCCGTGTCGGTGTGAACAATGTGTTCGACACCGCTCCGGTTCAGATCGATGAAGACGTTTCGAGCCGTTATGGTCTCGATGCCCGCTCCGTCCCGCGGGGTGCCGGTTACGACCTGGTTGGTCGTCGCGCCTTCATTCGCGTCAGCAAGGCTTTCTAAGAGAGCTTCGCCGATCCGAAAAGTTGGGGCCCGCTCGCAAGAGCGGGCCCCTTTCTTTTTGGGCTTCCGAAAGCGAATGCCAAGAAAAAGGCCGCTACCCGAAGAGGGCGCGGCCTTTGCTTTTGTGTTGTCCCGATTGCCCTTGTCAGGCAGCCATCACCCGCGCCACCTCGTCGACCAGTTCGCGCAGATGGAAGGGCTTGGAGAGCACCTTGGCGTTGGTCGGGGCGCCGGAGCCGGGGTTCAGGGCCACGGCGGCAAAGCCGGTAATGAACATGATCTTGAGCGCCGGATCGATCTCTGCGGCACGCCGTGCCAGCTCGATCCCGTCGACACCGGGCATCACGATGTCGGTCAGAAGCAGGTCGAACTGCGCCGGCTGTTCGCCGATCGCATCCAGTCCTTCCTCGCCATCGGAACACACGAGAACCTCGTGCCCGGCCCGCTTCAGGGCCTTGGCGAGGAAGTCCCGCATCGAATCGTCGTCTTCTGCCAGAAGAATTTTTGCCATCTCAGGTCCCACCCTTGCGAAAACTCGAATTGACGGCAACCTACACGCGCTTGGTAAAAACCCGCTGAACGCGCTGTAGCGCTTGACCGGCGGAGTGCAGCTGCCCACTCTTTGACCCATGGACGCTGCAAACCCATCATCGCTCGCCTTGGATGTTTCGGCAAATCCAAATGCGTCGGCCGATGCGGTCCGGGTCGCGCGGCCGTCCGGCCCGGCCCGGCCGGTCGTGTTCGCCTCGCCGCATTCGGGGCGGCACTACACCTCGGAAATGCAGTCGCTGACCTGCCTGACCCTCGACCAGCTGCGCCGGTCCGAGGATGCCTATGTCGACACGCTGATTGCTTCCGCGCCGGAGTTCGGCGCCCATCTTGTCACGGCGCAGTTCCCGCGCGTTTTTGTGGATCCGAACCGGGGTCCATGGGAACTCGATCCGGGCATGTTCTCGGATCGCCTGCCGGATCAGACGGCCCCCGTCTCCCGGCGGGCCGCGTCCGGGCTCGGCGTGGTGCCGCGAATCGGTGTCGAGGGCCGTGCCCTCTACCGCCGCCGCCTGCGCTATGCCGAAGCGCGCAGCCGGATCGAGCGCTTCTACGAGCCCTATCACGCGACCCTCGAGGGGCTGCTGTCGGATCTGCGGGACGCACACGGCTTCGTGCTGGCGATTGACATGCACTCCATGCCGGACGCCAGTGCGCGCGGTGTCGATTTTGTCCTGGGCGACCGGTTCGGTTCGTCCTGCGATCCGCGGATCACGGACCGGGTCGAGGCCGTACTGCGCGATCGGGGCTACGTCACAGTTCGGAACATTCCCTATGCCGGCGGCTACACCACGGAACACTATGGACGGCCCGCCGACGGGGTTCATGTGATCCAGATCGAGATCAATCGCAGCCTTTATCTCGACGAGGCACGGGTCGCGATGGCGCCGGGCTTTGCCGGCTTCGAAGCCGAAATGCGTAAGATTGTCAGGGAATTGACTCACGCCGACTGGTCCGGCTGCGTGCCGGCCTGACAATACCCATCCTGCGCGAAATCACGGACCCGCCTTCGCCCGGCACGCGCTTTGCTCCCCTGTGAGGTGTGCGTCCCAATGCGGCGCATTTCGAGACGCGAAGAACAGGCGGCGAGTAGTATGACGAACGATATCGACCTTCATGTGGGCAAGCGCCTGCGCCGTCGGCGCCGGCTCCTGGGGCTGACACAGCAGCAGCTGGCGGAATCCGTCGGTATCCGCTTTCAGCAGATCCAGAAGTATGAGTGCGGCGCCAATCGCGTAAGCGCCAGCCGGCTGTTCGAGCTGGCCGAGTCGCTCGATGTGCCGGTGCAGTATTTCTATGAAGGCCTGTCCCAGCGCGATCAGGTCGACAGCGACACGCGTCTGTCTGCGGACATTCTCTCGCAGAAAGAGACGATGGATCTGATCCGCGCCTATTACCGGCTGGGCGAGCGTCCGCGCAAACGCCTGCTGGAACTGGCCAAGTCGCTTGAGCCGGACGAGCCGGCGAACGACGCCGCCTGATACGAGGTCCGGGGGGACAACGACAAGGCGTCTGGCGTGGCGGCGAGGGCCATGCTAGGCGCCTTTTCATGTCTGGCTACGACCCGTCATACGACCTGGAGACCGCACACCGGATGGCCGATGCCGCCCGGGTGGCGATCCGGCCCTATTTCCGCTCCGGACTGGCCGTGGAAAACAAGCTGACGGCGGGCTTCGACCCGGTGACGGCGGCAGACCGGGCCTCCGAGGAAGCCATGCGCGCCGTTCTGGCGGAGCGGGCACCCGATGACGGTGTTCTCGGAGAGGAGTTCGGCGAAACGGTGCGCGATGGCGCACGGCGCTGGATCCTCGATCCGATCGACGGGACACGGGCCTTTATCGCCGGGCTTCCGACCTGGACCGTGCTGATCGCGCTCGAACAGGGCGGACGGCCCGAAGTCGGTATCATCGACCAGCCTCATATCGGTGAACGTTTTGCGGGCTGGCCCGGCGGTGCAGCGCTGTGGCATGACGGCGCAAGACGGGAATTGCGCACCAGCGGGCGGAGCAGCCTCGACGAGGCGATCCTCGCGACAACCGATGCCTATCTGTTCAGCGGCGACGAGGCGGCTGCGTTCGAGCGGGTGCGCCGGACAGCCCGGCTGTGCCGTTTCGGGTATGACGCCTATGCCTATGCCATGCTGGCCGCTGGCGGCGTCGACCTGGTGATCGAGAGCGGTCTTCAGATCTATGACGTCCAGGCTTTCATGCCGGTCGTCCAGGGTGCGGGCGGGGTCGTGACCGACTGGCGCGGCGGCGATCCCAGCGGCGGCGGTCAGGTGGTGGCGGCGGCTTCAGAGGCTCTGCTTGAAAGCGTTCTGCCCCTGCTCGCCGCCGCGGCACGTTAGAGCGTGATCAGGTGAAGTGGGAACCGGTTCACCGGTTCGGTCACGCGACCGCTCAGGATTCTGGAGCGTGATCAGGTGAAGTGGACACCGGTTCACCGGTTCGATCACGCGACCACTCAGGAGTCTGGAGCGTGATCAGGTGAAGTGGGCACCGGTTCACCGGTTCGATCACGCGACTACCCAGGATTCTGAAGCAGGAGCGGTTCTCCGCGAAGCGATCCTGCTCTAGCTGTCCAGCAAGATCCTCACCGGTTCACGGCCGAACTCGATGCGCTCGATCGACCGGTTGCTCCGGTCGGCCGGTCTGAAAAAGGCCCGGTTCTCCTGGACGGTCAGTGGCGAACGCTCACCGTCCTGGTCGACGGCCCAGGCTTCCGGCGCCGCACCATCGAAAACAAAGACAACCGCTTCCATCCGCGGGGCAAACAGTGCGGCGACGCCCGCTGCCGACCGGATTGCGCGGTTGGCCTGTTCCACACTCATGGCGAGTGCGTCGCGGGAAAACTCAGTATCGCCGGGGCCGGAATATTCGAACTGCATCGACAGGGAAAACCCGCCGCCGGCTGGCTGGTTGATCCACACATCCGGTTCGGCGTCCAGCGCGGGCAGGCCGGGAAGCCGGGTGATGCGGCCCGTGGCATCCAGTGCGAACTGATGCGTCTCGCCGTCATGATCGTACCACATCCGGATTTCGTCCGGTGGTATCCCCTCGGCCGAACTCACCACATAGGCCATCCGGAAATGGCTGCGTTCGGCGTCCGGAATGTCGAGATAGCTTTCCAGATGCGGAAAAAAGCGCGGCAGGGGGCCAGCGACGCGTTCGGTCTCGCTGGCCGTATCGTCCGCGACGGCTGGCGCCACGCTCAGGAGCGCGGCGCCAGCCATGGCAAGGATGCTGTGTATCATTCCCCGCTGCCTTCCGAGCCGGCAACCGGCTTGCGGAACAACAGGGTCATGCGATCGCTTTCACCGATTGCATCAAAATGGTCGCGATCGAAATCCTCGTAGCCTTCATCGCCTTCCTGCGGTGAGCGGCGCACCGGCGGCAGGGTCCAGACACCCAGCGGGTGATCGGCCGTGTCGGCCGGGTTGGCATTGATCTCCGAGGTGTCGACCAGTTCGAACCCGGCTTCCTCGGCCATGGCGATGACATAGGCCTGCTGCACATAGCCATTGGCCGACATCGGATCCTGTTCGCGCGAGGAGGGCAGGCGGTGTTCAACGACACCCAGCACGCCGCCCGGGCGAAGGGCATCGTAGAATTCCGCAAAAGCGCGTTCGGCAAAGCCGTTATTCATCCAGTTATGGACATTGCGGAAGGTCAGCACGGCGTCCGCGCTGCCGTCTTCCATGTCCAGACCGCCATCGGCACTGAAGTTCACCAGCTGCGGCTCGCCGTACAGGGCGTTGTTCTCGATGCGCGTTTCGAACGCGGCGCGCGAACGCTGCTGGTAGTTGCTGGCGGCGTCTGCCGGGAAGTGTGCGGCGACATAGGTGCCGCCATTGGCTGCGATCCACGGGCCCAGAACATCGCTGTACCAGCCGCCGCCCGGCCAGATCTCGACGATGGTGGAGCCGGGATCGATCTGGAAGAATTCCAGCGTTTCGCGCGGGTGCCGCCATTCGTCGCGTTCGGCAGCCTCGCCCCGCCAGTCACCGGCCAGGACGGTCTCGATGTCGGAATAATCCGGGGCCGGTGCGGTTTCCGCTTCCGGGGCGGCAGCCGTTTCGGCGGCGGTCTCCGGTGCAGCCGCTTCGGTATCCGTGTCCGTATCGGTCTGCGAGTTTCCGCAGGATGCCAGCAATATCGAGCCGCCAAGAAGGGCGGCGAGGGCCTTGGTGCGCATGTGGAAGTCTCCCTGTCTCCGTTGTCCTGTCCTAGCCAAGCCCGCGCGGCGGCGCAATTGCTTCGCTCGGGGCTTGCGAAATCGTGATCGCCTCCCCAACTAGTTCGCGCAGGTTGCCGCAACGGGACCTGCGGACCGGCCACGGCCAGTGTGCGTGGCGGTCCCCGTCAACCGTCCGGCCCGTCCGGACCTGTTTATCGCTCTGAAGGAGGATGGACTGTTATGCGTACTGTTGATTTTACCCCGCTCTACCGTTCGATCGTCGGTTTTGACCGCTTGGCCGACATGATGGACTCGGCCACCAAGATCGAATCCCAGGGCTATCCCCCCTACAACATCCAGCACGTTGCCGATGACGAGTATCTGATCGAGCTCGCCGTCGCCGGTTTCGGTGAGGAAGACCTCACCGTGGAAGTCCAGGAAAACGTGCTCACCGTGTCCGGCCGGATTGCCGAGAAGACCGACGCCGACGAACGCCGCTTCGTGCATCGTGGTATCGCCGAGCGCGCCTTCGAGCGCCGCTTCCATCTGGCTGACCATGTCGAAGTGACCGATGCCGGGCTGAAGAACGGCCTGCTGACGATCCGCCTGGTCCGCGAAATCCCCGAGGCCGCAAAGCCGAAGCGGATCGAGATCAAGGCCGGGTCCGGCAAGACCAAGGCGAAGCTGATCGAGGGCGGCAAGACGAAGGCTGCCTGATCGCTTCTGCACTCACGATTATCCCCCCAATGACTGGGCGGCGGACATCTGTCCGCCGCCCTTTTTATTGTCGGGGTTGGGTGGCGCGGGAAGATCAGGCCGCGTTGAGATCGACGGCACCCTCGATCGAGGCTACCTGCTCCAGGAAGCGTTCGTCGAACGATGTTCCGGTGAAACAGGATCCGCCGAACAGGGCGCGGCGCACATCGGATCCGTCCAGATGCGCGTAGGAGAAGTCGGCGCCGGTGGCTTTCACCTGCCGCAGGTCGGCGCCGCGAAAATCGGTATAGCGTGCCCGGGTGCCCGCCAGGGAAGCCGGCAGGATGCGGTTGCCTTCCAGCAGCAGCGGTCCCAGCTGGCAATCGCGAAGGTCGGCATTGGACAGATTGGCGCCGGTCAGGTCGGCGCCGCGCAGGTCGGCGCCGCGCAGCGAGACCATGCGCAGGTCGGCCTTTTCAAGTCGTGCGCCCTGCAACTGCGCGCCTTCCAGATCGAGCCCGTACAGTGTCGCGCCCCGGGCGTGGAAGGCAGTCAGTGTCTTGCCGGCCAGCGAGGTCAGGCCGCGCAGATCGGTGCCGTCGAACAGGGAGGGCTTGCCCTCGCGCCCGTTCGTCTCGCACCACTTCATGTGTTCGGCGATCTGGTTGGCGACCGGGTTGTCGAGCGTATTCGCATCGATACCGACCGGCGCCTCGGTCAGCGCGCCATCCGTGCGCATCCGGTCCTTCTTGGCCATGACGGTCTTGGTGCCGATCAGGACGGCATTGGTGAAATCGGTATCTGTCAGGTCTGCACCGGACAGGTCGGCGCCCTCCAGGTTTGCGCCCTGGAAAGACGAACCGCGCAGATTGGCGCGGATCATCCGCGTGCCCAGCAGCATCGCGTCGGTGAAGTCCGATTTCTGTGCCGTGATGCCGGCCATTTTCGAGCGGGACAGGTTTGCGCCCGTGAAGTTGGCCTTGTCGGAATCATTGCCCTGGGTCTTGTGCGTAAGAACCGCGAGACCCTTTTCCTTGTCGATCTGGGCGATCGCACCTTCGCGCAGATCGGCCTCGGTCAGGTCGGCACCGGTCAGGTTCGCACCGCGCATGATCGCGCCGCGCAGATCGGCCCGGCGCAGGCAAGCGCCTTCCAGGCTGGCGCGCCGCAGGTCCGCGGCAAAGAAGATCGCGCTGTTCAGCGTGGCGCCGGAGAGATTTGCACCCCGCAACACGGCGCCGGAGAAGTCGGCATCGGACAGGTCGCGGTTCGACAGGTCGAGATTCTCGACGATGCTGTAGGCAAAGCTCGCTCGGGCGCCGCCGGCCTTGCCGGACCACAGACGCTCATGCCGTTCGCAGATCATGTCGACCTGCGCCTGGTTCAGCATCTTGAATTCGATTTTCCGCCCTTGCATTCGCAGGTCCTGTCGGTGGAGACACCAGAGAACCACGCTAGCGCGGGAGAGTTAATACACGGTGTCGCGGCTGTATTCGGCGTGGCGCGCAAGGCCCCGGGCGACCAGGTCACGGGCGAATTTTGTATCCGGTGCGATCCGGACCCGGGAAAAGCCCTGCTCTCCCAGCTGTTTGAGCGCGGCATCCAGTCCGGAAACCGGGACCGGATCCAGCGCGGTTTCATAACCAGCGGTCCGGCTGTCGGCGAAGAGCAGGGGGGTGCCGGTCTCCAGGCGGTGGAAAAAGGCCTCGTAAAGCGCCTGCGCGTCCGCCTCGCCCAGGCCGGTGACGACCTCGATGCCGGCGGCTTCCAGCATGGCGATGCCGCGCCCGGCGACCTCGTGGTAACGGTCAACACAGGCGATGACGACGCGGGCGACACCGGCCTCGATCAGGCCGAGGGCGCAAGGGGGCGTGCGGCCGTAATGCGCGCAGGGCTCAAGCGTGACATAGGCGGTACAGCCGCGCGCCATGGCTTCCGCATGGGTCAGCGCGACGCGCTCCGCATGGGGGCGTCCGCCATCGGCCGTGGCACCGGTCGCGACGATCTGGCCGTCCTTCACCAGGACACAGCCGACCGCCGGGTTCGGCGCGGTTCGTCCCAGCTGACCGCGGGCCAGCGCCAGGGCCAGGCCCATGAATCGGCGGTCGGCGACGCTGGCCATGATCAGGGCAGGGGCGGCAGGGGCTGGGCGCGGCTCTCGTCGAGATAGCGCGCGCCGAGAATGGTGGTGCCGTCCTTGTCGAGATCGATCAGCAGCGGATTGCCGGTCGGGATCTCGACCTCCATGATCTCGGCATCGCCCACCTGGAACAGGAGTTTCACCAGGGCGCGCAGGCTGTTGCCGTGCGCGGCGACGGCCAGGGTCTCGCCCTTCTTCAGGTGCGGCAGGATTTCCGAGGTCCAGTAGGGCTCGACGCGGTCGAGGGTCAGCTTGAGGCTCTCCGCGGCCGGCAGGAGTTCGCGCGGCACGTCGGCATAGCGTTCATCGTTGGCCGGGTGGAATTCGTGATCCTCGGCAACCGGCGGCGGCGGTGTGTCGAAGGAACGGCGCCAGATCTTCACCTGGTCGGCACCGTGTTTCGCGCGCGTCTCGTCCTTGTCGAGACCGGCGAGAGCGCCATAGTGCCGCTCGTTGAGACGCCAGGACTTCTCGACCGGGATCCAGAGGCGGTCGAGGCCTTCCAGGGTGAGGTTCAGCGTCTTGATCGCCCGCTTCAGCACCGAGACATAGGCACGTTGCGGCTTGAAGCCCGCTATCGCCAGAAGCTCGCCGGAGCGGCGGGCCTGGGCGACGCCTTCATCGGTGAGATCGACATCGACCCATCCGGTGAAGCGGTTCTGCAGATTCCATTCGCTCTGGCCGTGCCGGATGAGGGCGAGTTGCGGCATGTCAGTCTCCTCTTGCAGCGTCTGCGGGCGGTGCCGGCGCAGCGATAGCCCGCCTGCCGCGCCCGGGCAAGGCGCGGCGCCCGCGGCAGGCGTCACGGACAAAGTCGGGCATGGGCAAGCCCTGCGCCTTGTGGTATAAAGCTTCCAGTAGTTCCGGGTTTGCGTTTCAGGGAGCGTCCCTGCCGGGCCGTTCCTGTCATTGCAGTTCTGCAGGGCCGTGTATCAGGGCCCGCTGATCCGGCAGACAATCGCGGCGTCACGAATGCCTGGTCCCTCTCCGTCCCCCTTATGGACCACGCGACAACGCCGCTCTGGCCGCGCACGTCTCTTCCCCGGACGTGCGCGGTTCTGGTATGGGAGCGCTCCTGTCCTGTCTGCCCAGCGCTCGCCCGAGGAAAACCCATGCCCGAGTTCGACCCCGCCGCATCGGCCCGCCGCGTTATTGAAACCGAGCGGGACGGGCTGGACCTGCTGGCCGGATCGATCGGCGAGGCCTTTGTCGCGACGGTCAACCGCATCGCCGAGATGAAGGGGCGGGTCATCTGCGCCGGGGTTGGCAAATCCGGTCACGTCGCGCGCAAGATCGCCGCGACGATGGCCTCGACCGGCACGCCCGCCTACTACGTCCACCCCACCGAGGCGAGCCATGGCGATCTCGGCATGATCGGCGAGCAGGATGCCGTTCTGGCGCTGTCAAAATCGGGCGAGACCAAGGAGCTGGGCGATCTGATCGCCTATTGCCGCCGCTTCGGTGTGCCGCTGATCGCCATGACCACAAAGGCCGACAGCACGCTGGGCCGGGCGGGAGACTATCTGCTGGCGGTTCCCGATGCGCCGGAAGCGTGTGGCGAGACCCGCGCGCCGACCACCTCGACGACGCTGATGATGGCGCTGGGCGATGCCCTGGCCGTTGCATTGCTCGAAACGCGCGGCTTCACGGCTGCCGACTTCCGCACCTTCCATCCCGGCGGCGCGCTGGGCGCGGCGCTCGCATCGGTCGCCGATGTCATGCATGCCGGCGACGCCGTACCGCTGGCATCCCAAGTGGCACCGATGAGCGAAGTGCTGATCGAGATGACGGCAAAGAGTTTCGGCTGTGTCGGCCTGCTGGACGATACGGGCCGCCTGGCCGGCATCATCACCGATGGCGACCTGCGCCGCCATATGGGCAATGACCTGGTCGACCGCCCGGCGCATGAAGTCATGACGCGCAATCCGAAAACCGGACGCAGCGAGGCGCTGGCCGCCGACGCGCTGCGGGAGATGACGGCGGGTTCGCTGAAAATCACCCAGCTCTTCATTGTCGACGACGCCCACAAGCCGGTCGGCATCCTGCACCTGCACGACCTGCTGCGTGTCGGCCTGAGCTGAGCTTCAAGGCCTGACCGAACGGGGTGGCCGAATAATACTCACACGGCTACTCTCGCACTCTTGGTTGTTCGGCGGCTGACTGCAGTCGGGTGTTCGCGACGGATACCGCCAGAGCTGGCCGCGCCGGAGACATTATGCAGACACCGCTTGTGCATGAAGTGAAGCAGCGCCTTGTCCCGCATGTCATCGCGCTGGCCGGCTTCTCGCTGGTTTCGAACCTGCTTCTCCTTGTTGCACCGCTCTACATGCTGCAGGTCTACGACCGCGTCCTGGGCTCCGGGTCGCGCGACACGCTGGTGTGGTTGACGGTGCTCGCGGTTTTCCTGCTGGGCATTTATGGCGTAGCCGAGTCCGGTCGGCGGCGCGTGTGTGCGCTCGCTGGCGACGATATCGAGCGGATGCTTGCGCCGAAGGTGTTCCGCCAGTTCGAGCGCAGTCCCGGCTCATCTCCGACGCTCAGCCGGGACCTCGGTGCGCTCGCCAAGATCCAGGGCACGCTGCAAAGCGGAAGCGTCCTGCCGTTCATCGACTTGCCTTTCACACCGATCTTTCTCGCCGTCCTGTTCTTTATCCATCCGCTCATCGGACTGCTCGGACTGGCTGGTGGGGGACTTGTGTTCGCGGTCGCGGTCGCCGCAGAGATGACGACACGGCAGACGGGACAAGTGTCCCAGGCGGCTCTGCGTGAAGCGTCCGATTTTGCCGGGGGGCTCGAGCGCCAGCGTTCTGCGATGGCGGCGATGGGGCTGGTCCCCGCGTCATTCCGGGTCTGGCGTGCCCGGCAAGGGCAGGCGCGTACCGCCGCAATGCAAGCAGCCCGGTCGGACGGCGTGTTTTCGTCGCTGTCCAAATCCACACGGCAGATCCTGCAGATACTCGTTCTGGGAGGCGGCGCGGCACTCGCATTGATGCAGGAGATATCCCCCGGGGCGATTGTCGCTTCGTCCATCATTCTGGCGCGCACACTTGGCCCTATCGACCAGATCGTGGGCGGATGGCGAAACAGCGTTCAGGCCTGGATGGCGTGGCGCCAGCTGGAAAATGCGCTGTCCGGCACCGGCGCCACCGAAGATTACACACCGCTACCGCGGCCGGCGCCGGAACTGTCGCTGGAACGCCTGTCCATTGTGGTTCCCGGTGCTGACGCGCCGCTTATCCATCCCTTCTCCTGGTCGGTGAAGGGAGGACAGATCGTTGCGATCGTTGGCGCGAATGGTGCCGGGAAAACAACCCTGCTCCAGACATTGTCCGGCGCCTGGCTGCCCGGTAGCGGCATGGCCCGGCTCGGTGGCCGCGATCTGCACCAGTGGAATTCCGCCGACCGGGGTCGTTTCGAAGGCTATGTGCCTCAGGACGTGGAATTGTTGCCGGCCTCCGTGCGCGACAATATCGCCAGGCTGGGCGATGGCAGCGCGGAGGAGGTTGTTGCGGCTGCGCAAGCTGCCGGAGCCCATTCGACGATCCTCTCGCTCCCGCAAGGATATGACACACGTGTCGGGCCGGGCGGGCTGCACCTGTCCGCCGGGCAGCGGCAGCTCATCGGTCTGGCCCGCGCGCTGTACGGTAGACCGGTTCTGCTTTTGCTGGACGAACCGACCGCAAATCTCGACATGACTGCTACTGCAGATGTCATTGATACGCTGGCGGAAGCTGCGGATCAGGGAACGATCATTCTGGCCGCGACCCATGACCGCCGGTTGATCGAGCGTGCTTCATCCGTGCTTTATCTGCACAATGGCGAGGCGATGGTTGCATCGTCACGCCAGTTCCTCGAGCTCGCGACGGGCCCGGGCGCGCGCGGTCCTGCCACGGGGGTTAAGAGCGCATGACGCAAGCATTGCTCCAGGACGGTCCTGCGAGTCCGTTCGAAGACGGCTTTGTGCGGCGTGCCGCTTTCATTTGCCTGCTGGGGTTCGGTGGGTTCCTGGGGTGGGCGGCTTTGGCACCATTGGCCGAGGGGGTGCCGGCGGCGGGTCAGGTCGTGGTGGAAAACCAGCGGCAGGTTGTTCAGCATCTCGAAGGCGGCATCATCGAGGAACTTCTGGTTCGAGACGGTGATCAGGTCGAGGCCGGTCAGGCGCTTTTGACGCTCCAAGGGACGGCGTCGCAGGCCGCGCGCGACGAAGTGCTTCAGGAAATCGCCTCACTGACCGGATCGCTGCAGCGCCTGGAAGCATTGCGCAGTGGCGAGCTTGAGCCGGATTTCGCGCCGCTGGATGACATTGGGCTGAATGCCGCCGAACGCACGGAGGTTGAGCTCCGGCAACGTGATCTGTTTGATCAGCAAAGAGATGCATTTGAAGCGGACATTGCTGTGCTCGCGGCGCGCCGTGACGGCGCCCGTTCCGCCCAGACATTGCAGGCGAGGCAGGTTGCAGCGACCAACCGGGCGCTGGACGCGGCGCGCGCTCAGCTTGAATTGCTGCGCGAGCGTTATGGCCGGCAGATGGCCCGATTGGACGAAATCCGGGCCATGGAGCGCGATACGGCTGCCCTCGAGGCGGAAATATCAAGTCTGCGCACCGGTATGCAGGAAGCGGCGACACTCGAGCGGGATCTCGATGGTCAGATTGAACAGACGCGGGCAGAATTTTTCAGGCAAGTCTCGACCGACCAGCTGGAAATACGAACGCGACTTGCCCAGACTCGCGAGCGGCTGAGTGCGGCGCAGGATGTTCTGAACCGCTCGGTGATACACGCTCCTGCGTCAGGCGAGGTGCTCAATCTGCGGTTCTCGACGGAAGGCGGAGTCGTCAGACCGGGCGAACCCATTCTGGAAATTGTTCCGGCCGCTGGCGAGATGACCGTTTCGGCGCGAATTCAGCCGGCCGACCGCGCTGCGGTTTATGAGGGGCAATCCGTGAGAACGCGCCTGGCTGCCTACAAGAGCTGGACGACGCCGCGACTGGACGGCGAGGTCATCAGCGTTTCGGCCGATCTCAAGACGGATCAGGTGACCGGCGCTCCATATTATGAGGTCAGGATCCGAATTCCTGCGGACGAGGCAAGCCGGGTCGAAGGGCTCGATGTCATACCGGGGATGCCGGTAGAGGTCTTTATTTTCTCTGGAACCAGCCGAACCACGCTCGACTATGTTTTTGAACCCATCGGGGAATCGCTGTTTCGCGGCGCGCGGACGGGCTAGGAGATCACAATGAGCTGGCGGGGACTCGCTATCGCTGTATTGGGCCTGCCGGCGGCGGGCTCGCCGGCAGGCGCACAGCAAGCCGAACCGGCCGGATGCCTCGGCTTCGAGGAAGCCCTCGTCCTGGCGTCAGCCACAGCTCCGGAAGTTTCGGCCGCTGAAGCGCGGCGGGACCGGGCGCAGGCGGATCTCCGGGAAGCCCGGAGTTTGCGGCGTCCGCAAGTGACGACGTTCGGACGTACGGCAACCGGCGATAACGGGTTGACCAGCAATCGGCTGGAGAACCAGGTCGGACTTCAGGTGTCACAGCGCCTCTTCGATTTCGGAGATGCCGGACTGGCCGAACAGGAAGCGTCTGAATTGCTCGGACAGCGCCGTTTCGAGATATACGATCAACAACTTGAAATCGCTTACACGCTTGCCGACGCCTACCTCACGCGGCTGGAAGCGCTGGAGATGATCGAGGTCATCGCGCAGCGCCGGTCCTACTTCGAACGTCAGCGGGACGCTGTCGTCGACCTTCTCGGTACCGGCGGAGCGACGAGGGCGGACCGGGCGCAGATCGAAGCACAGCTGGCGGGCGCCGATGCCGATGTGCTGGATCTTCGGTTCCGCGCGGACCGGGCGTTTACCCGTGTGCGTGAATATACGCAGCAGGAAGGCGCCGTTCTGTGTTCGCGGACCGTGGCAGGTCGTGACATGACGCAGGCTCTATCGGGGTTGGAGACGCTCGATAGCGTCGTAGCGACAGCCTTGCGTGAAAACCCGCAGGTCCAGGCGAGGTTGAGTTCGATACGGAGTCTGGAGGCGGGACTGAGTCGTGCGAGGCGCAATCATCTGCCGGTTGTCGAGGCCGTTGGAATTGTCTCCTATGTCTACGACGATGCGCGTGAAGACTGGGAAGGCCGTGACCGGATCGGTGTCGATATCAGTGTTCCGCTGTACACCGGCAGTGCGCTTGGCGCGCGCCGGGATCGCGCGCGGGCCGACCTTGCCCTGGAGCAGAGTGCGCTGCGGGTTTCTCAACGTGAATTGCGAGAGCAGGCCGAAATCGCCTTCCGGCGCTTGATGTCGCTGGAAGCACAACTCGTACGAAGAGAAGCGGTCGCGGCCAGCCAGCAGGATTATTTTAATGCCATATCCGGAGAGTTCGCTTTCGGGCTAGGCACACTGCCCGAGTTGATCAATGCTCGACTGGAACATGAGAGGGCCGAGCTGGATGTGATTTCAGCCCGCTATTCGCTTCTGCGGCAAAAGGTGGAGCTGCTTCGTCTGACCGGGAGGCTACCGGTCACAAGCGGTTCCGGCGAATAAGAGAGCAGTTTTCCTGATGTGCACCGAGGACACGCGAAAATTTTCCGGCCAATATTCGTGCAATTAGGGGTAGTTTCATTGAGCGGCGAGAATCGTGTGCTCGAAGCCAGATGTCCATCATGTAGCCCGGTCAGGGGTATCGGACCGTGTGCCAGTTAACGAGGGAGGGATACCACCATGACCCAGGAAGCCGCAGATGAGCGCCGCGCCGAGCTGCGCAAGACGTTGTCCCGATCGATACTCGCATCGACCGGCGGGCTGGCGCTGATGGCGGGCACAGCCCAGGCGCAGTCTGCAGAAGGCGTCGTTCCCGAGGGCTTCCAGGCGGCATCGGATCTGCCCAATGTCGTGGACGTCCGGACTCTGTCTGACGGATCCCTGCAGTTGACCCTGTCGGATGGCCGTGTACTCGCCTTCGAGGCAGCCGATGTGGTCGTGGTGGACGGACAGGTCTATCTCGCGCAGTCGGCGATCGAGGGCGCGGATTTTGCGCTCGCCTCGGCCGCTGGCGGCGGCGGAGGCGCAGGGCTGGCACTGGGCGTGCTCGGTGGCGGGGCCCTGCTGGGCGCTGCCGCGGGCGGTGGTGGTGGTGGCGGAACGCCGACGCCGCCCACGACGCCAACCCCGAACAGCGCGCCGGCGTTTACATCGGCAACGACCGCCAGCGGAGCCGAAAACACGTCTGGCACAATCTACACTGCCGTGGCGACGGATGCTGACGGAGACACGCTGACCTATTCTATCTCCGGCGGGGCCGATGCGTCGCGCTTCTCGATCAACGGGTCGACCGGTGCACTCTCGTTCGCCTCGCCGCCGGACTACGAGAATCCATCCGACGCGAATGGCGACAATGTCTATGAAGTAACAGTGAGGGTTTCCGACGGAACGGCGACGGCCGAGCAAACGGTCACGATAACGGTTACCGACGAGGACGAGGCGCCGGTAATCTCGTCCGCTCAGTCCACCAGCGTTGCGGAGAACAGCACCGGGGTAGTGTACACGATTTCGGCGACGGACCCGGAAGGTGAAAGCATCACCTATTCCATCAGCGGAACCGATGCCGGTCTGTTCAATGTCGATGCCGCGACGGGTGCGGTGTCGTTCAAGTCCGCACCGGACTACGAGAATCCGCAGGATGCCGGTGGCGATAACACCTACAATATCACGGTGGTCGCATCGGACGGGACGAACGCGTCCAGCCAGGATGTCGCGATAGCCGTGACCGATGGCAATGAATTCGCGCCGGTCTTCACGTCCAGCGCGACGGCGACATTTGCCGAGGGTGGGGCTGGGGTAGTCCATACGGTCGTCGCGACCGATCAGGACGGCCAGACCGTCACCTATTCGATTGTCGGCGGTGAAGATGGCGGCACCTTCTCGATCAACAGTGAGACAGGGGCGCTCCTGTTCATTACGCGGCCGGACTTCGAGTCGCCGTTGGATACCGATGGAGGCAATGATTACGAAGTGCTGGTCCGGGCCTCCGACGGCCAGAATACGACAGACCAGCTCGTCACCATCACGGTTACGGATGTGGACGAGGCACCGGACATTGCCCCGCTGAGGAGCACATATGTCGGTGAAAATACACTGTTCGCCTATGCCGTAGACGCGACCGATCCCGAAGGCGCTGCGCTGACCTATACGCTCAGCGGCGCTGATGCCTCGCTGTTCTCGATCAATGCAGACGGCGAGATCTATTTCACCGCCGCGCCTGACTTCGAAAACCCGGCGGACGAAGATGGTGACAATGTCTACGAAGTCACCGTGAACGTCTCCGACGGGACACTCAGCCGAAGCGGCGATGTCCTCATCAATGTGACCAACGAGAATGACAACGCACCCGTCATTACCTCCGCGCCGGCGGTGTCTGTGCCGGAGAATCTGAGCACGCCAGCCTATGATGCGGACGCGACGGATGCCGATAATGACAGCCTCGTCTATTCGCTGGCCGGGGGTGCCGATGCCGGTCTGTTCACGATCGACGGCGTGACGGGTGAAGTCTCGTTCGCAAGCTCGCCCGATTTCGAGGCCCCTGCGGACGCTGATGCCGACAATGTCTACGAGATAACGGTCCAGGCGTCCGATGGAACGAATACGGTCCAGCAGGCGGTGACCATCACCGTCCAGGACCAACAGGAAAGCGGGGCGCCGACGCTTGTGTCCGGCGCGACGGGTACTGTCTCCGAGGCCCAGACTTCGGCGTATGTGATCCGCGCAACCGATGATCCCGATGCGACCATTACCTACTCGATCTCGGGCACCGATGCGTCGCTCTTTACGGTCGACAGCGAGACCGGCGAGGTGAGCTTCCGCAACGCGCCGGACTTCGAGGCGCCGGCGGATGCCGGTGGAAATAATGTGTACGATATCACCGTCACAGCATCGAACGGGAGCGGTGCAAACAGCCAGTCGGTCGCCATCACCGTCTCGAACATCGCCGACGGCGCCGAGGTGCCCGACGACAATACGACAGAGATAAGCATGGTCTCCGGCGGTCAGTATGTGGGCCAGCTTGAAGGGTCGGGCGACGAGGACTGGGTGCGTGTCGAACTCACGGCCGGCCAGCGTTATCAGTTCGATCTGACCGGTACCGGCGTTGAACCTGTGGAGGACCCCCTTATCCGCCTCTACGACTCCTCCGGAAACCTGATTGCCGAGAATGATGACATTTCGACCGGGGTTATCCGGGACTCCCGGCTGGGCTTCACGGCCACTGAGACCGGGACCTACTACATCGAAGTGAGCTCATGGGACGGGGGGTCGACCGACGAACGGACGGGCCAGTACACGCTGGAGGTTTCCCACACCGACCCGCTGAGAAACTGGACCTACCAGGAAATCGCTGACTATCTCCGGTCCGGGTTCGGCGGGGCACAGTTCAACGCCAGCACCGGCGATACGCTGACGGTCAACCTGACCGGCCTCACTACGGCCGGGCAGACGCTGGCCAGGGCAGCTCTCGATGTCTGGACCGGCGTGACCGGGCTGGTTTTCTCGGAAGTCACCGGTTCTGCGCAAATCACCTTCGATGACGAGGAGGAGGGCGCGTTCGCAGGGCCGGACGCGGTGTCCGGCGGCTTCATCACGGCGTCGTCGGTGAATGTCGGCACCGCCTGGCTGGACACCTACGGTACGACCCTCGATACCTATTCCTTCCAGACCTACATTCACGAAATCGGGCACGCGCTCGGTCTCGGGCATGCCGGACCCTATGACGGTTCCGCAGTCTATGGCGTCGACAACATCTATCTGAACGACTCCTGGCAGGCGACGATCATGTCGTATTTCTCCCAGAACGAGAATACGGAGGTCGACGCCTCGGTTGCGTTTGTGGTGGGGCTGCAAGTCGCCGATATCATTGCTGCCGGCGACATGTACGGGCTGTCGACCACCACACGTGTCGGAGACACCGTTTACGGTTTCAACTCCAACGCCGGCACGGTCTACAACGCCAATAACGGCTTTTCCAACGCGACGACCTTTACGGTGCTTGATGCAGGTGGGACTGACACGTTCAACTATTCTGTGACGACCCAAACGCAGTTTCTGGACCTTCGCGAAGGCCATTACTCGAACGTTCTCGGTCTGCGCGGGAATATCGGAATCGCTTACGGGACCGTCATCGAGAACGCGGTCGGCGGCTCCGGCCGGGACACATTTGTCGGCAATGCGGCGGACAACAACTTCTCCGGCAATGCCGGAACCGACTATTTCTATGCATCGGGCGGCAATGACGTCTTTGACGGCGGAACGGGTGTCGATACCGCGGTCTTTTCCGGTCTCGCGAGCGATTACACGATTACCACCAATGGTGCAGGCAACACGGTTGTCACCGACAACCGCGCGGGCTCGCCGGATGGCGTTGTCGAACTTATCGATATCGAGAATATCGAGTATGACGGCGCGTCCCTGTACCCGGATATCTTCGAGGATGCCGGCGTTTCGTCAAAGCCTGTCACGCAGGCTACCGTCGTTCCGGCCACGTCTTCTGATGCCGACGGTATGGTCATGAAAACCCTGACGGACGATGTGCTCGGTGACGTCGCGCTGCCCGCCAAGAGTACCGCCAAATTGCCTGTACAAGTGAATATCGACCTTGTGGGCGCCCGGCTTGACGGAGAGGGTGCGCTGGCACGGCTAAGTGATAGCGATCACGTCGATCTGCATCATGAGGGCGGTGAAAAGGGACATCATCACGACGTCGGTTTCCCGGAGCTGGACCCGGACGACTGGGCCGAGATTTCCAGCTGGGGGATGAAGAATCTGACGAGTGACGCCCCGCTTTCCGGCTTGTTCACACCGTTGAGCGACATTGATGTGTCCGGCGTCGCGGATGGCCGGGTGCCGGGAGCCGATGCGGGCGTTGACGTGCGCTCTGCGCCGTTGGCCGAAGACATGGCGGTCATGTCTGCGGCGGAGCAGAGCGGTTTTGATGACGCCTTGGCAACGCTCGCGGACATGCCGGAGCCTGTCGCGACTGCGGGGCCGGAAGATGTGTGGATCTAGCCGGAGCTGAGCGCGTCCATCTTGCCGATATCACGGGTCATCGAGGCTTCCATGGCGGGAGCCTCGATCCCGAAATCGCGCTTTATCGCCTGGCAGTCGAGTGCGGAATAGGCTGGCCGGGGCACGTCATCGCCAAACTCGTCCGACGAGATGGGCAGGACGCGCCGACAAGCCGCTTCGCCCGCGACCTGCCGGAAAATCGCGCGTGCGAAAGCATGCCAGGTCATGATGCTCGGGCCGCAGAAATGATAGGTTCCGCGCGCTGTCGATCCGGCAGCAATATGGTTTGCAAGCGACAGAACCGCATTGGCAAGGTCGATGGCCGATGTCGGGCATCCCGTCTGGTCGTCAACAACGCGAACCGTGTCTCCCGTTTCGGCTCGCTGCTTCATGATGCTCAGGAAGTTGCGCCCGAATGGAGAGTAAAGCCAGGCTGTTCGGACGATAAGATGATTGTTGCCGGCGGCGCGAACAGCCTCCTCTCCAAGTCGTTTGGATTGGCCGTAAACCGTTAGGGGGGCTGTTGGATCCGTTTCCCGGTATGGATGCGCCGCCCGCCCGTCGAACACGTAGTCGGTAGAGATATGGATCAGGCAGGTCGCCTCACGGTCGCAGATGCCGGCGAGTACGCCGGCGGCCTCCGCATTAAGGGCGTGGGCTGTTTCGGCGCTGGTCTCCGCGGCCCTTACATTTGTGTAGGCCGAGGCGTTGACAATGACCGGTTCGTTTCCGGCTTTTCGGATACCGTCGACAAGGCGGCGTACCGTATCCCGAACTGAATTGCTGTCGAGAAGATCGAATTCCGGCCGCCCGAGAAAAACGCGCGAGACCGCCTCCCCCGGCCCTGCCTCGCTCGCAAGCGACTGCGCCAATTGCCCGCTGCGCCCAATAATGACCGGGTAGGTGCGCTTCATCGATCTGCCGGCGCGTCCTTGTCAGGGCCTCGAGAATCCAGTGGGTGATGCGATGCAGAGGCGGGCAGATCGCCGCGGCATGGCCGGAAAGACGGGAGTTCGATCGCACATTTTCCGCTCCCTTTCTCCCATGCAATCCGCTGTGTCATGACGTGGCTTCCCGAAAGGCGATCGATTCATCAATCCTGATAACTGAAGGGTGTCTCGAACCGCGCCCAAGACGTCGCGTTGGCATCCTTGTCCGACAGGATCGCATCACGCTCGTCCAGGCCCCAGTCGATGCCGAGATCGGAGTCATTCCAGCGCACGCTCCCATCGTGTCCGGCTGCATAGTCGTTGTCGACCTTGTAGAGCACGATCGTGTCTGGCCGACGCGTTACAAATCCGTGCAGAAAGCCGCGCGGAACAAAGACGGCCCGGCAGGAATCGGCGTCGAGTTCGAGACGGCAATGCTGGCCGAATGTCGGCGAGCCTTTGCGCGCGTCAACCATGACATCGAGTATCCGGCCTCGAAGAACCCGCACCAGCTTGGACTGCGTAAAAGGCGGGGCCTGGAAGTGGAGACCCCTTACCGTGCCGGCCCGGCGTGACAGGGACTGATTGTCCTGAATGAAGTCGGCTTTGATGCCGGCGGCTTTCAGGTCGCGCTTGTTGAACGGCACGGAAAAATGTCCGCGCTCGTCTTCGAAACGCGGGAACGTCATTTCCAAGGCTCCGGAGAGTGGCAGCTCTCGAATTGCTGGCTGGGCATTGGTCATGTTTTCATATGTCCGGGTTTGCGTTGTGACTCAAGCCGTTCCGGCCTCCCGGCCACCACGGTCAGCTTTCTACTCCACGCGGGCGGCAGGTTCGAGTGTCGGCTGCGATGTCTGAGCATTTTCGCTCGCCCTGCCATGTGTCGCTGAATCGGGGGCGCTGCTGCGGGTGGGCCAATCGGGCGCAAACTGCGCTATGTAGCGTCGGACAGGGTTCAGGGAGGACGCAGTTGACCGTATTCGTCACCGGGGCAGCGGGCTTTATTGGCTACCATGTCTCAAAAGCGCTGCTGCAGGCCGGCAAGGAAATCGTCGGTCTCGACAACCTGAATGACTATTACGATCCGGCACTGAAGCGGGCGCGTCTGGCACAGTTGGAGGCGTATGGCGGCTTTCGTTTCGTTGCGGCCGACCTGGCAGACCACACGACGGTACGTGACAAGATCGTATCGGCAAAACCCTCTCGAATTCTCCATCTGGCCGCGCAGGCTGGCGTTCGATACTCGTTGACTAACCCCTTTGCCTACGCCCAGTCCAATCTGGTCGGACATCTGTCGGTACTGGAAGCTGCACGGGCGCTGGGCGACGATCTCGAGCATTTCGTCTATGCATCCTCCAGCTCGGTCTATGGCGAAACGGCAAGAGTTCCCTTCGCTGAAACCGATGCATCGGAGACGCCGGCCTCGCTCTACGCCGCCACCAAGCGCGCCGACGAGCTGATGAGCGCATCCTATTGTTCGCTCTACGATATTCCGGCGACCGGATTGCGTTTCTTCACGGTCTACGGCCCCTGGGGGCGGCCGGACATGGCCTACTGGCTGTTCGCCGATGCCATGCTGTCGGGCCGGCCGATCAAGGTCTTCAATAATGGCGATATGGAGCGGGACTTCACCTATATCGACGATATCGTCGAGCCGCTCTGCCGCATCCTGGCCGATGCTCCGGCGCGTGGCCGTCATGCCGTCTACAATATCGGCGGCTCATCGCCGGTGCGGCTGATGGACATGATCGAGACGCTGGAGCGCGCGCTGGGGGTGACGGCCGAGAAGATCATGCTGCCCATGCAGCCCGGCGATGTGACCCGCACCTTTGCCGATACCACAAAGCTGGAAGCCGACTATGGTTACAAGGCGACGACCCGTCTGGAAGACGGTCTGCCACGTTTTGCGGACTGGTACCGGAGCTGGCGCGAGGGGACGGTCTGAGCCGGCCCCCAGAGCAGGATCGTTTCCTGCGCAAGCGCTCCTCCCCAGAATCCTGAGCCGTCGCGTGATTACGCTCTAGCTGAAATCCTTCAGCATGGCGCGGGCAGCTTCGCCATGCTCCGGATCGGATGTGGCGTAAGCAAGATTGGCGCGGAAATAGCCCAGCTTGCTGCCGCAGTCATAGGACGTGCCGTCATATTCCAGAGCGTGGAAGTCCTGGCTGTCCATCAGGCGCACCATGGCATCGGTCAGCTGGATCTCGCCGCCGGCCCCGGCGGCCTGGTCTTCCAGCAGCGGGAAGATCTCTGGCTGCAGGATATAGCGGCCGGTGATGAAGAGGTTCGACGGTGCGCTCTCGCGCGGCGGTTTCTCGACCATGCCCCTCATCTTCATCAGCGGACCGGAGCGGTCGACCGGATCGATGACACCATAGGATGACGGGTCTTCGCAGGGCTCGACGGCGATCACATTCCCGCCGACCCTGTCATAGGCGTCGACCATCTGCGCCAGACAGCTCCTGGCGGACTTCACCAGCATGTCGGGCAGCAGGATCGCAAAGGGCTCCTGCCCGATGATGTCGCGGGCGCAGGCGATAGCGTGGCCCAGGCCCAGCGGGGCCTGCTGGCGCACGAAGCTCATCGAGCCCGGCGCCGGCCGGATGCGTTCGAGTTCCTGCAGGATGGCGGTCTTGTTCTTTTCGCGAAGCGTGTCCTCAAGCTCGTAGGCGCTGTCGAAATAATCCTCGATGGCCGACTTGTTCCGGCCCGTCACGAAGACAAAATGCTCGATCCCGGCGGCGCGGGCTTCGTCGACGACATACTGGATCGCCGGCCGGTCGAAGACGGGCAGCATTTCCTTGGGGATGGACTTGGTTGCCGGCAGGACCCGCGTTCCCAGCCCGGCCACGGGCAGAACGGCTTTGCGAATTGGCGACATGTCTTCCCCCGAACGCTGTCAGAACCCTGAGCGAGTTCCAACGCCTAGCCCATGGAGGCTGGACCGTCCAGCGCACCGATTCACTTCGCGTAAGGCACAAGCTTATATATAGGAGACCGGGAACAGAGAGGGCGGCCATATGGGCAAGAAGTATTTCGGCACCGACGGCGTTCGCGGCCTGACGAACACATTCCCGATGACGGCGGAAACGGCCCTGCGCCTGGGCATGGCAGCGGGCAAGCATTTCGTGCGCCATTCCGGGCGCCATTCGGTGGTGATCGGCAAGGACACCCGCCTGTCCGGCTACATGATCGAGTCGGCGCTGGTCGCCGGTTTCACCTCGGTCGGCATGGATGTCTTCCTGTTCGGCCCGCTGCCGACACCGGCCGTGGCGCTGATGACCCGCTCACTGCGGGCCGATCTCGGCGTGATGATCACCGCATCCCACAACCCCTATCATGACAATGGCATCAAGCTGTTTGGCCCGGACGGCAACAAGCTGGACGACAAGGCCGAGCTGAAGATCGAAAAGCGTATGGATGGCAGCCTGACCGACGATCTGGCCAAACCGGCGGATCTCGGCCGGGCCAAGCGGATCGACGATGCCCAGGCGCGTTATATCGAAATCGTCAAATCGACCTTCCCGCGGGCCCAGCGCCTGTCCGGTCTCCGCCTGGTGCTCGATTGCGCCAACGGGGCCGCCTACAAGGTGGCGCCGGACGTGTTGTGGGAGCTGGGGGCCGACATCATTCCGATCGGGGTCGAGCCCAACGGTTTCAATGTGAACGAGGAGTGTGGCTCCACGGCGCCGGCGCGCCTGTCCAAGGAAGTTGTGAAATACCGCGCCGACATGGGGATCGCGCTGGATGGCGATGGCGACCGGCTGATCCTGTGTGACGAGAAGGGCCGCGTGATCGATGGCGACCAGATCCTGGGCCTGCTGGCCCGTCACTGGAAAGAACAGGGTGAGTTGAGCCAGGACGCGATCGTCGCCACGGTGATGTCCAATCTGGGTCTGGAACAATACCTGTCCGGGATCGGGCTTTCGCTGGAGCGCACCAAGGTCGGGGACCGTTATGTCACCGAGCGGATGAAGCAAACCGGCATCAATCTGGGCGGCGAGGCGTCCGGCCATATCGTGATGCCCGACCATGCGCCGACCGGTGACGGCCTGATTGCGGCGCTGCAAGTCCTGCGTGTCGTCAACGAGAGCAAGAAGCGCGCGAGCGAGCTCCTCAAGGTGTTCGATCCAGCCCCGCAGCTGCTCGAGAATGTCCGCATCAAGAAGGGCTTCGCTCCACTTGAAACAGAGGCGGTCAAAAAGGCGATCGAGGCGGGCGAAAAGCGTCTGGGCAGCGACGGCCGCGTCCTTGTGCGGGCCTCCGGTACGGAGCCGGTGATCCGGGTCATGGCCGAGGGCGATGAAGCCAAGATCCAGCAAGTCGTGGGCGATATCCGGACTGCGATCGAGGACGTGGTGAGCTGACAGGCGGAAAATGCTGCACCTCATCCGCCTTGGGTCTTGCGCCGCCGCATAGGCTCGGCGATACCGGGGCCAACCAGAATAGGAGTGGCGCATGCGCGTGGCGATGATCGGAACGGGCTATGTCGGACTGGTGTCGGGGGCCTGTTTCGCCGACTTCGGACATGAGGTCGTGTGTGTCGACAAGGATGCGTCCAAGGTCGAGATGCTCAATTCCGGCGGGATCCCGATCTACGAGCCGGGGCTGGATCTGCTGGTCGAGCGCAATGTGCGCGAAGGCCGCCTGAGTTTCACCCAGAACATCTCGGATGCCGTGCGCACAGCCGATGCGGTTTTCATCGCGGTGGGTACGCCGTCGCGCCGCGGCGACGGATATGCCGACCTGTCCTACGTCTATGCCGCAGCCAAGGAAGTGGCCGAGGTGATGGATGGTTATACGGTCGTGGTCACCAAGTCGACGGTGCCGGTGGGCACCGGTGACGAGGTCGAACGGATCATCCGTGAAACCCGTCCGGACGCCGATTTCGCCGTTGTCTCCAATCCGGAATTCCTGCGTGAAGGCGCGGCGATCGACGATTTCAAGCGGCCTGACCGTGTTGTCGTCGGCACCGATGATGACCGCGCCCGCACCTTGATGCGCGAGCTGTACCGTCCGCTCTTCCTCAACGAGACGCCGATCGTGTTTACCGCACGGCGTACGTCGGAACTGATCAAGTATGCCGCCAACGCCTTCCTGGCGATGAAGATCACCTTCATCAACGAGATCGCGGACCTGTGCGAGCATGTGGGCGCCAATGTCCAGGAAGTCGCCAAGGGCGTGGGTCTGGACAACCGGATCGGCGGCAAATTCCTGCATGCCGGCCCCGGTTATGGCGGGTCCTGCTTCCCGAAAGATACGCTGGCCCTGACCCGCACGGCCCAGGATGCCGGCTCGCCGTTGCGCCTGATCGAGACGGTGGTCGAGGTCAATGATGCGCGCAAGCGGGCCATGGCCGACAAGGTGATCGCGGCGTGCGGCGGCGATGTGAAGGGCAAGACGATCGCCGTGCTGGGCGTGACCTTCAAGCCGAATACCGACGATATGCGCGAGGCGCCGAGCCTGGAGATCATCCCGGCCCTGCAGAAAGCCGGCGCGACGATCCGCGCCTTCGACCCGGCCGGAACGGTCGAGGCAGAAAAACTCCTCTCGAACGTGGAGTTCGTCTCCGGCCCCTATTTCTGCGCCGAGGGCGCCGATGCACTGGTGATCATCACCGAATGGAACGAGTTCCGCGCACTGGACTTGCCGCGGCTGAAAGCGACCATGAAGGCGCCGGTCCTGGTCGATCTGCGCAATATCTACACGCATGACCAGGCCGGGAATGCGGGCTTCGAATATACCAGCGTGGGCCGGCCGCAAGGCTAGCCGCTTAAAACCTGTTCCGGGGAGATGTCATGACCGCCAAGCCGCACGCCGCGCTGACGCCCAATAGCTGGGCGTTCGAGAATGAAGCCCTGATCAAGCCGACGGGCTTTCGCGAATATGATGCGCGCTGGTGGTTCGGTCATCCCGGTTCCGACCAGGCGCCCGACCTCAACCTCTACGGCGTGCAGGCGCTGGGGATGGGACTGGGCACGCTGATCCACGAGCTGGGCGTGGAGCCGAAGATCGTTGTCGGCCATGATTTCCGCTCCTATTCGCTCAGCGTGAAGCAAGCGCTGGAAGTCGGCCTGATGGCGGCCGGGGTCGAGGTGCACGATATCGGCCTGGCGCTGTCGCCGGTGGCGTATTTCGCCCAGTTCGATCTGGATATTCCGTGCGTCGCCATGGTCACGGCGAGTCATAATTCCAACGGCTGGACCGGTGTTAAGATGGGCGCCCAGCGTCCGCTGACCTTCGGGCCGGACGAGATGAGCCGGCTCAAGGAAATCGTGCTCAACGGGGATGCGAAGACGCGGGACGGGGGTGGCTATGTCCGCCAGGCGGGTGTTGCCGAGCGCTATCTGGCCGATGTTGCCGACGGTGTCTCGCTGAGCCGTCCAATCAAGGTCGTTGCCGCCTGCGGCAATGGCACGGCCGGCGCCTTTGCGCCGCAGGCCCTGCGGGCCATGGGCGCCGAAGTGATCGAGATGGATTGCGAACTCGATCACACCTTCCCGCGCTACAATCCCAATCCGGAAGACATGAAAATGCTGCACGCCATGCGCGATGCAGTACTGGAACATGGCGCCGATGTCGGGCTGGGCTTTGACGGCGATGGCGATCGCTGCGGCGTGATCGACAATGAGGGCGAGGAGATCTTCGCCGACAAGATCGGCCTGATGCTGGCGCGCGACCTCGCGCCGCTGCATCCCGGTTCGACCTTTGTGGTCGATGTGAAGTCGACGGGCCTGTTCACCATCGATCCGGTGCTCAAGGAACACGGCTGCAAGACCGACTATTTCAAGACCGGCCACTCCTACATCAAGCGCCGCTCGAAGGAGCTGGGCGCGCTGGCCGGGTTCGAGAAATCCGGACACTTCTTCCTGCAGCCGCCGATCGGCCGCGGCTATGATGACGGCCTGGTCGCCGCGCGCGCGGTGCTGCAGATGCTCGACCGCAATCCGGACAGATCGATGGCCGATCTGCGCCGGGCACTGCCCGTGAGCTATGGCTCGCCGACCATGTCGCCGGCCTGCGATGACGAGAAGAAATACGATGTCGTCGCGCGCATCGTGAAAGTCTTCGAGGACAAGAAGGCGGCCGACGAACAGGTGGCCGGCAGGGCGATTGTCGATATCAACACCGTCAATGGCGTGCGATTCTCGCTGGCCGATGGTGCCTGGGGCCTGGTGCGCGCTTCGTCGAACACGCCGAACCTGGTGGTGGTGATCGAAAGCCCGAACTCGAAAGAGGATGTGGCGGCGATCTTCGCGGAGATCGAAGACGTGCTGGCCAAATTCCCGGAAGTCGGCGCCTTCGACCAGAAGCTCTGAAACTGCACATGTTGTCGCGCCCTACCGGCCAGCGGGCCCAGACGGGATCGCTGGCCGATTGTGAAATGCTTTGCAGTACTTGTTTACTGCAAGAGTGTATCTACGGCGGGCGCGCAGTCGTGCCGATCTGGTAAGCCTGGGCGGAACAAAGCATCCCGGAACGGTTCAGGAGCCAGGCATGTGCGGCATCGTGGGAATTATCGGCTCTGGCCGGGTCACTCATCGCTTGGTCGAGGGGCTGAGGCGGCTGGAGTATCGCGGATATGACTCTGCGGGTATTGCCGTACTGAATGATGCCGGCAAGCTGGAACGCCGCCGGTCGCAAGGCAAGATCTCGGAGCTCGATGCGCGGATAGCGGCTGCGCCGCTGGATGGCGGGCTCGGAATTGGGCACACCCGCTGGGCGACCCATGGTGCGCCGACCGAAGAGAATGCGCATCCTCATGCGTCGGGTCCTGTCGCGATCGTGCACAACGGGATCATCGAAAATCACCAGGAACTCCGGGACGACCTGATCGCCCAGGGCTTTTTGTTCGAAAGCCAGACCGATTCCGAGGTGATCGCCCACCTTATTGCCTCATATATCAAGTCGGGACTGAGCATGGGCGATGCGTTCCGGGCGACGATCGGCCGCCTGCGCGGTGCCTATGCGCTCGCTGCGATCGACGCACGTGAAGCGGACGCCATATGGGTCGCTCGAGCCGGTAGTCCTCTTGTGATCGGGCTGGGGCAGGGCGAGAACTATGTCGGTTCGGATTCCCTTGCTGTTGCGGGCTGGACCAATCGGGTCATCTATCTTGACGATGGTGATTTTGCGTCAGTCCACGCCGACGGCACCCGGATATTCGATAAGGACGGAGCTGAAATCGTGCGTCCGGTGACAGTGTCCCAGTCGGTCGCCGGCTTTGCTGACAAGGGCAATCACCGGCACTTCATGGTGAAGGAGATCTACGAACAGCCCGACGCGATTGCTCGAACGGTTTCCCGCTATCTGGACGCCGGCTCCGGCCGGCTTCGTGACGAAAACCGGCTGGATTGGAGCCGAGTCGGCCGGCTTACCGCAACGGCATGCGGGACCGCCTACTACGCTGCGTGTATCGCCAAGTTCTGGTTCGAGAAGTTTGCCCGGCTGGGGGTCGAGACCGATGTGGCATCGGAGTTCCGCTACCGGGATCCGGTGATCGGCGAGGGTGACGCGGCGCTCTTTGTTTCGCAATCGGGTGAAACGGCGGATACGCTTGCCGCTCTTCGCTACTGCAAGGCTGCGGGAGCAAAGGCACTCGCCGTTGTGAACGTCGCGGAGTCGTCGATCGCCCGGGAGGCGGACACGGTCGCGATGATCGATGCAGGCCCCGAAATCGGAGTCGCATCGACGAAGGCGTTCACCGCCCAGTTGTCGGCATTGCTCTGCCTGGCGATCGAGGCCGGACGGGCAAGAGGGGTGCTTTCAAAGGCGGACGAGACGGCGTTCGCGAAGGCGATCCTCGAGACGCCCCGCCTTGTGAACGCCGCGCTATCGGCAGAAGCGCAGATCGAACGGCTGGCGCACGATCTGACATCTGCGCGGGATGTGCTCTATCTCGGGCGTGGCCTCTTCCATCCCCTTGCGATGGAGGGCGCGCTTAAGCTGAAGGAAATCAGCTATATCCATGCTGAAGGATATGCAGCCGGCGAACTCAAGCACGGTCCCATCGCGCTGATCGAGGAGGGAACGCCTGTCGTCGTTGTTGCCCCTCATGACCAGCTGTTTGAAAAGACGCTTTCGAGTATTCATGAAGTCGTAGCGCGAGGCGCCGAGGTGATCTTGATCACTGACAGCCGGGGTGCGGCGGAGGCTGGAGAAACCGCCTCGCAAGTGATCTCCATACCGGATTGTCCGGAGGTCATAAGGCCGATCGTTGCCGCAATCCCCATCCAGCTGCTCGCCTACCACGTTGCGGCGCTCAAAGGGACCGATGTGGATCAACCGCGCAATCTGGCAAAATCGGTCACGGTCGAGTAGGTCGGAACGGCCTCGATCCGGGGGCGGGAAACCGTTTGGACCGGCAGCGTCCCGAATTGGCGCCCAAGGCCACCATTGCGAACGGCCGTATATCGGGATGGACACCATGCAGCGGGTCATTTACCCCGAGAGGCGACGAGTGATCGTGAGCTTCTGACCCGTATTTGCCACCATGACCCCAAAAACCAAGATTTATGATCCGCATGCTGCGCGTGGCGTGTCGGGTTTCCTGTCCGATCTTTGGGTCGGGCTTTCCATGGTGGAGCTTTGGCGCGCCTTTGCGTGGGACGAGATCCAGCACCGCTACCGCAGGAGCGCGCTGGGTATCTCTTGGATCGTGCTCTCTTTTTTGATGTTCGTTGCCGGCGTGTCGTTCTTTTTTGCGGGGTTCTCCGGCCGGGGTGTCGAAAGTTTCGTCGCCTACGTGGCCATCGGGTATGCGGCGTTCATATTCATCACCGGAAACTTCGTAGACGGATGTCAGGTTTTCACCTCGTCCAGTGTCTGGATCAAGGCAATGTCCTTGCCGTATTCCGTGCACGTCTACCGCAGCTTGTTCCGGTCGTTGCTGACATTTGTCCTCCAGATGGCTGTCGTCATACCTATCCTTGTATGGGCGGGAATTCGGCCGGGTGCGGTGACGCTTCTGTTTGTGCCTGCCGTCCTTGTGTATCTGCTAAACGCCGTGGCCGTTCAGTACCTGCTGGGGCTGGTTGCGGCCCGCTTCCAGGACATCGGTCACCTGGTAACGTCGATCGTGCGTTTGATGATTTTCGTCACACCTATCCTGTGGGTTCGTGAAGGTCTGGAGGGCGCGAGGGCGCTGGCCGCCGATCTCAATCCCCTGACGCACTATGTCGAGATATTCCGGGCGCCCCTTCTCGGGGAAATGCCGCGTTCGACGAGCTGGCTCGTCGTTGTCGCACTGACTGTCGCTGTGTGGAGCGTTGTCGCAATGGTCGCTGCGGCTTTTCGCCGTCGGCTTCCTTACTGGCTTTAGGGGCGGCCGATGTCTCGGATCCTTGTCGACGACCTTGTGGTTACCTACCCGCTGTTCAATCGGGCGAAGAGCTCGCTCGATACCCAGACGGCTCCATTGGATGCGGGAGAGGATTTTGACGGCGCTCACAAGCGCCTCGTCAGGGACCGTCGCGGTTACGTCACGGGGGTGCGGGCGCTTGACGGCGTATCATTCCGGGTTGAGGAGGGGGAGCGGATTGGTCTCGTCGGGGCCAATGGGTCCGGCAAGACAACCCTGCTGCAGGTGCTGGCAGGGATTTATCCTCCTGCGCAGGGCCGGGTCCGAGTGGAAGGGCGCACCACCAGTCTTGTGAACATCAATCTGGGCATGAGCAGCGAGGCGACGGGGAACAAGAACATCACGCTGCGCGGTCTCGCTTCCGGCCGGACCCGGTCCGAGATCGAAGCGCGTCGCGCGGAGATTGCGGCATTCGCCGGCCTGGGCGAGTTTATTGACCTTCCCGTGTCGACATATTCTGCCGGCATGCGGATGCGTCTCAACTTTGCCATCGCTACGGCTTTCGAGCCTGAGGTCCTGATTCTCGATGAATGGCTGTCTGCAGGCGATGCCAAGTTCCGCAAAGCCGCCGCCAAGCGAATGGTCGAGTTTGTCGGTCAGGCCGGCATTCTGATCCTCGCCTCCCACAGCGCCAGTCTACTGCAGGAGAACTGTACGCGGGGGCTGTGGCTGGATGACGGGCAGCTGAGGTTTGACGGACCTATCGACGAAGTCCTGAAGGCCTATGAGCAGGACGGAAACCGCCTGGTTGGCGCGACGGCGCGCGCCTGAGTGAGAGTTGGAGAACTGCGCGGTGCCGTGGTTCCAAGAGGGGTGCGACGGTGCAATTCGGTGTCAAGGAACTCTTTCTCGGTCCGCGCAGGTTGATGCGGCGTATCCGTTCGATGCGGGGCGCCGGTTCAAGATCGCCCCGGAAGCTGGAAGCTCTCCGGATGCTGCGGGACAGGGGGGTTCGCATCACGAGCATCGTGGATGTCGGCGTGCTCCACGGCACGCCTGAGCTCGTGGATGTGTTTTCAGACCTGCCGCATATCCTGTTCGAACCCGTCACCGAATGCGCGTCCCAGATCGAGAGAGTCTATCGGAATATCGACTATACGCTTGTCCAGAAGGCGGTCGGGGACCGTGATGGTCATTGTAATCTCCGGATCCGCGGAGAGGCAGGGGCGCTGACATCCAGCGCGCATGTTGAACGCGTGCTGGGCGAAGACGTTCGGCCTGTGGAGCTGATATCTCTGGACACGTTCTGCGCCCAGGCGGGGCCCGTTGAAGATGGCTTGTTGAAGATCGATACCGATGGTCACGAAGAAGCGGTTCTGCGAGGCGGCGGCGAATTCGTCGGCAAGTGCTCTGTCGTGATTATTGAGTCCACAAACGCCAACATAAACAGAATTCTGGAGCTTATGTTCGGAATGGGCTTCCAGATTTTCGATATAGTCGAACCGTGTTATTACGACGGCGCCTTGTGGCAGGTGGATATAATTTTCATCAGGAAAGATATTATGGGACTCAACTTTGATACCATTTCCGACAAGGGTGTCGATTTCTCGAAGTACGAAATATTCAAATAACTACATGTTGCTGAATATGGCTTCCTCTTCCGTCTCGTAGACAGGCGTGATGTTCAGGAGGTGAAGTGTTCGCGACGTCGAGAAACCGCCTTTCTGAACCGTTGCGATTACCGTCGATCGGCCGATCATGAAGTACTGACCGCCAAGATAACCGTCGAGCGCGACTGGAGGAGTGGCCTCCACGTCCGCCATCACAACAGTCCATCCGTCGATTTCTTGCGGAGCCCCGTGTCCTGCCTGAGCCAGGTCGGATACTGTGTCCAGAACCTCGCGGGCCTCGATGTATCGTTGAATCCGGACGGCCGCATTCACGGTCTGCTCCAGCATCGAATACAGCGGAGCCAGTGCGATTGCGAGGAGCGCAACAGCTGCAAGTGACTCGATGACACTGAAGGCGCGCCGCAGGCCCTGCGTGCTTCTATTCATTCAAGTAACGTCACGAAGTTCTGAAGCAAAAGCACGGCACCATATCCGGCCGCAATCCCCGGGGCAAACGGCATTCTGCGCCCGGTTCCGTGTGATCTGGCGAACGCAATGCCACCCGTTGCTGCAACGGCAGCTAGAAGAGCAAACGGGACCGTGCCGGGCGCGAGCCATGTCCCGCATGCGCCGGCAAAGAGGATATCGCCCCAGCCAATGCTTGCCCCGCGCGTACGGTTCGACGTCAGCTGCCGTGCAAGCAGCAGGACGGCGATCGACATCGATGCTGCCAGCACTGACATGGGCCATGTCGCGGACAGATATGCTGCGGCAGCTCCCGACAGGGCAATGACAAGGGAACATATGTCGCGAATGCGGCCGATCAGGATATCGAGCGCCGCGCTGGCGGCAGCGCAGCCGCTTGCTGTTGCGAAGAGCACCGGGATCCAGGTCCGGCTTGGCGCCTGAAGGTAAAAAAGAGCCGCAAAGGACGCGGCTGTCGCGATGGTCGCCAGCACAACGCGGTGTCGCCGGGGGCGGCGGCGGAGCGCTGCTGCCGGCGACATCATCACGGCCACCGCCATGGCGAGACCCGCGGTTCCGAGGCAGCCGAACGCGGTCTCAGGCAGCGAGGGCATCAATCATTGGTGCCGGGGACCTGCATCGGCCGTTCAAGCTGCAGGAATGTATCGCCTGCACCGATCCGCGAAACGAAGGCATCGTTTATCTCGCCTCTGAACGCGTCAACAATACGCTGGCGGTCCATCCGGTCGTTGAGAATGAACGGCGTCACCAGAACCAGCAGTACACGCTGGTCGTTGTTGAAGGTTTCGGTCTTGAAGAGATTGCCGAGCAGCGGAACGTCCTGGATCAGGGGAACCCCGGAGGAGCCTCGGTTGATATTCTCGCTGATCAAGCCGCCGAGAACGGCGGTCTGACCGTCCTGAAGCGTGATCGCTGACGTCATCCGCCTGTTAGAAATAATAGGGCTGCCGATCGCCTGGTTCGGGTTTTCGTCAGCAGAACTGACTTCCTGGGTGATGGCGAGGTCGATCCGGTCATTGCTGAAGACCCGGGGTTCCACGGTCAACAGGACGCCGGTGGAGCGATACTGGATCGATTGCAGGATGTCGGTCGAGCCCGAATCCTGGGTGTTTGCGGCGCGCTGGGATGTAATGATCGGAACGTCGGTACCGACTTGCACTTCGGCAGACTCTCCGGACCGGGCCACGACACGCGGGACCGAGAGAATGTTGATCCGCGAGTTTGTCGCGCTGGCGGCAGCCTCGATGTCGACCTGTCCGGACCTTACCACGGCTGAAAGCCCGCCGCTTGAAAGGCCGAGCCCGTCCTGGGTGCCGAGCTGGACATCGCCGCCCATGGTGTCGAGGAAGAACTCCAGCCCGAACCGCGTGGTGTCGGAAAACACGACCTCGGCGATGGTGACCTCCACCAGGACCTCGGCCACTGGTGTGTCGAGTTGCTCGAGCAGACGGGCGAGATTGTCGTACTCGTCGCGTGCGCCTGTGAAGATCAGGCGGTTGCCGAAAGTGTCGACCGCGAGCCGGGAGTTGAGCGAGCTGGAGGACCCGGCGGCGCTGCCGGCCTCGGTCTCCGGGCCTGTCGTTTGCCGGGAGGCTTCGCCGAGCACGGTGCGGACAATACCGGCAAGTTCTTCCGCATCGGTATTGCGAACCTGGTAGACATAGGATCGCGTATTGTCCTCGCGCTCGGCGGCATCTTCCAGCCGACGCGCGGTCCGGATGAGATGAGCCAGCGTGTCCTCGTTGTGGGCCAGAATCAGGATCTGGTTCGTCTGCTCGAGCGCGAGCATCGACAGCGGCCGCGCCTGCCGTGTGCCGAGGCCGACCTGATATCCTTCGAGCGAGAGGACATCGACGAGGGTCTGGGCAAGCTCTGCAGCATCCCAGTTGCGCGGCGACAGGGTGACCGCTGCGGCGCCCGAGAAACGGGCGCGATCGAGTTCGTGGATCAGGTCGAGCGCACTATCGACCACGTCGGAAAGACCGGTCAGCGTCATCGAATTGATGTCCCGGCGCACCTGTATCGACAATTCCTGCTGGTCCGGGAAGGCCTGACGCAGGATGGCCTCCATCTCGGCAGCGTCCGAGTAGTCGAATTCCACAAACTGTATCACCGGTCGCAGTGAAGCCGACACGCTTGCGCGGGCGCGCGCCCTGATGATCTGCGGCATGTTGCTGCGCAGATCGCTGCGTTCGACGACGATCGCCGTCCCGTCCTGCACTTCGATTGCCAGGCCGTATTCGGAGATCGCGGCTTCGAACAGGCCGAGGAAGGCCGTCGGCGACATGTCCTGTACGCTGCGGAGCGAAACGATATCGTTGCGGTCGGCGACCCCGGGGCCCAGGGCGTACGGGATGCCGAGGATTTCGCCCAGCGCGGTGTCGATGAAGCCGGCGAGGGGCTGGGCGGGCAGGGTTGCATTGATTGCAGGCCCTGAAGGCGAGAGTGCGGCGCTCAGGGCTTCGCCCGAGCCTGACGAGCCGCGGGGGCCGGGAACGCGGCGCTGCCCCGAGACCAGGTCTTCCTGCTGCGGCGCCGTGGTTTCGCCGCCGCCAATGTCGGCGGGCCCCGATTGCGGGCGCTCTGCAAGCTCGTCCCGGCGTGTCTCGATGACGGGTGCCAATTGCGATGACGGGCTGAACGTCGTCGCGGCGCAGCCGGTCAGCGCTGCCAGGCTGAGGGAGCCGAGAGTGAGTTGCCTAAAGCGTTTCATAGCGGTCCCGCATCATTCGAAAGAAATACATCGATGGTCTGGTAGTCCCCGTCGCGCTCCAGGCGCAGTGTCCTCGGGCTTATCTCGACGATAACCCAGCCGTCAAACAGTTCCTCCCCAGGCACGAAAACGTCGGTGAGGTTTTCTTCGCCGGCGGTGTAGAGGCGCCATTCCGCCTCGCGTCGAACGAGGGCACGGATGGCGGGGCTCTGCGGCGCTGCCGTCTCCGCTCCGCCGCTTTGGCCGGACGACGTGTCGCCGGAAGGCGCTCCGTTCTCGCCCTCCCGCAAAGCGGCGACTGTTCGTGCAGCGGGGAAAAAATCGGTTGCGCCGAGCCGGGCAACAAGCGCCTCGACATCGGCCTGGCTGGGACCGGTGAGGGCTGCAAGGGCGCGAGCCTGGCTGTTTGGCGGAATGGATGGCGCTGGCGGCGGCAGTACGAGGCCGGCAATAGCGGCAACCGCACAGGCTGCACCTGCGGCCGCAAAGCGAAGCTGCATCAGGGACATCATGGCGCGCTGTCCTCGATAATGGCGGGAGCGACGAGCCGGATTGTTACCGGACGGTTGCGGCCCTCCCACTCCAGCTCGGCCGGCCGGAGTTCGCCGTCAGCCTGGGTCAGCGCCTCCAGAAATGTGGCAAACCCGCCGCCATTGCTGCGCGCACTCAGTTCGACCTCGAACAGCACGGCATCGCCCGCGAGTGTATCGCTCCGCAGCACGGAGACGCGCGGATTGGTCAGTTGCGACGTCCGCGCGGCGGCTTCGACGGCACCGAGGATCTGTGCGCTGACCAGCCCGGTGGTGGGGCCGCGCCAGAATCGCGACTCGACGGTCTCGACCTCGGCCTGCGAGCTGGCCAGAACACTGTTCCAGTCACGCTGCTGGATCGCGGCCTCCCGTCCGGCAAGCTCGGTGCGCACTGTCGCCAGCTGCTGCTCGAGCACGGCATTCCGGCTGGCCAGGTCCATCGCCACGACCGCGCCGAGCAGTGTGGCCAGAACGATCAGACCCAGCTGGGCCCGCGGCGTAAGTGCATTGGCAAGACGGGTGCGCAGGGTCTCGGCCATGGTCATGATTCGGTCTCCAGCGGTGTTCCGGCGGCAACCAGGTCGGCTTGGACTTCCCAGTCTCCCTGGGCGCGGGCGCGGCGGATCTCGACATTGGCGAGCGAGGGGGTCTCCTCGAGCGCGCGGACAATGTCGGCCGGATCGGTCTCGGTGCGCGTGCCCAGAACGGCCTCGATCCGGCCCGGCACGATGCGGAACCGGTTCAGCTGACCGTCGATCGCCTGTGCGGTCTCCGCCAGCTCGGTGGCCGGTGCGAGCGGGTGTGCGAGATCGAGCGCGGTGCGATAGCTGTCCAGCCGGGCGCTGTTGGCCTGGTAGCGCTGCAGCGCGTCGAACTGGGCGGAGCTTTCCTGCACCACGGTGGACAGCTGGCTGCGTGCCGCCTGCAGTTCCAGATTGATCCGGACCTGGCTGCCCGCCTGGTATAGCAGCGGGGTGCCGACCAGCAGCAGGACGGCCAGACCCGCATGAAGCGGCGTGACGCGGGACAGGTGGTCGCGAACGCGTCCTTCGGCCGTCTCGATGGCCGAGGCCGGCCTTGCCGTCTCGTCATCCTGTCCGTGAAGGCCGCAGCTGCGCACGAACAGATCGAGATCGGTCTGCGAGGGGCGGCGTTCCCAGAAGCGGCTGGCAAACAGTTCGCCGCGCCGGAAGACCTGGCCTTCATAGCCGTCCTGCAGTTCGCGCAGCCTGAAATCACCGGCCGGCGGTTCGGCGGGCGCGGCCAGGACGGGTTCCGGGACGATCCACGCCTTCGCCGGGACGCCCAGCCGCTCCAGCCGGGTGCGGTCCCACGACCAGGCGATGGCGTGGCGCTGGCCCCAGCTGATCGACAGGCCCGGATCGGTGAAGGGTGCACGGTTTCTTGCCGCGAGTTCGACGGCCCGCCGGACCCGCTCGTCGGCACGGCCGGCCGGGCGTTCGATCCGTTCGAAGTGCAAAAGGGCGCGGCTGACAACGAAGCGTTCGCCGAACAGCACGGCGCGGACAAGGGCGGACGCCGGCCGTGGCGCCGCGCCGCCTGCCGTCACGCGACGGTCAATCGGTCTGAGGAAGCCTGGCAAGTTCGCCGACCTCTTCGACATGGAACGCCCCTTCGATTTCCGAGCCCCCGACAATATGCGTAAACGCAATATCATAGGGTTTGTACAGGCTTGCCAACGTCAGGTCGATCCGGGTCAGCTGCACATAGCGCGCATCGGGGCGATGCGTGACGATGAGGAAGCTGGGCCCGGGCAGGGCCGAATTGTCTTCCAGCGTGTCCAGACCCTCGATCCCCAGATCGGAGAACCGCACCAGCGCATTGCGGTTTTCCAGCGCGTCCATAGCCCGCTCGACGGCCGTTTCGTCGTCCAGCAGCCGGTGCAGCAGGTATTGCGGTGCCAGGCGGCCGCTCATCACGCCGGGCGCTCCGGCAAAGGCGTAAAGATCCATCAGCCGCGGATCGGCGCACAGGGAAACTTCCTCGTCCCAGCCCAGCGCCCCGCAGGCATCCGCCGCCGTGGCGAGCGGTGCGTTGCGCGGCGTGCGGCCTTCGGGATATTCGGCCGCTTCCGCACCGCCCAGGCGCCGCTGATCGTCCTCGTCGATGTAATCCTCCAGCCGTGCCGCCAGGCGTTCGGCATCGGCGCGCGACATGCCCAGCGCCTGCAGCAGCGCCTCGGCGGCCGGGCCCGGATCGTCATTGAAACTGATCAGCCCGTTCACCCCGACCAGGCGCACCACGACCGGCCCGCCGGGGGCGTCGACCCGATAGGGATCGCCCGTCGTGGACACCGGCTCGCCGCCTTCGCCGAAGCCGCCGCTTATCGGGTCGGGGTTCAGCGTGCCGCCGACCCGCAGCTGGCTCAGCCCCATCGGTTCGGTCAGCAGCAGCGTGACCAGCGTGTGTTCGGCCAGGGCGAAATCGTCCAGCGCCGCATCGCGGTCCTGCAGCCGGGCCAGCGTGGCATTGGCCACGCTCATCGCCGTATAGGCCGCGCCCAGCAGCACGGCGATGATGGCGATCGTCCACAGCGCCAGCGGGAAGACATAGCCGCGCCGTGTCCCGCCGGCATGGCGGCGCGTGCGCCGGCCGGTCACAGGATGTCCTCCACATCGCTGCCGCGCATCGGCGGGGCATGCCAGCCAGCCGACGCGACCGCCCACAACAGTGTGCCCTCGCTGTCCACCACCATCACCAGGTCCGGCGGCGGGCGGAAATGATCGTAGAAGGGATCGAAATCCGCTTCCGGCGGCCACACATCCATCGTCTCCGGCGGGTCCCCGGCATAAAGCCCGGTCAGCGTCCGGTAGGCATAGCGGAACTCGGCGCCGGCCGCTTCGAAGCGCATCACCTCGAAAGCGGTCTCGCCCTCGCGATAGGTCAGCACCGTGCCGTCTCCGGCCGGGGTCAGCGTCATGGAAAACGGCGCCGGCACGCCGTGCGCGTCCAGCACGGGGCGCCGGGTCAGGCCGGACAGGCTGGCCGTGCCGCCGGTATAGACGCCCGGCTTGTCCAGATAATCCGGTGCCGCCGAGGCCAGCGCGTCGCGCACTGCGGAGACCGAGAATTCCCGCTCCAGCGCCTCGGCGAGGGCGCGGTTCACCCGCGCGCTGCCCTGGGCGACCGAGGCGATCGACTGCAGCAGCACCAGCGCCGTGATCGATGCGATCACCAGCGCAATCAGCGTCTCCAGCAGGGTGAAGCCCCCGCTCCTGTCCTCTCGCTGTGTCATCGCGTCCTAGAATGCCGACGGGCCGTGTGGTAAGTGACTGACAAGCGGCCGGCATGCAAGTCCCCGCACGCTGTGCAGGGCCTTCCGCTGCCTCGGGGATACGCCGCCAGGACAAGATGTCAGGATGTGAGTGTAGTGCAATGATGCGTTTGGCCAGACGATTTGCCGACCGGGTTCGCAACGGGTTCCGCCGCCGCAGCGCGCAGGGCGAAGCCGGCTATTCGCTGATGGAAGTTCTCATCGCGGTGGCCATCATCGCCACCCTGGCCGCGCTCGTCGCGCCGCGCCTGTTCGGCCAGCTCGACAGTTCCAAACAGGCCGCAGCCCTCACCCAGATCCGCATGATCGAGACCGCGCTCGACACGATGCGCCTCGATCTGGGCCGCTATCCCAGCCAGGAAGAGGGGCTCACCCTCCTTGTCGCGCCCAGCGCCGATGCCGGGGCCAACTGGAACGGGCCCTATATGGATGGCGGCCTGCCGCAGGACCCCTGGGGCACGGTCTACCAGTATGAGGCGGGCGCCGATCTGTCGCGCCGCGGCCGTATCTACAGCTTCGGCGCCGACGGCGCGCCGGGCGGTGAAGGCCTCAATGCCGACATCGATCCGCGCGCCAGCGCCGGTGCCGAAGGCCGGGACGCCGTCGGGTGAGGCAAGGCTGCGCCAGCGGCTGCCGCAACAGACAGGGCGGCTACAGCCTTCTGGAAGTCATGATCGCCCTGGCGATTCTCGCCCTCGCAGTGGCCATGTCCATCCCCTCGATGGCGGCCCTGCACGAGCGCCAGCAGGTGCGTGAAGCCTTTGCCGCGCTGAATGCCTGGATGCTCGACCAGCGCACGGCAGCCCGCCTCGCCGGAGCCCCTGTAAGCCATGCTGCCGGTCCGCTCGCCGGCCTGCCCGGCCTGCCGCGTGGCTGGCAGGCCGAGCTCGTCCAGCCCTGGATGCTTCACCCGTCCGGAGCCTGCAGCGAAGGCCGTATCCGCATCACCAGCCCGCGCGAGCGCATCTGGGAACGCCCTGTCGCCCCGCCCGCCTGCCGTGCCGAATTTGAAGTTGCAGTTTCTTGATGAAACACGCGGGTTCAGTCCGGGTGCTCTGCTGGTGGCAGGGCCCGTGCACACGGCCGGTTTTCCGTTTTTTTTCAGCCCCGTGACAATCCGGTGACGAACACAGTGTGGCTTTCGTGTCGCGCTGGAAGTGTTGTGAAGCGGCGTGATTGTTTCCGGTTGACAGATGCCCCGCTGATCGGCTTTCTTGCTGCTCAGCGTCACGGGGTTTCTCTGGCGCGAAAGGTGAGGGGGAGGCACCGGCTGTACTTTGCAGCCCGTCATTAACGAAACCGTCACCTGGATCGTTTGAAAAACGTCGTGGCTGCTGTCATGGCCATGACTTTGTGTAGGAAAGAGGGGGTTTTCCCTATGAAAATGACTCAACTTCTCACCGGTGCGGCGGTGATCGCTCTCGTTGCTGGTGCTGCGAATGCTCAGACGCACGTTTCTGTTGCTGGTACGCCGGGCACTCACTTTGTGAAGGACGATATCTTCGCTTCGGAAGTTACGGGCGACCTCGAAGGCGATCTTATCATTGATTTCGAGGATGCAACGGCACCTGATGGCCCGTTCGCGAACTTGAATGTCAACGAAAATGTCAATTTCGATATCACGCTAGTTAACTTGCGGTTTACCGAGGCTTTGTCCTCGGATATCTGGGACTCACAAGCTAATCTCGACGGCACCACCGGTGCTAATGCAAACTGTGATTTTGGCGATGTGGCTCGTGGTGGCGGCAACCAACAGTCAACAGTCGGTTGGACGACCGATCTGGCAAATCTGCGTCTCTGCACCGCTGCTGCTTTCAACAACGACCTCGCCAATATCACGCTCCCGGTTGAGCGCATTGATGAAAGCCTGCCGGCGTCTGTCTCTCTGTCGTTTACGCCGGTCGGGTCGGCTAACTTTACGGCTGATTCGGGGTCGACGGACGTTGTTACCTACTTTGATGCTTACACTCCGGCGCAAACCGCGGGCACGGAAGCAGCCAACCTGCTTACAGTTGATGGGTCTGCAGAGGCTGCTGGCTTCACAGGTATTTTGGGCACGCTGACACTCGGCTTTGACGACGACAAGAATGACGACACCACCCCAGACGTCCGCGAAGCAGACCTTTCTACGATTGATGCCGGTGATGGATATGCGACCGCTGTCCTTGATATCCAGTTTGTTGATCTTACGGGCGTTGAATCCGTCGAAGTGGGAACGGCCTCCTGTGATCTCGACACGAACACTCATGTCGCATCCTGCGACCTGAACATCGGCGAAATTGATGACGCGGTGGCGGACATTGTTTGGGACACGACTGCTGTCACCACTGACCTTGTTGCAGTGCAAACGCCGACGGCAACTCTGACCGTAACCTCGGCAGCCGGCTTTACCGTTCCGGGTATCTCTGGCTCGTTCAATCTTGCACCCATCACTCATGATGATGGTGTGACGGCCCGCACGCCGATCGACGCTGGTACGAACTCGGCGAACTTTTTCCCGTGGACCAACCTGCGTTCTACCGCGATTGGCACCCAGTCGAACTTCCGGATCACTGGTATGGGCTCCGACCTTAGCGCCGAAGGCGAGTGCATCTTTGTCACGGTGTCCAGCACTAATGGTGCTCTTCCTGATGGGAATGAAGCGTGCCTGAGCGCGGACAGCGTAACGATCGTTGCAGATGGTGTTACCGATAATCGTTGGACCGCCACCTTCAACTCTACGGCTGTCGCTGACGCCTTGGGCGTGACAACGGAAGCACTGAATGGTGATGTACGTTTTTCCGTCGTTATGGATGACGATTTGGGCAATGTTCCGGGCGAGATTACTCGTTTGCTTCTGAAAGCCGGCGTCGTGACGGGAACCGGTTTTGACGGTAACTAAATTGCGCGTAGCTTTTTTGGCATGGAAAGGGCGGCTTCGGCCGCCCTTTCTTTATTATCGGACACGGGGTATTTCAGGCTTGCGTGATACGGGGCGTTTCAGCTTTGGCGACGCCATACCTCGATAGCCTATGGGTGCGTTCCGCCTGTTTGAGTCGCCTGCGTGTCTCTCGCGAGCTCTTCGAAGTCGCTTGCGGTCTGAGCTATGGCGTAGCCTCCCAGCTCGAACCAGTAGCCCAGACGGTCGTTCACAACAGCAAGCGCATCGGCTGTGAAATAGTCGCTGAACTGAAGATCCGCGCGGCCGCGTCCAGATGCCTTGTGACGGGGAAGCTGCGCGCGCACCGTTTCTTCGCTGCAGGAGATACCCCTGTTCCGGCAGAATTGCGCCAGGTCGCTTTCAAGATGCTCGAAGCGGATGAACGCATCGATCTCCAGCGCGGTGTCGATGAAGAACCTGTCTTTCTGCGTCGAGGTCCTGAGAGAGAACTCGGTGAACAAGCGCTTCAGAGCCGCAGGGTCTGACGTCTTCAGGCTGATAGCCTCCTCGACCGGAACGCCCCGAAAATGAAAGGCCGAGACGACCGCATCGTACGGGTTGCGGATCGTGGTCACCTTGACGGCATCGTCATACTCGCGGCCCAGACGGGCGCGAATATCGGCGAGCGACATGTGATTCCAGAATTCGACAGCTTCGCCGGGCGCGCCACGATAACCCACGACGCCGCGTTCGGAGATCACGCACGGTGATGAATGCTCGGAGTTTGCGAGTTCGTCCGGAAACGCGCAAAATTGTTGCAGAAAGACTTCGACCGAAGTTCCTGCGGTTTTGTAGGTCTTCGAAAATACGAAGTTGAACTCGCGAGAATAAAGCACCGCTCTGCTCCAAGATAAGTTTCCGCCCGCGTGATTAATGCCGCGGACAATCTTCGGATGCCAGAATAGCGACAATGCCGCAGGAGTTTAAATGACGGTCAACACCCCACCAAGGGTCGCCCCGCATCAGCCGCGGGGCTTGCCTTGGCGGCGGGGGCACGGTCTAACTCGTCGAGCGTGCCGGGCGGCGGCACGGCGGGAGGGTGTGCGTGATGGATCGACGCCGGATCGGTGAATTGCTGCTGGATGCGGGGGCCGTCGCGGCCGCCGATATCGATCAGGCGCTTGCCTATCAGCGGGAGACACCCGTCCTGTTCGGCCAGGCCCTGCTGCGCCTTGGCGCCGTCGCCGAAGAACGTCTCCTGGCCGCCCTGTCGGCCCAGCTCGGCCTGCCCGTTCTGCCGCCTGCCGCGCTGCCGCGCGAGGAGGCGCTTTATGCCGCCGCGCCCGCCGCGCTCGGCCTGCCCTTGCGCTGGCTTTCGGAAAAAGGGGCTGTCCTGTGGTGGTGCGCGCCCGGCGATGCCGGTTTCACGGCGCTCACCGGCGAGGCGGTTGCTGCGCTGCCCGCCGCCGGCGCCGCCGCCGCCGACCTCGTCGTCCTCGCCCGCAATCCCCTCGATCCGGGCCTGTTGGAACGCCTCGGTGGTGCCTGGAGCGGCGAGACCCGCCTCGTGCTCGGTCCCAACCGTCTGCTGGAGAGCGCGCTCGCCCGTCTCCAATCGGCCGGCGCGCGGACCCGTGAAAGCGCGCTGACCGATGTGGAACGCCTGCGTGAAATGGCCGAGGAAGCGCCCGTCATCGATTTCGTCAACGCCGTGTTCGAGGATGCCCTGCGGGACGGCGCGTCGGATATCCATATCGAACCCTTCGAGCATGAATTCCAGGTCCGTTTCCGGGTCGATGGCGTGCTGCGCCAGGTCCAGACCCAGCCGAAATCCCGTTTCGATGCCGTCGCCTCGCGCATCAAGCTGGTTTCCGCCATGGATATCGCCGAACGCCGCCTGCCCCAGGACGGCCGCCAGACCGTGCGCTTTGCCGGCCAGGACATTGATCTGCGCGTCTCCTCCCTGCCGGGGGCCTGGGGAGAATCGCTGGTGTTGCGCTTGCTGCGCAAACGCCAGGAATTGCCCTCGCTGGACGGGCTCGGCCTGGCCGGCCCGCAGCGGCGCGTCTTCGACCGCATCATCCGCGAACCCAATGGCGTGATCCTGGTCACCGGGCCGACCGGTTCGGGCAAGTCGACCACGCTCTACCGCGCGCTCGAACTCATCAATGACGGCCAGCGCAAGATCATCACCATCGAGGACCCCGTCGAATACGACATGGACGGCGTCACCCAGGTGCAGGCCCGCGCCGATATCGGCTATGACTTTGCCCGCGGGCTGCGCGCCATCCTGCGCCAGGATCCCGATGTCATCATGATCGGCGAGATCCGCGATACCGAGACCGCGCGCATCGCCATCCAGTCGGCCCTGACCGGCCACCTCGTCTTCTCCACCCTGCACACCAATACCGCGCTCGGCGCCATCGAGCGCCTGACCGATCTGGGCGTCGAACCCTTCCTCGTCTCCGCCTCGCTGCGTGGCCTGATCGCCCAGCGCCTGCTGCGGCGCCTGTGTTTCGAGTGCGCGGTGCCGGCGCCGGCCGACGAGGTCGCCACGGCCGACCGCCTGATCGCGGCTGCACGCGAGCGTGGTGTCCTCTGGCCGGACGATGCCTTCGACAGCCCTGCCAACTGGCGCGTCGCCCGTGGCTGCGATGCCTGCCGGGGCCAGGGCTATACCGGCCGAATCGCTGTCTATGAGGCGGCGGCCGTGGACGGGGGCGTCAAGGAGGCCATCGCCCACGCCGCCGGCCAGGAGGCCATCCTCGATGCCGCGCGCAAGGCGGGCTATCTCTCCATGCTGGAGGACGGGCTGCTGAAGGCGCGCACCGGTGTCACCTCCGTGGCTGAAGTGATGCGCGTGCTCGGTGGCGGGGCCGACGAGATCGAGGCGCCCGCCGCCCTGCAGGCCGCGCGCGGCCGGGGCTAGGGCATGGCCAGTTTCAGCTACAAGGGTCTCAAGCGCGACGGTGCCCCGGTCGAGGGCCGGATCAGCGCCGCCGACGATGCCGAGGCGATCAGCCAGCTTCGCACGCAGGGCATTCTGGCCTATGAGGTCCGCTCGGCCGACGGTGACGGCCAGCGCTTCGATCGCCGCCGTGCCCGCCCCAAGGACCGTCATCGCTTCATCCGCCAGCTGGCGACCCTGCTCAAGGCCGGTTCGCCCCTGCTCGCCGCCTTCGACAGCCTGCTCGAGGAAGAACCGTGCCGCGAACTGTCCGAGCAGATGCGGCTGATCCGCTCGGATCTGCGCGGCGGGGGGCGGCTGTCCGGCGCGCTGAGCCGGCACATGCCGGTGCTTCCCGATTATGCGCCGCGCCTGGTCGAGCTGGGCGAGGCGACCGGCTCGCTCGACGTACGCCTCAACGAGGTCGCCAGCCAGATGGAGCGCGATCTCGCCTCGGTCGAGGAAGTGCGCAATGCGCTGGCCTATCCGGCCTTCCTGGCTGTTGCGGGCGTCGGTGCCGTCATCTTCATCTTCATGTTCGTGGTGCCGCGCTTTTCCGCCCTGCTCGACAACGCCCAGGCCGACATTCCCGCGATTTCGCGGATCGTGCTTGGCATCGGTCAGTTCTTCAACGCCAATGCGCCCCTGGTGATCGGGGGAGCGGTCCTGCTGGTCGTCCTGCTGGTCCAGGCCTGGCGCGCGCCGGCCACGCGCCGTGCGCTCACCGTGCTGGCCTTCCGGATGCCCGTGCTCGGCCGGTTTCTCGAATCCAGCGACACGGCACGCTGGGCCCGTGTCACCGGCACCGCCCTGTCTGCCGGCGCCGGCCTGATCGACGCCCTGGCCCTGGCCGAACGCGGCGTGCTGTCGCCGCGCCGCCGCGAAGGGCTCGAACAGGTGCGCCGCGCCGTGCGTTCCGGCGAGGCGCTGGAAACGGCGCTGCGCGCTCACACAACCACCGACGCGATGACACTCAATCTCGTGCGCACCGGCCGCCTGTCCGGCGCGCTCGACGAGATGCTGATCTTTGTCGCAGAGGCCGGCGAGCAGGAAGCCCGCAACCTCGCCAAACGCCTGACCTCTCTGGCGGAACCCCTGGCGATCGCCTTCATCGCCTCGATCATCGGCCTGATCGTGATCAGCCTCGTGCTGGCAATGTCCAGCCTCTACAGTTTCCAGATCAACTGACCGGCCCGTCCAGCCAGCCATTATCCGCGCACCAGGCGATCTGGTCGGCGCGGAACACCGACAGGTCAGCCTGCCGCCAGCGGCCGACGCTCTCAGGAATCACAACGCCCGCGCAGGCCTCCGCCAGGATCTCCGCCGAGGGATCGAAACCGAGCGCGGAACAGGTTCCGGACAGCACGGCTTCGGGCGCCTGCACGAAACGGTCATAGTCCAGCTCGCCGGTCCGTCCGGGATAGCGCGTGCGGCGCTGAACCTGGGTCTCGTAGGCCCGGATCCACAGATCAAGCTGGGCGGCCTCGGGCGAGCCGCTGCCTGCCGCATCGATCCCCAGCTGCGGTCCCCACCGTTTGAGCTGGTTGGTGTTTCCGCTGAAGGCCATGTCCAGCGGGTGACGGTGAACAAAAAGGAAGCTCGCATCCGGCCATTCGTCGAGAATCGCGTCGGCAAAGATGTGGCTGTTGGGCTCCTTGATCATGAAGGGCTGACTGCCGGCCGGCGGAACCCGTTCCGTCACCGCATCCGTGAGCCGGTCGAGCGGCGGGGCCTCCGGCGCCGTTCCCGAGACCGCCACCCGGCGCAATACGGCAAGGCGGTCCGCGACCGGCGGCACGGGCCCGTGCATCCAGCCGGTGCGGACAAACAGGTAGGTAAAGCTCAGACAGTCCCGCGAACGGTTCAGGGCCGGGCCGTGGATATACCCGATCCGGCTGAAGGCGTCCGCCACGGCCCGGGTGCCCGAGCCACCCAGTGCGCCGATCACGAGGACATGCGGTTTTGTGTGACCGGATGGCGGCATTCAGCGGCTCCTTGTGCCTGTATCGGCGGCTCGTCGTGACCGCCTGCATCGGTTACCTTCTCCCCAGCCTGCCGGGACTGCGTCAAGGGGAAGCCGATCATGAGTGACACGACCTGCTATATCGTGCTTGGCATGCATCGCAGCGGTACGAGTGCGCTGACCGGGACGCTTCTCGAGGCAGGGGTCTATCTCGGCCGCGTGCTCGACCGGAGTATCCAGCGCAATCCCAAGGGTCTCCAGGAACCGCCGGCTGTCCTCTACATGCAGGAGGACCTGCTGAAGGTAAATGGCGGCAGCTGGAACGAGCCGCCGGAGCACGTCGAATGGCGCCCCCTGCACACCGCTGTCCGTGACCTGTTCATCGAGTCCCGGCGGGATGCCGGTCCCTGGGGCTTCAAGGACCCGCGCACGCTGCTGACCCTGGAAGGCTGGCTGGACGTGCTCCCGTCGGCGCAGCCCCTGGGCATTTTCCGGCATCCTCTGGCCGTCGCAAGGTCTCTGGAAAGCCGCAACGGGTTTCCTGTCGAAAAGGGTCTGGACCTCTGGCTGGCGTATAATTCGCGTCTGCTGGACTGGCAGAAACGCCTTGGTTTTCCGGTCATTCAATGCGTGCGAGACAATGCCGTCATGCAGGCCAAGCTGGCGGCACTGCTCGCCACACTCGGCCTTGCGCCGGACCGGCCGCTGGAATTCTTCGACACGTCCCTGCAGACCGTGGACGAAGGCGATGATGCCGAACTGCCCGCACGGGTCCGCGAGGTGTGGGACGGCCTGCTCGAACGTGCGCTCTGACCCCGCCTTCCAGCCGCTGTCGACGCGCCTCTTTCCAAAATTCGAGGGCGCCGATGCCTATGCGTTGACCGGGATCGCCGCGCGCTGCGACTGGGTCGTTCTGAGCGACCGCAAGGCGCCTTTCGTCGCGGACCGAGTCCGGGCCGATATCCGTTCAGTACAGACAGTCTTCGTGTCGATGCGCGCGCACGAGCACGCGCTCACGCATTTTTTCGATACCGTGCTGCCGCAGCTGACCTCGCCCTTCGTGCTGGTGACAGGTTCCGAGGACATAACGCTGCCCCGGCAAATCGATCAGCGCTGGCCGTCACTCGACGCCGGTTTGCGCGGGAAGCTCGCCGGCCTGCTCGACAACCCTCTGCTCGTGCACTGGTTCTGCGAGAATCTCGACGAGAAGAGCCATCCCCGGCAATCGCCGCTACCGCTTGGAATGGTCTACCCTCATGCAAGAACGGATGTCCGGGTCGAGGTGCCCGAGTGGGGCGGTTCCGGGCAAAAATATCCGCGGATCCTGTGCGCCCATCGCGTGCGGGACGGCGGGCAATGGGAGCCGCGCCGGCACGTCACCGAACTCGCCAAATCCCATTGGCGCAGCTTCGTCACCGTTCTGGAAGAGCCCGTCGATGAGGCTGAGTTCGAGGCGTTGATCCGAAACCATGCCTTTGTCCTCTGCGTGGAAGGAGGCGGGCTGGATCCGTCGCCCAAGGCCTGGCAGACACTTCTGAACGGTTCCATCCCGGTCATGCGGCGAACGGCGGTCTCCGAAGCCTACACTGTCTTCCCGTCGGTCCAGATCGATGACTGGGCGCCGGAAGCGCTGTCCGCGGACAAGCTCGATGACTGGTTCGATACCTTCTACCGGAACGGATACCTCGCCCGCGAACGCCCTGCCATCATCGAGAGGCTCGGCATCGACTACTGGTGGCGCCGGATACAGGCATGTCTGGCCGGGCAGGCCTGACGCTTCATCCGCTCATGACGATGCGCGGATCTGCTCTTCATGCTGCAGGAACCAGTTGTAGGCGTCGGCAAGGCCGTCGCGAAGTCCGATCGATGGCGACCATCCGAGCTCGCGCAGCCTGTCCGCACTCATCAGCTTGCGGGGCGTACCGTCCGGTTTGCTCAGATCCTTGGTCAGTTCGCCGTCAAATCCGACAACGCGCATGACCAGGCGGGCCAGGTCCTCGATCGGCAGGTCCTCTCCGGACCCGACATTGATATGCTCGGCGCCGGAATAGACTTTCATGAGGTGAACGAGCGCATCCGCACAGTCATCCGCATGCAGGAATTCGCGCCGCGGGGAGCCGGTTCCCCAGATTTCCATGGACCTGGCTCCGTCGATCTTCGCCTGGTGCGCCTTGCGGATCAGGGCCGGTATGACGTGTGAGTTCTGGAGGTGGTAGTTGTCGCCCGGACCGTAGAGGTTGGTCGGCATGGCGGATATGAAGTCGACGCCATATTGCTTGCGATAGGCTTGGCAGAGTTTGATTCCCGCGATCTTCGCGATCGCGTACCATTCGTTCGTCGGCTCAAGTGCCCCGGTCAGCAGGGCGTCCTCGACAATCGGTTGGTCGGCGAATTTGGGATAGATGCACGACGAGCCGAGGAAGAGAAGCTTCTTGACGCCTGCGGCATGGCTTGCATGGATGATGTTCGCGGCGATCATCAGGTTCTGGTAGAGAAACTCGGCCGGATAGGTGTCGTTGGCGTAAATTCCGCCGACTTTGGCGGCCGGTACGAAGACGGCATCGGGACGATTGTCCATCAGCCATTGCGCCGTCGCCGACTGGTCGATGAGATCGAGTTCGCGGCGCGGCACCGTCAGGATTTGCGCAGGCTGTTCCCGTTCGAGCCGGCGCACGAGTGCAGAACCAACCATGCCGCGGTGGCCGGCAACCCAGATTCGCTTGCCCTTGAGCTCGTACATAGCTCAAACGTCTCCGTGGTTTGAGCGGTATGTCGCCTCAATGTCGATGACCTTGAGGTCGCTCTTGACCATCTCGGCCACCAGGTCTGCGAACGGCGTGCTGTGGGTCCAGCCGAGTTTCTCCCGGGCCTTGCTGGGATCGCCGATCAGGAGATCAACTTCCGTCGGCCGGTAATAGCGCGGATCGACTGCGACCAGCTCAGCTCCGGTGCGGGTGCAGCGCCCAACCTCGTCCTCACCGCTTCCGGTCCACTCGAGGGTTATGCCGACTTCCTTGAAGGCCAGCTCGACAAACTCACGAACGGTATGCGTTTCGCCTGTTGCGAGCACGAAATCGTCGGCTTCGTCTTGCTGGACGATGCGCCACATGCCCTCGACGTAATCTTTCGCATGTCCCCAGTCCCGCTTGGCGCCGAGATTCCCGAGATAAAGCTTGTGCTGCCGACCGTGATGAATGGCTGCGACGCCGCGTGTGATCTTGCGGGTGACGAATGTTTCGCCGCGCGTCGGCCCCTCATGGTTGAAAAGAATACCGTTCGAGGCGTGCATGCCGTAGGCCTCACGATAGTTCACCGTGATCCAGTAAGCATAAAGCTTGGCAGCTGCATACGGGCTGCGCGGATAAAAGGGGGTTGTTTCCCGCTGGGGAACTTCCTGGACGAGCCCGTAGAGTTCCGAGGTCGATGCCTGGTAAAATCTGGTCTTTTCTTCAAGTCCCAGGATGCGAAGCGCTTCGAGAATCCTGAGCGTTCCGATGGCATCGGCATTCGCCGTGTATTCGGGCGTCTCAAAGCTCACCTTCACGTGGCTCTGAGCTGCGAGATTGTAGATCTCGTCGGGTTGGATTTGCTGAACCAGCCGAATGAGATTGGTCGAGTCCGTCATGTCCCCGTAGTGCATGAAGAAACGCGTGCTCGCTTCGTGCGGGTCGACGTAGAGATGATCTACACGCTGAGAATTGAACGATGAAGCCCGACGCTTCAGCCCGTGGACCTCATAGCCCTTCTTCAGCAGCAATTCTGCCAGGAAGGCTCCATCCTGACCGGTAACTCCGGTGATAAGTGCGCGCTTCGCCATTAAACTCTCGGTAGCTGAACAACGGGACATGAAGGAGCCCTGTTAGACCGTCACCAGATCGATGACAAGCGCTGCACCTGCCCGTACCCACGTGTTTGAGATGGCGGAGCTAGCCGCTAGTCTTGTTGCCCGAACTCTGGTGAGTTATCCGGAGAAGAAGGGCGAGGATTGAGGGTGTGAGTTTGCTGTATACGATAGTGCGTCCCGAACTATCCCTCGGATCAGGGGCCAATCTCGCGCCGATCGGACAGGCGTGCGCATTTGATCATACGGATATCCTCGACCGGTTGGGAAAAGATCCTGGTGCCCGGCTGGTGATGTGGGCTGCGCCTGCGGCGCACCTGCTGGCTGCCGGTCTTGCCGACGGACAGCAGCTTGCCGATGCGAAATCAGAGGTTGAGGGTGTTGTTTCCAGGGTTCTGGATGTTTTCCGCAGAGCTCGGCGGCAAGTGCTGATACTGCCGGTGGAGGCGAGTGGCATCGCGGCGCAAAAACTGGTTGCCGTGATCGAAGCGTATTTTTCGGATCGTACGCAGCCGGCACTGGGCGTTGACCGTGCGGCGTATGTCGAAGTCGCTGTCGACCAGCTCCTTTTGCGGTCTGTGGCGGCGGCGGCCGTGAAGGCATCCTCCCGTCTCGATCGGCTGGATCGCGAGCTGGAAGCTTGCATGGCCCATGCCGAGCCGAGCGCGGAGCTGCGAGCGCAGGAAGCCCTGGTCGCTGTCGAAGCGGCCAATCAGCTTTTGCGAAGCCGTGGTTCTGACAACCGCATGCCTGCGGGCATCGAGGAAGGCCCCGTTTCGGCCTTGGATGCCCAGCGCGCGCTCAACAGCGAGCTCCAGGACGCCCTCCTGACCTGCCAGGGCGAGCTGGAATGGTATCATCAGCTGGCCAGCCAAAAACAGGGCGGGCTGGAGCAAAGGCGTCTCGAACGGGAATTGCTGAACGCGCGGAAGGAGAGCCGTGTGTTGCGTGACCAGCTTGCAGCGCTGGAGCAGCAGTACGCCTGGGTAAGCAAGGATGCCGATGAACTGCGTACTGCACTCGAGCAGACCCGTAACTCGACTTCGTGGCGGTTGACGGCTCCGATCCGGCGGTTGCGCGGAAATCAGGCCCCCAAGAAGGTTCGCGATTGATGCAGAGCGGTTTTGGTTTCGACGGCGAACGTCTCAGCCTGCTCGTCCGTATCGGGTGTGGCGAGAGTGCGTATCTGGGCGATGAGCAGATTGCGGACAAACTGATGCTGGTCGAGCCCGACCCCGACCGGGCGCAATCAGCGCGGGCATGGTTGCAGCAAGCTGGCGCCGGGAGCCTCGTCGAGGCGGCCGTTGCGGATGAGGACGGCGAAGCCACGTTCAAAAGAACCAGTTTCGCCGACGTGAACAGCCTGCGGGTGGTGACCGGAGCCATGGCTCTCTTCCCCGGGGTGCGGGCGCTGGAGACATGCACCGTGAAGACGGTGAAGCCGCGAAACCTGTTTAAAGCCGGTCTGGAAGACGTGGGCGGTGGCCCGTGCGGGCTGATTGTCGACGCTCCGTCGGAAGTGCTGCTTGTTCTGGACGATCTTCACCAGGCGGGCCTTCTCGGGAAGTTCGCCCATGTCATCGTTCGGGTGGCCGAGGAGCCGCTTCACGAAGGCGGGGCGGACCGGCGCGCACTGGAAGCCTGGCTGGCCGGCGCGGAATACACGGTGTCCTGGGAGGCGAATCCGAGCGATCCCGATGTCCGCTACGCGCGGCTGCATCCTGACTGGCAGGCCAGGATCGCGCGCCGGGAAAAACAGGTCGCGTCTCTTGAAGTCGCGCTGGAGGAGGCGCGCCATTCATACGCCATTGTGTCTGAAGAGGCTCAGGGAAGCCTGAAGGCATACGAAGCTGTTCTGTCCGAGCGGGATGAGCTGTCGGAGAGATGCGACGCGCTGCAACGGTCATTGTCACAGGTCTCGGCTGATCTTGAGGCGAGCCGTGGAGCACTGGATGCTGTGCGCCAGGAGAGAGAGGCGCTCGAAGCGAGCTGGCTGAAAGATGCCGAGGTGCGCCAGGCGTCCCTCGAGCAGCTTCGCGAGGAGCGTGATTCGCTGGAGACGGCGCGCGGAACGGCCGAGGCGGATCTGGCGTCTGCGCGAGATGAGCTGGCGCAGCTTCGCGAGGAGCGTGATTCGCTGGAGAAGGCTCGCGGAACGGCTGAGGCGGATCTGGCG